>Ga0209166_10000082_pt1 | contig 130731 bp, 126 predicted proteins | sample Coa_R1_3_FD_187151 | JGI IMG/M metagenome (GOLD analysis project Ga0209166, IMG submission 187151) | Surface soil microbial communities from Centralia Pennsylvania, which are recovering from an underground coalmine fire - Coalmine... | ecosystem: Environmental > Terrestrial > Soil >... | reverse complement strand
CGTCCTTCTGGTGGACGGTCGCGCGCCAGTCGGTCAATTCAGCCTCGGCCGCGATGCCGGCGAAGCGCGCAGCCGCGCGTGCATTGTGGAGCGTCTCCGCCGCGCGGATCAGGGTCTTCGACGGCACGCATCCGACATTGACGCAGGTGCCGCCGATCGTGCCGCTGCCGATCAGCGCCACCTGTGCGCCTTGATCGGCGGCCGTGATCGCGGCCGAAAAGCCGGCGGAGCCTGCGCCGATCACGACGAGATCATGGGCGCCGCCATTGCGACGGTGCGTGCGCTTCGTGACCGCGGCGCTCCGGGAGACTTGTTCGGCCGGTCGTTGCGGCGTCGCATCGAGGCCGGCCAGACTCGGCCCGAACAGAGCCCGCCCAGCTTCCAGGCCTTCCTCGATCGACAGCCGAAATCCCACGTCGTTCGCCGAACGCTCGCGACGCCATGCCGCAAGATGATCGTCAGAGCAGAAGAAGACGGTCGTCGCGCACAGCGAGTCCGCTGCGCATGCGCCTTCGTAGCGGACGCTTTGCCACATGACGGCGGCCGCGGGCTCGACGTCGGCCAACGCCCTGCCTCGGTCCCGCGTGGCGATGCGGATCGGTGCGCCGCAATGGCGGCAGCGCGACGCGATTGCGATGTCGCGACCGGTCATGGCGCCGATGCCGAGCGCGTCGACGGCGCACATCGCGCTGACTTGGGTTTTAACTTGGGTTTGACCGAGCGTGACGCGATGACCCGTGTCGCGGTCGGTGAACGGATACGCGCCGGTGATCCGCCCGCCATCAAGCACAAGCAGGTCGCGACGGCGGAGCTCTTCGAGCACAGGCCGGAGGGCTGGCTCGCTCAAGCCGGAACGTTCCGCAAGCGCGGCGATGGTCGGCGCGCGTCCGACGTCGGCGTAAAGCTGGAGCAACGCGACACGCACGCGGTCGGTGACAGGTTCATATCCGCTCCAGCGATTGAGCACGTGGTCAGAGCCGACCATCGCCGACAGCGCGTCCTGAACGGCCGACGATGTGACAATCGACCAGTCCGGAAACGTGACGCCGGGCCGCACGGCAAAGCTCGGACGTGCTGGAAACGGAGATGCGGAGGGTGTGCAGCAATCGTTCATGATTTTCGCCTCGCTCGAACGACGGCGCGCAGCCGACGTTGCTCAGGTCTTCGGCGTGGACGGATAGCCTGCGTTGGTCGTGGCCTCCGTCAGCGCCTTCACGTCGGTTCTCGCGTCGTCGTATGTCACGATGGCGGTCTTGTCCTTGGACGACACCACGACCTTGCTCACGCCCGACACCGCTTCAAGGCTTGCCTTGACCGTGTGAGGGCACGCCGCGCAATACATGTTGCTGACGGCCAATGTCACGTTTCGCTCGCCGGCCATAGCGGCGGACGAGACCATCGTTCCGAGGCCGAGGATGGCGCAGGCGAGGAGTCTGGACATGGGAGGTCTCCGTTTATGAACCGAAAAGCAGCGGCGCGACGAGATCGAGGCCCAATGCCGCAAGGACAAGTGCGGTTGCGACTATGAGCCCGGCTTTCACCAACAGGTTCGGAAGCGGTCGCGCGCAAGCAGCGCCGTCGGCGCAAGCGAGCTTGCGCGACCGGTACACCAGCCAATATCCGCTAGCCAGAAATCCGATTGTGGCCGTGATGAAGTATGGCTGGTACGGGGCAAGGCTGGTGAAGCGCCCGATCCAGGCCCCGCTGATGCCGAGGCTGAAGAGGACGAGCGGCAGGATGCAGCAGGACGAGGCCGCAAGCGCGCCAATAATCCCGCCAGCGGCCACGAGCGCTTGTCCCGGCGGAATTTCCCTAGATCCTTCGTGCAGCTTGATCGTCATGCCCAGGACGATGCATCCTGTAGCTACTACAGAATCAAGGATAACGCGTCATGTCATCGATCACGGCTTCGCGACCGGAAGACCTGCCCATCGGCCAATTGTCGCGGCTGAGCGGCGTCAATATCGAGACCATCCGCTACTACGAGCGGATCAGGATGCTGCCGCCGCCACCGCGATCCGGCAGCGGGCGACGCATCTATGATTCAACCCACCTTCGCACGCTGGTCTTCATACGCCGGTCTCGCGAGCTTGGGTTTTCGCTTGAAGAGATCCGCGCGCTGCTGCGGCTCGGCGGCCCGGCCAAGGCGACGTGCCGTGAGGTCCGCGAGATCGCAGCGCATCATCTCGAAGACATCCGGGCCAAGCTCAGCGACTTGAAAAAGCTCGAACGCCTGCTGGCCAGCACAGTCGCCAAATGTTCCGGCCGGACGGCGCCCGATTGTCCGGTGCTGGACATTCTCGACATTCAACGCTCGAGCTAGCGTCGTCGCCGCGATCGCGCTCTCACAACCCGGCGGCCTTTCGTTCCAGCCATTGCCGCTCGGCTGCTGGCGGATCAAGCGCCAGAGCCCTGGCGTAGGCATCGGCGGCTTCTGCGCGTCGTCCGCTCCGCGCCAACAGGTCCGCGCGAACGGCATGATAGGGCAGAAATTGCTCCAGCGCGGACGTATCGAGGTGCGACAACTCGACCAGAGCGGCATCAGCTCCCTCGATTTCCGCCAGCGCCACCGCGCGGTTGATGCGCACGATCGGATCGTCGCGCGTGAGAAGAAGCCGGTCGTACAGCCTCAACACCTCAGGCCAGGGAGCAGCGTCCTGCAGCGACTGTCTGCTACACCAGACCTGCTGCAACTGTCCTTGCAGCGTCCGATGGTCCGACGGGGACATCCTGATGGCGTCGGCAAGCAGGCGATTGGCTTCTTCGATGAGGTCGCGCCGCCAGAGCTTGGGGTCTTGCTCCGACAAGGGGATGATCCATCCCTCCGCGCTCACCCGCGCCGGGCGGCGTGCTTCGGCGTAGCGAACCTGGGCCGCCAGAGCCGCCACGGCTCCATCATTTGGCACAAGGTGAGCAAGAAGCTTGGTGAGATGGAGAACCTCCGAAGCAAAGCCGGCATGGGGGCCACTGCCGGCCGCATCCTCATGGGCCTTGGCATAGGCAATTTCCAGGGTCGACAGCACCGCATCCAGCCTTTCCGGCCAGGAGTCGGGAGCGGGCAGCTCGAACGGCACGCCCGCATCCGCGATCTTCCGCTTGGCGCGCAGAAGGCGCTGCGCAAGCGTTGCCTCCTGAATGAGGAAGGCGCGCGCGATCTCCGTGACGGACAAGCCGCAAACCAGCCTTAGCGTCAGCGCAGCGCGCGCTTCGATCGCGACCGAGGGATGGCAACAGATAAAGATCAGGCGCAACCGCTCGTCCGGAACAACCCGTGCATCGTCCATCATGATTTCTTCCGGGCCGGGGTCGGAGCTGATTTCCTCCGTGGCGGACCCGTCATGCTTGCGGTCACGACGCATCGAATCGAGCACGATCCGTTGGGCGACGCGGTAGAGCCACGCGGCTGGATCATCCGGTACGCCTCGGGCCGGCCACACTCGCGCGGCCCGAAGACAGCTTTCCGAGAATGCGTCCTCCGCGAGCGCAAGATCACGGAAGCGGGCGGCGAGGACCGCAATGATGCGCCCGCTCGCCGACCGAAACACCCGTTCGAGGGCAGGCCCATTCATTGGCCAAGCAGCGGCCGGATTTCGATCGCGCCGTCCTGCAAGACCGGGATCTGTTTCGCGATCTCGATCGCTTCATCAAGATCGGCAACGTCGATCAGATAGAAGCCGCCGAGTTGCTCCCTGGCTTCGGCGAAAGGACCATCGTGAACCGTTTTGCGATTGGCCGCGGTCCGAACCGTCGTGGCGACCGCAGTGCTCTTGAGCCCGGCACCGCCAATCCGTTTTGCTCCCAATCGCTGAGCAAACTGCATGTGCTTGCCGACGAGCTCCTCGATCTTCGGTCCGGCTTTCTCAGCCCCATAGAAAGCCTCGTTCTCGTAGATGAACAGTCCGTACTTCATGTTGTCTTCCCCTGGTTTGTGGTTGCTACGCTTTTGCGCGTATCGCCCCCTAGACGCGGCCATCATTTCAAAAACGACAGCGGAGACAAAAATTTTTGCGTCGAAACATGCCGGACAAAAATTCCATTGGGTTCAATGCGATGCTCGTTTGGAAGCGGAATGATGGGCGCGATCTCGTTATGAGCAGGATCGGGGGCGCCGGCGCGGCTGCCGAGACCGCAATTGTGAACAGCCTCTTGCGGACGAAAATACCTTCGGTTGCTGCTAGGCGAAAAGGAACTAAATGCGAGTTGAGCAGTGGTCTACCAGATGCGAGGAGTAGGAGTACGCGCGATGACCAAGACCCTGGCTCGAGCTGCAGATCCTGCGATCATGACCGTTGGCGACCTGATCGGTGAACTTTGCCGTTGGCCGGATCACGCTGCGGTCACGTTCCGTTGTCCGTATCTTCAGCAAGATCTTCAATTTTACCGCCTCCAGGCTAGATCAAAGGCGACCGTTGAAATCCAGCTCAAGCAGGATTCAGAAAACCTACCGGTCGAACCGACCTGAATTCACCACCCAAGGTGACCAACGCGGCACCCCGCGCGACGGATCAGCTACGATGTCTCTCGCGGCCGGCCGAAGAACAGCGTTACTGCTTTGGTGCCGAGCTTGTGGCCATGGTCGCCACGCCTTCGAGCAGCGCCAGTAGCCCGCGAAGAATCTCGAGCGGCGGGGGCGGGCAGCCCGGGACATGCAGGTCGACCGGCACCACCTGCGAGACGCCGCCCACCACCGCGTAGCTACCGGCAAAGCAGCCGCCGTCACGGGCGCAATCGCCGACGGCGACGACCCATTTCGGATTCGGCGTGGCGTTATAGGTCCGCTCCAGCGCCGTGCGCATGTTCTTGGTCACCGGGCCGGTCACCAGCAGCACATCGGCATGGCGCGGCGAAGCGACAAAACGCAGGCCGAAGCGCTCGAGGTCATAATAGGCGTTGTTGAGCGCGTGGATCTCCAGCTCGCATCCGTTGCAGGAGCCGGCGTCGACCTCGCGGATCGACAGCGATCGACCGAGGCGCCGCCGCGCCGCTCGCGTCAGCGCCGCGCCGACCTCTGCAAGCGCCTTGTCACTGGCCGCCGGCGCCGCTTCGGTCAGCGGCCTTTGGATCAGGCTCTGGAACAGCAGCTTTCTCATGTCAGAGATCGTGTCCCGAGTAGGAGCAGTTGAACGACTTGTTGCAGAGCGGGAAGTCGGCAACGATGTTGTCTTCGATCGCCGCTTCGACGAGTGGCCACTGGAATTGCGAGGGATCGCGAAAGTGACAACGCGCGATGCTGTTGTCCTCGTTCAGCCTCAGCCAGACCAGGATGTCGCCGCGAAAGCCTTCCACCAGGGTCATCCCCTCGCAAGCCGCGCCGGCAACGGGCAGATCGATCCGCACCTCGCCCTGCGGCATCCCGTCCAGCAACTGGGTGACGAGCGCAAGACTTTGTTCGATTTCGCGAATGCGGATCCACACCCGCGCGTTGACGTCGCCGGCCTCGAGCACGGGGACTTCAAAGTCGAGCCTTTCGTACGGCGGATAGGCAAGGTTCCTGCGCGCGTCGAACGCGCGGCTGCCGGCGCGGCCGACGAAGCCGCCGGCGGCAAATTGGCGCACGAGGTCCGCCTTCACCGTACCGGTGGTCACGGTCCGATCCTGCAGCGAGGCGGTGTTGTCGTAGAGTTCGACGAGCGCGGGAAAGCGCGCCCTTATATCGCTCACCAACGCGCGGATGGCTGCGATGCCCTCATTGTCGATGTCCCTCGTTACGCCGCCCGGCTCGATCTGGTCGCGCATCAGGCGGTGACCGAAAGCCTTGTGCGCGACACGCAGCACTTTTTCGCGCAGGACGCCGCAATGGGCCAGCATCAGCGCGAAGGAGGCGTCATTGCAGATGGCGCCGAAGTCCCCGAGATGATTGGCAAGACGCTCGATCTCGGCCATCAGGGCACGCAGCCAGGCTGCACGCGCCGGAGCTTCCACACCAAGCGCAGCCTCCACGGCGCGGGCGAACGCCAGTCCGTAGGCAACCGTGCTGTCGCCCGAGGTACGCGCGGCGAAGCGTGCGCCGCTCGCCAGCGTGGCGCCTGCCATCAGGCCCTCGATGCCCTTGTGAACGTAGCCAAACCGGGTCTCCAGCCGCACCACTGTCTCACCGTTAGCCGTGATGCGAAAATGGCCGGGCTCGATGATGCCGGCATGGACGGGGCCGACGGGGACCTGGTGCACACCCGCTCCCTCGACGGGAAGGAACATATAGTTCTTCCGGGTCGCTGCCGGCTCTGGTCTTGCGGCCAGCGGATAGCGCACGTCCCAGTTGCCATGGTCAAGCCAGGGCCTTGGGTCGAGCGTACCTTCAGCCTCCAGGCCGTAGAGATCGCATATCGCGCGTTCAAGGCGAAGCGCGGGGACATGATGCAATCCTACCGAGGGGTAACGCCGCTCCGGGCAATCGAGCGTGATAACGCCGATCGTGCCCTTCGCCTCCTCAAGCAGCGCCATGTGGATGCAGGCGGGCTCCCCCCAAAGCCCCAGCAATTGCCACGCGCCTTCGGCAAGTCCGGCGATGGCCTCGTTCCAGATCGAGGTGGTGACGGTTGCGCGCGGCCAGGGGCGGTGGCGCGGTGCGGCGGTGCCGTAATGAAGGAGCTCGTCGAGGTCCATGGCCGTCATCCCAGGATCTCCGCGACATGCCGGAACCACGCGACCAATACGGGCGGCAGGAATATGCCGGCAATAAGCACGAGACCAAAATGCACGATCATCGGCGCGTAGGAGGCGTCCGACGGCGCATCGCTTCCGGTCGGGTCGCCGAAGGCGAGGCCATTGAGATGGTAGAACAACGCGCCGAGCGCCAGCAGGATTCCGAGCACGAGAGGCGCTGCGAGTAGCGGCTCGCGCGCAAACGTCGAGCTGACCACCAGAAACTCGCTCATGAAAACTCCGAACGGCGGCAGCCCGGCAATCGCCACAACGCCGATCACCAGGCACCAGCCGAGTCTTGGATGAGTCACCGTCAGGCCGCGGATGTCAGCGACCTTCTGCGTGCCCTTGATCTGCGCGACGTGGCCGACGGCGAAGAAGATTCCCGATTTGGTCAGGCTGTGCATCGCCATATGCAACAGGCCGCCGAAATTCGCGACCGGGCCACCCATCCCGAAGGCAAAGGTGATGATGCCCATATGCTCGATCGAGGAATAGGCGAACAGGCGTTTGATGTCGCGCCGCCGATAGAGCATGAAGGCGGCGAACACGAGCGAGACCAGTCCGAGCGTCACCATCAGCGGACCGGGAGCCACCGCACCCGGATTTGCCGCCAGCACGATCTTGAAACGGAGCACCGCGTAGAGTGCGACGTTGAGCAGGAGACCGGACAGCACCGCGGAGATCGGCGTCGGACCTTCCGCATGTGCATCCGGCAGCCAGGCATGGAGCGGCGCCAGCCCGACCTTGGTGCCGTAGCCGAGCAGGAGGAAGATGAAGGCGACATTGATCAGCGCCGGGTCGAAATGGCTGGCCTGTGCGACCAGAACCGTCCACACCATGCCGTTGATGCCTTCGCCGACGACCGGATGCGCTGCCATGTAGACCAGGATGGTGCCGAACAGCGCGAGCCCGATGCCGACGCTGCCGAGAATGAAGTATTTCCAGGCGGCTTCCAGCGCTTCGTGGGTGCGGTAGATGCCGACCATCAGCACGGTCGTCAGCGTCGCAAGCTCGATGCCGACCCACATCAACCCGATATTGTTGGCTGTCAGCGCCAGATTCATCCCGCCCATCATGACCTGGTACATGGCGTGGTAGAAACGCAGGTAGGCCGGCGTCAGCCGTCCGGTCTCGAGCTCGTGCCCGATATAGCTTGCCGAGAACACGCTGGTGGTGAAGCCGACAAAGGTGTTGAGCACGATGAACGCGACATTGAGGTCATCGATGAACAGATAATGTCCGGGCCGGCTGTGATCGGCGAAGAACAGCGAAAGCGACGCCACGAAGGTCAATCCGGACGCCAGCATGTTGAGCCGCGCGGAAAGCCTGTAGCCGGGCAGCAGGGCGAGCACCGCGGCTGCGATGACCGGGATGACGAGTACGAGGATGACGCCGTCGTCGGCAGAGAAGGTCATCAGCGCTCTCCACGAAAGCGATCGAGCGCCTGCACATCGACGGTGTCGAAGCGCTCCCGGATCCGGAACAGGAACACACCGATGACGAAGAAGGCGATCAGGATCGAGAAGGCGACGCTGATCTCGACCACCAGCGGCATGCCGCGCGCGCCGGTGCCGGCGAGCACCAGCCCGTTCTCCAGCGACATGAAGCCGACCACCTGGCTGACGGCGTTGCGCCGGCTCACCATCATCAGCAGGCCGAGCAGCACGACCGAGAGCGCGAAGGCGAGGTCCTCGCGCGCGAGCGGGTCGGCGGTCGGGGTGACTTTCAGCATCACCGTCATGGAGAGCGCGACAAGTCCCATGCCGGCCAGCATGGTCGTTCCGGAACCGATCACGGTTTCGATCTCGCGATGAATGCCGAGCCGCTGGATGATGCGATGCAGGCCGACCGGCACGACGATCGCCTTGAAAACCAGCGCGATCATGGCGGTGACGTAGAGGTGCGGCGCGTGCTGGACGTTGGCCTGCCAGGCGACCGACATTGCCAGCAGCACCGCCTGCAGCGCGAACGCGTTGAGCAGCGCGTAAAGCCGGTGCTGCGTGATCATCAGGAAGCTGACCAGCACCAGGCCGCCGGCCAGGAGGTGCGCGACGTCGAATGTCAGTCCATGCGTCATCGCCTTAGAGGCTCCTCGATGCGAACAAGAGCAGCGTGCCGAGCAGGCCGAGCATCAAGGCGCCGCCGACGAAATCCGGCAGGCGGAACACGCGCATCTTGGCGATGGCCGTCTCGAACACGGCAAGCAGGAAGCCGAACACCGCAAGCTTGGCGATATAGGCAAGAAAGCCGGCCAGGTGGCTCGCCGTCGAGCCGCCGGGCGTCGCAAGGGTCCAGGGCACGAAGATGCAGCCGATCAGCGAGACGTAGAGCAGGAGCTTGACCGCGGCGGCGAGCTCGATCATCGCCAGATGGCGGCCGGAATACTCCAGCACCATGGCTTCATGCACCATCGTGAGCTCGAGATGTGTCGCCGGGTTGTCGACCGGAACGCGTCCGTTTTCCGCGATGGCGACGATAATCAGTCCCACCATCGCAAGACCGAGCGAGACGCGGAGCCCGACGCCCGATGAGGCGAGCAGATCGGCCACGGCCGATAGCTGCGTCGAGCGCGCCACCAGTGCCATGGTGAAGACCACCAGAAGCATCGCGGGCTCGGCGAGCGAGGCGATCATCATTTCCCGGCTCGATCCGATGCCGCCGAAGGCGGTGCCGATGTCCATGCCGGCCAGCGCGAGGAAGAACCGGGCGCTCGCGAGCAGCGCGATGATGGCGATGAGATCGGCGGACCAGCTGAACAGCAGTCCCTTCGCGAAGGTAGGCACCAGCGCTGCGGCGACCCAGGTCGCCGCGAAGATCAGATAGGGCGCGGCGCGGAAGACCCACGACGCATTGTCCGCGACCACGACCTCCTTCTTCAGGAGCCGCAAGATGTCGCGATAGGGCTGGAGGATCGGCGGGCCGCGGCGCCGCTGCAGGCGTGCCTTCACCTTGCGCACGAAGCCGGTCAGGAGCGGAGCGGCCCAAAGCACCAGCATCATCTGCATGAGCTGGACAAGGAGAGCGGAAATCAGCTCCATATCGCAAGCACCAGCAAGAGCGAGACGAGGGAGAGGAAAACGAGGCTGAGATAGCGGCGGATGGTCAGGAACTGCAGCTTGTTGAGCTGCAGCGAAGCGATCTCGACGGCGGCGGCAAAGGGCTCATACAGCCAGTCCCACACCGGATCGGCGATCGTAAGCCTGAAGCGGGCGGCTTGCATGTCGCCGGGAGCGGGCATCAAGACCTCTTCGCGCGTGGCCGGCGTGCGCGCCAGGAACACGCGGCGGATCGGCTGGGCAAAGCTGCTTCCGGAATATTGCGTGGCCGGACTCGGATCGGGAAAGCCGCAATCCCAGGCGGGCGCCCGGCGGATCGCATGCGAAGCGAAGCGGTGGATCGCCCACACCGCGAGCAGCGCGGAAAAGCCGATGAAAAGAAAGACGAGAAGGCCGTTATACGAGCTGCCGCTTTCGAACGCGGGCACGATCGTGAGCCACGGCAGCTTCGCCTGCAGCGGCAGCGCATCGCCAGCGAACTGACGCGTGATCGGCGCGACCGCGTCCATGATGAAGCCCGGGATGATCCCCGCGATCAGGCAAAGCAGGGCGAGCAGGGCCATCGCAGAAAGCGAAAGGCGGTCCACTTCATGCGCGGCGGCCGCTTGGTCGCTGCGCGGGCGGCCGAGGAAGGTGATGCCGAAGGTCTTGACGAAGGCAGCACCCGCGAGCGCCGCAGCAAGCGCAAGCAGGCCGCCCGCCGCCGGCACCATGACCTTCAACGCCCATTGCGGCAGGTCGGGGCTCTGCAGCACGGCCTGAAAGGTGAGCCATTCCGACACGAAGCCGTTGAGCGGCGGCAGCGCCGAGATCGCCATGCATCCGGCCAGGAACAGGAAGCTCGAGACCGGCATGCGGTGGATCAATCCTCCCAGCCGGTCCATGTTGCGCTCGCCGGTTGCGGTCAGCACCGCGCCTGCGCCGAAAAAGAGCAGGCTCTTGAAGAAGGAATGGTTGAGCACGTGCAGCAGGGCCGCGGTCATCGCCAGCGCCGCCGCCGCATCCATGCCGTCGGCGCGAAAGGCCAGCGCAAGGCCAAGGCCGATGAAGATGATGCCGATATTCTCGATGGTCGAATAGGCGAGCAGCCGCTTGGTGTCGTCCTGCATCAACGCCTGCAGCACGCCGAGAACCGCGCTCAGGCCGCCGATCGCGAGCAGCAGCGCGCCCGACCACCAGGGCAGGGGGCCTGCAAGGTCGAACACGAGACGGATGAAAGCGTAGATCGCGACCTTGGTCATGACGCCGCTCATCAGCGCCGAGACGTGGCTTGGCGCCGCCGGATGCGCCAGCGGCAGCCAGGCATGCAAGGGTACCAGCCCGGCCTTGGATCCCGCACCGATCAGCACCAGCACGAGCACCATCGCCGACGCCAGCGGCGTTCGCGCGCCAAGCCTGATCGCCTCGAAGTCGTAATGGCCGTCCGGTCCGGTGAGCAGGCCAAGCGCGAGCAGGAGCGCGAGCGTGCCCATAGACGCCATGATCAGATACACGAAGCCGGCGCGCCTGTTCTCGGCATCGCGGTGATGCGCGATCACGAGCGCCCAGGAGGCCAGCGACATGAATTCCCATGACAACAGATAGCTGAACGCGTCATCCGCCAGCACGACCAGATTCATTCCGGCGAGGAACGCCGGAAAGAAGGGCAGCACGCGATGCGGCTCTTCCTCATGTGCGCCGTAGCCGAGCCCATAAAGGCTTGCCGCCGCGCCGCCGATATTCACCACTGCGAGAAAGAAGGCCGCGAGCGCGTCGACGGCGAAATGCGCGCCGATCCAGGGCAGGCCGACCGGCAGGACCAGGCGGCTCGGGGCGCCGCCAAGCGCCAGCGCGGCGATCGAAAGCGCTGTTGCGGTGATGCAGAGCACGAGCGTGGCGCCGTAGATGATGGTCGTCGCGGCGCGTGTCCGCGCGATGGCCGCCGCCAGCAGCGCAACCCCCAACAGCGCCGCGGCGCAGAGCATGAGGAATGCAACGACACTCATCGTGAAATGCGTCCTACGTCTTCTTCGCCAAAACCTTGATTTGACGCGATTCGGAAAGCGCTGCGTCCTTCAGCCGAACACCGCGTCCTCCGGATTGGCTGGCCGCTCCATCGCCGATCAGCTCGATGCCGCTGCGATCGAGCGCTTCGATCAGTTTCATCAGGGAATCGACGTTGCCGCGCACCACGCTTTCGCTGGCTTCCATGCGCTGGATGGTGGGCACCGAGAGGTCCGAAAGCTCCGCGAGCTCGCGTTGATCGATGCCAAGGAGCGCCCTGGCCGCGCGTAGCTGTCCCGCTGTGATCATCTCAGCGCTGACTTTCAGAACATGAATCGTGTGCGCTCAATCCTATAAATTGAAGCAAATATGTCAACTAAGATTTTCCAGATATCTGGATTGATAGATAAAGCATCTTCCTGCGGCCGCAACCGGAGTCGATAAAGAAAACCTGACGACCGGAATTGCCGGCTTTTGATCCTGCCTCTCGATGTTCTCGGCGGCGTTACCGACCTGCAGATTCAACCGCCATTCCGGCACGCCGCAAGAAAGAATGGAACGGTGCGTTTCACGTGCGGGCCGATCTCCGCATCCAGCGTCTCGACCTTGTCTTCGAACAGTCCCCGCAGCAGCATGGGCACGACGACGAGGTCGAGGAAGAAGCGTGCGGTTGTGGCGAGGCGTTCAGGGGCGAGGCCCGGCAGCTTTGCGAGCTCGCCGGATTGCGCCATTTCGCCGAGGAAGCGGGCCGCAACTTCGGTAGAGAGCTGACGCGCCGTCCGGCTGACGTCGCTCGCAAGATCGGGGAAGCGTTGCGCCTCCGCGACCGCGAGCCGCATCAGCGCCATCCTTTCATTGTCGAGCGTCCAGCGCAGCAGGGCGTCGCCCAAGCGCACGAGGCGCTCTTCGATCGTGTCTCCGCTCGGCTGCCACGCGCTGCTGAATTGCGTGATCCGGGACACCACGTCGCCCGTCACCACGGCCTTGAAGAGGCGCGCTTGTCGCCGAAGCGGGCATAGATCGTCGGCTTCTCCCAAGGGAGAGGTGAAACCTCCGATGCCGCGCCAGTTCAAACTGACTTCATCACACCCTAGCAGAAAACTTCTCACGGTCACGCACCCGCGCGGCGTTCGGCCATGGTGCGGAACGTGATGGAAGTGCGCGGCGCCTCGATCGGCGGGATGCTGTGCTCCCATTCGTGCCGGCGAGCCAGGACGGGATGACATGCGTTGCCGCTGCGTGGGCCTACATCATGCTTCCCGGCAAGAAACAGCGGACGGTGGGACGGCCATCTTCGTAGTATGGCCAGACGACCGTTCGCCTGTAGAGGTTTGGTTCCACGATAACGGCATTCTCCGGCACATCAACCCACTCACCTCTGATCAAGACTTGATAATGTCCATCCTTGCTCCGCCATTCCGAGTCCTGCAACGTGTTGCCATCGCTCAAGGCGCAGCAAGCTGTTCCTGCTGGTGATCTCAGGCCTTCAAACCACCTCGCCATGTCGGGATTAGCCTTCGCATACTTGCCATCAGGATCGCGGGCGAATGCAGCGGGGAACGGCGACAACAACGCTATCGCCACCGCTCCCAAAAAAGAAATTCTGAGGACTTGCTTCGGCATCATAGTGGCCTTCGAGTTCTGGAAATGGTTGCATTGAAATGGACATGTCGCCGCAGCCCTGGGGGACTTCCTTCCTGAGATTGTTGGCAAATTCCCGGAAGTGAGCTGCGACTCGCTGGTAAAGGACGCGCTCGAATTGATCCGCCGCGAAATCTGCGAGCACGTCGCATGCTGCGGCGTTGACCTCGTAGCGTGTGATTTTCCATTGACGGCTGATCACGAGAGCCTCCGACAAGATCAACGTTGTTTAGGTTCGATGATGGGCAATCATCTTCCCCGGGTACGCACTTATGGCGCCGGATTGCCAAGCCTCGGAATGACAGATCGGATGTTCTTCCTTCCACTTGGCCAAGCCCGCTTGACCACCGATCACGCAACTCTGAAAACGTCATCCCGCTATCCAGCGCCGAACTGGTGACGATTTCCTTGATGCAGTCAGCGGATGTCAGGTGGCAAAGAACTGCGGTGGCGTTAGCAAATGTAAGCTCCCCAAAATTCACACGCAAAAGTACCATCAAAAATCGTCTGCATTCCCGGCACCGAAGTATAGGCCAGCGGCTTCTGCACGTGCTCCGTAAAAATACGGTATCCTGCGGACCTATCCTCTTCAGATTCAAGCCGACGATTGCGGACCATACAGCCGTCGAGCCGCGAAGGAAATATCGGATCATCAGATACGACCAGTCGTCAGCACTCGCTCCGCGAGATCGACAAGAGTCGCATTCACTTCGGGTAGATAAACGGGAAAAAAAGAATGCGCTCCCTTATCAAGGTACCCACGACGAAGCGTTTTCGCCGCTGAACGAAACACTCCCGAAACAGAGAGGTGCTCTCATGCGGCGACTGAGGAATTGCAAGGTATTTGGCTCGGCGCCTGTTCATATTGACAAGCAATTCGACCATTGCCTGTGAGCCTTGGAAGTTAGCAATGCCTGTGAACAGGCTCACACATGGGGCTCAGAAAAGGCGACTAGGCTCAATACAGAAAATTCGTTGTGGGAATGTTTCTAGCCAAGAGGGGTATTCATCATGAGAAATCTGTTTTTGATCGCGACCACCATTGCGGCCATCGTGGGCGTGGCCAACAGCAAAGCAAGCGCGTGCTCTCTCCATCTTCCAACTTTTGAAGTGACGGGCTTCCCGATCTCACCGCTTCAAGTGGCGGTGCTGGGCGGAGCTCACGTTGAGGAGGAGGCAGCCACGCCTACTCTGACTTCAGCTGGTATGCCCGCTTCCCCCCATCAGATTGCGGTCCTGACACCGCATCCGAAGGCAATGCAGATAGTTCAAGCTTCGGCTGAGCCAACCACCGTTGGCCTAACAGCAGCCGGTTTCCGAAGCAGCACGCCTATTGGTCCCAAGCGGGCTTCTTGCCCCACGGATTGATTGTCGCTGACGTTCGGGGGCATTGTATCCCGCCTTTGGGCGGGATTTTTTTGAAGCTCTGCACATGGAGAGCGCCCGCCGCGTTATCGCGCGCTGATCGACAGCAAGAAAGCTACGACCCTCTTTATATCGTCGGCAGATGCGAGCCCGCCGTACGGCTTCATTTTGTTGCCGGGCACGACCTCGTCCGGATTGCGGATAAAGCGCGCGAGCTTTGCCTCATCCCAGACGAAATCGGCGTTCTTCATTGCACTCGAGTAGTCGTACCCCGGCAGCGATCCTGCCCTTCGTCCGATGATTTTGAATAGGCTTGGGCCCAGTCGATTGTCGCCCTCCCTGATCGTATGACACGTTCGACATGCATTATTGAACGCTCGCTCGGGTGTATCGTCCGCGCGAGCCCGCGAGAACACATTCTGACATAGGCACAAGGGCAACAAGAGCGTCATACATGCCAGTACGCTCAATCCCGTCGTCGCACCTCTTGTCGCCAATCCGGAGATACTCCGTCGCATTTTGGCTTCCTGCATCGCGTGGGCCAGCGCCCAAAAATCATTGCGCCAAAAGCTCGATTTTCGCCAGCGATTCCAACCTGATTTGCCCTGTCCAGCCCTCCGCTCAAAAATATTTTTCTTCCGTTTTTCAGAAAACAATGCTTCTCTCCACCCGTCCTGATTCCACAGGAGGGGCGGCTCGCGATCGTCACGGACGTAGGAATGAGGATGCGGTGGACGTGAGGATGCTCAGCGCGCGGTCAGCGCGTAGACGAAAGCATCGCTCGCGGACGACAAAGGCGTGTGGTCCTGATCCCCCGATGCTGGGACCAAGCTCTCGCGGGACGTATCGCGAGGGTGACGGAGGCAAGAAAAGCCCGGTCTCCGAGGAGAGCGCGTTATAAGCCGTAAACCATCGCGCAGGGAATGCCGGAGTGTGTTCGGTTGTACCTGTTGATGACTCGTGTGCGTTTTTGCGCATTTGCTGCACACGAGGCTCGCGGGTGCAACGGCACCCGGCATTCCCTGCGCCCTCCTTACAGAGGGCGATGAGCAAAACCCGGACAATTCCTGCCGCGGGAACGCGGACGTACGCCGCTGAACGACTATGCGCCCCTACAACCTCAGGGTACAATGCCAGGAAGTGTAGCGTGGCTTTCGTTTTCAGCCTATGATGGAGCGCGATCCTGCGCGTACGAAGCATTTCAGGTTCGGGGGTTTGCCGTGAGTCTTTACGAGCTCGCCATCCTGGGCAACGCCAGCCAGCAAGAGCGTGACCGCCTGACCGCAACCATCACGGACATGACCAGGGATTTCGGCCTGACCATCGGCGATGACCTCGTCATCCTCGATGCCGGCGGCATCAGCGGCCGGAACCGGCGTGCGGCGTTCGCGGCCGCTTATTTCGGCGGCGATCCGGACAAGGATGCCGCCGCGGTCGCCGAGCTCATCCGCACCAGTGCCGTTGTGATTCCGACGGTGGCCTCTGGCGGAGATTTCGAGACCGAGATTCCGGAGCGGCTGCGCACCGCGAACGGACATCGCCGGCGCGCCAATGATCCGGAGATGAACGAGCTCGCTGCGGCGCTGCTGGAGTGCCTTGGCCTGTTGCGCGTGCAGCGGCGCGTGTTCCTCAGCTATCGCCGCACCGAGTCTCGCGCTGCGGCGCTGCAGCTTCACGACCGGCTCCTCGAGCGAACCTTCGACGTCTTTCTCGACACGCACGACATCAGGCCCGGTCAGCCGTTTCAGGAGGTGCTGTTCCATCGCCTGTGCGACTCGGATGTCCTCCTGATGCTCGACACGCCGACCTACTTTGCGAGGATGTGGACGCGCCAGGAGCTCGGCCGCGCGCTGGCCAAGGGCATTCATATCCTGCGCGTGGTCTGGCCCGGCCATGAACCGACCCCTGAAGCGAGCCTGGCGGAGACCCTTCTCTTGGACCAAACCGAGATGGAAGGTCCGGATGGACCAATTCCGCAAACGCGCGTCGATGAGATCGCGTTGATACTCGAGAAAGTCCGCAGCCGCAGCATCGCCGCGCGCTACCTGGCCGTCATCGGCAAGCTTCGCGAAGACCTGACGCGCATCGGCGGCTCGATCGATGCGATCGGCTCGCACCGGGCGATGGCGATCACGCTGCCGACACGAAAGAAGGTCTGGGCCTATCCGGTTGTCGGCTTTCCGACCGCGGAACTTTTGAACGACGTGGCCGACAAGGCCGCCAAGGCCGATCAGGCGGGAACGCCGATCCTGGTCTATGACGAGGTCGGGATGTCGCAGCCGTGGGTGGCGCATTTGAAATGGCTGGACGACAATATTAAGTCAGTGCGAGCCCTCAAGGCTTCGACGATCGGCTACGATCTGGTGGCGTGGGAGTGATGGCATGACCGACGCTGTCTTTCTGTCCGCAAGCGTTCCGGACGCTCGCCGTTTTCCCGAATATGCCAGGACCGCCGATGCCGTGGCGATCTCGGCTGCGGTGAACGCGCTGCTTCACGCAACACTGGGCCGGCGCATGCTGATCTGGGGCGGCCATCCGGCCATCACGCCCATGATCTGGACGATGGCCGACAGCATGAAGCTGGAGTACCGCGAATGGGTGAAGCTCTACCAGAGTCTGCATTTCAAGGAGCGGTTTCCCGAGGACAACGCACGGTTCAAGAACGTCGTCTACACCGAACCCAAGGGCGGTGAAGGCGACAGTCTGCTCGAGATGCGCACGCGCATGTTCAAGGAGAATGGCTTTGAGGCCGGCGTGTTCATCGGCGGCATGAAGGGCATCATCAACGAATTTCATCTGTTTCGCGAAATCCAACCCAAGGCGCGGCTTGTTCCGGTCGTCTCGACCGGCGGCGCCGTGCTCGAGCTCGCCAGGTTCGCCGAGCCGGATCTTGCTGAGGATTTCGACTATGTCGGGCTCTTCTATCGCCACCTTGGCATCAATCCCGCCGAACGCCGCTATCAGACGCCGAAAGAGCAGCCGCATGATGTCCGCGATCGGCTCGATTCGCCGCGGCGCTAGTATTCATGAAGAAGCCGTCATCGGTTGGAGATCGCGCGGGGCGGACGGCCCGGATTCGACGAACGCATCCGCGAAGAACTGTGCGTCGGGCAGGCCGTGACTTTGCGTAAAATCGCCTTGCGCGGCGCTCACCATCAGCGGGTTGCCGCAAGCATAGACGTCGGTCTCCGAGAGATCGCTCTGGTCTGCGCGGACCGCGTCGTGAACGAGGCCGGTACGGCCAGTCCAGGACGAGTTTGGTTCGGACAGAACAGGCGTGAAGGAAAACCACGGCAGGCGCTCGGCCCATCGCGCCGGCAGTTCCGAAAGATACATGTCCTCGCGGGTGCGGGCGCCCCAATAGAGATGCATCGGCCGGCACTTGTCTGCAAGGATCGCTGTCTCGATGATGGATTTGATCGACGCAAACCCGGTGCCGCTGGCGAGCAGGATCACGGGCCTCGCGGAATCGCGCAAATAGAAGTCGCCATAGGGAATCTCAATTGCCAAGGGATCGCCGACCGACAGCTTCGACAGCGTCGAAATCGAAAACTTTCCGCCCGGCACATGGCGGATATGCAGCTCGGCGCCGTCATTGTCGCGCGCGGCGTTCGCCATCGAGAAATTGCGGCGATCGCCGTCTTCCATGATCACCTGCAGATATTGGCCCGCCTTGAACGGCGCCCGCAGGCCGATCGGAAAGCGCAAGGCGAGGAGGGTGACGTCGGGCGCGGGCCGCGCGAGGCGGAAGATTCTGGTCGTAATGGTCTTGCGGCGGACGACGTCGAGGCGCTCGAAGCGCTTCGGACGAATGGTCAGATCCGTGCGCGGCCGCGAGCGGCACATCAGCGCGCTGCCGTCGCGTGCCGTACGCCTTCCCCTGCCGCGCTGCTCGACCTCGCCTGCGAGAAGGCCGGCCTCGCAGGTGTTGCAGGCGCCTTTTCGGCACGAGGAAGGCATCGAGTAGCCGGAGCGTTCGGCGGCATCGAGGACGAATTCGCGCGGCTCGCACGGGAAGGTGATCTCGCTGTCGGCAACGCGGACCGTGAACGGCATGATGCGCCCGCTCATAGCGGCAGCGCCAGCAGCGTGTCGAAACGGGAGCTGTCGCAGACGACGATGCGCTCCTTCAGCTTTGGAGCGGCGCCATTCAGCCGCCAGGTGTCGACATAGCGGCCGGTGGCGTAAACGTCGGTGGAGCCATCACGCATGATGCGCGCGACAAAGAACGAGGTTTCGCTTCGTACCTCGCCCTTCTCCTGCGACACGATCCAGGGCTGGCCGAGAAAATGCCGGTAGACATGTCGCTCATAGATGTTGGCCTCGCGCAGCGAGGCGACACGGTCGCGCAGCATGCCCCTGGAGTTGGCGAAGATCACGCCGGCTTCCAGGCCTTGCGCGAAATTGTCGGCGGTCGTGATCTTGTAGGTGCAATTCTCCTCGAAGAAACCGGGCCACGCCTCAAGCTCGCCGTTGTCGATGCAACGGGCGTAGGCGTTCTGGACATGGTTGATCAGTCCGACGACGTCGTTCACTTAAAGCCCCATCTGCGCGCGATAGGCTTTCCAGAAGCCGCGCACCGAAGCCTCCGTCACCCGGCTTTCGCTCGAAGCGGCCTCAGTGCCGCCCATCTCGAGCACGGCTTGTTCGCTCGCGGCGCCGGCGACGCCGCGCTGCACGAAGCCGCCGACGCAGCCGTCTTCCATGGAGATGTAACCGGCGGGACCGACCAGATTGGCCTGCTTCAGCCGGATCAGGCGCTGCTCGGGCGTATCCTCGGCAAAGCCGAGCAAGGTCCAATGCAGATCGGTGCGGTCGACACCGCGCGGCACGATCTGGCGCACCGCGATCGCGTTCTGGATCTGCTGCAGGATGAAGGTCGGGAATACCGACAGGATCTGCAGCGTCACATTGTCAGGAAATTCCCTGAAGCTCTGCAGCAGCGACGGATCTGCGAGGGCGAACTCGCTGTCGGAGCGCAGGTTCTGCTCGGCGTAGTCGTTGTCCTTCGCCGGCGCGGCATCGATCACGGAAAAGCTGACGTGATGGCCGCCCGAGGGATCGACGATGATGCCGCCGGTCTGGGACAGGCGGTTGAGCTCGAAGGTCGTGAAGAACAGATGCAGGATGCTTGCGTGATAGGAGTCCTTCACGTTCTCCATGTAGAGCTTCCAGTTGTTCGGAAGCGCCTGCGTGTAGCGGCCGAGGATGACGGGCGTGCGGGAGCCCATCACGCGCCCGATCCGGGAATAAATGTCCTCGCCGAGATATTCCTCCAGCGGTGGCACGTCGTTGGAGAAGCTGCCGAACACGATCCCGAAAGCTTCCGCGAGGCGGAGCTTGCGCGGATTGTGCTGCTCCATGCAGAACGAGGCGGGCATGCCGCCCTTGCCCTTGATGCCGTCCCTGAACGCGACCTCCTTCAAATTGCCCTGCCGGTCATAGCTCCAGGCATGATAGACGCAGGTGAAGGCCTTGGTGCTGCCGCGGCTCTCCAGCGCGATCAGCGCGCCGCGATGCGCGCAACGGTTCTCGAAGGCGTAGAGCTCGCCGTCCGCATCTCTGCTGACGATCACCGATGTGTCGCCGACGAACGTGGTGACGAAGTCGCCGGTGTTTTTCACCTCGATCGACAGGCAGAGATAGTTCCAGCTCGGCCCCTTGAAGATGCGCTTCTGCTCGGCGGCATAGATGTCGCGCTCCTGGAAGATCCAGTAAGGCACGCGGGTCATGCCGTCGCAGGGCCAGGCGCGGCCGTGGCTATCGGCGGTCGTGTGGCTGACTTGATCCAGCATGAGACCTCCCGTCGTGAGATGGGCCATTGACCGGTTCGCCGCATTGTTCGTATATCGAACAAGCATTCAAGGTAGAATCCACCCCATGCCCGACCCTGTCAATACGACCGTCGATCTCGGCAACAAGGACACGGAACGGCTGCCGGAGGGCATGGGCGGACTCGCCAAGGGCCTTGCGATCATCGAGGCCTTCTCGCCCCATCGCACGCGGATGACGGTGTCGGACGCGGCGCAAGCCTCGGGAACGTCGCGCGCGTCGGCGCGGCGCTGTCTGCTGACGCTGACGGAGCTCGGCTATCTCGAATTCGACGGAAAGTATTTCCGGCCGCAGCCGCGCCTGCTCGCGCTCTCCGCGGCTTATTCGACCGCGCGGTCGCTGCCGCAGATCGCGCAGCCGTTCCTGGTGGCCACGCGTGACGAGCTGCGCGAATCGATCTCGCTCGCGGTGCTCGATCGCGACGCCGTGCTGTTCGTGGCGCGCGCCGAGGCCGAGCGGCTGGTGACGACAGGCATCTCGATCGGCACCCGCATCGACCTCTATTGCTCCGCAACCGGCAGGGTGTTGTTGTCGGCGTGGTCTGAGGAGCGCCTTGCGGCCTATCTCGATCGCATCAAGATCGAAGCGCGTACAAAATATTCATTGGTCAGGAAGGCCGCGTTGCGCGAGGCGGTGCGAAACGCGAGCCGGCAAGGCTACGCCTTCACCGATCAGGAGCTGGAGATGGGCCTCCGTTCAATCGCGGTCCCCGTCACCAACTCGCGCGGCGCGATCGTCGGCGCCATGAGCGCAAGCGCCTCCACGGCCCGCATCTCGCTGCAGCAGATGATCAAGGGCTTTGTGCCGGTGTTGCGGGTGAACGCCGATGGCCTGGGGCGAACGTTGTGAAGCAATCATCACCGCATTGCGATGCAGCTCCTTTGCGATGGACAGGTCATCGCGAAGTGTTAGCTTCAGTCGCCCGCTGGACGTGGAGGGTCTGAACATGATCACGATTCCGGAGGTGATGGCTCGGACGCTGGGTACCTTCCTCGCGACCGAAACGCGCGGCCGGTTCGGTTCGTCGCATGGGAATCTGGCCGACTTCCTGCCCTACGTGTCGAGGCTCGCGATGGAATGCATCGGCAACAGCGATGCGCTCTATCACGACATCGAGCATTCGATGCTCGTCACCCTGGTCGGCCATGACATCCTGATGGGACGTGGGTTGATGCGCTCGACGACGCCGCGCGACTATGCGAATTTCATCCTGGCCTGCCTCACCCATGATATCGGTTATGTGCGCGGCGTAGTGCAGGGCGACGGGGACGATGAATATGTCGCCGACGTCACCGGCCGCACTATCCGCCTGCCGATCGGCTCGTCGGACGCGGCGATGGCGCCGTATCACGTCGACCGCTCGAAACTGTTCGTGATCGAGCGGTTCGATATGTTGGATTATATCGATGCGGACCGCATCGCGCGCGCCATCGAATATACCCGATTTCCCTATCCGTCGGAATCCAACAACAATGGGCCCGTGGACGACCTGAACGAGGAGGAGGGCCTGCTGTTGCGCGCAGCCGACCTGATCGGCCAGCTCGGCGATCCCAACTACATGCGCAAGGCCAATGCGCTGTTCTACGAGTTCGAGGAGATCGGCCTGAACAAGAAGCTCGGCTACAAGACGCCGGCCGATGTCGTCTACAAATACCCGCAGTTCTACTGGAAGAACGTCGCGCCGCAGATCCCGACCGCCATCCGTTATCTCAATGTCACGTCCAGCGGCCGGCAATGGGTCGCCAACCTCTACAGCAACGTCTTCCGCGCCGAACGCGAGCTGACGCAGTCGGGGCCGCAGATCTAGCATGCCGATTTTTTGAATTTTTGCGTGACATCAGGTCACTTCACGATTAAATACTTCGCATGCGAACTAATTTGAGGCAAAAACCCGACCGCCGGCTGATCTTCCTGCTCAACGTCGCGCAGCGGCGGCTGCAGCGCTTCATCGCGGCGCAGACGAAGGAAGGCGGGGTGACCTCGGCGCAGAGCGGGCTCCTGTTCGTGCTCGGCCGGCGCGACGGCGTGCTGATGGGCGAGGCGGGAGCCGCGCTCGATCTTGGCATGCCCGGCATCTCCGGCCTTGCCGAGCGGATGGTGGAAGCCGGCTTGATCGAGAAGCGCGCCGACCCCGACGACGGTCGCGCCTGGCGGCTCTGGCTCACTGCCGCCGGCCGCAAGGCGCTGGCGCGAACAAAAGCGCGCGTCGGCGAACTCAATGCCCGCCTGACCGAAGGCTTCAGCGACGCCGAGATCGACGCTGTGTCGCGCTGGCTCGCCAGCGTGCAAAGCAAATTTCCCAAAGGAGAAGACGAATGACCGAGCATATCAAGATCGAAAGCAAGGACCACGTCCTGACGCTGACCTTCGCGCGTCCCGACAAGAAGAACGCGATTACCAATGCCATGTATGGCGCGCTGGCCGATGCGATCATCGCCGCCGAGACCGATGCCGCCACGCGCGTGATCGTGCTGCGCGGCGAAGGCGATATGTTCACCGCCGGCAACGATGTCGGCGAATTCGCGATGATGGCGACCGATGCCTTCAACGGCGAGCGCCACGTCTCCCGCTTCGTCGAGGCGATCGCGCGGTCGACAAAACCCCTGGTCGCCGCCGTGCAGGGCCGCGCGGTCGGCATCGGCACCACCATGCTGCTGCATTGCGATTTCGTCGTGCTCGCCGAGGACGCACAGCTCTCCACGCCCTTCGTCAATCTGGCGCTGGTGCCGGAGGCGGCCTCCACACTGCTGATGCCGCTCCGCGTCGGCTATGCCCGGGCCTATGAGATGTTCGCGCTCGGCGAAGCCATGGATGCAAGGGCTGCGCTTCAGCTCGGCGTCGCCAACCGCGTCGTGCCGCTTTCCAGGCTGCATGCAGAAACCGCATCGGTCGCCGCGCGGCTCGCCAAGCTGCCGTCGGGCTCGCTTGCCGCGACCAAGCGGCTGATGCGCAACGCCGAAGTCCTGACCGCGCAGATCAGCGCCGAAAGCGAATGCTTTGCCGCGCGGCTCAAGACCGCCGAGGCGCGCGAAGCCTTCTCCGCCTTCGCCGAAAAGCGGCCGCCGGAGTTCACCAAGCTGGCGTCCTGAACGGTGCTATTCGGCGGGCAATTGCGGCGGCAGGGTACCGGCGAGCCCAGCATCATGCGATTTCTCCGCTCGGCGGCGCGCGGAGACGGATTTGTCGTCCTGTCGCCGTGACCAGGAGATGTAATAGGCGATCGCCGTCATGATCGCGATCCCGCTGGCGCTGACCAGCATCTGGATCGCGATCGAATTCGGTTGGGTGATCAGCACGAAGTGTCCGGCAAAGGACAGGAACACGCCGACGCAGAACGAGGCGAGCCATTCCTCGCCGCACTTCATCACCGGCTCGAGCCACCTCGACTGCAGCGCGGGCCAGTCGCGTGGCACGAAATAGGTAAAGAGCAGGGCGAGCGCGAGCAGATGCACGACGCGATAGAAGGCGAGGTTTTCCTTATCGCCAGCCGTGAGCAGATCGAGCCCGGGATGCTGCGCGAGGCCGGCGAGCGCAGGCACCTGCAGCCCTACCGTGATGGCCAGCGCGAGGAGGAGATAGCTTGCGGCGGCGATGCGCAGCCAGGACAGACGATGCGCGGCAGCAGTCAGCTTCGCGCCATCAACTGCAAACCAGCCGCCGAGCACGGCGAGGAGCTGCCAGCAGAACGGATTGAAATACCAGCTTCCGCTCGGAAATGCCGGCAGGCTCCAGTCGAACGCGCGCGCGGCGACATAGAGCGCGATCGAGCCTGCGAGCGTGAGGTTCGGCCGGCGCAGCATCGACCACAGGAGCAGGGGAAACACCAGCATCAGCGCCACGAACAATTGCAGCGTATCGAGATTGAGCGGCTTCGCCTGCAAAAGCAGGCCGTGCATCAGCGTCCGTATCGGATGATCGACGATGCCGGTGACGTTGTATTCGTCGAAAATGTCGGTGGTGGCGTACCGCGTGGCGACATTGCTGATGATGTCGATATAGATCACGAACAGCACGACATAGGCGGCGTAAAGCTGCCACGCCCGCCGGAAGATCCGAGTCGTCGTCACCAGGAAACCCCGGTCCAGCGCCATCTGGCCGAAGAAGACCGTGGCGCCGTAACCCGCGACGAACACGAAAACGTCAGTGGCGCCGCTGAAGCCGAAATTCCGCAAAGTCAGCAGGTTCACCACGTTGTGGGGGATGTGGTCGAGAAGAAGAAACCAATTGGCGAACCCGCGCAGCAGATCAATCCGCTTATCGGAGCCTTGAGTAGCAAGATTTTTCTTTACAGAGGCGTTCATGCGGTCGGACGTAAAAGAGGACGGAGCAATATCTATGTTAGCAACGCAGCGAATCCAGCGGCGTGGATCGATCAACTCTGAGTAGACTTTGCGTGAAGTCACCGGCTGCGATCTCGCCCTGCGAAACGGGAGCGCCGAATCGGTTAATCATGGGTTACGATGACGCCTGCTTGCGCGTCAAATCTCCGGCGCGGGCGCACTCACTCCTCCTTCGCCGTTGGCACAATGCATTTCGGCACAGCCTCGGCAATCGAGACCAGCCGGATCGCCGCGGAATGTTGGCAGGGACGCAAGCCGGGACGCGGTGGACAAGGGCCCGGCAACGGCCAGAATTGATGGCCTCCGGTCCAAGCCTGCCGCTTCAAGGCTTGATCCCACGAATAGCGGCGCTATATCGACGTTTTCCCACTCAATGATCCGGGTAAACGCATGTCGATGAGCGATAGCGCCACCGTGTCTCAGCCGTTCCAGGCCGAGGTTTCCGAGCTTCTCTACCTGATGGTGCATTCGGTCTATTCGGAGACCGATATTTTCTTGCGCGAATTGATCTCGAACGCGTCGGACGCCTGCGACAAATTGCGCTACGAGGCCATCTCCCGGCCCGAGCTGATCGCCGACGGCGATGCGCCGAAAATCCGGATCATCGCGGACAAGAAGGCTGGCACGCTTACTGTCGCCGATACCGGCATCGGCATGGATCGGCAGGAGCTGATCGACAATCTCGGCACGATTGCGCGCTCCGGGACCAAGGCCTTTGTGGCGAAGCTCGCGGAGGCCAAGGATGGCGCCCGACTGATCGGCCAGTTCGGCGTCGGCTTTTATTCGGCGTTCATGGTGGCCGATCACATCGCGGTGACCAGCCGCCGCGCAGGCTCCAGTGAAGTCTGGACCTGGTCGTCGTCGGGCGGCGCCGGTTTTGAGGTCGCATCCGCCAGTGAGGAAGATGCGAAGCGCGTGGCACGCGGCACCGAGATCGTGCTGCACTTGAAAGAGGACGCGAGGAAATATCTCGAGACCTATGAGATCGAGCGTATTGTCGGTGCCTATTCCGACAACATCCAGTTCCCGATTGAGCTCGTTCCCGAAGAGGGTGAGCCGCGCCAGATCAATTCGGCGAGCGCGCTGTGGCAGCGCTCCAAATCAGAGCTGAAGCCGGAAGATTATGCGCAAGCCTACAAACAGGTCGCGAACGCCTTCGACGAGCCGGCGATGACGCTGCATTACCGCGCCGAGGGCCGCTACTCCTATGCGGTGCTCCTGTTCGCACCTTCCACAAAACCGTTCGACCTGTTCGAGCCGGCGCGCAAGGGCAAGGTGAGGCTTTATGTGCGGCGCGTCTTCATCACCGACGACGCCGACCTGCTGCCAGCTTACCTGCGCTTCATCCGCGGCGTGATCGACAGCGAGGATCTGCCGCTCAACATCTCCCGCGAGATGCTGCAAAACAATCCGCAGCTCGCGCAAATTCGCAAGGCGGTGACCGGCCGCGTCATCGGCGAATTGGAGACGCTCTCCGAGAAGGAGCCGGAGAACTTCGGCAAGATCTGGGATGCGTTCGGCGCCGTGATCAAGGAAGGCATCTACGAGGATTTCGAGCGACGCGAGAAATTGCTGGCGCTGTCGCGATTTTCCTCGACTGCAGGCGACAAGCGTACGCTCAAGCAATATGTCGCCGACTTGAAGCCCAACCAGACCGAAATCTATTTCCTCGTCGGCGACAGCATCGAGCGGCTGAAATCCAATCCGCGGCTGGAGGCCGCGAGCGCCCGCGGCATCGAGGTGCTGCTGCTCACCGATCCCGTCGACGCGTTCTGGACCTCGGCGCGGCTCGATTTCGAAGGCAAGCCCTTGAAGTCGCTGAGCCAGGGTGATCTCAATTTCGATCTTATTCCCCCGCTCGAGGAGCAAAAGGACGAGGCCGCGCCGGCCGCCGACGAGGCGGCGACGATTGCGATCATCAAGGCAAGCCTTGGCGAGCGCGTCACCGACGTGAAGGCGTCAACGCGGCTTACGACCAGCGCGTCCTGTCTTGTTGCGGGCAGCCAGGGGCCGGATCGCGAGCTGGAACGACTGTTGTCACAGCAAAATCGCGGCATGCGGACCAAGCCGATCCTGGAAATCAACCTGCGCCATCCCCTGGTGTCGGCGATCGCAGCTAAGGGCAGCGACAAGAGCATCGCGGACGATCTCTCGCTGCTGCTGTTGGAGCAGGCGCAAATCCTCGACGGCGAACTGCCGGAGGACCCCGCCGCCTTCACCGCGCGGCTCAACCGCCTGGTGCTGCAGGGCCTGGCGTAAAGCATGATCGGAAAAAGCGGGCACGGAAGCGCCGCAAAAAGCGGGGTTACTCTGCGGCGTCCTTGAGCGACCCGGTTTTCTTGTCGGTCCCGTCGGACCGCTTGCCGGTCCAGCGCAACAGCCAGTTGGAGAACGTGTCGAGATAGAGATAGACCACCGGCGTCGTGAACAGCGTCAGCGCCTGGCTGACCAGGAGGCCGCCGACCATGGCATAACCGAGCGGCTGACGGATCTCCGATCCCGTGCCGGTGCCGAGCATCAGCGGCACGCCGCCCAGGAGAGCGGCCATTGTCGTCATCATGATCGGGCGGAAGCGCAGGATCGCGGCCTGCCGGATCGATTGCTCCGGCGTCAGATGCTGGTCGCGCTCGGCGGCGATGGCGAAGTCGACCATCATGATGCCGTTCTTCTTCACGATGCCGATCAGGAGAATCATGCCGACCAGCGCAATCAGGCTGAAATCGAATCCGAACACCATCAGCATCACCAGCGCGCCGACGCCGGCCGACGGCAGCGTCGATAGAATCGTGAGCGGATGGATGTAGCTCTCGTAGAGGATGCCGAGGATCAGGTAGACCACTACGAGCGCCGCGATGATCAGGAGCGGCACCGTGCCCAGCGATTGCTGGAATGCCTGCGCTGTGCCCTGGAAGCTCGAGCTCAGCGTCGCCGGCGCGCCCATCGTCGCCATCGCGGCTGCAACCGCGCCGGTCGCCTGTCCGAGCGCCGTTCCCTGGGCGAGGTTGAAGCTGATGGTGACCGCAGGGAACTGGCCCTGGTGCGCGATCGCGAGCGGCCGCACCGGTACGCTGGTCCATTTGCAGAACACCGAGAGCGGCACTTGGTCGCCGGTGATCGGCGACTTCACATAGATCTTGTCGAGCGTATCGATCTTGCCCTGTAGCTCGGGCAGGATCTCCAGGATCACGTGATAGCTGTTGAGCTGCGTGAAATATTGCGTGACCTGGCGCTGGCCGAACGCGTCATAAAGCGTGTCGTCGATGAGCTGCGGTGTGATGCCGTAGCGCGAGGCGGTATCGCGATCGATGGTCAGTTGTACCGTCGTGCCCTCCGTCTGCTGGTCGGTGGCGACATCGCGCAGCTCCGGCAGCGTCTTCATCCTGGTCAGGATCCTCGGCGCCCACTCGTTCAGTTCGGCGAGATTGGCGTCCTGCAGGGTGAATTCGAATTGCGTGCGGGTAGCGCGACCGCCGAGTCGCACGTCTTGCGACGCTTGCATATAAAGTTTGGCACCCTCGACCTTCGCGAGCTTCGGCCGCAGCCGCGCGATGATCTGCTGTGCGCTGGCATCGCGCTGGTCGTGCGGCTTCAGCGTGATGTACATGCGCCCCGAATTGAGCGCGGTGCCGCCGCCGCCGATGAACATCGCGATGCTTTCGACGGCGGGATCGGCCTGCACGATGCTGCTGAGCTCTTCCTGATACTGCTTCATCTGGGCAAAGGAGACATCCTGGGACGCCTCCGACACGGCGGTCAGGAAGCCGTTGTCCTGCTGCGGGAAGAAGCCCTTGGGGATGATCGTGAAGAGGTAGACGGAGAGCGCAACCGTCGCGAAGAAGATCAGAAGCGTCGTCCGCTTCCAGCGCAGCGCGCGATCGAGCCCGCGCTCATAGGCATGCAGCATGCGATCGAACAGGCGCTCGCTCCATTGATAGAAGCGCCCGTGCCTGGTTTCGCTGTGCGCGCGCAGGAAGCGCGAGGCCATCATCGGCGTCAGCGACAGCGACACGAACATGGAGACGAAGATGGCCATGGCCAGCACGATCGCGAATTCGCGGAACAGACGGCCGATGACGCCGCCCATCAGCAGCAGCGGGATCAAAACTGCAACCAGCGAGATGCTGATCGAGACGATCGTAAAGCTGATTTCGCTCGCGCCCTTGAAGGCGGCCGCCATCGGCTTCGCTCCGGCCTCGACATAGCGCGTGATGTTCTCCAGCATCACGATGGCGTCATCGACCACGAAGCCGACCGCGATGGTGAGCGCCATCAGCGAGAGATTGTCCACCGAATAGCCGAACACCCACATCAGCGCGCAGGCCCCGAGCAGCGCGAGCGGCACGGTGACCGCAGGGATGACCGTCGCCCAGAAGCTGCGCAGGAAGATGAAGATCACCATCACGACCAGGAAGATCGTGATCCCGAGCGTGATCTGCACGTCCTCGACCGCGGCACGGATCGTCACCGTGCGGTCGGAAATGATCTTGATCTTGATGGCGGGCGGGATCGCCGCGATCAGGCGCGGCAACTGCGCCTTGATCCTGTTGACGGTGTCGATGACATTCGCGCCGGGCTGCTTGAAGATGACGAGGAACACGCCGCGCTTGCCGTCGGCCCAGGCGGCCTGCTTCATGTCCTCGGGCGCGGCGACGGCCCGTCCGATGTCGCGTATGCGCAACGGACCGCCGTTGCGATAGGCGATGATGACGTCATTCCATTTCTCGGCGTCGACGAGCTGGTCGTTGGCGTAGATCGTATAGGCCCGCTTCGTTCCGTCGATATTGCCCTTGGGGCTGTCGACGGTGTTGATGGTGATCTGGTTGCGCACGTCCTCCAGCGATAGGCCCTTGGCGACGAGCTTCGCGGGATCGATCTGCACGCGGATCGACGGCTTCTGCTGGCCGCCGATGAACACCTGCGCGACGCCTGAAATCTGGCTGATCTGCTGGCCGAGCTGGACGTCGATCGCATCGCTCAAGCGGATCAGCGGCACCGTGTCCGACGTCGCCGACAAGAGCATGATCGGCGCGTCCGCCGGGTTGACCTTTCGATAGGTCGGCGGCGAGGGCAGGTTTTTCGGCAACTGGCCGCTGGCAGCATTGATCGCGGCCTGGATGTCGTTGGCGGCGCCGTCGATCGAGCGGTTGAGGTCGAACTGGATGGTGACCGCGGTCGAGCCGAGCGAGCTGGTCGAGGTCATCTGCGCGATGCCGGGAATCTGCGCGAGCTGCCGCTCCAGCGGCTGCGCCACCGAGGATGCCATGGTCTCCGGGCTGGCGCCGGGTAGCGACGCGTTGACCTGGATGGTCGGGAAGTCAACCTGCGGCAGCGGCGCGACTGGCAGCAACGGATAGGAGACGAGGCCAATGAACAGGATGCCCGCCATCAACAGCGAGGTCCCGATCGGAAAGCGGATAAACGGCGACGAAATACCTTCGTTCATGGCGAGACCTCTGGGAGGCCGGCGCATCTTGTTCCGCGCCCCGCTGCACAGGCGCGAACGTGCGTTTCCTCAACCCCGCCAAGCGGTTCCCGGAAATCCGGGCCCGCTCTTTGGCGTGCAGCATACCCGCTCCGGGAGTCGTTGAGAACGGAAACGGGGGCAGCTCCATTCGACCTTCGTTCTATCGTCGATTTCGTCCGGTCGCGGGGCGCTCCGACCCGGTGGCTAGACGCCGAGGTAGCGTTGCAGCACCTCCGGCTGGGCCTTGATTTCTTCTGCCGGTCCTTCGTGAACGATATGTCCGTTGTTGATGATGTAGATGCGCTGGGCGAGCGCCAGCGTCGCCGCCAGGTTCTGCTCGACCAGCACGATAGTCTGGCCGGCCGCGGCCAGATCGCGGCAGACTTTCATCAGGTCGCGCACGATGATCGGCGCCAGTCCCTCGAACGGTTCGTCGAGCAGCAGGATCTTCGGATCGCGGACCAGCGCCCGCGCGATCGCCAGCATCTGCTGCTCGCCGCCGGAGAGATCGGTGCCGCGGTTGGTCCGCCGCTCCCTCAGTCTCGGAAACATCTCGTAGATGCGGCCGAGCGGCCAGCGTTGCGACGCGGTCAGGCCCGCGATGATCAGGTTCTCCTCGACGTTGAGGCTGCCGAAGATCCGGCGCTCCTCGTGCACGAGCTGCATGCCGGCCTGTGCGATGGTGTGGCTCTTGCGGCCCGCGAGGTCCATGCCGTCGAGCATCACTGAGCCGGTGCGCGGCGTCACGACGCCCATCAGGCTCTTCAGCGTCGTGCTTTTCCCCGCGCCGTTCCTGCCGAGCAGGGCCACGACCTCGTTGCGTTCGACGCGCAACGACACGTCGAACAGAATGTGGGAATCTCCGTAATAGGAGTTCAGCGCGTTGACCTCGAGCAGGTTCATGCGTCGATCACTCCATGCACGCCGCCGAGATAGGCTTCCTGCACCGCGGCGCTCTTCCTGATTTCGTCAGGTGTGCCCTCGGTCAGGACCTTGCCCTCCTGCAGCACGGTGACGCGTTCGGCAAGCTCGAACAGCGCATCCATGTCGTGGTCGATGACGACCATGGTGCGGTCGCGGCCGATCGACTTCAAGAGGCTCACCGTCTCGACTCGTTCGCGCGGTGACATGCCGGCGAGCGGCTCGTCCAGCAGCAACAGGCTGGGCGAGGTCGCGAGCGCAAGCCCGATCTCGAGTCGCCGCTTCTCGCCATAGGCAAGCTCCGACACCGGCGTGAGCCGCCGGGAAGAAAGGTTGACCAGCGCGAGCGTGTGTTCGACCCGTTCGTTCAGGCCCGGGATCCGGTCGAGGCTGGAAAACATGTCCAGCCGGAATTTGCCGCGAAGCCCCGCGAGCGCGGCAATGACGATGTTGTCGCGCACCGTGAGGCCGCTGAAGAGCTGGTTGACCTGGTAACTCTTGGTCAGTCCGAGCTGGCAGACGTCGGTGACGTTCATACCGGTGATGTCGCGCCCCTCGAACACGATGCTGCCGGAAGTCGGGGGAATTTCGCAGGTCAGCATCTTGAAGAAGGTCGACTTGCCGGCGCCGTTGGGACCGATGATGCCGCGCAGCTCGCCGCGATTGACCGTGAAGTCGATATCGCGATTGGCTATGATGCCGCCGTATCGCTTGGTCAGCCCGGTCGCCCGCAGGATCGGGCCCGAACCTTCGTCGCGGTTGGCGTGTCGCAACGGCGTCGCGGCGGCTGGGCCCGGATTTGCGATCTTGGCCTCCGCCACCTTTTGCTCGGCCTCGGCAGTCGGGCCGGACGAGGCTTCCTCCTCAGCAGGGACCTTCAGTCGCTGGCCCACGACAAGGCGATAGAGGTCTGCGAGGCCGCCGATGATGCCGCCGCGCAGGAAGCATACCAGCAGCACGAACACAACGCCGAGCACCAGCTTCCACGCAGCGCCAAGGCCAAGCGCACCCTGCAGGAAGTCCTGCAGGAACAGCCAGACCGCGGCGCCGACCAGCGGACCGAACAGCGTGCCCCTGCCGCCGATCGCGGTCTGCATCACAAGCTGGCCGGAGGTATCGAAGGTAAAGGCGTCGGGCGGCATGAAGGCCTGCAGCACGCCGAGCAGGCCGCCGGCGAATCCCGCGTAAGCGGCGGCGATCACGAAGGCGGTCAGCTTGTAGCCGTGTCTGTTGTGGCCGACGGCCGTGGCACGCAGCGGATTGTCGCGGATCGCGCTGAGGATCGCACCAACCGGCGAGCGCACGATGCGCAACGCAATGACGATACCGATGAAGTAGCACAGCGCGATGAAGATATAGAGCGACCAGCCGGTGGTGAACTGGTACGTGATGAAGCCGAGGTTGAAGCTCGGCGCCGGCACGCCGGGCAGGCCATTCTCGCCGCCGGTCCAGTCGGAAAGAGGATTGAATTCGACAAAAAAGAAGACTTCGGCGATCGCAACCGTGATCATGGCAAAGTAGATGCCGATGCGCCGCAAGGCAATCAGCCCGACGAGGTAACCGGTCGCGGCGGCGGCGATCATGCCGATGATCAGCGCGCCGACCACGTTGGTAAAGCCGGTGCGGGTCAGCAGGTAGGCGGCGACAAAGCCGCCGGTGCCGTAGAATGCCGACTGGCCGAACGAGAGCAGGCCGGTGAAGCCGAACAGGAGATCGAAGCCGATGCCGAACAGGCCCCAGACCAGGATGCGGTTGACAGTGTCCGGTGCAAAGCCGAGATAGGGCAGCAAGAAGGGCGCCGCGATCAGCCCGATGGCCGTGAGCGTTTCGATCAGGAAGGGTCGTTGTCTCAGCATCTTGCGGTCACGCTTACTCGCGGCCCTGCACGCCGAGCAGGCCGTGCGGTCGCACCACGAGGACGAGCGTCATCGCCGCAAACAGCATCACATAGGCGTAGCCGGGGTTGAACATGGAGGTGACGCTGATGATTTCGCCGGCGATCAGGCCGCCGAGGATGGCGCCGGGGAACGATCCGACACCGCCGATCACCACGACCACGAAGGTCTCGACCAGGATGTCGTCGCCAACGCCCGGCGTCAGCGAGACGACCGGCGCATTGACGATGCCGGCAAAGCCGGCGGCCATGGCGCCGATACCGAACACGATCATGAAGACGCGATAGACGTTGATGCCGAGCGAATCCACCATCACGGAATCCTCGATGCCGGCGCGCACGATCATGCCGAGCCGCGTGCGGTAGAGGACGAGGAACAGCGCGGCAAGCGCGACCGCGACGATGCCGACCACCCAGAGCCGATAGGTCGGATAGAACGCGAAGCCGAGATTGGTGATGCCCTGGAACAGTGCCGGAGGCGGCACGATTTTCGAATCGCTGGAAAAGATCAGGCGGACGATTTCGACAAAGCAGATGCCGAGCCCGAAGGTGACGAGGAGTTGATCCTCGTGCGGGCGGCTGTAGAAATGCCGGATGATGACGCGCTCCATGACGAGGCCCAGGATCATCACGAACAGCGAGCCCGCGATGACCGCGACGGCGAACGAGCCCGTATACTGGTAGGCGACGAATCCGGCATAGCCGCCGATCATGAACATCGCGCCGTGCGCGAGGTTCAGCACCCCGAGGGTGCCGTAGATGATGGTCAGGCCGGAACTGATCAGCGCGAGCAAGGCGCCCAGCGCCAGCCCGTTGAAGAGTTGAGAAACGAAGTTGGGCCAACTGATCATGAACGACGATTATGGTGGTGATTTGCAAACGGGCAAGCCCCGCGTGAGAGGCCGCACAAAAAGTTGGCGCCGCGGCAAGCGCATGCCTGCCAGCGGCGCCAGAAGTCAAGCTATGTTCAAGTGTAATCGCCGAGCTTGCAGCCAAACGCGTCGGGTTTCTGCATCAGGCCGGCGCCCGGCACGATTTCGACGACGTCCCAATAGTCCTCCTTGTTCTTCATGTCCTTTTGCATCTTGCCCTTGACGATGATGACAGGACGGACGCACTGGTGGTCTTCCGGGCGATAATGCACGTCGCCCACGAATGAGGGCACCGTTTCGCCCTTCTCGTAGGTCTTGATGACATCAGGCGGATAGAAGCTTTTGGCCTCCTCCACCATGTGGGCCCAGTGCGCGAAGCTGATATAGGCGTTGGCCGCGCCCCACTCCGGCTTGTAGCCGAACTTCTTGTCGAAGGCATCGTTGAACATCTTGGCGAGCGGGTATTTGTCCTCGAGCGTCCACCAGTAGTCGGTGGCGGCGAAGACGCCCTGCATCAGTCCATTGGTGTCCCTAGCGATGAACGGAATCTGGTAGGGGATCACCAGCTTCATCTTGTCCAGCACGCCGAATTGCTTGGCCTGCTGGGTCGACAGCACGGCATCGTGTCCCCAATTGACGTTGAGCAGCACGTCGGCGCCGGAGTTGGCGACATTGAGGAGATATGACGAGTAGTCGGGTGCGCCGAGCGGCGCGACCTGATTGGTCGCGGTGGTCCATCCCGCGGTCGCAAGATAGTCCTCCATCGACTTGGTGACGGTGTGGCCGTAGGTGTAGTCGGGCGTCAGGTAGGCCGCCTTCTTGTTCTTGCCAAAGTTCTTCACCACGATCGGACCGATCGCGGCGGCCGCGGTCTGGCCGTAGAAGTCCTGACGGAAGCCGTAGCGGACGCAGTCCTTTCCGGTGGTGTCGTTCGAGCCCGAGATACCGGCGAGATAGAGCACCTTCTCGCGCTGGGCGAGCTTGTTCAGTGCGACCGCGACCGCGCTCGACGTCGATCCGGTCAGCAGTATCGCCTTGTTCTCGGTGATGAAGCGCTGCTGGGCCTGCACCGCGTCGTTGGGCTTGGCGGCCGAGTCGGCGATGCCGAGCTTCAGCTCCTTGCCGAGCACGCCCTTGGTGGTCTTCGGCGAGATCTTCTTGATCAGCTCATTGCCGCTGTTGATGTGCTCGACCGCAAGCTGCCAGCCCTTGAGTTCGTCCTCGCCCTGAACGGCGTAGGTGCCGGTGCGCGGCACGGCGACGCCGATGAATACCGACGAGCCCGATGAGCCCGCCGGATAGGTGCCGAGCGCGGGATGATCCTCCGCGAGTGCGATCGGCATGCCGGCGGGTAGCATCGCGCCCCCTGCCAACCCTGCCGCGCCCTGCAGCAAACCGCGACGCGAAAGCAAAAAGAAATTGCTGGTTCTTTTCGTCATCAGCCAACGTCCTCCCGAAGATATTGTGATGTTGTAGTATTTTGCCCGGCGCAGGTCCCGTCAGACCTCCGGCCCGTCGCGAGTTCCGACATGCCGCAATCGCGACATACTATGCTTGCGTGAAACATATCGTTCCACGACAGATAGTGCTGTCAATGTCACCTTTCGTCGAAGGCGGATCAAAATGCACGCCACAACGTCGCAGGGCAAGATATTGTAGTGGGCCTCAACCGTTTGTCGTTCAGGCCAGGACGTGAAGCATGGCTGCAAGCAAAGGAGCTGCCCACGCTCGCCCGCCAGGGAGAGGAGCCACCCGTGCCCGCCCGTCCCTCGCCGCGCCGGCGGACGAGGAGATTCCGCCGGTACATATCGTCAATACCTGCTTCGGCCTTGCATTGGCCAGTCCGGCCAAACACCCGTCGGGGAATGCCCCGGCGGGCGCGGGGGACGATCATGTGCTCAGCGTGCGGGCGATCAATGTCCTGAAGATTCTGGCTGATGACATCATGGGAGAAATCCCACCGCAGGACGATTGGGTCCCGCCTGACGAGCTGCTTCGAAAGATCACGGTGGAGCGCCTGTCTATCGCGCGGAATTGCGGTCCGCGCACGGTTGAGGAAATCACTCGCTGGGCCCAGGCGCGCGGCGTGACGATCCAGCCGCTGTTTCACGCCGGCAAGTCCCTTTCCGAAGCCTGGCGGGACCTGGTCGCAAGATTCTCGGCCGGCGAGCTCACCAAGGCCGAGCTCGCAGAGGCGCTCGAAAAATCGGTGCGCCGCAATAGCACTCGGGTACCCGTGGCGATTCAACGCATCCTTCTGAGATATCTGAACAAGGCGGCCGACGATCGGCGGGGAGGGCGATCCTGACCGCCGACGCGGTGTGGGCAGCGGTCCACAGATATTGCCGGTATCGATGTGGCGATTGCCAAGGGGTTGGTGTCAACGTCCTCTGAACGACAGCGGGTACGGGATCAGGAATGCGAACTCCGACCGGAAGCAAGCAGCGTCCGACGAAGGCCCGTGCGTCCGGTGGACGCGGCCGCAAGGGCTCGGTGGACTACGAGGCGCTGGCCCGGTTTCGCTACGAGCTCAGGCGCTTTCAGGCGTTCAGCGAGGCGGCGGCCAACAAATCGGGGCTAACGGCGCAACAACATCAGGCGCTGCTGGCGATCAGGGGCTTGTCCGGCCGCGACCCGCTATCTGTCGGTGATCTCGCAAACTATCTCCTCATTCGGCATCACACCGCGGTCGAGCTGGTCGACCGGATGGCGAAGCTCAAGATCGTGAGCCGGAGCATCGACCCTTCCGATGGCCGGCGGGTCCTCGTGCAACTCACAAAAGAGGGCGAGCGGCGTCTGCAGCGGCTGTCGCGAATCCATTTGCAGGAGCTGCGGAATATGGGGTCGACATTAACGAAGATGGCGAAATTGATCCGGCGGTCGTGAAATCTCAGCCCCGGCCGAGGCATTTTTAACCGTTCCGCTTAACACCTGGTCAGGCCAATCCGCTTATGAAAGAGGTCATGACCACCGGCCTCATCGATCGACCCACCGAAGCCCCGGTGCCGCGCGCAAAACCCTCGGCGGCAAAGGCGTGGCTGAAGGCGATCGAATTGACCTCGCGCATCGAGGCCGCCCCGCGGCGGCTGTTTGCCGATATCGTGGAGGAATGGGCGGTGCGGCAGGGTGACTTCCCGGCGCTCGTGTCCGACGCCGAGACCTTCACGTACGGCGCGCTCGCCGGGCGCGTGAACCGCTTCGCGCGCTGGGCCCTGGCGGCGGGCATCAAGAAGGGCGACACGATCAGCCTCATGATGCCTACGCGGCCGGATTACGTCGCCGCCTGGCTCGGCATCAGCCGCGTCGGCGGCGCGGTGGCGCTGATCAACACCAGGCTGGTCGGGCAATCGCTCGCGCATTGTGTCAATGTCGCCGATGCCGATCATATCATCGTTGCAGCTGAACTCACCGAGGCCTTCGAAGCGGCGCAGCCGCTGCTTGCGCACGCGCCGAAGGTCTGGACGGACGCCGCCCTCGGCGCGGCGCTCGCCGGGCTTGACGGCAGCCCGCTTTCGCCCGGCGAGCGGCGCGACATCACCATCAACGACCGCGCGCTTTTGATCTACACCTCGGGCACGACCGGCCTGCCCAAGGCCGCCAGCATCAGTCATCGCCGCATCCTGAACTGGGGCGGCTGGTTCGCAGGTCTCACCGACGCGAGGTCGGACGATCGCCTGTACAACTGCCTGCCGGTCTATCACTCGGTCGGCGGGGTCGTCGCGCCCTGCAGCATGCTGTTCGCCGGCGCCTCAATGGCGCTCGCAGAACGATTCTCGGCCACGCATTTCTGGAGCGATCTGGTCCGCCTCGACTGCACCCTGTTCCAGTATATCGGCGAGCTCTGCCGCTATCTGTTGAAGGCGCCTTCTTCCGAATTCGAGACCAAGCACCGCCTGCGCCTGGCCTGCGGCAACGGCCTGCGCGGCGATATCTGGGAAGAATTCCAGGCGCGCTTTGCGATCCCGCGGATCCTCGAATTCTACGCGGCGACCGAAGGCAACTTCTCGCTCTATAATGTCGAGGGCAGGGTGGGTGCGATCGGCCGGATACCGTCGCTGCTCGCGCATCGTTTCCCGGCGGCGATCGTGAAGGTCGAGCCCGAAAGCGGCGCTTCCTTGCGCGACGCCGACGGCCTCTGCATCGGCTGTGCCCGCGGTGAAGTCGGAGAAGCGATCGGCCGCATCGGCACCGCAGACGAGGGCGGCGGCCGCTTCGAGGGCTATACCGACAGGTGCGAGACCGAAAAGAAGATTCTGCGCGACGTCTTCGCCAAAGGCGATGCCTGGTTCCGTACCGGCGATATGATGCGGCTCGACGAGCAGGGCTTCTTCCATTTTGTCGATCGTGTCGGCGATTCCTTCCGCTGGAAGGGCGAGAATGTCGCAACCAGCGAAGTCAACGACGCGATCCGCGAGTATGAAGGCGTGCTCGACGCCACGACCTATGGCGTCGAAGTGCCTGGTACCGACGGCCGTGCCGGTATGTCGGCGATCGTTACGCGAGAGGACTTCGATTTCAAAGCCTTCGCCGATCATCTCGCGCGGCGGCTGCCTTCTTACGCGCATCCGCTCTTCATCCGCGTCTGCGCGAAGCTCGACGCCACCGAAACATTCAAGCAGAAGAAGCAGCTCTTGATGCGCGAAGGATTCGATCTTGCGGTCGTCGGCGAGCCGCTCTATCTCAAGGACCCGCAATCCGGCGCCTATATTCAGCTCGATGCGGAAATGTTCGAGCGCATCGCGAGCGGCGTCATGCGCCTCTAAAGTTTTACAAAAACTTTCCGCGTTATTCGGAACTCTGCTGATCGAACTTGCAAGGTGTTTACCAACCAAGGCGAAAGGCCGAATGCGAGGCTCAGTTAATTCACACTTGCACAGTATGATGCGCTCCAACGATTTAACGAAAAGGCGAGGCAATCCATGTCGGTCAGATTAAGGATCATTGCGGCGATGAAGCAGATCGCGGAGGAGCAGCAGGTCAACCTGCCGCCGCTCAACGACGAGCTCTCGCTCCACGAAACCGGCTTCGACTCGCTTGCTTTTGCGATCCTGGTCGCACGGCTGGAAGACGATCTCGGCATCGATCCGTTTACCATCTCGGAGGACGCAGCGTTCCCGTTGACGGTCGGCGATTTCGTCCGGGCTTACGAAAATGTCCCCGCGTGAGGTTTTTGCGCTTCGCGACTATCTCGGCCCGGAGCTGAAGGGGCGCACGATCTCCGACGCCGGGCATGTCGTATCGCTGACCGATATTCTGTCAAAGACCTGTCTCGATGGCCCCCTAGGCGAGCTGTCGGGACGTTCGGTGCTGCTGTCGGTGACGGGACAGCTCGTCTCGGGCCTTGTGATGATCGAGATCGACGGCATCGCTCGGCGCCTACTGCTGTGCCCGCCCGACGTCAACCCGGATCATCTCGGCGCGCTGATCGAGGACGCCGGGATCGACGCCGTGATCACGGACCGCCCCGAGCAATGGGCGGACAAGGGCATCGCCCTTGTCGTGACTGCGGCCCTGCGGCTGAAGCAGGCCTCGCCTGCGCAGACCGAGCGCGCGACGGAATGGCTGATGCTGACCTCCGGCACGTCGGGCGTGCCGAAGATCGTGGGCCACACGCTCGAAGGCCTGTGCGGCGCAATTGTTGCCGAGGGCCCGGCGCGCGGCACCCCGCCGGTCTGGGCGACCTTCTATGACATTCGCCGTTATGGCGGACTTCAGATCTTCTTGCGCGCCATCATCAGCGGCGGCTCGATGGTGCTGTCGGAATATGGCGAGCCGCTCGCCGACCATGTCGCGCGGTTGCATGCGCGCGGCGTCACCCACATCTCCGGCACGCCGTCGCATTGGCGCAAGCTCTTGATGAGCGGCTCGGCCGCGGGCTTTGCGCCGCGTTATGTCCGCCTCTCCGGCGAGATCGCCGATCAGGCCGTGCTCGATGGCCTCAAGCAGGCGTTTCCCAACGCCTCAGTCGGCCATGCCTATGCCTCGACCGAGGCCGGCGTCGGCTTTGCCGTCAATGACGGCCGCGAAGGCTTTCCCGCAAACCTGATCGGACAAGGCAGCGGTGGCGTCGAGATGAAGATCGTCGACGGCTCGCTCCGCATCCGCTCCAGGCGCACCGCGCACGCCTATGTCGGCAAGCGTGCCGCTGCGCTCACCGACGGCGACGGCTTTGTCGATACCGGCGACATGGTCGATCTCCGCGGTGACCGCTATTACTTCGTCGGCCGCCGCGGCGGCATCATCAATATCGGCGGCCTGAAGGTTCATCCCGAGGAGATCGAGGCCGTCATCAATCGCCATGTCGACGTGCGAATGTCGCGCGCGAAATCACGCCGCAGCCCGATCACCGGCTCGGTCGTGGTCGCCGATGTCGTCTTGACAGCCGATGGCGCGTGCCGCGCGAAGGACATTCGTGACGAGATCTTGAGCCAGTGCCGCGCCTCGCTCGCTTCCCACAAGGTGCCGGCCGTGATCCGCTTTGTCGACGCGCTGGACGTCACGCCGGCCGGAAAGCTTGCCCGCTCCGATGCGTAACGTCCTCGTCACCGGCGGCAGCCGCGGCATCGGGCTTGCGATCGCGAAGCTACTGGCTGCGGCCGGCTTCAATGTGATCGCAGTGGCGCGGCGCGAAAGCGACGAGCTGCACGCGGCGATCGGCGAGGCGAAACAAGGCAATCTGCATTTCCGCGCCTGCGACCTCGGCGTCGTTGACGAACTGCCGGCCTTCGTGAAAGCCATGCGCGATGAGTTCGGCCCAATTTACGGCCTCGTCAACAATGCGGGCATCGGTACCGAGGGCCTGCTGGCGACAATGCACAACTCCGACATCGAGGCTTTGGTGCGCCTTAACGTGCTGTCGCCGGTGATCCTCACCAAGTATATCGTGCGGCACATGATGGCCGACGGCGAGGGTCGCATCGTCAACATCTCATCCATCATCGCCTCCACCGGCTATAACGGCCTGTCGGTGTATGGCGCGACCAAGGCCGCGGCGACCGGATTCACCCGCTCGCTGGCGCGGGAAGTCGGCAAGATCGGCATCACCGTGAATGCGATCGCGCCGGGTTTCATCGACACCGAGCTGACCCAAAGTCTCGGCGGTGAAGGCCGCGAGCGCATCGTCAAGCGCAGCGCGCTGCGCCGGCTGCCGGAGGCTGCCGATGTCGCGCGCATGGTGGAATATCTGTTCAGCGACGGCGGCCGGAATATCACCGGCAGCGTGCTGACCATCGACGCCGGCAACACGGCCTGATTCAACCTTCACATTGCGATCTTGTTCGTAGGTGATATTGGGCGCAGTATCGCGCGCGATCCGATCGAGGTGTTCGGTGCAATTCATCAGGACGTTCGAGCTTCACGATTTCCTTGATACCCTTGTCAGCCTGTTTGCTGCATTCGTGTTGGGGACGCTGATCGGCGCCGAGCGCCAATACCGCCAGCGCAGCGCGGGACTGCGCACCAATGTGCTGGTGTGCGTTGGAGCTGCGGCCTTTGTCGACCTCGCCAATCGCATTAACGGCGCCGAGGGCGCAACCCGCGTGATCGCCTATGTCGTTTCCGGCATCGGCTTTCTCGGCGCCGGTGCGATCATGAAAGAAGGCGTGAACGTCCGCGGCCTCAATACCGCCGCGACGCTGTGGGCAACAGCGGCGGTCGGGGCCTGCGCCGGTGCCGACATGGCGGCGCAGGCGGTGGCGCTGACGATCTTCGTGCTCGCCGGCAACACGCTGCTCCGCCCGCTCGTGAATGCGATCGACCGCATCCCGCTGAACGAGGACACGTCGGAGGCGACTTACGAGATCAGCGCCACGACCGATTCCATGCGAGCGGGCGAGGTGCGTGATTTCATGAACGAGCGGCTGGAGGCTGCGAGCTATCCGGTCCGTGAGACCAAGATCGTGTTTCACGGCGATGACAATGTCGACGTGTCCGCGGTGCTGGTGCCGCTGGCCGCTGAGCCCGACGATCTCGACGGCGTGGTCTCGGAGCTGTCGAAGCTTCCCGGGGTAAGTCATGCGGCGTGGCATATCAGCGCGCTGGAATGACATTTCCGAACCGCCCGTTTGAGCTTGGGACAACGAGGAGGACGCCATGGCGACGCGACGGGAGTTCGTCTGGGGCGCAGCCGCGGCCACACTGCCACGATTGATCACGACCGGCATCGGCGGGCCGGCGGCTGCCGCCGAAAATCCCGCGACGCGCGAGAAGGACTGGGACCAGGGCGCGGTCCAGCATGTGATCCCGACTGTCAGCCCCGACCGCTTCCTGATCAAGGCGTCGTTCCGCGAGGCGCAGGTCGCACCGCCTGAATTGCAGGTGGGCTCTACGAGAGTACGTGGTCAGGCGAACACGTCCACCGGCGATTTCTGGCAGTTCGACGTCACCGGGCTGTCGCCGGCTACGTCCTACACGCTTTCACTCAAAGGTGCGAGCGGCCGCGCGTTGTGCGAGCCGTGGCAGCTTGCGACTTTTCCCGCACCCGAGGCGATGCCGGAGCGGCTGCGGGTGATGATCTATACTTGCGGCGGCGGCCATGACGGCTTCAACCAGGGCCTGCCTGCAGGCAGGATCAATTGGCTGCCTTCGGCGCTACGCCGCCGCCTCCTGGCGCGCGGGCTTTCCTTCAAGCCGGATGCGCTGATCGCCAATGGAGACCAGATCTATTGGGACCTGCGCGCGCCGCGAGCGTCCAAGGGCACTGGCGCGTCGCCGCGCGCCAGTGAGCTCGCCGGCACTTTCGACCGCGCCCAGCCGGTGTTCGGCACGCCGAACGAGGTGGTGTTCCGCCGCGCCACCGGTCCGCAGATCATTCCGCAATATGGCGCGGCTCTCCGCTCGACGCCGGTGTTCTTCATGCAGGACGACCACGATTATTTCGACAATGACGAGGCGACCGACGACATCGTCACCTTTCCGCCCGATCATTTCATGCTGGAGCTCGCCCGCGCCACGCGCAAGCTCTACTACCCGGAATATCTGCCGGACCGGAATCGCCCGCTCGGCCTTCCCGGCGCATCCGCAGCCGACCGGCCGCCCGGCGTGGCCGAAGCCTTCGGCACGCTGCGCTACGGCAAGCTAGCCGAAATCCTGCTCTATGACGTGCGCCGCACGCAGACGCTGGCGGGACCGAGCGCCGTCTTCGTTGACGGCACGGTCGAGGCCTGGCTGAAATCGCGCATGACCGACCGCGAGATGATCCATCTCGTCAACATCCCCTCCAATCCACCGGGATGGAGCGCCGGCAAATGGGGCGAGTGGTATCCGGACGTCCTGGGCAGGGACGGCAAGCTCACCACCGAGAAGCCAAAGCCTTATTGGCAGAGCGGCTGGCTCAAGCAGCACGACCGGCTGATGGCCGAGGTCGCGGCGATGCCGGGACGGATTCCGCTTGTGATCTCCGGCGATCTGCATGCCATTGCCGAGGGCCGAATCCAGCGCAGCGGTGCGCTGGATTTCGGGAAAAATCCCGTCGTTGTGATCCTGTCGGGACCGCTCGGCACCGGCGATCGCGGCTGGCCCTCGGCGTCCCGCGGCATCGGCGCCTCGCCATCGACGCATCTCACCATGGTCGAGGATCTGAAGCCGATCGAGGAGAACGGTTTCATTCTCGCCGACTTCACCAGAGACGGCATCACCGTGCGCTATTTTCGCTTCAGCTATCACACGCAATCGCCTGAGGCGATCGACACCCTGGAGCCGTTCCGTGTCACGGAGCTGAAGCGGCCGTGAAAACGCTTCAATGGCCGCGGCTGAAGATCTCGTAGCCGGTCACCACGATCTCGAACGCGATCAGGAAGATCACGATCAATTCCAGCCGGAGCGAGCGTTGGGCGTCGATGATGTCGGCGAGCGTGGTCGCGGTGTCCGAGATGACCTCGAGCTTGCGGTTCAGAATCTCGACGCGCTCGGAGAGCTCGTATTCGTCCTCGAGCCAGGAATAAAGCCGCTCGAGATCGGGCCGGTCCCAGAGTACGTCGGGCTTCTCGCCGACCGCGACGCGGCCCGAGACGCGATGCTGCACGAGGAGCGAGCTGCCGAGCAGCTTCAGCAAGTCGGACCGGCTCTTGGAAGTCTTGCCCATGGTCGCAAGGTCGCGCGCGAACGGCTCGATGGTGTCGATGACGCTGGCGACCTCGCGCTCGTGGCGTCCGAGCACGACGCTCTTGGCGAGCGCGTCGGAGACGACGAGCAAGCGCTCCAGCGACATCTCGCGCACCGGGATGGGCCCGCCGACCGGGATCGGCCCCTCGGCTTCCTTGGCGACCTGGACCTTCGCCCATTCCTCTTCGCGCGTAGAGATCCTGCCGAATGTGCGAGGGAGCAACTGCTCGAGGAATTCGGCTTCCTGGTCTGCGGTGAGTCCGAGGAAGACGGCGACGCCGTAGCGAAACACCACGGCCAATCCGCTCGCGCCGATACGCACGGCGAGCGGCGTGCTCGACAGAATCTCGCCGTCGAAGCCGGCCGTGTTGATACGGTCGCCGATCTGCACTGCATGCACGGACATCTGTGTCGGAGCCGGGTCGCTCATGCCCTAGACCTAGCAGAGGAGGGGCGGTTTTGCGATGAGGGGTGAGGCTCTTGCATCCTGCGGCGTCCCGTCGCTGCCGGGAACATCTCTGAAGGCATTTGGCTTTCGGCCCTCTTTGCGTTTGATGGCCGGCTTCGATACGTTTCCGTGAACCCGACTCTTCGGCCCAACCGTACCTTCGGCATCTCAACTGCGACGATCGCCACCGATGACCCAGCCAGGCGGCAGCGAAACGTTCTATGGCGGCATTCCCGTCTTCCGCGGCTTCACCAAGCTGATGGAGCCGTCGTTGTATTGGCCCCTGCCGGACGACTGGACCGTCGGGGTCGCCGACATCGTGGAATCGACCAGGGCGATCGCCGACAAGCGCTACAAGGCGGTCAACATGGCGGGCGCTGCGGTGATCGCCGCGGTGACCAATGCGCTGGAGGGCCGCGAATTTCCCTTCGTATTCGGCGGCGACGGGGCGAGCTTTGCGGTGGCGCCTGAGGACCTTGATCGCGTGCGCGAGGCGTTGGCCGCGACCGCGATCTGGGTCAGGGAAGACCTCGACCTCGTCATGCGCGTTGCGCTGGTGCCGCTCAGCGCCATCCGCGCGCAAGGCCTGGACGTGCGCGTTGCGCGCTTCGGGCCGTCGGCGAACCTGTCCTATGCGATGTTCTCCGGCGGCGGGCTCGGCTGGGCGGAGGCCGCGATGAAGCGTGGCGAATTCGCAATCCCAGCGGCGCCGCCTGGCACGCAGCCTGATCTGTCGGGGTTGTCGTGCCGGTTCGAGGAAATCCCGGCCGCGCGCGGCCTCATCCTCTCCGTGCTGGTGGTGCCGACGGCCAGGGCCGACCCGGCAGCCTTCCGCAAAGCGATCGAGGACATCATCCAGCTCGTCGAACGGACTCCGGATGCCGGGCGGCCGGTGCCGACAGGCGGCCCGCCTTTGAAGTGGCCTCCGCAGGGCATCGACTATGAAGCGCGCGCTGCGCGCGGCGGGCCGTTATTCGCGCGCAAGGGCATGGTGCTGGCGCTGACGCTATGGGCCTATGCCATCATGCGCCTCGGCATCAAGGTCGGCAATTTCGTGCCGGCGAACTACATCCGCCAGGTCGTGGAGAATTCCGACTTCCGCAAATATGACGATGGCTTGCGCATGATCCTCGACTGCACCGAGGAGCTCGCAAGTGCGCTGGCCGAGCGGCTTTCGGCTGCCGCCGCCAACGGCGTGGTGCGTTACGGGCTGCACCGTCAGGATGCGGCGATGATGACATGCTTCACGCCGAGCGTGATGCGCGCGGACCATGTGCATTTCATCGATGGCGCGCGCGGCGGCTATGCGTCCGCCGCGACCGCCCTGAAGGCGATGGCGGCATAAGCCCGTTCAGCCGGGTGCGTTGCCGATCATTGCTAGAACGGCGGGCCGTTGAGGTCGATGACGCCATCGCGTGGCGCGCGGCGGATGTCGAATACGAATGGCGCCATGACGTTGAAGCGGATGCGGCCGTCGGGTTGCTCGCAATAGACCTCGCCAGTGAACGGATGCCAGCCGCGCGCCTGGTAGAAAGCGAAATTGTGCGGCTCGCAGAACAGCATCGCAAAGCGCACCGCTTCATTGGCGCGCAGGGTCGCGATCGCCGCATCGAGCGCGATGCTCGCTAGCCCTCGGCCACGGCGATCCTCTCGCGTCATGACGCCGCCGATGCCGCCGACATGGACGTCGTGGCCATTCCAGCCGATGGTGCGGAAATAGATGCCGACATGGCAGGCCAGCCCGCCTTCTGGCGCGTCGATCAGCACGCGCAGATCGGCATGCGCCCACACGATGTGACCCCAGGGCAATTTCTCGACGATCTCGCGGCCAAAGACTGCGTTGTGCAGCGGTTCGGTCCTCGCCCATGAAGCGCTGCCGTTGAGGACGTCGATCTCGATGCTCATTTGGGGATGCCTGTTTCACCAATTTGCGGTGTTTTACACCGATGGAACCTTCTATAAGGGGGTCCGTTAAGTCACGTCTTCCCCTCAGTTGCGGACAAAATCCCATGACCTTTACGCTCCCCCCCCTGCCTTACGCCTATGACGCCCTCGGGCCCCATATGTCGAAGGAAACGCTGGAATTCCACCACGACAAGCACCATCAGGCCTACGTCACCAACGGCAACAACGCGATCAAGGGGACCGAATTCGAAGGCAAGTCCCTCGAGGACATCGTGAAGGGCTCCTACAACAAGAACGCCGCGGTCTTCAACAATGCGGGCCAGCACTTCAACCACATCCACTTCTGGAGCTGGATGAAGCCGAACGGAGGCGGCGGCAAATTGCCGGGCCGGCTCGAGAAGAAGATCAACGAGGATCTTGGCGGGCTCGAGAAATTCAAGACCGATTTCGCCGCCGCCGGCGCCGGCCAGTTCGGCTCCGGCTGGTGCTGGCTCTCGGTCAAGAACGGCAAGCTCGAAATCTCCAAGACCCCGAACGGCGAAAACCCGCTGGTGCACGGCGCGACCCCGGTCCTCGGCTGCGACGTCTGGGAGCATTCCTACTACATCGACTATCGCAATCGCCGTCCGGATTACCTGAAGGCGTTCGTCGATCATCTCATCAACTGGGATTACGTGGACGCTTTGTTCGGCAAGGCGAGCTGATCGTTGCGGTCATTCCGGGGCGGGGCAAAGCACCGAACCCGGAATCTCGAGATTCTCTGGTGCGCGATTGCGCACCAGAGTTCGCGCGGAGCCTGTCAACAGGCCGCGCTTTGCGCGGACCCGTTGGCGCGCCCCGGAATGACGAAAAGAAAAATCAGGGGCGATGTCATCGCCCGGGCACTGTTCGCCTTCCAGCGCTTGCCCTAGTGGGAAATCCCGTTCATGCCGGCCTGCTTCGTCTGGTTCCGGTGCGCGGGTGTCGATCCCGTTCCCTTCCTGGCCGCCACCAACGCCATGGCCATGGGCAAGCCCTAAGGCTTTGAACGCCTTGGCAGATGTAATGTTATAATATAACGTTGGCTCATGGTTCCTGACACCCACCATGACCACGGGCACGCGCATCACCATGCGCATTCCCATAGCCATGGCCCCGCCGCGCCGCATCCGGCGCAGGCGGCGACCTGGTCGATCCTGCGCATGCCGGTGGTCTCCAGGCTCAGCGTCGCGGTTATCGTCGGCGCCGCGCTCTGGGTCGTGGTGTGGCTGGCGATGAGGTGAGGCCCGTGTCCGCGCAACTGCAATTCCGCGACGTTACTCTCGGCTATGACCGCCACCCAGCCGTGCACCATCTCTCGGGTGAGGTCGCGGCCGGCGCACTGCTTGCCGTGGTCGGTCCGAACGGCGCCGGCAAGTCGACGTTGTTTCGCGGCCTCGTCGGTATCCTCAAGCCGCTCTCGGGTTCCATCTCGCTCGGCGGCATCGACGCCCGCGATATCGCTTATCTGCCGCAGACCACCGACATCGACCGCGGCTTTCCGATCACCGTGTTCGATTTCGTCGGCACCGGGCTCTGGCGCGCGACCGGCGTGTTCGGTGGCATCGGCAAGCCCGAGCGCAAGACCATCGGCATGGCGCTCGCCGCCGTCGGTCTCACCGGCTTCGAGAAGCGCATTATCGGTACGCTGTCTGGCGGGCAGATGCAGCGTCTGTTGTTCGCGCGGGTGATGCTGCAGGACGCGCGGCTGATCGTGCTGGACGAACCTTTCAATGCGATCGATAGCCGAACCTCGGCCGATCTGCTCCTCCTCGTCAAGCGCTGGCACGCCGAGGGACGAACGGTGCTGGCAGCGCTCCATGATCTGGAAACGGTGCGCGCGCACTTTCCCGAAACGCTGCTGTTTGCGCGCGGACCTGTGGCGTGGGGGCCGACCGAAGACGTGCTGACACCGGACAATCTTGTGGTTGCGATGCGTATGTGCGAAGCCTTTGACGATTCCGCGGCCGCCTGTGTCGACGACCAACAATCGCGGGCCGCCTGACCGTGCCGCTTACAGACGCGCTGATCACGCCCTTCACCGAGTTCGAGTTCATGCGCCGCGCGCTGGCGGCGGTCATCGCGTTGTCGCTCGGCGGCGCGCCGATCGGCGTATTTTTGATGTTGCGGCGGATGAGCCTCGTCGGCGATGCGATGGCGCATGCGATCCTGCCGGGGGCGGCGATCGGTTTCCTGCTCTACGGGCTCAACCTGCTTGCGATGATCCTTGGCGGGCTCACCGCCGGCTTCCTGGTCGCGATCCTCGCCGGAGTCGTCTCGCGCTCGACCGGGCTGAAGGAGGATGCCTCGCTCGCGACCTTCTATCTCGCTTCGCTCGCGCTTGGCGTGACCATCGTCTCGGTCAAGGGCACCAATATCGACCTCCTGCATGTGCTGTTCGGCAATATCCTCGCGATGGACGACCAGACCCTGCTGGTGGTCGCCTGCAACGCCACCATCACGCTCGTCGTGCTCGCGGTAATTTATCGCCCGTTGGTGATCGAAAGCGTCGATCCGCTGTTCCTGCGCACGGTGAGCCGTGCCGGTACACCGGCGCATCTGGCTTTCCTCGCGCTGGTCGTCATCAACCTTGTCAGCGGCTTTCAGGCGCTTGGCACCCTGCTTGCGGTCGGGTTGATGATCTTGCCGGCGGGCATCGCCAAATTCTGGTCGCGCGACATCTCGGGCATGATCTGTGCCGCCGTGGTGAGTGCGATCATCTCGGGCTATGCCGGACTCGTGCTGTCGTTCCAGACGCGCATTCCTTCCGGCCCTGCGATCATCCTGGTGGCCGCGGTGCTTTACATCGCCTCCGTGCTGTTCGGCAGCGTCGGCGGCGTGGTGCGGCAGCTCTTCCCCGGCCGGCATCTTGAAGCCTGAACCATGCGGCGGCTGTTGCTCATCGCGTTTGTCGCTGCACTCCTGGCAAGCCCGGTGCGCGCGCAAGATCGCGTCAATGTGGTGGCAAGCTTTTCGATCCTCGGCGACTTCGTCAAAAACGTCGGCGGCGACAGGGTCAATATGACGACGCTGGTCGGTCCCAACGGCGACGTGCACGTCTATACGCCGGCGCCATCGGATGCAAAGAAGAACGCCGCCGCAAAGCTCCTCGTCGTCAACGGCCTCGGCCTTGAAGGCTGGCTGCCGCGGTTGGCGCAAGCTGCCGGCAGCAAGGCCACGATCGTTGTGGCCTCGAACGGCATCGCGCCGCTCAAGGTCGGCTCCGAGACTGACCCGCATGCCTGGCAATCCGTTCCGAACGCCAAGATCTATGTTGTCAATATCCGCGACGCGCTGGCCGCGGCTGATCCGGCCGATGCCGAGGTGTTTCGCGCCAATGCCGCGCGCTATCTCGGCGAGCTTGACGTGCTCGACGCGGAGGTGCGGGCGGCGGTTGCGAAAATCCCGCCCGAGCGGCGCAAGGTGATCACGACCCACAAGGCCTTCGGCTATTTTGCCGCCGCCTACGGCATCGCCTTCCTCGCGCTCGTCGGCGTCTCCACGGAAACCGAGCCCTCGGCGCGCGACATCGCGGCCCTGATCCAACAGATCAAGGTCGATAAAATACCGGCGGTATTTCTGGAAAATCTCAGTGACGACCGGCTGATCGGCCGGATCGCGGCCGAGACCGGCGTCAAGGCCGGCGGGACCCTCTATTCGGACAGTCTGACTGACGAAAAGGGGCCTGCCCCCACTTACATTGCCCTCGTCAGGCACAATATAAAGGCCCTGACCAGCGCGCTCGGCAACTAGAGGGCAGGGGCCACCTTGCCCGCCGAGAGTGGCCTGCAAAAATTCCGTTCTGAGGTTGTGATGCCTGAAGCTTCCAAAATTCCCGTGACCGTGCTGACCGGCTATCTCGGCGCCGGCAAGACCACGTTGTTGAACCGGATCCTGTCGGAAAACCACGGCAAGAAATACGCCGTCATCGTCAACGAATTCGGCGAGATCGGCATCGACAACGACCTCATCATCGGAGCCGACGAGGAAGTGTTCGAGATGAACAACGGCTGCGTGTGCTGCACCGTGCGCGGCGACCTCGTGCGCATCATGGAAGGCTTGATGAAGCGCAAGGGCAAGTTCGACGCCATCATCGTCGAGACCACGGGGCTTGCCGATCCGGCGCCAGTGGCGCAGACCTTCTTTGTCGACGAGGATGTGCAGAAGAATGCGCGGCTCGATGCCGTCGTTACCGTGGCCGATGCCAAGTGGCTGGCTGATCGGTTGAAGGACGCGCCGGAGGCCAAGAACCAGATCGCGTTCGCCGACGTCATCGTGCTGAACAAGACTGATCTCGTGTCCAAGGGCGAGCTTGCCGAGGTCGAGGCGCGCATTCGCGGCATCAATCCCTACGCGAAACTGCACCGCACCGAACGCTGCAAGGTCAGGCTGTCGGACGTGCTGGAGCGCGGCGCGTTCGATCTCGACCGTATCCTCGATCTCGAGCCCGATTTCCTCGAGGTCGACGACGATCATGACCACGACCATGACCATCATCATCACGGTCATGATCACGATCATCATCATGATCACGGCCATGGCCTGAAGCACTATCACGACGAGGACATGCAATCCCTGGCGCTCAAGACCGACAAGCCGCTCGATCCGACAAAGTTCATGCCGTGGCTGCAGAATCTGGTGGCGACCGAGGGCCAGAAGATCCTGCGCTCCAAGGGTATCCTCGCCTTCACCGACGATGACGACCGCTATGTCTTCCAGGGTGTGCACATGATGCTGGAGGGCGACCACCAGCGCAAATGGAAGGACGGCGAGCCGCGCGAGAGTAGGCTCATCTTCATCGGCCGCGAATTGCCGGAGCAGGCGATCCGCGACGGTTTTGAGAGCTGCATCACCACGTGATGAGCACGTTCGAGCCGGGCGGCCAGCAGGCCTCCATCGTATCCGTCACCGACCGCGTGCGTCCCGTTAGAATCGGCGCGGCGGTGTCGGCTGTGCATTTCCTTGGCGAGCGCGCCGGCTTCGTCGGTGCCGAGGAGAACATCTCGTTCGTGGATACGGAAGGAGACGTCTCGCGCATCGCCGTGCATGGCGGCGGCATCCTCTGCGCGGTGTCCGACGGCAAGCGCATTGTCACCGGTGGCGATGACGGCAAGGTGGCGGCGATCGATGCCAAGGGTGAGGTCACTCAACTTGCGCAGGATGCGAAGCGGCGCTGGATCGATAATGTCGCCCTTCATACTGACGGCGCGTACGCCTGGTCGGCGGGCAAGATCGCTTACGTGCGCAGCGGCAAGAACGAGGAGAAATTCTTCGAGGTGCCGTCCACCGTCGGCGGACTCGCCTTTGCGCCCAAGGGGCTGCGGCTTGCGATCGCGCATTATGGCGGCGTGACGCTGTGGTTTCCGAACATGGCGGCGAATGCCGAATTTCTGGAATGGGCGGGCTCGCATCTCGGCGTGACCTTCAGCCCCGACAACAAATTCCTGGTCACAGCGATGCACGAGCCGGCGATGCATGGCTGGCGGCTCGCCGATAACCGCCACATGCGGATGTCCGGCTATCCCGGCCGCGTCAAATCGATGTCGTGGAGCGCGGGCGGCAAATTCCTCGCGACCTCGGGTGCCGACATGGTGATCATGTGGCCCTTTGCGAGCAAGGACGGCCCGATGGGCAAGGAGCCGGCGATGCTGGCGCCACTGCAGGCGCGGGTAGCGGTCGTCGCCTGCCATCCGAAGCAGGACATACTCGCCTGCGGTTACAGCGACGGCACCGTGCTGATGGTGCGGCTCGAGGACGGCGCTGAAATCCTGGTGAGGCGTAATGGCACACCACCGGTCGCAGCACTGGCCTGGAACGCCAAGGGCACGCTGCTCGCTTTCGCCGATGAAGAGGGCGACGCGGGCCTGCTTCCGCTTTAAGCGAAGGTTCCGGCAGGAACCATTGCGCCGGGCCAATCGTTCATATCACGGATATGGCGAGTGAACGTGATGTGGTCCGGCGATTCGAAACGCAGCGTCAAAAGCGATTTATGGCTCGCCGCCATTCTATTTGCGGCAGGCGTCGTGACGATCGGCGTCTCGCTGGTCGAGTTGCGGGCGCGGAATCAGGTGGACATGGCGCAGGCCACCGGCACACCGGGCAAGCCGTTGCAGGCGACGCCGGCGCCCACGCCTAACCCCTCGAACACACCCGCCGAGTCGAAGCCCGGCGGCACGCGCCCGACAACACCTGCGCCCGAGCCAGCCCAACCGAATGCGGAAGCGCAAAAGCAAGGCGCCAAGCCGGCGCTCCCGCCTGCGCCCGCCGAAAAGATGGCGCCGCCGATCAGGGAGAAGAAGTAACAGCCCTCGTCATTCCGGGATGCGTGCGGAGCACGCATCCTGGAATCCATAACCACCATCGGGGTTATGGGATTCCGGGTTCGCCGCTTGCGCGGCGCCCCTGAATGACGAGATTTGTGTGACGGCATACCTGCCGGTTTCACCGTCTCGTTCCTGACGCAGTGCCGCCGTATCATGGCGCCTCACACGAGGAAGCGAGGCACCCCATGAAGATCGACGACGTCCGGCGAAACGCCTATTCGATGCCGCTGAACAACCCGGCTTTCCCGCCAGGGCCCTATCGCTTCTACAACCGCGAATATTTCGTCATCACCTACAAGACAGATCCCGAAGCGCTTGCGGCCGTGGTCCCGGAGCCGCTCGAGATCACCGAGTCCGTCGTCAAATACGAGTTCATTCGCATGCCCGATTCCACGGGCTTTGGCGATTACACCGAGACGGGACAGGTGATTCCGGTGCGCTTCAAGGGCGAGGAGGGCGCTTACACGCACGCGATGTATCTCGATGACGAAGGCCCGATCGCCGGCGGCCGCGAGCTCTGGGGTTTTCCGAAGAAGCTGGCGCGGCCGAAGATCGAGGTGGAGAGCGACGTGCTGGTCGGCACGCTGCACTACGGCTCGGTGCTCTGCGCGTCTGCCACCATGGGCTACAAGCACCGCTATGTCGACCACGACATCGTGCTGAAATCGATGAGGGCGCCGAATTTCATTTTGAAGATCATTCCGCATGTCGACGCCACCGCGCGCATCTGCGAGCTGGTGCGCTTCCAGCTCGAGGACATCACGCTGAAGGAAGCCTGGACGGGACCCGCCGCGCTCGGCCTGTTTCCGCACGCGCTCTGCGACGTCGCGCGGTTGCCGGTGCGCGAGGTGGTGTCGGCCTTGCACTTCAAGGCGGATCTGACGCTAGGACTGGGGAGTGTGGTGTTCGATTATATGGCGAGGTGAGGAAGTGGCGGGCCTCACCGGCAACTTCCTCCGGTTCGCGACTACTGTGCGTTGCTTTGCGTTAACAATGCCGCGAAGGCCTGATCGAGCGCGGCATCGGCCTTCGCGAGATTGCCGCGCCGCTCGGCGAGCCAGGCCGTGTCGGCTTCAAGACGCTGCCGGGCCTGCTTGAGCATGCGCTCGGTTTCGGCCGGCTGCGGGCCACCCACGCCCTTGGTGTGCGTCACGATCCATTCAGGCGACATGACATCCCTGAACTCGGCTTCGCTCATCGGGAAAGGCTGTGCGGGCATCTCGAATTTCGCGAGCGTCTTGGCGAACAGGTCGGTCACCACATTGAACGGAATGGTCTTGGGCGTCAGGTTCAGGGGCCGCGCGTAGCCGACCATTTGCGAGGCGAAGCCGTGCCCTACGCGGAACGGAATCTGATGCGCCTGCAACAGCAATTCCGCGAGGTTCATGGTCGACGTCCAGTCGGCTTCCAGCTCTTCCCTGGCGCGCGCCTTGTTGACCACGATCGCGTCGAACACCCGATCGGCTGCGTTGATCATCTTGACGGCATGGGGAAACACGCCGAGATTCTCGAATTCGAATTTGTAGTCGACCATCCCTGATGTGACGTTGTGGGCGCGGATGGACACGGCATCCGAGAGTCCCACGACGTCGGAAGCGGCGATGCGGGCCTGCGTGATCAGGCCCGGATTGCGCTTCTGCGGCATCGCGCTGCTTGTATAGGTCGAGCCTTCCTGCAGCAGCAGCCACGGCCGCACTTCCGCATATTGAGTGTGCAGGTCCTGCATCATTACGCCGATGCGGATGGCGGCCGAGTTGGCGATGCCGGTGGCCTCGAGCTGATTGTCGAACGGGATCACCTGGTTGGCGTCCATCGAGTTCTCGACGATGCCGTCGAAGCCCAGGAGTTGAGCGAGGCGGGCGCGGTTCAATGGCCAGATCGAGTCCGACAGCACGCCGACGCCCATCGGGCTGAGGTTGAGCCGGCGCCAGGCTTCACTGATGCGTTGCTGGTCCCGCTCGAAGGATTCTTCGTAGGCGAGCAGGTAGTGACCATAGGTGATCGGCACTGCCTGCACGCCGTTGGTATATGCGGGCATCAGCGTGTCGAGATTGTCGGCCGCCTTGGCCAGCAGCCTGGCGCGCAGGCCGAGCAGGGCTTCGGCAAAGTCCAGCGTCTGGTCGCGCAGCTTGGCGGCGCGATAGGTCGCATACATGTCCTGACGGCTGCGCCCGGCATGGATGACGGACGCTTCCTCGCCGACCTTATCGGTCATGATCTTCTCGATCTGCAGGACGTCGCTGGGACGCTTGCCGCCCGGCTGCTGGGCCTGGCGAATGGTGTAATCCACGCCCTTGGCGATCAACTGGCCGACTTCCTTGGGAAAGATGCGCTCTTCCACCAGCATGACGGCGGAAGCCTTGTTGATCTTGTTAAGCCAGTAGAACTGGTCCTCGGCGGCATCCACCTTGCTGGTGTGGAGCTGGGCGTCGCCGGGCGCGTTGACGCCGATCTTCGCGGCGGCCTCGTTGCACTCCTGCGTGGTCTTGCAGGGCAACTGCCCGGTATCCGCCGCGAAGGCGCTGGATGCGATCAAGAGGCCGACGCCTCCCGCGATGCAGGCAGGGTAGTTCACGCAAATCCTCCCGGTGCCCCGCGGCACGCTGTCAGCCGGCGATGTGGCCGGGGCGGTTCGTTGGCACCGCCGCCCCTCGCCATAGACCTTTGGCGGCATCAGGGGAAGGACACACGAAAAGAAGAGGTCCGCTCCTCACCGTACCAGCACGTTCCTGAATTGCCAGGGATCGGACGTGTCGATGTCCTCCGGGAACAGGCCGGGGCGGTCGGTCAGCGGCGTCCAGTCGGTATAGAAGCCTTTCACCGGGCCCAAGTAAGGCCGCTGGATCTGAAGGCAGCGGTGAAAATCCATCTCGTCGGCCTCGACGATCCCGGCGGTCGGGTTCTCCAGCGCCCAGACCATGCCGGCGAGCACGGCTGACGACACCTGCATGCCGGTGGCGTTCTGGTAGGGCGCGATCTGGCGCGTCTCCTCGATCGAGAGCTGCGAGCCGTACCAATAGGCGTTCCTGGCATGGCCGTAGACCAGCACGCCCAGTTCGTCGATGCCGTCCTCGATCTCGTTCTCGTCCAGAATGTGCCAGGACGGCTGCATGCGCCCGGTGGCGCCGAACATCTCGTGCAGCGACAGCACGGCGTCGTTGGCCGGGTGATAGGCGTAATGGCAGGTCGGCCGGTAGATCACGTTGCCGCCGTCGCGCACGGTGAAATAGTCGGCGATCGAAATCGACTCGTTGTGGGTGACGAGGAAGCCATATTGCGCGCCGGGCGTCGGGCACCAGGAGCGCACGCGCGTGTTGGCGCCGGGCTGCTGCAGATAGATCGCCGCACCACAGCCATCGGGATGAGTGCGGCCGTTGTCCGGCATCCATGTCTCATGCGTGCCCCAGCCGAGTTCGGCCGGCTGCATGCCCTCGGAGACAAAGCCCTCGACCGACCAGGTGTTGACGAACACGTTGATCGGCTTCGGCCTCTTGGAGCGCTGGGTATCGCGCTCGGCGATATGGATGCCCTTGACGCCGAGCTTCATCGCGAGCTGCCCCCAGCCCTCGCGGCTCTTCGGCTCGTTGATCTTCTGGCCCGTGTCGAGCGCAATGTCGATCAGCGCCTGCTTGACGAACCACGACACCATGCCGGGATTGGCGCCGCAGGTGGAGACCGCGGTGGTGCCGCCTACGCTCTTGTGCTTGGCGGCCAGCAGCGTCTCGCGCAGCGCGTAGTTCGAGCGCTTCTCGGTGCCGATTTTCTTGTCGAAATAGAACCCGGCCCACGGTTCGACGACGGTGTCGATATAGAGCGCGCCGATCTCCCGGCACAGCATCATGATGTCGACCGAGGACGTGTCGACCGAGAGGTTGACGCAAAAGCCCTGGCCGCCGCCCTCGGTGAGCAGCGGAACCAGGAGCTCGCGATAATTGTCCTGGGTCACCGCCTGCTTGATGAAGCGTACGCCGTGCTTCTTCGCAAGCTCGCCCTCCTCATGCGGATCGATGATGACGAAGCGCTTCTTGTCGTACTCGAAATGGCGCTCGATCAGCGGCAGGGTGCCTTTGCCGATCGAGCCGAAGCCGATCATGACAATGGGGCCGGAAATCTTGGCGTGAACGGGCGAGGCGGGGCTCATCGTGTGGATCTCTCCGGAAAAGTGCGGGCGGGCAAAGGCTAAGATCAGGCGGTACGCCGCTTGGCGGTGACTTCGATCTCGATTTTCATCTCGGGCTTGAGAAGACCGGCGACGACCAGAAGGGTTGCGGCGGGACGGATGTCGCCGAGAACTTCGCCACAGACGGCCAGATGCGCATCGGCATCCTTGGCGTCGGTGATGTAGTAGGTCGCGCGGACGATGTCGGTGAGCGCGAAGCCACCTTCCTTCAATGCGGCTTCGATGGTCTTGAAGCAGTTACGTGACTGGCTCGTGACATCGGCCGGCATGGTCATGGTGGCGTAGTCATAGCCGGTGGTTCCGGCCACGAAGGCGAAATCGCCGTCGACGACGGCGCGGCTGTAGCCTGCGGTCTTTTCGAAGGGCGAGCCGGTCGAAATCAGGCGGCGTGGCATTGTCGGACCTCTCGGTTCGTTTGACGCGAGGTTTAAGGGCTTTTTTTCGGCTCGCGCAAGCGGGCCAGGGTGGCTCGGATCAGGGCAGTCGGCGTGTCATGTCGGGCGCGGAGGGCGGTGAACTCCAGCGGCGCACCAGGATGTCGCGCACGATCATCGCCATCATCAGGATCATCACGATCGTAGCAATGGCGTTACGAAAGCGCGGGCGCTCGGCAGCCCGCGCCATCGCTCGCTTCTTCGGCATGGTGGCGGCCCTATGCCACGGCGGCAGCAGTACGCGGCGATTTCTTCGCCCGCGCTACCTTCGGTTTGGGCAGACGGGCGCCAGTCGGCACGATCATGCCCCAGGCACCGTCAAGCGCGCCCGCTACAAGCTCCAGTCCAAGCAGACGCTCGCGCTCGAATGCGCCGGGGAGGTTCAACTCGCCGGTCTTGTCGGCCGAGAAGCCGAAGCGCGTATAATAGGGCGCATCGCCCAGAAGCAGTGCCGCGCGATGGCCACGCGCTCTCGCCGCCGCAAGCGCGTGGTCCATCAGCGCGGCCCCGACCCCCAGCTTGCGGTAGGCGCTGTCTACCGCGAGAGGGCCGAGAAGAAGCGCCGGGATGCCCCCGGCGCCGACGTGCCACAGCCGCACGGTGCCCACGAGGCGTGTGGCGTTTCGGCAATTCCCCCCACCCTCGCGGCAGGCACCGTCTGGGGAATTGCCGAAAGAATCGCCACACGCAGACTTTAAGTCTGCTGTTGTCCTGATCGAATTCGAAGTTCGTTCCCAGCCTGCCGCGAGCAGCGCGAACTTCGAATTCGGGACAACAGCCCCTCGCGTAACGGCCGACAGGGCAAGGCCTTCGGCGGGCGCACGTCCGTCGCGCAGGCGCTGGCAGGTGCGCATATGGCGGTCCTCGCCAAAGCAGGTATCCAGCAGCGCTTCACGCGCGACGATGTCCGAAGCCCGCTCCGCACGGATCGCGAACGGAGCGGCTTTCGAGGTGAGGACAACAGGGGTCTTCCGAACAGCAGTCATGGCACGTCAGTCCTCGCTGGCCACGGCGGGTTGCGCCGTGGAGCGTTGTTCAGGTGTCGCGATTGATCAGGGAGGAAGCCGGCGTGCCGGCTCCCGCTTGACTTAAGCCTCAGAGAGGCGGGATCAGATGTGGTAGGTCTTGAGCGGCGGGATGCCGTTGAAGGCCACCGACGAGTAAGTCGACGTATAGGCCCCGGTCCCCTCGATCAGCACCTTGTCGCCGATCTCGAGCGTCACCGGAAGCGGATACGGCATCTTCTCGTACAGCACATCGGCGGAGTCGCAGGTGGGACCTGCGAGCACGCACGGCGTCATCTCGGCCCCGTCATGCGGGGTGCGGATGGCGTAGCGGATCGACTCGTCCATGGTCTCGGCGAGACCGCTGAACTTGCCGATATCGAGGTACACCCAGCGCACCTCGTCCTCGTCGCTCTTCCTGGAGATCAGGACGACTTCGGACTCGATGATGCCGGCATTGCCGACCATGCCGCGTCCCGGCTCGATGATAGTCTCCGGGATCTGGTTGCCGAAGTGCTTGCGCAGCGCACGGAAGATCGACCGGCCGTACTGCACGACCGGCGGAACGTCCTTCAGGTACTTGGTCGGGAAGCCGCCGCCCATGTTGACCATGGTGAGGTTGATCCCCCGCTCCGCGCAATCGCGGAACACGGTGGAGGCCATCGCCAGCGCGCGGTCCCACGCCTTCACCTTGCGCTGCTGCGAGCCGACATGGAAGGAGATGCCACACGGCTCGAGCCCCCGGCGCTTGGCGAGGTCGAGTACCTCGACCGCCATCTCCGGGTCGCAGCCGAACTTGCGCGACAGCGGCCATTCGGCGCCGGCACAGTCATAGAGGATACGGCAGAACACCTTCGCAGCCGGCGCGGCACGGGCGACCTTCTCGACCTCGGCGGCGCAGTCGACCGCGAATAGCCGAATGCCGAGCGCAAAGGCGCGTGCGATGTCACGCTCCTTCTTGATCGTGTTGCCAAAGGAGATGCGCTCCGGCGTCGCACCTGCGGCCAGCGCCATCTCGATCTCGGCGACGGTTGCGGTGTCGAAGCAGGAGCCCAGCGAGGCGAGCAGCGACAGCACTTCCGGCGCGGGATTTGCCTTCACCGCGTAGAACACGCGGCTGTCGGGCAGCGCCTTGGCGAAGGTCTGATAGTTGTCGCGCACGACTTCGAGGTCGACCACGAGGCACGGCTCGGTGTCCAGGCCCTCGCTGCGGCGGTTGCGCAGGAATTCCCTGATGCGTTCGGTCATAGCACCCTCCAAACGGACCTTTGCGACGGGCCCCGTTCAAAATGTTCCCGGACGTGAGCGCTTTGGCGATGCCGCACGATGGAGACGCGACAAGGCCTCGAACTCGATCCGATTTGTGCTGCCGTGGATTGGTTGGGAATTTTTCCCGCCCGCTCACCTGGCAATGAAGGACAAGCCTTTTCAGTAGCCCGCGCCGGCGTTGGACTGCCGGTAGAGACCAAAAAAGCCCGATCCGTCGTTGCTTTAAGTCGCGTCCCCCGTTGAGAGCGGGGTGCGCCGGTTCGCCTCCGGCTGTCAGTCACGGTTGCAAGGAGTGGAGAGACCTTCAACGGCATCCCTGGAGAGAGATGCTGGCCGCTGTTTCGTCTTCGACGTTTCGTCTCCGACGCGAGCCTTAAGCTCGAAGCGACCCTCGGTTCTTCCAACCCTTGGCGGCTGTCCGGCCTCTTGTCCGGATACCTACCGACTGACACACGACCACAGGCACGTGCGAAATTGGGCAAGGCTGGAAATAATCTTTTTGACTCTGCTTCGCAAGAAATTTTTTAGGCTGAGGACAAATTTCCCTAACAGCTCATTACGCAGCGCGCTTCGAGCATGCGCGCCCGCGACCGAATATGAACGAACGTTAACTCTTTTCAAGACGGTGCGATTGAAGTTGTGCCTGCGGCACAGCGATTTCTTGAATCGCTTCACTCACGCGCGCTTGAAGAAGGGTTCGACGCGCTGAGCCGCGCGGACGAAGGCGATCATCACGAGCACGCCAAGGGCAAACAGCACCGCCTGCAGGATGTGGGCGCCGGTGTCCTCGAGGCCGAGCAGAATAGCCAGCGCCCAGCCGCCGGCAAACGCGGCTCCGAACACTTCGGCGCCGATCAGGATCGCAGCCGAGATGACGGTGACGACGCTGGACCAGACGATCTGGCGGGAAGCGGTCGAGGAGGGCTGTGAGCTCATGGCTTCGTCCTTTATTGAGGGGCGCAATCTCTCCGAAAAGGGGGCCGCCCGCAAGCGTAAAAGCCCCCAAAAAAGGCCCATCGCGTGATATACGAGGCCGCAAGGGAAGCCCTAGAAAATAAGGGAAATTTGATGTCAGAAACCGCTGCAAATGTGGCCTCAAGCGAAGCCAATCCGCTGCTCGTCGCCTGGCAGACGCCGCATCAGACGCCGCCCTTCGCCGAGATCCTCCCCGAGCACTTTATGCCCGCCTTCGAGCGCGCCTTTGCCGATCATTCAGCCGAGGTTGCCGCGATCACCCACGACCCGTCGACGCCCGATTTCGACAACACCATCACGGCGCTGGAGCGCTCGGGCAAGCTGCTCACCAAGGTCTCGGCGGTCTTCTACGACCTGGTGTCGGCCCACTCCAATCCTGCGATCCTCGAGATCGACAAGGAGGTGTCGCTCCGGATGGCGCGGCACTGGAACCCCATCATGATGAACGCGGTGTTGTTCGGCCGCATCGCCCTCCTGCACGAGAACCGTGCGACCATGGGCCTCACCGGCGAGCAGATGCGGCTTCTGGAACGCACCTATACCCGCTTCCACCGCGCCGGCGCCGGCCTCTCCGAGGACGCCAAGAAGCGGATGGCCGAGATCAACGAGCGGCTCGCCCATCTCGGCACCAGCTTCAGCCATCACCTGCTCGGCGATGAGCAGGAATGGTTCATGGAGCTCGGCGAGGGCGACCGCGCCGGGTTGCCCGACAGCTTCATTGCCGCCGCGAAGGCTGCGGCCGAAGAGCGCGGGATGGCCGGCAAGGCGATCGTGACGCTGTCGCGCTCGTCCGTCGAGCCGTTCCTGAAGAGCTCGGTGCGGCGCGACTTGCGCGAGAAGCTCTACAAGGCCTTCATCGCCCGCGGCGACAATGGCAACGCCAATGACAACAACGAGATCATCGTAGAGATCCTGAAGCTGCGCGAGGAGGCCTCAGGGCTGCTCGGCTTTCCGAACTTTGCCGCCTACCGGCTCGAGGATTCCATGGCCAAGACCCCGGATGCGGTTCGGGGCCTTTTGGAGCGGGTCTGGAAGCCGGCGCGGGCCCGCGCGCGCGCCGATCGCGACGAGATGCAGGCGATGATCTCAGCCGAGGGCGGCAACTTCGCACTGGCGCCATGGGACTGGCGCTACTACGCCGAGAAGCTCCGGCTCGAGCGCGCCAATTTCGACGATGCCGCGATCAAGCCTTATCTGGCGCTCGATCGTATGATCGAGGCTGCCTTCGACTGCGCCACCCGCCTGTTCGGCATCACCTTCGCTGAACGCAAGGATATCCCGGTCTGGCACCCTGACGTTCGGGTCTGGGAGGTCAGGGACCGCGAGGGGCGCCACAAGGCGCTGTTCTATGGCGACTACTTCGCCCGGCCCTCCAAGCGTTCGGGCGCCTGGATGACCTCGCTGCGTGACCAGCAGAAGCTGGACATCGAGGTCGCGCCGCTGATCATCAATGTCTGCAATTTCTCCAAGGGCGCGGATGGTCAGCCCGCGCTGCTGTCACCGGACGACGCGCGGACGCTGTTCCACGAATTCGGCCACGGCCTGCACGGCATGCTCTCCAACGTCACTTATCCGTCGCTGTCGGGCACGTCCGTGTTCACCGATTTCGTCGAGCTCCCCTCGCAGCTCTACGAGCACTGGCAGGAGCGGCCGGAGGTGCTGCAGAAATTCGCACGGCATTATCAGACCGGCGAGCCCCTGCCGGAGGATCTGCTGCAGCGCTTCCTCGCCGCACGCAAGTTCAACCAGGGGTTTGCCACCGTTGAGTTCGTCTCTTCCGCCCTGGTCGATCTCGAATTCCATACCCAGCCGGCCTCCGCCTGCCGCGACGTGCGCGCCTTCGAGAAAGCGGAGCTTGAAAAGATCGGCATGCCCGAGGAGATCGCGATGCGTCACCGGCCGACCCAGTTCGGCCATATCTTCTCCGGCGACCACTACGCTGCGGGCTATTACAGCTACATGTGGTCGGAAGTGATGGATGCGGATGCCTTCGGCGCGTTCGAGGAGGCCGGCAATATCTTCGATCCGGCGACCGCCAGGCGCCTGCACGACGACATCTACTCCACCGGCGGCTCGGTCGATCCGGAAGCGGCCTATATCGCCTTCCGAGGCCGCGAGCCCGAGCCCGACGCGCTCTTGCGGCGGCGCGGATTGTTGGAGACGCCGGCGGCCGCGTGAAGCGCTCAAACCTCCCTTGAAAAGGGGAGGTCGGTTTGCTCGGCACGAGCAAACCGGGTGGGGATCTTGTTTCCACAGCGTGGTGATTAGTCTGCTTCTCTCAGTGCGGCGTTGACGGCACGATAGGCGAAGACCACGGCGGGGCCGAGCGTGGTTCCCGGCCCGGGATAAGAGTCCGCCATGACCGAAGCCATGTCATTGCCACAAGCGAACAGCCCCGGCATCGGTTGCTCTTGCTCGTCGACGACGCGCCCATCCTCGTCGGTGGAAATTCCCGCGCTGCAAGCGATCTCTGCCGGCCAGACCTCCATGGCGTAGAGGTTGCCGAGATCGATCGGCGCAAGACACGGATTGGGCTTCACTGCGGGATCTCCATTGAAGCGATTCAACTCGGAATGTCCCCGGTTGAAATCCTCATCGACGCCGCGCGTCGCCTGTTCATTATACCGATCGAGCGTTGCCTTCAGCCCGACGGGGTCGACGCCCAGCCTGGCAGCGAGATGCTCCGCATTGTCGGCGTGCGCGACATACCCGCTGGCCACGTGCGAGCCGAGGTCGCTTGTGCCGGGATAAACAAGGCCCAGGCCGTATTTGCGAATGAATTCGCCATCGCAGATCAACCATGAGGGAATGGCGCCGTCGCGGTCGTTCGACCTGTACATGGCCTCGACGAAATCATGATAGGAATCGGCTTCATTGCAGAAGCGACGACCGGCGCGGTTGACCGCGATCAGGCCGGGTTTCGCGCGGTCGAGCGATAGATGAGGGAAAAGGCCGCGCGTGCCGTCCTTCCGGCGCGTGACCGAGACGGGTGCCCAGAAACCCCCGCTGCCATTTTCGCTTCCATTGACGCGGGCACCCAGGGCCTCCGCTGCGGCGATGCCGTCGCCGTGATTGGCTTCGCATGCGAGCGAATATTTCGGTGTAGGATCCGGCATGAGACGCTGGCGATAGGCGTCATTGTGAGCGAATCCGCCGGTCGCGAGGACAACGCCCTTGCGTGCCGTCACCAGCCTCGGGCCTGACGGCCCGACGATCGTAGCGCCCGTCACGCGACCGTTCTGCATGACGAGCTCGTCGAGCCGGGTATTGAATTCAGGCTTCACACCGAGCTTCAGCAACGAATGATACATGCGTCCAACGAGCGCATTGCCCATCATGAGCCTGGTCCCGCGCGAATAGCGCAGACGGTCCTTAAGATACCGCAGGAAGAGACCCGTCGAATAGATGAAGTTGGCGGGCGACTTGAAGCGGCCGACGAGGCGGGGGATATCCATCTTTCCGACCATCATGCCACCGAAGATCATGAACTCCGGAATTGGCGGGCGCACGCGCTCGAAATCGGAGCCGAGAACGCGGCCGTCAAAGGGAGCAGGCACGATGGCGCGACCCCGGAGGGCCGCTCCTGCCTTGCGGTGATAGTCGGGATGCACGCCGCAGGGCAGGAATTTGACTTCGGTATTTGCTTCCAGGAAGTCGATCGCCTCCACGCCGGTCGAGAGATAGGCGGCGCGCTGTCGGCGCGTACGCGGGGTATGGCCGGCGATGAGACTGTCGAGATAGGCAGCGGCCTCGCAGACGTTGTCCTTGTCGCCGGCCTTCGCGCCTTGACTGTTCCCGGGTATCCAGAGGGTGCCGGCGGAGGTTGAAGCCGTGCCACCGACCTTGTCGGATTTCTCGACAAGAAGGACGTCGAGACCTCTGAGCTTCGCGAAAATGGCGGCGGCCATGCCCGCAGCTCCGGCGCCGATGACCAAAAGGTCCACCGAGTTGGTCCGCAAAGCGTGTCGCTGTGGGGTTTGCATCGGATGGCCCCGCCGTTTATCCCGGCAACCACTTCCGGATCAGCGGCAGGAAGAAGATCGCGATGTTGATGATGAAGCCGACGCTCCAGAGGATCGAGCGCAGCGACGGGCGGTTGCCGATATAGGTCAACACATAGGCGATGCGCACGATCAGGAACAGGATCGCGAGCTCGTTGATGAGGTTCTGTGGCGCGGCGCGGAATTCCGCGAGCAGCACGGCGGCGGCAAAGAACGGGAAGGCTTCGATGCCGTTCTGGTGGGCGCCAAGCGCGCGGGCGCGGATGGCGTCCCGGTAGAAGGCGGGGTCGCGCGGCTTCGAATTGTCATATTGCCGAAACCCGATCCATTTGATCGGGACAATGCTCAGCAGATAAAGCGCTACACTTCCAAAAATGCAATATTCGGCGACCGTCATTCGTCCACTCCGCGCGGAACGGGACGGACAGTATCGAACGGCCGGCCAGCTTGACAAGGATGGCGCGTCTGCGCGAATCCACCTCTCATGACGTCAGCAGTTCCCATTGAGAGCACGGTGTCCGTGCCGGCAGCAAAGCTGCCGCATGTCGGCGTGCTCCTGGTCAATCTGGGCACACCCGACACGGCCCACGCCAGGGGGGTGCGGGTTTACCTGAAGGAGTTTCTGTCAGACCCGCGGGTGATCGAGAACCAGGGCCTCGTCTGGAAGCTGATCCTGAACGGCATCATCCTGCGGACGCGCCCGCGCGCCAAGGCGCGCGACTACCGCAAGATCTGGAACACGGAGCGGGACGAATCGCCGCTGAAAACCATCACGCGCGCGCAGGCCGAGAAGCTCGCCCGCGGCATCGCCGGCCACGACCATGTCGAGGTGGAGTGGGCGATGCGCTACGGCAACCCGTCGATCAAGGTCGGTATCGACGAGTTGATGGCGCGGGGTTGCGAGCGGATTTTAGTGGTGCCGCTCTACCCGCAATATTCGGCGGCGACATCGGCGACCGTCTGCGACGAGGCGTTTCGCGTGCTCAGCCGATTGCGCGCCCAGCCGACGCTGCGGGTGACACCGCCTTATTACGACTCGCCCGATTATATCGAGGCGATCGCGACCTCGATCGAGGCGCATCTTGCATCGTTGCCGTTCAAGCCGGAGCGGATCGTGGCCTCCTTTCACGGCATGCCGAAGGAGTATGTCGACAAGGGCGATCCCTACCAGACGCAATGCATCGCGACCGTGGACGCCTTGCGCAAGCGCTTGGGACTCGATGCGTCAAAATTGCTACTGACCTTTCAGTCACGCTTCGGCAGGGCCGAGTGGCTGCAGCCCTATACTGACAAGACGGTGGAGCAGCTCGCGCGGGACGGCATCAAGCGCATCGCGGTGGTGATGCCGGGCTTTGCCGCCGATTGCCTGGAGACGCTGGAAGAGATCGCGCGGGAGAACGCGGAAATCTTCAAGCATCATGGCGGTGAGAAATTTTCTGCGATCCCCTGTCTCAACGATAGCGACGCCGGCATGAATGTCATCACGCAGCTCGTGCGGCGCGAATTGCAGGGTTGGATCTAAAGAGGCTGGATTTCATTGTGCGGTCGTTAATGATTTTGTGACGCGCCGCAGCGACAAGCGCGACTCGTTCTCAAAAGCAATCCACACGGCGAATTGACGCTGGTCGTTTCTATCAAGCGGACAAGCCGTCTGCCCGCGCTGCATCGCCATACATCTGGCAGCTTTCAGGCCGCATACATAGCTTACCTGCTGCAAGAACAGCCGGATGAACCGGCGCATCCGCCGGATAGACATAACGAGATGGCGACCGCGAGCTGATTCTGGCGGGGACTTGGCGCGCGACCGCTTTTGTCGCGCTTTGGAGGAAATATGTCTGGCTTTGACGTCTTCGCGATCGTTCTGGTTCTCCTCGTCATTTTCACATTGCTCTCGGGCGTCAAGACGGTACCGCAAGGCTGGGACTGGACCATCGAGCGGTTCGGCAAATACACCCACACGCTGACGCCGGGCCTCAACCTCATCGTTCCTTTCTTCGACCGCGTCGGCCGCAAGATCAACATGATGGAGCAGGTGATCAACATTCCCGAGCAGGAGGTGATCACCAAGGACAACGCCACCGTCACCGTCGACGGTGTCGCGTTCTTCCAGGTGTTCGATGCCGCGAAGGCGAGCTACGAGGTCGCCAATCTCGCGCAGGCGATCACGGTCCTGACCATGACCAACATCCGCTCGGTGATGGGCTCGATGGACCTCGACCAGGTGCTGTCGCATCGTGACGAGATCAACGAGCGCCTCCTGCGCGTGGTCGATGCCGCGGTTTCGCCCTGGGGCGTGAAGGTCAACCGCATCGAGATCAAGGACATCGTGCCGCCGGCCGATCTCGTCGAGGCGATGGGCCGGCAGATGAAGGCCGAGCGCGTCAAGCGCGCCGACATTTTGCAGGCGGAAGGCCAGCGTCAGTCCGAGATTTTGCGTGCGGAAGGAGCGAAGCAGAGCCAGATCCTGCAGGCCGAGGGGCGCCGCGAGGCCGCCTTCCGCGACGCCGAGGCGCGCGAGCGCTCCGCGGAAGCCGAGGCGAAGGCGACGCAGATGGTGTCGGAGGCGATCGCCAGGGGCGACGTCGCCTCGCTCAACTACTTCATCGCCGACAAATACATCAAGGCGTTCGGCCAGTTTGCCGATGCGCCGAACCAGAAGGTCATCATGCTTCCGATGGAAGCGACGAGTCTGCTCGCTTCGCTCGCCGGCATCGGCGAGATCGCGAAGGCCACCTTCGGCGAAAGCGCGGTATCGGCGCAAGCGGCCGCGCGCCGCACCACCTCGGTGCCGCCGGCAGGGCCGACGCAGCCGCCCGTGACGCCGCAATAGGGGGTTCATCTTGAGGATCGCGTCATGACCGAGATGTTTTCGACATTGGGCACCTGGAACTGGCTGATCTTCGGCTTCATCCTGATGGCGCTGGAATTGGCCGCGCCAGGTGTCTTTCTGTTCTGGTTCGGGCTCGCCGCGCTGCTCGTGGGATTGGTGTCGTTCGCGGCGCATCCGTCCTGGCAGACGCAGCTTCTGATGTTCGCGGTGTTTGCCGTGGCGGCGGTGCCGATCTGGCGGCGCCTCGCAGCAAGCCCGAGCCGCGCCAGCCGCAGCAATCCCTTCCTCAACCGCCGCGCGGCCGCCCTGGTCGGGCGCGTGTTCACGCTGGAGAAGCCGATCATCGACGGTACCGGCACGGTGCGGATCGACGACACCATCTGGCGCGTCGCCGGCCCCGACGCGCCGGCCGGCAGTCGCGTCAAGGTGGTGCGGGCCGATGGCGCCAACCTGACGGTTGCGGCGGCGTAGCCGCACTCCGTCAACGCCAGCTCCATCTCTCCGCAAAATGATAGAGCGGCAGGCACGTCGCGTTGAGCTCACGGCCGAGCGGCGTCAGTCCGTAACCGCCGCCTTCGCCGAGCTCGACAAAGCCCGCCTCGCGCAATTCCTTCAGCCGCTGGTTCAGCACGGTAGGCGAGGCCTCGTCGCAGGCCGCGCGCAGTGCGCGCGAGGTCAGCGCGCCCTCGCGCAGCTCCCACAATATCCGCAAGGTCCAGCGCCGGCCCAACAGATCGAGCAGCGCCATGATCGGCCGCCCGGTGCGCGAGCCGCGGACGCGGCGTTTTGGCGTGGTCTCTTTTGTCATGGCTTTGAGCGGTCCGTTCATAAAGCTTGCGTTGCTACATAATACGTAGCATAGTGCTACTGATATTGTAGCATAGGAGTCCGCCATGTCACGCCTCGCTCCGCTTGAGCCGCCTTACGCGCCCGATATCCAGGAGCAGTTCGACCGCATCATGCGCGGCGCGCCGCCCCTGATCCTGTTCCGCGTCATGGCGGGGCATGCGCGCGCCTGGGAGAAATTGCGCGGCGGCAGCCTTCTGGACCCCGGCCCGCTCTCCTTGCGCGAGCGGGAGATCGTGATCGACCGCACCTGTGCGCTGAACGGTTGCGAGTATGAATGGGGGGTGCATGTCGCGTTCTTCGCGGCTGCCGCGCAGCTCACCGACGAGCAGGTCCGCGCCACGGTCGTGGGGCCGGCAGACGCCCCGTGCTGGTCCTCCGCCGAGCAGGCGCTGATCGCGGCCGTCGACGCGCTGCATCGCCGCGCGACGCTCAGCGATGGCGAGTTTGCGGCGCTCTCAGCGCATTATGACGACGACCAGATCCTCGAGGTCATCATGCTGTGCGGCGTCTACCGCACGGTGTCGTATCTGGCGAATGGCTTGCGGCTGCCGCTGGAGGAGAAGGCGGCACGGTTTCCGACCTAAGCCACCCCGGCCCGAAGCAGATCGTGCAGGTGGATGATCCCGACCGGCTTGTTCGCCTCGGTCACGAGGAGGGTGGTGATCTTCGCCGAATTGAGCAGCTCCAGCGCTTCGCTCGCGAGCGAGGCGCGTTCGACGACCTTGGGATTTCTGGTCATGACGTCATCGACGAGGAGCGTCATCAGATCGGGCCGCATCTGCCGGCGCAAATCGCCGTCCGTGATGATGCCCGCGAGATGGCCGCTTCGATCGACGATGGCGACGCAGCCAAAGCCCTTGGCCGACATCTCCACCAGCGCCTCCGACATCACCGTGCCGACCGGCTTGATCGGCAAGTCGTCGCCGGTATGCATGAGGTCAGAGGTATGCTTGAGCATCGCTCCGAGCTTGCCGCCGGGATGGAATTTCGCAAATTCGAGCGCCGTGAAGCCGCGGCTCTCCAGGAGCGCGATCGCCAGCGCATCGCCGATCGCGGCCTGCATCAGGGTCGAGGTCGTCGGCGCCAGGTTGTGCGGGCAGGCCTCGCGCACCTTCGGCAGCTCCAGCACGATCCGCGCCGCGGCGCCGAGCGAAGACTCCGCATTCGACGTCACCGCGATCATCGGGATCGCAAAGCGCGCCGAGTAGTTGACGAGGTTCTTCATCTCCGGCTGCTCGCCGGACCAGGACAGCGCCACGATCACGTCGTCGGGCGTGATCATGCCGAGATCGCCGTGGCTCGCTTCGGCCGCATGCACGAAGAAAGCAGGTGTGCCGGTGGAGGCGAGCGTCGCCGCGACCTTGCGCGCGACATGGCCGGACTTGCCAAGCCCGGTGACGATCACGCGGCCCCTGGCCTGCCGGATCAGCTCCACCGATGTCGCAAACGCCGCGCCGAGCGAGCCCTGCAGGGCGGCTGCGATGGCGCCGATGCCCTTGCTTCCGACCTCGAGCGTGCGCAGCGCCGACTGCACGGCAGTGTCTGCATTTTCGGGGCCGGATGATGGGGACATCAGCGGTTGGCTTGCCATGGTGAGTTCCCGAAAAGAGGGGTTCTGCCCGCCGCCTGCTTAGCACGGGGGTGTAGTCGAGGCGACGTGCAAGGGGGCGTCCTCAACGGGTCATTAACCATAATTGTTTTAACTCCATTAACGACTTTTTTGCGCTCTCCGCAGGCTTTGCGGCGTGCGCGAGACGGTCGACGAAGTGCATGATTTCGTTGGAGTTTTCCCCATCGTGACGGTGCCTCCAGGCCGGGGCCGAAAATCGCGCGCGTGTCTTTTGCGCGCTGCCTTCGCCTGCCTTGCGCTGATCGCCCTCGGTGAAACAAAGGCCGAGGCCCAATCGGTCACGCCGGATTTGTTCAATCCGCAACGCACCACCCAGACCGCGCCCGACAATCTCGCGCGGCGCCAGATCGCCGGCAGCCCGGGCAGCGCCGTGCTCGATCCCGACGCCACGCTCGATCCCTTGAGCACGATCGATCCCAATGCCGATCCTCGCAAGTTGAGGGCCGATCAGCCCGCGCCGTCGCGGATCGGCAATATCCCGACCTATGGCCTGCCGGCCGCCAACGGCGCGTCCGATTCCGGTTTCGACTCGCTGAACCGGAAGCGAAAGCCGCCAAAATACTATCCGGCCCAGGCCAGGCCGAAGAAGCCGTTGGGACCTGGCTCGCCGCCGCCGAAGCAACCGCCGGTCAATTTCGCCGGACAGCTGCGGCTCTCGATCCCGCCGTCGGAGATGGCGAACAAGCAGCCGCTGCCGCCGGCGATGGCCGATACGGTGCCGGGCCAGCCGCAGCGTCGCCGGCTCAAGATCGACGACGATCCGTTCGGCGCGGTCGGCGATTATGCGGGCAGCTTCCTGATCAAGTCGGCGGTCGAAGTCTCGGGCGGCTACGACACCAACCCGGGCCGAACCTTCCAGGCGCATGGCCTGCCGTTCTGGGTGGTGGCGCCGGAATTTCTCGCGGTGTCCAACTGGGAGCGCCACGCCGTGGTCGCGGACCTGCGCGGCTCGTTCACCGGTTACGGCGGCTCGCTGCCGCAGACGCTCGACGGCACGGTCAATCCGGCGCCGACCAATGTCGATCGCCCGGATTTCACCGGCCATGTCGACGGCCGCCTCGACGTCACCAGGGATTTCGATCTCACCGCGCAGGCGCGGCTGCGCGTCTCGACCGATAACCCCGGCAGCCCGAACATCCAGGCCGGGCTCGCCAAATATCCGATCTATGCGTCGTTCGGCGGCACCTTCGGCTTCGACCAGCACTTCAACCGCCTGCAGATTTCCGGCGGCGCGACCGTCGACCGCACCGTCTATCAGGACTCGAAGCTCACGGACGGCGAGACCTCGAGCAACGACGACCGCGCCTTCAACCAGTATGGCGGGGTCGGCCGCGTCTCCTATGAGCTGAAGCCGGGTCTGAAGCCGTTCATCGAGGTCGAAGCCGACACGCGCCAGCACGACCTGCAGTTCGACCGCAACGGTTTTCAGCGCGATTCGACCGGCGGTTACGGCAAGGCCGGCACGTCGTTCGAGTTCACGCGGCTCCTCACCGGCGAGATCGCAGTCGGCTGGTCCGAGCGCAGCTACGTCGATCCCAGACTGAGCCGGCTTGACGGCCTGCTCACCTCGGGCTCGCTGGTGTGGAGCATGTCGCCGCTCACCACGGTGAAATTCACAACCGATACGCAGATCGGCGAGACCACGCTGCCGAACACTTCGGGCGTGCTGGTGCACACCTACGCGATCGAGGTCGATCACGACTTCCGCCGCTGGCTGACCGGCATCGGCAAGTTCACCTACGGCACCTACGACTACCAGGGCGACAACCGCAACGACAAGACCTACTCGGTCGAGGGCGACCTGATCTACAAGATGACGCGCAGTCTCTGGATCAAGGGCTCGCTGCGCTACGACGTCCTCAACTCCAACGCCCCGCTCGCGAGCTCGAACGCGACCGTGGTGATGCTGGGCGTGAGGCTGCAGAATTGATCGGCCTGCGCGGCCATCCGGGTCTCAACTCCTCGCGAGCTCGTCATGCGCGGGCGTGACCCGCGCATCCATCCTGGAAAACCTTTTGGAAGATGCGTCATCCGAGGCTGTTGCGCTTGGGCGCAACATCGCGGCACCGCTTCATATTCAATTGTCAAACAACCGTCATTGCGAGCGAAGCGAAGCAATCCATAATGCTTCCGCGGAGAACCGGCGTGGATTGCTTCGTCGCGGAGCCTGTCATCGGGCCGCGCGTTTGCGCGGACCCGTTGGCTCCTCGCAATGACGACGGAGGACACACCTCCGCATTCCCGCAGCGCGAAAGCGTCCGGGTCTTGCCAGAATCGCGTCCTCTGAAGTGAGAGGGCGCAGGGAATGCCGGATGCAGGCCGCACCCGCGAGCCTTGCGTGCAAAGAAAGTGCACTTACGCACGCAAGCAACAACAGGGCAGCCAAATCAACCGGCATTCCCTGCGCAATGGTTTACGGCTTATACGTGGTCTCCTCGGAGTGCCGGGCTTGTTAGCCTCCGTCCCCCCGGGATCTCGGCGTGTCGGCCGCGAGGCCGACATCGCTGTCACCCGGGGGTTGATCCCAGCGTCGGGGGATCGGGACCGCACGATTTCGCTCGTCCGCGCCGCATCGCACGTCTGACGATGTGATCACGTCCATCGCATCCCGCACCCAACACTCGTGACGATCGCGAAGCGCCCCTCTCGCGGGCACGGGATGCGCTTATGATAAGCAGAAATTTCCGGAAAATGGAAGAAAAATTTCTGAAGCCAGGCGCGACAAGCCCAAGAGCTTGAGTTGCCTCAAGAAATTTCGGTTACACCCCAATCTTTACGAGGGAGTCTTGACGAGCGCAGTGCTCCACGGAGCGGAGACTGATTCGCCAAAGGCTCGGGCGACATCATTTCCAAAAGGCGATTCCACTGGCTGGACGATACCAACTTGCGGGTGGCGCACCTATTCAATTACCTCGTCGGCGAGGGAGAGCACGTTGTTGGGTACCGTAAAATTCATTGCCTTTGCGGTTTTCAGATTGACGACGAATAGGTATCGTGTCGGGATCTCAACGGGCAGATCAGCCGGTTTTGCGCCCTGGAAAATCCGCGCGCTTAGATCTGCGGCCCGATCGAAGGACTCGCGTGCGTCGGCGCCGTACGACATCAGTCCGCCATCCCGTGCCATGAAATCCTGTTCATAGATGGCAGGAACTTTATGTTCGAGGGCAAAATCGAACACGCGCTTACGATTGAGAAGCGTAAGTGAGTCCGTCACCATCAGAATGGCATCCGGCATTTCGCGATTCATGGCGTCGAAGGCTTCGTTGAAGTCATCCGGTTCGCGAACGCCGAGCGGTTGCACAGTGACGCCGAGTTCCTCAGCGGCCTTTGCGGATGCGTCATAACGTTGTGTCATTCCACGATCGTCCCTGTTCCAGAGCATTGCGACCCGGCGAAGCTGAGGTAAGGCGGCCTTCAACAATCCCAGGCGCTTGGTGGAAAGTGCAGCGGCGTCGTCCGCAATTCCCGTCACGTTACCGCCTGGATGTGCGAAGCTTTGAACCAGCCCGGTCACGACCGGATCGCCCGAGCCACTGGCGATCACCGTTGGAACGCCCGATGCTTTGGCGGCCGCAGCGGAAGGGTATCCAATCGTCACCACCACATCGACCTTGGCGGCTTTCAACTCCTGCATCAGGTTCGGCATCTGCGCAATTTTTCCCGACGCACCACGCGCTTCATAGGCGAGGTTTTCCTTCAATCTGTATCCACGGCGAGCCAAGCCTTCGACCAGCATCTTTCCGGTGCCTTCGGTAGGAGGTATCGGCGGTCCAACGGTCAGCGTTCCGATCCGATACGTCTTTGCTGTGGTTTGCGCCGCAATGCCGGTAGGGACTATCGCTATGGTGCAGACCATCATTCGTAGAGCGTCGCGCCGTCGCATGATTGCCTCCATGCTTAATGACTGCACCGACTGGCAAGCGGGAATTACAACAGGGATTTGCGATCAGCGAAATGGGGCTCGAAGGCCAGGTTGCACAGCAGCAATTTTAACTCACCGATGTCTGCACCGGGTGAAAAGCACCGAATACAAGCCCTGCTTATGGTTTCTGGCTGCACCGATAAGCAGACGCGCCGTATCGGTCTTGCCACCTCTACGCTGGTGGCCCTGCCGGCGCAATTGATAGGCCGAAGCTCTCATAGGATGATCCTTGACCGGCGGGGCTTAGTCGCAGTGCCGCGCTTAAGAAGCGTCGATTCGTTGCCGAAATCGCGACGAACAGACGCACCGCTCGGGCGCCCACTCAATTCGACATTCTCAGGGTTCCCACTGTCACTCCGTTGCCTGATTGACGAATCGCGCGAAAAGGAAGGGACTCGATTCCAGCAAAGCGGCGCGGCGTCGTGTTCGAACGTAGCGCCGTGCCCCAGGCATCACAACCGACGGTAGTGGCGTAGCAATGTCCGACGAAGCGACCGCATCTGTTATTCCCCTCCATCTCGGCGCGCCGAAGAAGGTCAGGAAGCGTGCCGAACGCGCGAACGCCCACCGGCAGCGCAGGAAGAAGTCGCCTGCGGCGATTGTCGTGCCTCCATCGTCCGAAGACCTGATCCCCACGGAATTTCTATCGGAGGCGAATGAGACAGCCGCTCCAGTCCCGGCGACCGCATCTGCAACGGTGTCGGATGTGGCGGCAGAGATGTCGCGCGGTGCGCCGGCGGTCGCGGGTGGCGCTGTTGCGCCGCCGCGCTCGCTCGCATCCTATGTGCTGGTCGCCGCGGCGCTGGCTCTCGCCGGGGTCGGCATTGTCATCAATGGATGGTTTGCGCGGTCGCTCGGATCGACGGAGGCCGCGGGATGGCTGTTCCTGGCTATTGGCGTTGCGACCGATCTTGCTGCCCTGGCCGCGCCGTCATGCGCGGCCCATCTCTGGGGCGCGCGCCAGCGGGCAACGGCATTGGTCGCGTGGGCGGTCTGGCTGATGACCTTCCTCTTCGCCGTAACGGCCGGCGTCGGCTTTGCGTCCGTGAACATTGCGGATGTGACATTGGCGCGCGCGTCACGACCGACGCTTGCGGTAAGTGTGGCCCAGGCCGCGCTCGCGGACGCCGTGGCGGCGCGCGATCGTGAGTGCAGGGGCGGCGTCGGCAAGTTCTGCCGCGAGCGCGAGGCCGCCGTTGCGGAGCGACAGCAGGCGGTCGACGTGGCTATGCATTCTGTTGAGCAGACCGCGGACCCGCAGACCGACGCTGCGATCCGGCTGGTCGCCTGGCTCAGCCGTGGCTCGCTGCAGCCAAGCGCCAATGACTTCGCCATGCTGCGCCTGGTACTGCTTGCGCTGCTGCCGCAGATCGGCGGGATCCTGTTGATGGTTGGGCGCTCCCGCGCGTGATGAGGGAAGATCCGCCTGGTGAGCGGCTCTTTCGAAAGTCATACAAATGGCCTGGGAACCGGCCGCGTGGAACGTCGCGGCCCAACATGCATTGAATGGGCAGACACCTCCGGGGGCGACGCTTCGGAGCCAGCCATGCGCGACATCGCCGAACTTCTCGAGCGCAAGCGGAAGCTGCTGGATAGCAGGCAGGAAGTGGAACCCGAACGGCTCGCCGCGGTCGAGCGCGAACTTCAGGAAATCGATCAGGCCCTGACCCGCCTGGAGTCGAAAGAGGCGCCGCCGACCGCGCCCCATTAGCTCGGCACTGCTGGATCCATTGTGGACTGACGGCCCCGCTTCTGTGAACGAGAAAGCTTGCTTTCCGGCCCGAGCACGAGCGGCAGCCGAGCTGGTGGCCGCACGTTTCCTCTGTTGGCGAAGTCCACTCTGTCCTGGACGGCCGACGCAAAGCAGGCGTCAAGCCTCGGCGCGTTAGGCCAAAAAGAGACATCCTTGGAATGCGTTGCCCGCAGCGCCCCGCAAACCACCCCGCGCAGCCCGCTCTTATTTTTCATCGTCCTCATCTATCCTCGACGAGTGATCCTTGCTCGGCGGCCGCAGCGCCTTGCTCTTGGTCCATTCCCTGACATCAGCCGATTGCAGCGGGTCGATCTTGTCGCAGTACAAGCATTTGCTGGTCGGCTCTCCATCTGCTCCCGACACCGGCAGCATTGGCCTCCCGCACCTTTTGCAAAGCTTGCGTTGCGCGCCCGACAAGTTTATCCCCGCCGCCCCGCAAGCGAGCCGCGGCCATCATCCTGGTCGCAGCTTGGGGGCTCAGTTCGTGGTGCTGCCTGCCGAGAAACGTATCCGGGCGAGACTGTCGGAGCAGTTCCAAACACGCGGCTGTCACTTCGCGGGCGCTTGCGATTCTACGTCGAAATTCGTCGTCGGACGCTTGATGAATTTTGTTATGCGGCATGCGGCGCGTTCCCTTTGTTTTGCAGGCGGGAGCGCGATTGGTCTTTCGGCCATGACGCCTGCGGCGTCTCGGTCCCACCCCTGTAGCGTGCTCTTCATGCGCCGGGCGGTCAACAAAACAATAGGTAGTTCAATGCGTTGCTGGCAGCCTTGGCTAGCTTGGCAGTTTATCCATTAACCGAAGTGAGTGCGATTAAGGCGCCTAAGTAGCAACTGACACATCCAGCGTTGCTGCCGGCTTCGGCTATTTTGGCAGTTTATCCATTAACCTAAGTGAGTGCGGCTAAGGAGCCTAAGTAGTAACTGACTCATCTTGAGCCCTTTATCGGTTTGGGAGTGAGGCGGATGGGTGAGCTCAGTAGAGGCGAACGCCTTCAGATTATGCTGTCGCCACAGGAACTCCGCGCCATTGATACGTGGCGTTTTAAGAAACGGATGCCGAGCAGAGCTTCGGCAATACGGGAATTGCTGAAACGCGGCCTTGCTGCCGAAGGGTTTTTGGAAGCCGAGGACCGGCAAAGATCCAAGGACTTCTCGGTTCTCCAGGAGTGAGCTGCTCGTGTAGCCGCAATGTCACGGTTGCGATCAAACCGGGAAGTCTCTGACCACTGTGGAGCAGTCCGTTGCTCCTTGAGCGGCTGACTCACAAGACCAACATCTATCGAAGTCAACGCGAGGCCCGAAGAGCAGGCAAACGCCTGCGCGATCGAGCCTCCCGCAGCCGACCCTGCTCGTCAGGCGGGGAAGCACGCCTGTGCGGTGAGCGTCAGCGGACCGATGTTCATGATGTCGGGAAACTGGAACGTATAACTCGCGCTCACCTGATTTCCGCACGCCGGCGTGCTGTAGGTGAACGTTGAGGCCGGCAGGCTCAAAGCGTGGTGTGGATCGTCGCGCATCGGGCCGCCATCTCGGCGCCGTGCTGCAAGCCGATCTGCGTCCAGAACATCAGGCCAAGTTCAATGATACCGAAGAGAAAAAGGAAAAAGACGGGCGCGGTCAGCGCGAATTCCAGCGCGGACGCGCCCTGCTCATCGCGCCATAGTCCGGGACGCTTCACTTCAGCCTCGCCGTCGACTGTGCGGTGAAGTTGTAACTGCTCGGCAGGGCCGGGTAGTTCAGGGTCGTGTTGTACGTCATCTGGGCCGAAACGGTCACATATGTTGCGGCCAGGGCTCCCCCCGGACATGTCGTTCCGCAGGTCGCGCTGGTGATGGAGGAGCCGGTTGCGCACCCGCAAAACTGGACCGGAGCAGGCGATGCACTGATCTCTGAACTGCTGGTCGCGCTGGTCACGGCGCTCACGATCGCGTTGGGATCGAAGCCGTTCCTGATCGCCCACTCCGTGCCGGCCTGTGCGGCGTCCTCGACCTGCATTTTGTGATACACACCCAAACCGAGGTCGATCACGGCAGTCACCATGAGCGCCAGCATCGGGACGGCTATGCCAAATTCGATCGCGGCGGCGCCGCTCGTATCGCCGGCAGTACGAGCGAGAAAGCGGCGAAACCTGCCGCGGGATCGGGCAGCGCGATGTGCGCGAAGGCGAGCCGTTGTCATCTCGGGCGATCCTTTATTCGACGAGCTGAGCGGTCTGAACACCGATCGCGTTGGTGCCAAGCGCAGCGCAGTTGACCTGAACGTTCGAGCTGCCGGTGAAGGTGATCGTGTCAGCGATGATTTGCGTGCACGAGGTCGTCGTGCCGTTGCCGCCAGAGAACTTCAGCGCGGCGTTCTGCAAATCAATCGCGCCGCCGAAATTCTGCGTGCCTCCGCCCTCCAGCGAAAAGGCCGTGCCGACCGGCATGTTGCGGTCGGAATACATTACGATGCCCTGCGTCGTTCCGGAGGTCGGCGCCGTCAGGGTGACGTTCGCATTGCTGCCGATTGTGGCGGAGCCCCAATTGTTGCCGGAGCCGGTAAAGATGAGGGTTACACCGTTGCCGGTGATCGACGCGTTGCCCGCCACCGACAGGTTCGCCCCGTTGAAATAGTAGATGCCGGGATCCAGCGTCAGGGTCGCTCCGGCGTTGACGCTGACGTCACCACAATAGACGCCGGGACTGAGCGTCGTCGTTCCCTTCACCTGGATCTTGTTGTTCGTGTCACACCAGGTGGGCATCGTGGGGACGACGTTCTGGTAGGGATCGGTGACCGCCCGCATGCCGGTCTTGATGCCATTCTGCGCCGTGATGTTGCTCGTGCCGGAGACGGTGCCGACCACTCCGACCTGATTGGCGGACACCGCTGCGCTGCCGCTGACGTTCAGCGAGGGAGCGGCGTTGGAGTCGCTGTAGAGATTGCAGTTGACCAGATTGAGGTTGTTGCTGCCGCTCACCGCGACGGCCGAGCTGGCCGTGGGATCGAGCGCGAGCACGCAGCCTGTTCCGGAATTCGGCACCGCCACGGCGCGCGCCGTGACGAGAACAGTACCGCTGCCGAACAGTGCTGACAGAAGCCGCGGCTGCGGCTGGCTGACGATGACCTCAACCGCCTGCGGCGTGGAGACGTAGTTGCCGGTGGATGGCGGTTGATTGACAGTGACCGCGACGTTGTTCACGCCATTCGCGTAGCCGTAGGACGCGGTGACCGAGTTGGCCTCGACATCCAGATTCGTTCCGGCAGTTGCGGCGCTGACGGCTCCCGAATCGGCGGCACTCTGCATGCTCTTGTGGAGATACAACCACCATGCGACCTCGGTGCCGAGCCCCGCTGTGCCGACCAGGACCGGCATCAACAGGCCGAGGATGATCGCGTAACTGCCCGACTCATCGCGCAGGAAACGCTCGAGCAAGCTCCCACCTTGAGTCCGGATCCCCGGACGAATGCGCGCCACAGCATAGGGTGCCTTCCAAGACCAGATGCGGCGGGCATCCCAACGGTTCATAGCTGCATCCTGCTGCACGAAATTCGGAGAGCAGTTATGTTGCAAACGATGCGTTAAGTGTTCGTGCAATCGGCCTTATAAGTCGCGCGAGCCGCGTAACCCTTTGTATACCCAATTTTCGGATTTCGACCCCAATCCCGGCCGCGTCAAGCATGCGCGAGAGCGGCCCTTCGAAGCGAGCTTCGTTGCCAACCGGGGCTTTTCCGTGCAGCGGCTGCTGGCAGAGGACATCCAGATCAAAAGCAAAAGACCGCCAATTGGGGCGGTCTTTCAGGTTCCCGATTGCGATTGTTGATTATTTGAATCTGTTGCCCGGAGCAAAACCCGATGCGCCGGGACTGCCTCCGATCGTGGTGCGCCCACTGTTGATGTATTGCCGTCCCGGCGCGTAGCCCGACGCTCCGGGGCCGCCGACAGAGCCCGGTGCGCCTGTTTTGAATTCGTGTCCCGGAGCGAAGGGGGAAGCGCCGATCCCCGGCATCCCGCCGAGGCCATGTCCCCCTGCAAATGCCGATGATGATGCGATCAGCAATCCCAGCGCTGCGGTACATGACAAGATTTTGGTCATCAGTGGTGTCTCTCTCCGTTTGTCGGGTGCGCCCAGCTTTCCCGATCAAACCAAAGAGATGTCGAATCTTGTCCTAAGTGGGGACACGCCCGAATGCGCGGTAAACAGTCCAACGATGTTGCAACGAGATCACAATAATCCGTCCGGAACCCGGGATGATCCGCGTATGGAACATCCTCCGGCGCGCGCTTGTTCGCAGTTGGCCGCGTTCGCCGTGCGCAACGCCTCTAGCGCTTCACCGCCCATTGGCCGAAATCGGTGGCCCGCGGATTCAAATAGTCGAAATCAAACCCCGGTTGCTGTTGACGAGAACCAGACGTCCAACTGGAACAAGACGTTGGAAGTTGTTGCACCAGATTCCAACGGTTCTCGCGATTCAAGAATTGTTTGTACTCCGGATCATTCCGCCCTTCCGGGCTAACCCAGAAATAGTCGGCCAGCTTTCCAGCGTCCCCGAGCAGGCACATCGCTCCGGTGCAATACATTCCGACCTTGTAGCCGCTGCCGTGATGTTGCCGGGCGTAGAGCCGAAAGGCGTCGCGTATCGCGGTGAAGTAACGTTGAATCACCGGTTCCATTTTCGCCGGCGTCACTTCATCCAGCTTGTCGAGCTGGAATGCTGCTTTGCCGAAGCGAATAAAGTCGGCGTAGCTCGCGATGAGATGAAATTTTCCTTCCGCCCTCAACGCCGCTTTGCGTTCTTCGGACATCGGGCTTCCGCCGTTCAGTCTGTACTCCTGAATAAGCGGACCGAGATGCCGCTCGGGTCCATCAACCCCGAAGTAGATGGCACTTCCATACGGCTGTCGGATCTCGTCAGCCAATTCCAGAGCGCGGTCGGCGTCCTTTGTCCCGGACGCCGGGTCCAGGAATTTCGCGGGATCGTCGTTGTGATGCTGAAAGACGACCCCGATCTTGAGGCCCGCAGCGATTATCGCGTCCGCTTCAGTTGCCGACAATGTCTTTCCGGGAAGCGTTTCGTCCTTGTGGTCATAGTACCGGAAGACGGTATCTATCCTGAACGCAGGCCTCAGTTGATTGAGAACCGGCTCACCCGCATCCGTGCGCAGGTCGGTGAGTGGGAGTGAGAAATCCGCGACCTTGAAGAGGTTGTTCGCCATGCACTCCGGTCTACCGGTCGGTATTGGAATGTTCCCGGCAGCCGAAGCCCGAAAGCAGAAGAGTATCGCTACCATCCAATATGCGAGCTTCCTGCAAATCATTTTCTCCACCTGAAGACTTGGCAAGTATTTCCTCGTGCTATTCGAAGAACCACACTGCGGTTGCGCCGAAAGTCTCACGCAATTCGCGAATCGGAACCGTTCTGGCTCGATGCGCTATTTGTGCTTCACGTACTGAAGCTGGATCGCAGTGTCGAATATCTCCTTTTTGTATCGATATTCAAAATCGGCGTTTATCGAAAATCGATCATCTCCGTTCTTTTTCGTGTAGCCGGACCTTTCAAAAGAATAGTCATCGAAGACACCGCCAAGCGTATCAAATTCCCAGCCTCCCTGATCATGAATGCATCCATCAATAGCTTCTTTCAGTTTCTCATATTCACCCGATGCAGCATCGTAGTCTGGATTTCCGGGAGTGGTACAAGAAATCCTGTGCGTCTCGGTTCGGCTGCTGCTCGCCTCGCGGACGGTACAGCTCAATCCAAAATAGCGATCCTTGCTTTCCCATGATCGCCCAACTGAGATTGTCTCCCCCCGCGCGCTAAGGAAGGGAGCAGACGATCCAGTATGAAATTGAGACAGCATGCTGCAAACGTCAGTCGATCGAAATGCAACTGAATGGACCAACTGTCCCTCACGATTTCGAGGCGCCGTTGGCGCTATCAGGGCTGCGGAGCGCGGGAGCGGCTGTTCCTGAAACGAGCGATCAGGCTCAACATAGAGGCCAGCATCCCAAATCTGGACCAACTGAGAAAACGGCAGCGTCAACGAGCCAAAGAAAGGGTCATTGATTTCGACAGCCGGAGAGCCGGAACTCCAATTTATCCCGCGGATCACGACAAAGTGGCCCCCGGTCGGTAGTGCCAAGTGTGCGATGACCGGAGCCCCTTGCTTCAAAACAGAATATAGCTGGCTTGGATCTGCAGGTCTGTTCAGTTGAGTGAAGCCGCCTCCAAAATAGCTGATGATACGTTGAACTTGGTAGATCGTGCCCGGGATGGCGCATCGGTTCGGATTCGAGCAGCACGCGCCTGGAGGAGTGTGGTAACCCATCTCCATGATTTGGCATTGATTGGGAGGATCAACGCCCCTGAATCGCAGCACCATTTGTGCCGATGCCACCCAACACCATTCCAGTGTGTCCTGCGCCACCAGTGGTACAGGCAAATCGACCGCTTCTTGAGCCAGGCCTTGTGCGGCAAACGATTGGACCAAGGCTACGCAAAGAGCGCATCGCTTCAAGTATTGCTTGAAGCCCATCAGTTGCACCCGCTGCTTCGCATTTTTTCTTGAAGGTTTGATTTCATTTTGTTGAATTGAGCTTGTGCCTGGGGGAGTGACCACTGGCATTGCAGCCCTTGTTGCTTCAATAAACTCTTGTGGCTTGATACTTCCTGATCGTAAGTCGATTGCAGTTTTGCCATTTGAGTTTCTGATGCGTCGCACTCGCTTGCGTGGTCGAGTAGCATCGAAATGATTTCGGACGAATTGACGCCACACATCTCGTACTGAACTATCGCCTGCGCGGCTGCTCGTACTGCATCGGTGGCCCCTGCCATGTCCCTTACCGACATGTCAGCCCGCGCCGGCAGCACGGGCGCGGCGAGCGCGAACACAATGCACAAGCGAAGATAAGAACCCATGGACATTTTTTCCCCAACCCGGCTTCGATAGCTCCTATCCTGATACAACTCAGGGTTAGCTGCAAGGATATTAGAGGTCGGGGGCGTTTACAGTGAGGTTGAGTTCGCGTGTCGGGTGGATCGCACGACCCAGCCGGGTCAGAGCAGTGAGATCGCTGCAGCCGGCCTTGAACGTGAGCGGCTGCTCGATGGCGCGATACTTCGGCGCTTGACGTCCCGGAAGAAAGCTCCGACGGAATTCACCGCGGCAGGTCCGTCGCCCCCATCAGGAACCGGTCGATCGATTGCGCGCAGAGGCGGCCTTCCCGGATCGCCCAGACCACCAGCGATTGGCCGCGGCGCATGTCGCCGGCGGTGAACACGTTCGGCCGCGAGGTCTGATAGTCGACCATGTTGGCGCGAACGTTGCCGCGCTGGTCGAGATCGACGCCAAGCAGCTTCAGGAGGCCCTCGTGCACGGGATGCACGAAGCCCATGGCGAGCAGCACGAGCTCCGCGTCAAGCTCGAACTCGGTGCCGGGCAGCGGCTTGAACTTCTCGTCGACCTTGACGCAATGGAGTTTTGCGACCTTGCCGTCGGCTCCGGAGAATTTCTGCGTCAGCACGGCGTATTCGCGCGCCGCGCCCTCGGCCTGGCTCGACGAGGTCCGCATCTTCAGGGGCCAGTCCGGCCAGGTCAGGCCCTTGTTCTCGCGCTCGGGCGGCGCCGGCATGATCTCGAGCTGCGTCACCGATTTCGCGCCCTGCCGGAACGAGGTGCCGATGCAGTCAGATCCGGTGTCGCCGCCGCCGATCACGACGACATGTCTGCCGCCGGCCAGGATGTCGGCGGCGCCGTTGAGCGATTCATTGCCGACGCGGCGGTTCTGCTGCGGCAGGAAATCCATCGCGAAATGGATGCCGGCGAGATCGCGGCCGGGGATCGGCAAATCGCGCGGCGCCTCTGCGCCTCCGGTCAGCGCAATCGCATCATAGTCGTTGAGCATCGTGCGCGGGTCGAGCGCGCCGCCTGCTCCGACATGGACGCCATAATGGAAGGTGACGCCCTCGGCCTCCATCTGCTTGACGCGCCGGTCGATGATGTCCTTCTCCATCTTGAAGTCGGGAATGCCGTAGCGCAGGAGGCCGCCGGCCTTGGCGTATTTCTCGAATACGTGCACGTCGTGGCCGGCGCGCGCGAGCTGCTGCGCGCAAGCCAGGCCCGCGGGTCCGGAGCCGATGACTGCAACCTTCTTGCCGGTCTTGTGCGGCGCGATCTCCGGCTTGATCCAGCCGTTCTCCCAGGCGCGGTCGACGATCGCGCATTCGATGGTTTTGATCGTGACCGGGTTGTCGTCGATGTTGAGCGTGCAGGACGCCTCGCACGGCGCGGGGCAGATGCGGCCCGTGAATTCGGGGAAATTATTGGTCGAGTGCAGGTTGCGCGAGGCTTCTTCCCAGTTGCCCTGATAGACCAGATCGTTGAAGTCGGGGATCTGGTTGTTGACCGGGCAGCCCGGCGTGCCCGGCGCGACCGAGCCGGTGCCGTGGCAGTAGGGGATGCCGCAGTTCATGCAGCGCGCGGCCTGGTCGCGCGTCTCTTTCTCCGAGAGCGGGACGACGAATTCGTTGAAATGCTTCACCCTCTCGGCAACCGGCGTGTACTTTCGGTCATGCCGTTCGATTTCCAGAAAACCTGTGACCTTACCCATTAAGCCCGACGTCCCTGCGCTTGTCCTTTGGTCATTCCGGGATGCGCCTCAAGGCGCAGACCCGGAATCTCGATGTAGCCTTTGCGAGATTCCGGGTTCGCGCTGGCGCGCCCCGGAATGACGCGTGACGATGTTACGCCCCGATTGCGATTTTCGGTTCGGCGTCGGCGTTCGCCTGCAATTCGCGCAAAGCGCGCCGATACTCGACTGGCATCACCTTGCGGAATTTCGGCAGCCATTTCTTCCAGTTCGCCAGGATCTCGGCGGCGCGCCTGGAGTCCGTCGCCTTGGCGTGACGCGTGATCAGGACATGGAGCCGCTCGATGTCGGCATCGAGCAGGTTGTTGAACACGTCGACCCGACCATGCGACTCGAGATCGCCGGCGTGATGATAGGTGCCCGCGTTGATCATCTCTTCGGAGAGCAGCGGCTCGAGCTCGACCATCGAGAGGTTGCAGAGCCGGTCGAAGTCGCCGGTCTCGTCCAGCACATAGGCGATGCCGCCGGACATGCCGGCCGCGAAGTTGCGCCCGGTCTTGCCGAGCACGACCACGATGCCGCCGGTCATGTATTCGCAGCAATGGTCGCCCGCGCCCTCGACGACGGCGACCGCACCCGAGTTGCGCACGGCAAAACGCTCGCCGGCGATGCCGCGGAAGTAGCATTCGCCCTCGATCGCGCCGTACATCACGGTGTTGCCGACGATGATGCTCTCCTCCGGCACGATGCCGCCGTTCTTCGGCGGCTTGACGATGAGCTTGCCGCCGGACAGGCCCTTGCCGACATAGTCGTTGGCTTCGCCTTCGAGCTCGAAGGTGACGCCCTTGGCGAGCCAGGCGCCGAACGACTGGCCGGCGGTGCCCTTCAGGCTCACGTGGATCGTGTCGTCGGGTAGCCCCGCATGACCGTAGATATTCGCCACGCTGCCTGACAGCATGGCGCCCGCCGAGCGGTCGGTATTGTGGATCTCGGCTTCGATCCTGACCGGCGCGCCGCGATCGAGCGCGGCCTGCGAGCGCTCGATCAGCTTGCGGTCGAGCACGGCTTCCAGATGATGGTTCTGGGCCTCGGAGTGATAGATCTTCTGGCCCTTCTCCTCCTTCTGCCGCACGAACAGTTTCGAGAAGTCGAGACCCTTGGCCTTCCAGTGCGCGACAAGCCGCGTCTGGTCGAGCATCTGGGTCTGGCCGATCATCTCGTTGAAGGTGCGGAAGCCGAGGCTCGCCATGATCTCCCGCACTTCCTCGGCGACGAAGAAGAAGTAGTTGATGACGTGCTCCGGCTGGCCGGTGAAGCGCTTGCGCAGCACGGGGTCTTGCGTCGCGACGCCGACCGGGCAGGTGTTGAGGTGGCACTTGCGCATCATGATGCAGCCTGCCGCGATCAAAGGCGCGGTGGCGAAGCCGAACTCGTCGGCGCCGAGCAGCGCGCCGATCACGACGTCGCGTCCGGTGCGGAAGCCGCCGTCGACCTGGACCGAGATGCGGCTGCGCAGCCGCTCGCGCACCAGCGTCTGGTGGGTTTCGGCCAAGCCGATTTCCCAGGGCGAGCCCGCATGCTTGATCGAGGTGAGCGGTGAAGCACCAGTGCCGCCCTCGAAGCCCGCGATGGTGACATGGTCCGCGCGCGCTTTCGCAACACCCGCGGCCACGGTGCCGACGCCGACCTCGGAGACCAGCTTCACCGACACCTGGCCCTCGGGATTGACGTTCTTCAGGTCGTAGATGAGCTGGGCGAGATCCTCGATCGAATAGATGTCGTGATGCGGCGGCGGCGAGATCAGGCCGACGCCCGGTGTCGAATGCCGCACTTTGGCGATTGTGGCATCGACCTTGTGGCCGGGCAATTGTCCGCCTTCGCCGGGCTTTGCGCCCTGCGCCATCTTGATCTGCATCATGTCGGAGTTGACGAGATATTCCGTCGTCACCCCGAAGCGGCCGGACGCAACCTGCTTGATCGCCGAGCGCATGGAATCGCCGTTCGGCAGCGGCTTGAAGCGGTCGGATTCCTCGCCGCCTTCGCCGGTGTTGGACTTGCCGCCGATGCGGTTCATCGCGATCGCCAAGGTCGTATGCGCCTCGCGCGAGATCGAGCCAAAGCTCATCGCACCGGTGGCGAAGCGCTTGACGATCTCCTTGGCCGGCTCGACCTGGGCGAGCGGCACGGCCCTGCGCTTGTCGTCCTCGGCGCTCCTGATCCGGAACAGGCCGCGCAGCGTCAACAGCCGCTCGGATTGCTCGTTGAGGATTTTTGCGAAGGCCTGATAGCGCTCCCTGGAATTGCCGCGCACCGCGTGCTGCAGGTTGGAGACCGACTCCGCGGTCCACGCATGGTCCTCGCCGCGGGTGCGGTAGGCATATTCGCCGCCGACGTCGAGCGCGGTCTTGTAGACCAGCGCGTCGCCGAACGCGTCGGTATGGCGGCGGGTGGTCTCTTCCGCGATCTCGGAGAGCCCCACGCCCTCGATCCGGGTGTGCGTGCCGGCAAAATACTTCGCGACGAAATCGGCCTTCAGCCCGACGGCGTCGAAGATCTGCGCGCCGCAATAGGACTGGTAGGTCGAGATGCCCATCTTCGACATCACCTTGAGCAGGCCCTTGCCGATCGACTTGATGTAGCGCTTGACGACCTCATAGTCGTCGAGCGAGCCGGGCAGGCGGTCCTTCAGCGCGATGATGGTCTCGAACGCCAGATACGGGTTGATCGCTTCCGCGCCGTAGCCGGCCAGGCACGCGAAATGATGCACCTCGCGCGGCTCGCCGGATTCGACGACGATGCCGACCGAGGTGCGAAGGCCGGTGCGGATCAGGTGATGATGCACGGCGGCGCAGGCGAGCAGCGAGGGGATCGGAATCCGGTCGGAGCCGACCATGCGGTCGGACAGGATGATGATGTTGACGCCCTCGCGCACCGCGCCTTCGGCGCGCGCGCAAAGCTCATCCAGCACCTGGTCCATGCCGGAGGCGCCGAGCCCCGCATGGAAGGTGGTGTCGAGCGTGCGCGACTTGAAATGGCTTTCGGCGATGTCGCCGATCGAGCGGATCTTCTCCAGGTCCGCATCGGTCAGGATCGGCTGGCGCACCTCGAGCCGCTTGGTGTCGGCAAGGCCCTTGAGGTCGAACAGGTTCGGCCGCGGCCCGATGATCGAGACGAGGCTCATGACCAATTCTTCGCGGATCGGGTCGATCGGCGGGTTGGTCACCTGCGCGAAGTTCTGCTTGAAATAGGTGAAGAGCTGCTTTGGCCGGTCCGACAGCGCCGAGATCGGCGTGTCGTTGCCCATCGATCCCGTGGCTTCCTCGCCGGTCGAGGCCATCGGCGTCATCAGGATGTTAATGTCTTCCTGCGAATAGCCGAAGGCCTGCTGTCGGTCGAGCAGCGGCAGGTTGGAGCGCACGCCCTTGGTCGGTGCATCGGGCAGTTCCTCCAGCACGACCTGGGTGCGGTCGAGCCACCCGCGATAGGGATGGCTCTTGGCGAGCGTAGCCTTGATCTCGTCGTCGGGAATGAGGCGGCCCTGCTCGAGGTCGACGAGCAGCATCTTGCCCGGCTGCAGCCGCCACTTGGTGACGATCTGATCCTCGGGAATCTTGAGCACGCCCATTTCGGACGCCATCACGATGCGGTCGTCGCTGGTGACGAGATAGCGCGCCGGGCGCAAGCCATTGCGGTCGAGCGTGGCGCCGATCTGGCGGCCGTCGGTGAAGGCGATCGCGGCCGGGCCGTCCCACGGCTCCATCAGGGCTGCATGATATTCGTAGAAGGCGCGGCGCTCTTCGCCCATCAGCGGGTTGCCCGCCCAGGCTTCCGGAATCATCATCATCACCGCGTGCGGCAGCGAGTAGCCGCCCTGCACCAGGAATTCGAGCGCGTTGTCGAAACAGGCGGTGTCGCTCTGGCCTTCATAGGAGATCGGCCACAGCCGGTTGATGTCCTTGCCGTAGAGCTCGGACGACACGGAGGCCTGCCGCGCCGCCATCCAGTTGACGTTGCCGCGCAGCGTGTTGATCTCGCCGTTATGGGCGATCATCCGGTAGGGATGCGCCAGCGACCAGGTCGGGAAGGTGTTGGTCGAGAAGCGCTGATGCACCAGCGCGAGCGCGCTCTCGAAATCCGGCTCATGCAGGTCGGCGTAGTACTTGCCGAGCTGGTCGGCGAGGAACATGCCCTTGTAGATCACGGTGCGGCACGACATCGAGCACGGATAATAGCCGGCCATGCCGCGGTCGCGGCGCTGATAGATCGCCTGCGAGATCGACTTGCGCAGGATGTAGAGCTTGCGCTCGAACTCGTCCTCGGTCTTCGCGACGCCGTTGCGGCCGATGAAGACCTGCATGTGATAAGGCTCGGTCGGCTTGACGGAAGGGCCGAGCGAGGCGTTGTCGCTGGGCACATCGCGCCAGCCGAGCAGCAGCATGCCTTCGGCCTTGATCTGATCGGCGATGATGCTCTGGATCACCTTCCGCCACGCCGTGTCCTTTGGCATGAACAGCGCGCCGATCGCGTACTCGCCGGGCTCGGGCAAGAGAAAGCCGATCTCGGCAGCCTTGCGCTTGAAGAAGGCGTGCGGGATCTGCACCAGGATGCCGGCGCCGTCGCCGAAGCGCGGGTCGGCGCCGACGGCGCCGCGGTGCTCGAGATTGCAGAGGATGCTCAGCGCATCGGAAATGATCTGACGCGACTTCTTGCCCTTGATGTTGGCGATGAAGCCGACGCCGCAAGCGTCCTTCTCCAGCGAAGGATCATAGAGACCTTCGGCTGCGGGGCGAAAACTATGCAGCTCGCGATCGGCCGGTTTCGAATCGGCGCGCGCCTGCAGTGCTTCTGCCACGATGTGTTCGCGCTCGATGTCCGACCCGCTCATGTCACGTCTCCCGGTCAAGGGCCTCGTCGTTGTCTTCGGCGCACCTTGGGCGTCCCGCGGCACCCGGAGAGGGTCGCCGCTCGTCCTCAAGCGAGCCGTATTTTCAGAGTTCAGGCTCAGCGTTCAACGTCCCTGGAGAACGGCTTTGCCTGGGTACCTATGCAGCGCTTGGCGCCGAACTTTCGTTGCAAGACCGATGCCGGTTTCGCAACGAAATTTGAGACAGCTTTGCTGTCCTAACTGCCACCATGCCTTATTTTTCTCTATCACACAAGCGGGCGAAAGTCCTCTCGGGCCCAATCCACTGCATTGCTGGTCTCCGGCGCCCCCGATTTGAAGCAAACGTGCCGCGTTCCGGCCCAAGCGGCGCCGAAATCTGCGCCGAGATTTGCCCTCGGGTTTAACGCGGGGCTTGCTGGAGCAACAAAGCGATGACGCGTTTCGTAAGCTGGGCCGTGTCGGCCGGATTGGTGTTCGCGGCGACGGCCGCCAATGCCCAGATGCTGGCGCCCTACCGGGCGGCTTCCGATTTCGACGGGCCGTATGGGGCGCCCTACGGCGCGCCGCCGCCGCCGGCTCCTCCCCCCGTTTACAATTATGGCGGCTACGCCCCGCCGCTGCTGCCGCCCACGGAGGTCTATGCGGTCTTGCGTGACAACGGTTTCTCGCCGCTTGGGATCCCGCACCAGCGTGGCCTCGTCTACACAATCGCCGTGATCGACCGCAACGGCGAGGACGGGCGGCTCGTGATCGACGCCCGCAATGGACGGATCATCCGCTTCGTGCCGGCCTGGGGCGGCAATGGCCCCTATGGGCGGAGTTTCGGGCCTGAGCGGATGGGTTACCAACCCGATGCCGCGCTGCCGCCGCCAACGGTGATCCGCGGCGTGCCGCGGCCGCCGGCGTCGGTGCCGCATGTCGCAAGCCGCGCCGTGCCGCTGCCCGCACCGAGGCGGTCGATCGCCGCCAGGCGGCCGGCGTCAGCACAGCAAACGGCAGCGATCGAGACCAAGCCCGCGACGCCGCCTCCGGCGCCGGCCAGCGCTCCGCCGGCCGCCAACGCGCAGGCGCATCCCGTGCCCCTCCCGTCGGCCCAGGCCAATGCCGCCCCGCCTCCAAACACGATCGGCGAAGCCAAGGCCGCGGCGACGATCCGGCCGACCCAACCAATGCCGCCGGCGGAGGGGCTGGAGTAGTCACTCGTCATTGCGAGGAGCCAACGGGTCCGCGCAAACGCGCGGCCCGATGACAGGCTCCGCGACGAAGCAATCCAGACTGTTTCCGCGGAGACAATATGGATTGCTTCGCTTCGCTCGCAATGACGAAGAAACGCCCCGGTTTCCCGGGGCGTTTCGTTACTCAACGCTACGCGACGATCGGTCCGCTCAGGCGGCGGCCTTCTCGGCCGTGCCGTCGACCACCTGCGGAGCAGGGCTGGTCGTGCCGATCGGGATGTTGCGCGGCTTCTTGGCCTCGGGGATCTCGCGGACGAGGTCGACATGGAGCAGGCCGTTCTCAAGCGAGGCGTTCTTCACGAGCACGAAGTCGGCGAGCTGGAACACCCGCTCGAAGGCGCGCGCGGCAATGCCGCGATAGAGCACTTCGGACGTGTCCTTGCTGTTCTCGTTGGCGACTTTCTCGCCCTTGATCGTCAGCGTGTTTTCCTTCGCGACGATGGACAGCTCTTCCTTGGCAAAGCCCGAGACGGCGACCGAGATGCGATAGGCATTCTCGCCGGTTCGCTCGATGTTGTAGGGGGGATAGCCAGTGCCGCCGTCAGAATTGACCTGGTCGAGCAGGGAGAAAAGACGGTCGAAGCCGACCGTGGAACGATAAAACGGAGTGAGGTCGTAAGTACGCATAGGGTAGTCCTCCATTGAGCGACTGTTTCGATGACCCGCCCGCCATCGGGCCGGGCTTTAGTCCTGTGCAGCCTTCATGTTTCGGTTCCGAAACACTGGTAGCGGCCTGCACGAAGGTGATATGGGAGATGCAAGACGGCGATCAAGAGGGCGGGAGTTTGGCCTTTTTTGAGCCTCCAACCCTTGTTTTTCAGCGCTTTCCTCCTAGCCCACCACGCCTCAATCCCTTGCCATGACGCTCGTCTCGATTCCCGCCAATCCCGTACCTGAAAGCGTCGTCACCGGCACGATCCGTACCCCCGACGGTGCGGAATTGCGTTTTGCGCGTTGGGCGCCGCCCGCGGGACGCAAGGGCACGGTTTGCGTCTTCCAGGGCCGCGGCGAGCAGATCGAAAAATATTTCGAGACCGTGCGGGACCTGCGCGATCGCGGCTTTGCGGTCGCCATGATCGACTTCCGCGGGCAGGGTCATTCCTCGCGGCGCCTGCGCGATCCGCGCAAGGGCTATGTCCGCGACTTCGCCGACTATGAGGTCGACGTCGAAACTTTTGTGCAGCAGGTGGTGCTGCCGGACTGCCCGCCGCCGCATTTCGCGCTGGCCCATTCCATGGGCGGTGCGGTGATGCTGCGCCTGGCGCATGCCGGAAAACGCTGGTTCGACCGCATGGTGCTGTCGGCGCCGATGATCGACCTGCCCGGCCGCACCACCGCGCTGCCGGTGCGGCTGTTGCTGCGCGTGATGCGCTTTTCGGGGCAGGGCGGGCGCTACGTGCCGGGCGGCGACGACGTGCTCACCGGCGCGCGTCCCTTCATCAACAATCCCGTCACTTCCGATCCCGTGCGCTACGCCCGCAACGCCGCGATCCTGGAGGAGGATCCCACGCTCGGCATCGCCTCGCCGACGGTGGCCTGGGCCGACACCGCCTTCCGCGCCATGAACACGTTCCGCCAGACCTATTATCCCTCGCAGATCCGCCAGCCGATCCTGATGTTGGCTGCCTCCAATGACACCGTGGTGTCGACTCCGGCGATCGAGGAGTTCGCCTATCATTTGCGCGCCGGCTCGCATCTCGTCATCGCCGGCTCCAAGCACGAGATCCTGCAGGAGCAGGACCGCTACCGCGCGCAGTTCTGGGCCGCGTTCGACGCCTTCGTGCCCGGCACGCCACTGTTCGGCTAGGGCGTGTACTTTTTAAATGCGGGATATCCGTTTTTGGCGGTGAAGCAGGCTTGCGCGAGCCGCTCCGCCATGCCGTGTTTTGATCCGAACCGGGCAGTGGGCGCGTGCGCGCCGCGATGATATCGTCTTTGATTGTGAACAACGCCATCCAATGAGGTCCCGATGATAGTCCACATCGGCAGACGGACATTCCTCGGCGGGTTGGTCAGCGCAGCTGTCGCATGGCCGGTCGCGGCGCGGTCGCAAGTCGCGGCAACGGGCGCAGGACGGTCGGCTGGCTGTCAGGATCGGCAAGCAAGATGGCCAAATTCTTTGCCGACGATTTCCTGAACGGCATGCGAGCCTTCGGCTACGTCGACGGCCGCGACTTTGATCTGGTACCGCGCTATGCCGAGGGCTTTCCCGACCGCCTGCCGGCGCTCGCGCAGGAACTCGTCGCTCTCAAGCCCGCCGTTATCCTGGCAGCGGCCGTCAATGCGGCGGTTCCGCTACGCGCTGCCACCTCGGTAATCCCGATCGTCTGCCCGGCGCTGGCTGACGCCGTCCATCTCGGCTTGATCGCGAGCGAAGCGCGGCCGGGCGGCAATGTTACGGGGATCGAACGGGCGATGGAGACGCTCGCGACCTCGCAGGTTGACATCGTCATCGTCCTGCAGACCGGGCTATTGTTGAGCGTGGGACCGCAAATTGCCGAATTCGCGGCGGCGAAGCGACTGCCGACGGTCTACGGTTATCGCGAACACGTGCTGGACGGCGGGTTGATCAGCTACGGCGTCGACTTGCGCTGGTGCTATCGCCGCGCCGCCTATTTCGTGGACAAGATTCTGCACGGCACTCCGCCCGGCGAGCTTCCGGTGGAATTTCCGACCAAGATGATGCTGTCAATCAATCTCAAAACGGCAAAGGCGCTCAACATCACGGTTCCGCCAGCGTTGTTGGGCGTCGCCGATGAGGTGATCGAATAGAAAGGCCCCCGGTGCGGGGCCTCATCCTTCGAGACGCGGCATTTGCGCGCCGGCTCGCATCTCGTCATCGCCGGCTCCAAGCACGAGATCCTGCAGGAGCAGGGCCGCTACCGCGCGCAGTTCCGGGCCGCGTTCGACGCGCCGTCATCACCGTTGCTGCGGCAGATTGAACTGGCTCTTTTGCGGGTGATGGCGGGCTTCCCGCCTGATCGAGAAAGCGCGACGATCGCGATGATCGCGGCCGCAAAGCCGGCAGCCGCGCCGACGCCGAGCGCCCAGCGCGGGCCAAGGTGGTCGGCAACCCATCCGACGATCGGTGCGCCGATCGGCGTGCCGCCCAGCGCAACGCCGAGCCGCAGCGCCATCACGCGTCCTCGCATCGCCGGCTCGGTCGAGAGCTGCATCAGCGCGTTCGAGGTGTTGGTGAGGGTCAGTGCGGCGACGCCGATCACGACCAGCGCCGCCGCGAACAGCCAGTAATCCGGCGCCAGCGCGGCCAGCGTGCAGCCGAGGCCAAAGATCGCAGCACCCAGCAGCAGCGAATTGAAGCGCGGCCGCTCGCGGCTTGCGGCCAAGAGCGCCCCCGACATCGTCCCGACCGCCATCATCGAGGACAGCAGGCCAAAGCCGCGCGCATCGGTATGGAAGACGCCAACCGCCATGGTCGAGATGAAGATGGGGAAGTTCAGCCCGAAGGTCCCGATCAGGAACAGCATGATCAGGGTCGCCCTGAGATCAGGGCGGGACCAGACATAGTGAAATCCCTGCAGGACGCTGCCCTTGACGGGATGAGCCCGCGCATTTGGACGAAGCTCGGACCTGCGCAGCAAGGACAGCGACGTCAGCACCGCCATGAACGATGCGCCATTGAACAGGAACGCCCAGCCGGTACCGACGGAGGCGATGACGAGGCCGGCGATCGCGGGTCCGATCATGCGTGCGGCATTGAACGAAGTGGAGTTCAGCGCGATCGCGTTCGACAGATCGGCATCGCCCACCAGCTCGGCCACGAAGGTCTGGCGTACCGGGGCATCGAGCGCCGCGCTGCAGCCGAACAGGAAGGCGAACATATAGACGTGCCAGAGCTGCACCAGGCCGGTGACGGTGAGAAGCCCGAGGCTGAGCGCGAGCGCGCCCATCGTCGCCTGGGTGGCCATCAGAAGCTTGCGCTGGTTGAAATGATCGGCGGCAAAGCCGGACCATGGCATCAGCAGGAGTTGCGGTCCGAACTGCAGCGCCATCACGACGCCGACAGCAGACGCACTATGCTGCGTGAGCTGGGTGAGAACGAGCCAATCCTGGGCGGCGCGCTGCATCCATGTGCCGATGTTGGACACCAGCGCGCCGGCCGCCCAGACCCGATAGTTGAAGTTCCGTAACGATCGAAAAACGCGTCTCATGTTCGCTGCGGTTCGTTGCCGGCATCAATCGTCGACGAGCCGCTTCAACAAACCGACCGCGGCGGTCAGTTCCTGCTGCTCTCGCGGAGACAGCCGCGCCGCGATGGTGCGCGACAGCCAATCCTGCCGCGCGGCCCGGCCGGTGCGCAGCCGCTCGCGGCAGGTGTCGGTGAGGGACATGATGGTTTGCCGGCCGTCGTCGGGATCGGGCGCGCCGCGGACCAAGCCAGCAGACTCCAGCGCCGCGATTGCCGCGCTCATCGACTGCGGTCGCATTCCCTCCGATCGCGCCAGGCTGGACACGGTCGCTGGACCATCCTTTTCGAGGCGAAGCAGGACCGCGACCTGCGAAGGCGGGAGGTCCTGCCCTTGGCCCTGCTCGCGAAGCCGGCGCTTCAGCGTTCCAATCAGCAAACGAAGATCTTCGGCGAGCACTGATGTGCGCGCCGACCCGGTGCCGCCTGGTGACTTGCTCATGCCGGGCTTGAATAGCTTATATGAAGGTAATCTGTAAAGATTATCTTCGCAGCTTACCTGCGGAACGCGCGGTCTAATCCGCGGCGCGCTTGGCGACGAGCGCGATGGTGCCGTAAGGCGCACCGGCCTTCACCAGGCCCTCGCGGTAATCGGCGATGTCATCCGGATTCTTCCAGCGGAAATTCCGCAAATGCCGCTCGACGGTGAAGTCCGGATAATTGTCGAGCAGGATGTCGCGGGCCTTTGCTGCCTCTTCAGGCCTTCCCAGGCGCGCCAACGCTGCCGCCCGCATCGCCAGCACCTGCAAATGATTGGGGTTGAGGTACAAGGCTTCGCGCGCCCAGGAGAGAGCCGCATCGTATTGTCCGAGCAGGTAATGGCTGAACGCGGTCGAGGCCGCCCACTGATAGCGCGGGTCGCTGTTGCCGCGCTGGACCGCCATCGACAACAGCTCGATCGCCTTGCGGTGTTCGCCGACCACGAGATGGCAGATGCCCTGCACGCCGCGTGCGCCCATGTCATACGGGTTCAGCTCGATGGCGCGCCTGATCGCTTCAAGCGCATCCTCGTAGCGCCCCTGCATCACCTGCAGGTAGGCGAGAATCGAAAAGGCAAAGGACGAGCGCGGGTCGAGCCGCACGCTGCTTTCCGCAAGCTCCATCGCCGTCGTCCACAGCTCGCGGCTGGAGGGGATCCATCCATAGTGGACGCCCTGGACCATGATCGTTGCAAGATAGGCGCGCGCGATCGACAGCTTTGGATCGAGCGCAATCGCCTGTTTGAACAAATCGATGGAAGCCTCGAAATCCTCCTTGGTCTCCCGGTAATAATGCGACACGGCTTTCAGGAATCGGTCCCACGCGGTCAAATCGGATTGTCGCGGCCGCGAGACGGCTTCCGCGCGAAAAATCTCGGGCGCGATCGCCGCCGACAGGCTGGTCGTGAGCTCGTCCTGCAGCGCGAACAGGTCGTCCATGTCGCGGTCATAGCGGCCGGTCCAGAGCTGCTCGCCGGTTTCGGGGGCGATCAGTTCGGCGGTGACACGAATTTTCGAGCCCGAGCGTCGCACCGAGCCCTGGATCAGATAGGTGGCGTCGATCTCGCGCGCGATCAGCCGCGTGCTAAGGTTCTTGCCGCGGAATGCAAACGTCGAGCTGCGGCTGAGCACGCGATAGAATGATTGCAGCGACAGCGCGTGGATCAGGTCCTCCGTCAACCCGTCGGCAAAATATTCGTCGGCGCTGCCGGAGAGATTGTCGAAGGGCAGCACGCCGACGATCGCAGTCCGGTATTGCGCGGGCAGGTGAGAGCTGTCTTCGCCGGTCGTCTCGCGCCGCGGCACCGATTCGGGCGTCCAGGTCCAGACATGAATGGGATCGGCGATGTTCTTGAAGCGATGTGATCCTTTGTCCGTGAGTGCGACGCTCAGCCTTTTTCCCGCTTCGGTCGCGGCCTTCCCGGAGACCGCGACCCCACCGGGCGGCGCCACCGTCTGCAGGCGGACCGCGACGTTGACATCGTCGCCGAACACCTCGTCCTCGTCGGCCATCACATCGCCCATGTGGATGCCCATGCGGAAGTGCATCGCTCGGTCGATGGGGAGGTGATTGTTGCGCTCGGCCATCACCGTCTGCATCGCGACGGCAGCCTCGATCGCCCCCACGATGCTCGGAAATTCGAGGAGGAAGCCGTCGCCGGTATTTTTCACCAGCCGGCCGCCATGGTTGAGGATGATCGGATAGATGGCGCTGCGATGGGCCTTGAACGAGGCATGCGTCCCCGCCTCGTCTACCCCCATCATGCGGGAATATCCGGCGATGTCAGCACAGACAATGGCGGCGAGACGTCGTTCCATCGGCCCTTTGCGCGGCAAACCGCTCGCGGCGGCGGTGCCCGACTGTATTTGCACAAGAACTTGCACAAACTATGCCGTATCTGAAGGAAGTGCCGATGCGACGCAATAGCCCAGCGGGCCGGGCCGGTATCCGGTAAGGGATGAACCATGCGGCGTCCGGCCGCAGCACTTTGAGAATGGCTTCGATGCTCGGCATTCACGATCTCTGGCTTTTCGTCATTTCCGGCCTCGTGCTCAACGTCGCGCCCGGCCCGGATACCGCCTATATCGTCGGGCGCAGCGCGCAATTCGGCTGGCGCGGCGGTGCGGCCGCCGCGCTCGGCATCAGCACCGGCTGCCTGGTCCATGTGTTTGGCTGCGCCATCGGGCTTTCGGCTCTGCTCGCGGCCTCGGCAACGGCATTCAGCGTGGTGAAATGGGTCGGCGCGGCCTATCTCTGCTGGATCGGAGTGAGGATGCTGCTGGCGCGCGCCGGCGAGCCCGCGGATGCGTCCGCGCCGCGGAATGACGCGATGCCGCTGTCAAGAGTTTTCTGGCAGGGTGCGCTCACCAATGCGCTCAATCCGAAGGTGGCGCTGTTCTTCCTCGCCTTCCTGCCGCAATTCGTGGACGGCCAGGCGCCGCACAAGGCGCTCGCCTTTCTCGTGCTTGGCACGATCTTCATCTTCAACGGCACGCTCTGGTGTCTGTTCGTCGCCGCGTTATCGGCGCGGACAGCGAAGAGGTTCAGGCAATCGGGCCGGGCGATGCGCTGGATCAATCGCGCGCTGGGCTCGATGTTCGTCTATCTCGGCGCGCGCATGGCGATGCTTCAGGCGAGATAGAGCTCGTAGATCGCCGAACCTGCGAGATAGAGCCCGAGCAGGATCATCGCGATCAGGAACCAGCGGCGAAACCTCTCCGCATCCATGCGCGAGCGCACCGCCTGCCCGACGAACACGCCAGTGAAGGAACAGGCCATGGCGACCGCGCCGGGTACGGCGGTGGCGCTGCTCAACAGGCCTGAGCGGGTCAGCGTGAAGCCGAGCGCCAAAGTCGCGACCGTGAAGAACACGCCGAGCGCCTGGATCAGCTCGTCCTTTTCCATCCCGATCGCCTGCATGAAGGGCATCGAGGGGATCACCTGCACTCCCGTCGCGGCCGAGATCACCCCGGTGGTGAGACCGACGATGCCGCCGACCCATTTCTCATGGCCGGGCGCGACGCTGAAGCGGACCCTGCTCAGGCCCATGACGGCGTAAATCACGAGCAGAATGCCGAGCACGATGACGCCATAGCGCGCGGAGGCGCCGGTCAGCGCGCCGGAGTTGAGCCAGATTCCGATTGCGGTGCCGATCATCAGCGGCCACAGCCGCCGCACGATGTCGCGCAGGTAAGGGCCGACGAAGGTCTGCCAGATATTGGTGATGATGGCCGGCAGGATCACGATCGCCAGCGCCTGGCCCGGCGGCATCGCCACCGCGAGCAGGCTCACCGAGACCGTCGGCAGTCCAAGCCCGATCACGCCCTTGATGAACCCCGCAAGCAGGAAGATGGCGCCGATGATGAGCAGGAACGGGTCGATTGTGTGCATGAGCGCAGCTTGACCGATCGGCCGGACCGGCACAATCTGGAGGTTCCGGAGTTAGCCTTCGGCCAAACCGAAGGCAGAAGGGGGCAATCGCATGCGCTTCGATCTCGTCGACCTGCAGCTCTTCATCGCGGTGGCCGATTCCCGCAGCATCACGCGCGGGGCGGATCGCACGCATCTCGCGCTCGCTTCCGCCAGCGAGCGGATCAAGGGGCTGGAAGAGGCGCTCGGGGTGACGCTTCTGAAGCGCGGCCGACGCGGCGTCGAGCTCACGGCGGCGGGCGAAAGCCTGCTCGATCACGCGCGGCTCGTGATCCACAATGTGGAGGCGATGCGCGGCGACCTTGCGCGGTTCGCAAGCGGCGTACGCGCCAGTGTCCATTTGCTGGCCAACACCGTCGGGCTTGCGGAGCACCTGCCGAAGGCGCTCGCCGCGTTCCTGCGCGACAATCCCGATATCAATATCGACGTTGAGGAGCGCGAGAGTATCGACATCGCTGCGGCGATTGCCGCCGGCGCCGCCGAACTCGGCTTCGCCGCCGAGCACGCGCTGCCGGACAATGTCGAGCGTTTTGTGTTCGGCGAGGATCGGCTGGTGCTGGTGACCGCGCGGCGCGGTCCATTCGCGACCCGGCGGCAGATCGATTTTCAGGAGGTGGCCGGCCACGATTTCGTCGGCCTGACGCAGGCGACCGCGCTGCAGCTTCATATCGCGAAATATGCGGCCCGGCTCGGCATGCGCCTGCATGTGCGGGCGCGGTTGCGAGACTTCGACGCGATCTGCCGGTTGGTCGCGGCCGGTGTCGGCATTGCTGTGGTTCCGGAGGCCGCGGCGCAGCGCTGCCGACGATCGATGCCGATCATGATGGTGCGGATGCGCGACGCTTTCGCCAACCGCAAGCTCGTGATCTGCGCCCGCAGTTTTAAAGCACTGCCGCGGCCGGCGAAGCTGCTTGTCGAGCATTTGCGCGCGGCGGCGTCGTAATCGTTACTTCGTCGTGGGCACGCCGGCGTCCTTGATCACCTTGGCCCACTTCTTTCTCTCGGACGCGATGTAGTCGCGGAACTGGTCCGGCGTCATTGGCACCAGCGTCAGGCCGAGGGCGGCGAGCTTCTGCTTCACGTCGGGATCGGACATTGCCTGCGTCGTGAAGCGATGCAGCTTTTCGATGACGTCCTTTGGTGTCGCGGCCGGCGCCACCATGCCGTACCAGTTCTCGGCGAGCACGTCGGGCATGCCGACCTCCGCCGTGGTCGGCACGTCGGGCGCCAGCGGCGAGCGCGTCTTGGCGCCGAGCGCGATCGGGCGGAGCGTGCCGGCCTTGATCTGCGGCAGCAGCACCGGAAGATCGAGGAACGTCATCTGCACCTGATGGGCGAGCAGGTCGTTGATTGCAGGCGCCGCTCCCCGATAGGGCACGTGCACAATGTCGATCTTGGCCGTGAGCTTGAACAATTCACCGGCGAGATGCGGCAGGCCGCCGACGCCGGCGGAGGCGAAATTGAGCTTGCCCGGCTGCGCCTTGGCGAGCGCGACGAGTTCGGCCATGTTCTTGGCCGGTACGTCGCTGGTCACGACCAGCATTTCCGGCACCTGCGCCACCAGCGTCACCGGCGCCAGGTCCTTTTGCGGATCGTAGGCGATCTTCTCCATGCTCGGGGTGATCGCAAGCGCGCTCGCGCTGGTGATGGCGACAGTGTAGCCGTCGGGCGCGGCCTTCGCCACGGCATCGGTGCCGGCGACGCCGGCCTGGCCGCTGCGGTTGTCGATGATGACCGGCTGGTTGATGATCTGAGACATGCGCTGGCCGACGGCGCGGGCGATGATGTCGTTCGGGCCGCCGGCCGGGAACGGCACGATCAGCCGGATCGCTCGGGATGGAAAATCCTCCGCCGCGGCAAGCGACGGCGACAGCAACGAAAAAGCCAGCAAGATCCGGCAAAGGATCTTCATGAACGCCTCCCTTTGATCGGCTAGCTGGTTTTTTTGTCGCTAGCCTTTGAGCAGTTTGAGCGCGGCCTCGTGCACGCGCGGATCGCCGGCCGCGACGATGCGGCCGCCGTTCTGGGCCGGCCCGCCCTCCCAATTGGTGACGACGCCGCCGGCGCCGTTGATGATCGGGATCAGCGCCGTGATGTCATAAGGCTTGAGCTCGGTTTCGACCACGAGATCGAGATGGCCGGCCGCCAACATGCAGTAGGAATAGCAGTCGCCGCCATAGCGCGACAGCCTGACCTCGCTCTCGATCCGCGCGAAGGTCGCCCGGTCGGCGGCGTTCATCAGCAGCGGGCTGGTGGTGTAGGAGGTGGCCTCCTCCAGCGAGGCGCAGCGCCGCGTCTGCAGCCTCCGCTCGCCTGACGGCCCCTGGTAATGGGCGCTGGCATTGTCGCCGGAAAAGCGCTCGCCGATGAAGGGCTGGTGCATCATGCCGAACACCGGCGTGCCCTGGTGCAGCAGCGCGATCAGCGTGCCCCAGATCGGAAAGCCGGCAATGAAGGATTTGGTGCCGTCGATTGGATCGAGCACCCAGACATATTCGGCGTCCTCGCGCTCATTGCCGAACTCCTCGCCGATGATGCCGTGCTGGGGGAAGTGATATTTGATCAGCCGGCGCATCACCGCTTCCGCGGCGCGGTCGGCTTCGGTGACGGGATCGAAATCCTTGTTGTGGCTCTTGTTGTCGATCGAGAGCGAGGTGCGGAAGAACGGCAGGATGGTTTCGCCTGACGACGTGGCGAGGCGCCCGATGAAGGCGGTGAAGTCGATGACCGTCACGTCTGTTCCTTAAAAGAGCGAGGGGCGGAGGCGAGGGTCCGCGGAGAATCCTTGAGCGTCTTGCCTACCCTAATCCTGCCTCATCCGCACGCGGATGGGCAGCGCGCGGCTGGCATTTTGAATGCCGAATCGCAGGCGGCTCGCTGGTATAATTTCAGATAACGCAAGCGATCACGAAATAGCGAGATTGCGCAAATGGCTCGCCAATTTCGCCCTGGTCGCTGAGGCGCATCTCGTAAACCTTTGAAAAATATTGCAAATATTTGACATCTTGAAAGTGTTGCACGCCTGCATGCCTTGCGAATTTTGCATGGGAAAATCAGTAAAAGCCCTTGCGTTTTGTGCAGCGCGGTCGCATATTGTTGCGGTGCGGTAGCGCCTCGCGCTATCGCTGCCCTCCTTGGGCGTTTCCTCCCTAGACTTGGGCCGCTTGCTCATCGCAAGCGGCCCTTTTTTCTTAAGTCAGAGACTTAAAGGTTGCCGGTCCCGGCCCGGGAGAGCGACAGGCGGACCGGACTCCGGCAATGATGTAGAGCGGGATGGCTCCGACTTTATTCCGCGGCCGCCTGGAAGGGGCCGAGGTCGCCAAGCGGAACGGTGGCGAGGGCATCGGCCAGTGCTGCAAAATCGGCGGCAACCTGGGTAAAGCGCGGGCCCTTTTCGCGCCGCCGCTCGTCCATATAGATCGCCCGGTTGAGCTCGAGCTGGATGGCATGCAGTCCGCTCGCCGGGTTGCCGTAGTGCTCGGTGATGAAGCCGCCGGCATAGGGCTTGTTGCGGCCGACCGAATAGCCGAGCCGGCTCATGGTCTCCTCGACCCGGTCGGGCAAGAGCGGCGCGCAGCTCGTGCCGTAGCGATCGCCGATCACCACATCCGGCCGTCTCGGCTCGTCGCGGGAGACGCCGATCGAGGGCATCGAATGGCAATCAACCACGACGACGGCGCCGAAGCTCTGATGCGCGCGGTTGATCAGCCGACGCAGCGCCCGGTGATAGGGCTTGTAGAGCGTCTCGATCCGCGTCAGCGCATCGTCGACGGACAGCCGCTCGCGATAGATCTCCTGCCCGTCGCCGACCACGCGCGGAATGGTGCCGAGCCCGCCCGCGACCCGCATCGAGCGCGTATTGGCGAAGCTCGGCAGTCGCCCGGAGAACATCCGGGGGTCCAGTTCATAGGGCTCCCGGTTCACGTCGACATAGGAGCGGGGAAAGTTGACCCGCACCACCGGAAAGCCGCGCTCCGACAGCTCGGCGACCAATTCGTCCATGAACGAATCCTCCGAGCGCCGCAGCGTCGGCAGGTCGATCCGCGAGACGTTAAGGAATCCTTCCGGATAGACCGATCCGGAATGCGGGGAATTGAAGATGATCGGCGCCCGCCACTCGGCCGGCTCCAGGATCTCGAACGGAGGCGGCAGTTCGCCATCAATCGGCATCATCGGGGGGCGCCATCCCTTGAAAATCCGCTGCGCTGGATCGGTCGTCAGGCCCAGGCAACTCGCTTTCCGTGAAGGCGCATTGTCGGCAATCGCAGCCGTTCTGCCAAGCGAAAAGTCTTTGAAGCCGCCTGGAACGCTGACGCAATCAAATGCCGGTCTTTGTTGCATCAAGCCGCATTCCGGTCCAGAAATGATCTCGCCAGGGCGGCTTCAAGCGTCCGCCTTTCACCCGATATTTACCGTCTGTCGGGCTTAGTGAATGCATTGATCCGCCGTGAATTGGGATTGATCTCCTCGCCATGCACAAGATCCTCCTCGCCGAAGACGACAACGACATGCGCCGTTTCCTGGTCAAGGCGCTCGAAAATGCGGGTTTTCAGGTCTCGCCCCATGATAACGGCATGTCGGCCTATCAGCGGCTGCGCGAGGAGCCCTTCGAGATGCTCTTGACCGACATCGTGATGCCCGAGATGGACGGCATCGAGCTCGCGCGTCGCGCGAGCGAGCTCGACCCCGACATCAAGATCATGTTCATCACCGGCTTTGCGGCGGTCGCGCTCAATTCGGACTCGGAAGCGCCGAAAAACGCCAAGGTGCTGTCGAAACCCGTTCACCTGCGCGAATTGGTCAGCGAAGTGAACAAGATGCTGGCGGCCTGATTCGCAAGGCCGATTCGGTTCCTCTCCGCGTCTCTTTGGCTTGCCTGCCCGGCTGGGAGCCGATATAGGGACCCGACCCCCTTTAAAGGACTAGGGCACGTAGCTCAGCGGGAGAGCACTACCTTGACATGGTAGGGGTCACAGGTTCGATCCCTGTCGTGCCCACCAGCCTTCGCTCGCTTCGCGAGCTACGGCTCGGCAAGCCAGCCTCAAATCTATCGTAGCGAAGCGAGCGAAGGCTGTCGCGCCGAAGCCCAAAGGGCGAAGGCGGACTGGTTGCCCGGTACGCGAGCTTCAGCCCGGCAAGGCGTCTAAAATCAATCTATCCTGGCAAGACACCCCGATGCCACGGCGCCGGAGCCTCTTGGCGCGGGCTGCGAAACGGCTTTCAAATAAGCGAGTCCAGGGAGATCGCAGATGGTGCCACGTCTCAGCCTCTTCGAGGACATCTACAAGGACGCCGCGGTGGCGAAGCTGCCTGCGGGCATCCGCATGATCTTCATCGTGCACGGCGCAGTCGACATCGACGGGCGCGAGTTTCGAACCGGCTCGGTGTGGTTCGGCGAAGATGCGATGGTCTGCACCGGCGGTGCGGAGGGCGCAACCGTCTGGCGCTGGGAGCTTTCGCACGGCGAGCCCAATTCCTTCGAGGCGGCGGATGTCTCAACGAGGACCAAGCTCTCCGCGACGTTGACGACGATCCCGGACGGCGAATTGCTGTTTCGCGGTGACAGCGTCGCGTTCCCGCCGGGTGGGACGGCATTCACGCACCGGCATCAGGGGCCAGGCATCCGCTGCATGGTCGAGGGCGCGATCAGGGTCGATACGCATGGTCGCTCGACTTCCTACGGACCTGGCGGCGCCTGGTTCGAGACCGGTCCCGACGAGGTGTTCGCGCAAGCGGACCTCACGCGCCCGAGCCGCTTCATCAGGGTCATGGTGTTGCCGCGCGCGCTGCTCGGACAAAGCTCGATCCGCTATGTGCGCGAAGAGGACAAGAACAAACCGAAGTCCCAGAAATACGAAGTGTTCGTCGATCGGCCGATTTCTTTCGTCGCCAGGTCGCAATGAACAATGCCAACGACAGCTCCGCCAGCGCGTTCACGTCAGCCCTTCGCGATCTCCGCCATCGCCATCTCGCGCAAGCGCCCGCGCTGCACCTTCACGCCGTTGGCGCTTTCGGTGACGGGGAAGGCGTCGACGAAGAAGATGTGCGCCGGGACCTTGTAGCCCGCGAGCCGCTTGCGTAAGTGCGCGAGCAGCGGCTCATCCTTCACGACCGCGTTGCCCTCGGCAATGACAAAGGCGACGCAGCGGGCCTGACCGTTGAGGTCGATCTCGACCACCTGCGCGTCTCCGACGCCGGCGCAGGATTTCAGCTCGTCCTCGATCTCGCCGGGCGCGACCAGGAATCCGCCGAGCCGCATCGCATCTCCAGCCCGCGTCTCATAGATGAACGTGCCGTCGCCGCGCAGCCGGCCGAGATCGCCGGTGCGAAAGAAGCCGTCCGCGGTCATCGCGTCTGCTGTGGCCTGCGGATTGCGAAAGTAACTCAGGAAGCGCGAGGGTGCGCTGATCTCGAGCTCGCCGAGCACGCCGGGCTTTGCGAGCTCGCCGGTTTCGTGATCGCGCACGCGCACGATCGCGTCCGGTGACATCGGGGCTCCGCCGCATTCGATGCGTTCAGTGAACGCAGCATCGCGACGCCCGATCGAAAACAGCGCCTGGACTTCGCTCGATCCATAAAGGCCATAGAGCGGCAGGCTGCGGGCTTCGGCCGTCGCGGCAAAATCGCGCCAGCCCGGCTGAAACGCCGCAAAGCCGAAGACCTGCGCATGCGGGAATGGGCGTGGCGCCTCGGTCAGCGCAAGCATACGGCGGAACATCTCGTCGGAGCCGAAGGTGTGGGTGATCCTCTCGCGCTGCAGCGCGCGGAACGCGGCTCCCGTATCGAAGGCATCGAGCACGTGAATGGCGACGCCTGCGGCGAGGAAGCCGAGCAGGGCGCTCATCCCGAACGTTCCGCAAAACGGCAGCATGACGAGCAGCGAATGCCGATCGGCCGATAATCCCAGCGCCGTGCTGACCGAGAGCGCGTGGCGGGCGAGAGTCGTTTGCGAATGCGCGACCAGCTTCGGCCCCCGCGTCGTGCCGGATGTGGTGAAAAGCAGCACTGGCGCATCGAAATCCTCCTGCGCCGCCGGCGCGGGCGGATAACGCGTATCGAACGCGTCGAATCGGATACAGGGCCATGGCGCCGCCACGTCGCCCGCGCCGACCACGGCCACGCGCTCCAGCGCGGGAACGGCGGCCTTGTCGATGCCGGCGAGAATGGCCGGAAAATCGATGGAGCGGAACTGCGCCTCGACCACCAGCATTTTTGCTCCTGAGAGGCGGAGCAGATGCTCGACCTCGGCGCTGCGGTAGCGCGTACTGACGGCGGCAACGATCGCGCCAAGCCGCGCCGCGGCGAACAACAGCACCACCCACTCCAGGCGATTGACCAGCCACACCGCGATCACATCGCCCCGCGAGATGCCATGCGCGGCAAGCCAGCCCGCCGCCTCATCGATCCTGCCGCAGAACTGCGCGCGGGTGACCTGCGTGCCGTCGAAGACGAAGGCGGTCGCCGAGGGCGCATCGCTCTTGATGAGCGAGGCCAGAGAATTATGTCTAGGTCTCATGTTTGTGCGCGAGTATTGCGCGCGGCAGATGCGCGTGCAACGCCTGCGTTGACGCGATCGTCGCAGGAACCGCGCCTCGCGCTTATCGTTTTGACCGCAGCAATTTCATTCGGACACGAGCCATGGCGAAAACCTTCAAGGCGGGCGATCATGTGAGCTGGAATTCGGAAGCCGGCCGGGTGCGCGGCCGCATTCTGCGGGTGCACAACAAGGACGTCAATTACAAGGGCTACGTCCATCATGCGAGCCCGGACGATCCGCAATATGAGATCAAGAGCGACAAGACCGAGCATGTCGCCCTGCACAAGGGACGCGCGTTGCGGCGTCTTGCGCGTTGAGAGGCACAGGTGATGGCGCAGCCATTCTACACCATCGGCCATGGCACGCGGCCCCTCGGCGAGCTGGTCGACCTGCTGCGCAGCGTCGACGTGACGTGGCTCGCGGACGTGCGCACCGTGCCGCGCTCGCGCACCAACCCGCAATATAACCGCGATGTGCTGCCGCAGTCGCTCGAGCCGTTCGGGATCGGCTATGAGCACATGGCCGCGCTTGGCGGCCTGCGCAGCCGGGCGCGCGAGGTGCCGCCGGAGGCCAATGCGTTCTGGGAGAACGACAGCTTTCACAACTATGCCGACTACGCCATGGGCGAACGCTTCCACGCCGGCCTCAAGCATCTGCGCGAGCTCGGCGAAACGCGGCGCTGCGCCGTCATGTGCGCCGAAACCGTGTGGTGGCGATGCCACCGGCGCATCATCACCGACTACCTGCTTGCGGCAGGCGAGAGCGTCTTTCACATCCTCTCGCCGGAGAAGATCGAACCCGCCACCATCAATGAAGCGGCGCGGCCGCAACCATCGGGCGCACTCGCCTATCCGGCGCCCACGGCGGCGCAGCGCGACCTGTTCCATCGGTAGCGCATGATCCGGAAAAGTATGCAGCGATTTTTCCTCGCGACAACCGGTGTTAGCGCGAAGATCATGCGCAAACAAGAATCTGGAGCGCGATGGCGATTCATCCCAATCCCATCGCGCTCCAGTCGAGGGCGGACAGGGCCGAGGGCAGGTGTTTCGCCCTAAGGCAATCCACGCGCGTCGATCTGGCCGATGAGCTGCCGCAGGCGCTCGTGCAGGTCGGGGCTTTCGCCATCGAGGTCGAAAACGGAAACCGGGCTCGTCGGCTTGGTGAGCACGGAAGTGCGCGGGCAGTGTCCGGCGTCGCAGAGCATCTCCTTCAGCTTCTCGCCCTGCGCGATGAAGCGCGGCGCGTCGGCCTGCGACCAGGCGAGCACGATCGGCTCCTCGATTTCTGTCAGGCCCGGAATCGCCGACCGGCTGTCATAGGTCGAACTGTCCGCGCCGAAATAGGCGCGGTCGCCTTCGCCGGCGTCGGAAGCCGGGCGATAGACCCCCGACACCAGCACGGCGCCTGCGACATAGTCGTCCTTCTCCTGGAATTCCTTGTGCGCGAGAAAACTCGCGACATGGAAGGCGCCGGTGCCGTAACCGATCGGGATGATCTCCTGGGCGTTGCCGCCGAACAGGTCGGCGTTTTCATAGATCCAGGAAATCGCCGCACCGACGTCCTGCGCGCCTGCCGGCCAGGTCGCGGCCGGTGCGACTCGGTAGGAGACGTGGAAGGCCACCAGTCCCTTGTTGGCGGCAAAGCACATGGCTTGCTCGACCAGCGGCTTCATCGCGGCTTCATCGCCGTCGCCGGCAAAACTGTCACCGGCCACGAACACCACCACCGGACGCCTGGCGTCCGGCCTCGTCTGCGCGGTCGCGGCGTCGAGGACGTTCAGATTGTCTGCGCCATATTTCACGTTCCGGGTGAAGGTAACGCCAGCACAGGAAGCGGCGGCGGGAGCGGGCGACGCGTCGGCCTTTGGCAACGTGTCCGGCGAAGGAGTTGCGGCAGGTGCTGGCGCTGCCGGAGCGGCAGGATTCTCGGCGGGAGCAGGCGATGCGCTCGGCGCGGGCGCCGCTGCCGGCTCATCCAACAATCCAGCCTGAATCAGATCGCCCGCGAGGGTGGAGCGTGGCGCAGGCAGACAGGCGGCCATCGCTACCAGCGAAACAATTGCAAGGCATTTTATCATTTTTGAACCGCACTTTGCCCTGCCCTAGCCGTCACATGATCGGTCCACCTTTGGGCAATTTGACGGCATTTGCCATTCGGCGATTTCGCCGGCAAGCGCTGAAAACGGTCCCGCCTACGCGCCCACACCGGCCAGATGTTTGCCTGCGATATAGCCGAAAGTGAGCGCAGGTCCGAGCGTGATGCCGGCGCCGGGGTAGTTGCCGCCCATGATGCTCGCCATGTCGTTGCCGGCGGCATAAAGGCCTTCGATGACGCGGCCACTGGCATCGAGCGCACGGGCGTGCGCATCGGTCTTGATGCCGGCATAGGTTCCGAGATCGCCGATCACGAGCTTGATCGCATAGAACGGCCCATGCTCCAGCGGTGCGATGCAGGGATTGGGCCCGTGCAGCGCGTCGCCTTGATAGCGGTTATAGGCGCGCGAGCCCTTGCCGAAGGCGGGGTCGCGTCCCTCGCGCGCATATCTGTTGTATTCCTCGACCGTCGCCGCGAGCGTCTTGGCATCGATGCCGGCCTGCGCGGCGAGCTCCGCCAGCGTCGCGCCGCGCTTGAGATAGCCGTTTCTGAGATAGTGCCCGATCGGCATCGGAAACGGCGGCACGCAGCCGAGCCCATATTTGCGCAAGGTGCGATGGTCGCAGACGAGGAACGCCGTGATCTCATCGCCGGGCTTGGCGGCTTTCACCATGTCCTGCACGAAGTCGTGGTAGGAATTGCCTTCATTGGCAAAGCGAACGCCTTGGCGCGTCACCGCGATCACCCCCGGCTTGGCGCGGTCGATGAAATGCGGCATCACGCCTTTGCGGCCGTCCTTGCGCGTGGTGATCGAGACCGGCACCCAGGCCGCCGCATTGGGCAAGGTGTCTTCGATGCGGCCGCCGGCTCCTTCCGCAAGCCGCAAGCCGTCGCCGGTGTTGCCGGGTGGGCCCGGCGAATAATGCTCCTGACCGGTGGGCGCATGCGGAAACATCTTCTGCCGCCGCGCGATGTCATGCGGAAAGCCGCCGCAGGCGAGCACAACGCCGCGCTTTGCGATGACGCGCACAGGCTTCCCGTCGCGCACGACGATCGCGCCGCGCACCGCGCCGTCCTCCACGATCAATTCGCGCACCGGCGAGGACAGCCACAGCGGAATATTCAGATCGAATGCGGATTTCGCAAGCCGGCCCGCGAGCGCATTGCCGTTGGTCAGCGTCATGCCGCGGCCGTGCCGCATCACGTCCATCGCATGCTTCGACAGGCGTTTCACCACATAGACCGCTGAGGTCAGTGATTTGGTCGCGCGCATGAAATGCACGATGTCCTTGCCAGACCCCAGCATGATGCCGAACACGGTGAGCTCGGGCAGGGGACCGCCGAGGTCTTGTACGTGCGCACCGAGCTCGCGCCCGTCGAACGGCCGCGTCACCATCGAGCGGCCGCCCTGCGCGCCGCCCGGCGCCTCGGCGTGATAGTCGGGGAAGGTGAGCGGCATATCGAAGCGCACCGCGGTCTTCGTGGTGAAGAAATCAACTGCCTCGGGGCCGCTCTCGAGGAATGCATCGACGCGTGCAGCATCAAAGCTGTTGCCGGCCTCATGGCGCAGATAGGTGCGCGCCTGCTCCCTGTCCTCGACGATACCCCAAGCCTTCGCCAGCGAGGTTCCGGGAATCCAGAGCCAGCCGCCGGAGCGTGCGGTCGTGCCGCCAAAGTGCTGTTCCTTTTCGACGATCAGGACCTTGAGCCTATGATGGCCCGCGGTGACCGCAGCCGAAAGTCCGGCGCAGCCGGAGCCGACCACCAGCACATCGCACTCGTAGTTTTGATGATTGTTGTTCGTCACGCGATCGTCCTGTCGTTCCCTCAAGGACCCCATTTGGATTTGCAGAGCGGTCATGAGTCAAGCAGCGACCTGCTTGCGCCGCAAAGGCGGCAAGGGCACTCTCGGCAGCGCGGCCGGAAACGGCCGCCAGAAAAATCCGGGGGGAACGATGCAGTTCGGCATCTTCGACCAGAACGACCACGGGCGCTATCCGCTCACCGAGCAATATGACCGGCGGCTCGAGCTGATCGCGCATTACGACGCCAGCGGCTTCCGCACCTACCATATGAGCGAGCATCATTCGACGCCGCTCAACCTGACGCCGTCGCCGAGCGTATTTCTCGCTGCGGTCGCGCAGCGTACCAACGGGCTCCGCTTCGGCGCGCTGGTCTATGTGCTGCCGGCGCATCATCCGCTCAAGCTTGCCGAAGAGATCTGCATGCTCGATCATCTGAGCCACGGCCGGCTCGAGGTCGGCATCGGCCGCGGCGCCTCGCCGCATGAACTGAATTATTTCGGCGTCGATGCCGATGTGGCGCCGGCGATGTATGTCGAGGCCTATCAGGTCATCATGCAGGCGCTGACGCGCGACGAGGTGAATTTCGAGGGCAAGCACTATCAATTCAGGAATGTGCCGATCGACCTGAAGCCGGCGCAATTGCCGCATCCGCCGCTGTGGTACGCCGTGCCCGTGCCGGAGGGCGCGGCCTGGCCGGCGCAGAACAAGATCAATATCGTCTGCGGCGGACCGATCGCCCGCGTGCGCGAGATCACCGACCGCTATCGCGCCGAATGGGTCGCCGCTGGACATTCGCTTAGCGCGCTGCCTTTGATGGGCATCAACCGCTTCGTCGTCGTAGCCGACAGCGACCGCGAAGCGATGGCGCTCGGCCGGCGCGCCTGGCCCTCGTTCCACAAGAGCTTCATGAAGCTCTGGAAGCTGCACGGCACTCAGCCGCGTTTTGCCCGGCTGCCGGAGGATTTCGACACGCTGGTCGAGAACGGCGGTGGGATTGCAGGCTCGCCGGCGACGGTGCGCGAGCGCGTCCGTGCCATGACGGAGGAAGCCGGCGCGAACTACTTCATCAGCCAGTTCTCGTTTGGCGATCTCGCGCATGAAGAGGTGATGCATTCGGCCTCGCTGTTCGCGCGCGAGGTGATGCCGATGGCGCAGGCCCGCCTCGCGCAGGCGGCGGGGAGCTGAGTCATGATCATCCGCCTGATCGCCATGAGTCGTTCGATCGGGATCGACGACCCCAGGAATTTCAAGGCATTCTCGGTACGCATCGAAGGTGCGCTTGATGACGCCGCGCAAGCGGAGCTGCTCGGCCGCATCGCGGTGAGGCACGATCGCGAGCATGCCTGGATTTCGGAAGTTGCGCTGCGCGATTGGCCGGCGCTGAAATCCGAGGCGTGGTGGCAGGATGGCCTGACCGGCATGATCGCGGCCGTGCAGAAATTCGGCTGGATCGACAATGAGAGCCGGTCGATCCGGGCGCATATCGAGCACGCGCCGTGAGCGGCGCGAGGGGGATTGAAGCTTTTTCTTCACCTCCCCTTAAAAAGGGGAGGTCGCTTTGCTGCATCAGTAGCAAAGCGGGTGGGGATCTTCTCTCCACAGCCGCCGTCGCCCGCGGCTGATCCGATCGAGTCAAATCCCGCCATCAGCGCACCGGCTCGGGTTCCATCCATGACCTGGCAAGAGCTGTCAGCAACAACGCAATCGCGACACACTTGTCACTCTCGCCGGTCGATCCAGATCACTAGCTATTCTGGCGAAACGCAAACGGCGCGACGAGCGCCCCGGGGGCAGACCACGCAGACGTGACGAACGAGCAGGAAAAGGAGAGACACATGGATAAGAACAAGACGGAAGGCACGCAGCACCACCAGGGAGAACTTGGATTCAAGACGCCCCCGGTCGTGTCGCCGGAAGCGTGGGAGGCCGCGCGCAAGGCAATGCTCGTGAAGGAGAAGGCCTTCGTGAAGGCCCGCGACACGCTTGCCGCCGAGCGCCGGCGGATGCCGTGGACGGCCGTCGAAAAGGCCTATGTCTTCGAGGGACCGAAAGGCAAGGTCAGCCTGCTCGACCTGTTCGAGGGCCGCCGGCAATTGATCGTCTATCGCGCCTTCTTCGAGCCCGGCGTGTTTGGTTGGCCAGAGCATGCCTGCCGCGGCTGCTCGCTCGGCGCCGATCAGGTTTCCCATCTTTCCCATCTGAATCAGCGCGACACCACGCTCGTCTATGTCTCACGCGCGCCGCAGGCGGACATCGCACGGCTGAAGGCGCGGATGGGCTGGACGATGCCCTGGTACACCCTCACCGACAACTTCGATAAGGACTTCGGCGTCGACGAATGGCACGGCCACAACGTGTTCGTCCGCGACGGTGAGCGCATCTTCCGCACCTACTTCATCAACGAGCGCGGCGATGAGGCGATGGGCAGCGTGTGGAGCTATCTCGACATCACGGCGCTCGGCCGCCAGGAGGTCTGGGAAGATTCGCCTGCGGGCTATCCCCAGACCCCGCCGTACAAATGGTGGAACTGGCACGACAACTACGACGCCGAGGCCTCGCCCAACGCGAAATGGGTCGAGGTGTCCAGCGCCAAGGAAGCCACCTGGCGCGACGCCGAGGCGAAGACGTGACCGAGGTTCATCCCGCCCGTGCGACCGGCGGCCCGAGCCGCGACAACGAGGGCGCCACGGCGGCGCTCGGCCTCTCCGAATGGCTGGGCTTTGCCGCCGCGCCCACCTTCGCGGTCATGGCGCTGCTGACGGCGCTGGGCGGGAGCCCGATGGACGGGCTCTGTTCATCGGCCGCCGGCGCACCCGTGAGCGGAATGATGCTCATGTATCTGCTGATGAGCGCATTCCACACGCCGCCCTGGCTGAGATCGATCTTTGGCCAGCGAGGTGGCAGCCGCTGAACGTCGGCCTATGTCGCTTCGACAACCTGCTGCTCGACGAGGCTTAAACGGCCGGCAAGCGTGCCGGACTGGCAGTCCCTTTGCGCTGCGATCGCGCAAGCAGGTTCAATGCCTGGATGCTGTGCTATCCTCGCAGGACATCCCAAGGAGCCTGAACCATGTACATCGCAGGATTCGTGATTCCCGTGCCGGCGGAAAAGATGGAGGCTTATCGCAAATGGGCTGAGAACGGGGCGGCCATCTTCAGGGAATATGGATGCGTCGAGATCGTCGAGTCCTGGGAGGACAACGTCCCGAGCGGCAAATACACCGACTTTCGCCGCGCCGTCGATGCGAAGGACGGCGAGAAGATTGTCTTCACCTGGCAGGTATGGCCCGACAAGGCGACCCTCGAAGCCGCTGAAGCAAGAATGCACGAGGACAAGCGCCTGGAGGTGTCGGGCGAGATTCCGTTCGACCCCAAGCGCCTCATCCTTGGCTGCTTCAAGCCGGTCTACACGATGGGGCGCGTGTGACGTCCCTCATCCTGCGATCGCGGGACATCGCGTGTTCGCCTTCAAAGTCCCTCGAACCCTTTTGATTTCATGACGGCCTGGGCCTGAGGCGAGGTGAGGAACGCAAGAAAAGCCTTGGCACCGTCACGCTCCTTGCCCGCCGCAACCAAGCCACCTGCATAGTTGGTATAGTTCTGAAGCGCGGAAGGAAGCGACCCCAAGGACTCGATCTTTGGATTGATGACGATATTGCTCATCTGATCAAATCCAATATCGGCATCGCCTTTGACAACTGTCTCGCCTTTCGCACCAGCGGCGACAAGTTTCGTTTTGGGCTTCATCTCGGTGGCAATACCCAGACGCTCAAGTATCGCTTCCGTTGCAACCCCGCTGGAGTCACCCAATTTCGGATCGCCATAGACGATTGATTTCGAGGCGAGCAGTGTGTTTCTGAGTTCATCAACTGAATTAGTTGCCGGTTTCAGTTCGCCTTTGCGCACAAAGACACCGAGGCCAACCTTGGCGATGACCGCTTGGCCCAGGGCAGAGATCAGGCCCTGTTTTGTCAAATCCGGAAGCTGCTTGTCGGTGACGACTGCCACATCGATTGCATCGCCTGCTTTCAGGCGAGCGATAATCGCTCCCACCGTCCCATATCCGATGTTGATCTTGCGTCCTGAGCTCCTCTCGAATTGAGGAATAAGCTCGGTCATTACATGCTTCATTGCTGCAGGAAACATTGCTTTGATTTCGGCTGCTGGTAGGTCAGTCGCGGAGAACAGCAGCAAAGCAAACGTTGCAACGATCGTGCGCTTCATGATGGTCCTCCACCAGACGCTGCAGGCAATTCCCCACCGCTGATGCTGCTAGCGCCGGCCGATGAAAGATTGGGGCCTGTGAGTTGATCCCACGGCAGCTCTGGGTCAAACGGTTATATTATGGAATTGGCGGCGCATCTCTCCTTTACGTCCGGAAGCGGACACCGCGCACCGTGAAGTTACGGCCTACTTCGCCGCCTCATAGGTGCACTCCGCGCCTCCGCCGGCCTTGTCCTTCAGCGCCTTCGGGTCGAGCGTGCAATTCAGTTTCGAGACGCTCTCGAAATTCGATCCGGCCGCGCCGTCGGGCGGAATGCCCGCCATCGCTTCGGTGGCATAGAGCTCGTTGGCGTCGCGGCCCTTCAGCGATCGGGTCGCCGTCTTGAAGGTCAGTTCGCAGGAGCGCGCGGTGAGGTCGACGTTGCTGGTCCGGCAGACGATCTTTTCCGCGGCGACGGTGATCTTGGCCGTAAAGGGGAAGTGGGTGTCACCCTTGAACAGCGCGGCGACCGCCTTCTTGTTCGCCGCCGGCAGCGGCGCATAGAGCGAGACGACACCCGCGAGCGCCAGTGCGGCCTGGCCGGTGATCGAGGCGGCCGACGCGGTGGCTGTGGTGCCGAGCAGGAGCGAAACCACTAACGCCATCAGTTCGGTCGTCCTCTTCATCGGAAGCCTCTCTTGGCCGGCACGGGGAAAGCGTTGGTCGGAAATAGCGCGATTATGCCTCAACAATTGTGAACGGGCAGGCGAGTCGAATGATTTCGATGCCAAATTCCGCCGTGCGCAAGGAATGGCTGAACGTCTGATTTGGCAGGCCTGCCGGCCGCTATTTCCTTGCGCTCGCGGTCGGGCGGCGGCACATTTGTGATGTGGCGCGATGCACCGCCAATAGAAGACCAGAGGAAACCCGAGGGAGACGTTATGCCGACCGCTACGCGGATCGACTGCGACATCCATCCCGCCGTAGGTGGAACGCGCACGACGCTGCTGCCCTATCTCGACGATCACTGGAAGGAGCAGGTGGTGAGCCGCGCGATCGACGGCCTCGATCTGACGAGCTATCCGCCGAACATGCCGCTTTGCGGTCGGCCTGACTGGCGACCCGCGAGCGGCAAGCCGGGCAGTGACTTGACGATGGTTCAGCGCGGCGCGTTCGATCAGCTTGGCGCGAGCCACGCGATCTGCAACGTGCTGTATGGCGCCTCCGCCGTCTACGATCCCTATATGGCGTCCGCCTTCTGCAAGGCGATCAACGACTGGATCGCGGCCGAGTGGCTGTCGCGGGATCCACGCTTGCGCGCCTCCATCGTGGTGCCGATGCAGGCGCCGGATCTGGCGATCGAGGAGATCCAGCGCCGCGCGAACGACCACCGCTTTGTTTCCATCCTCGTGCTGGCGCAGGGCGAGACGCTGCTTGGCCGCCGGCATTTCTGGCCGGTGTACAAGATCGCGGAGAAACACAAGCTGCCGCTCGCGATCCATGCCGGCAGCGCCTACCGGCAGGCGCCGAGCTCGGTCGGCTGGCCGTCGCACCGCTATGAATATTATTTCGTCGAGGCGCAGGCCTTCCAGGCGCAAATCCTGAGCCTGATCTATGAGGGCGTGTTCGGCAAATTCCCGGACCTGAAGGTCGTGCTGATGGAATCCGGGGTCACCTGGCTGCCGGCCTTCATGTGGCGCGCCAACAAGACCTGGCGCGGCGTACGGGTCGAGGTGCCCTGGGTCGAGCGCGAGCCGGCCTCGATCATCCGCGACCACGTCCGCGTCACCATGCAGCCGTTCGACGGCCCGCCGGACGCGACCGCCGTCGCCGACGTCATCGACCAGATCGGCTCGGACAGGATGTTCCTGTTCGCGTCCGATTATCCGCATTGGCAGTTCGACGGCGACGATCCGATGCCGCCGCATCTGCCGCAAAGCATCGTGTCGCGCATGTGCGCCGACAACCCGCTGGAGACGTTTCCGCGGCTGAAATTGAATTGACGACGGATGTTGAGAATGAAGTTCGCGCCGCATCGGAACTCCCAAACCTCTCCCGAGGGGAGAGGTCGGATCGCATCGCAAGATGCGATCCGGGTGAGGGGTTACGCTCTCTCGTGGGTACTGCGGCCCCTCACCCGGCACTCTTCGCGTGCCGACCTCTCCCCGCCGGGGAGAGGTGAACAGCTACGACCGTTTAGAATAAGGAGGATCGCATGAGTGATGTCATCGACCGCCCGATGCTCGAAAAGGAAGCGACTGCCGCGACGCGGCTACGCCTGATCGATTGCGACATCCATCCGAGCCTGCGCTCGCGTGCCGATCTCAATGAGTTCCTGCCGAAGCGCTGGCAGGACCACTTGAAGACCTACGGCGACCATTTGCGCACGCCCTACATAGGCACCACGCCCTATCCGCGCTCAGCGCCCCTGATCTGCCGCCGTGACGCCTGGCCGCCGACGGGCGGGGTGCCGGGCTCCGATCTCGCCTTCATGCAGAGCCAGCACCTCGATCCCTACGATGTCGAGTTCGGCATCCTGCAGGTGCTCGACCTCTTCATCTTCTCGCAGCAGAATCTCGAATGCGGCGCGGCGATCCAGCGCGCCATCAACGAATGGCAGCTCGCGCACTGGGCGCACCGTGATCCGCGCCTGAAGGCCTCGATCGTGGTCAGCCAGGACGACACCGTTGCCGCGCTGGCAGAGATCGACCGCTGCGCGAAGGTAGGTGAATACATCCAGATCAACATCTCGCCGCGCGCCAACGAGCCACTCGGCCGCCGCCGCTACTGGCCGATCTACGAACGCGCGCAGGAATTGGGCCTGCCGCTGGGCATCCATACCGGCGGTTATGGCGGGCACGCGCCGACCGGCGGTGGCTGGCCGTCCTACTATTGCGAGGAGCACCATTCGAACGCTCACACCATGGCCGCGATGCTCGCGAGCATGGTGATCGAAGGCGTGCCGGAGCGGTTCCCGAAACTGAAGATCGTTTTCATCGAGGGCGGTTTCGGCTGGATCGCGTCCGCGGTGTGGCGGATGGACCAGCATTTCGAGCGGTTCCGCAGCGAGGTTCCGCATCTGAAATGCAAGCCAAGCGAATATGTGCGGGAACATTTCTGGTTCACGACCCAGCCGGTCGACGAGCCGGATGAGGCGAAACATCTGCGCCAGCTCATCGAGTGGATCGGCGTCGATCGTCTGCTGTTCTCGTCTGACTATCCGCATTGGGATTACGACGACGCGCGCTTCGCTTTCAAAACACCCTTGACTGAGACCGAGCGGAAAAAGATATTCAATACGAACGCGCGCGCAGTCTACAAACTGTAGCGGTGCATGATCCGGAAAAGTGGGAACCGGTTTTCCGAAAAGATCATGCGTCACGATAGGGTACAAGTCGGCTTAAGGCGGATCGGAAACATCCCGCTTCCCTACCAAGGAGCGGGATGTTTTTTGCATGATAACATATACGTGTGATATATGTTTAGGCGCGTACGGTCCAGAGTCCCGCTTGGTCACGAACATCAGGACTGCACGCGAAACCGCGGAGCTTCAGATGCGCCTCACTCATTTCTCGGATTATGCCTTGCGCCTGATGATGTACTCGGCCGTCCGCAAGGATGAGCTGGTCACCATCGAAGAGACCGCGGCGCTCTATGGGCTGTCGCGGGCGCATCTGATGAAGGTCGCAAACCAACTCACACGCGCCGGGTTCCTGAAAGCCACGCGCGGCCGGAACGGTGGCCTGTCGCTCGCCAAAAGGCCCGACAAGATCAGGCTCGGCGATGTCGTGCGTTCCACGGAGCCCGATTTCGCGCTGGTCGAATGTTTCGAGAGCGGCAATCAATGCCTGATTACCCCGCGCTGTCGGCTGCGCGGCGTTCTGCAGGAGGCCATGACTGCCTTCATGCGCACGCTCGACCGCTACACGCTGGCGGATCTGATGCTGTCGCCCCAGGATTTCGGCATCAAGCCGGCGGCGTGAAGGCCATTTGGTCCCTTGCGTTCGCACTCGAAAAGATATAGATGAAATATATCTTATAGACGAGGAGCTCGCATGACTTTTGCAGACGATCCCGAAGGTGCCGCAGAGCGCCGCGCCCGTATCACGCGCGATCTCATGGAGAAGACCGGGATCGACGACGCCATGATCGAGCGGCTGGTCCGCGCCTTCTACGCCCGCGTCCAGGCCGATCCCCTGATCGGCCCTATCTTCGCGACCCGCGTTCATGACTGGGACGCCCATATTACAAAGCTCTGCGCCTTCTGGTCGTCGGTCGCGCTGATGACCGGGCGCTATCACGGCCAGCCCATGCACGCCCACATCAAGCTTCCCGTCAGGAGTGAGCATTTCGACCGCTGGATCGCGCTGTTCGAGGACACCGCGAACGCGCTTTGCCCGCCGGTAGCCGCGGCGCATTTCATCGAGCGCGTGCGGCGGATCGCCGACAGCCTCGAGCTCGGAATTGCGAGCTCGCAGGGGAGAATCCAGAGCCCGCGCTTCTCGACCGTCGCGCGTCAATCGGTCCGTCCTGCGCCCGCCACAGAACAGGTCTCCTGCGGCTGATTTGCATCATCTGACGTCATCGCGTTAGAGTTCTCCCTGCACGCTGCTGCTGGCGGCACCGGATGGAACCATACGCATGACTCGTCACATCGTCGCGCGCACCTCGGAAATCCCGCCCGGCGGCAACAAGGTGGTCGGCATCGAGGGCCGCGACATCGTCGTCTTCCACGTCAATGGCGAGTTCTTCGCGTTGCTCAATCGCTGCCCGCACGAGGGCGCCCCGCTCGACAAGGCGGCCTGCGTGGCGCGCCTGACCTCGCCGGAGCCCGGCATCTACCTGCGCTCGCGCGTCGGCGAATTGCTGCGCTGTCCCTGGCACGGCTGGGAGTTCGACATGCGCAACGGCCAGTCCTGGTTCGATCCCAAGCGCTTCAAGGTGCGCACCTATCCTGTCGCAGTGGAAAGCGGCGCGGAGCTGGCTGAAGGCATGGCCAAGGGGCCCTACGTCGCCGAGACCTTTCCGGTCGTGGTCGAGGATTCCTACGTTATCGTCGAAATGTGATCAGCCATCGCAAGCGCCGAGCCCGAGGCTCGGCTCCGATCAGCGCAGCCGTTGTGCCGGCGCCGCCGCACGCGGCAACGGTGCCGCGGCTGACGGCGTCGGCACCGGCGTCGGTGCCGAAAGTACCGGCGACGGCCCTAGAGGCAGCGGTGTGAGGGTGATCGTCGGCATCGGGGTCGGTAGCGCGAGTTGCGCCATGGCCGACCGCGCTTGCGCCACGGCGGCCAACGCCGCAAGTGCGATCAGGAACTTGCTTCGATACGACATTATCGACCCCCTATCTGTGACTGAACTGCCTCGCCGATGCGCAGAGAGCGCTTCTTTTGATACCCCACCTGGCCGAGGTTGCAATACAATTGGCGCGCACGTTATTTGCCCAGAGAAGTTTTCGTGGGGGCGCGGTGATCTTGACGCGCGCGTTGGCCGCTACAGCTTTGTTGCTTTGCCTGCCGGGGCGTGTCAGTGAGCTTCTGTGCCGGGAACTCGAGACGTGCCGCGGCCGCGATCGTCGAGACTTGATTTGTGCGTCACGCAAGCTTGTCATGTGTCTGCGATAATCACATAAAACCCCATCAGACGGACAGTACTGGATGTCGAAGCAATCGATGCGCGAAGAGGCCGAGCGGCTGATCCGCGAGACCATGGCCAAGCGCAACCTGGTCATCAAGCAGGGCAACACCAGGATCGAGGCCGTGTGCGGCAAATGCGGCGCGCCGAACCGCTTGTCAGCCGAGCGCGGCGCGGGCCGCGTGAAATTCACCTGCAAGAACTGCGGCCACAAGCAGGAGACGCTGTAGTAGTGTCGCGGATTCGTAATTCGTAGGGTGGGCAAAGGCGCTCTTGCGCCGTGCCCACCACTTCGAGTCCCGTTCGGGATGGTGGGCACGCTTCGCTTTGCCCACCCTACGAATCTAACCCACCCTTCGCTCGCAATGACGGCGCTTATCCCTTCTTCACGAACGCCGCGAACGCCTCCGCATAGTCCGGATGCCAGCGCGACAACGCGGGCCGGTTCTCGACGATGTCGCCGGCCGCCCACAAGATGCGCCGCTCGTCGAGCTTTCGCGGCACGTCATTGTCGGGACAGAGGATGTAGAAGTCGCCGGCTTCAAGCCGCTCGACCATGAAGTCGACGGTCTGTTCCGGGGTCCAGGCGCCGGGCGGCTTCTCGGTGCGGCCGCGCGCCGTCAGCCCGGTGAAGACGAAGCCCGGGATCAAGAGATGCGCGGTGATCCGCCTTCCCATGCTGCGCAGCTCGTGCGCGAGCGCCTCCGTGAAGGCCTTCACGCCGGCCTTCGAGACGTTATAGGCGGGATCGCCGGGCGGGGTGGTGATGCCCTGCTTGGAGCCGGTGTTGATGATGAGGCCGGGCCGCCCGCGCTCGATCATGGCGGCTGCGAACACCTGCGTGCCGTTTATGATGCCCCAGAGATTGACGTTAAGGATGCGCTGCCAGCTCTCGGCAGGGCCGAAGATCTGGCTGCCCGGCTGGATGCCGGCATTGTTCATCAGGATGTCGGTGCCGCCGAAGCGCTTCTGTACCGCGTGTTGAAGCTCCTGCAATTGCTCGACCCGGCTGACATCGACGGTCGCGGTCATGACGTCGGCGGCGTTGCCTGCAGCGGATGACAGCTTGAGCTCGGCCTCCCTCAGCCGCTCCGCGCCGATATCGGCGATGCAAACCTTCATCCCGGCTTGCGCAAACCGTAGGGCGGCAGCAAGCCCGATGCCGGAGGCGCCGCCGGTGACGACGGCAACATGGTTCGGCGACATCGCTTCAAGAGGCATGGTTATTCTCCGGCTCGATCGGGACCTGCATTTCAATGGCAGCCAATGGCGGCAGTGCGATGACGGCCCGTGCCGAGCCGCATGGGAGGTCTTCGCGCCGTGCGCGGTGGATTGCCACCGCTGCCGTTTCCGAACAAGATGCGCCGCTTTTCAAAGCAGCATCACAATCGGGGCAGCAATGAACTTTCCGCATTTGTTTTCACCGCTCAAGATCGGCCCTTACCAGCTGAAGCATCGCCTTGCGCTCGCGCCGTTGACGCGGATGCGCGCGTCAAAACCGTCGCTCGCGCCGCGGCCGCTGAACGCCGAATATTACGCGCAACGCGCCACCGCGGGTGGCCCGCTCATCGCCGAAGCCTCGCCCGTCCTGGCAACCGGGTTCGGCAATCCCGGCGTGCCCGGCATCTATACCGATGCGCAAGTCGAAGGCTGGCGCCAGGTGGTCGATGCCGTGCATGCCAAGGGCGCCTTCATCTTCCTGCAGCTTTGGCATGTCGGGCGCGTCTCGCACTCCTCGTTCCAGCCCGGCGGCGCGCTGCCGATCGCACCGTCTGCGGTCGCGATCCCCGCCGAGTTCAAGGCCATGACCGCTGACGGCAAGGTCGTGCCCTACGAGACGCCGCGCGCGCTCGAAACCGAGGAGGTGCCGGTCATCGTCGAGGCCTACAGGCAGGCCGCACGCAACGCGCTTGCCGCCGGCTTCGACGGCGTCGAAATCCACGGCGCCAATGGCTATCTGGTCGAGCAATTCCTGCAATCGCGCAGCAATCTGCGTACCGATCGTTACGGTGGATCGATTGAAAACCGCGTCCGCTTTCTTCTGGAGGTGACACAGGCCGCGATCGACGTCTGGGGCGCGAGCCGCGTCGGCGTGCGGCTCTCGCCCTACGGCATCGCCAATGGTAGCGGTGAAGCGGACCCGATGCCGCTCTACACGCACGCGATCGAGCAGCTCAATCCGCTGGGGCTCGCGTATCTGCATTTCATCGAGCCGCGCTCGAGCGGCTCGGGCCGCGCCGAGGTCAACTGGCAGGGCGTGCCGTCGGCGATGGTGCTGTGCCGTCCGATCTGGAAAGGCGTCCTGATCACGGCAGGCGGCTTCACGGGCGAAGCGGCGGAAGCCGCGATCGCGGAGGGGCATGCGGATGCGATTGCGTTTGGCCGCATCTTCATCTCCAACCCCGACCTGCCACGTCGCCTGCAGCACGGTTTTCCGCTGACGCCCTACGATCGCAAGACCTTCTATGGCGGCGACGTTGCTGGCTACACCGATTATCCCGTCTACGACGCGATGGCGGCGGCGTGACGAGCAAGGTCCCCGTCATTGCGCGGACCCGTTGGCTCGCAATAACGACGAAGGACGATTGAAAATGGCCAAGCCAGCACCCGCAGCAGGAATAGCCCCTGGGCAATGCTTGTGCGGCAAGGTCGCCTTCGAGATCGACGTGCCGGCGCGCTGGGCCTTTCATGACCATGGCGCGGCGAGCCGGCGCGCACATGGCGCGGCCTACGCCACCTATGTCGGAAGCTGGCGCAAGCGCTTTCGCATCACCAAGGGCAAGACCGCGATCACGCGCCATGAAGACGCGGCCACCAAAACCACGCGCAGCTTCTGCTCCACCTGCGGCACGCCCTTGTTCTACGAGCGCGCCCGCTCGCCGCATATGGTCAACGTCTCGCGCGCCCTGTTCTCGGGCCGCACCGGTCGCCAGCCGCTCTATCACCTCGCGATCGAGGAATTGCAGGAGTGGACTTATACCGGCGAGCCGCTGGTGCCGCTGAAGGGCTATCCGGGCGTGGTCTGGCAGCGCTCGAAGAAGAAGCGCCGCGCCGCGGGTGAGGATCCGTTCGAGCTCGCGCGCGAAGACGATTGAACGCACGCGCACGCCGGCGCAACGCAGCCATGAGCCTGCTCCATTGCTCTCGCGCGCGGGATCAGCATGATGCCTGACGCCGACCGGCAACGCCCGAGAGGTATGGAGGAAACATGAAGAACCGCATTACCGGGCGTTCGGCCTTTCTGGCGCTGCTCAAGGACGAGGGCATCACCCATCTGTTCGGCAATCCCGGCACCACCGAATTGCCGATCATGCATGCGCTGAAGGACCATCCCGACCTCACTTATGTGATGGCGATGCAGGAGAGCCTGGTGGTCGCGATCGCCGACGGGTTCTCGCGCGCCTCCGGCAAGCTCGTCGCCTGCAACGTTCATGTCGCGCCGGGCTTGGGCAATGCGCTGGGCTCGCTGTTCAACGCGAAATTCACCGGCACGCCGATGATTCTCACCGCCGGCCAGCAGGAACAGGGCCATGGGCTGATGGAGCCCGTGCTTTACGGCCCGCTGGTGCAGATGGCCGAGCCCTTGGTGAAATGGGCGGTCGAAGTGACGCGTCTGGAAGACCTGCCACGCATCGTGCGGCGCGCCGCCAAGATCGCGACCACGCCGCCGACCGGACCCGTCTTCATCTCGCTTCCCGGCGACATCCTCAATTCCGAAGCCGGCATCGAGCTCGGCCGCGCCACCCGCGTCGATACGCGCGTGAAACCATCGGACGAATCCCTGCAGGCGCTAGTCGCGCGCATCCTCAAAGCACAGCGGCCCGTGATCATCGCGGGCGACGAGATCGTCAAGAGCGATGCACTCAAGGAGGCCGCCGCGCTCGCCGAAACGCTGGGTGCACCGGCCTATCAATGTTCGACGCCCTATGGCGCGCATTTCCTGTCCGAAAGCCCATGCTTCATGGGCGCGCTGTCGCGGCTGCAGAAGCAGGTGCGCGAGGTGCTCTCGCCCTACGACCTCATGATCGTGCTCGGCGCCGATCCCTTGCGCATGTCGGTTTATAGCGAGGTCGATCCGATGCCGGATGGCCTGTCGATGGTGCAGATCGGCCTGGTCGACTGGGACCTTGCCAAGAATTATGGCGCGGAGATTGCGCTGAAGGCCGATGTGAAGGAGACGCTGCGCGCGCTTATTCCCGCGCTGAAGGCCGCCGGCGGTGCGGCGCTGGAAAGCCGTGCGAAACAGGGCCTCGCCGAGCTTGCCACCAGGAACTGGAGCGCACGGCGCAAGCCGTTGATCGAGCAGATCAACAAGGCCGCGGTCAGATCGCCGATCGATCCGGATTATCTCACGCTGCAGCTTGTCGAAGCGATGCCGGACAATGCGATCATGGTGGACGAGGGCCTGACCTCGGGGCGGCAACTGCTGTCGCTGCGCCCGCATCGCGACCGTTACGGTTATCACGCGCTGGCCTCGGGCGGCATCGGCTGGGGCGTGCCGGCGTCCGTCGGCGTCAGCCTCGCCAACCCGCAGCGCCCCGTGGTGTGCTACTCCGGCGACGGCAGCGCGATGTATTCGATCCAGGCGCTGTGGACCGCCGCGCACCACAAGCTGCCGCTCAACGTCGTGATCTGCAACAACGGCGGCTACCGCATCATCAAGCAGCGCCTGCTCGCCTTTCACGGCGATGATCACTATGTCGGCATGGATTTTGTCGATCCGCCCGTGGACTTTGCCGGCATGGCGAAGTCGCTGGGGCTGGAGGCGATGCGGATCGCCGATCCCGCCGAGCTGAAGCCGAAGCTCACGGACGCCTTTAAGCGGCCGGGCGCCAAGCTGATCGAGGTGATGCTGAGCAACGCGGTTAACTGACCGTATGCTGTAGGGTGGGCAAAGCGAAGCGTGCCCACCATTATTGATCACGATGCGAGACGGTGGGCACGGCGCATGCGCGCCTTTCCCCACCCTACGGCGCCTGCAATTGGTGAGGCATTCGATGAAAATCACCTCCGTTCGCACCCACATCCTCGAAGCATCCCTCTCGCAGCCCTTCGCCTATTCGCGCGCCTGGTACGACACCCGCACCGCGATGGTGGTCGAGATCGAGACCGACGATGGCGTGATCGGCTGGGGCGAATGCTATGGCCCGGCGCGGATCACGGCGGCCGTGGTCAACAGCGTCGCGCCGTGGCTCATCGGCGAGGACCCGCTGCGCACCGATCACCTCTGGCAGATGATCTATGCGCGGCTCCGCGACCACGGCCAGAAGGGCGTGGTGATCCAGGGGCTCTCCGGCATCGACATCGCGCTGTGGGACATCAAGGGCAAGCACTTTGGCGTGCCCTGCTACCAGTTGCTCGGCGGTGCGCTCCGCACCGAGGTGAAGGCCTATGCCACCGGCCTCTATCGGCGCAAGTCGGGCGATCCAAGGAAATACCTCGCACAGGAAGCGGCGGATTACGCAGACAGCGGCTTTTCCGCGGTGAAGCTGAAGGTCGGCTTCGGCGTCGACGAAGACGCCGCAATGACGCATGCGGTGCGCGACGCCATCGGTGATCACGTCGCGCTGATGGTCGATGCCAATGATGCCTATGATGCGGTCGCGGCGATCCGGCTCGGCCGCATGATCGAGCGGCATGATATTAGCTGGTTCGAGGAGCCGGTGCCGCCGGAGGATATTTCCGGCTATCGCGCGGTGAAGGCGGCGATTCCGATTCCTATCGCGGGCGGAGAATGCGAGTTTACGCGCTATGGCTTCCGCGATCTCCTCACCTCGCGCGCGATCGACATCATCCAGCCCGACACCTGCGCCGCCGGCGGGCTCACCGAGTGCAAGAAGATCGCCGACATGGCGGAGGCGTTTGGCGTGCGCTATAACCCGCATGTCTGGGGCACCGGCATCGCGATTGCCGCCTCGCTGCAGCTTCTCGCCGTGCTGCCGACGCATACGCCGACATCGCTCAGCCCGCTCGAGCCGATGCTGGAGTTCGACCGCACGGAACATCCGATCCGACAAGCGCTCCTGACGCAGCCGATCGAGCACGTCCGCGGCATCGTGCAGGTGGCCGACGGTCCCGGGCTCGGCATCGAGATCGACCGGACGGCGCTCAAGCGCTTTTCGGTCGCGTGACGCCGGGCGTGTTATTTTCGGCACGACGGGCAATTTGCACATGTCCATCATGCGCAAATTGCCCGTCGTGTTACTTTGTCGCACCATTTCGATATTGCGGAAATCGGCAAATCAGAAATATGTTTTGCTCCAGCCCGCCGCGCCACGAGGGACGTTCGGCCAATCGTCGCCAGACGTGCGGCGGGTTGCGATGGACGCAAGCCAGCGCGCTAATGACGAGGCGCGCAGGATGCGTTCGACGAAGCCGTGTGGTCCCGACACCCCGATGCTGGTGTGGACCCCTAGGGATCATGATCCCGGGGGACGGTGACTAGAAAAGCCCGGTACGCCGAGGAGAGCACGGAATAAGTCGGAAAACATCGCGCAGGGAATGCCGGAGTGTGTTCGGTTGTACCTGTGGATTTCTCGTGTGCGTTCCTAGCGCATTTGCTGCACACGTGGCTGCGGGTGCAACGGCACCCGGCATTCCCTGCGCCCTCTGAATTCTCTGGGGGCGATCGCTGCAGCAAGACTCGGGCATGTCATGCCGCGGGAATGCTCCGTTACGCCTTCTGCTGTTTGACAACTGAATCCAAAGCCAACCAAGTTCGTCATGGCCGGGCTTGTCCCGGCCATCCACGTCTTACTTCGTGATCGTGCGGACGAGATCGTTCGTCACACCGAAATACAAGATGCCGTTGGCGCGATTGGTCAGAATCGTAGGGTGGGCAAAGCGAAGCGTGCCCACCATAGCGGGCGCACCCGCTGGCAAATGGTGGGCACGGCGCTGCGCGCCTTTGCCCACCCTACGGCTCCTATCTTGAGGAGCGACGCGTCTTAGGCGTAGCCGCTCTCGTCGCCCCAGATGTTAAATCGCAGCGCTCGCTCAGTGAGAGCCAGATGATGTCCCGCGTGGTCGTCATAAGCCACACGAGTCCCGTTGTGCAGGAGCAGGGTTTGCCGCCGTCGCAGCCAACGTCGCCAGTAGTATCGCTGGTGAAGCAAATACCTTACGCGCTCGACCGGGCCGTGAAATTTACGCATGTACAGAACTCCAGATGTGAGTCGTGTCCCTATATCAAAGAACGCGCTCAACCGCCACCTGAGGCGACGGCAGAGCATAAATCCGGCGCGTGTTACTCAGCCGCCTTCTGCCTCACCTGCGGCCTGTACTGCACCGCCGGATGCGGCGCGGAGAGTCTCGCACGTCCCGCGCCGAACAGTTTTTCGCGCAACGTGCCCGGCGCATAGTCCTTCTTGTAGCGCCCACGCCGCGTCAGCTCCGGTACCAGCATGTCGGAAATATCCTCGAAATCGCCGGGCGACACCGCAAATGGCATGTTGAGACCGTCGACGTCGGTCGACTCGAACCACGCCTCGATCTCGTCGGCAACTTTTTCCGGCGTGCCGACGATCACCGGCCCGATGCCGCCGATACCGACATGCTGGGCGACTTCGCGCACCGTCCAGACGCGGTCGGGATCGGCGCGGGTGATGTTATCCATCGCGCTGCGGCCGGCATCGTTGGTGACGTGACGCACTTCCTGGTCGAGCGCAAGCTGCGAGAAATCGACGCCGGTCCAGCCGGACATCAAGGTCAGAGCGCCCTCGGGGCTGATGTGGTTGCGATAATCCTCGTATTTCGCCTTCGCCCCCGCCTCGGTCTCCCCGAGGATCACGGTGAACATGCTGAACATCAGGATTTCGCGCGGATCACGTCCGACTTTCGCCGCCTGCTCGCGGATCGCGGCAACGCGCGGCCCGATCACCTTCGCCGAAGGCCCCGACATGAACACGCATTCGGCATGTTGCGCGGCGAACTGCCGTCCACGCGGCGAGGTGCCGGCCTGGTACAGCACGGGCGTCCGCTGCGGCGACGGCTCGGCGAGATGGATGGCGTTGAGCTTGTAGTTCCTGCCCTCATGCGTGACGCGATGCACCTTGGACGGGTCAGTGAAGATACCGCGCGCGCGATCGCGGATCGCGGCATCGTCTTCCCAGCTTCCTTCCCAGAGCTTGTAGACAACTTCCATATATTCGTCGGCGATGTCGTAGCGGTCGTCATGCGCGGTCTGCTTGTCCTTGCCGGCGCCGCGCGCGGCGCTGTCGAGATAGCCCGTCACGACGTTCCAGCCGATCCGGCCCTCGGTCAGATGATCGAGCGTCGACATCCGCCGCGCAAAGGGATAGGGCGGCTCAAAGGACAGATTGGAGGTGACGCCGAAGCCGAGATGCTTTGTCACGGCGGCCATCGCCGAGATCAACAGCAGCGGCTCGTTCGCCGGCGTCTGCGTAGCGTACGTCAGCGCGGCATCGGGGCTGTTGCCATAGACGTCGTAGACGCCGAGCACGTCAGCGAGGAACAGGCCGTCGAAGCGGCCGCGCTCCAGCGCCCTCGCAAGGTCAAGCCAATAGGGCAGGCGGTTATATTCGGCCGTGCGGTCGCGCGGATGCGTCCACAGCCCCGGCGATTGATGCGCCACGCAGTTCATGGCGAAGGCGTTGAGCCGGATTTCCTTGGTCATGGTGGCCGTCAGTTCCTTCCCTTAGGCGGCTTTACCGCCAGTCGTTTGCGGGGAAATTGGTCCATTCTCGGAGGCCTTAGCAAGACAAATTCGGTGGGCAACAGCCCTTCCGGCCGCGCCCGTCACCCGATACGCTGATCGGACACGAAAGATTTTCCGCGACGCAAAAGGACGCCAAAAAGAAACGCCATGACAAGAAAAGACGCCATCGCCAACGCCCATCGCCAGATCGACTCGGGCGAGTTCCTTAAGAACCTCGACCGCCGCGTCGGCTTCAAGACCGAGAGCCAGAATGCCGGCCGGGCCGAGGAGCTCCGCGCCTATCTGGAGAAGGAGATGCAGCCCGCCCTTGCCGCGCTCGACTTCGACAGTCGCCTTGTGGAATCGCCGAGCGGCAAGTCGCCGTTCCTGCTTGCCGAGCATCGCGAGGGCGCCCGGCTACCGACCGTCTTGATCTATGGCCATGGCGATGTCGTCGATGGCATGGTCGGTGAATGGCGCGGCAACCTCGATCCCTGGCGTACGACGAGGATCGACAACCGCGTCTATGGCCGCGGCACCGCCGACAACAAGGGTCAGCACTCGATCAACCTCGCCGCGCTTCAGGCCGTGCGCGAGGCCCGCGGCGGCAAGCTCGGCTTCAATGCCAAATTCCTGGTCGAGATGGGAGAGGAGATCGGCTCGCCCGACCTGAACAAGGTATGCGCCTCGCTGCGTGATGAGCTGAAGGCGGATCTGTTGCTCGCCTCCGACGGGCCGCGGCTCGCCGCCGACCGGCCGACCATCTTCCTCGGCTGCCGTGGCGGCATCCGAATCCAGCTCGACGTCAACTTGCGCGAGGGCGGACATCACTCGGGCAATTGGGGTGGCGTGCTCGCCAACCCCGCCACGATCCTAGCGAACGCGATCGCGAGCCTGGTCGATCATCATGGGCGGATGAAGCTCGACGCGCTGAAACCGCCGCGGCTGAGCAACCAGATTCGCAGCCTTCTGGCCGACGTCGAAGTCATGCCGACGGCGGATGAACCGGCGCTGTCGGAAGATTGGGGCGAGGAGGGGCTTTCGGCGGCCGAACGGCTTTATGCCTGGAACACGCTGGAAGTGCTGGCGATGTCCTCGGGCAATATCGAGAAGCCCGCCAACGCCATTCCCGGCCACGCGCGCGCCGTGCTGCAGCTTCGCTTCGTGGTCGGCACCAGGCACGAGCAGGTCGTCGACGCCGTCCGCAGCCATCTTCACGCCCGTGGTTTCACGATGGTGGAGGTTACCGCGACGCAAAGCTTCATCGCCTCGCGCACCGATTTCGACAGCCCCTGGATCAAATGGGCCGCGGATTCGATCCGGCAGACTACCGGCAAGCCGCCTGCGGTGCTGCCGAACTTCGGCGGCTCGCTGCCGAACGACGTGTTCTCGGAGACGCTCGGCATGCCGACGATCTGGGTGCCGCATTCCTATCCCGGCTGCTCGCAGCATGCGCCCGACGAGCACATTCTGCTTTCCGTGACCGAAGAGGCGCTCGGCATCATGGCGGGGCTGTTTTGGGATCTCGGCGAGCGGGCGAGCCAGGCGTAACTTCAGCCTCTGGCGCTGATCACCATTCAGGTGACGGCTGCGGGCAAAACCTTCACGCCGGACCCGACTAAAGTGTAGCCTTGCGAGCGCCTGATGTTTTCGTCATCATGGTTCCGTTGCCAACGCCGGCATCGCAGGACACTGCCGAAACCTTGATGACGCAAGCTCCGGAGGAAGCCGCTTTGATCAAGTCGTTTTCAGCGATTCCCGCGCTGCTCGAGGCTGCGCCCGCACTTGTTTCGCGCGGCCGTTTCCTCGATTGCGATTGCCGGCTTGGCCTGATCGACCAGCCGCATTTCGTGTCGATCCGGTCGGGGCGGATCGTCGAATTCACCGCGCAGCCCGCGCTGATGCGCTCCTGGCGCTTTTCCTATCGCGCGACTCCTTTGGCGTGGACGGAGTACTGGAAGCCGATGCCGCGTCCGGGTTGGCACGATCTGCTCGCGCTGACCAAGCGCGGCGAGGCAGTGCTCGAAGGTGACCTGCATCCCTTCATGACCCATCTGCAGTATTTCAAGGACCTGCTGGCGCTGCCCCGGCTCCGTGCATCGAAGGCTGCGGCATGAACGGGCGGATCGAACCGATGATCGGCCGCTACGTCCATGTCGACATCGGCGGCGAGATGCATCGTATCTATTTCGAGGAGAATGGCGCTGGCATTCCACTGGTATGCCTGCACACCGCGGGCGCCGATGGGCGGCAATGGCGGCATTTGCTGGCCGATGGGGAGCTTACAAGGAACTTCCGCATCATCGCTTTCGACATGCCCTGGCACGGCAAGTCGAAAGCG
>Ga0209166_10000081_pt1 | contig 132100 bp, 127 predicted proteins | sample Coa_R1_3_FD_187151 | JGI IMG/M metagenome (GOLD analysis project Ga0209166, IMG submission 187151) | Surface soil microbial communities from Centralia Pennsylvania, which are recovering from an underground coalmine fire - Coalmine... | ecosystem: Environmental > Terrestrial > Soil >... | reverse complement strand
TCGATCGGGCTCACCACGTTGTATGTGGCATTTCTGATGGCCTTGGCGCTGGTCGCACTCGCCATATTGCTCGCGCTCGCGCCGCTATTCATTGCGATGCTGCTATTCGACAGCACCAAGCGCTTCTTCGAGGCTTGGATCGCGCAACTCGCGAACTATGCCTTGGTCATCATTCTGGTCGCGTCTGTCGCGAACCTCATGCTGCACGCGGTCAGCCAGCCGCTGCAGATCGCCTACAACGCGGGCGGGTCGGTCACCGGCGCCGATGCGTTACGAGTCTCGGTGTTCTGCGGATTCGTGTTGTTGATCCTCACCCAAATCTTGCCGATGGCCTCCGGCCTCGCCAGCGGCATCGCGCTATCGAGCGGCAACATCATCGGCGGCATGGTGAGACGGGGCCTCGGAACCTCGGGCCGCTTCGGCCGCGGTGTGTTCGATGCCGCGTCCGGCGCCTACAGCCCGGCGACGGCGAGCCGCTTGGATCCGCTATCGCGTAAGGCCGGTCAGCAGCTGGGGTTTCAGAGCGGCCGCGCGGCGAAAGCGGTGTGGCGAAAGATCAATCCCGATCGGATCAAACGGAGTTAATGCGTGAACCCCGCTTGCCTATCGCCTAAGTCACGGCCCGTCCTGAAGGACACCCTGGAGGAGTTTCCCATGCGCGTACCGCGTGTCTCCCGTCATCGCAGAAGTTGGCGTCGCGTCGTATTTCGGTGGACGTTGACGCTCGCGGTCGCAAGCCTCGCTGCGTGCGCGACCCATCGAAGTGACCCGCCCCAGTGTAAGGGCCCGTTCACGCCCATTAACCAATCCTCCCCAGTGGTGTCCAATGGCCCGCAGCGCTGAAATCGAGAGTTACCTGGCCGACGCGCAGCGCTGGGATCAAGATCTGGTGGCGAAGGCGGAGGCCTCGCGGCGCCGCGCCTACTGGGTCGCGAGTGCCTTTGGCGGGGTGGCGACTCTCGCGCTGCTCGCCTTCGATGTGATGTTGCCGCTGAAATCGGTGGAGCCCTTCGTCATTCGCGTCGATAACACCACCGGCGTGACCGACGTCGTGCCTGTGTATGTGGGCAAAGGCGACGTATCCGAGGCCGTCACCCGCTACTTGTTGCACAACTATGTCGTAACCCGCGAACGTTATTTCTATGCCATGGCGGAGCAGGATTACAACCTCGTGGGCGCCTACAACAGTCCCGTGCTCAACACCGCGTGGATGCAAGGCTGGGACCGGGCCAATCCCGACAGTCCCTTGGTGAAGTATCGTGATGGCTCGACGCTGCGCTCGCAGGTGCAAGCCATCAGCTTCATCAAGCGCGCGGACGGCACACAAGATTTGGCGCAAGTCCGTTTCCTCACGGCCCTCAAGCAGGGCGGCTCGGGCGCTGAGACGATGCAGCACTGGATCGCGACCATCCAATATAGCTATGCAGCGCCCTCGAAGGATGAGCAACTGCGTGCCCTCAACCCTCTGGGGTTTCGAATTCTGGAATATCGGCGTGAGCCGGAGATTGTCTCGGATTCGGGGCCGGCGGCGACCACGACACAAGGATCTGGCTCATGAAAGTCACCACGTGGGCAATCGTCACCGCATGCGCGCTGTGCGCACTCACTTCCCCTCGCGTCTATGCGGAACTCACGCCGGCGCGAGGCTTGGTCGATCCGCGCGTGCGTGTCGTGGCTTACGATCCCGAGCAGGTCATCAAGCTGCATGGCTATGTCGGCTACCAGATCCACTTTCAATTCGCCGAGGGCGAAACCTTCGTCAATTTGGCGGCCGGCGACAACAAGGCGCTCGATGTCGGTTACGAAGCCAATCACTTAGTGCTAAAACCCCTGGCCGAAAAGGTAGCGACCAACATCACCGTCATCACCAATCGGCGGGTCTATCAATTTGACTACAGCGCGTCGGCCGAGCGTCCCGATCCTGAGCGACAGGACGTCATTTATTCTTTGCGATTCATCTACCCCCAGGACGAAGCGCGTAAAGCCGCGGAAGAGTTGGAGCAGCAACGCACCAGTTTGAAGTTAGCGAGCGCGGATCAGGATTCGCACCGCCCTCGGAACAGCAATTACTGGGGCTGCGGCGCCGCGGCGATCAGGCCCGAGACGGCCTATGACGATGGGGTCCAGACGCGCTTGCGATTCGCCGCGCACGCGGAGTTTCCGACGATGTACGTCAAGAACGATGACGACTCCGAGAGCTTGGTGAATTTCACTGTCGATAATGACGAGGTGGTGATTCACCGCGTCGCCCGCAGTTTCGTGCTGCGCCGAGGCAAGTTGGTTGCGTGCATTCAGAACCGATCGTTCGATGGTGGAGGGCAACGGCTGGAAACCCAGACGTTGGTGCCAGGAGTGCAGCGGGTCACCAAAGGGGTCAAGAATCCATGACAACCGAGCATATTGATGCGATGCCGGGTGATGGGGTCGCGGAGAGCATTCGCTCGGCCGGGGCCGCGTCGGTGCCCGGCGAACGCGATATCCCTTCGGTGAATCAGCAGCGGTCCTTGCAAAACCGGGTCAACAATTTGCTGGCGCTCATCGTCGTGACCCTGGTGGGCGGGGGGTTTCTGTACTTCTACTATTCGAACCTCTCGCATAAGCAGGCAGACGCCAAGGCGAAGGTTGTCCAGGAAAGAACGACAAAAAGTACCGGTGAGATGAAACTGCCGCCCCTGGGCGCGGTCCAGGGACCGCAGGCCGCTGCGTCGGATTCCACAGCACCTCCCGATCGAGGCCCGACCGCACTGGCGGATGTGCTGGGCTCAGCACCGCCACTTGGTACCGCGGGTGCGGCCCCGGCGGCGAATGGCGCGGCGGCGGCCGCCGTGTTAAACGGCCCGCCGGTGAAGAGTGCCTCTCAACTGGCCATGGAGCGCCAGCTCACCCCATCGGTGTTCTTGCGATCGAGCGAGACAGCGACCGCAAATGGGGCTGGTACTGGTCTGCTTCCCGTATCAGACGGCCCCGCCGCTACCGGCAGTGAGCGCGGCCAACTGGGCAGTTATCTCGCGCCGAGTGTCGCCACGGCAACCCGTGCTCAGGTGCTCGCGACGCGGCGCTTCATCATCCCGAAAGGCAATTTTTTGGACTGTACGCTCGAAACCGCCATCAACTCGGAGCTCCCGGGAATGACGACCTGTGTCACCGCCTTCGATATTTTCGGCGCCGACGGCAAAGTCGTGCTGCTCGAGCGGGGCAGCAAGTTGGTCGGCGAGACGCGGGGTCAGGTCGCGCAAGGAATGAGCCGCCTCTTCATCTTATGGAGCGAAGCGCGGACGCCTACAGGTGTTGTTGTCCAACTCGACTCGCCGGGTACTGATGAACTCGGCCGCGCCGGCGTCACGGGCAACGTCAACAATCACTTCTGGGCCCGCTTTGGCGCGGCGTTGCTGGTCACGGTGATCGACGGCGCTCTGCAGGGCGTCGCGCAGCGTCAAGAGACGTCCGGCTCGACGGTCATTTTGAACCCGCAGGGCGGTCAGCAAGTCATCGACGACATTCTTCGCAACACAATCAACATTCCGCCGACCATCACCGTCAATCAAGGCTCTCGAATCCAGGTGATCGTCGCGAGGGACATCGATTTTCGGCCCGTGTATGAGTTACGCACCGCCGCGGCTCACTAGCGTGGAGGCGCCGATCTCGGAAGACAATGCGTCCTCCTTGACGCATACGCTCGCGCCGCTTCGGCCGATTTTGGATAATCCCCGCGTCACGGAGGTGTGCATCAACCGACCGAAGGAAGTGTTCATTCAGAGCTATGACGGGTGGTCGACCGAAGCGCTGCCGTTCGCCGATTATTATTGGTGCCGAGACTTCGCGAAGCTCGTGGGTAGCGCCACCAAGCAGCGGGTGGATGAAGTCACACCGATTCTCTCCGCGACTTTGCCCACCGCTGAGCGCGTGCAGTTTGTCCTGCCACCGGCGACCTTGGCACACCGCGTCTCCATCACCATCCGCCGTCCGAGCACCAAGGTACGCACCCTAGAGGAGCTCGCCGCGGGAGGCTTGTTCGCCCAGTGCCTCGATGCGACTGAGGAGTTGGATCCCGGCGAAAAAGAGCTGCTATCTCTCAAGGCACGTCGCGAATATGCGGAGTTCATTCGCTTGGCCGTGCAACTGCGTAAGAACATCGTCGTCTCGGGTAGCACCGGCACCGGCAAGACCACCACCTCGAACGCGCTGATTCTGGAAGTCCCGGCCGGCGAGCGGCTCATCACCATTGAGGATGCCGAAGAGCTGGTCCTTGAGCGCCACCCGAACAGCGTGCGGCTTCTGTATTCGAAGGGCGCGCAGGGGCTCGCGAAAGTGACCCCCAAGACGCTCCTCGAATCCTGTCTTCGCATGCGTCCTGACCGGGTTTTTTTAAGCGAATTGCGCGGCGAGGAGGCCTTCGATTACCTCCGCGTGATTGCTGCGCACCCAGGGTCGATCACGAGCATTCATGGATCGACCGCGCGCTTAGCATTAGTGCAAATCATGTTGCTCGTCAAGCAGTCCGAAGCCGGGCAGTCGTTGCAGACGGAGGACGTGTGGAGCCTGTTGTACTCCCTGGTCGATGTCGTCATGCAGTTTGGCTTCGACGGCAAGAATCGATTCGTCAAGGAGGTCTGGTATGACCCCAGCGTCAAACGTCGCGACCGGTCCTAGTTATTACAAGGTGATCGTGGTCTCGCTCCTCGGCATCGTGGCGGTGTCATACCTGGGCGCGTATTTCTTTCTCCTGTTCTTGAATCTCACTCCCACGAAGGCCTCTCCGTTGACCCTGCCGCGCTATGCCTACTATTACTGGAACAAGCCTCAGGTGCGCTCGCGATTGATCGGCGCGGGCGCTCTGGCGCTGCTGATTGTCGGCGGCATGGCGCTCATCGTTGCTCTACCGACGCGACGTAGTCTGCACGGAAATGCGCGCTGGGCGAGTTCACGCAATATTCGGCGCGCCGGTCTGTTCTCCGACGAGGGAATCCTGCTGGGACGGCGCAAGCGCCGGTACCTGATGTTGCCCGGACAGACGGGCGTGATTGTCGCGGCTAAGCCTCGTTCGTGGAAGGGTGTGTCGATAGTTATCCCCAACCTATTGAATTTTAAAGGGTCCGTCTTAGTGCTCGATGTGAAGGTGGAGAACTGGACCATCACATCGGGCTACCGGTCACTGTTTGGTGAGGTCCATTTATTTGATCCCTTTTCGGCCGAAGGACGAACCTCACGCTGGAACCCACTGACCTATGTCTCGGACAATCCGTTTCTTCGAATTGATGACGTTCAGCGCATCGCGACCATGCTGTGCCAGGAGGTTCCTGGGTCCGATCCATTTTGGGTGAAGTCTGCCCGTTCACTCTTCGTCGGTATTGCGCTCTATCTATTTGAGCGGCGTGAGTATGAGCGCGCCTATAACCAGGATTCTGCGCACACGGACAAGATGATCGAAGTGCCCGTCACCATCGGCGAGATCCTTCGCCAGGGCATGGCCTCTGACGAGGAGGGATTCAGCAAGCATTGGAAGAGAATCATTGATGGGTGGGCGGCGATTGGCAATCCACTGTCGCCGCAGTGTACGTCGCTGATTATGGACGTTGTGGATCTGGCGACCCAGACGGCGTCGAGCGTGCGCAAGACCTTTACCAGCCAGTTGGACCTCTGGCTGAACCCCTTGTTAGACATGGCGACGTCCGCAAGCGATTTCGATCTACGGGATCTGCGCAAGAAAAAGATGTCGATCTATTTGGGAGTCAAGCCTCGCGACTTCGAGCGACTGCAAGTCGTGATGAATCTCTTCTTTCAGCAAGCGATCGGCGAGCAGACCGCGGAACTGCCGGAACACAACCCGGCGCTCAAACACCAACTACTTCTCGTGCTGGATGAGTTCACGGCGATCGGTCGGATTCCCATCCTGCTCAATTCGATAGCGTTTGTACCGGGCTACAACGTGCGTACCTTGATGGTCATACAAACACCATCCCAGTTGGATGAGGTTTACGGACAGAACGGCAAGAAGATCATGTTGAAGACGCTGGCGGCGCGCATCGTGTTTGCGCCTAATGACATGGAGGACGCGCGCAATATCAGCGAAGAATTGGGCTACACGACGGTCAAATCGCGGTCGCGGAATGTACCGGGGATGGGCGGGGGGCGCAATCGCAGTCCGAGCACCACCGTGAGTGATCAGCGACGGGCGCTGATGTTGCCACAAGAAATCAAAGAGATGCCGATAACCCAAGAATTGGTATTTGTCGAGAACGCACCTCCAATCAAATGTCACAAGATCAAGTATTTCGACGATCCGATTTTTATGAAACGGCTGTTGCCAGCGCCCGGAGTCAAAAAGCAGGACGTGTCGACATACAGCGGAGGAAGGACGGATGACCACTTCGCCATGTGGCAAGAGCGATTGAACCGCGAAGGCCGTGGCGTTGCGCCGCGTATGCCGGTGGCGAACGTCGGGCCGGCAAACGAGCCTGGGGTAGGCGCGCCGGCGGCCGCCGGGGAGTTCTCGCTCGACTTCAGTGCCGTGCAAATACCAGCGGGCCGATATCTGACGGGCTCCGAATTGGACGCCGCCGTGCACTCGTTTCTGGACGAACTGGAGATGGCGTGATTGCCGTCGTTGTCGATACTGAAGGGGACTAAGGCGCGATGGCCAACAACCTCGATCAGACCGGCGTGATCCAAGTGGACGGTGCATGGGCCACCAGCGTGAAATACGCAGCCGAGACCCTCGGCCCCAATGCCGGCACCGTGGACCTGCGATTTATGCAAGGGCGAGCCGAAGTAGGGCGTGTGGCGGTGTCGCGCGGACGCTTAAGCGAAATCTTGGGCGAACAAAATAGGAGCGCTATCGAGCGCCATATTGCCAACGACGCCGACAAATATCTCCCCGTGGTCACCGGCGAGCTCCGAGGTCGCCGTCTCCACTACCAGGAAGTGACGCTGGCGGCTTCCGTGCCGCGGGCAGTCGAGAACTCCATCGCCGCAACCCCGACGCGTGATCGGGTCGCCGGCGCGGAGACAGACGTCGGGCCTGACCCGCCTCGCGACGCGGCGCAGATGGACGGCGGCGTCCCCCCGAATTCGGAGGCCGCCGACGCCCGCGACAGTGATGCGGAGAAGCGGCGTCGCGCCAACACGGCCCAAGCGGCGGAGTCTGGCGCCGCCGCGGTGGCGCCCGTGCCCGCGCACATTGTCGCGAAGTATCTCGTGAAGGGCGATTCCTATCACTTTGATGACCAAACGGTAGCGTTCGTTGACAAGGGTACGGCGCTGACCGTCCAAACCCACAACAAGGCGATCATCCAAGATCTGGTGGCGATCGCCAAAGCACGCGATTGGCGCGCAGTCACGGTATCGGGCACGCAAGCGTTTCGTCGCGAGGCATGGAAGGCGGCGGCGTCCGCAGGCCTCACCGTCAGGGGCTACACGCCCTCGGAGATCGAACGGGTAGCTGTCGAGCGCGAGCGTAGTCGACACGATCCATCGACGACAACAGACGCGGCGCCGCGCGAGTCGAGCGCTGAATCACCAGGGATTAAGACGGCCAAGGGCGTGCGCTACGGCACGCTAGTGGCACACGGCGAAGCGCCGTATCGACACGATGCGACCCAGTCGGCGAGCTATTTTGTCACACTGAGGGACACCGCGGGCCAAGAGCGGACGTCCTGGGGTGTGGGATTGAAAGACGCCATCCGCGACTCGAAGACGAAGCCCGCCGTGAACGATCTTATCGGCATCCGGCGAGCGGGGTCGACCCCCGTTACCGTGATCCAGCGTTCAGTTGATGAGGGCGGCGATGTCGTCGCTCAGGCGATCGGCGCGAAACGGCACAACTGGGAAGTCGAAAAGGCGGAATACTTCACGCAGCGCTCCGGCGCACCACCCCAGGATCAACGTCCCACGCCTACCTCGTCGGAGAGAACCGCTGTGAGTACAACTAAGGAAGGGCCCTCCCCAGATCTCGGCTCCAAGGCGCTCACGCGCCAACAGGAGGCGGCCGCCGCGATACGCAGTGCCGCGATCACGCGAGAGGAATTGCAACTGAAGTATCCAGAACTCAATCAAGCCGTGTTTCGGCATTTCGCGTCGCACGACCAGTTTGCAGACGCTTACGTCAAGAGTGGTCTGATCCGTGAGTCAGATCGGGCCCAGGTCATCGCACAAATGCGCGATCGGTTGGCGAGCAAGCTCGAGCAGGGCGCCGTCATTCGCGAACCCGATAACAAAGAGGTCAACACCTTGATTCGCCGCTCCGTCAACCGTGTGGCCGCCGATATCGGACGCCCACCGATTGAAATTCAACCGCGCACACCGGAGTCGCCCCCCGCGCGCACGACAGTCACGCGGGAAGACGTGCAGGTGCGCGCGTGATACGCGGAACGCTCAAGCGATCAGGAGTCACTTGGGCGGTCATCTTGATCGCTCTGCAATCATTCGCGGTCGCGGCATCGGAGTCCGTTCGATCGGTGGATATGGTCGAATCAAGTGCGTTCCTGGAGGGATATCGTGCCGCGAGCGAAGCGCAAAGCGCGGATTTTTACGATCTCTACAGCGACCGCGCGGTTGTTCACGCACGCATCCAAAATCATGAGCAAGGAATCGCTTTTCAAGGCCGCGCGTTCAAAGCGTGGGGCCGGCAGTTGCTCAAGGAAGGCCGGGCAGCCCTTGACGGGTCGATCTTCCGTGACGCGACCGTGGAGCAACGGGGGAGCCGTCTCCTCATTCGAGCGAAGCGGTATTCGACGACGAGGTGCTATTGGGATCCGACCTACCAAGTAGGGATCGAGCGTGAGGGGCCGTCGTATCGGATCGTGGATGAACGGCTCACGACCAATCCCACCGCGCACTGCGTACCGGAGCATGCCGTCGTCATTGCCTCAAGGAGCCTGACTCCGCCACCGCCAGAGTTCAACCTATCGCCGACAAGCAGCGGCGCCCGACCGCTCGATTCCCAGGGCATAGCGGGCTGGCATCCCTTGTCTCAGCAGGAACTCGCAGACAAGGCGATGCAACTCGCGCAGCGGATGGCGGCCGCCCGCGCGTCGCTGTCCCGCACAAACGGCGCGGATTCCCCATCCTTGATCGGCGCAGCGCTGCTCGCGGTGGCTTCGAGCGACCGCGGCGCATCCATAGCGGTGGGTCGCGAGGATGCGTCGAATGACCTGCGTGTCACGCCACAGGAATAGACGATGAAGGGTAGGGCATCGAAGGTGAAATCGAACGCCAGGGCAGATGCACTCTGGGTCGAGTCACGGGCGTCGGCCGGCGTCGCCGCGCGGAGCGCGACGCTCGATGTGGCAGCCGTCGGCGGCCGGGGGATCGCCTGCGCGTCACGGCAAGGCCATCGGCCATGGGCGATGGCGGATGGCTCGCTCGAGGCCATCAAATGGGCCGCGCTCGTGCTGATGGTGTTCGATCACGTCAATAAATATCTCTACGCGGAGAAGCTGCCCGTCATTTTCCAATTAGGTCGCATTGTGATGCCCATGTTTGGCTTCGTGTTGGCGTATAACCTCGCTCGCCCCGACGCGTTGGCCAGGGGCGTGCATGGCCGCATGATGTACCGCCTGACTCTCATGGGGTTGGCCGCATCCCCCATGTTCATCATTTTGAATGGCATGTACGTCACCGCGAATGCGTGGTGGCCAGTGAACATTTTGTTCATGCTCCTGCTCGTGGTGTCGCTCACCTACCTGATCGATCGCGGGGGCGCTAAATGTTACGCGCTCGCCGCGGCATTGTTCATCCTGGGAGGCGCGTTCGTCGAGTACCTGTGGATGGGCGTGCTGTGCTGCCTCGGGGCGTGGCTTTTTTGTCGCGAAGCAAGCCCCAGTCGCTTACTGCTGTGGTTTCTGGGAGCGCTGGCCTTGAGCGTAGTCAATGGAAACGCTTGGGCCCTGGCCGCCATTCCGATTGTGTTGATGGCAGGGCGTGTGGCGCTTCCCCTGCCTCGCCGGACATGGGTGTTTTACGCGTTCTATCCGGCGCATCTGATGTTGCTCCTGTTCGTTCGGTTGGAGTGGTTTTAAGCATGAAGGATGCGACGCGCGCGATTCTCTGGCACAGGATGTACGTGAAGAGACGCTCGACCAAGCTTGCTTGCGATCTTGCTGATGGAGCAGCGGAGTGAGGCCGAAAAAGCGCAATTCAATTCGCGAATCATCGGCGACGCGCAACCGTTCTTCGCCTGCACAACTCGTCGAGATTCGTGCCGAATTCCGCGCCGCGATCACAAAGCTCAAGGCATTGGGGTGCGAGGACTCGATGGTTTTGGTCGAGTTCTGGCATGCGCTCGATTGCGTCAACGGCGAGGACTGCGGCGACCTTTAATCGTCGGCTTGCGATGCGCGTTAGCTTTCCGAGGCGAGGTTAAAGGCGATGACCGGCCGCCACGTTTGCCCGCACGGATCGCAGAGGTACAGGCCATGATATATCCCGCGGCCGATGATCGTGCCGTCCGGGAGTTCCGCCCAATTTCCCGTCCCAACGACGCCCGAATCGCCCGATCGTACGTGAAGCAGGCAATCGGGATTGCTGCAAAAAGGGTCATCCCTCGCGTGCGCGTTCATGAGGTCGCAGACGCGCCTCCTGCGTTAAAAGGCTTATAAAATGCTGGTTTCTTGGGCCTGGTATTATATACAGTACCGCGCATGGGGCGCGATTTCAACATCACTCGGCTTTCAGATGAATTCGGGCAGTATCTGTTGTATTTGAAATGCTCCGAGTGCGCACACGAGCGACAGACTTACCCCAATCTATTGGCCCATTTGTGCGGCTGGGACGCCACGCTCCAAACCGTGGAAAAGCGCCTGCGGTGCTCCAAGTGTGGCAAGAAGCGCTGCCACATCCGCGCCGTGCCGCTGCAAAAGCCGCGAGGAATTCCGCCCTCCCACTGACATACAGCCAATTGGCCTGATGGCTGACATCACGTGAAGGTCGGGTGCCAGAGTTGCGCCGCATCGGTCGCTGGAGGTGTCGGACAGCGGACGGTAGACTCCGTATATGTGCTACTCCGCTCAAGTCATCCAAGCCGCTCGCAAGATGTTTCGGCAGCTCGGAATTCGGCTCGATTACGATGAGGCGGAGAAGCTTTTCTTTCGGCGACTTGACGACCCGACGCTCAACATCTCCAGGGGCTTCGAAGCCAATTTCGATCAGCCTACCACCGATCAAGCGCGGCGCATTAAATCCGCCATCGACGAACATCGCTCGCGCATGGCCGGTAAGATTGAAAAGGATCTGTTCACCCAGAAGACACGGCTTGTCACCGCAGAGCGATCCCTCAAGACCAAAGAGACCAAGAAATCCCGCGAAGACGTGCGCATCGCGACCAACAAGATCGCGTCGCTCACCGAGAAACTTTCGGACCTGCGGCGCAGCGAACCGAATGCGCGCGACAACAGGATTTTCCCGATGGTCTACGCGGGCGTGATAGTCAAACAAAATGGAGAGAATCTCCTCCGGCCGATGCGCTATGCCTGTCGTCCCGCCGGGAAGCCGGCTTTCTATGATAAGAAGTTTCCGGGGCTATATAACGCCCGGCGTGACAATCTCGAGAAGTTTTGGAACGAGCAATTCGGTCATCATCATGCCGTGATGGTGGTCGAGAGCTTTTACGAGAACGTCCAGCTGCACGTGAAGGAACGCCGCGAGCTCGCCGCCGGCGAGACAGAACAGAATATCGTGCTGGAGTTTACGCCGAACCCGCCTCAGCCGATGCTCATTGCCTGTCTGTGGTCGCACTGGACCGATCCGCACGAACCGGATCTATATGGTTTCGCGGCGATTACCGATGAACCGCCACCGGATGTGTCCTCCGCCGGTCATGATCGATGCATCATCAATTTGCGGCCCGAGCACGTCGAGGCCTGGCTGACACCGGAAAAGCGCGGGCGCGAGGAGCTGCAAGCGATATTGTCGGATCGCGCTGTCTCGACCTTCGAACACGCCGCATTAAAGGTCGCTTAGGGTAAACGCCATGTCATTGAGGGACGCTTCTCATTGTTTGACCGAGCTGGCGGCGGGAAGAACTCCGGAACGCCTCTTTGTCCTCACCGCGGAGCGTGTCAATGGGTTTGAGACACATTTGTTCACGAGATTAACGAGCAAGTGGGTGTGACGACCGGTGTGGTGGTTTCCTTTTTGGGTGGATTGATCCAGGCGGCGAGCGGTACGGCCGGCGGGCGCGGTGCGACGCCTTTGAAGCGAGCCGGGTGTGCCGCGAAGGCGGCGTCGAGGGTGATAGCGCGCTGTGCGGTGAGCGCGGCCGAGCGGCCATAGTGCACCGTGTCGGGCGGCATCAAGGCGATGCCGGAGTGACGATGCTCGGTGTTGTACCAAGGGAAGAACCTTCGGCAATGAGTCCGTGCATCCTCGATCGAGCCGAAGCGATCCGGAAAGTCGGGCCGGTACTTCAGAGTTTTGAACTGGGCCTCGGAATACGGGTTGTCGTCCGAGACGTGCGGCCGGCTGTGGGTTTTGGTGACGTCAAGATCGACGAGCAATTGCGCGACCGATTTGGAGCGCATGCTGGTGCCGCGATCGGCGTGCAGGGTCAGGGTGCCAGGCACGATCCGCTGTTTGTCGATGGTCTCGGCGATCAGTTGCTCGGCGAGTTCGGCGGACTCGCGATGGGCGACCATCCAACCGACGACATAGCGGCTGAAAATATCGAGGATCACGTACAAGTGAAAGCATGTCCACTTGGCCGGTCCCTTGAGCTTGCTGATATCCCAGCTCCACACCTCGTTCGGCCGCACCGCGAGCAGTTCGGGCTTGGTGTACACCGGGTGACGCCGCTGGCGGCGCCGCTCACCGACCTGACCCTGGGCGGCCAGTAGCCGATACATCGTGCGCTCCGAGCCGTAATAATGGCCTTCATCGAGCAAGGTGGCATAAACCGCGGCGGGCGCCGTGTCGGCAAAGCGTTCGCTGTCGAGAATGCCGAGCAGACGGTTCTGCTCGGCGATGGAGAGGGCCAATGGTGGCCGCGGCCGCACCGTGATGGGATGTCGGGAGAACACCCCCCGGCGGCGTGCGCGATCGCGGTACACGTATCCAGGGTTGAAGGCGAAAGCTCGGCAGGCCGCCTCCATGCCGACGTGCGAGGCCAGATCGTTGACGGCATGCATCACTCGTTCTCGCTCGTCTCGTCCGCGGTCGGCAGGCCGAGCGCCACGCACAGTTTTTTTTGGGCGTCGATGATGAGCTCCGCCCGTTCGAGCTTGCGGCGCAGGCGCGCATTATCGCGGTTCAAATGTTTGATCTGTCGCGCCGCTGCGTCCGGCTTCGGTCCCCGACGTTGTGGTGCGAGCGCGGCGCTGTCGGCCGCCCCGAGCTGTTTGCGCCAACTCGAGAGCATCGAGGAATAAATGCGTTTGCGACGCAGGAAAGCGCCGAGCTCGCCGCGCTCCTTGCACCGATCAGCCTCGGACAAAAGCATCCGCTTCTCGCTGGCAGAGAATTGACGGCGCGTCGCGATCTCGATCACCTCAGCGTCAGGGCTTCGATCCTCTGATGACTGCGCTATGGTAGAGGATCGTAGAACGCTTGAACCGGCGGAATCGAGGGAAGACGCAGAAAGATTGTTCATAGAAGACTTCGATACTTGGGCCATGACTGGATACTACCTGTACTCTAAATTGTTGAGGTCAGGTGTCTCAGCTCACATTGGCACGGGGGGCCGGCGCGCTCGCTCTTGATGAGCTGCGGGCTCGAACCGTATTCTCACGCGATCTCCTCGACGCAGCGGAGGGCCTCGCAATTCTCGCCCGCGGTGGGAAGCTTGAGTTGAACGACGAAGGCCGCGAACGCGCTGCGTTATTAGCGAGCATTGTGCAAGCGGCCGATCACCGCGCTGATTCGGGTCCCGGAGCAGCGTCGGGGCCATAACTACGACTTGTAGTCCTAACTAGTTTTATCGAGAGACTCTTGAACGACGCGCGCATAGATTTCTTCGCGATGCACCGCGACGTTTTTGGGGGCGTTGATTCCCAAGCGGATTTGATTCCCTTTCACGCCCATTACTGTCACCGTTACCTCATCGCCGATCATGAGTGTTTCGCCAACGCGTCTGGTGAGTATTAGCATCCAATTGCTCCTTGTCCCTGAGGATTCCAGACTCTCCTAAACGACTGCGACTTGTCCAGTTGCAAAACTGAACGATCGTCGCATATTCGCGAGCCGAATCGATACGTGCGGCAACGGCCGTCTTTGAACTCTGCGCCACTCATGCGCGGCCGCCTCTTAGATCGCGGGCGCCGCACAGTTTTCTCGTTTGACCGCTTTTCCCATGGAGGTGGTTGTGATATAAGGGAATCCATTTTTTATTATATAAATCAATGAGTTACCATATTGCGTATTATGCGAAGTACGCATGTAGGCTCAAAGTATAAATGTCGGGTTTCTCCAACGTGAAAATGTCGTGTTTCGCGGCAATGGGAGTCTACCGACATGGCGACCAGGACGCTTACGATGAGTCATACGGAGCTGGATCGGTTCGGCGTGAGCACGCGAGTGCGCGAACGTCGGCTTACGCAGGTTGAAGCTGCCAGGATGCTGAACCTGGGCGTTCGGCAGGTTCAGCGACTATGCGTAGCGGTTGCCCAACAAGGCGCCGACGGTTTGCTGTCTCGCAAGCGAGGCCGACCCAGCAGCCGTCGGTTTCCGGATCAGTTCCGGCGAGCCATCGTTACTCTGATCAGCGCCCATTACTCTGACTTCGGGCCGACCCTGGCTTCCGAGAAGCTGCTCGAACGTCAAAAGATCAAAGTCTCTAACGAGACCGTCGGGAAGCTGATGATTCAAGCTGGCATCTGGCAGACTCGAGCCCAGCGCAAGCCCAAGGTCCAGCAACCACGATTGCGCCGACCATGCTTTGGCGAACTGATCCAGATCGACGGATCTGACCACCGGTGGTTCGAGGATCGAGCAAAGCCATGCGTCTTGCTGGTCTTTATCGACGATGCCACCGGGCAGCTGGTAGGCATGCATTTTTGCCATGCAGAGTCGACCTTCGAGTACATGAACGTCACCAAGCGCTATCTACTCGAGTACGGCAAGCCAGTCGCATTCTACAGCGACAAGCATGCCGTATGTCGCGTCAACAAGGCCGGCGGCACGCGCGGTGAAGGCATCACGCAGTTCGGACGGGCGCTTCATGATCTCAACATCGAGAGCATTTGTGCCAACAGCCCGGCGGCCAAGGGTCGTGTCGAACGCGCCAATGGAACGCTGCAGGACCGTTTAGTTAAGGAGCTGCGGCTCGCCGGCATCTCATCGATCGCCGATGGGAACACCTTCCTGGAGTCCTTCAGACGCGATTACAACGCTCGTTTCGGGCGAACACCGGCGTCGGATCACGATGCACATCGCAAGCTCATCAAGGCCGAGCGTGTCCGGATCGACGACATCTTCAGCTGGCAGGAGTCTAGAGCCGTCACACGGTCGTTGACCTTGCAGTACGACAAGGTCGTCTACCTGATCAAGCCGGGCCCAGAGAACGATAAGATCGCCGGGCAACACGTGACCGTGTTCGACTATCCGGACGGGCGGTTTAAGATCCGATATGAAGGGCGCGAACTGCCCTACTCCGTCTTTGATCGCCTGAGCCAGATTCGCCAAGCCGACATCGTCAACAACAAGCGCCTTGGTGCCACGCTGGCGATGGCGTTAGAGTCTCAGCTTGAAAGCAATGAGCGGCGCAGTAAAAGTTGCCCATCGAGACCATTTCCAAGCGCCAGTAGCATGCAATAATTCGTCGATTATCACTCCACCATTCGAGCGTAGCTCGCGATCTACCGGACAACTGCGTGTGACTTCAAAATGGTTGTGCCTCGACTGTTCTAAGGATTTATTAGCCCCTGGGGCCGACTATCACTCGATAAAGAACGAGCTGTTGCGACAGATTGTCCCGCGCACTCAACGGCACAGCATGCTTTGTCATGGCTGCATTCAACGTCGACTCGGACGAGCACTCACGCCCGAGGGCTTTTACCAGAGATCTGAGGCTGTCGATTCTGATGATCCCCTTAGCGGCCCAATGACTTTAGAAGACTATGGCATTTTGGATGATCTACGAGTTCCAAGCCTCACGCCCGTAGATTTGTAATTGATTGAGACTTACATCACCCCGTGCGCGACTCCATGCGATCGCTGCCAAGCGCGACAACTCTGCACGGTGTCGCCCGAATCGTTCCGAGGCAGCCCCCTTGTTGTGATTTTCCCGTTTGATCTGTAAACCAATTTTATGCTCGGAGCATCTAAGAGGGGAATGATCGGGATCAAGCTTGGGCTACCTAAGGCTGAAGGGGTCGATATGAACGGCGGTTCGCGTCATGATACTGGTGGGTTCTGGCTGCCGTCCTTGCTTTTTGTCCTAGGGCTTGCGGTCAATTTTGCGAGCGAGGCCGCAACGGCGACGGAGGCAGGCTCGCAGACTATCCGGCCGACGCTGGCAGCGGAGGATCTTCACGTCTTCCTCGACAGCTTTGTTGCGAAACAATTGGCCAGCTCCGGAATTCCCGGTGCCGTGGTGGTTGTAGTCAAGGATGGTCGCGTGATTTTGTCCGAGGGCTATGGCCTTGCTGACGTCGGATTGCACCGGCCGATGACCGCCGATCACTCGCTGATGAACATCGCCTCGATCAAGAAGCTGTTCGAAGGCATCGCGATCATGCAACTGGTCGAGCAGGGTCGACTCGATCTGGACCAGGACGTCAGCGACTATCTTGATTTCTCCATCCCGACGCCGGCGGGCGGTGTACCGGTCACGCTGCGCCGGCTCATGACTCATCGAGCGGGGTTCGAAGACCGGTTCAAGAACAGCAACCGCACTTTCGCAGAACTCTTACCGCTGCGGCTGTTCCCCTATGGCGACGTTCCGGCCTATTCCAACTACGGCGCGTCGCTGAGCGGTTACATCCTCGCACGCATGTCCGGTAAAGCAACATCGGATGAGGTAACCGATCATGTCCTTACACCGCTCGGCATGATGTCTTCAAGCTTCGCCGTACAACTGCCGCCGGCGCTAGCGCCATTCATGGCGAAGGGCTACCAGGTCAAGCCCGGATCGCCACCGGCGCGGCTGGACGAGTACTTTACCGATCTGCAGCTGAATACGACCGGGGATGACATGGGGCGCTTCATTTGCGCCGTGCTCAATGGGGGAGAACTCGACGGCCAGCACATTCTGCGTCCTGAGACCCTGGCGACGATGATGGCTCCCCAGGTTGCCGAGCCCCTCAGCGTCATGGGTCTGTATTTTTATCAGCGCGAGGTTGCCGGTGTCCGCTTCATGGGCCACCGCGGCGACACCAGCGCTTTTCAGAGCGATTTGATGTTTCAGCCGCAGACGGGATTCGGTCTCTATGTCGCATACAACGCTGAGGGTGACGGCAGTCCTCGCGACGACCTAGAGCAAGCGCTGGTTGAGCGCTATTTCACGGCGCCTGTGCATGCAGAGCCCGCCTTTTCACCTCGGCCAACCGACGCCGCGGCGGTGGCGGGATGGTATGAGCGGACCCGGCGTGCAGATTCGAACCTGTTTAGCGTCGAAGAGTTGTTCAACCAGCGAAGAATCAAGGCGAATTCGGACGGATCGATCACGACGGGCAACGCCGGATGGTCGCTCAAGGCCTCCACATCGCTTATGCGTCGCGAAATCGCTCCCTTTGTTTTCGAAGAGCCCAGCGGCGATCGATGGGCCTTCGAGTCCAAGCATGGCGGCTTGGAAATCCTGGAGAGCACCGACGGAACGTCCGGCCGAGAACGCGTCCCTTGGTATCGGACGGCCGATTTCGTACAACCGCTCATGGCGGCCACCCTCGCGATTTTAGCGCTGGCGTTGCTATCCTGGCCTGGCGCCGTGCTGTTGCAGATAGCTGGCGTAATGCGCCCGTCCGACCATCAGAGCGTTCGCCATCGCGCACTTTTAGTCCGGCTGGTGCTTTGCATCGATATGGCGGTAGCAGCGGCGGTCATCTTCCTGGTGCAGGCCGATTGGGACAAGCGCCAGATCTTCGTTGACGCACTCGATCCATGGCTTATCGCACTTTACGTTGGTGCGTGGCTGGGTGTACTGGCGACGCCGATGGTTGTTTGGATTGCGTATAGCTTATGGAAAGAATCGGCCACTCCACTCTGGACACGCATTCACTACACCCTGGTCGCCACTGCAATGATGACTGCCGCATGGATCGCCATCGAGTGGCGCATCGCTGGTACTACGCTGAATTATTGACGCTGTGCCTCAGTCGGCCGCGCCTGTACACAGGGCGAGCGTCGGCTATTCTGCCGCGAGCGAGAGCGGGCCAATTTCTGCAGTTGGCCGAGCGGTGTGCCGCACAGCCGCATTGGCAAGGGAAGTTCACACCCCGCGACTACGCGGCGCTGACTCCGCTGATTTGGGAGCACGGGAAACGCGGCACGCAAAGCCAAATTCGCCAAGCCGATATCGTCAACAGCAAACGTTTTGGTTCCGTGCTCACGATGGCACGCGAGGCTCAACTCGCGAGCAACGAGCGCCGCAGTAAGAGCTGCCCCTCGCGGCTGTTTCCGACTGCAGCAGCATGCAGTGAGGTCCTTTCCTGAACACCGTCGTCGGAACCCGAAGGGTCTGGCCAGTGCACATGTTGCACCAGTGTGCCATATGCACTATGATGCCGCAAGCCCACAGTGGAACGGTTCAATCGCTGTCGCATCGAGATGTACTTCAAAGACCACGCGCCTCCGCACTTTCATATCATCACGACAAGTAACGAACGTATATCTGTGGTTATCGAATCGCTCGAAGTATTGGCGGGCACGGCCGATTCACGCGATGTAACTGAGGCGCTCACTTGGGCCAAGACTAACCGCGATACGTTGCGTCGCCTATGGCGGGAATACTCGGAGTGAAGACTTATGAGGATCAATGAAGGCAAGGTGCATCGAATCACGAGCGTGAAGAGCGCGGGAGATCGAGCTGTACGGCTACGCTTTGACAATGGCAAGACCTACACGGTCGATCTACGCGTGCTTGTGCGCCACTCAAGGGGTTTGAAGGCGTTGCGCGGGGCATCGCTCTTTGCGCGCGTCGCCCTTGGTGAAGGTGGCCACAGTATCGCCTGGCCCGGCGATCTCGATCTCGGTGCGGATACGCTCTGGGAACTGGCCCTTGAACAGAACGGCCGGACCGATGCGGTCGAGTTCATCCGCTGGCGCTGGCGTAACGGACTGAGCCTGACCAACGCAGCTGAGGCGCTCGGGCTCTCCCGGCGTCAGGTGGCTTACTACGCCAGTGGCGAGCACGAGGTTCCACGCACCGTACTCCTGGCCTGCAAGGGCTGGGAAGCCGAGCAACGTGCGGCCGCATAGACCCGACAGAATCGAAATTAGGACGGGGCTCTGCATCAAATTCTTCGTCGGCCGCTCGAACGGGGGAGCTTCTGCCGCGGATGCGGCAGATCGCGCCTATCAACGCGGGAAAAGCACAGAGGAAATAAGGCGCCCTCCTCTTCAACAGGACATTTCCACTTTGGAGAGAACACGTCTTGTGTATGTTGGAGAGACAATGCAAGCAACGCGCAACTGTGGCCCCCGGGGCTTCTGGTAATGCCAATCGCGCGATCACCGTCGACTACCCCCGGGGGATTACGTTTTCGGCTTGCGCGAACACCCGAATTCCATTATCTAAATGTTGTGACAAATGATAATCCTGACTGTCCTAGCGCGAGACCAGCGCTTCATTGGGGAGATAATACTGTCGCGATCACGGTAGTGACTTAGGTCATGAGCCTATGGACTGGGCACTGCCGCGCTACTCGGAAAAGTTCTTCACGCTCAGCGGCGCTCAGGTCACCGGTAACTGCTAAAACGTTGTACTCAGACGATAGATGCCGGCGCGTTCTTGACTCGCGTCGCGATCCACAGAAACCTCGATCCCCTCCACCGGGATATGCTTGTGCTTCGAGTACCAGAGCACCGTTAACGCGATACACGCGCCCAGCGCTGAATCGTAAAGATCATGAGGATTGGGTCCCGATGCCTCTCCGCCTTCCTCGGTATTGACGTCGGTGGTTAGAATATTTTCACCGATGTGGATATCATGCCGCATCGGTATCGGTGCCCGCTGATCTCGAACGACCCGAATTGTCACCGTTTTGACTCCTCGCGGGATGTGGGCAGACGATCGTCACCGCGCCCCTCCTGATATTCATAGATCACGAGTCCGTGGCCTTCTGCGGGCGGCGATGGCGCGCATGGCCGGGGATAGCTGGTCACTGCAATCACACCGCAGGGAACCCAGCCCTGCGCCGGTAAAGCACTGAGAATGAATGCGTAGCAGGGGAGCTTCTCGTCTCAGATCGCCCATGATCAACGCCAGTGCGGTATCGACGCGCTGAACACCGTTCGTGGCCTCTCGCGCGAAGCCGGCGGCGCTGAACATGCCCCACTTGGTGGGCATGCGTGCGGTCGCAACGCGACGAAGTATTCCCATTTTCGCAGTCGCTTTCATGTACGTCTCGTCGCCTCGTAGATCCTTTGCTGAAAAATGTGCGAGTCGCTCGCCGATACTTTCTGCGCTCCTATCTGGGAAATCGCCTATCCCTCGGTCGCTCGTGTGGGCTCCTTTTTTGCCGGCACGGCACCGCTCGCGTGCAATGCGTCGATTTCGCTCGCGCTGAACCCGAGTTGCCGGAGGACCTCTTCATTGTGTTCTCCCAATGCCGGGGCGCGCCTCGCCGGAACTTTGGCGATACCATGCACTTGAATGGGACTGCTAATCGTCGTGCCCAGCTTGCCGCCTGCACCGTCAAGCGGAACGACAATGTCATTCAGCCGCAGCTGTGGATCCTCAATGACTTCCCGTGGTCCTCGGACTGCGCCGAACGTGACGTGAACGCCACTGAAAACCTGGTACCAATGCGTCATCGGCTGTGCAGCGAAGACTTGGTCGAGAATTTCTGCCAGCTGTGGCATGTTTTGCATCAGCTTGGCGGGATCAGCAAATCGAGGATCTGTCAGGAGATCCGCCCGCCCAATGGCTTTCGCCACCGCCACCAACTTGTCAGATGTGACGATGAGCACAAACCAGGTGTCGTCCGAAGCGCGATACACGTTGAGTGCCGCGTTTGCGGGATGCATTCGGTCGTGCAGACCGAAGAAATTCGCTCCGCACAGCGCGGCCTGGATCGAAACGCTTGCCGACCAGACACCTTGCGCGAGAAGCGACGTGGTGACGTAGGATCCGTTGCCGGTGCGCTCACGACGATAGAGGGCCGTCACGATCGCGGAGTACAAGCCGACGGCGGTGGCATTGTCACCGCTGCCGGCCACCGGCCAAGTCGGCGGTGCCCCGGCATCGCGCGTCATGGACAACAAGCCGCTTCGCGCCCAGTAGGCGGTGATGTCGAATCCCGGCAGGTCGGCATCGGGCCCTTTTTCGCCGAAACCGGTGAGATCGGCATAGATCAGCCTCGGATTCCACTTCGCGACGTCGTCGTATTCAAGATTCAGTCGTTTGCGCGCGGGATGCGGTGTGTTGACGATGAACACGTCCGCCCACTCCACCAGGCGCTTAAGAACCTGCCCTGCACTTGGGGATTTCAGATCGAGCGAGATTCCCCGCTTATTGCGGTTGGCCAAGTGCCACGGATAGGCATCGCTTGCTTGCGGCTGCGGCGGAATTTTGTGCCCCACTCTCCAGGTATCGCCGGAGGGCGGCTCCACTTTGATGACGTCCGCGCCGAAGTCCGACAGGATCACAGCAGCACTGGGTCCGGCGATGAAACTCGCCAGGTCCACCACCTTGATTCCAGAGAAAATGTTGTCGCTTGCCATGGGTGTCTCCGAAATCGTCATGAGCATTTCTTTAGCGGCCGCGGAATTGGGGTGCGCGCTTTTCGAGAAAGGCGGATGTGCCCTCCTTCTTGTCTTCGGTCCCGGCACAGAGGCCAAAATAGGACGCCTCGAGCAGCAGTCCCTGGTCCTGGCTCGTCTCCAGCCCCTTGTTCACAGCGGTGATCGCGAATTTCACAGCCATGGGGGCGTTCGACGCGATTTTCTTTAAGATTGCCTCGGCGCGCGTGAGCAGATCCGCAGCCGGCACGATTTCGTTGACGAGCCCAATGCGGTATGCCTCCTGCGCGCCGATCATCTCTCCTGATAGGATGAGCTGCAGGGCGCGACCCTTTCCCACCAAGCGCGGCAATCGTTGCGTGCCACCACCGCCCGGGACGAGTCCGAGGGTGACTTCGGGCTGGCCGAACTTCGCCGTGTCCACTGCGATGCGGATCGTGCAAGCCATCGCTGTCTCGCAACCACCGCCGAGTGCAAAGCCATTGACGGCCGCGATCACGGGCTTGCCGAGATTCTCGATGAGATCAAGGACCTCCTGCCCGAAACGGCTAGCCCGCTCCGCATCGAGCGCAGTGGCTTTGCTAAGCTCACTGATGTCGGCGCCCGCAATGAATGCTTTGTTGCCCGCGCCTGTCAGGATGATACCGTGCACTGCCGTGTCATCTCGCGCGTCCTCGAAAGCCGTTCGAATGTCTGTCCACGTCGGCGTGTTCAAGGCGTTGAGCACCTTGGGCCGATTGACGGTCACGTAGGCGATGCCGTCCTTCTTCTCGTAGAGGACATTGGCGAGCCTGAGCGTTGCTGTGGGCTCCGTCTCGGTCACGGGCGAATCCATCGTGATAAGTTGGGCGGGCTAAGGAACAGGGCCCTCAATTGAAGGCACTCAGCCCGGTGATGGCCTTGCCGACGATCAGATTCTGGATCTGGTACGTGCCTTCGTAGGAGTAAAGAGCTTCGGCGTCCGCAAAAAAGCGCGCAGCCTTGTAGTCTGCGACGATGCCATTGCCGCCCAGCAGCTCGCGGGCCCATGCAACGGTCTCGCGACACTTGGCCGTGGCGAATGCTTTGGCAAGTGCGGCATGGGCGTCCGTCAACTTGCCTTCGGTGTGTAGCTGCGCCTGGCGCATGATCAAGCACTGCGAAGCCGTGATGTTGGCGATCATCTTGGCGAGTAGATCCTGCACCAGCTGGAACGATCCGATCGGTTTGCCGAACTGCAGGCGCTCTTGGGCGTACTTGAGTGCGGTCTCGTAGGCGCCCATGGCGCATCCCGTGGCCATCCAGGCAACTGCATAGCGCGTCATCTTCAGCACCTTGGCGGTGTCGCGAAACGAGTTGCCACCCAGGAGACGGTTAGCCTCCGGCACCCGAACCTCCTTCAGCGTGATGTGACCGTTCTGGACAACCTTGAGCGCAATCTTGTTCTGGATCTTTTCGACGCTGAAGCCTGGGGTCGCCTTGTTCTCGACGATGAACCCCTTGACCTGATTATCGGCCAGATCGCGCGCCCAAATGACGGAGACATCGCACCATGGCGCATTGCCGATCCAGCGCTTCTCGCCATTGAGGATCCAGCTGTCCCCCTCGCGCTTCGCCGTCGTGGTAAGGCCTCCGGAGGCGCCGGAACCCACGAGCGGCTCGGTGAGGCCGAAGCAGCCGATCTTTTCGAAGCGCGCCATCGGTGGCAACCACCTCTGCTTTTGCTCTTCCGATCCGTCGATGTAGATGGAGCCCATCGCCAGGCCGTCGTGCACGCCAAAGAACGTCGCGAACGACGGGTCAATGCGCGCAATCTCCATGAGCACAAAGCCCAATAGCGCCACGCTTCCGCCCACGCAGCCGTAGCCCCGCATGCCAAGCCCACCAATACCCAACTCCTTGACACCCGGCAGGAGCTCGAAGGGGAACGCATCATCTACCCAGAATTTCGTGATGACGGGCGCGACTTTGGCCTCCATGAACGCGCGCACCTTCTTCAATGTCGCAAGTTCCTCGGCGCTCAAGGTTTCATAAACCTCGTAGAAGTCACTATTCGGCGCGGGCAACGGCTTCGGTTGCTTCGCTGGCTTTGCGGCTTCGGTCGCGGTTGCTGGTGTCATCTCTATTCTCCTATCGTCGATTGGTTTAAGGCTTGCGGCGTTACGGACGAGGTAGTGCGGCTGCAACACTCTCAGCTAACTCACCGCTAAGTGGCTCCGCTGCCTTGGGCTGGCGGTTGTGCCTGAATCTCTGCGTATGCGATACCGGTAAGGTTGCCCTGGGCAAAGAGCAGCGTCTTTTGGTCCGACCCGTCGAGATTGGCGCTATATACCGAACCCGCGAAGTCGGTGATGAACATACGCCTGCCCTTGCGATCGAGCGCGAGACCGATTCCCTCCATCAGGTGCGCGAACAGAATCTCGGGCTCCTTGCGGACGCCAGGCGAGACCGGATCGATGGGCGCTCGGTTCACCGTATTGCCGCGGGGCGGGTCACCCCGGTCGGTCCAGTAAATCATCCGGTGGCGAGAATCGATCTCCAGGTCGATGGGTTCCGGTAGATTCTCATAGAGCAGCTCGATGTCCTTCCGGCGCGCGGCTGTCTGGCCCGGCGGAATGTCGACATTGGCACGAAAGATACGGCCTTCACCGGCATTGTCGCCGCCCTTTTGCGTCCAGTAAACCTTGCCCTCTGCAGCGTCCAGAGCAATGCCGACGCACCATTTCCTCGCGTCCGGGCCCGGGGGCGCATCACCCTCACTCGTGTCCACCAAAGTCTCGATATTCGAGCCGTCAAGGTTGGCGCGCATCACGCTCATGCCCTCACGGTCCGACCAGTAGAGTTTGCCATTCACCTTGTCGATCTGGATCTGCTTGGGAGTGAACGTGCCACCCGGCGGAATGATGGTGGTCATGTGTTTCCCGTCGAGATCGGATCGCAGGATCGAACCGTCATTGGCCTTGGGATTGCCCATGTTCGTCCAGTAGAGGTGCCCGGCTGCGACATCGACAGCCAGCCCGTCCGGCAGCTTTCTGCCCTCGATCAGCAGCGTCTGCAGGTCCGAGCCGTCGGGGTTGGCGGAGAGGACGCGTCCCCCTCCGAGGTCGAGAAAGAAGATTCGGGCCACGATGCCGTCGCCCTTGTTTCTCGATACCGACAGTTTCGAAGTAGTGTTCATGTCCTAGATCCCCGTGATTGGTTGCCGCCGATCACGCGTTCGCCGCCGAGCGCAGCTTCAGCAACCCGGTGAGAACTGAGTTCTCCTCGCGAGCAAGCTCATCAACCGAACGCCCTCCAGCCTCCTTCAGCACCGCATCGACAACAGTCTGCTTTAATTGCGGGGTGATCTCGGGCGTGCCGAGCGTTTTCATCATCGCCGCGAGCGGGTCCATCAGGTGTTCCATGAAATGCTGGATGCCGCCCTGCCCGCCGCCGACGTGCCACTGGAGACTGGGACCCATCACGCCCCAGCGAATGCCAGGGCCGTAGCACACGGCGACGTCCGCATCCGCCACGCTGATGACCCCTTGCTGCACGAGGTAGAGCACTTCCTTGTAGAGTGCCGCCTGGAAGCGGTTGGCCACGTGGCCCGGAAGCGCCTTATACAGACGGACTGGCTTCTTGCCGATATCCGCGTAGAAGGCCATCGTGCGCTCGATCGTGGCTTCCGAGGTCTTGGCTCCGCCCACAACCTCCACCAGGGGAACGACATGCGGCGGATTGAACGGGTGCCCGATCACACAGCGCTCCGGTCGTTTGCAACCGGACTGAATTACATCCATCGTGATACCGGAGGAGCTCGATGCAATGATGGCATTCGGCGGCGTTGCTTCGTCGATCTGCGCAAATAACTTGATCTTGAAATCGGGCCGCTCCGGTGCATTCTCCTGCACCCAGTCCGCCTCCGCGAGCGCGCGACTCATATCCGAGCTGAACATCAGCCGATCACACGAGGCACCCGGGGAAAGACCAACCTGCGTCAGCAATGGCCACGCATCATCGACATACTTGCGCAGAGACGCTTCGGCCTGCGGTCCGGGATCAGTCGCAACCACTTCGAATCCGCGAGCGAGATAGTACGCCGCCCAACTTGCGCCGATCACCCCAGTACCGACGATCGCGATTCGATGCACAGGTTGATTCAAAGACATTTTGATACCTTTCCTTCGGTTACAACACGCTTTATCCTCTGCAATGAAACGCGCGGCCGACATCCCCTCAACGGGGGAACGGTCGCCCAATCACTTCGAGCGATTCTCCAGCGCCGGGGCTCCGATGCGCGCGATGGCCCGGGACATCGATCGCTCGTCGTGGAGCAGACCGCACAACAGATGCGGTACCGGCCGCACGAAACCAGCGTAGGACGTAGCGACTCCCGGCTCGCTCACCGCAAGAGCGAAGACGTCGACAGACCGATGATCAGGCGAAGTGTTGACAGGCAGCGTTATCGTTTGTGGCGACCGGCTACCGATTCATCGTTTTACCGGATTCGGCACGCCCATGATCTTCCGTGACTGCGGCACGGGAGTCCGGCTCCTCGGCATATGGTTCCAAAAGGCAGTTCACGAGGATAACCGCCAGAAATAAAGGGATAATCAGGGCTACAACAATTGCCATGGTCAATCGGGCATCAACAGGGCGAGCATAGGCGCCAGGTAGCGCGGATTTATGAACATCGAGGTCCCATTATGCTAACCGAGTCATGTTCGCCCAAAACTGACGGAGACTGCCCAGTCCGCCAGCCGCCGAGCTCCATATGGTGGCGTCGACCAATTACGATTCCGTCAAAATTTGATTCTTTAGTTCTGTTGCCCATGATGGTTTCCTCCGATTAAGTTTTTTACGCGGGCATGCTCCGCTATTTTTTTAGAGGCGACGTTTTAGTTCGCACAAGAGGCGCAACTTTATTTCCTAGCAATTCAATGGATCGTTGCATGCCTTCAGTTTCAAGCATTGCTGAGCTCATCTGAAATGTAATTCTCACAAGACCACCCAGCGCCTCGTTTGCACCAAGCATTGTTTCGGTCACGGTCTTAGGATGTCAGATCAAGAAAGCACCCTCTGGACCGCACGTTGCCTCAAACTGCGCGCGCGTAGCTGGAGCCCAGCCGCGTTCACGGCCGATTTCTGTCGACATCTGAGCCCAGCCCGGAAAACACGCGTCTTTCGCCGCTTTGTCTGTATCGGCGACGAAGCCCATTGCATGCACTCCGACACAAAGTGATTCCGGTGCGTGTCCGGCTCTTTTGCCAGCTTCCCTATAGAGATCAACCAGCGGGCGAAATCGATGAAAGGTGCCGCCGATAATCGCCACCATGAGAGGCAGTCCCAAAGTTCCTGCGCGAATAAACGATTCCGGCGTTCCGCCGACACCCAGCCAAATGGGAATTTTCTCTTGTTGCGGTCGCGGATAGACTCCCTGGCCAGTGAGTGGTGGCCGAAAACGTCCTCGCCATTTCACATTCACGTCACTTCCTAGTTTAAGAAGTAAGTCGAGTTTTTCAGAGAACAAGTCGTCGTAATCTTCCATCGTAAATCCAAAACGCGGATAGGCTTCGGCAAACAATCCACGACAGACGACGATTTCTGCGCGTCCTTTTGCAATGAGATCGAGAGTCGAAAACTCTTGAAATATACGCACAGGGTCTGCGGCACTGAGCACAGTTACAGCGCTCGTAAGCCGGATGTTCTTAGTCCTTGCTGCCGCAGTGCGCGAGAGAAAGTGCCGTACTACGTCCAAGCCCACGGCCGCCGCCGGTTACGAGCGCCATCCTTCTTATTGTTGAAGTCATACTGTCTCCTTACATTTACTCACCAGACAGCCATCCCGCCGTCGACGATGATGTCTATTCCGGTCACAAAAGAACTCTCCTCAGAGGCAAGAAACACGGCGACGTTTGCGATTTCATGCGGTTTGCCAAAGCGCCCAAGCAATGTTTTTCCGAGCATATAATCAGCCCACTCTTTGTCTTTTAACTGCTCGCGCGTTTGGTTGGTTTCGATAACTCCAGGTGAAATGGAATTAGCGCGCATTCCATGCTCGCGGCCTTCCATCGCAAGATGCTTCGTCATTCCCACGATACCCATCTTGGCCGTCGCGTGAGCAAGACCACCGAGTGTTTTGAACACGCGGTGGCCAGTTAACGACGCTGTATTCACAATGGTTCCACCACTGCCTTTCAGATGAGGCCAAGACACTTTTGTTAGAAAAAACACGAGATCAACTTCTTCGCGAGTATTGCTACGCCATTCTTCTTCGGTGATGTCTTCGATCCAGTTGAAGTGAGCCATCGCCGCATTGTTGAAGAGCACGTCGATTCGGCCGTAGTCGCCAATTGCGAGATCTACGAGCTTCTGGCATTCGACCATTGTCGTAAGATCTGCGGGGTGATGGGAGATCATGCGCCCTCCCGCCGCCTTGACGAGATCGACCGTCTCTTGTCCAGCCGTGGCATTAGTATCGCAGCCAACAACAAAAGCCCCTTCTTCTGCAAATCGCAGCGCTGACGCACGTCCGATGCTGCCGCCGGTGCCTGTAATAATACAAACCTTGTCTTTGAGCCGGCTTGACATACAATTAGAATCCGTTTCCGCCCGTTGCCTTCAAGAACGCCATCGGATTCCAATACTCTCGGTAGTTAACGATCAGACCATCGCGGAACGTTACGAAAGTGGCATATGTCATTTCATATGGATTTCCATTTCCAATAACCTTCCCTGAGGCGCTCCACTCTGCGATGGCGACATTTGGATCATCCGTTACGTGAATCTTCAATGTAGGGATTTGTCTAACGTCAATCATGCTTGGATAATTCTTCAGATACTCATAGATCGTCGTGCGACCCACAAGCTTTGCAGTTGCTGGATCAGGCGAGAATGGAAATTCAACGACAACATTTGCGTCGCAGAGTTCCGACCAGGCCTTCATGTCCTTCGCAAGGAAAGTATCTAGGGTACGTTTCAATAATTGTGCTGCTGTTAACTTGTTACTCATAATGTTCTCCTATTTGTTTATTTTAGTTTATCGAAAACGTTTGTTTGTGAAAAAGTCCCATTAACGCTGTCTTACTAAAATTATCCGACTCGATACTGTCCGCCATCGACCACTAGAGCTTGACCCGTCATAAATGCGGCGTCCTCCGAAGTTAGAAAAAGTATTGCGCCGACGATGTCTTCGGGTTCGGCGAATCGTTGAATAGCCTGTCCTTGCCATGTGGCCCGCCTCTGCTCTTCACCTTGCGCTTCAGTTGCAGGAGTGTGAGTGAGCCCGGGCAGTACGGAATTGCAGGTGATCCCGTCATTAGCCACATCGTTCGCAAGACCACGCATGAATCCGATGATTCCCATCTTCGAACAAATATAATGACTCATGCCGGTGATCGTAAGACCTATGGAATTTGAAGAAATGCCGACGAAACGGCCCCACTTTGTTTTCCGCATTACAGGTACGAACTGTTTAGCAGACAGAAATTGAGAACCGAGATTGATCGACATGGTTTTCTGCCAAGTTTCAAAATCGAGTTCTTCGATGGGGTGATGCGGATAATAAGCAGCATTATTCACAACGATGTCGACACCACCGAAAGATTCGTTAGCCGTACGCGCGATTGCCGCCCAGCCTTCCGGCATTGAAACGTCGGCGATAACACCGACCGCCTTCTCACCAATTGCCGCAACTGTTTCAGACGGGAACTTAAGATCAACGGCAACAATTGTTGCGCCTCGATTGGCAAGGCCCGCGGCAATGGCAGCGCCAATGCCTCTTCCTGCGCCGGTAACAACTGCAACACGATTTGCGTGAGTTAATAAGCTGGCCATACAATATCTCCTTTACTTAGCAGCAACAGCTTTGGCTGCCGCTTCAAGATCAACTGTTAAATCCGCAGAATCACCAATCCAAACGCCGCCAGTTTCTAGCGTTGTGTTGTAAGTGAGTCCGAAGTCTTTTCAGTTTGGAATTCCTTGCGCAGCGGCCTTAGAAAATGTTATGCACCCAGTGACTACAATAAGCGGTACGCACTCTCATGCTTTGGGTGGCGTACGTCGATTGTCGATGCTGAGCGCGCCCGCCCCAAACGCGACGATCTGGAGCAGTCCACCGGCCATCATCACATTCTTCAGAAAGTGGATCATTTGGTTTTGATCGGCGAAGTTGCGATGAAATGACAGTGCAGTGGCGAGTGAGAAAACGACCAGAACTCCAGCGACGACGCGGGCTCTGAAACCGGCGACGAGCAGCAGACCGCCACCCATCTCGACGGTTACCGCGAGGATCAGAGCCAAAGCGGGCAGCGGTAAACCGGCAGCGCGAATCATCTCGGTGGTCGGGCCAACGGCCGCTAGCTTGCTGAGGCCGCTCATCGCGAAGGGCAAACCAATCAACAAGCGGCCAATGAAAGGAATATATCGGGTTGAATTCAAAGTAGTCACTCCCGTACGACGGTTAAATCAGAAGACATCGAGCAAAGCATCCCGGCCCGGCCGAGACGATCGGAGCGGTTTGCGATGGCTCTTTGTCGGGGAACAAGTACGAGCAGGCCTTGACGATCTGCGATACATTTTTCGTCGTAATCTCTCTTAAATGTGAGTAGCGGGTTCCTGCGACATCGTGGTCGACGTACCTCCAATCGCCATCGCTTGATTCGCTGGTGGGCGGGGACGCTAGAACATGGGACGTGCTAACAGCGAGGACAGTCGCAGCAAGAGTTTCCGTGAGCCTCCGTGCCCAGAGCGCTGTGAGACTCGGATAAGACTGTATGCGTCGCGGAACGGTCATGACCAAACTCCTGTGGTTTTAAAAATCTCGGCGCTGCTAATGGCCCACACAATGCGGTGATTAGCGTTCAAATCGGGTATTGCCGCTGACCGCTGTGAGCGTTGATCCAAATACGATCCTGAAACACCTTTTAGGCTTCCAGGCCCCGTCCGTCCCCAACGTTCCTCTGAAGAGGATCAAGCCTCGACTGCCTTAGCCGCCATTGTGGCTTTGGCCCACCAGATTAAATCGTCCAATGCGGCCTTCGCCGAAGGCAGGATGCCGGCCTCAATCTGCTCGATCGGTTTGTTACCGCCCATGGGAAACACGGTCATGAAGTCGCTGCCGCCGATATGGACGGTCGAACGGGTCGAGACCATCTGAAGCTCGACGGCGATTGCCCGCAGATGCTCGATAGCGCGGCCCCCGCCCGCGCTGCCATAGCCGATGGCGGTAAAGGGCTTTTTGTTCCACTGCTTGTAGGCTTGATCGAGCGCGTTCTTCAAAACGCCGGTGATCGAGTGATTATATTCCGCGACGACAAAGATGTAGCCGTCGAAGCGGCCGATCGTCTCCTGCCAGCGAATCGCCTCGGGATCCTTGCTAGGCGCGTGCAGGTTCGTTGCGACCTCGGCGAAGAAGGGCAGCGGGTGCTCGCGGAGGTCAAGCAGTTCGACCTGCATGTCATCTCGCGCTTGCGCTTGCTTGAGCATCCACTGCGCTGGCTTGTCAGCGAAGCGGGTGGGTCGCGTGGAGCCGATGATGAGAGCAATCCGGGGCTTCGATGTCATGGTAACCTCACATAGGGTGCGCACAGAAGCATGAACTATCTTGGTGAACGCGATTCCCCGTCTGTGCGGTACCTCACGCACAGTGCACTTGTAGATGGCCCTGAAACATCACGAGTGGCAATGTATGGTTATAATCACGAAACACCAATCCTCGCGCCATGATTATCGGCAAATCCTACCGTCACTTGTGGAACCAAAAATGGGAGGGGTGAGGGGTGCGGATGTGATCTGCGGCGAAAGCGCTCCGAGCGGCAAATCGGCGCCGTCCGTGAGGTAACAGACAGATGGACCCGTGCGCTGCAAAGCACGATGTGCGCTGCTAGAGTTTCAGGCGGCCGACGAAAGAGGCAGAGTGCAGACGACGGGTGCTGTTGAGTGTGCGTTATCGAGACTCCCGCGACAGTCCCCTACAGAGACCCTACTTCACTGGCACTACCACATTCGACATCGCGGCTTCGATCTCGTACGGTTCTTTGGGCCGGACTTACGCTTCCGCTTCGTCTTGCTAAACCGGAACAAGCCTTCGACGCCAATCGGTTCGAACCTATCGGAGGTAAATGTGCTGCAGTCGGCGGCTCCTCCTTAGAGCATCGCGGTGCATTACTAATTTAGGTAGCAATACCTACAGGAAGGAGCCGGTCGTATTCCATTTTTACCACCGCGTAGCATTCGCAGCTGCGTTTCTCTAAGCCACTGCGATCAATCACGGTGATGTGCCCGCGCACGTAGCGAATCAGTCCTGCTTTCTGCAATTGCAGCGCGCTCTGAGTTACCGTCTCGCGCCTAACGCCGAGCATCTTACCGATCAGTTCCTGCGTCATATTGAGTTGGTAACCCCGCAATCGATCGAGACTCAGCAACAACCAGCGACAGAGCTGCTGATCCAACGAGTGATGCCGATTGCAAACCGCGGTTTGCGACATTTGCGTAATCAGAGCTTGGGTGTAGCGCAGCAATAGGTTAAGGACCGGACCCGCTCGATCGAATTCGTCTTTCATAAGTTGCGCCCCCAATCGAAATCCATGACCCGCGCTTTGCACGACCGCCCGGCTAGGCGTGGACCCGCCGCCCATGAAGAGCGAGACTCCTAACAAGCCTTCATAGCCTACAACGGCAATCTCCGCCGAGGCACGATTTTGAAATTCGTAGAGCAGGGAGACGATAGCGGTGGTCGGAAAATAGACATGGGCAAGCGTATCTCCCGATTCGTACAACACGTCGCCCAAGCGCATTTTGACGTATTCCAGGTGCGGCTGCCAGCGCTGGAATTCCTGCTTCGGCAGCGCCCCAAGCAATTGATTCTTTCGTGGATCAGGGGAGATAGGCATTAGATGGCTCTGGCGCATCGCGGGGGTAAATGGGTCGTGCTGAAGCCTTTTGCTTCTAGAGCCGCTCTTTTATGCGAGTGCCATCGCCCACTCCGCGTTGCGCGACCAGCCAAGGTGCTGACGACCACGACCGAAGGAGCATTATCCCTTACAAATGCGATGGGCCAGTTCAATGCCAGTGATCGTGATAGGCCGCGTTCTTGAACGACTTGAAGCCCGCCATCGACGCACAGCGGCGCGTGATGGCGCAATGGCCTTGCTTGATGAGGTTGTTCAAATACTTACCGTCCGAACCTTCACATTGCGCCTGTGCTAACGGCACCGGCCAGGCCGCTTCGACAAAGCGATTCAAGGCGGCCTCTGCATTCGGCGATGATGCATAACGATATGAGGTCTTTGAATCCCTCTATTGGGGGATCCATGAACGCAAAAGGAAACGAGAGAGCGTGGTGGCCTTGTCGTTCGACTACACCTGGTAAGTCTCTACTTCGGGAAGAGTAACTGAACCTGAAGGCGAAGGGTCCACGTGCCGCCCTCGTGAGGTCGGACGACATCGTCGAATGCTTGAACATAGGCATTCACTGCCTGGCGGCCAATGTGCAAAATCTTGCCGCCGCCCCCACCCACCGGCACCGTCCACTTATTCCCCGAGGTGGCTTTCCAATCCGCGGTGATGATGGGGGAACTGGCAAGATACCAGCCGTGCGAGAAGTTGTAGTCCACAAACGGTTGCATCAAGAATTGGTGAACGCTTTTTCGATCGTCTTGGCCCCCTATCGAAGCCACATCGGTGATTAAAACACCCACCAACCATGGGCCCTGAATAGTAAGGAGTGCAGTAGACAGTCCCGCGCTGTCCTTGCCGGTACCCACGCTCCGATCACTTGCGGTTGCGAACGAAAACGAGGGGCCTAGACCCCAGATCAGTCCCCCAAAGGGCTTAACGGGCGACATATATAGTGATAGTTGCACATCGCCCAGACCGCTCACATTTCCGAGACCCGGCGCCAGCGGCGGCTGATCGATTACCGGGACAATGGTACGCGTAATCAGATTCCAGTCTGAAGTGAGCCTGAATGGGACTACGGGCTCTATCAAGAGCGAGTCCTGGACGCGCGAATTTTCACCGACGCCAAAGGTCGTATTGTTTTGGAACGGAACCGAGATCATGGAGGCGATGGGATTTTGTGCCTGCTTGGCGATTTCGGGTGAGTCCTGCGCGCTGGCAGACACGCTATGACAGAGTGGTACGAGGACGCACAGAATGCCGAGCCAGTGTCTCGCGTGCCCCTGCACACCTGAACTTGATTTGAGAGAGAGTCCTTCCACAGCAGAGCACCCGACGTTTCACGACCAGTTGACCGCGAAGCTACAGCAGCCTGAGATGTCGGTTCCTCCCCCTTCCGGGGGATCTAGGCAGAACGTTGAGTGCGTTACGGTGACGTACCCGCGCGTCGCGCAAGCGCCCCATTAGGCGACACAGCACAGTGACTTCCGCTCTGTTACCCGTCTTGATCCTTGGTATCGTCCTTGTCAGCTACATAGCGCTGCGGCCGTTCCCGTCGCGGGTTCGCTACTTGTTTGACTTCGTGTGTTTTGTCGGCGCGACCTTCATACTTTTTCGAAATCAAACTCACCCCTTACCAGGCAACGGTGAGGCCGCCAACACCACCTCGTTATGGTTGCATGCAGTAGCCGGTATCTGGTGGCTGCTCGGCGCGCGAGTGCTCGTTGCGGTCATGTCATTCACGCTCAATCGCAACCGCCGATGGCGCGAGGCACGGCTGTTTCCTGATCTCACCGCCGCCGCGATCTACACCGCCGCTGTATTGGTTGTCTTGATTTCCGTGCTCGCGCTGCCCATTGGCGGTCTGCTCGCGACCTCGGGCGTCCTCGCGATCGTGCTGGGCCTTGCACTGCAGAACACACTGGCGGACGTGTTTGCCGGAATCGCATTCGGTATTGAAGCGCCCTTCAATGTGGGCGATCGAATTTCGCTCGGCGACAAAACCGAGGGCACGGTGGTGCAGATGAACTGGCGTTCGATTCGCATTCTCACCGACGGCGATGATGTCGCGATTGTCCCAAACAGTGTGGTCGCCAAATCGGACATCGTGAACCGCAGCTTTCCGACTCGCGTTCGTTCAGCATTCATAGAGCTTTCGTGTCCCGCCACCTCAAATCCCGAGCGAGTCATCGATACGCTTCAACAAGCCACATTACTGTGCCCCCCTATTCTTCCCGTGCCAGTCTCCAGCGCCGTGTTGACACGCCTAGGCTCGAATGAAAGCCGATATCGGGTGACTTTTTCGGTCTCTGATACTGAACATCTTTCAACGACCAAAGACCTGCTGCTGCGGCATGCAAGGCGGCAACTTTACTATTCCGATCTCTACTTTCCGCACGCTGCGCAAGACACTCGAGCACCTGATGAAGACACGGGCCGACCGTTTCATGCAGCGCTGCCGCTTCTTCAAGACATCATCCTTTTCGAAGCTCTGAAAGCGGAGCAACTGGCCGAACTAGCCGCCCACTTAAAGCCGCGATCGCTCGAACCCGGAGAAGTGCTGTTCGCGCAAGGGGGAACCGAAGCGACGCTCTTCATCGTCGTCTCTGGAATTCTTCAAATCAGCGAAAGTACTGCGCTTTCTGAGCAACAGACAGTTGGCTTTATTGGGGCCGGCGACTACATCGGTGAAATCAGTTTGCTCACCGGCGCGCCTTATTCGGCCATGGCCACCGCTCGCACCCATTGCAAGCTCTATGGACTCGACTGCCATGTCATAAGGCCGCTGCTCGCAGCAAATTCCGACTTGTATGCCGAATTTGACCGGTCTGCGCGCCGCGGCCTCGCGATTCTCAATCGAGTCGTGGCTGTTCGCGCTACCGATGACAGCGCCCGCCAATCGCTGCTCCATCGCCTTCGCGCATTTTTTGACAATCCACGTTAGCGATCTAGCCCTTGCCGCAGTCGCTCCCCCAAAGGGGGGAATACGGGCAGTGGATAAACCGATGACACTGCTTTCTCATGAACATCGCGATAAGTTATCCGGAGCGAGGCGGCGCGTTCTACCGTTTTCCGCCGGCAACTCGGTTGTGGTGCGCGGCGCCAATGCTGGGTTTAATAGGTGGCTGCGACGGGGCGCCCTCGCGCAATATTCTAGGCTCGTATTTTCCGTCTTGGATGGTTTGCGCGCTGGTGGGTATTGCGTTGGCGCTTGTCGCCCGCGCCATTTTTAAGGCCTCGGGGCTGCTCGAGGAACTACCCGTCCCCTTCGTCGTCATGCTGGCGATTGCCTGTGCAGGCACCTTTTCAATGTGGCTGATATGGCTGTCTTGAAGGATGCCTATGAGTGAAGGCAAGTCGCTTCGCGGCAAAGTGATTGCCACAATGGCACTCGGACTGGCCATCGTTCTGGGCATCCTCGTCGTCTTCGCGATCGATCGGCGCCCTCGCACGCACGATGCGCGCATTTTTGCCTACAGCGCAGCGATGGCGTCGGAGATCAGTGGACGTATTGTCCAAATCCTCGTGACCAATGACCAAGATGTCGCCAAAGGGGCGCCGCTCCTCGTCATTGATCCAGTGCCATATGAATTGCAACTGCGCCAAGCGCGCGCACAGGTGGCCGCTCTCAAGGCACAGATCGCTCTGACGGGACGTCAAGTCACCTCCCAGGGTTCTGGCGTCCAAGCGGCCGAAAGCCAAGTCCTGAAGGCGCGCGACCAACTAAGGTACGCCCAGGACACGCGCAAGCGCCTCGAGCCGTTGGTGAAACCTGGCTTCGTTACTCAACAGCAGTTGGATGAAGCCAAGACGAACGAAGCCGCTGCCGAAGCATCCGTCCAAGCGCTCACCCGAAGCGCCACGCAGGCCCGCCAAGCGGTGGGCGATACTTTGAGCCTCGAAGCTCAATTGGAGGGGGCGGCAGCGGCAGAGGCCAATGCCGCGCGCAACTACGAATTGACGACCCTGCGTGCTCCGTTTGCGGGAAAGGTAGTTGGATTGCAAATTGCGGAAGGCACATTTGCCGTCGGCGGCCACGCGCTCTTCAGTCTCATCAAGTCCGATGCGTGGTATGCCATCGCCGACTTTCGAGAAACCGAATTGCCGCGAATCGCCGTCGGCGATCGAGCGACAGTGTGGACCATGTCCGAGAGCAACAGCGCCTTTACAGGGCGGGTGGAAAGCTTGGGCGCGGGCGTGCAATCGACCGATCAAGACGGCCCCGGTCTTCCGGTCGTCGGCCGCGACCTCAACTGGGTGGTGGTCGCGCAGCGATTTCCTGTCTGGGTTCGGCTCGATAACCCACCTCCCTTTGCCATGCACGTGGGATTAACCGCATCCGTCAAAGTGCATCATGACGGCGCTCGCTGAGTCGCAACGATCCCGCCCGCTCCTTGATCTGCTCGCCATCGAACTGGCGCCGCGAGAGGGCCGATGGGCGGCGGTCGCGCGCATCGCAACTGGATCTGCGATCACTGTGGTCATCGCGATGGTCTTTCAGATACCCCAGCCGACCTACATGGCCTATATCGTTTTTCTGATCAGCAGGGATGAGAAGAATGCAACCCTAACGTCGGCTCTCGGCGGCTTGGCCGCCGCCACACTCGGGGTTCTCGTGGTCTTGGGCCTGGAGCTCATCGACACCGGCGAACCCGCAGTGCGATTGCCCCTCATGGCGATGGCGACTTTTGCCGCGATGTATACCGCGCGCACGTTTGCGCTGGGTCCCATCTCCTTCCTGGCCGGCTTTGTCATCGTGTTGCTGCAAACGCTGGTCGATGACGTGCCAAGTCCGGAGGCCCTGACACGCGCGACCTTGTGGACTTGGGTGGTGATATTCGTGCCGGTGGCGGTGACGGTCATCGTCAATTTACTGTTTGGTCAGGGGGCTGTGGCATTCATCAACCGCAGTGTCCGAAAGGTCCTTAAGGAGTGGGAGACCTCGCTTGCAAACGGCGACTACCGTAAATCCCTTCCTGACTGGCGCGCACAGCTCCTACCGTTGCTCGAGATCGCGCAACATAGCACCCAAAAGGGGCCGCGAGCCGGCCGAATCACGGTACCTGTGATACGTGCACTTCTCGATGCGCTGGTGATCTTAGAGGCCCTTCCCGACGACCTGCCGGACGATCTTCGAAAAGAGCTGGCAAGTCGGCTGCGAGCCTGCAGACAGGCCATCGAGTCAAAGGTCGCCCCAGCGATGCATGAATCCCTGGTGCCGTCCTCACAATTCGTCGGCGCGAGCAACGAACGATCTCCGGCGGTGATTGCCGTGCGCAGCACGCTGTGCAGCCTCTTGGGTACGATTAGTCACCCTGTCACCCCGCCTGACGAAACCGAAGCACATCACCCGCCTCGACGACTCTTCGTCGCCGACGCGTTCAGCAATCCAGCCCACTGGCAATTTGCCCTGAAGACCACGATGGCGGTCATGGTTTCGTACGCCATCTACACACTTCTCGACTGGCCCGGGATGCGCACCGCCATCGTCACTTGCTTTTTTGTCTCCCTCTCTAGCCTGGGTGAGACCGTGCATAAGCTGGTACTCAGGCTCTCCGGCGCCGTCATTGGCGGACTTATCGCCGGCCTGTGCATTGTCTTTGTCCTCCCGCATCTCACTGATATCGGCCAGCTATGTCTACTGATTGCTGCTGTGTCGGTGGGCGCCGCCTGGGTGGCGACGAGCAGTGAACTGCTCTCCTACGCCGGCATGCAGATCGCATTCGCCTTCTTTTTAGGTATTTTGCAAGGTTACGCGCCCGCGACCGACCTCACGGTCCTTCGCGACCGAGTCGCCGGCATTCTGCTCGGGAATATCGTGATCACAATTATATTCAGTTCGTTTTGGCCCCAATCGGCCAGATCCGGTGTTCGTGCGGCGATTTCCGAGGCGCTGCGCGCGATTGGGCAAGTGATCCGTCAGCCACGTAATGCCGGGGAGGCTCGCATGCGCACAGTTCAGGCACTGGTGCGGGCCGATCACATGCACACCTTGAGCCTCTTCGAGCTGCGTATGCTGCCGAGCCACGCGCGGGAGAGCCTAAGTGTTCCCTCTGTCGCGAATATCGAACGGCTCGCGGGAGCGGCGTTCGTCGTGACGACGGATGCGATTTCCCGTTATGCCGAACCGAAATCCACTGCCCGGTTGGCCGAATGGGCTGAGTCTGCCGCAGACAACCTCTCGAGAGGTCGGCCGGTGCCTCCAAGTCCTTTGCTTACCGCTTCCTCGTCGGCAACTACGATAGAACCCGATGCACTCTTAAGCCAACGCGCCATCGAACAACTCGAGTCGGAGGTTCAGCATGTTGCTTCAGCAGTGCATTGAACGCTCGACGGTCGGATTGACTTTTATTGCTAGCGTGCTCAGCGCTCATCTGGCTGTCGCGCAAGCGCCGCCGAGCCCCGAGCGACCCTGGGCGATTCCCGAATCGGCCATCCGCCGCGCCGCCGCCTTGGGTGATACCGGTCCTTCGGTTCCGCACAAGCAGTACGATCTGGCCGCGCTGATCGATCTTGCAGAAAGAGAAAATCCAAAAACGCGGGGTGCGTGGGAAGCCGCGCGTGAAGCGGCCGCGGGTATCGGCCTCGCAGAAAGCGCGTATCTTCCGCAGCTTTCCTTGCAAGCGATCGGCGGCTTTCAGCACACACCGTTGCCCATGCCAAAAACCCTGGTGCCGGCGGGCTATTTTGTCTCCGATACGCGGGAAGTCATTCCAGAGCTGGCTCTGAAATGGTTGCTTTTCGACTTCGGCCGTCGCGATGCCCAATTGCAAGCCGCGCGCGCAGACTCTTTTGTCGCCAACGTGACCTTCACCGGTGCCCACCAGAAACTCATATTCGACGTATCGCAAGCGTATTTTGACTTAGGCGCCGCGCGCGGGAAGCTCCATGCCGCGCAGAAGGCCTTGAGTACCGCTCTTACGACTCAGGATGCCGCAGTTGCCAAGCAGAATAACGGCCTCGCCACCGTGGTTGCGGTGGCGCAGGCGCAACGACAAACGGCTCAAGCACGGTATACGCTGGCAGCAGCCGAAGGCGCTGAGAGAACCGCGCGCGCCAATCTCATTGCGGCCCTCGGCGTGCCTGCTGCTACGGAAATCGATGTGGTAGATAGCGCGGAGTTGCCGCTACCGCCCGCTCCGGCCGACAGCGTGTCCAAGGCCGTCGATCAAGCTCTCGCTCACCGGCCGGATGTCATTGCGGCGCTCGGCAGAGTAGATGCGGCCGAGGCGGCTCTCAAGGGCGAGCGGCGTTCCTACTATCCCGAGATCGAACTCGCGGGGAAAGCATTTCAGAATATTGGCTCGTTGAACTCCGACGGCGGCCCTTATTCGAATATTAATCGGCCCGGACAAAGCATTCTCCTGTCGTTTAGTGTCCCCCTGTTTGACGGAGGCATGCGACGAAATCGCATCTCCATGGCCGATGCCAAAGCGCGGGAGGCGCAAGAACAACTGGCGGCCGCGCGCGACTCCGCCTCGCAACAGGTGGTGCGCGCCTACAATGGATTGCTGACGAGCTTGGCCGAGTATGATGCCGCGACGGTTTTAAGTCAGGCCGCGCACACAGCCTACGAGGCGGCCCTGCGTTCGTACCGCCAAGGGGTCGGGACCTATACAGATCTTGCCACCGAAGAGAACGCCGTCGTCCAAGGCGACACGCAGGTTGAAGATGCGCGTGCGAATGCCCACACGGCTGCGGCCGCGCTGGCGCTTTCCATGGGAGCGATTGACATCGCCGGAGTCGCGCCCTGAACGATCGTCGCACCTACGACTCTTGTCGATCCACTACCGCGAGAAGGCTCGTATAATCGCGCGCAAGCGCAGCCGCCATGAGTTGAAATGGCGGCGGACCCGAAATGGCCTTTCGCGCATACCATAAACCGCTGAGCGCGAGTACGCCCCAACCGCCGCAAACCGCCCACGCCACCTCGGTCCGATGCAGGCTGTCCCATGCCGAGACAATCAACGCGACCGACAGGAAGCATGCAAAGATGAGGCCTGCGGCTGCAGAGATGCTCGCGCCCACGGACGCCTTGACGATCTCATCCCGGAACTTGTGTAGATCATCTCTGGCGAGCGGACCGTAATGTGGTGCTCGCTCACGCAAAAACTGAAGAATTGACTTGACTCGGTGAACTCGGCGAAACATGTTTTAACTCCGCATTGGTGAATCTAGTGGTTTTTCAAGCCGGATCCGCCTTCCGAACCTTCGATCGATTTTTGGCACGAAGCGTCGATACCGCTCGCGGGGCTCGTCAACACCGCGACGATGGCGTCGGCGAACGCCGCGATCTCTCGTTGATACCCCTCGACTATTCCTGCGTAGCCGGTAAGGATCTTTTCATCGGCCTGGAATGTACAGGTTGTCACCCGAGCACCATTAGATCGCTGCCCCGCGGCGGATAAGGTTGCACTCCAAGACGCTTCGAGCAGCGTGTGCCGCCCGAATTCCGCCTCGAGATGTTGCACGTCGATGTCGAGCGTTAGCTTGGCAAATGCGGGGCGCAGTCCGGTCATGCGGCCCAGCCGGCGCTGTAGCTCGAGGCGCAGCGCATCTTTGATTTCATCGTTCACAGGCGACGCCCATCGCTCATTCTCGAGACGCGTCACTTCGGTCGGCCCGGTGCGAACCATCAGCTCGGAGCGGTTGAGTTGCGGCGGGATATGGAGGACTCGCACATCGACGGTGAGGGTTGTCTCCGAAGCTGGCAAGGTTCTGTCGGGCGGCGGAGTCAAGGTGTAGTAACGAACCGGCACCGACGTACAGCCGATACCGGCGCTCACGAGCCACGCAACAGCGAACCGTAGGTAGAAGCCTTTCACGGTTTGGCGTCCGGGGATGACGCCGCAGGCCTCTGCGGCATCTTCTGCGGTCGCCTCCCGCGCAAGAGCGCTTCTGGATGACGATCGATATAGTCGGCCAGTTCACGCACGGCCTGCAAAGTGCTGCGGCTCTCCGATAATGTCTCCGTGAGACCGCGTTGTAGGGGCGATTCCACGTCCAAAGTCCGCTCGGCAGAATCAAGCGTGCTATGCAGGGCCGACAGAGTATCCACGGCGCTCGGCAGCACCCGGCCATGGAGCTCGCTCAAGGTTTCGTGAAGGTCCTTCAAGTCCGTATGCAAATCCGCCGCGATTTGCTCGAGCGGTAGATCATTCACCTTCGTCATCAGCCGGCCGACACTGGCTTCCAGCTCTTGAAAAGTCCCATTCACCGTCGGCAGTTCGAGCGGTCGAATCGACGCGTCAAAGGCGGCTCGAGGGCTCGCGGGCAGGAAATCGAGCGCGATATAGAGCTTCCCGGTCAGCAGGCTTGCCGATCGCGGCTGTGCGCGCAGGCCTCGGCTGACCAGGGTTCCCACGAACGCTGCGAGCGTCTCAACGCTCTCGGTCTTGCCCTGCTCGGCGAGCGCCTCATAAGCTTGTCCCATACGGCGGGGATAGAGTTTGGCGGTCACAATGACCGGAAAGGATTTGTCCTGACGCTCGTAGCCTAAGTCCACGGCGACGACCGACCCAATGTTGACCCCGACGAATTCGACCGGCGCGCCTACCTCTAGTCCCCGCAGCGCTTGCGCGAATCGCATCCGGACATAGTGCGGGTCCCCATCGGGCGGTGCCATCGCCTCGATTTCGTTTTTGTACAGGGAGAATTCACCCGGCATGCCGCCCGCCGTAAAAAAAAGGGCTTCAATGGGCCCGTCGTCGAAGGCGAGGCCTCCGGCAAGTACCGCCGCCAAGGATTCGGTTTGCACATTCAGGCCATCGGCGCCGAGCTTGACGTCGATCCCGCTTGCATTCCAGAAGCGCGTCACGGGCTTCACGAAGTTATCGTAAGGTGCCTCGACAAATACGGTCACACGCGTGCTGCCGTCGGGCAGCAGATTCTCATCGATCACGCGACCCACCGGGAACTGCCGAAAATACACCGGCGCGCCTATCGCGAGGGAACCGGCGCGCGCGGCGTGCAACTGCAGCTCACGACCGTGCGGACCGTGTGAAAGGGCCGGCGGATTCTCCAGTCCGACAAACTGGCGCTCACGGAGCGTGGCGGCGCCGGTCTTCATGCCGATGTACACCCCCGACAGCAGAGTTTCGAGCCCCGACACCGAGCCCACGCCGACGCGCGGTCGCACGATCCAGAATTGGGTGTCCGCTTTCAGCAGGCTCGCCGCGTCTTTCGACAAATCGGCGGTCACCACGACTGTTTGGTGATCCCGGCTCAGCACGACGGCCGACACGCGCCCCACCGTGACGTCCCGATACTTGACCAGCGTCTTGCCCACTTGGACCCCCTCGCCGCTCAAGAAGCTGATCGTGATCCGCGGACCCGAGTTCTCCCAATTCCTGATGAGCAGTGAAATACCGATGACGGCGGCGGCTATGGGCACCACCCACACCAATCGCGGAATCCAACGTCGGTTCTGAACCACCGGCGTGGGAAGCTCCTCCTCGGAAGGTGGCGTGGGCGCCGCGCTCACGCTGGTCGATCCCAGATCAAGCGGGGGTCGAAGCTCAACGCCGACAACATGGTCACGACCACGACGGCGCAAAAGAAGGCTATGCCGGCGCGCGGCTCGGCGGTACCTAACACCTGAAACTGCATTAGTGCCGAGGTTAATGCAACAACGATGACATCGAGCATCGACCAATAGCCGATGAACTCCACGATCCGGTAGAGTGCGGTCCGCTGATGTTGCTGCCATCGGCTGTTCTTGCGTACCGTGAGGAGCAGCAAGCCGATGGCGATAAACTTCGTGAATGGCACCGCAATGCTGGCAACGAATATCAACAGGGCGATATCCCGGTCCCCCGAGCGCCAGAACTCGAGAATCCCGCCGAGAATCGTGCTGTCCGCCTCACCCAACAATCCGCTGGTGTGCATCACGGGCAGCAGGTTTGCGGGAATGTAAAGGACGATACCTGCAATCAGCCAGGCGAGCGTCATCTCGATGCTGAAGGGCGTGCGATGCTCGATTCGACTTTGGCAGCGCGGACAGCGCCGATCTATCCTGAGAGATGTGCCGGACACTGCGAGTCCGCAGGTTCGGCAAAGACTTAAACCGAGTTCGAATGATTGCTTCAACAGCGTCATGTCTTGACCGCGTGGGCAATCGACCACCAAGACGCCGGATCACAGCGCCCGAGTAAGGCTAGCACCGTTGTTAAGGCCGCGATCGCCCAGATGCCGGCTCCCGCCGTAATGGGGACCCAATTCGAGAGTTTCACGATTGCGACCAAAGCGCCAAGTAAGAAAACCTCTGTCATGCTCCAGGGACGCATCCGGTGGAGCAGCCTCATGATGGGTCCAAAGCCAGGCGGTCGGTGCCCGGCGCGCGCGAACAGCAGCACCCAGAAGAGGAGCGCTATTTGCACCGCCGGGATGAGGAAGGTAGTGAACGCCAATCCTAAGGCAGCGACTGAAATCCAGCCCTGCTGCAACGAACGCACGGCAAACCAGATATTGGCCCTGGTCTCAATCCCTGCGATGTCAATGCTTAGGATCGGTGTGAGATTAGCGATGGCGAAAAAGATCGCCGCGGCGCAGACGAGTGCCAATCCACTCTCCACGTTCGCGCCAAAATAGCGTGCCAGAACCGCATCACAGCGTCGGCAGAGAGCTACATCGCCCCGGCGCAAGGGAATCGCGCGATACACGGTGTCGCAATCGCGACAAATGAGTATCGGGCTCACCGGTGCCGCTCGGTCTGCATATCAGGACTCCCAAACCCGCATCGCCAGACCTTCCAGGCGGGCGCAGGACAATGTGAGCGCCGCGGCACCGATTGGCCCCTCGCTTAGATAAAGTTCTCGCCGATCATTTCGAAAACATCGCCCGCCTTTCCATGCATAACGGCCTTGATTGAATACATGGCCATGCCATAAGCGGGCCCGAGTGCCGTGAACGGCGGCATCACGAGTTCCATCGGCTCGACCTTGACATTGAGCAACGCGGGCCCGGGCTGCGCGAGCCACTCGGCCACGGCGCCTTCGAGGTCTTCCGCCTTGCTGACCGTCTTGCCCCACAGCCCCATCGCCTCTGCGACTTTGCCGAAATCCGGATTGGTGAGATTCGTATAGATCGGTAACATTCCCTCGCCCTTCTGCTCGAGCTCCACGAATCCCAACTTGCCGTTGTCGTAAACGGCAATCTTGATCGGCAGATTCTCTTGTACGGTGGTGAGCACATCGCCGAGCAACATCGTGAAGCCGCCGTCGCCGGCCAAAGCAATGACTTGGCGACCCGGCTGCGCCTGCTGCAATCCGATGGCATTCCCGATCGAGGTCGCCATGGTGCCATGCAGGAGGCTGCCGAACATGCGCCGTTTGCCGTTCGCCTCCACCATTCGCAACATCCACACGAGCGGCGTCCCGTCATCGGCTGCAAACAAAGCATCTTGATTGGCGAGCCGATTGATAATCGAGGTCAAATATTGGCCAGGTATTTTGCCGCGATGGCCCGGCGTGGCTCTCTCCGCCTGCGCTTTGATGGCCTTCTTGTGGCGTTCCACATACGTATCGAGGAATGTGGCATCTTCGCGCTGCGCAACGCGCGGCAGCAGCGCCTGAAGCGTGTCCTTGATATTTCCCACCACGCCGAGGGTGACCGGATGGCGGCGGCCGACATGGGTCGAATCAACATCGACTTGGATGATCTTGGCGTGCTCGGGGTAGAATTGCCGCCACGCAAAATCGGTACCGAGAAGCAGCAAGGTGTCACAGTTTAAGACGGCGTGGTATCCGGACTCCGTTCCAATCACGCCCGTCATGCCCACGTTGTTCGGATTGGCGTATTCGATCTGATCCTTGCCGCGCGAGGTATGCGCGACCGGCGCTTTGAGGCGCTCGGCAAGCTCGACGACCTCGTCGTGGGCGTCCACACAACCGGCGCCAGCGTAAATCGTGATGTTTGTGCCTTCCGCCAGCATATCGGCGATCCGATCCAAATCCTCGTCACTCGGCCGTATGACGGGCTTGTTGACATGGACGCGAAACGGGGGCTCACTGACCGCATCCGCATCCGCGATGTCGACAGGGACAATGAGGACTGCCACCCCCCGCTTGGAGATCGCGGCCTGACACGCCATGACTGTCTTTCGCAGCGCCTGGTCCGGCGTCAAGATCATTTCACAAAATACGCTGCAGCCCCGATAGACGTCTTGGAAATTCACTTCTTGAATGAAATTGAATCCGAGCTCGCTTCGCACCACTTGGCTCGCGATGAGAATGACCGGCGCGCGATTGCGGTTCGCTTCATACAACCCGTTGATGAAATGCAAGCTGCCCGGTCCGCAACTGCCGGCTACCGCGGTGAGGCGGTCCATCAGAAGCGCTTCACCCTGCGCGGCAAAGGCTCCCGCCTCCTCATGCCGCATGTGAACGAACTTGATGTCACTGCGACTCAGGGAGGTGGCAAACGTGTTGAGCGTGTCCCCCACGATGCCGTAGCAATTCTTGACACCGGCTGATTGCAAGGTCTCGACAATGACTTGCGCTACTTTCTTACTCATTGAGATCTCCGCCACGTTGGGAAGGGAGCCATTGGATGGTCCGCGAGCTTAAGATTGGCGCAGGACATCAGGCTGTCCCATCCCCCTAATGGGTGACAGACAGGGCCGACCGTTGGCAATCGGCATCCTTATATGAGCAGCCTGCAATAGTGATCGGCGATGAATGCACCAAACAGAGCCATCAGGTAACAAATGGAGAAACGAAAGGTTCGAATGGGAAGGTCGGGTCGAACGCCTCGGTGAAGAGCCAAGACCAAGTAAAGAAGCCGCGCATCGAGCACGAGCGCGGCCGCGAGATAGATCAATCCACTCATGCCAATGACTACCGGGATCAGCGTGCACAGAATGAGCAAGATCGAGTAGAGCAGAATCTGAAGACGCGTGTACGGAATCCCGTGAGTCACTGGCAGCATGGGTATGCCCACCTTCGCGTACTCCTCGCGTCGCGCAATCGCGAGCGACCAGAAATGCGGTGGTGTCCACGTAAAGATGATCATGAACAACACCAATGCGTGCGCATCGATGGAGTGAGTCACGGCCACCCACCCCAGGACCGGGGGCGCTGCGCCGGCGGCGCCGCCGATCACGATATTTTGGGGCGTCGCGTGTTTGAGCCAGCCGGTGTAAATGACCGCATAACCAATGACTGAGCCGAACGTCAGTAGCGCGCAGAGACTGCCGACCGACAGCCATAGCAGCATCATCGAGCCGACACACAGGGCACCGGCGAAGGCAAGGGCCTGACTCGTTTGCAGACTTCCCGTCGCCAGGGGCCGCCGCCGGGTGCGCGCCATCTGTTGATCGATGCGCCGGTCGAGGATGTGATTGAGGGTCGCCGCAGAGCCTGATGCCATAGCGATGCCGAGCGTGCCGAACACTAACGCTGACAGCGGTACCATCCCGGGTGAGGCCAGAACCATCCCGACGATCGCTGTGAACACGATCAACAAGCTCACTTTGGGTTTCGTGAGTTCCAGAAAATCGCGCCACCCTGGCTGGGACAGTGTGGTAGTCAGCGAATCATGGGGGGCGATCGCCACGGGGAATGGGGGATTGCTTTCGGCTGCAACGCTAGCGTTGCATCTGCATTAGTTTATTCATGGGCATCATGTTGTGGTTCAAATGAGCCATGATGATCATCGATCCGAATACCAAGAGACCCACGACGAAAATGCCAAAGGCGAGCGCGAGAATATTGTTGGTCTGGTCCGGTGCGCTCGAGATGTGCAGGAAGAACACCAAGTGCACGCCCATCTGAGCAATCGCGAGAACCCCCAACAGGATGGGGACGCCGGGCGAATAGATTACATCGGTTGACGAAGCCCAAAATGAGGCCAGCGTCAAAACGACCGCATAACTTAAGCCAATCAAGTAGCTTCCGCGCGTGCCGCGCGTGTGCACGTTGACACCCGGAGCCATGCCTTGAGCTTCGATTTCGGTACTCATAAGTGAGCTCCTAAGTACACAATGGTAAATACGCCTATCCAAACGATATCGAGCGCGTGCCAGAACAGGCCAAAGCAGAAAAAGCGGCGGCTGACCATCGGTTGGAATCCGAGCGTTGCCACCTGCAATAGCATGACGATCAGCCAGCACAGGCCGATGGTCACATGCAGTCCGTGGGTGCCCACCAAGGTAAAGAAGGCGGAGAGAAAGGCACTGCGGGAGGGGCCAGCGCCTATACTAAGCATGTGACTGAACTCGCTCACTTCGAGACTCAGAAACGTGACACCTAAAATGAAGGTGATCGCCATCCAAAAGTAAGTTGAGTTCCTGTCTCCGCTCTGCACCGCGAGCGAGCCAAAACCGCAGGTGACGCTCGAGGCCAGCAGGCACGCAGTCTCGATCAGCACATGCCTCTTATCGAACAGGTCGGCGGCCGTTGGGCCGCCCGCGGATTCGCCTGACAGCACGGCGTATGCGGCAAAGAGCGCGGCAAATATCACGATGTCGGATAGCAAGAACAACCAAAAACCGTAGCCCGCGACCACGCGGGTCGGCGCAGGACCCCGAAGCGAGAGCGGCACCGCATCGCCACTCGCGAGTGCTTGCTCCGCGGCGCTCATACCGTACTCTCCTTCGGGCCATGGAGCCGCTCAAAGGCGGCAACCTTCTCCGCGGGCACCTCGACCTCGGTATCGGTGCGCCATGCCTGCATGAGACAAACCACAATCGCCCCCAGAAGCCCTAATCCGGTGCCCCACCAGATGCGCCAGATGAGGGAGAATCCCAGCAATACCGCAAAGAACGCGAGATAGAAGCCCGTCGGATTATTCCGAGGCACATGGATCGTTTCATAGGTTCGCTTGACGTTGCGATTCTGCGCACCCCCGCGCTGTTGCTTCATGGCCCAGAATGCGTCTGGGCGGTCCACTTGCGGCAGATGTGAGAAGTTCCACGCCGGCGGCGGGGACGGAGTGGACCACTCGAGCGTACGACCGTTCCACGGATCCCCCGTCACATCGCGATTACGTTCGCGCTGGCGAATACTTACAGCCAGCTGCACGCCAGTCAGCGCGATCCCTAAGAGGATCAACAAAGCCCCTGCAAGCGCGACGAGCATGAGCGGCTGCCAATGCAGGTTCGAATAGTGCTGCATTCGCCGCGTCGCACCCATGAGTCCGAGCACGTAGAGCGGCATGAAAGCGAGGTAGAAGCCGATGAACCAGCACCAGAACACCGCCTTCCCGAGCCGCTCATGCAGCGTGAAACCAAAGGCCTTGGGGAACCAATAACTGATGCCCGCCATGACGCCGAAGACCACTCCACCAATCGCCACATTGTGAAAATGCGCGATCAGAAACAGACTGTTGTGAAGCACAAAATCGGCCGGGGGGATCGCCATCAGGACACCGGTCATACCCCCGATGACGAATGTCACCATGAAACCGATCGCCCAGTAGACAGGTACGGTGAAGCGGATGCGGCCGCCATAGAGGGTGAAGAGCCAATTGAAGATCTTCACCCCCGTCGGCACTGCAATGATCATCGTCATGATGCCGAAGAAACCGTTCACGTCCGCGCCGGCGCCCATGGTAAAGAAATGATGCAGCCATACCAGGAAGGACAGCACGCAGATCGCCATCGTTGCCATCACCATCGAGCGGCGACCGAACAACGGTTTACCCGAAAACGTTGCTACCACCTCGGAGAACACCCCGAACGCGGGCAGTATCAGTATGTACACCTCCGGGTGCCCCCAGCTCCAGATGAGGTTGATGTACATCATCGGATTGCCGCCGAGATCGTTGGTAAAGAAATGAAAGTCGCAATAACGATCGAGCAGCAGCATCGCAAACGTCGCCGTCAAGATCGGAAAAGACGCGACGATCAGTAAATTCGAGGCGAGGGCAGTCCAACAAAAGATCGGCATTTGTCGGTACCCCATACCCGGCGCCCGCAACTTCAAGATGGTTGTCAAGAGATTGATGCCGGATAGCAATGTTCCTAAGCCCGAGATTTGAAGGGACCACAGGTAATAGTCGACGCCGACCCCGGGGGAGTACGCGACTTCGCTCAGCGGCGGATAGGCAAGCCAGCCGGTGCGGGCGAACTCGCCGACCACGAGCGACGCGTTGACCAAGAGTACTCCGGCCGCGGTCAGCCAGAAGCTGACGGAGTTGAGCACCGGAAAGGCGACATCGCGCACGCCAAGCTGTAGCGGCAAGACGAAGTTCATGAGCCCGACGACGAACGGCATGGCCACGAAAAAGATCATGATGGTGCCGTGCGCGGAGAAGATCTGATCGTAATGTTCGGGCGGCAGATAGCCTTGTGCGTGACCGGCGGCCAGGGCTAATTGGCTGCGCATCAACATGGCGTCCGAGAAGCCGCGAACCAGCATCAGGAGCGCCAAGAGTAGGTACATCACGCCGATGCGCTTGTGATCGACGCTGGTGATCCATTCGCGCCACAAGTAGGGCCACCAGCCTTTGATTGTCACCAGCGCCAACACGCAAAATATGACGAAGCCGACTGTGCCAGACGCGATCATGACGACTGGCTGGTCGAAAGGAATTGCCGCCCAGTTGAGCCTGCCAAACATATTACTGCCCTCGTTGCGGCGAGACGGTCGCCATAGACCCTAACGAAATCCTATCGAACAGACCCTCGCTCACTTGTGCGTAGGTCTGCACTCCGTCGGCCTTGGCGGGCTTTATCAGCTCCGCAACGGTGCTTGTGTCAAGCACACCGCCGTGCGCCTTCGTGGTGCTAACCCAGTCCTTAAAGGCCTCAGACCCCATCGACACAAGATCAAAACGCATGTCGGAGAAGCCATCGCCGCTGAACATCGCCGAGAGACCCTCGAAGGTGCCGGGTTGGTCGGCCTGCAAATTGAGCCGAGTGACCATGTTCGGCATCGTATAGATCTGACTGCCCAACTGAGGCACGAAAAAGCTGTTCATGACCGTCGTCGAGGTCAGACGAAATCGAAGCGGCACTCCCGCTGGGACAACCAAGCGGTTCAAGCTCGCGATCCCCTCATGCGGATAGATAAAAAGCCAGCGCCAGTCGAGGGAGATGACTTCGATATCGAGCGGTGCCGTAGATCCTGCCAGCGGCGCCGGTGGATCGAGGTCATGTGACCCCGTCCACGCTATGCCGCCGAGAAACAGGATGACGAGGGCTGGAATGGACCAGATAATCATCTCGATCCGACCGGAATATTCCCAGTCCGGCCGGTAACGCGCTTGGCTGTTTCTGGCTCGAAACCACCATGCGAATACCAGCGTGAGTACGATCACCGGAATGACGACGGCAAGCATTATCGCGGTCGAATCGTAGAGAATGACTCGCTCTGCCTTGCCCACGGGACCGTGCGGGTCGAGCACACCCTCGTTACATGACGCCAACAACATCGCAGCGCTCGTCATCGAAATTGCTCGCAACCACATTGCGGATGCGCTTGGTGTTCTAATGACCTGCGGGGACATCCGATCGGGGCTGGCTTGCATCACGAACTCCTTCGGTATCCACTGGCGCGGTAGACATGCGATGGAATTCTGTGGAGATCCCACGCGCGTCCCCATCCCCCCAATGGGGGACTTGCCAGATTGCAAAATCCCCCCCCATTGAGGGAAAGGCAGTTGCCTCGCAGGTGCCGGCCAGATAGCGCACGCTCACGTGCTGAGAAACGAACGTCATGGTTGTCTCCTTGCCTGAAGAGACGCATGGCAGCGTCACCGCGGCCTAAGTGCACAGGCTCACAGCCCGCTCCCGACGAAGGCGCAGGCTGCGCGCTCGCGCACGCTGTGATAGAGGGCTTGCGTCTTTGCGTTGGGCGGGATGCCGAGGAAGCGCGTCAGCAACTCGCGGCAGCGCCTGTAGGCCTGCAGCGCCTCGCTGTGATCTCCGAGCTGCTGGTGGCAGAGCATCAAGCCCCGATACAGACCCTCGTTGAGAGAGTCGAGCTCGATCCCGAATCGATACAAATTCGCAGCATCCTCCCAACGGCGCGCGTGTTCGCACTCACACGCCGCATCGCGGATGGCGCGCAGCAAACCATCACGCAATTCCTCGCGCACCTTCAAAACCCAGGGCTTTTCGGTCTCGTGCTGGAGAAAATGTCCTTGATAGAGGAGTCGGAGACGGCCGATCCTTTCGATGTCATTCGCCGCCAAATCATGAGGGCGCTGCAGCTCCTCCTCGAACTCCCACATGTCGACCCACAACTGATCCCGGTTCAGGCTCACCTTTCCGCCCTCCATGCGTAACGCGTCGCGTGCACCGAGCAGCTGGCGCAGTCTGTAAAGTGCATTTTCAAGTGCGTGGTACGCGGCATCGCCCTCAGAGTCCGGCCACAGCGCATCGATCAGCACGCCCGCACTCACTTCGATTCCGCCAAACGCGATCAGGGCCTGCAGCAGCTCCTGCGGTCTGCGTAAGCGTGACGGGATGGGGATAGGGATCTCCCCCGTGAGTAAGCGAAAGCGCCCCAACACATGGACCCTGAATCGTTCTCGGTCGGACATAGAACACCCCTTTTTGAGACACCGCGGAACATTAGCCTCGGAGACAGGAAACCATGAGAGCACGGAGTAAAACCATTACACGTGCGTAAGCGAAACATGTACGCCTGCAAATTCCGCGAACCGAGGGGTGCGAAAACATAGACGTTGGTAGCAATCGGCTACGCCTTAGGGACGAGGCCGACGCTGCGAGCAACTCTTGCTCCTGCCGCTACTCGCTGTCGACATCGTGGCTCTGCAGGGCGCGGCGCACGCACGCGAGCAATTCGTCCGCCGCGAACGGTTTTATGAGATAGCAAACTACGTTCGCTTTGATTGCTTGCCTCCGGGACCGCTCGTCCGGATATGCGGTCATGAGAATGGTGGGGATCGCACGATTCGAGGCGACCAGATGCTGATGTAGCTCGAGTCCGGTCATGTTCGGCATGCGCATGTCCGTGATCAGGCAGGAGACCTCCCTCCGTCGCCTGGACTTCAGCAGGTCTCCGGCGCTCGCAAACACAGCCGCCGAAAAGCCGGCAGACTCGAGCAGATCCTTGGTTGTATTCCGGATCGACTCGTCGTCGTCAACGATCGCAACCAGCGGCCCCTTGGGCACCCCGATCTCCGAATGGGCATTAAACAGCAACACTAGTCCGCTTGGATCGTACAAAACAATTGCACGAGTGGAGGGGCGCGTCCGCACCTGCGGACATTTCAGGCGAGAAAGGTATGCAACCGCTACGACTTTGGTATGGATCGCCTACAACGTTGCGCTAGGCTCGCCCAGCCGGTCCGCCATTCGCACTAGATCGGGCAGCGATCCCGCGTGCATCTTCCGCATGACTTGCCCGCGGTGCACCTTCACCGTCATCTCGCTTAAGTTCAGTTCCGCTGCGATCTGCTTGTTGGCCCGCCCGATGACAACGAGCGTCATGATCTGACGCTCGCGCTCGCTAAGAGTAACGAAGCGCTCGCGCAGCTCGGCAAGGCGCACCGCCTCGCGGCGTCTTTTCCGATCACGTTCGATCGCCGCCTGAATTGCATCGAGCAGATCCTGATCGTCAAACGGCTTGGTCAGGAACTCGAGGGCGCCCTCCTTCATCGCCCGCACGCTCATCGAGATGTCCCCGTGGCCAGTGATGAAAATCACGGGCAGCGCCAAGCCCTCTTTCGCGAGCTCCTTCTGAAACGTCAATCCGCTCATTCCTGGCAATCGCACGTCGAGCACCAGACAGCCCGGCGCGTCCGGCGGCTTGCTCTGCAGAAACTCCTGCGGCGCGGCGAAAGCGCGCACCTCAAGGCCCACACTGCTCACGAGATCCTCGAGCGCCAAGCGCATCGATAGATCATCGTCGATGACGAAGACGACGGCTCGCTCCTCAACCATGATGAAACTCCTGGCGGATCGATTCGGGCCCGCGCACGCCCAGCCAATCCGTCACTATACCAAGCTACTGCGCGTATCTACGGAGCCGTTTCGTTGACCGGCAATGAAAAAGAGAACACCGTGCCATGCGGTGCGTTCGCTGCCGCCGAAAGGCTTCCGCCATGTGCTTCGACAATCGAGCGACTGATCGACAACCCGATGCCAAGCCCCTCGGCTTTGGTCGTATAAAAAGGCTCATACAGGTGAGGTGCATGCTCCGGGTCCATTCCGGTCCCGACGTCGCGTACTTCAATGGATACGGTATTCGGCCCGTCCGAAGCCGACGCTATCGTCAACTTGCGGGGCCGCTCTTTGATCCCGCTCATCGCCTCGATCGCATTGATGATCAAATTGAGCAGCACCTGCTGCAGCTGCACCCTGTCGCCCCGGATGGGCGGTAGATCGTGGCCGAGCTGTGTGTCGAGCAGGATTGCGCTTCGGCGCAGCTGGTAGTGCGCAAGCGCTATCACTTCGAGAATCGTTTCATTGATGTCCAGCCATTCCTTGCGCGGCGCCTGACGCTTCATGAGTGCCCGAATGCGCCGGATAACTTCGGCCGCCCTCTTTCCATCGTTCGCGATGCGTTCCAGCGCCCGCTGGGCCTTGTCCATTTGGGGAGGCTTGGTTGCCAGCCAGCGTGCGCCGGCGGCGGCACTCGTGACAATGGCGCCGAGCGGCTGATTCACCTCATGCGCGATCGACGCGGTGAGCTCCCCCATCGTCATCACGCGCGTCATGTGCGCAAACTCGGTCTGCGTGTTGCGCAGGGCTTCCTGGGCTTGCCGCCAATCGTGCACGTCGGTTGAGGTGCCAACCATTCTTATAATGTTCCCCTCTGCGTCGCGTACCGGCACCGCACGATTCAGATGCCAGCGGTATGTCCCGTCGCGGGCGCGGAGAAACCGTGCTTCCATCGTAAAGCCCCGCCCGGAGTGTACGCCGTCCCAGTAGATCTGGGATGCTTTCTCTCGATCCTCAGGGTGAAGAGTGGCCATCCACGCTTCGGGGTGTGAATTGACGTAATCGGGTGTCTGGCCGGTGTATTCGTACCAAAGTTGATTCACGATGTCGGGAGTCCCGTCCGGCGTCACCGACCAAGCCGCGACGGGAATATTTTGCAGCATGCTAACCCTTAGTTGCAGCTCATCAACCGCCGCGGTGCGCTTCGTAAATTGTCCGATCTGGCTGCCGATGCTGGCCAGTACGGCGAGCAGTTCCTGGTCAGGCTGCGAAACGTCGCGGCTGATGACGCCGATGACGCCAATGACCTCGCGCCCCAGCAAGATCGGAAAGGCAATGGCCGCGCATAACACCTGGCGCGCAGTGATATCCGCGCTACGAAACGCCATGTCATGCCCTACATCCGGAATGTACGCGGGCGCACCGGTTTCCCAGGCACGGCCAGGCAGTCCGCATCCTGAGCGGTATGTACTTTTCCGGGTGACCACTTCGAATTGCGCGGCCTCGACGGATGCTGTGCGCCATAACTCCGCGCAACGCAATACACCCGCTTTCGGATCGATGCGCCACACCGCACCGAGGTCCCATCCGAGGCATTCACACATCGCCTGAAGGATCTTCGGGATCGCTTCCGCAACCGTCAGGGCGTCGGCTAGGATGCGCGTAACGCGGTATTGCACGAGCAGGCGTTGCTCGGCATGCCTGCGCTCGGTCACATCAACGCAGGTCCCGACTATCTCGACTGGCGCCCTGCTTTTGTCGAGAGCCGGAAGCCTAGTCGAATGCAAGTGCCTGACAGTTCCATCGGCCATCACGATCCTGAAATCGATTGTCATTTCGGCTTTGTCGCGTCCCCTCTCGGTGGCTTCGTGGTAACCGTCTCGATCGTCCGGGTGCACGTACCGCAATAGCTCGTCCCAGGTTGGGAGGCCCTCCCGACGGGGATCTCTTCCGTAGATTCGGAACATTTCGTCGGACCAGTAGATTACCTTCGATCTGCTCGGGTCGGATGCCCAACTGCCGGTGTGTGTCAGCCGCTGCGATTCCCCGAGATACGCTTCGCTTTTCCGCAAAGCCTGCTCATCGCGCTTGCGCGCTGTCAGGTCGAGCACGAAGGCAACACCTTGGTTCTCACCCTCAAAACTCGCAGCACCAACCAATACAGGCATGTGGCTGCCGTCCTTGCGGATGTAGTCCCATTCAAACGGTTGCAAGCTCCCGGTGCGCTGGATCTCTGCGGCGAGCTCTTGAAGATCGCGGCCAAGCCATTGGGCAGCTGACAATTCGGTCCAGCGCAGGCGGCCCGAGGCGAGATCTTCACGCTCGTATCCCACCATACGGAGAAGCGCGTCATTTCCCTCGACAATGGTGCCATCGAGGTCCCAAATGAAGATCCCGACGATATTAGCGTCCACCAGCCGCCGGATCTTCGCCTCGCGTTTAGCGAGGTCGCGGTACAGGCGAGTGTTCTCGAGCGAAATCGCGGCCTGCGATGCAAGCCACTTCAGCACCGGAATGCGGGCGGGCGCGAAAACGCGAGAGGCAAGATTGTTCTCGAGGTAGAGAACCCCGACGAGCATGCCGCGGTTCAAGAGGGGCAGACAGAGGACCGAGCGAGTCCGCTGTCGGCCAAAATACGGATCGGCTGAAAAGGGGTTTTGGGTCGAAGCGTCCTCGAGAATCACGCTCTCCCGGGTGCGCACGACACAGTGGACAACCGACTCCGGCAGGACAACCGCGCTCACACTCTCGTCGCGAGCATGGACAATCACCGTGTCGCCGCTGATCATTGCCTCCGCCGCAGCCCGCAGCTCAGTGCCTTGCGCCAGAATCAATAGTCCTCGCTCGGCGCCCGCCTGCTCGAGCGCTGTGCGCATCAATGTTTCGATCAGCTTCTCGATGACCATCTCACTCGAAACGGCCTGCGAAACCTTGATGACGGTCGCGAGGTCGAGGTGCTCCACCGGTGCTCCGACAGGACTTGTCGGAACGGACGATGGTTCTTGCCCAGCGAGTCCGGGATGCAATTTCTGAAGTTGCCGCACCTTGCCGACGGCGCCCCAATGCCGATAGCCATCCAGCGCGTGCCGCAGATAGACACGCGCGAACTCTTCGAATCCGCGCAGCCCATAGAAGCGGGCCGCGAGTTCGTAGGCAAGCGCCTGGTTTTGGACCCAGCCGTTTGCACGGGCCGCGCGGATGGCTCGCTCGTACAGGTCCATGGCATCGGCAACGCAACCCTCGATGCGTGCAATCTCCGCGCCGACAAGCGCCGCACGATCGTCGAAGTTTTCGGGGCAGTTCACCGCCCACGCCCGCAGTTGCGCGTGATGAGCGGCGAGAGCTTCTCGATGCGTCGCACACGCATTGGGGTCCGAGGGCTCGCAGCATGCAGCGCGCGAGAGCGCGGCATACAGGTGATATTCCGCTCTCTCCAACAGCTTGATCCGCAACGACGCCGATGTCGAAACCCACTTTTCCGCTTTGTCGGCGGCGTCAATAGCCGACGCATAATCGCCGGCAAAGTAGCGCGCCTGCAGCTTTCGGATCCAGTAGGAACCTTCCGGCAAGGCGAAGGCCGGGTGACCGGTCAGACGCTCCTCGAACGAGCGCTCAGTGAACCGTTCATGGTCGAGCGAGCCGAATTTCGCGGTCTCGCCACGGAGCATCCTGATGAACGCGAGTGGGGCGGAGATCATATCGACAGCGAATCCGAACCGTACCTGGCGTGAGAAGTCCAATCCGTGCTCGGCTTGATGCGCGAGCTGGTCGAGCGGCTCGCCCGAGGCGAGAAGAATGGAAGTGAGATTGCGGCAAGCGTATGCGGCAAATGTCGGGTCGCCGTGCTCGTTCGCCAACTGAAAGGCACGATTCGCCGGATCGATGCCCTCCCGCGCTGGTCGCCTCCACGGGACCAGGAGCGAAAAGAGCGCATAGACCTTTGCTCCAAAGCGCGTCAAGTCGCGGCGTTCGATCAAATCACAAGCGGTCTTTCCGAGTCGGTAACCCGCGTCGTAGTCGCCGAAGCGGGAACAGCTGATGAGCCCGACAGACGCATAGTGCGCAGCTGCTGCGTCGCTGTTGCCGCGCTCCAAGCTGAGATTGACCACTCTGCAGGACGTAAGCGCCCACAGGTTTTCGTCAGTGTATAACGCTGGCGGCGCGAGTGTCGTGAGCACGTCCAGCGTCGCAAGAGACTCTTGATCTTCCATGATAGGCAGGTCGACGAGATCTTCGATTTGCCGGCTTCCGAGACGGGACCAGATCTGCTCGTACTCGCGACGCGCTTCCGTCTCGGTGGGATGAGCTGTCCAGTCTATGCGCACATGCCGGAGGTATTCGAGGCCCACCGCGATTGCGCGGTCGCTCGCCCCGAGCATCGTGTACAGATCCACTCGGCGGCTAGCGACGGCCGCTCGTTCAATGTTGTTGACAGCTCGCGTTGCGAGCGCCGCCAGACACTTCTCCGCGGAGGGCAGTGCACCCGTCCAGAGCTCACAGTCGGCGCGATGCAGCTGCAGCGCGAAGGCAAGCTCGTGCCGGCGCTCCCATGCGCCGTCGGGCAACAGGTCAGCGCCGCGAGTGAAATACATCAGCGCGGAGACGTAGGCGGACGAGGCCTTCGCACGCTCGCCGGCGATCAGGTTCAGCTCTGCCAGTTGCACGCGTTCATCATCTGAGGTGATCAAGGGCGCGCCTCGGTTGAGCTGATTGACGATTTCGTAGATCGCCTCCTCTCGCCGTTCCGACGGTGTGTTCGCTGCGAGCAGCCGTCCGATGCGCAGATGCGCCTCGGCGCGCAATGATTCCGGAACGAATAGATATGCCGCCTCTTGAATGCGGTCGTGGATGAAGTGGTACGAGTCTTTGCGCCGCTCCAGCAAGTCAGCGCGAACCGCCTCTCCCAGCAGCGCGTGAGTCTCCATCTCGGTCGTGCCGTAGACCAGGGACAGCGTTGCGACGGCGGCGGCATTTCCGAGGCACGCCAGCTGCTGGACAGCCTTCTGCATCTCGGCGGTCAGGCGGGTCAGCTTCCCGACCATGAGATCCACCAGATTGTCGGTGTAACCTTTGGCCTGAATCCGACCGAGATCCCAGGACCAGCGCGCCGCGTCGTGATCGAAGGTGAGCATTCCCTCTTCCGCGAGCGAGGCAATGAACCGATTGGCGAAGAACGGATTGCCACCTGTTTTCTCATGCACCAACCGCGCGAGCGGCGCGGCGCGTTCCGCTTCGCAGCGAAGAGCTTCCGAAATCAACTGCTGCAGGTGTACCGGAGTGAGGGGCGCAAGCGTGATCTCCACCACCTTTCCGCCGGCAGTCTCGATCGCCTCGAGCTTCTGCCTCAGCGGATGGGCGGAAGTGAGTTCGTTGGTGCGATAGGCACCGATTACCATAAGATGCTGCAGATCCGACCCCGTCAACAGATCCTCCAGCAGATCGAGCGTCGCCGCGTCCAGCCATTGCAAGTCGTCGAGGAACAGCGCCAGTGGGTGTTTCTGCCGGGCGAATACGCCGATAAACCGTCGAAATGTCAGCTGGAAACGCCTACGCGCGTCGTGGGGAGGAAGATCAGGAGCAGACGGCTGATGCCCGATAATGAGTTCCAGTTCCGGAACGAGCTCGATGATGAGCCGTCCGTTGGGACCGAGCGCATCGCGCAGCGCGTCACGCCAGGACGCCAGATCAGCTTCGCTCTTTCCTAGAAGTCGCTGGACCAGGCTCTGGAACGCCTGAGCGAGCGTCGCATACGGGATATCGCGCTTGTATTGATCGAATTTGCCTGATGCGAACAGGCCCCGCGGCGGAACAAGCGATTTATGGAGCTCATTCACCACGGAGGACTTACCGATGCCAGAGTATCCGGAAACAAGAACGAGCTCCGGCTTGCCACCGGCTACAACGCGATCGAACGCAGCGAGCAAGACGTCGATTTCGGATTCTCGCCCGTACAGTTTCTCTGGAATCAGCAGCCGATCTGGCGTGTCATGTTCGCCAAGGGGGAATTCGTCGATGCGACGCTGCGTTTCCCATTCAGTGAGACAACGCTGAAGGTCACTCTCGACGCCGGCTGCCGTCTGATAGCGCTCCTCGGCCGTCTTGGCGAGTAACTTCATGACCATTGTCGAAATCGCGCGCGGAACACCGCTCACGTTCTCGCATGGTGGTGTCGGTTGTCTTGCGATATGACAGTGCACCAACTCCAGCGGATCTGACGCGGTAAATGGAAGAGTCCCGGTGAGCATTTCGTAGAATGTGATGCCCAAACTGTACAGGTCGCTGCGCGAATCGATCGAGCGGTTCATGCGCCCAGTCTGCTCGGGAGCCATGTAGGCCAGCGTGCCGACCAGATACTCCGAGAGCTGGTCCGATTGGCGCTCACGCGTAAGGCGCGACGCCATCCCGAGGCCCATCAGCCAGACCTGGTCACCGGTAGTATTCACCAGGATGTTGGCCGGCTTGACGTCCTTGTGTATGAGGCCGCGGCTGTGTACGTGGCCAAGAGCAGCGGCGACACTGATGGCCAGACGCAGAAATTGCGCGATGTCCATCGCGCCATTGAGGAGCAGATCAAGCGGCATCCCGGGCGGATCCTCGAGAATCAGCATCGGGAGGCCATGGGCCCACACCATCGAGAGGGGCTGGACCACGTAGGCAGGATCCAGCTCGGATCGCAGGGCATATTCCTCCTGCAGGCTGCGCACAGTTGCGGGCGCGGGAGGGTTAGCGACCGGCACCCGCACCAGAATGGAGGGTCGGCTCCCTTCCTCGCGAACTTTACGCAAGCCGCGAAACAGCACGAGTTCGGCATCCCTGCGGACTTGCTCCAGCGTGTACTGCGCTAAATCGAGCGCGCCCCGCGCCGACGGTGGATCGGGTTCACGAGGGTCGACGTCGAGAGCTGTCGTACTCATGTGTCGCGTATTGCTGTCCCCAACCCTGCGCCTTCGGCGGGCGGGCGGCAAGCCAAGTGCTTTGGCGCTATTTTACCATGAGCGTGCGGCACCGTGGCTCAGAGCAGTCCCAGAGCGCCGGCGGTTGATACGGCGTGAGCGCGCGTCTGAACGGCGAGCTTGATGAAGATGCCTTTGACATGGGTCTTCACGGTCTCGGGAGCAATCTGCAGCTCTTGAGCGATGCGTTTGTTGGAAAGTCCACAGCCCATCGCGCGCAGGACGCTGTGTTCGCGAGGACTCAGCGACTCCGTGACGCGCGAGGCACGAGTCGGCAACGTGAGTGTACGCTGCTGAGCACGGTCCGCGAGAATGCTTCCAACGTAGGGTCTGAGTTCCGGGGGCAGGCGGCTGTCCTGAGGAGTAGCGTCGTGAAGGGACAATAGAAGCTCGGCCACGTGCGCTCCGGCATCGACGAATGTCTGATACACCCCGGCGCGCGCGCCAACCTGAAGCGCTTGAACGAGCATCGCACGGCCTTCGGCTTGGTCTCCGCACCCGAGCAGAGCGTCGGCCAGCTGAACCGACAATCGCAGTGCCCAGTAGTTGTTTCGCTTGCCGCAGCTCGACGCTTGAAGCTGCCGCAGAATCGTCGCTCCTCGGCGCGCGTCTCCAGTGGCGACCAGTACCTGTGCACGTGCCAAGGCAAGGCTGGCATGCAATGTGTCGTCCGAGGAGAGGTCGCGCGCGAGTGTCTCGATGTGCTCAGTGCAGATCTCTGCGTCGCGCGTGCGACCCTCCTTGAGGAGAAGCTCAGTGCGAAGCATCAAGCTCTCCGCCATCATCCCGGTCCAGTCGCGCGCCGCCGCCAGAAACTCCGCCTCCTTCAGGATGAGGAAGGCGAACTCCGTGTCTCCCCGACGGGCGGCGAGACGAGCCAGAACCCTATATCCTCGCAAGGCGCTCTCGTCGTCCCCTGACGTTCGGACCGCCGTGAGGCTCTCCATGACCAGCGCGTCCAGGCCAGCGCAGCGCCCTTCCTCGTAGAGCAACTCTGCGAGCACGACGGCCGCTCGGGCTGTCACCGGAGATCGCTTCCCGAAACGAATCAAGGCGCGTTCATGCGCGCTACTTGCGAGTCTCGCCGCGACGGCGAGTCGGAGCTGTTCAGCCTCCACGATCGCTTCGAACGTCGGCCCGATGATCGTCGCAAGCCCATGCGTGCCGCGATGACTCGGCACCGCATGTTTGAAACGAGGCACCGCGTAGTATCGATCAAAGTCTCGCACCTTCCAGTAGCCGATGCGCAGCGCCGCCGCCAGCGCGGGACTCTTTCCACCCGACCGGTGACGGCTTTCGAGTACAGCAAGCGCCGCGCGCACCGTGGAGCCGTCATGGCTCTTCAGCACAAACAGTACGGCTCTTAAGACCTCGACAAACTCCCGCGATCGGGGCGCAATCGGGGCATCGGCACGCGCGAGCTCACCTTCGCACTGCGCGACGGTCGCCGAGGCATCGTCGATACGCAGCTCGATGAGGCTCCGCCAAGCGCGCACGAGCAGCGTGTTTGGGGAAAGCCGGGCGCTTCGTGATTCCAACGCGCTGAGCGCCGAGCGTGGTCTGGAGTTCGGGTTCCCGGTCGGGCCTCTGCCGTGTGCACCATCAAGCGCGATACGCCGCGGGCCAGAGTCCCGGTTCAGGGCAGTGGAATCGTGCTGCCGGACAACGGCGAGAGATGATCGAAGCACGGCTTGAATTGCGCCTCCCGAAGACATGGATCGTTCGGCCAGCAGGCGGCTGAAAGACATTGCCGCATGATTGGTTCGGTACGAGAGTAGGACGCGGCGGCTCCCGGCAAGCTCCCGGGAGGGACGAATGGAGGTCTCTGCAGGCACGTTCATACCAGCGGTAAGGTCGTATCGATGAATTGACCGTCCCAGAATGGACAGTGGCCTTTGCCGCCGCCGCGCCTGGCAACTTTCCTGATGAAATGCTTTTCCATGCCATCTGGGACAACGCTTTGATAAGCGTTGATGTGGAACCTGAGTCTTGCGCGATCGACCAAGTTTTCTCTCGATCGAAGTTCAGACGATTGGTACGCAGTTAGCCTGTGATCGCAAGAAGCGATCGCTCAGGTCGTGCACCCGTGCGAATTCTTAGCGAAACCAGTAAATTGTCGAGTGCATCGCGTGAAGTGTGTGGCCTTCGATGAGAATGGGAGCAGAAATCGCCGGAGCTTACTGGACCTGTGTTCGTGATCCCCGCGGATCACGCCAAGCCAATGGAGGAGCGGCTCATCGCGTTCAATAGTGCGGCCTCTTCGGTGATCGAAGAATCGCGTAGAAAGCAACGCGAATATGTGTTCGCTCGCGAGTACCAGGATTGGAAAAGCAATCCGATTGGCAAGATGAACCACACCGCCCGGAAAAGCGCGCGTGAACGTGCGGCCGATGCGAGGAGGCACCTGGTTCTAATCTGTGGCCGCGAGGGCGCTAACATAATTCGCACGATAACAGGGCTCGCAGAGCGAGGATTTGCAGCCTTCGCAAAGATTCCTTATCAGGATGCAGCCACACAGCAGGCGTTGGCACAACTGATGGACGATCCACGGTCGTATCCCGACACAAAACAAATTGACGACTCTCTCAACGCGGGTGAAGGATTGCCCCGTTACACGTAACTGTCTCGGACTGATCGAAGCGGCGACCGTCTTACATCGACACTTGAATTTGGATCTCTGTTGAAAGCCTGGACTCTCGACACTCGAGAATTCACAGATTTCTGCCGCGTGCCAATTTGTGAAGTCGCAGCGACAATGTTTCGCTGTTCTCGCACCATGCCGTGAATCACACTCAAAGGCGGGCGGCGGGCGTGTTTTTATCTTCTGACAGGAGCGATTGAAGTGAAAAGGATCGACATCAACATGCTGCCTATCCGGTCACGTGCGAACTAGCCACTCAGGCGAGTATCGTTCTGCGCCGGCCGCCAACTTTGTCGATGCCCTCCCAATCTGCCTACCGGTACGGACGCGGTCTAGGCGGCCGCCAATTCACTCGGCCAACGGACTCACGGCCGCATGCGACAAGCGGACGAATACGGCACTTCGCGAAAGCACCGCTACTTCGATTACCTTTGATGGACTACCGCGCCAATTCGAGTCCGGCTTCCATCCAGACCGTGACACCATGCTTCCCTGCGTCACCGCAGCCTACTCTCTTCGCCATCTCTGCTCTTTCTTGCAGGCTGCCGCGCGATGAGAGCGTCGGCGATGATCTCCTTTTCGGAACGCACCGGTGGCAGGTTGATCTGCATCAGCTCGAAGCGGCGCGCTTCCTTCTCTCTCCCCTGCTGTCGGAGCCAGTGAATTGCCACGCCGTAGCGCTCATCGACTCGGGCCCGCACATTCATCAAGGCGCGGTGTGCATCGCGGTCTTCCACGTTGCCGGTTGTCCGCAGCTCCCTCTTTATGGCTTCGAGCTTCCTGCGCATGAAAACTGAGTCCCCCGCCGAAGTGTTCATTGAGCTCGCTTGTTTCGAGGCTCGTGCATTCTCCGGCTTGCGCTGCGCCGCGCGATAGATGGGCGTTTTTTTGTTGGTCTTTGCGAAGCCTCTGTCTTCTCGTCGCGTCGCTGTTGCCGCCACCCCGAGGTCCGTCAGGTACTCCGCGAATCGCTCACGCCATCGCTGTAGATCCGCCTTGCGGGGATTGAGCCTTGAACCGTCGTACTCGTGCTCCGCCTTCACCACCAAATGCACGTGCGGATGCATCCCGTGCTTACCTTTCTCCTCGGCGTGCAGGGCCATCGCATAACGATGCTGATGCGCGAATTCTTCACGAGCGAAATTCTTCACCGCCTGCAGCACCTTTTGCGGTGGAGTGCCCGCCGGCATCGAGAGCACAATATTGAAAGCCTGCCGGGGTTGTCGCCGCTTCCCATCAGCGCCCACTTTGCTTCGCGAGTGAGGCGACCCAGGTACGGCGCCATAGTCGAGCGCCCAGTCGTTGATGAGTTCGGTCGCCGCGGTCTTCCCGTGGAGCACCTCTCCGTGGTCGGTCTCGATGTCCAGCTTGCCGTGGCGATCGATATATTCGAAATGCGCCTGCACCCCGTCCGCATCGCGCCCACCGCCGGAAATCTTCACAAGCACTTCCTTGGCCCCGCGTCCGGATGCGCCCATCCGAGCAGTCCATCCCGCCGCCGACGCGCCTCCCAGCCCCGCCTTGCGCCCGAAGCTCGTGGGATTGATACCACCAGGAACATCGCGCGCGACCCGGAACGGGCCTTTGCTAGACATTGGGCGCCTCCCACGACTTTGAATTCGAGATGAGCATGTCCTGTACCTTCTCGCGGATTTGTTTCAAGGCCGGCAATAGCTTCAGGACGTTCTCCTGGAGTGACGGTTCGAGTCCCTGCGTTGAGCCCTCACGTGAGGCCAGCTGCGCCATCGCACCCCGAATACCGGCGAGCTCGTTCACCACACGCTTCAGTTCCTGAAACTCTCCATAGGGCATCGGCGGATCCGCTCGCAGATGCGCGCGCAGCACATGCGCGACATAGCCGGACGCGGTGACTCCGCGGGCTTGGGCGCGGGATTCGAGACGCGCCGCATCGAGTCCCATCAAGCGCACGGTGTACTTCTCCGCGGGCGCATTGCCGGCGGCCGCTTCCTCGAGAAGCCGCTTCACCTTGGCCTCGGGGTTTTCGACCAGCGCGCGGTGTACGAGTCTCGCCAGCAGCCGCGATGACGACACGCCTTGGGCGGCCGCGAGTTCGGAAAAACGCTGGTGTTGATCAGGTTCAACGGAGGTGAGGAGTCTCGCGGAGGCGACCATGACGACAATCCTTGTGAGCTGATTCAAGTGCTGGTTGATACACACTGATTCATTTTGCTGGCGCTAGCCTATCCTGCCCTCCCATTTCCAACAACCCAAAACGCCAGCACGCCACATCGACACGCAGGCTCAAACCAAAAAGTTCGGCAGCCGAACTCTGCTCAAGACGACGCTCCGGGAACTTCCGCAGAAACCGCGAGCAATGAGCGTGCCGCGCAGACCACAAAGGAAAGCCGGACACCCCATGTGACCGGCTTTCCTGCATCGCTTAGAACGGCAAGCTGGTGGACTCTTCTTCCTGTTCGTTCATCTGCGACGGCGCGACGCTGCCGCTGATGTACTTGGTCTTCTGATCGTTGCTCACCGCTGCTTTCGCACTGACGCGCAATTGCCAATGGGTGACGTAAGTCCCCTGCCCGTTCTCATCCTCCCCGGTCTTCTCGGCTTCCTCGATGAAACCGAAATACCGCGTGCGGCTGCCCTCCACTTGTCGAAACAGGCGACCGTAAAAGGGGCCCACGGTGTAGGTCTCGGGGTCATCCGGATTGTTGTTGCCCACCTTCAGGCTCAAGTATTCCGTGCCGCTGCTGCGTCCGATCTTGAGCCACGCCGCGACCTGCACTTTCACCGGCGCGCCTTGGCTTTCGGTCTTCACCTCGACCAGGCCGCGCATCACGGGACCATCCTTGACCTGATCCGCTCGCGGGATGCCGAACAGAACAAATTTGCCGAACGTGGTGCCGTTCAAAATATCCGTGCCCGTAGAATGCGTGTTCATCTTGCTGACTCCGAGTGTTGCTGACTCTGCCGTTTCCGCGACCTGATGAAGCGCGGTCGCTCCCCGGTCACCCGCCGCCGTTGCGGCCTTACCTTTCCGCCGACCCCCCTTCGATTTTCTTTCCGTAGTAGCGGATTGAAGTTCGGTGCGGGTCGATTCGTTGATTTGCGTCACTGTGCGTTCTCCTGTGTGTCTTTGAGCGTGAATGGATTCTCACAACAAGGAATCGAGAAACGTGCGGAGAAGCGGGCAATGCAAGGGTCTGCCCGAAGGGACACGAGCGCTTGGGCGAGTGCCCTTGCATTGACTGCGCGCACGTTTATCGTCTGCCCCTGTTGTGAGAATCGAGGCGCGCTCTCTTGGGCACACAGGAAAAGGCATGGTGACGCAGCGCGCTAATAGGCCCGCACGTGGATCCGCTTCTGCGTGACGAGTCGGCCTGCCTCGACTCCGAAGCTCTACTCCGCATGGCTGGGGCTTGTGGGCAGTCTTCCAGCGCGTGGAACGCGCAAGGTCGAGGGATGTGCAGGGCGGCGCAGCCGGCCCGCGCAGCGGGCGGCAGCGAAGCGGACCCCGGAGCAGCCCGCTCGCGGCCGCCGCGACGACCCCTGACGGTTCAGATGCGATGAATCTACGTCGACGTCACCATTTCGCGCACCTCAATCACCGGGCAATCACCCGCAGACTTGGGTTCTTCCAGTTCGAGAATCGCCCGCATCATCCATTCCCTTCGCTTCATCGAAGACGGCTGATTTCATGACTTCTACCGAATCTCATCGTCTGGCGACTCACTGCTCAGCGTGCGGCCCCGGATTCGGCTCATTTTGTGCGACCGGCGTTCGACTAGCCTCGTGGTTTGCGAACACGACATCCACCCGGCGATTCTGCGCACGTCCCGCCACCGTCGAGTTCGTCGCGATGTACTCGCCATGCGAGGAACTTGTCTGTAATTTCTCTGCCGCGATCCCGCCGTCGATCAACAGCCGGCGCATACTGTTGGCTCGTTCTCGGGCGAGCAACTCGTTCACCGTCACCGAGCCCGAATTATCAGTGCCGCCCCGAATACGAATCTCATCGGCACGCGCGGCGGCCGCCAGGAGTGCGCTCTTCGCCTCGGTCGACAGCGCCAGCAGTGCGCTCCCCGAGGCAAAGTGAGCTCGCACCAGGGTCGCGGTGACCCCATTGATCGCGGTTTGGATTTCCTCGATCTCCGAACGTAATTGCTTTAAGGGTACCGACGGCTCACCGCGCGAGGCCTTATCGAGTTCAGCGGACAAACCACTCAAGCGTTGCTGCGTGCGCAGAATCTCGGCACGAGCTGCGGCAAGCTCCGCCGGCAACCAGGGCGCGCCCTCCTCCCCTCCCCTCTCGACCGATGGGACCCGAGCGAGCGCGGCACGCGTCGGTGCCTGCGCGTAGCTGCTCTTGGTCGGTGTGCGCACGAGAAGACCGGCGCGTACCCCCGCGACGATCGCCGTGCGCTCACCCACCGTGAACGAAACCGCCCGACCGCTCTCATCGAAGATCAAGAGTCCCAACGGCACCTGATCGTTGAAGGTGAGGTAGGTTCGGCGTGTGTCGTCAAAGACCTGCGCGAGCTGGGTTTGCTCGGGCGTCAGTAACTCGTAGGTATAACTTCCCGGCTCATCGAGCGACACCGCGGCGGGCGTCTCGATCGGGACCGGCTCATGCGAGACGGCTGTATCGCCTGGCTTGATTCGCAGTGGCGACAACGTGCACCCGGCCAGGACCATCCCGATAGCGAGCGCGATTTGTTGCATCCTCATAACGCCTCCCGTCTGTCGTTTGCCACACTATTGCTGTACGTTTTTTTGTACAGCTATCGGCATCATGGCCGGTTTCCAAGGAGATGCACAAGGTGACTTCTTGAGCCTCCTTGGGCTAAGGCCGCGCAAGAGTTCTCGCCCCTGTGCGGCCGGCATTCCGGTTAGCGGTTGAGCAGCGAAATAACATAGATCCAGAGATCCACGTTGATTCTAACGTCCTCGCGGATGACGCTCTTCGCCCGCGTCCGGCCGGTGCGCCCCGATGTCGACTGTCCATGCCGGCTGCCGCGACCGGACTTCGACTTACGTTGTAAGTCAGCCACAACGAGCCCCCCGAAGTCCTGCGGGCTAAGAGGCGAATTGTTCTTCATGATCGTAGCTCCTGCGCACTTTCTTTTATCCAAGCAAACGTGATGTTTTCGGCATCGCCGTTACTACGGCTGTGACCCTTATCGAAAATGTTGGAGACGCCCCATTCTTGATTCTGAACATCTCAGCGTGCTGGCAGCGTCGGCCGCGACATTGTCTGAGCCACATCGGGAGCACACTGGAATCTGTTTGATGTTGATCGCCTTGTTCATGATGGTGCCTCCTCGGCGTCGTGTTGCTGATCCATTCGATCCTTTCCCCACTGCCGCTGGGCGTTGCAAAAACACGGCGCTGACCCTTGCGATGGGCGAGAATCGGCGCGTCGAGCCACCGCTTAATCAACGGCCGAGATGATCAACCCGGCTTCCTTATGTTCTAGCGCGAACTCTCTCAGTCTGTAGAAGTGACGGCTGAATACCTCATTGGCCGGGTATTGGAACGAGAAGTGACTGAACGTAAATAGACACACCGTTATTCCGGCCGCGTCTGCAGACAACGTGCCTTCGAACCCGTTGCTATGAACGCTGAACTTGACTGGCTCACAATGCGGCGCCATGTAGAAGCCGCCGTTGCTGAGTTCGTAGAAATCCCAAACGCCGCCCTTATATTCGGACGCGAACTCCCGCATGAAGTTGTAGACCCCGTTTTCGACGGTCATCATTCGAGCGCCAAAGTGTCTGGGTAGAGTGCCAATGCGAGCGTCCTCTAACACTAGGTACGCTTCGATCTTTTGTGTGTCATTTTGTTCGGGTGCGGTCTGCGTCATAGGAAACTCTCCAGGTCGTGTTGGGCGGGATTGCCCGCCTTGGGGAGAATCACGGCGCGCGCAGCGGTCAAGGATCGAAGACCGCCCTAAGGCGGCGAGGGCGTCCACGCCCTCGTCCTTGACGGCGAGCACGCCGTGGTACCATCGCAAGGCACAGGCAAACCCTCCCCCTTCCGTTATAGAGCCCCTGGATTCCGAAGCCTCGTGCCGGCGGATCGTCGACCGTACACGACTAGTGCCGATCACCGCCACGGTCGTTTTGAGGATTAGTTCAAATACTCACTTTGCGACTGACATGAACTGAATCAGCCGCCGCATCAACATACAGCGAATAGCGTCGGTGCGGTCGGGACAGCTTCTTCAGCTCGTTTGTCGAACGTCGTCACTACGGTTGATGCGCTTGTAAAGCGCATCAACTTCCTCAGCGCAGAGCGGTTTGAGGCGATCAAAGTCGGTCTCGATGTCTCGCTCGTGCCCAGCGGTCATAGCCCCTTCGCGCTGCCAATATCGTAGCGCCCCCAGGATTGTGGCCGCTTCACGCTCAGTAAAGGTGCGGCGAGCGTGGTCGTCCGTGGAGGGTTGACCTCCGTTTGATTGATCGAATATCTCGAGCTCGATCCAGTCGTCCTCGCAATCCGCGTCGTCTCGCAGGAGGATTAATGCCGTCTCTCGGTATTCCACTTTCCATCGGGCCTTGCATGCGTTTGTCTTACATCTGAAAGTCTCGTAGCGCATTCGACCCTCCGCGTTCAGATCGACAATGTCGAACTCGGTCCCCGCGCAGTACGGACATCGCGCGTTTCCATCGCGCCACTCTCGTGCCCACTTGAGGTCGCCGCGGCGCACTTCCTGCTGGTCCTGCATCTCCTGCCCCTCGCGCGCGGCAGCTCCAATGTTTTCTTCCCGTGTGCTCATGATGTGATCTCCTAATGAATGAGGTGAAACACCGTGACCGCCAGCGAGCCGCCACGGTGTTTCGCGCGATTAAGTTAGACAAGTCCACGTTCGGCCATAGAGACCACTTGATTTCCTGCGACGAGGAAGTGGTCGAGAAGTCGTACGTCAATTAGCTCGAGCATAGATTTGAGACGTTGGGTGATGAGCTCGTCCGCTTGCGACGGCTCGCCCACTCCGCTTGGATGGCAGTGCAGTGCGATCACTGCGGCGGCGTTGTATTCGAAAACGGATCGAGCCACTTCCCGGGGGTGCACGCTCGATCCGTCAATGGTTCCGGTAAAAAGTTGTTGATGCCCTAAATAGCGGTGCCGTTTATCGAGAAACAAGAGACCGAACACCTCTCGATCTAACATTCCGTAATGTAGTGTCAACCACTGCTTCACGCGTGCTGGACTACCCAGTAAATCGCCGGGCCCGAGCTTGCGAACTACTTTGTTCTCAAGAATGACCAACGCTTTCGTGACGGTGGCAATCTCCTCCTCTGTCAATCGGGATGCACCCGTATCCTGCAGCGCCGCGCGATAAGTACGTGCCGAGGCGGGTTTCGTGCGGGGGTGTGTGGTCGGTATGGATACATGGTTGCTGACGTCATTCATGATTCTGCCCTCTGGGTTTTCTGACCGCCGGCGGAAATGCCTGCGTGTCCGTGAAAACCACACGCCGCAGCGGAGCCGTCAGGGCCGCGCGAAGCGCGCTTGCGAGCACGGGCATAGCCCGCGCGCAGGCCTTGACGGCGAGAACGGCGTGGTACGATGCAAGAGGCAGGCATCTCCTGTCCTGTTTCAGTTATCCAAGTCGACCAACGCGTGGACGGATCTATGGCGACTGGCCGACGAACCCCCGAGTCACTGTCACCGAGGGTACGAGCAGCCACGACAAGACGCGTGTTCCATTCGAATCGTGCTACTGGCGATTACGCCAAGGCGGGGCTTGTCGCGCTTTCTGCATTCGTTGCGCGTGACCTATCGGGTTTGAGTAACTCCAACACGTCGCGATGACGTGCTCTGCAGGCCTGGTAATGAGCTTCCCGATCGAATGGCTGCCCGATCTCGAGCCGGGCCGTGTGACATTCCGCCTCCTGTCGTGCGTCATACTCCTCGAGCTGTACGATGTCTGACTCGAGCCGATCCAGAATCCCGTCCAAGCGTCGCGTGAGACCCACCGCATCCAACGTGTCACCCGGCGCGTACGCAATGGTGTGAGACTGTGCACCCGGTCCTTCGAGCGCCAACTGCGGTAGACTGGTCATCGGGATGACGCCCAGATGAAGGGTGAATCCGCGATAGCCACCGACGTGCTTTTGCCATTCGTTACGTGTTTTGCGCATCGCGATTAAGCGCCGAATCAACGCGTTGCCTGCGGTCTTTCGCTCGTTGAAATGTGTGTGATCCAATAGAAGTCCAGCAAACTCGCCAGGCGTCGACTGTCGGTGGGCGAGATCGGCGCGCAGCCCCAGCAATCGCTCTTGTCGGGCGGGTCTGTAGGTCTCCCGGCGGCGGATCACGTCTTGCAATTGGTGCTGTCGCGCCTGGTGGGTTCGGCGCAGGTTCTCGAGTTGATGTATCTGCGTGCGAAGCTGCACTTCCTCGATGATCAACGGATTACCAGAGGCGGCGGCCTTCATCTCAGCGGCGGTCGCAGCCTGCGCGGCGATATCCTCGGCGGCTCGTTCAGATGTGCCTCGACGGAGCTGCTCGATAAATCGAGCCTTGGCTTCGACTGTTTGCCACATTCGAGAGTCGTATGTTTGTCGTGTCGCGTATCGACAGATCTGGACCTCGAAGCCTGGAATGCCTGGCTCATCAGACGTGCCCTCATAGAAGGTGTTTCCGGGCCGTCGGATGCGTCCTTCGCGCTGCTCGACTTCGGATGGTTTCCAGGGACAGTCCAGCTGATGAAGCGCAACGAGCCGCGCCTGGACGTTGGTACCGGCGCCGAGTTTGCGTGTTGAGCCCAAAAGAATACGCAGCCGCCCAGAATTGGCGTCGGCGAATAGCTTATCGCGCTGCTGGTCCGTGTGCGCGTCATGGATGAAAGCTATCTCCCCAGGCGGTACGCCGAACGCGAGCAGCTTCGAGCGGATATCGTTGTATACGTCGAACGCTGCGCTATCCAAGGACTCCAAATCGGCAAACGAGTACTCGGACAGCGCTTCGATCGCGGCTTCCTCGCCCTTGTCGGCGCGATGTCGCAGCGCTTGCAAGGCTGCCAATTCGCGGGCGCGGGCGCCGCGCGGGGTTGAAAGATCGCAAAATACGAGCTGCGTCCCGCGTTGTTCACGCCACGTCTCCCATATGGCAAGAATCCGCTTGATCGCAATATTGACCTTACTTTCTGGGTAATCTACGGCACTCGGGAATACCAAGCGAATGTCGAGAGCCGCCTTGCGTGCATCGTTGGTAATGCAGAGCATGTTATCATTGGATTGACCGGCCGTTTGGAGGTTCTCGGCCCGTTTCACGATGAGCTCCATGTAGAGGGCTTGCGCCGGCGAGCGCTCCACGACGACATTCTCTGGGGCACCCCCTTGCACCGGAGGCGTCATTGGGCGCAGGCCGCGCGCCGCGCGTTCCGTGTCTAAGTCCATGCGCGTGATCACGTCCGCAAACTCTCGATACATGCTCATGAGTTCGGGTAAGTTGCAAAAGCGCGCCAAGCGCTCCTTGAGGCGATAGCCACTCGCCGTGGCATCGATCTCCCAATCCGTGGTGCGCGCCGCAAACGTGGTCTGCCAAGCATCAAAATGCACGAGATTCAGACCCCGCAGTCTCTCGAACTGCAGATAGCGTTGCACCGTGAACATCTCGGCGATCGTGTTCGAGATGGGGGTCCCCGTTGCGAACAAGACGTGGCGGCCAGCGAATCGCCGCTGAAGTGATCGGACCTTGATGAACAGGTCCATCGCCTTTTGCGATCCTGTCGTGCTTCCCAGGCCCGCGATGTTGTGGAGCGAGGTGGAAAAGGCCAGGTTCTTGTATTCGTGCGACTCATCGACGGCCAGGAAATCGATGCCGAGTTCGGAGAAGTTCACGACTCGGTCGCGCGGCTGGGCTTCGATCGTGGCTTGCAAACGGGTTGCGATCGAAGCGAGGAGCTTTTGCATGCGCTTGACGCTCCGGCCCCTACGCCCCTCGTTCGCTTCGGCCAGGCGGATCGATGTTTCAAGGTCGCGAATTTGCTCGCTTAAGAACTCTTTCAACTCTTCGGCTGGCAGGTCGATGAACCCGAAGGAAGAATGCGCGATAATCACCGCGTCCCACTGACAAGTTGCGATGCGGGCGAAGAGTTGCTGGCGGCGTTCGCGTTGAAAGTCTTCTTTGCCGGCGACCAATACCCGGGCGCCGGGATACAGATCCTGGAACGCGCTCGCCCATTGCAGCAACAGGTGATTCGGGACGATGACGAGGGGCCGTTTTACGAGGCCGAGCCGACGCAATTCCATAATCGTCGCGATGATCGCGTAGGTTTTGCCGGCGCCGACCACGTGATCTAAGAGCCCGCCACGGGTCTGCACCATGCGCCAGACCGCGTTGAGCTGATTCGGCCGAAGCTGAATCATGGGGTTTTGCCCGATCAAGGCCTTCCGCCCGTCCGCGCCGGGGCGCGCGAGATGCGAGCCATCGAAGACTCGATCGACGTGCGTGTTGAATCGATCGTTGTAGAGCCGCGTCAGCTGTTCGCGCCGGTCGGGGTCATTCCAGATCCAGTCCGCGAACGCCGCTTCAATGCGTGTGCTGCAGTCTTGCGCGGCCTGGGTTTCGGACTCGTTGAATTGAGAATGGCCGTCAGGAAGTACGTCATAGACGCGAATCGACTGGTTGTTGAGCAGAGCCTTCAGCAACTCATGGGCCGGCCGTCGTTCGGTGCCCCATTTTTGGGTATTGGCGACGCGATCGAATATCTCGAGCGAGACCGCCCATTGCCCGATTGCCGGCAGGTACGTGAACTGTGCTTTGACCGCGCCCGCGAACAGGAAGTGCGCGAAGTCGCCTATAACCGCTCCGGGCAGCCAGGGAGCACCGACACGCACATGTATGTCCGTCGCCGGAATATCTGCGGGAATGATGGCCTCCAGCGCACGGACGTTACGGTCAAATTGTGCCTGCCCGCTGCCGAGCACACGACGCGCTTGGGCGAGCTTGGCCTTCACCGGGCCGGACAGATACGCATCTCGCGTTTGCCACCCGTCGTCAGGATCGAGGTAGACGTCCTCGCCGAGTTCACCAAGCAGCTGTAAAGCGGGCCGACCCGTCAGCCGCTGCATATAGTCGAGATTCAGGCTTCCATGTTCGGCGAGTGACAACAACAGGGCGTCGCTCGCCGTGGCGGCAGTCGTGGGTGCGACGTGCGGCCAGCGGACGCGATGCGATAAAATAGGGCCGGTTTGAGCGCTGCGTATGCGGGGCGATATCCCGCGCTTTAGTGCGACCGCAACCGACAGGCCCCGGTCGTACCCGCTCTCCAATACAAGCAACAAGGGCCATTCGGGATCTTCGCGGCCGGCGGCGGCGTTGGCCGCGTCGTTAAGATAGCCGTAGGCGCGCCGAAAACTGTCGTAGCGGCCACGGAGTTGCGCACGGTGCGACTCAATCTCCCCCTCCTGGGCCGCAGAGGTTTCCAGTGCTAACTGGACGCGCAATAGATCGCGCAGCTCGAGCATTCGCACCAGGCGTTGATACGTCAGCGAGCCGCCATGGCTCCGTGCGCAAACGCACTGCACTCGGTGTTCGCCGTCGACATTCGGTAGCCGGCGTAGGACATCTCCCTGCGTAGGATCGACGAACAAGCCGTATACCTTGGCGCGGCCGGCCGCGTCCGAGTCAAATTGCCGCTCGCTCGCCGGGGAGAGGATCCTCACGTCGGGATTGGTTCGCAGGATGCCGCACGGCAATCGCTCTGCCCGCTCGATCAGGCTCTGAATCCAATCTCCGGTAGCGACAACGGTGGGCTGAGCGGCGAACGCGGTGCGGTCGCGAGTTCGCTGCAGCCGACCGAGGATCTGTTCGGGGTGCGTACGAAAGTAGACGTTCAATCGAATCGGATCGCCACCGGCCGGATCTTCTACCAGCTCCGTGCGGGTCCAATCCAGCGCATCAGCGCACTCATCGGTTCCGCGCCGCTGCAGGAACACGACATCGGTCGTTACCTGCGTATTGGCGCTTTCCAGAAATGCGGTGCTGGGTAATCGAATCGCTCCCAGGAGCCGGGTACGCTCGAAGAGGTATTGCCGAGCGCGCGGTTGCTCTGCGTCCATTAGATACCTGGACACAACCATCGCGAGCACACCGCCCGGGCGAAGTGCTTGCACGCCGCGGCAGAAGAAGTAATTATGAACAGAGAGTCCCGACAACTCCCGATGATGGGGATCGAGCACCGACTGGCTGCCGAACGGCGGATTGCCCAGGACAAGATCAAAGCTTGCCTCGCGAGTGCCAAACTGCTGAAACCCCACCCCGCCATGAATGCGCGCGCCGGGATAGAGCTGTTGCGCGATCTGGGCAGTGATCGGATCGAGCTCAACGGCGAGAGCGGTCGATCGCTCACGCACAACCCCCGGCATGAGCCCCAAGAAATGCCCGGTTCCAACCGCGGGCTCGAGGACCCGACCGCCGGTGAAGCCCAAATGGGTGAGACCGCGCCACATGGCGTCGACAATCGACAGACTCGTGTAGTGCGCATCCTGGGTCGAGCGGCGCATGGCTCGATATTCGTCGTCACTGCAGACGCAATGCAGGGCCGCCCGCAATGAGCCCCAATCGTCCTGTCTCTCGTCGAATAGCTGCGGCAGACCACCCCAACCGACGTATTGAACGAGGATCCGCTGCTCCGTGGAATCGGCCTGACGGCCGCTGGCGGCCAGTTCTTTCAGCAACTGAATCGCCGCGATGTTTGCCCGCGCGCGTGCCTTGGGTCCGCCTTGCACGATTGATTCAGCGCGATTGAGGAGGAAATTACTCGCATGTGCGAGCCCTGGTGACTCGGATCGTCCGCCCTCGCCTTCTAGCACTGGCGGTTTGAAGTCTTCAGGTTCCGCCGATAAGGATTCTGGCGGGCGTTGTCGGGGAGCTCGGAGGGGTTCGCTGGCGACTGATGAGGCAGTTTCTAGGAAGAGAAAACTCAATTGGGTATCCATGCAGGATTCCTCTAATCGGGCATCGGCGATGTTGCCGACGCCTCTTGCCCTGCACGCCGCAGCGCAAGCTGTCAGGACTCGCGTGCGCCACGCACGCGACTCGCCGAGCACGCGCGCTCTTCGCGCGCGCGCAGGGTCTTGACAGCGAGAACGGCGTGGTACCGTGCCAAGGCACAGGCAACTACCCTCCATTGAGTTATGGTCGTGCACGCTTCAGCGAAGCAAAAAAAGCGCCGGCCGAGCAGTGCTACTCGGCCGGCGCTAATGCCCGTGAGGTCCGGGCCCGTCAGCAACCAACGATTTAGGAAGCTGTAGCCGTCTTCGACTTGGCGGACTTCTTCTTGGGCTCTCTTTGGACGCCATTTCGCTCGCGTACCGCCTTCTTGGCCGCTTGTTCGCCTTTCAGCACTCTGCGAATCTCGTCGGTATCGATGCGTAGTCGCTTGGCCGTCTCGAGCAGGTTGGTTGGCCTACTCATGTCATACGCGCTCGCGCGGACCTCATGAATGAGGGCACAATCGACAACCAGACGGCGTAGTTCCTCTTCCGACAGTTTTGCGATGCGCGCATCACTTTGGTAGACCACCTCATTGGCTTTCTCTTTGCCTGCCCATTTCCAGAGCGTCACGAGACGGATGCGCGAATCGTATGCAGTAACCTGCCACATTGTGTGAGCCACGACGCGCAAATACGCACCAGCAATTGCGTTCGGTGTCTTGGCGCGAATCGCATCAAAGACACGCTCGCGAAACAGCGTTTCCCGCTTTGCGGCCTGCTGCTGCGCGCGCTCCCTGTCGTTGCCTCGTGGAACGGGTTCGGCACGGAGTCCGTTCGCCTTGAGCGCGTCACTGTGTTCGCTCGGTTTGATAATTTCTACCATGCGACCGGATTCAATGTCCTGCAGCAAGATGTCCGCCTTGAAGTCTTTCCCTAGAAGTTGCCGATACGTGCGCCCTTTCGAATCCTCGTGGCAGCGCTTGTCCAAGGAGACATAGCCGCCTTGCAGCGTCGAGTTGACGCCGTACGGCGCAATTCGCTTTGCGTCCTTCCCGCTCAGAACTGTGCGCCCTTCGGCTTTGGCCTGCGCCTCGATCCGTTTTCCCCAGACCGCGCGCTTATTGGCGTAACAGGCCGGATCCGTGCAGACGTCTGCATTCTTGATATCACCGAACAATTCCGGCTGATTCCCGCTCAGTTTCGGGCACTTGCCACAGGGACCAGCACCCGGCACCAAATCGGCTAGCTTTTGATCGAAGGGGGCATCCTTGAGACGCGTCATGTAATGATCCTGAATGTGTTGCTGCGCGTCGCGAAACGACATGGGGTCGCCGCGCCAGCCCTGTGTGATCGCTTTGAGTGCCTCCTGCTGGAGCGCCGGCACCGGAATGCGCGCGAGCAGCAGTGCCGTCGCCGCCGTGAGTTTGCCGGCGTAGAAGGCTTCGCGCGCTTTCTTATCGAGCGCCAAGAGCTTGAGCCGCGCATAAACGTACGCACGGCTGCGGCCGATTTTCGCGGACAGCTGCTCGATATCGTAATGATGCTGCCGCATCAGGATTTCGTACCCTTCCGCTTCTTCCAACTCGTGGAGTCCCTCGCGGTGCAGGTTTTCGACCAACTGAATCTCAAGCACCTGGCTGTCATCGAGCGCGCGGACGATCGCCGGAATGGTGTCGAGACCCGCCTCTCGACTCGCTCGCCAGCGCCGCTCGCCCGCGACGATTTCAAATCGCTCCGGCTCTTTGCCGCCAATCTTGGGCCGCACAATGATCGGCTCGATCACCTGGACCGCTTTGATGTTCTCCGCCAAGTCCTTGAGCGCCGCAGCGTCGTAATGCGTGCGCCGGCGCTCTTGAACCGCGGTCGCGGAGGGTTCGATGCTTTTCAGCGCGAGATTTCTGATCGCAAGCACAACGGATGCGGGACTGGAATGATTGCTGACGTGGGTATTCATGCGAATGTCCTTTGAAGTGGGAAGTGCGTCGGCGGCTTGCCGACGCCCCTTACCCCCCTGCCGCAGCGGAGCGGTCAAGGCCGCGCGCCGCGCGCTTGCGAGCACGGGCGAAGCCCGCGCGCAGGCCTTGACGGCGAGAACGGTGGGATACCCTGCCCCACTCAAGGCAAGCCTTACCCTGCTGGGTTTCTGCGCCGCCGGCGTCTTCTAACGAAATGAACTCAAACGTGCTACGGCAAATCGCATACGGAACTGGGCCAGTAACGATCAATTTACCCTTGAGGCGACTTCTTGGGCAGGATGTCGGCAGCGCGAATGCAAGGAGGATGAATGAATATTGTGACGCGCTCGGATGCTCGCCGCGCTGGCTCGCGCTATGAGGTGGCGCGCCGGATCGCTGGCGAAACTCACAGTCATACTGTTAACGAGGAACCGGTATGTACTCGAAGGAACACTGCGCTGCACCGTCACAACTGAAAGCGCCCCCTCGCCAACCCAGATAACGTCCTGGCCGGCGGCCACGACGTGTTCCCCGCCGACCTAGGCAGACACTGCCTTGGCGCTTGGCGATGCGAGACGAATCTCCGGCAGCGTTCGGTCGGTAAGGGAGTGTAGTTCGTCCAAAGCATGAGCGAGCAGTGTGCCAGTGGCTCCGCTTATTCCTATATTACCAGTCTTGATTGCAGCGAGTGACTGGATGGCGATTTCGATCAGCCGTCGGTGTTCGGCGGCATAAATAACCAAGCGTTGTTGTAACGTTTCCGCTTGGCGGTCGATCGATGTCTGGCGGGCAGACCCAAATGACGCGACCGCGTCCGCAATCGCGTTGTCGAGACAACGATTGAGTGTGCGAAACTCGTCGGTGGAGATGGCTATCTCCTGTTCGACCGCTAACGCCGTAACGCTTTGGCACACGTCCCCATAGTCGTGTACCACTTGGTCGACGCTGAATCCTTGACGCAGTAATTCCGCGCCGTGTAAGGCCGCCGCGCGACCGATGTCCGTAGGGGCCGGCGCTGGCGGTGAATCGACACTCCGAAAGTCCGTTTTTTGCTCCTCTCGAAGGGTTTCGACAAGCTGTTGCAGGAATAGCGGCACGCCGTGATCAATCGTCGCCGGGGTTTCAGTTGGCGCGAACCTTTTGGCGACCTTTTCCCTACAACGACTAATTAATAGTTGACGATTCGACGTTAAGAATTCGTGGAGCATCTTGGCAAACTACCGCTCTGCAAAAGGGCCCGTCTGTGCGACACCGTACATAACCAGTGCAGACCTCTAATGTGCAAATGCAAACCCTGATTTGTTCGCTTTGGCCCCATACATGGCTTCGTCCGCGCGGTTGATCAACTCAGTGGCATTCGCGCCGTCTTTCGGGAACACCGAGATGCCAATGCTGGCCTCGAGACATGGGCTGACGATGACATCACCTACACGCAGGCAGCAAGGCGCTTGAATCGCCTTGAGAATCTTTGCGGCAATCATCGCAATTTCGTTTTGCTCGTGAAGCTCAGTCAGCACGCATAGAAATTCGTCGCCGCCAAAGCGGCTGACCGTATCGTCGTTGCGCGTAGTGTGCTTGAGCCGCATTGCAACAGTTTGCAGGACGGCGTCGCCTGCCTGATGGCCATACGTATCGTTGATGCTCTTGAATTTATCCAGATCCACGAACATAACAGCAAGGTTCCACCGATGCCGTTTCGCCTGCGCAATACCATGTTCCAGCCGATCGCCGAATAGCACGCGGTTCGGCAAGTCTGTCAACTTGTCATGCAACGCGGCATTGCGAGAACCTTCCTCCTGTTCGACCGCCGCGGCCAATTGATGGTCGACCAGGGTCCGATCTCTGATTTCCATCTGCAGCGCTTGATTCACCGCCGTTAGTTTCTCCGACGCATCATGCAATTGCCTTACGACGGCCGAACTTTTGTCGGCAGCGTTTTTCACTCCCGGCAGTGGGTCGCTGCTGGTAAGTGCGTACGCAATATCGGCGTTGACCGACGATAGCTCTTCGGCTGATTGCTTTATTCGCCCATTGATTTGCTCGCTCTTCACGAGCACTTCGGTGAGGAGTTCACCCGACACGGTTTGGAGTTCCGCGTTCAGATTTGATCGTCATCTAATGTCCAGGCCCCGGTGACGGCTATCCGGCCAAAAAACCTTTCAGATCCCAGATTCCGCCAGTCGGTCACCAAGGCTATCTATCTCTATTATCCGCTTGCCCGGTATGCCGTTCCGTGCCGTAACGTACATAGGCAGCCGAATATACGAGGCGCAATCCTGGTTTTTTCGAGGTTCCCCGGCCTGGTCGCCCTGATTTCCTCACGATTGGTACGCCGGAACCCTGGCGATTGACGCATTTTGACTCCGGTGGTGAGGCGGTGGCTGATCAACTCGTCGGCTTGGGACGGCTCGGCAATTCCACTCGGACGCGGATGTACCAGAATGACCGCCGCGGCGTTCTGCTTCAGAGCTTCCCTAACGACTTCCCGCAGAGTTTGAGATTTAACAAATCTCCGGTCGCTCGCGAGCTGCTCAACGTCGTTTCACGCCGCACGCGGTGGCTCAAGTGGGCCTTGGCCGCAGCGACCATATCATCGCCCCGGCAGGAATAAATTCACCGCACTCGTCACGGATATAAAGGATTTCGATGCCCGTGTCTCTCTCCTTGTCCCGGGCGGATTGTCCGTGGATCGGAGGAGACCCATCGCAGCGGAGCCGTCTTGGCTGGCCGGAGGCCACTCGGCGAGTAGAGGAGCGCGGAGCGTGAGCAACGGAGCGACCATGACGGCGGGAACGATGGGTTAGGATTGAGAGAAGGAGGCAAGCCCTCTCTTCAGTTCTATCGGCTGTTTTCTGCGACGGGTTTTGGCGCACAGTTACAATGTAGCGGCGACGTGATCGGAGACCTAAGCGTGTTAGCGCACAGACCACACTGCACGTCCCGTGCAACTGTTACAACATCCACAAGAATGGAGAAGAGCGACGTATATGGGCGCACAAATGCAGCAGGACGATGGCGCAGAACTTCTCCTAGAGTCGCTAAACATTGCAGGGCGGATCGGCGCGCGTGCTGATGCTGCTGATTCCGCACGCTCAGAAAGAAACATTTTGCAATGGGCATCGTATTTGCCGAGAAATTGCGTCGAAACGATGATCAGAATGGGCTGGGACAAAACGACCTGATCGAGTAACGAAAACTGGCTAATGCTACTTAGCCGGCTTCCCAGGTAGAAGGCGGTCATATTCTTTTTTCACCACCCCATAACACTCGCAACTTCGTTTTTCTAACCCTGCTCGGTCGAGCACGGTGATGTGCCCGCGCGCGTATTGAATCAATCCCGCGTGCTGTAGTTTGAGCGCGCCCTCGGTCACGCCTTCACGGCGGACCCCCAGCATGTTGGCGATCAGTTCCTGCGTCATCACCAGCTGGTTGCCCTCCAAACGGTCCAAGCTCAGCAACAGCCAACGGCATAGTTGCTGGTCAAGCGAGTGGTGGCGGTTGCAGACCGCCGTTTGCGACATCTGGGTTATCAAAGCCTGGGTGTAGCGCAGCAACAAGCGCAGCACGGAACCCGCTCGGTTGAATTCCTGTTTCATTGTTTGCGCTTTCAGTCGAAATCCCTTACCCGCACTTTGCACCACCGCGCGGCTGGAGGTGGACTCTCCTCCCATGAACAGGGAAATGCCGACGATGCCCTCATTGCCGACGACGGCAATTTCTGCTGAGGCGCCGTTTTCCATCACGTACAGCAGCGAAATGATGGCGGTCGTTGGAAAATAGACGTGGCTTAGCGTAGTGCCCGACTCGTAAAGCACTTCGCCCAGCGGCAAATCGACGGGTTCCAGGAGCGGCAGCCAGCGCTGCGACTCCGCATGCGGCAGCGCGGCGAGTAAGTGGTTTTTTATAGGCGCCGTCGAGAGAACTTCCACAGAACTCCGAGGTGTATCTAGTTTCTTAAAGAGCACGCATCGTTTCCGGGCACGCCCCGCATCCAGCGCCATTCTAGGCGATCGAGGCTCTCGTGGGTGTCCGCTATCGTAAAAAAAGTAGCAGTCCAGCAGCGCTCCCCCATTCCGACTTCCTCGTTTGTTGAATTTAACAATGAACCCCCACACCGAGCCGGTTTTGTACGTCTTCCAGCAAACTGATCATCGGTGCCTCCTCAGGAGCCATGTGCGGCAGCGTACAGAAGGTCTTGAGGTGTAAGACCTACAATCCAGAAGCCGATTTGTCGTATGAAGGGAGAACTCCAATGACTGACGTGTACGTGTACCGCTTCATGCGTCGCGGGCCGGCTGGCGAAAATATACTATCCGAGCGACGGGCGACGCTTGAAACGATCAAGGGTAAGGGCGAAGCCGTCATGGAATCGCAGATCGTGGTCGATCACACAGAAGTGGATGGCAACGGTTTCCTTATTGGCAGCGCTGGCAACGAGTCGCACCCGATGGTTGAGCTTTGGGCTGAAATACGGTCGCTGGAACGCAGAGCCAATTCAAGAGACAACGAAGCGCTCACGTTAGGCGAAAGTACCGAGGGCCAGCGCATCTATTCGCTTCACTTGGAAAGTAGGGAGTTGCGCAATCAGGCTCAAAGGTTGAAGAAGCAGCGTGCCGATGCAATGGCCAGCGAACTCGGCAACCGGAGCGATGGGCAAGACTTCCTAGATTTCGTGGGCAGCCCAACCACTGGATAGACGCAATTGCTGGCGTGAGCCGCTGGGGGCGTGACCTATACGATCGTGTCGGTGGTGGACACGTCGAAACCACTGTGGCCCATCATTACGGACCGTTGCGGATGTACGCGTCCCCCGGCTCTGGAGCCGGCGACCCCGCAGCCCGAGGCTGGATGATATCGCCCGTACTCAGGCGCTCGAGCAGTTGGGCTTGGACCTTCGCCAGGAACAGCCGCGCCGTGTCGGCGTCGTACTCGGCGTCGCTCTTGCCCTTCGCCGCCGCGAGCGCATCCGCCGCCCCCTGCAGCTCGGGAAACTGCTTCACGGCATCGAGGATGTGTTCGTCGCGAAAGGCGATGGCTCGACTTGGTGTCGTGATCTTGTTGAACACGTCCAAGGCCAGGCGTGGATCATCGCCGCTCGCCTGCCGCTCTGCGGCGGTATTCCACGTCTTGGCGCCTACCCGTTGGAACTCGAGTTCGTACCCTGCTTGCTTGGCGAGTTGATACAAGAACTCCTTGGTCGCGCGGCCATTGCCCTCTCTCATCGGATGCCAAAAATTAAGTTCACCGTAATGGTGCGTGAGCCGCTCGACGAACGCGGCCTTCTTCAATCCCTTCAGGTGATTCTCGGTGGCGAGATCAGCGAGAATCTTCTCTCCCCAGGTTTCGAGGGTATGCGCGGGAGTCTTCAGCGGTGCAAAGGCAGAACTTCCTTTCGAAAACTCCACCGTGCGGTACTCACCGGCCCACTCGTAGACATCTTGAAAGAGGTATCGATGGATTTCGCGATAGTGCGCGGTATCGAAATGGCCGGGGATTGCCTTCAGAGCCAGTTCTTCACTGCGCTGCCGTGTAGCGGCATACTCAAACCGGCGCAGTTCTTGGTTGGTTGTGAATCCGGGGATGTTTCTAAGAACATCCGATCCCGGCCAGAAATACGCGTCCCAGTCGTCCACCGTTGCGGCAGCGACTACGCGGGTTGTGGACGCTTGCGCGTCAGTGCCTTTTGTTCTCGCTTAAGGCCACGCTCACGAAAAATCGTGATGGCTTCTGCGCTGGTGATTTCGCCCCGCAGGGCTCGTTGATGAATCGCTTCATCCTCAGCGTTTGGAACATAGCCTTCATGCTTGAGGCTCCCAACAATACGCGCCGTGGCCCCGGCCTTTTCTGCCGGCGTGCGATCATCTTTGGAGGGCTTGCTCATGGGCGCCATTATATACCGACAGGCAAATCGCGTCATCGCCCCGCTACAACCCCGTTTCACAGTGATTCTCCTCGTAAAGTGTGGACTGCTTCGACACATTAGAGCCGCTCGGCTGCTGCCCGTGAGCCGGACAAGCCCGTTGCAGGCAACCGGGAGGGAAACGCTCGAGCGCCAACGTCTGATTGACGCCCGAGCAATCGCATCAAGGCGCAAATTAAGGATCGCGTGCCGCGCGATCCGGGACGGGGAGTGAATATCCGCGACTCATCCAGGTTTCCGGGCGGATACGGGACAACCAGTCGGATACCGATGGCACGATCCCGCCGCAGTCTTCTTTGATGTGCTGTTCAGCGATGTACCGCGTTGGTACCAACCTGCCATCGCTATTGCGGATCGTCGCACCAAACACGCGTTCCGCCTCAAAAACTCCCTGGGCGTGATGCCGCAGCGCGCGGTGGCGAAAGTCGCAGAACGTTTCCTTCGTGGCATCTAGCCAGTCATGGATCGGTTGGTAGTCCTCCACCGTTCCGCCGAAACGACGCACCGAGGACTGCGCGTGAAAGATGGGGTGAGTCATAGTCCTTCATGCTCCGTGGTGTCGTAGTCGGTGAATCGATCGTTGTGGGTGTGCTTTAGCGTATCGTCCGTGAAGTTCCATTCGAATTCGCCGTATGCACCGTCGTTGTTCTCCCAGCCAGGGTGGCGTGCCTGAGTCAAGTCATAGAACAGATCCATGAGCTGATCCTCGGTTATCGTGGTCTTGCCCACGAGCTCAACGGGTTTCCCATCCCCATCGGTATACGTGATGCTCTCGATCTGGCCTGAGTCTCCGCAGCCGTCATAATTAATGTGGACACTTGCGACTCCCGCTTCTTGAAGCTGACGCCGCGCCTCCGGTAAATGCTGGCGGACATTCTCGAGCCTCTCGCGCTCATATTGCGCAAGCCAGGAACTGGATGTTGAACTCGCGATCGTAATCGCGTCCGCGTTGTCTGGTAGTGGGTTTGACTGAGTCATGAGTATTCTCCGATTCTGATCTGGGCGCGTTTGCCCGAGTTCGACGGAGCACGCCGCAGCGGAGCCGTCAGGACCGCGCGCAAGCGCGCTTGCGAGCACGGCGCAGCCGCGCGCAGGTCTTGACGGCGAGAACGGCGTGATAGGTTTGATCGGGCAAGCAAACCCCTCCCCCATCCGATCAAGATAATCATTGGCGAAGGGCGTCAAATCCGCCGATTTGCAGCAGAAATGGCCGTTGAACCGCGGTGCGCAGACGCGCTAAATGGGCATGCAACTTCAGTAGGATTCGACAGTGCAAGAACCCGTGTTCCACATCGATCTTGAACATGACACCGGGTCGGTGTTTCTAACGGTCCTGATTCCGCGGTCCATCGACAACATCTTCGTGGCTGAGTTTCTACGGATGGTGAGCCGGGCGTTTGCGGAGACAGAAGGCGTTTCGACCGAGTGGATGCATGCCGTCCTCGAGAAAGAGGTACGGGGCTTCGAGGATCGTACCCATCTTAAGTTTGTTTGGGAGCGAAGCTTTAAGGGTAAAAGTCCCTCCTACCCGCAGAGGCTCGGCGAGAATCTCGCCAAGCAAAGGCCGACCAGCACCCTCAACTGAAATACGCCGATCTCGCTTACGCGGAACCTCGCGCTACTTTCTTCGACGCTTTGTTAAAGCCGGCTGCCAATAGGTCTTGTAGGTGAAGTGCGTTACATCGATCAGTACAAAATAGGCGGCTGCACCGATCAAAATCTGGACCAACAGAGCAATGCCGCGATTATCAAAGCCGACGAGTGTTTCGTAAAAGTACGGTAAAGACAGCGCGAAGACACCGACGACCAACGCGGATACGATTTGTCCCCTTGCACGGACCTTCAAGCTCGCGAGGTATTCTTGATAGACCTCCCGCGGCACCAGCAGAAATGCGATCACGAAAAACACCAGAAACATCAGCATGCCGAGACCGAGTTTGTCTTGAGCGCTCATCGGGGCCAACTCCTCTTTACATCGCCTTTCTTGACGATGCCGCGAACAGGTGAATCAAACTGGCGGCCGGGTCCCACTTCCGAAAAGTCAGTCTACACCGCTCATGAAATGGGACCCTCCTCCCCGGCTGCAGTACCGGCGGCCGCGCCTCGCAGCGCCGCGAGCTCCGCGGTGAGACGGGTCACGGTGCTTTGCAGCGTTCGCACTTCGCGGGCGTAGTTCGGTTGCGCGCGCAACTGCTCCCGCAGGCGGTCAATTTCGAGCGCCCAGCGATCTTGATGCGACTGCTCGCGAAGCTCGGCAACTTCCGCTCGAGCGGTCTGCTCCGCCGCATGCGCCTCGGCCTGTTGGAGTCGCTGCTGGAGTTGTTGGACATCAATCGGAAGCGCCGGGACCGGCTGCGGACGATCATTCGTCTGTTTCGCCGCCACCGCCTGGCGCGCCGATTCTTCGCGCCAGACCCTTAACACTCGAGCGGTTTTGCCGGTCGCGCCGAAGCGCTCGTGAAGTACCTGCCGTAAGACTCGGTGGCTGACCGGCCTACCGGCGCCCAGAAGCTCACGGCAGACGCCACGCAGACTCACTTCACTGATCCGGCAATTCATGCTGCCAAGGGTAACACTGTTGCCCTTGCGCGTTGAAGGGCTGATCATAGGGCGCATTTGACCGTCCTGGAATGCGATAGGCGATTGATTTATAAGCGAAAGAAAGCCTAGATTGTTCCACGACATTGTTCCACGCGGTCGAATCAGTCTCCGGGCCTTCCCTTTTTTGAAATCACCCCATCGGGCGAAAGCCCGTCCCTCTGTTTCTTTGAGTTTAAATCTCCTAGGCATAAATCCTTATTCCTCATGCAGCGTTGCAGGTCTCGGCGCGTGCGCTGGCGAGCCAGTTCGGCGGTAGACGATTGGGTTTGGTCCAGGCGCCGTCGCGGATCTTCTTGAGTGCGATATTCAGGGCGAGTCGAGCGTCGAATCGGCGCAGCGCCCCCTCCTCAATCGACCAAAGCACCTGACGGAATAACTCAGCACCGCCGTTGGGCGCGGCGAGATTGAGCACGCCCGACCGAACTCGAGCGGCCTCCAGGGCCGATAAGCGCCGCGGTTTCGCATAGTTCCCGACCTGCCTGGGAGCCGCTTTTGATGGCGATGGATTCGGGATGCTCGGGGTTGCGTTGGCCAGGCTGGTCAACACGTCAAGCACCCTGCCCCGTTCCTCGGGCGTGAGCTTGGTTTCGGCATCAAAGGACATCGAGGCTCGCCGATCGCGCGACGCGGCAAAATAAGCCTGCTTTTCCGAGTCGGAGAGCTTCTCGAGGATCACTTTGGTTTCGCCTCGGCCCAGGACCGGGGCCTTCGGCGCCTCGACGGTCTGTGGTGCGGCTCCGGGTGCGGAGATCGCGGGCACATCCGCCGCGACGGTGCGATTCCGGTTGGGGAAGCGACTGAGATTGACCAACAATTCGCGAGGAATGAGCACCTCCGTGATGGCGATGGATTGCCGGAACGGATTCGCGGGATCGCGGCCCGGGTCCTCGCGGCGCAAGAGTCCCAGGTGCTTCAAGGCCTGGTATGCGCGGGTGACGGTTGAGGTATCGACCGCGCACTCCCGCGCAACCTGCCGCAGCGATAGCTCGCTGCACCAGTCGCCCCGCCGCATACCCTCCTCCCAGTGAACCCAAAATACCCGCTCCGCGGCCTGCGGAATCCCCCGCTCCCAGATCCAGCGCTCCAGTGGTTTGGGCCGCAAGGAGAAGTACTTCTCCCGGCTCAACTGTGTGCGCGCATCCCTTTCGTTTCTGACCGACATGATAATCCCCTCGCCTCCACAGACGATTTGCTTAAAACAGTCGATTCACTGGGGAAACCGCTTGACCCGGAGGGGTCGGCTAACTAACCTTGATTTACCAGGTCGAGGTCGGTTTTGCGGCATTACCCGTGAATCGGTCCTTGAAATGAAGAGGCCCCGAAAGGGGCCTTTTTATTCGGTGCCTGTCATGGCTGTGCCTCCCTCGATTTTCTCCGACTGCCAAAATGCCGAAGGGCCGCAGAGCGGCCCTTCGTGAATTCAAAATGGGGTGCCAAATTTGGCGGGGGTCTGAAACTAGGGCGCGCCCTAGTTTTCAAATCCGGCCCGACTAGGGCGCGCCCTAGTTTAGGTTTTACGTCTCTCATGAGGGCGCCCTGCCCTTGTCCTTGAGCCATTTATGCGCGTACGCCTTGAGGTCCTCATAGAGTTCCGGAAGCTGGTCCTCTTTGATCTGTCGGGGATTCAACGTAAGCCGGCCGCCTTTCAGTGCAATCGTAAATAGGACCTTGTTATCGACCTTGACCGACTCGGAAAGCTTCGAGCCACGAGGTTTTCCATCGCCCGTCGCGGGCACCGCGGTCAGTGCGCGATAAACGACTTCGGCCTCCGGCGCAGGCTCCGCTTTGGCCAGTTTGCCGGCTCGCGCGAGGGTCAGTTTCAGCCGATCTCGGCAGGCCTTGCCTAAGTCCTTGCTCCAACGCATCGCGATCGTTCGAGGGTCACGAAACGCCGCGACCACCTCGGCGGGCAACTCGGCTATGGCCACGTATTGGCCGACGGTCGTCTCATGCAAATGAGTCGCCGCGCTGATTTCCCGCTGCGTTTTGTACAGGCCATTTCGCAGCCACTGGGCAAACATGCCGCCAATTTCGAATGCCGATAAATCTTCACGTTCCGCATTCTCGCGGTACATTTTTAAGACCAAATCCTTGGCATCGGCGGCCTTCGCATCCAAGCGCGCCAAGATCGGAAAACCGCCGTCGACCTCCTTGTTGAGCTGGCGGATCGCGGCGTGGCGCCGGTGACCCTCGACGAGTTCGTATTCGATTTTCCCGGTGCTTGCCGCTGGCCGCACCCGCACCGGGGTGTCCTGGCCATGCAGGCGGATATTTTCTTTGAAGGCTTTGAAGGTCTCGTCACTGCTCGAGAGGCTGAGCTCGTGCCGGTTGGCAAATTCGGTCAAGCCGATGGTCTCGGGATCGAGCCTCAAGATCACGAACCCCGCGCCGCGCTCGGCTTTGAGTCGCTCGATCTCAGCGGCCAGTCCGCCTGCCGCTTGTTGGCCGGCGCGAGCGACGAACGACATCGGTCCTGAGGGCCGCGGCGCACTCGGGGCAACGGAACTGGCGGGTTCCATCAGGGCCCGAGTGATGTCGTCTCGCTTACTCACGAAGCGGCCGCTCGATAGGCTGGCTCGCCCTTGGCCTGACGCGCGCGACGCCACACGTTCTGGATGGCACCTTCAATTTCCGCATTCACGAGGTTCATGGCCTGCATGGCGCGCTCGAAGGTGCGCGAATCGCCTTCGTAGGATTTCACTTCATAGGCGGTGAGAATGTCCGGTCCGATCTTCTGCAGCACGGCGGTTTCGAGCATCGGCGCCGAGATCGTGAATTTCGGAAAGCGCGTGCGAATCCAACTGCTGATGGTCTGATGCACCTCGTCATTGGCCTTCATGCGGGTCATCAAAATCGCGAGAAAGTCGTAGACCTTTTCCGATCCTACTTGGTTGAACAGCTGGACCAGTTCGACCAGCCAGCGAAAGAAGAGGCCGGCGGACTGCAGGTCCATCATCGCGGGCGGCATGGTGATGACGATGCCATCGACCGCGTAGAGCGCATTGCTGTTCACGAAGGACAAGGAGGGCGCGGTATCCATGATGACGACGTCATAGTCCTGCTTGACGGTTTCCAAGCCGTTGGCGAGAACCGTGAAGAAGTTGAAGCCTTCTTCGCTCGCGAGGCGCGAGGCAATGGAAAATTCCGCACCATAGAACGCGAGGTTCGAGGCGAGGAGGTCGAGGTCATGCCAATGGGTTTTGCGGATCGCGCTGCGCAAGGTGCCGGTCCAGTTTTCGGACCCCAAACGTTCGCCCTCGAAGTAGGGTAGCGCCGTCTGGGTCTCCGGGACTTCCGTGTGCGGCAGGATGCCGAAGAGCTGGGTCAGGGAGGCTTGGGCGTCCAAGTCGATGAGCAGCACCCGATAGCCACGCAAGCAAAGATACTGGGCCAGATGCACGGAGCTCGTGGTCTTCGCCACGCCGCCTTTGAAGTTCGCCAATGCCAGCACAATCGACTTGTCGATCGCTGGATCGCGGCGCGGCCGCAGGCCCAGGATCGCCTGCAGGTTGTGAATGTCCTCCAGGGTAAACAGGCGCCGGCCGTTGACGGTCTCGCCCTGAGGGAAATCGGGGATCTTCTTGTTGAGTCGGCGCCGGAATGAGTCATCGGACATGCCGAGAAGGGCGGCCACTTCAGCCGCGTTCCATTTGCGCAGCTCCTTGGCATGACTCGGTTCGAGCGCCACATTGCGGGCCCGCTCAAGTAGATCCTCGGCCAGCTCCGCGAGCTGGGTGATCTCGGCAATACCGACCGGCGGGAAGCGATCCGGGTCGCTGACGGTCTCGGTTGCGGGCGATTCGCGGTTTGCGGCGGGGGTTTGTGCCATGGTAGGTTCCATGGGGAGAAGATTATAAGGCCGCGCACGGAGTTATGGCAAGTCGCGGAGATTTATTCGACAATCCGTCTATAAGCCCGCGCCAACTATATTGTTCCGCGCGCGGCGAATCGGACCCGTGGATCCGATTGTAGGACGAGTTGCCGAGCCGCGATAGGGGCAGCCACGCGCAGCAACTATGGGCAAAAGACCATAATTGGAGTATCATGCGATTTCGAATAATTGGACACCCGGACTTGGATCAGCAAGTGCCCCAGGTCTTGGCGACGGACCCGAACCAAGGACCGCTGGCGGTGGCGAAGATTCGGGCGTTGCTCGAATCGATCGATGAGGGCGCGGCGGACCTGGAGCCGGCGCCGGTGGCCCAGCAGAGCTGGGAAACAGGAGTGATAGTCCATGCGCAGCGAGACGACGAGGCAACCTCGGGGCCGGTGCCAGCGCAGGTTGCCATCTACGTCTTCGAGGCGTGGGGATTGCGCTTCGCCATCGCCCGCGTCGAAGTACCGGGCGATGCCGTGATAGGTGCATTATTGTTGGTGGAGACGCAAGCAGTGGCAGCCAAGGGGCTGACATCGCGCAATTTAAGTCTGGCCTTGTTGGCCAAGGTCGAGGAGCTCGTATGGCCGATCTGAAAAAGCCGTTGGATCAGACCGCTTTGGATGCCTTAACGTTAAGCACGGATGAGGCACGTGCGGCATACCAGGAGCAGCGACTGACGCTGGAAGTCGGGCGCACGATTCGTCACGCGAGAAAGAAGGCGGATCTTACCCAAACCGAATTGGCCGCTCGCGCCGGCATCGACCAGGGTGATTTGAGCCGCTTGGAGACAGGGCAGGGCGTTCGCGGCGCGACCATCGCCATTGTTGAGCGTGTGGCTCAGGCATTGGGCCGCGAGGTCGTGATTCAGTTTGTAGACCCCGCCACAAAGCGTGAGCGTGCCCAGGCGGCTTACGAACAGGACGTCGCTGTCAGTCACTCATGATGGAGGAGGGCGCCTCATACGTCGGCTGGTGGTCTGACGTGATGGCCCTGCTGGCTTCCTTGGTCTTCGCATGGCCCGTGGTGCGGACCAGCTTCAGGCTTCGGCGTGCCGAGCAAACCGAGGCGCCGCCGGCGTCCTCAAGCGCGCCGCGCACCGATGATGTGCTGTCACGCGTCTGGTCAAGAACCGCGGCGGCATTGCGGGAGCCTCTATGGTCGCGCACCGATCATTGGGCCACCTTGATCGCCTTTGGACTGGTCATCATCGCGACTGTCCTCAAAGTCATCAGCCGATTCCCTGGATAGACGCCCGGCCCATTTATCGGCGGATTCAGGTCAGTATCGGCAAAGTGGTAGGCCGCGCGATCTGCTGCAACAACGAACCTCGCGTCGGTGCACACTGCAGATCATGGCTGCAAGGAAGAAATCTGCGATAGCGCCAATCCCGATCGCCTTCATCGAGTCCATGGAATGCCTGCCGGTGCCAGCATTGCCCGAGGGCAAGGAATGGAGCTATGAAATAAAACTCGACGGATTTCGGCTTGAGGCGGTGAAAAAGAAGGGCGAGACCACGCTCTATTCTCGACGCGGCAATATTTTAAATCGCAAATTTCCCTACGTCGCGACCGCCTTAAAAGGGTTGCCCGATGACACCATCCTCGACGGGGAAGTCGTCGCGCTCGATAGCCAAGGCCGGTCCGACTTCAATCTGCTGCAAAACTTCCACTCCGCCGAGTCGAAGATTCACTACTACGTATTCGACATCCTGGCCTTGAAGGGCAAAAATGTTTCGAAGCTACCCTTGGCTGAGCGACGCCAGATTCTCTCAAAGGCACTCAAACCCAATGATCACATCAGCACCTCGCCGGCGGAGGTCGGTTCTTCCACCAAGATTTTGACCTTCGTAAAGCAGCACGGTCTCGAAGGCGTCGTCGCCAAGCGATTGGACAGCCTTTACGAAGCCGGCAGGCGTTCGGGTGCCTGGTGCAAGTACCGCATCAATTTGGGCCAAGAATTCGTCGTGGGCGGATACACCCCCGGCGGCCACGGATTCGATGCTCTCATCTTAGGGTTCTATCGGGGCAAAGATCTAATCTTTGCCGCGCGCGTGCGTGCGGGCTTCGTGCCCGCGACTCGACGTCAAGTCTTTGCGCAAATCAAAGACCTCAAGACAGACAAATGTCCTTTCGTGAATTTACCCGAACAATCCGAAGGACGCTGGGGGCAGGGGCTCACCGCCGAGAAAATGAAGTCCTGCACCTGGCTGAAGCCCAAAGTCGTCGTACGCATCCACTTCGCAGAGTGGACGGGTGCCGATAAGCTGCGGCATACGAAATTCATGGGTCTCCGCGAGGACAAGGATCCACGCAAGGTAGTCAGGGAGACGTAACTCAGACATTCGACTGCGACTTTGGAGCCCTTCGCTCAAGTGCGAGTCATTGTGACGACCTGCTTGATTCGGCCGCAATCCGCTTTGACCTTTATCGTCGCACAGACCACGTAGAATCAGGCTATGGTCGACAAACCCGAAACGTTGGAAGCCGTCTACTATACGGGCCAGCTGCCTCTCAGCCTGAGCGAGCTAACTTTCTTCGGGCTAATTTTCGATCGGGTTCATTTTCCTCACGTTCAAATCCCGCTCGATGGATTCGATCCAGACGCGGTCTCTGCGGAAATCGAGCGGCTACAAAAACTCCCTGTTACTCCGGGTCGTGGCTACGACCGCTTGCTGCTCATTCAGATGCTCCATTTCACACTGACGCCGGAGCTGCGGGAATTCTGCTATTTCACGGGCGACGGCACCGACGTATTCGGCGCCGACAAAGACCCGCGGGTCGGCAAATTGGTGCATTCGCTGTACGAACAAATCCACGGAACGCGTGAGAACTTCATACCTGAGTTTCGCACTGGAGTTAGCAAGGGCGTAGGAGATAAGACGGCGATCAATTTTCCAGGCGATTTCTTTTATCAGTCGCGCGCATTGTTGTATTCCGCTGATCGTGGTCTTCCGCTCATAAATTCAGACTCGCGCCTACCCGTTCCAGCGCTCGAAGCGGGAAATCCTAAAAACAACGCGAAACTCCTGGCCGCCTTTATGGCGGTCGAGTGCGCCGCGCTGGTATTGCCTGAAATGGGAGAACTTCCTCCGTCGCGTATCTTGGAGGCGCGAGCCGACCTCGAGAAGTACGTGAAACCGTTTCGGTTAGAGTTGTTGCGTATGGCTTCGAAGCTAAGTGCCGCAATCGAGAGCGACGCATCGTCTGAAGAAATCAGCGCCGCGGCTCGCTTCATAGTACAAACCGATGTTTACCCGACGCTCGCCGAACTCAAGGATGAACTGGCAAAGCCCAAAAAGGGGTGGATGGACAGGTCGTGGAAACTCGTGAAGGTAATACCGTCGCTAGTCGCGTCTTACGCGACGCTCAATCTGGGCGTCGCTGTCCCAAAAACGGTCGAAGCGCTGGGCGACTGGCTGGTGGCGGGATTTTCTGAGAAAAAGCCCCGATCTAATATGTATTACCTGCTAGACCTCGAAAAACAAATCAAAGGCTGACCGGTGTTCCAGCGACGCATCGTTACCTGCGTCTAGCCAGGCACGACTGTTCGCCAGTCTCTACGCACACGTCCTGCCAAATGGCCTCTGTTCGCCGTTCAATATCTGTCAGCAGCGATCGGCGGTAGATTCCGTGCTCGAATTCGAGCTGCAGATCGTACGCCATCTTCTCCAGTGGACTGTCCTCGTAGCGATGAACTGCAAGGCCCACATGATATGCCCAAAGAAATTGTTCGAAGCCCAAACGCTGATATTGAAGCACATGGACGAGCTCGTGGAAGTGAAGGGCGGGTGATGACGCCACGCCATTTCTGAGGCAATAAAGATCGTTGAATGTAATGCCGCACCAGCGTGTTTCCTGCAGGGACTTGAACTCCTGGAGCCCGAATTGCTCAAGCGGTGGGTAGCGGACTTCGTCCACGATCAGCACGTGCGTGGATTCGAGCAACTCGCGCGGGCCCGTGGAGGAGTTTTCTGCTGTTCATTTCGGGTCGGTCTGCACTTTGTCAGTTTGCCCAACCAAACTCAGTCACCTCTTGTACCGAGACCGCATCGGGACTCCGACCGAGCGCGCGCGCTGTTTGCAGTACCGCATTTAGTGCCTGAGGATGGGAGGCGAGGCGCCGGCGCGTCGCTTCGAGTTCTTGCTCGGATGCGATGGCCGTGCCGTTGCCATTCAAGATTTGAGCTTCCAGTTGTGCCTGCTTGCGTAGCAGGGCGACAATTTCAGCGACGTTTTCCATGGTTTCTCCTTTTCGAGGTAAGTGGCTTTCGTTTGACGGAAGGGCGGCGCTTCTGGCTCGCTGCAGATCTTCCTTTTCGGTTTGGCGGAGGCGTGTGTCGGGGCGTTGTCCTCGATGCTGCGCGGTTTCTCGAAACCGCGCTTGCTATGACGGTAACGAGCTGCCGGCGCTGTGACTCAAGTTGACTTTCGAGATCGTTAATTCGGGAATCGCGCGATCGTAGCTCGGCGGTAGCGTTGCCCAACTCCTTCAGCAAGAGATTGACCTGTTCACGGGTGTCAACGAGCGCACGCTCTCGAACGCGCGCCGCGATGTCCCATTCCTTTTCACGCAGCTCCAGCGAGCGTGCTCGCGTGTCGGTTTCTCGCTTTAGCTCCTGGGCCTTCGCATGCGCTGCGGTGTCATCGGCCTTCGCCGTTTGCAATGACAGGCGTAGCGCCTGCTCCCAGAGATCAACGGCGGCATCGGCGAACTCCGGCGGCAATCGGCTCAGGGCAACTGGGTTGCCGGCATTGAGTGCCGATTGGTCTTTCCAGAACCGGCGCATGGCATCCGAGATCGTGGTTGTCGAGCCGCGCCCCAATTGCGCGCGGACGGCGTGAACGGACGGGTATTCGCCGGCGGCCATGAGTTTGCGGGCCGCCGTTTCGATTTCCGCGAAGGACACGCTCGCGGCGCGTTCGCGGGAGGTCCCATAGCTCGGAATTGGCGAATTCACGCGGACATCGTACCACTACCGATAATGGCACAAACGTTATGTATAAGGCATGTGATAATTACAGTTATCACATCGATGATGCGGTGCGTGGTAGGATCGAGATATGGAATTGACTGAACAGGAGGCTGAATTCGATCCGCGGCCGATGGCGCCCAAACCGGTGCTCCAAGGGCCGTTGGCGGCCTTGCTCGAATGGCAGGCGATGGCGGAGGGCGCGTACTCGCCCAATACGCTGCGTGCCCAGAAAGCCGATGGCGCGATCTTCCAGGCGTTTTGCGAGAGTCGTGGGGAGCCTTACTTACCCGCTAATCCGATGACGATTCGCGCGTTTATCGAGAACCGCGTGAAGGTCGGCAAGAAACCCGCCACCATCAAACGCTATGTAGCGACCATCGCGCGCGTGCACGTTGCCGCAAAACTATTGAATCCTTGCTCAAGTGAAGCGGTCCGATTGGGACTCAAGAAGATGGGGCGGGAAACATCGGCTCGGCCAGTCCAGGCCCATCCTCTGGGCTGGAAGGACATCAAAGAATTTATCGAGAGCGCCGGCGAAGGGCTACGAGCCGATCGGGAGCGGGCCATGCTGTGTGTCGCCTACGAAACGCTCGCGCGCCGGGGCGAGCTCGTGGCCCTGCAGATTCGGGATATCGACTTCCATCCGGATGGCACCGGACAGGCGCTGATCCGTCGCGGCAAAACGGATGCGGAAGGGCAGGGGAGAGCGGCGTATTTATCGCGGGAGACGGTGAGGTGGCTCAAGGTGTGGTTGGAGCACGCGAAGATTAGCGAAGGGGCGGTATTTCGTCGGCTGATCGGAAAGGCGCAGATTGGCGGACCGCTAAATCCGGGGAGCATCGCGCCGATCTTCAAGCGGGTCGCGCAGTGGATCGGAATGCCCGAGCGTTTTGTTGATCGGGTCAGTGGCCATTCGACTCGGGTCGGTGCGACTCAAGACTTGGCCGCGTTGGACATTGATCTAGCGGCGATTACGCAGGCGGGAGGCTGGAAGTCGACGCGAATGCCGCTGCAGTATGCGGAGAAGATCAGCGCGGCACGATCGGGTATGGCGAGAGCGGCTGAGAAGTCGGGGAGGGATTCGATCGACGAGTGAGAGGTAGGTTCAAATCAAGGGAAGGATCTGATGTGTGACCCTTGAAATGATCGCGCCGGCCAAGCTTGAGGCACTACCTTCGAGTACGACGGGCTTCGCACTTCTGTTCAAAACGCTCGTTCTGGCTTTTTTTTAACATGATGAAGCGCTTGACGCGCATCCTCAACGCGTTGCCATTCTGTCCACCACCTGAATGTATTGGTCAGGAATTACTAATGTCGACACTTGGATCCAACATGCCGGGATGGCGTACTATCCGTGACATAATGAAGGACCATTGGCTCAGATTACCTGACGGGCTAAGCGCATTCAGACGTATTTGGCAGCTGGCCATGGAGGGCCGCCTTTCCCTGCATGTGCGAATTTTGCCGTGAATGTCTTTCAGGAAATCCTCGCGTGGTCAAAAGATCGTCCGGTGTGGCAGCGGGACGCTCTGCGTCGCCTTATGCTTGCAGGAGACCTATCCGACGCCGATATCGCCGCCCTGACGGAAATCTGCAAGAGCGGGCAGGGTCTCGCGGAGCCCCAGGACGTTGCCCCGCTTGCCAGCGAGCATGTTCCTGATGCTGGCTCCGGGGCACCGCCTGTTTCGCTCGAATCCATCTTCCATCATCGCGGCGTGAACGCGTTGGCGGAAGACCAGACCCTTAAGTTCTCGCCGGGGCTGACCATCGTTTACGGCGATAATGGTGCTGGCAAGACCGGCTACATCCGCATCCTGAAAAACGCCTGCCGCGCGCGAGGCCCGGAGAAAATTCTTGGCAACGTCGTTTCGGGAGCGGCTCCCCTCGCGCCAGTCGTCGCGATCCGGTACCGGGTTGCGGGCGCGTCCGATCCGCGCGAGTGGACGGGGAGCGGAGAGGATGAGTTTATCTCCCGCGTGAGCGTGTTCGACACGCAATGCGCCTCGGTGTACCTCACAGAAAAGACCGATGTGGCATTCCGCCCACATGGTCTCGACCTGTTTGACAAGCTGGTCAAGGCCTGCAAGTTCGTTCGCGCCCGGCTCGAGTCGGAACAACGGGGGCTCAACAGCAACATCCTCGTGTCGCTCCAGCAGGTCATGCCGGAGGGTACAGTAGCCACCAAATTTCTAGGATCAATCAGCTCGCTCACGAAGCCAGAGGCGCTTGAGCTTCTAACGAACATCTCACCCGAGGAAGAAGCGCGGCTAGCCCTTCTTGAGCGGTCACTCCTCGACCTCCAAGCCAACGATCCGGCAAAACTTATCCAGCAGCTTACTGTTCGTGCGACCCGGATCCAGGCACTGATACGTCATTTGCGGGAGACTGACGCGGCTTTGTCTGAGGCCTCGCTCGACAGAATATTCGAAACTCGTAAGGAGGGTCGTCGTAAAAGCGAAGAAGCGCGACGGCTCAGAGAAGCCACATTCACCACGAACGTCCTCACGGGAACCGGCACCGAGCCGTGGACAGCATTGTGGGAAGCAGCTCGCCGCTTTTCGGAGGAGCAGGCCTATAAAGATCGGAAATTTCCTGTGATCAACGATGGCGCGCAGTGTGTGCTATGCCAGCAAAATCTCGATCACGCCGCCAGCCACAGACTCGAGCAATTCGAGGCTTTCGTCGTTTCCACCACCGAGCGCGAGTTGAGGAATATCCGCGATACTTTCGCGCAGCGGCGCAAGTTGTTTGTCGACCTGAAACTGACTACGGAGGCGGTCGAGGCGACGCTAAAAGACCTGCGTATCGACCACGAGGGCATGGCCGATCAAATCGAAGCGGCTCTCGTTTCGAACGAAGCGCGTCGGACTGCGGTCATCGCGGCTCTGTCCGAAAACAAAGACCTCGCTCCGGAATGTCCGGCCCTTCTTTCTGTGATCCCCGACGCCGAAACACTCGCTAGTCAAATTGCGGAGCGCGTAAATACGTTACAAAAGAGCGCTAATGTAGAGACGCGTAAAAAGATGGCTGCCGAGGCACAGGAGTTCCGCGCCCGGAATCTACTTGCAAAGAACAAGCAAACTGTCCTCGACGAAATTGAGCGCCGCAAACGCTACGCCGCCTACGGCCTTTGCATCGATGAAACGAAGGCGACAGCGATCACGCAGAAGAGTTCAGCAGTCACGAAAACTGTCGTATCGCGGAGGTTAAAAGAGCAGTTCCAGGAGGAGCTGACTAATTTGGAGTTCCGGCAAATTGAAGTCGAGCTAAAGGAACAGGGTGGGTCCGACGGCGTCTTCTACCACAAGCTGGTTCTGACGCGAGCTCCGGGTGTGGCGCTGCCAAGCGTTGTCAGCGAGGGTGAGCAGCGCTGCCTCTCTATCGCATCTTTCTTTGCGGAATTGAGCACCGCCGATGACCCATCCGGCATTGTTTTCGATGACCCCGTGTCCTCGCTCGATTTCCAATGGCGCAATGCCGTTGCGCGGCGGCTAGTCCAGGAATCCAAGAAGCGGCAGGTCATCGTCTTTACGCATGACATTGTCTTCCTGTTGGTCTTGAGACAGTTCGCCGAAGAACTGGACGTCGAACCGCTGGATCAGCACGTCCGCCACATGTCGAAGGGTGCTGGTGTGTGCGTTGACGAGTTGCCGTGGGTCGCTCTCCCGGTCAAGAAGAGAATGGGTCACCTCAAGAGCGAACTGCAACGCGTCGAGAAGCTGGCGCGCGACGGCCATCAAGACAACTACGAGAGAGAGGCAAAATACCTCTACGGCATGCTGCGCGAAGCGTGGGAGCGTGCGTTGGAAGAGGTGCTTTTGGGCGGACTTGTGGAACGGTATAGGCCGGGCGTGCAAACCCAGCATATTCACGTCTTAGCCGATATCAAACCTGAAGAGTGCAAAGCCCTCGAAACTGCGATGTCCAAATGTTCGACATGGCTTCCAGGCCATGACAAGGCCCCCGCCGCGCGCGCGCCGGTTCCGGGAGCGGCGGAACTGAAAGCCGACATAACGACGCTCGAAACCTGGGTCAGCGCGATCCGCGCCCGCAGGAAATGAATGGAACCTAAAGGGCGAGAAGTGAATCCCTTCATGGTGCGGCCACGGGAACGACTCAGGCGATGACGTCGGCGTCAAAAAGGTCCGCCCCATTTGGGCGCACCCTAATAATCGGCCTGGGCTCGTTCGCGCACGAGTCGACGGCTAATGGTGAATTGGTGTCGATGATCGGGTTCCGACGGGTGACCACCGTTTCTGACGATAACCTCATCGCCTGGGATAAAGGTGGGGCCTTCAAGTAAAGTATTGAGCGGACAACATTGTGTGTCCGTGATACCGTGTGATCCGAACGCGGAAGCAGGACGTACTGCTTCCCGCCCTTATAAATTTGCAGAATCTGAGACGGGAACAAATTGACTGCCAATGGCCGATCGTCAGAAAAAACGATGCAATGAGGCCCCTGCAGTTGAGCCGTCAGCGGCGCTGAATGCGGTCTGCCCGTATTACACGATGTTTCCTTTGGAATTCCCGATCTCTGTCATGGAAAAATTTCACAAGCAGAAGCTGTGTGTTCTGGACCCGTTTTGCGGACGCGGAACCACCATATTTGCCGCTCGACTTAAGGGGCATCAGGCATATGGAATTGACTGCTCACCGATTGCAATCGCAATCGCCCGTGCGAAGCTCGCAGAGACAGTCGATTCCGACGTTATGGCACTCGCGAAAGAAATTCTTGAGTCTGAGACAGAGGTCGTCGTCCCGGAGGGTGAGTTTTGGAAGTGGGCCTACTCGGCCGGAACCTTGCGCGAGGTCTGTAAGCTGCGCGAAGGGCTCAAAGGCCTCCGTAGCGACGCGGCGAATCTCTTGCGTGCCATATGCCTCGGCGCATTGCATGGCCCGCTAACCGTCAGCGTGGATGCCCGCAGCTATTTTTCGAATCAAATGCCGCGCACATTTGCATCAAAGCCGCACTATTCGGTGCGCTTCTGGAAGGCAAAGGCCCTGAGTCCTGGGTCAGTGGACGTGTTGAAGGTCATCACGAATCGGGTTGCGAGACTTAAACTCGATACGTTGCCGAAGTGTGAAGGCACATCGAAGGTGTCTGCTGCAGACTCACGCTTGGCGCGGGGCTATGCGTCAGTCCCTGAAACGATCGACTTGGTTATTACGTCGCCTCCGTATTACGGTATGAGAACCTATGTCGCCGACCAGTGGTTACGGAATTGGTTCCTTGGAGGACTACCCGCGGTTCCTTACGGTGAGAGAAATCCTCTTTCACACCAGAGCCCCGAGGCATTCGCAGAGTCCCTTGCGCAGGTCTGGGATCGTGTCGGCGAGCGCCTTTCATCCAGCGGGAGAATGTTTATTCGGTTCGGCGCGATCCCATCCCGGAAAGCGAAGCCGCGCGAAATAATGCTCACCTCATTGGAACATTCCAGGTTTTCATGGGAAGTCCGCCGTGTGCGGCTAGCGGACTCAGCAGCATCAGGCAAACGGCAGGCCTGCCACATGGGCGACAGGGTCAAGTCTGAAGCGATTGCAGAGCACGATTACGAGATTTCACTCTGATGGATCATACCAACGGACGGTGAGCTGCCGTGCGGTCTGGCCGCTTGGTGCCTGGACCAAAGCCACTTCACGGCAAAAGTCGGAGACGTAGGTTTTTACCGCTTTCGATGTCAGGATCGTTTCGCGATCTGATGGAAGGTGGTAGGCGAGATCCTCTGAGATTACGAGAATGCACTTCGCGCGGGCGCGCGAGATCGCGACATTGGTCCGTTCCAGCTGCAGAAGAAAGCTCTCCTCCGCTGAAATAAGGTCTGGATCACCCACGCCGAACGAGATAATGATGGTATCGCGTTGCCCCCCTTGGAAACGCTCTACCGTGTCCACCGATGCGTCAATCTTCTGTCCGTCATGAGTGGGAAAGATCTCGCGCAATCGTCGCACGATCAAGGCTCGTTGGGCCCGGTGCGGAGTTACGATGCCGACGCCGCGTTGCCAGAAACTGGCAGGGTCGTAGGCGACATGAGCCGGAACTATCTGCTGACCGGCGGCGTCCTGTTCACCATCGAGAAACTGGGAGTAGGCCAAGAACAGCCGCTGCACCATAGCGCAGACGATGTCGGCCTCGAACTCATTGGCCTGCCCCGCCCTTCCGTCTTCGTAGGTTACCGCTACGAGGCGACGTGCGGGGTTCAGGACTTCATTCAATCCGGAGTACCAGGGCACGGTGTCCTGCCAGTCGTACGGCTTATCGTCACTTGCAGACAGCCGGTGAAGGCTGAGGTGCTCGGAGTGTGCCGTGAGATCGGGTGGGTAGCCGATGCGCTTTCCGAACTCCACGAATGCGGCGGCAGACCTGTAGTTAATAAGCAGGGTCTGAAGCGCGAGGCTGTGGCGCTTGAGCAAGTAATTTTGAATACTGCCGACCAGCCATTCGGCCCCTCGCGGCGGCTGCGTCGTGATGACCGGCGGCATCTGCAGGTGATCGCCGAAGAGCGCCAATTCAGCGTGCACTGCGAGCAGGCAAAGCGGAAATAGAGATTTGCCTACATCGAGCTGCGAACTCTCGTCGATAACAACGTGATCGAACAGTTGGGCCGTCGCAGTGCCATTGCCTTGCTTGGCAATACGAAAGCACTGATGAGCGACGGTTCCGACCAAAACTATCGCTCCTGGATTTTCCAATTCTGCCCAGAGCATTTGGAACTTGGGATCATTGGTCCTCGCCTCTATATCCCGCACGACGTTGCCGGTTGCTGGCAACGGCCCTCTGTCGGGATGTGTAGAGGAATAAATCCGGTAACTCGATATTCCCGCGATGTGCGCGCGTTCTAGAAGTTCGAGGACTTCTCCGAAGAGCTTTTCCCAGGCGGTGTAAGTGGGGCCGGTAACGAGTATGCGGATATTCTGCCCCATGTTTCGCGCCGCCAATATCCGAGCCACGACGAGCGAGGCAGCGGTTGTGGTCTTTCCAGTCCCTGGCGGCCCCCAAACAATCGACAGGCGATGACTCAAGCAGTGAGAAATGGCGTTGCTTTGCGACTGATTCAGCGGCCACTGTGTTTGTGCGATCGCCTGAACGGCATTAACAATCGTGTCGGCTGCGAGGCCTGTGTCCTCCACGGCCATAGCGCTGGCGTCCCACAGAATGCGGGCGGCGGGCGTAATCGCGTCATTTCGCGGCGGATTCTGACCGGCGGGATGACCCAAAGCGGCGTATGTTGCCGGGGCGGCCGAGGCGATCGGTGGACGCCCTATTGAGCGCAGGCAATCCCTTACCCGATCGGCCATGCCAGGGCCCGAGCTCTCCACCAGGCTAACATCTTGCGAGATATCGACGCCTCCGTGATTAACAAGTAAGTTTCGGATCACATTGGCGCCGCGAAAGGTGGATAGCCTGATTCGGGCGCGTAGTGCGGCGCGATCAAAAGCGATCAGTTCTCCAGAAAAGATGTCTGAGAGTTTCCGGTTCTGGTCCTCGTAAGCGACCTGTTGCAGCACCGTTGCGTTCAGCAGATCCCGCACCCGCAAATCCAGAAAACCCGCGATGCTTTCATCCTGTAGCGCAAGAAAAGACTCGTTGTCCCGGAATTTGCAATCGCGCGAGGTGGCGCGGACCTGGTACATCAGATCCCCATTAGGTAGGGTCGCCTGAAGCTGCGCACATCGGAGGATACTGTAGTTTGCCTCCAACTCTTCCGGTTCGGCGGACCAGGTCCTCCGCAGCTCAACAATCTTGCATGCTTCTTCAAGGAGCGCCCATCCGTACCACAAGCGGCCGTCTTCGCTCATGTTTTGAAAGTTAAACGGGACGCCGATTTTCAGAGGCCGCGCCGCGAAATTCAATCGACTCTTCATGTCCGTGCCGAACTTCCACACCACCGATCGGAGCGCAGCGACCTGCTTTTTGACGGCGTCGCTGTAATCGGCAATGCATTGCGACCGTGCCCGTTGGGTGCTTCCAATCTGAACAAGGGGCTCTTGGGACCAGACTTCATAAATCCGCTCTCGCGGAATCATGTCCGAAAAGGGATCGCGGTAGAAGGAGCCGGGAATCGACGGGGTGAACTGCTGGCTGTGATACACCTCCGCTACATTGAACAGCGTCAGGCAGTGTGCAACGGGCAGCCGGAGATCTCGCTGTACGACCGATTTCACGAAGGTAATCGGGTTGGCTAGGGTTATCTCATCCTCTTCCAAGAGTTCCTCGGGAGGAAATAGCCATGTGAGGCCGCGCAAATATTTCTCTGTTTGCGGCATGACGATAGAGTTCAGGTGCCTGCCGATCGCTTTGGCCAATTCTTCAAACTGGTTTGTATCCCAGAAATAGACCTGAACAGTCGTCTTTGCGGCAAGGGCCCCGCCTTTGTCGGCGGCCGTATCGTGAATAAACAAAAACACTTCGGCCAGCCGCGACAGGAAGGAAATGACTATGTTGCGCTCTTCATCCATGGTGGCGGTGAGGAGTGTCTGCGCCTCCGATGGCCATGTACGCTGGATGGTGGAGGTTTGCCCGAAGGGCACGCGTTGCCGAAAACGGGCCTCGGAGCCCAGAGCGCACAACAGGCCGGTGCCGGGATCAAAGTTGACCGTCACGAAAACCTGGACATCGGCATACTTCGGGAAATCGATGGTCGTCGTATTGGGCGCGACGGTAACATCACCCGAGAGCAATGCAGCAGCACGGTGCGGAAGATGGTTTCTGTCGGCCTTCAGAGCATTGTGAAGATCGAAAACCGGGTCAGCCGCCGTTACCCCCGATACTGCAGTGACATTAGTGTGTCCGGCCTGATGAAGGGTTTTGCGGCTTCCACGGGTGATGGTCGCGAGACGACTCAGATGCTCTGTATCCTCTGCCGCAGTCACGCAATAGTGGTTACGATTGGCATCCAGGATCGCGCGATCCGTTGACCGCAGCCAGTTTCGATGACCCAGAAAATCGCACGCTGAGCACCTCGAATCAACATGCCAATCGAGTGCCGTCCAGTTGGTAAGCGCTAACACCCTCGGAAGGTCCTGCATGAAAAAATGGCTTACCGCCTGAAAGAAAATCTGGAAATCGACCCGTTCGAGGTCGTTTAGAAACGCCTGGAGTCGTTCCGTGATGCCCGCGCCGGGATTGGCGGTAACAAGCGCGGCCAGGTCGGAGATTTCTTTGGCACGGGTCCAGAGCCCGAGATGATCCGCCACGAAAAAGCTGCCCTCCAGATGGTTCAAGCGGAGCCAGTTCGCAAGCAGAACCGCATAGAGAGCCACTTCGGAGCTGTAGCTTGAATTTGCTTCTCCCGCATGTTTTATGTCGGAAACGAGCAGCGCCTTTCGCTGGTCTCCTGGGATAATCGGGGATGTATCTCCGTTCGGAAATATTTCGATCTCGTCGTCGGCAGGAGTTCGTATTAGGACGATGTCCGGTTCAAATGCGCCGAAGAGGGGAATCGCAGCCATTTCGCTTGGCGTCATGCCGATGTTTGCCAGAAATGTAGGTCGTAGATCCGGGTGCGCGAATCGCGCCTGCGCTACGATTGTAGGACTGGCTGGGTGCGAGGCGAGGACTGGTCCAAGTTCGATTCTCTTGAACTTCCCGTCCTCCTTGATCCCCCTGAGATGGGTCCCGAAGGCAAGCTCGAGGTCCTGCATCTTCGCCTGCTCCCATTCCTTTCCGCGATCGCGCAGTATTTGAACGGCAGGGCGAGCTTCCAGTGGGACCGGCCACCCCATCGCCTTCAATTCTGGTGGCGAATACAGGGATAGGCGCAACTGCTTGTCGCACTTGGTTCGCAAATACTGGGAAATTACGTTTTTTCTGAACTGCGGCATGAAACCGTCCTTGTCGGTCTGACTCCTATCACGCGGGGACTTCGCTGTCATCGGAATCGAAAATACGATTATACGTTGGCGAAGTACCGGTTAAGGGTTCCGACAAGATTGATGCAAAATATACTCTAAGGAGCGGAACCAGCCTCATAAAAGTTCATCAAAGTCTCTGTGAATGCCGCTTTCGAGAGCCACACTCCTGCATACGAAAGCGAGCGTAATTCGCGACGCCAGGTGATGGCGCGTACGATATCGCGCGAATTCTGTAGTGACCCCAGGAGCGCCGTGACAGCCGGCGTTGGAACGCCTCCCAATCGAACCAACGCCCGCAGCTCCTCGGTTAGTCGTCGGAGACGACGCGCTTAGGCCGCCACGGCTCCTGGCGACATCGCGACATCGGCATTCTCTGTCGTTTATTTGGCCGAAGCATCTCGGCTGGAGCGAAGGGTTGGGCATCATGCCATGCATTTACGGCGCTTTCTTCGGGCGAGCCAGGGAGAGCTTCCAGGCTTCTTCCTCTCCTCGATTCGATAGTTTGTACTCTTTGGCCCTGTCGGTCCCGTCAAGTAATCCCAAGTCGCGAAGATCTCGCACAACATATAGCCATGACAATCTATCGTCGTCACCAGAGGCACCCCACTGCATGTCGCAAGCGTGTCCGGGCACCCAAAGAACCTCTTGCGGTTCGCCACGCGGCTTCCGGATCAAACATGTTCCTTGAAAGTCGTAGAGCCGCAGAAGCAATTGCTGCTCTCGTTCAGTGAGGGCTCGAACTGATGAAGTGTCGATTTGCAGTTTGAACGCGGCCTTCTCTAGAACGCTCAACGTGAAGATCGCGGCATTGTTTGCAGCCAACGCTTGGTGTTCCTTCTTCTTTGGATTTGTCTTGTTTCCATCCGCCCAGTCGCAGATCGCCTTGATGACAATCCAGTCCGTCTTGGATTCGTGACACGCTACGTATAGTCCTTCTCCTTCCATTTCGCCACCGATTGCCTCCGGCTCAAGTTTTAAAAGTTGATCGCGATAGTCAAGGTCGTCAATTAGTTTGGCACCACTAAGCAAGAGCCCGAATCGAACCGAGAAGGGTAGTGCGGTCGCAGGTGCATATGTAGCCATTCGACAGAAGTTGATCAACCGCGGAGATGCATGTGGCCTGTCCCCGCGAAGCAAGATGTCTTTGCCGACGCGCTGCAGTTCATACAAACTCAGCTGTTGAGAGACGAGCACATCGCCCATGCCTTGCTTCGTCTCGTTCACTCCAAACGCAATCCCAACCATCAGAACAGCGCTTGGCTTGAGAGAAGTGACCGCCTTCAGTACGGACTGTTGCGCGCCCCCCACCCCTCCAGTTCCCATTTCCGACAGCGCATGAAAAATGCGAGCGCCGTTGATGCTCCCAAAGTCGTGATAGAGATGGCCACCATCCGTCACCTCCTTTGGGTTGCCACTGGCTCGCCGAAAGACCTCGAAGACTGCCTTGGTTTCGGCTTCAGTGACGGTGACAATGAGGACGTCAACGTGAATGCTCATGATCGTCTGCCTCCCCAAGATATGACCACAGCAGTGAACGTATGCGTCACCCCGGGGCCGAGAAGCCGGAGGCCATCGATCCAACCCCTGTCATTGGTGCGCCGCAGTAGAGAAACCGTTAGTTTCAACACGAAAAGTACGCGATCCCCATGGCGCGGCGCCGGCCGGCCGCGACGAACCCGGTCTCTAGGCCTATCTAAATCAATAACCGATAGTTTCGGCTGTCCGCGTCTGTGGACTTGATGATTTGGTACTCCATGCCGCTGGCCACGGCGATTTGCAGGGCGAAATCTTTCTTGGCTTGCACCACGGCGTCTTCGATCTGAGAGTCGTTCTTTACTTCGACGATGACGTATTTCATGCTTCCGTCCAGCTCCTCGCGCAGAAAGAGGAAGTCTGGGTAGTAGCTGCGCACCGTATGCGAATCCGGGTCGATGTATTGGATGAAGAAGTCGGACTGGCCGTGAGTCAGCATCCCAGTGAAGTAAATCTTCTTTACGCGGTGCTCTCGCAGCAAATCCCAGAACAGTTGGTTCTCCGACCCAGAATCGAAGCAGTAGGTGTCGAGGTGGAAGCTCTTGGCGCGCTCTTCGTCCTTGATGGCGTTGTCGCCCATGCGGACGATCTTGTCCTTGGCAGCTGTCACTTCGTAATAACCGTTCGGCGGGAGCTTAATGAGATCGACCTCGTGTTCCTCCGTTTGCTGTGACTCGTCCAAGTCGTAGAGCTGTTGGAACAGGCGCGGAATGATCTCGTCGTAGAGCAGCTCGTTGAAATCGTTCGTCATCACTACCAGCTCATCGGTGCCTTCCTTGGTCGCGTCGAGCAGTTCTTCGATATCCAACGGTCTGCGGTTTAGGTAGCGCGATACTTCAGCGACCAAAGTCAGCCGCGAGAATGTCCGCTTCTCGCGGCGCACGGTCAGGTCGAAGGTACGGCTGGCCGAAGCGCGGGCCGCGTCCGCCATCGTGAGACCGTCCTGTTGCGTCTCGATTAGCCGGTACTTTTCGACCAGCGTCTTCCAGGCTTCCCTGTTCGTCCGGTCGAGGCCGAGCGCCTGCCCAGGCGACAGCTTCTTCTCGCGCATCTCGTACTGCTTGCGCACGCGCACCAGCTTTATTGTGACTGGTGGCTCAACGACACGCACTTCGACCCGTTCCTTGTCGCTGCCTTGTTTCTGCAACTCCTCGGCGCTGATGCGGAAGTTCTTTTGTAACTCGTCGTTCAGGATATTCAGGTTGTCGTCCGAGAGGAAAACGTGCCCCGTATGTTGCGCTTGGCCGATCGCGCGCAGGCAGCGCATCGTCGCCTGGAGGACGAAGACATGCGATTGCGGTTCGCGGAACAGACCGACGCCGAACAGCGAACGGCAGTTCCAGCCCTCGCGTCCCTTGTTGACCAGCAAGATGAACTGCTTTTCAGAGCCTTCGGTGTCCAGGCGGTTGAACTCGCGGATGTCGTCGTTAGTCGTGAGCTTGTCGTCGCCAACGTTGACGAGGATGCGCGAGGGCGCGATGCCGTGCTTGATCAGCGCCCGCTCAACTGCGGGCTTGAGTTCTTCGGTCAGCTCGTCGATAGTGGCCGCGAAAAAGGCTAGCTTCGGCAGCAAGCCCTCCGGGCGTAATTCACCCGATTCCTTGAGGAAGGCTTCGACGGCGATGCCTACGAACTCGTCGGTACGCGTGTTGGCATAGCCGTGCAGCACCACCTTCTTGAGGAAGCCTTTGTCTATGGCTTCCTTTAGGCCGTAGGCATAGACCACCTCGGGCAGCACCTCGCGCCCGACGTAGGGCGTGCCGGTGTAGTTGTAGCAGGCGACCACGCGGGTCCCCGCCGTGCCGAGGCTGGCCGCCAGGATGTCGATGGTGGTACGCAGGCTGGTGTCCGTCGTTTTCACCCCCACGCCCATGTCCTTTGACAGCGCCTTGCCAAAGGCGTGGTGCGCTTCGTCCACGTAGATGCCAAGCTGTTCCAGGCGGCGCAACTTCTCGAACCGCTGGTTGGTGGTGAGCTCACCTTCTTCCTCGGGCTGGTCGAAGTTGTAGAGATCGGCGGCGTCGGCATAGACGCCGGTGGCGGCGAGGATTTCACCGGTTGCGCCGAACAGCTTGTCGACACACGTCTTTTCCTTGCGCTGGCGCTTGAGGATGATCTTCTGCGTATTGGAAACGATGATGTTGAAGCGCGAGCGATCCAGCGTATCGAGCGATGTGCCGGCTTCCTCGAGGTAGTGGAAGCGTAGATGCGTGGTCAGGAAGTTGACGTACTCCGGCGGAACCACGAGGGTGAGATCGAACGCCTCGATTTCCTTCAGCGAGTGCAGCACCGTCTTGTCCGGTGCGAACACCAGCGCGTTGTGGCAGTAGCGCGCATCCTTCTCGAACTTGTTGCCCAGTAGGAACTCGTAGAAGATGCAGGTGGCCATGAGAATGGTTTTGCCCGTCCCCATCGTCAGCGCGAAAATGTAATTGGGATAGACGCGGGAGTTTTTACGCATCGCCGCGAACACGGCTTTGTATTGATCCTGCGTAATCTGATCGAGCAGGTCGGCCTGACGCGCATTGCCGATGAGGCCACCTTCACTTCGGCCTGCGAAGCGGCCTTGCTTCTCGAACCAAGCCTGGAAGATATCCTCGACTTTGGCGTTGAAAAGGAACTCCTTGAGGAAGACGTAGGTTTCCAGCGCCTCGAACTGCGGCGGACGCAGGAAGACTTTGGGATTCTTGTCTGGATTGTTGAAGTCAAGGAACTTGCGCGTCAGTTCCTTATAGTTCTGGCGGATCGCGCCCCGGTTGCTTTGGTAGAACTGCCAGAGGAAGTGAAAAAAGGCGAAATCGAGCGAGTCGGTAGAGGCGGGCTTTTTGGTTTTGGGTGCGCTCTTAGCCATTGGCAACGCCCCCTTCCCACGACTCTGACAGCAGGTCGGTGATCTTCACGCGGATGGTGCCCGAGTCGTCCGGTACCTTGTACGTGCCCTTGACGACCCCGTCCGTGTCCGGAATGTCCACGACGGCCGGCTGCAACACCGCCCCGTCGTAGTTCCAGTCGATCAGCACGCCTTCGACCAATTCTTTCCAGTCCTTGACAGCTTCCCTCTGGAGCGAGAGCTTTTGTAGCAGGTTCATCGGGAAGAAGCGTTTTATGACCAACTCCCCGTTTCTGATGACAACCTGCGCCTCCGAATCGCGCTTGAACTCCAGGTCCGCCTTGTCGCGCAAGATGTCCACTACCTCGACATCGATCTTAAATGGCTTAGCCGCCAATTCCAGTTGCGCTCTAAGGTCGGGTTCGTGGCCCATACAGACGAGCGTTATTTTCTCGACTGGCTGATTTGGGTTCTCGTTCTGTCGACGTTCCCATGCCTTGTAGTCGAAGCCCGCGATTAGCTCGTTCAAATCAGCCCGAGTGGCGATGCGGTTGACCGGCATAATCTTAACCATGCGACCATCCTTCTCGCCATCGAACACGGTGCTGAGCTGCAACTTCTGGACTTCCAGCGCCTCGATCAGCAGTTCTTTGGCTTGAACTGGGTTGCGGAAGATGTCGTAGTTGTTGACGTTGTAGATCTCAAAGCCTGTGTAGTGGTTGACCTCGCGATCGAACTGCTTCTGGCGCAACTCGTCGGCAACCTTGACTAAGCGCTTTGTTGTTGTCTGGATCGCCCCAAGGTTAATGTCAGCACCGATAAAGCGGCGACCGAGTTTCATTGCAACAGCTTGTGTCGTTCCGGAACCCATGAAGCAATCAAAGACGAGGTCGCCAGGGCTTGTCGATACGTTGAGAATCCTTTCAAGAAGAGTCTCCGGCTTCTGAGTTGGATAGCCTGTGCGCTCACTATCGACCGCGGCGAGGCCAGAAATGTTGTCCCATAGGTTTTGGAGCGGAACGCCCTGTCCCTCGTCGAGATACAGCTTTCGCTGTGGGACGTTACCTGGCTTTGTTTGCACGACATAGCCTTTTGCAATCAGACCGTTCATGCGCTCCCTTGAATAACGCCAGTGACGACTGACCCCCATGACCTCGTAGTATGGGTTCCCTTTTTCCTCTCCGCCCGGTGCCGTCATGCTGATCAGACGGTACTGGCGATTGGTATCCGGCTCGAAGTACTTGTAGAACGCGTCGATATACTCCTTGGTGTATGGTTTGAATTGAGGCGTGAAGCGATGATCACCGCTCTTGGTATACAGAAATATGGTATCGGTGTTCTCGCCGAAGTATTTGCTTCCTTGACCGGAGTTGCCTTTGACCGTCTCCGCACGCTTCCAGATAATCTCATTTAAAAAATTGTCGCGCCCGAAAACCTCATCTAGGACGCAACGAAGGTAGTGGTTCTGATGGTAGTCGCAGTGGAGGTAGATGGAGCCGGTTTCGGCCAGCAGTTCTCGCAGTAGAATTAGGCGTTCGTACATAAACTGGAGGTAGTCGTCGTTCGACCAGATGTCCGTGTACTGTTTTTCCTCAAAGGTCGTCTGGTCGGACGAAACTTCTTTGCTCCGTAGGATAATCTTTTTCTTGTAATCTGCTTTTGAGTCAAACGGCGGATCGATATAGATTAGATTGACCTTTCCTCGGAACTCTTTTAGCAGGTGGCTCATCACCTGTAAGTTGTCGCCCCAGAAAATCTTGTTCCGCCAGCCATCCACCTCCTCGCCGTGGATTTCCCTTAACTGCGCTGGGTAATACTGCGTCGAAGTGAACGGACGTTTGCCGCGCCAGTTCAGCATCGGATAGCCCTTAATCGGCTCAAAATCGTATTTCTCTACATTGGTGGGTCCACCGTCGGGTGTGGCCAATTGCAGGCTCTCCTGCGCCGGCGGGGTGGTTTTGGTCATTTGTCGTTCTTCCTGAATTTCCAGTTTTTGTTGTCGCAGTAGGCGCGCATATCGCAGTTCTGACACAGCTTGGCTGGGCGCACTGCGATTTGGTAGTCCTGCCGCTCGATGCGCGTCACGATATCGTCAAAGCGCGCGATTGTTTTGTCGATAGCTCGATCGTCCTTTGTGAACGAGACGTAGGGATTCCCGCCATCCTCGCCGGTGTAGTACAAATGCATCCGGCTGACTTTCTGGCCGGTGCGCTCCTCTACGAGATGGGCGTACACCTCCAATTGGTGTTGGTACTGTTGGAGGCGGCTGCGATCGTTCTGCATGTCGGGCTTCTTCTCGGACTTGAAGTCGATGATCTCCACCGTATCGTGTTCGCCCCGGATCAGGTCAACGCTGCCCTTGAGGATGTAATGATCTTTGACCAGCGAAATCTGGACCTCGGCTTCTTTGATGCGATCCCAATGGCCGTTTTCGCGCTCGTAGTAGCGCATGACGTGCAACAAAGCTGCCTGTTGTGAGCTGGGCGCAAGATAAACGCGCTCCTTCTTCGACAGCATCGCGTAATTGGCCGAGAACCAGCCCCGGATGGCGTCGAGACTGAGGGTGGCTTCTTCGCCGCGCAGCACGGTTTTGTGGATGTCCTCGATGGTTTGGTGCACCAGCGTACCGAACAGCATCGGGCTTTCGCGGATGGGCGCGAATTCCAGTTCCTTGAAGAAGCGGTACTGCTCGGCGCAGTTTTCGAACACGGTGATGTGTGAGGTGAACGAGTATTCGCGCTTGAGGTTGATCTGCTTTACCGCCGCGAAGCTGAGGGCGGTCAGATCGACATCGCGCCAGCTCGGCAGTTCGTAGAACAGGCGCTCGAAGTACTTGGACGGCGACTTGCCCTGCCCCTTGCCTCGCCGTTCCTGCGCGGCCAGCACCAGCAGGTTCTGGGCGCGGGAGAATGCGGTATAGAACAACCGCCAAAAGTCGAAGTTCTTGATATGCTCCAGCGGCTCGAAGCGCGGCTTGGAAAGGTAGCCGCCATCCTCTAGCAGCTCGTCAAGCGCGGTGTGCTGTTTGCGCGGTACCGCCTCGAGCGAGCCGCAGACGACGACGGGGAACTCCAGCCCCTTGGACTGGTGGATTGTGAGGAAAGACACACAGCCCTTGGGCGCGTATTCGGCCTCGTCCTCGTATTCGCCGATACCTCCATCCACCAGAAAGCGCAGGAACTGGTTGAACAGGTCGCGGATGTTTTTTTCGAGCCATTGTGGGTTAAGCACGCTGACGTAATGCAGGTATTCGAACTTGGTCAGGAGCTTGGAAAAGGTTCCGAGGTTGCGTGCCGCACGGCCTTTGTCCACACCCTGGACGGCGTCTTCATTGAGGAAACGCGCAAACAGCGGGAACTGGAGAAGCTGGTAGAACAGACCCGAGAAGGAATAGTCCGTGTTCTGGGCCAGCACGGCATGGCGCTTGGCCAGCGGTCGCGCCCAATCGAGAAGGGGCTTGTTCTCAGGCTTACGCAATTCGTCGGTGAAGGGTTTGAAGCAGGTTCGATCGTAATAGTCCCAGATTTCGAGCGTGACGCCATCGGCCCACTGCCTCACCTTGGGGAACTGCGGGAACAGGAAGATCAACGCGCCGATCATCAAACGGATTTCATCGCGCTCGAAGAACATGTTTGATCGTGGCGAAAAAACTGGAACGCCCTCGGTTTCGAGGTAGCGCGCAAGAGCGACTACGCGGTCATTCTTGACCGAGCGGAACAGGAAAGCGACCTGATTCCAATCGGTTAGTCTGCCGGAGTGCTTCAGCCCGTTGAGAAAGGCCAGCACCTCGGCGTGCCAGTTCGCGGTGTCGTCCTTGGCATCCGTCGCTGCCAGCCGAACCGTGGTCGGCTCGTCGGGGAAATCGTCCTCGCGCGGCACGATTTGCTTGGCGAAGCGAAAGCTGAGCGTGCCTTCGTCCCAGGACTGTTCGCGCATCCACTCGTTGTAGAAGCGGATAATGTCCGGGTGCGAGCGGTAGTTGACCGAGAGCGTGACCCGCTTGCACTGACCCTCATCGAACAACGAGGGGAATTCGAGGATGTTGCGGATGGTCGCGCCGCGAAAGCGGTACAGACCTTGGTCGTCGTCGCCGACCACGCACAGATTGCGGCGCTTGCCTGCCAGCAACAGAAGGATGCGCTCCTGAATAGTGTTGGTGTCTTGATATTCGTCCACCATTAGGTGGGAGAACTTCTCGCGGAGCTGGGCCAGCATCTCGGGGCGCTTCTCCAGCAGGCGCAGCGCCTCGTACTGGATGCCGGAGAAGTCGAGCGAGTTGTTCTCGTGCAGGAGCTCCTGATACTTGCGGAAACAGGCGGCCAAGGCGCGGACTCCGACATCAGGGGCGGCCTCCAGCGAGGCGATGTCGAGGGCTTCCTCGGCGACCTTATTCAGCCACTTGAGCAGGGTGTCCGACTGCGACCAACGGCCTGACTGGTCGTCGCCCATGACGAGCGGGGCGTCGGGCAGTCCCCGAAAGTCCTTAATGTGCTGGTAGAGGAAGTACTGCTGATCGAACTGGTCGAACAGCGTGAAGCTGCGCTTGAGCCGGGTGAATTCGCGGAAGTCTTCCAGCAGACGCAGGCAGATCGAGTGGAAGGTGCCGAGGTACATCTCGTTAAGGTTGAACTTGATGTCTAGTTCGGTGAGCCGGTTCGAGACGCGGGTGGTCAGTTCGCGCGCGGCTTTTTCGGTGAAGGTGACGACGAACAGCGACTCGGGCGCGACGCCTTTCTGCGTGATGAGATAGACGATGCGCTCGACGAGCGTGAAAGTTTTGCCGGAGCCTGGACCCGCGATGATGAGCACCGGGCCGTCGGTGGCCAGGATGGCTTCGAGCTGTTGAGGGTTGGCCTTGCTTTGGAGCGCAGCGGCGGTACCGGTCATTCCCTCCCTCCGGCATGTTCTTCATCGGCCGCCTTGCCGATGCGGCTGGCAATCCATCGATCTAGCTCGCCCCGGCGAAAACGCCAAGTGCCGCCGAGCTTGAATGCTGGTAGCTGTCCGCTTGCCGCAAGGCGATAGACCGTGCGTTTGCCTGCCTTGAGGTAGGCGGCAACCTCATCGATCGTAAGGATCTCGTCGGGCTGGTCGCTCATCTGCTCGCCCATGGCTCCTGTCTGCGCGGTTGGTCTGCTGGCGTATCTTGGCATAAGATTGTGAAAATGAGCAAAGTTGGGCAAACTTGGCATCACTAAAGGTGCCTTACCGATGAGGAGCAGCGGTGGCATCCCACTACGAGGCGATCTGTGAGGAGAATCAGCGACGGTACGGCACCGACATCGGTCGTATCGGTCCCATGCTGCTGGCCGACCGCTACGACGACCGGACGCATTTCATCTTCGAATTGCTTCAGAATGCGGAAGACGCGCTCGGTCGCCGGGGTGCTTGGAACGGGGCGCGTCGGGTTACGTTCGAGTTGACCCCAACCAGTCTGCTGCTGTCCCATTTTGGCAAACCGTTCGACGAGGCCGACGTTCGGGGCGTGTGCGGCATCGCGGAGAGTACCAAGGACAAGTCCTCGATTGGCCGGTTCGGAATCGGCTTCAAGTCAGTTTACACATTCACTGACCGTCCAGAGATTCATTCCGGTGACGAGGATTTCGCCGTCGAAGACTATGTGCAACCGAAGCGTGCACATCGCATGGATCCGCTGGAGAGTCGGACTTTGACGCGCGACCGTAAGACGGTGTCTGTTGAGATAATTGTACGGGTAGGCGCCGTCCGGGGCCGTGCCGCCGCGTCCGTCCTACCGCGGCTGAGTAACTAACTGTCATGGCGGCATCGACCGGCAACGGAAAGAGTTATGAGCGGGGAAATCCGTGGCCGGATCTAATTATTGCGATGCTTGCCGTCAATACGTTTCCGCTGGCAAAAGTGCTTTCCCTTTTCGAAGCCCTCGATTCAAACAGCTTGTTTGATCCAAGGAGTCTTGCGCGATGGGATCGCGGAGAGATCGCACGGAGACTAAAGGCGGCGGGCTACGATCGCGGTCCAGGGCTCACGAATATTCTTGCGGATCGACTCTGGTCGTTGCGAGCGTTCGAGAATAATGTTGCGGCGAGCGAGAGCATCCTAGCAGGTGGTTCGAAGCGGGAGGTCGAAGCGCTCTTAAAGTGTGTTAACGGCGTCGGCCCAATGGTGCTGGAGAACTTTCTCCTGCTCCGCGGTTAAGCCGGCCGTCATGGCGTAACTTCATACAGCGATCGGTCTCGCACTATCCGGCCGCAATTTCGTTTAATCTTCTGCCGGAAACGCGCCGGTTCACACGTTTACAATAAATTCGGAATGCGTGGCTGGCGCACTGGGAGGAATGCTGGGCGACGCCCGGCATCCATGGACGCAAGAAACGCCAGGCAAAGGACGAAGCCTCACGACTAATACCCTCGCGCGAGTACCGTTGGTGCGGGCGCCATCCAGTCACTTCGCGAGTTCGCGCCTAGGGATCAATGAAAGTGCGCGCTTTCGAGGTCGCCGGTTATTCGTCGATAGGCCGCATCAAATTTCTGCGGATAGTCGGGATCAGAGAACCGGCGGCGTACGGTAATGCAATGCTCTGTTTGCGAGAGGCGCTTCTGTTCCCAAAATAAATCTTGTAGTTCTTTTTCTGAAAGACCTTCGAGAGCAGCAAAGGTATCGACTATCTGAAACATGCAGCATTCGATTGCATCTCGATCCGCGCCCGCGCGGAATCGCAGAGTGACCATCAGAATCTCATCTGCGGCAATGATGGAGATGGCAAACGGAGTCTTGATGGATGTCCTCGGCCAATCCAGTGTGAGTGCTTAGGTTAGATTCGGTACGCCATGGCCGGTTAGAGTGTGAGTGCATCCGGTCTAGCGGTGCGTTGTCGAGCGCGTCGGCGCCGATTTGAAGTTTCCATATGCAGATACTGCATGGTCAACTAGCCTTCGTGGTCCGATCGAGGCTTTATTCCGTAATCGTCAAGCCACTGGTGTAGTCGTTGCTCGCCGCCCGTCAGGTGGTGATGTACTTCTCGCTTGCCGAGGCGATCGTAATTCAAATAATCGAGGCAGGCGTTGGCCAGCCGGGTATCCAGCGCTCGCAGATCCGTGAGGTCGAACGGATAGTCGGATCCGTTATATAGGCCCGCGAGGAATCGGACTAGACGACCCGCTTGCCCTGAGGTGGGATTGTTGCCGATAGCAGTTTCGATTATCTGAAGCGCTTCTTGCGCCCGGTCCATGATCGACTGGATGTCGTTCTGGAGCACTTCAGTCCTGGCGAGCCGTTCGCCGCTGATGATTTCGCGCCAGGCCATGTCCAATTCACGTGCCTGCGCCTGGTCACGAACCGTCATCTTCAGCGATATTTGGGAAGGCTCTGACGGTACGGGGTTAGACATGTGGGGACACCTCTTGCGTGCTCCTGCTGATTCTAGATGATTCGGGGTCGGCGGGGCACATTGCTTGCCCCGCAAAGCATTGTAGGCCGCCATTGTGCAGGCCGGAAAGCGTGCTCAATAAAAAGCTGTGCCTCAGCGGGCTTTCGGGCGGGTTACCGACTGAATCCGCCGCTCAGTTTTGCGCAACAATTGCTTGCGCGCGGCCCGGCTACGGCGTTTGAACTCAGCGATAAGAGGCTTTGGCGCCACCAGGGTGATTTCGGACCAGCCGGCAGGCAGATGCAGTTCCTGCCACGCGGCGGTCACCTGTGTCTCGATTATATAGATGCGCTGCAAATTGACTCCGTAGGCGGCGGCGAGGGCCGTGGCCGGTTCACGACCTAAGATGCGCCGTTTGGCTATCTCAAGAGTTTGCGGCTTAAATCGACGTTTGCGTTCCAGTAACTTGAACGCCGTCGCATCCATCCTCACCTGAGCAGTCTCTGAACACCCTGCATCACAAAGCGATATAGCACGTACACCAGCAAGAACACGACGGACGCAACGAGCACAAACCAACGATGCGGAAACGGCGCATGAAAAATGAAGCCGAACAACACGGCGACAAAGAAGCATCCGATCGCCAGAGCGCTCAGCACGACCGCGAGAAAGGGCTCCGCCATCGACATCACCATGAAGAGGACGAGCGCGCACGCCCGGATCATCAAGGCAAGCGCACCCGTTGCCGCGCTGGCTGACACGCGCGCAGTCCTAGGGAATCTGCTTTCGGCGATGTCGGTTTTCACAGGGCCATCCAAGTCTTCAGCCGAATCTTACTGAGTGTCACAGCTTCTTGCGAGCCATCGGCAAATTGGACCGTGGCCTGGTTTGCCCGATGGCCCGGTTTGAGCACCATGGTGCCTTCCCGGCCGGCGACTTGAACCGCGAGGCTATTCCACGAACCCGCGCCCGGTCGCGGGGCAGCCGGCGGCCCCAGCGGGGTGGTGCTGCGTGAAGGATGGGACTCGGCGAGTGTCCGCGTCACGATCCGCCGAGTGATCGGTGAGTCGCCGTTCAGCCAGGTGGTGACGCCGGCAGGATCTTCGTCATATCGCCGTGCCAAAAGGTATGCAGAGCGAATGTCCGGGATTCGCCGACTCCTGAAGGCCTCGCGGATTGTGGGCGGCGCCTTAATCAAAAGTGCGATCTCGGAAATGTATGATTTCGGCTTACCAAGACGCTTGGCAATTGTGATGCGCGAGTCGCCGGCGGCCTCCCGTTTCTCTACCCAATCGGCGATGTCGAGCGGGTCGAGCTCCTCGCGCTGTAGATTTTCAATCGCTTGACGATAGGGATCGAAGTTGTCGTCGATCACGGCGGCGATGGTGGGGTGTCCCAGCAAGCACACGGCGCGGAAGCGGCGCTCGCCGTAGCTGATGATGAAGTAGTCCTTCTTGTGGATGTTTCGACGGACGGTGATTGCCTGTAGCAAGCCGTCGGCCTTGATGGTCTCGGCCAGTTGAATGACGGCTGCTTCATCGAACGATTTGCGAATGTTGTCCGGATCACGTTCGATGCGGGCAACGGGCAACTCTCGCGGCTTGCCGGTGGTGGCGGACGCGTTTCGGCCTAGCGCTGCCACGTCAAAGTCTTTCAAGCCTTCAAACTGTCCCATGATCAATTCACCGCTGCTTCTTCATTGACCGGTTCCATTTTCTTCATCAACGCCTCGAACACTTGCAGGACCTCTGCGCTCGCATCGCGAGCGGCGGCCGTCGGTAATTGCCATACGCCCCGACCTTCCTCGAGCGCGCGGGGGATGGCCGCACGGGTGGAGATCTTGAGCGGCAACACATAGTCCTGGTAATTCTCAAAGAGCTCCTGCAGGGCCGCCTTTTGCCGCGTCGAGTTGTGCATAAAGCGGTTTGCCAAGATGCCCATAAATTTCAGTTTCGGATTCCATTGCTGACGCACCCCGAACACGGTTTGCAGCATGTCTTTGACTGCCTGAGTGGAATACTCTTCCAGCTCGATCGGCACGGTGACGAAGTCCGCGCTCGCAAGGGCAGCGACCATCCGAATCCCCAACGTCGGCGGCGGATCCAACAGGCAATAGTCGAATTCCTCCTGCATTGCTTCCAGGTGCGCCGCAAAGGTCTGCACGCGCCGATTGGCGTCCTCCGCGCTGGCGCGCTCGAGATTTGCGAGCTGAGGGGTCGCGTGAATGAGGGCAATGTTCTTGCGCACGGCCGGCAAGTCGATTCGCGCGTCGGCAAACAAGGCCGTGGTGGGAATGTCGATGCCGCATTGGCGCAAGGTATGGGACAAGTTGCGCTGGCTGTCCAAATCGACCGCCAGCACCCGAGCGGATTTCTTGTCCGCCAGATAATAGGCAAACAAGCTCGAGAGCGTGCTCTTGCCGACGCCGCCTTTCTGATTCGCGATGGAAATGATGTGCATGAGTGGATTGATGCCGCAGTGCGAAAAGTTACGTCGAGATCGCGTTCTAACTCCGGAGTCACTGGCCTGCCGCGGCAGCCCCAAAAACACCAAACTGTATAAAACTGTAGAAAAGCGTACTCCGATACGGTTGACCTCACAAGCCGCCGCGGTGTTAGATGGCAAGCGCCATGGACAAAGATGACATCGCACGCATTCGAGCCTTGCCGCTCGAAGCTGTTTTGCCCAGCTTGGGGGCGGAGCGGGACCCCAAAGACCCGGCGCGCAATTGGCGACTGGGCGCCAGCCGTATTACGGTGACGGGCGCTCGGTTCTTCGACCACAACGCGGCCGGTGCCCTGCACCGGATGCGGGAGGGTCGAGCCGGCGGCGGCGGCGCGATCGACCTGGTGCAGTACCTCAAGGACATTGGCTTTCGCGAGGCGGTGCGGGAACTCGGCGGACTCGCCTCCTCGCGAGAAGCATTCGGCCCCGTGACCGCGAACCCGGCATCCGCCGCCCTATCGTCGGATGCGCGGCCGCGGCCGGCGCCGGCGCCCGATCGAGCAGCGCGCGCCCATTGGTACTTGACGGCCGCGCGGATGATCCCGGAAGCGATTGTGGAGCGGGAGATGCAAAGCGGACGGGTGTTTGCCGACGCTCGCGGGAATGTGGTCTTCCGGTTGCGAGACGAGGCAGGGCAGGAGGTCGGCTACGAAGTTCGGGGTACGTACGAGAAGCCCTACCACTCCGTGCACGGCGAGAAGGGCCTATTCATCACCAAGGGGGATGACACCCGGAGCGCTGCGTTTGTTGAATCGGGTATCGAGGCTTTAAGTTACCGCGCGCTTCGCGGTACCGGGCTCATTCTGTCGACGACGGGGAGCGCGATCGAGAGGCCGGCGACGATGGCCCGGCTGCTCAAGGCGCGCGGCTATGAGATCGTCACGGCGTTTAATGCCGACAAGAGCGGAGACCGAATGGCGGACCGAATGCGCGAGCTCGTTGGGAGTGAAGTCAGGCGTGATCGACCCTCCAGTGACCGAGGGAAGGATTGGAACGAGCAGCTCAAGTCTCTTCGAGCCGAGCGCGGTGCCGGGCCCGAACAGATCGGCTCTCACACGGTTGGGGAGGGCGCGTCGGCGGGAGCCGCAGGTCTGGTGCGGTGACCTCAAACCGATGCCGCTCGCCGATCGGGTTTCGAGCAGCCAGCGCGTGGGCTCGTGCTCGCCCACCCCGCGTAATGCCAACGGCGGCCCGTCGCGTCGTCATCGCGCCTGCATCACGAGTGCTTGTGAACGAACGTGATTAAAGGGATTGGAAACGGCGCCACGCACATAGGGTTTTATTAGCCGTTTAGACACAAAGAAGTAGAGCGGAACCAGCGGGTAGTCCTTGAGCATCAAACGCTCGCTGTTTTCCAGCAGCTCGCGGCGGCGGCTGGGATCAGCGGTGCCAGCCGCTGCGTCAAGCAGCTCGTCGAACGCGGTGTTCACGTAGCCAGGATCGTTGTTGCTCGAGTGCGCGCGAAACGTATCGAGAAAATTACTCGCATCGTTAAAATCGGCACTCCAGGCGAGGCGAGCGACATCCCAACGCGATCTATCGTGTCGTGACTGCAGAAACACCCGATATTCTTCATCGACCAGCTCGGTGTCGATCCCCAAGACCTCTCGCCACATCGACGCCACGACGATCGCGGTATGCTTGATGGCGGGATTGGAGTTAAAGAGGAGCCGCAGGTGAAGCGGAGCGTGACGGGAAAAGCCCGCTGCCGCATACAGGCGCTTCGCCTCCGCGATTCGATCGGCGTCGCCCAGATCCTTCCAAGGCCAGGACTGTGAGCCATAATTCCAGGTGCCCGGCGGGACGAAGCCGAAGGCGGGCGTCTGTCCAAATGACAAGGACTCGACAAGGCGAGTTCGATCGATCGCCATGGACAAGGCTTGCCTCAATGGGAGATTTGCCTGGCAGGGACCCGCCGTTAAATTAAGCCCGTAATAGGCGGTCGCGAGGAAAGGGGCGGTGATGAATTCCGTCGAGTGCTCGCGGCGAAGCTCCGCGACCGCGTTCTCCGGGACGGTGTCCGTCATGTCGAGCGCCCCCGCTCGATAGCGAACGAACTGCGCATAGGCGTCGCTTGCCACGACGTATTCGACGCGCGGTATGCGTACCGCCGCGCTGTTCCAATAGTGGGCATTCTTCGCGAGCTCGACCGCCGTCGTCGGGGACCATCCGGCGAGCACGTAAGCTCCATTGGACACCCAGGTGGCAGGATCGTGGCTGCGCGCGCTCGCATCCGAATAAATCGGGTAGGCGGCCGAGTGCGACAGCATCTGGGGGAAGTAGGGTGCCGGTTGCTCAAGATTCACAATGAGGACGGAATTGCCGCGCGCTTCGACCCCGAGCGTCGAGACCGGGGATTTACCCGCGATGATGGCGGGCGCGCCTAAGATCAGCCGCAAATCGTCCGCGACCGGCGAGCCTCTTTTCGGTTCAAGCGTGCGCTGCCAAGCGGCAACAAAGTCCTGAGCGCGAACCGGCGTGCCATTGGACCACTGCGCGTCCGGGCGCAGCTGAAACGTGTATTGCGTGCCGCTCGCATTCACGGTCCAGCCGGACGCGACGCCTGGAATCACCTCCCCTGAGGCGGATTCGCTCGTCAATCCTTCGTAGAGGTCCGCCATCACTTCGGAGGAAAAGGTGTCGATGGCGGCCGCTGGATCAAGCGTTGCCGGCTCGCCGCTTAAACCCCGGCGGAGCACCTCGGCGGTGCTTGCGGGGGTTTGCGCCTGGCTGCAACCGAGAATCCCCACAACCAGGAATCCGACACCCAGACAGAACAGGCGACGTGGATAGGGGCGATCAGAGATTCCTCTCGTGACTGGCATGTCATTCCCTCCCGGTAATTCTCGGCACCTGACGCCACCGCCCCATCGGATTGTTGTGCGATGTGAACCGACTCAGGCACCCCAACCCCCGGGGTTGACGACGCTACTTTTTGCGCCAGGTATAGACGCTCACGCCGATCGTCTTGCTCGGGGCTTTACTCTTCCGTGATTTACTCGCTCCGCGACCGAACTCAATCTCGATCCCCTGAATAAAGGAGGCGATGCGCGCGAGCATGGCGGGTTGACTGATATCGAGCACATCGCTCGCCACCTTGATCGGCTCGCTCGCGACATACGCCGCAAACTCCCGCGGTCCGGGTTCGGCCGGATCACGCATGGATTGCACTAACGTGTTGCCCAAGAGCCGCATTTGCTCGGCCGCGTAGGCCAAGGCGGTCGTGCTGAGTTCGGTCGGCAGCGCCGTTGTCTTGCGGTAGCGCACGATTTCGTCGGGCAGCAATTGCACCAACCCACGACGCCGCAGCTCCTTCAGCACCGTTTTTGGGAGCTTTCCGGGCAGAGCTTTGTCGACCAGTTCGGAAAAACTCGGGCCCTCCGGCTGCAAATCCAAGGGGAGGTCCAGCGGTAGTCCGCTGGTCGACAAATACCGGGTATTTTTGCTCCACAAACTCAAGATGCGCTCGCTCTTCGAGTGCTGCCGCGCCTTCTTTTGCATGCGCAATTCGGCGCTCTTGACGCCGGTCGCCAGAATGTTTTGAACTTCTCCGCGATTTAGGCCCGCCGCCAGCCCGATTTCCTCGTGACTCGGACCCCGTCCGGTCCGTAAGTTTCCGGGCAGCGTTTCGGCGAGACGCCGGACGAACTCAACACGCACCAGGGATTCGAGCTCCGTGCTGTTGACACCAATGCGGACACAAATATCGATGATCGGATCGAGCGCCGCCGCTAAGACTTCAGCGCGCTCAAAGCGATCTTTAGACTGTGCCAAGCGGCGGCTCCCGAAGCGCGACCACGGGCCGTTTGCGACGCCAACGGCAGCGCGCTACTAGCTGTATGACATATTGCAAAATACACTGTCTCCACACACTTTGGGGACTTTTCTACGCTCAGACGGGTTGTCGAAAATTCGTTACACAAAGCTTGTCGGTTTAGGAGACACTTTGTCTGGGGCGGTACGGTACCAATCACGCGAATCCAAGTCTATATAGTAGTATTTGCAGTGTGTGGGCGGTCGCAGAATCGGCCGTTTGAAGGACAAATTGAGGTGCGCCGGCAGGGCATTTTCCACGATGATGGACCTCCATGGCTAAAGGAAGACCAACCTCTACGCGACGACCGCGACGCGCCTCCTCACTTTTGGGGCCTCCCGCCGATCGAGAGCTCCTCCTGAGGCTCGTGGTCGAGATGAACCACATCGCGCAGGACGTTTTCCTGAAATTGGGGGTCTCGCCCGAAGAACAGCGTGTCGCGACCCTACGGGCCCGAAAGATGAAGACGCGCTTGCGGCCGAGTGCGCGATTGATGGCGGCCATCCACGGGGCCGGGGACGTCCTGTCGACCTGGCGCCGTGATAGACGGTATCTTGGCAGTGATGGCAGTCCCCGAGTGCTCCCGATCCGGGGCCGAGGCGCCACATTGGAGACTTTGGTGCGCAAATGTGTGCCCCAAATGACGCTCGAGGAGGTACTCACCTACATCTGCAGTCACGGTGAGGCAACTCTGTACAAGCGAGACCGGGTGGCGCTCTTGGGGAGTGCCGCCGTCCTCACGCAAAGAACCCCGGAAATCACCCTCGCGTGGATGCTGACGCAGTTTCGGCATGTGGCAGACACGACCTTGCGCAATGCTGTGATTCCGGCTCATCAGGTAAAAGGGGTGGGGCTCTTCCAACGGCAGGTCGCGGGCTGGCTATCCGAGAAGAACTTCCGACTTTACGCAAAGGAGGTATTTCCGCAGTTGCAGGAACTCTGCGCTCAATTGGAAGCGGGACTCTCCATCGATCGTCGCGCTAAGCCCCGGGCCAACCGTAAGGAATGTGGGGTTGGGCTTTTTGTGTATCAAGACTCGGGAAACATCGGGTAACTGGATACATGAGTAAATCGCATGGCATCGTCTAGAGGGGGGAAAACTCGTAGGAGCTTGAAGCGCCGCGTGCTCGCGGTGCTGGGCCCTCCGACCGACCGCCGGCTAATCGTCGACCTGCTGAAGGAGATGCATCACATCGTGCTCGATACCGCCGCCGAACTGGGCGTACCAGCAACTGATCGGCGTCGAGCATTGGCCTTGGCAGGCAGAGACAAAAAGCGCCGGCGACCCAGTTTGTCGACCATTCAGCCAAGCTACCGTTTGGCCGGAGTACTCGCTCGCTGGCGATTTGACAAACGGTATCTGCGCCCGGATGGCAGTCCGCGAGTGCTCTCAATCAAGGGCAAGGGCGCGACGTTCGAGACTTTGGCACGGTCCTTTGCGCCGAGTTTGTCCGTTGAGGAAATTGTCGAAATGATCTGTGAAAATGCTGAAGTGACGCGTTTGAAAGGCGATAAGATTGCACTCATCGGCAGCCCCGTCATGATTGCGCCTAAAACGCCGGAGATAACCGTCGCCTCGTTAATCTTGCGCTTTCGCCACCTGGCCGAGACAACAGTCTATAACGCCGCCATTCCAGCCAACGTCAAGGGGACGGGGCGCTTCGAGCGCCTGGTGACAGGCGTCCTCACCGACAAGGAGTTCCGTGCGTTCTCCCAATCGGTCCGACAGCAGCTTCAGGACCTATGCGATAGAGTCGATGCGGGCATGACGCAGCCCGACCCCCGTAACAAGAGTCGAGCAAAAAAAGCCAAATCATGCGGTATCGGCCTGTACGTCTTCCGAGACGACGGCAACATCGGCTGAAGCGCCCCGGAAATCCCCATGCCGAATCGCGCTCGAACCAAAAGACCCATCCGCTTCCGGAATCACGGCGACTCTCCGCTGGCGCCCGCCATGCCAGTCAACCGAGAGCTGTTGCTCAAGCTCGCGCAGGAATTGCAGCAGATGACCATCGAGTCGATGGAAGGCCTCGGCGTGTCACGCAAGGAGCAAATGGTCACCTACCGTCGCGCCTCGAAGGGGGTCGGCAGCAAAGATCGTCCGAGCACTCGGCTGATGGACAGAATTTCCGCCATAGCGGACCTGCTAAGCAGTTGGCGGCGCGATAGGCGCTATATCCAACCGGACGGCTCGCCTCGCGTACTGCCTATCCACGGCAAGGGTGCGAGCTTGGAGACCTTGGCCAAAAAATTTGTACCGGAGATGCCGGTCAACGAGGTCCTCACCGCGATTACCCGCCACGGCGAGGCAACCGCCTATCAGGGCGACAAAGTCGCGCTGGTCGGGGGTAGCGTGCTGGTTACGCCCAAGACGGCGGAAATGGCGTTGGCGTTGTTGGTGAACCGGATCGGGCGGGTGTCCAAAACGTTGTTGCACAACGTCTCGCTGCCCGAGGGGAACAAGGGACAGGGCCGGTTCGAACGGCACGTGTTCGGCGTGCTGTCGGAGCGCGAATTCAATGAATATGCTCGGGTGATGCGGACCCAATTACAAGACTTGTGCGATCGTGCCGAATCTGGTTTGGAACTCGCGGCGGATAAAAAAGGGCGCAAGCGTAAAGCCTGCGGGATCGGCATTTTTGTCTTCCGCGACGATTAGCAATTAAGCAGGCACGGGCGACGCGCGAATTCCGCCGCCGTAACGCCCAGGCCACACGGGAGTCCCTCACAAGCACCGCTGCCACGGGTGGGTAAGGTCGACGCACCGCCTCCCACCTTCCCAGAGGCACGCAATGCCGCTGGGGGGACGGGTCCCCGTTCTTAAGCCTTAAGCACCCCTCCCGCCCGAGTTCTGCGCCTCGATGCCGGGGCTTGCTCGGGCGTTGCCCACTTACGGGGTATAACGTAATTATTTCTTGCAATCTGTCTGTATGTTTCATAGTCTCCATATCTGTACGTTTTTTTATACAGCTTAACCGTCGAAAATGCTGTGGCTGCAGCATCGAGACGCCACCACGAAAAACGGCGCACGCCGCTTTTTAAGGAGGTGAGGGATGGGCAAAGCGATGCTTCGACAACGCTTTTCTAGCACCTTCGTCGTGGTCGTTGCCTGCCTGGGGGCGACAGTGACCAATGCCTTGCAGCCATCGGCGGCGGCGCTCGAGAGCCAAGCGCAGGTGGAGTTCGCGAAGGTGGGCACGGCGGTTCGCGAACGTCTCGACCGGGAGGCCGCGGGGGATGTAATCGGCGCCCGCGTCGCCGCGCAGGACGCTGATGCTCATCGCTACCGCTTCCTTGATATCAAGCGCGAGCTCAGCCGCCTGCTCTCGGTCGCTCCCCCTTCCGTAGAAGCGCCGCGAAATCCCTTCTTGCCGGATGCCTCCTTCTTGGCGCCATCGGCATCTTCCACGGCCCGGGTCGCCCCCGTGACGGCCGGCAGACAGGAGGCGGTCATTCGCGTCGCCTACCCGGCTTGGGACATGTATCGGCCTCACGAATCGGGAGACCCAGCGAGGACGGACGGGCGGGATTCGCTCCAAGAATCGCGAGCGACACCCGCCGCAGCCCCCATGGGACGGGCCGGGGACATGTACTCAAACGGTGTCGCGAAGCCAGCGTCCGGTGATCGGGGCGCGAGGGTGACGGAGCGATCGGCAAGCGTTCCCCCCGGAGAGCCGCCGCGCGAGCCGTTTCTGGTCTATCGAGAGCGACTCGCCGGTAGCGGCACGCGCGAGTAAGGAAGCGCGAAATTCACTAGGGGGCTGGCGAGCGGAATGGGAGCGCCGCCCTTGGAGGGAAAGGTTCCTGGGGTAAGTGGTTTGACGCTAATGGAGGCCAAGCAAATGAATCAGGGGATCAGCATAGATGCGGGCTCGACTCGCAACGAGAACAGGCGGCAGCGCTTCGTGGGCTCCGTCCTATGGATGATGGTGGGATGCCTATTCGCCGGCATCGCACCGGAATTGGCATTCGCCGGTGCGAGTCCCTTCACGACCGGCGCAACGGCCGCGAGTACCAACCTGCTGGCCATCCTCACGCCGATCGCGGTCGTCGCCGTGATGGCGCTCGGTGCTGCGGCGTGGTTCAACAAGATCTCGTGGGGCTGGGCGGTGGCGGCCATGGTGGGTGTCGCTCTGGTGTTCGGCTCGCAGCAGATCGTCACGTGGATCCGCGGCATGTTCGGCGTCTGACGAGGTGAGTGAGGAGCAACCCCTGGGGATCCACCAGGATCCCCTCTTTGCCGGGGTCACGCGCCCCGCCATGGCGCTGGGCGTCACATATTCGGCGCTTCTGATCAACGGGATGACGACGGTGGAGCTGTTTCTGTTGACCAAGAACTTGCTGTGGATGCTGGTGTGCATTCCGATCCACGGCATTTTTTGGCTGGTGTGTAAGAACGATGCACGATTTTTCGATTTGTTGTTCCTCTGGGGCCGCACGCGAGGTCCGGGACTATTGGGTAACGTGCGGTTTTGGAAGGCCAACAGCTACAGCCCGCTGCGATTTGATTTACCGAACAAAGCGGGTCGGCGGCGCTGGCTGTGGGGCGAGACGTTGAAGCGGCAGTGAGGGCGGTAGCGGCTCAAAGGCCAATGAATGACGAGGAGTGGGGCATTGTTGTCGAACGAGCACTTTCAATCTGTTCTCCTAGGGGTTGCCGGCCTCACCCTCCTGGCGGCCGCGCTTTTTGCCCTGCTCGCGCTCTTGAGTTTGCGGCGCATGAGCGAACGCAAGGTCCTGTTGCGTCGCTCGGCGATGAACCGGGAAATTTTCGGCGCCATGAACATCCCCTATACCGCCCACGTGCACGAGAACGTGGTCAAAACGAAAGCCGGCGACTATGTGCAGGCCTTCCGATTGGCCGGAGCGAGTTTTCAAAGCGCGGACGATGCGGATATCAACAATTGGCACGAGCGATTGAACATCCTGCTGCGCAACATCGCGAGCGATCAGGTCTCGCTGTGGACCCACATCGTGCGTCGCCGTGAGAGCGTCTACCCGAGCGGCGAGTGCCCGCCGGGTTTCTCGCGTGAGGTTGATGAGCATTATCGAGAACGGGTAACAGGCGAGACCTTGATGGTCAACGAATTGTACCTGTCCGTGGTGTTTCGACCCCAGGCCGGCATGGTGCAAGGCGCGGCCATGAAGTTGCTGTCGCGAAGCAGTAAGGACAACGAGGCGCAGGAATTTCGCGACTCGCTGGATGCGTGCGCCAAACTGCGCGCGCAGCTCTTAGCCTCGCTCGATCGATACGAACCGGAACTGCTCGGCATCTACGAGAAAGGCGGCAGGCAGTTTTCCTCGCTGCTCGAGTATTTCGGCGTGCTCTTAAACGGCGAATGGCGCCCCGTGCCCCTGCCGCGCGCCTCGATCAGCGAGGTGCTGATGACCACACGTCCGTTTTTCGGTTCCGAAGCGATGGAGTACCGCACTCCGACACAGACTCGCCTGGGCGCGTTCTTAGGAATCAAAGAGTACCCGACTCCCACCAGCGCCGGCATGTTCAATCTCCTATTGACGGCTCCCTACTCGTTCGTGCTCACCCAGAGTTTCACGTTTCTGCCGAAATCCACCGCTCAGCGGGTGTTGTCGGCGCAGTACAGCCGCATGCGCAACGCCCAGGATCTGGCGGTATCGCAAGCGGAACAATTGAAAGACGCGCTCGACCAATTGACGAGCAATGAATTCGTGATGGGAGACCATCACTTCACGCTGCAGGTCCTGGCCGATCCCTTTGTGGGCATGAAGGAAGCGGAAACTCGGGGGCGGTTTAAGACTCTCCTCGATAACCTGTCGAACGCACGCTCGATCCTCGCCGAGACCGGCATGGTGGTGGCTCGCGAAGACCTGGCGCTGGAAGCGGCGTACTGGGCGCAGCTGCCGGCGAACTTCGCCTTCCGCAGCCGCAAAGCGCCGATTACGAGCCGCAATCTCGTCGGGATGTCGCCGTTTCATAATTTTCCCATCGGCCGCCCGACCGGGAATCACTGGGGCGATGCGCTCACGATGCTCATCACCAATGCACGCTCCCCGTTCTACTTCTCGTTGCATGCGAGTGACCCGCGTGCGGAGGACGGCGGTAGCCGCAAGGACATCGGTCATACGAGCGTCATCGGTCCCACTGGCTCTGGTAAGACGGTGCTGATCGGCTTTCTCGTGTGCATGCTCACCAAGGCGCACACCACCCAGGTGCTTTTCGATAAGGACCGGGGATTGGAAATACTGGTCAGAGCCTTAGGCGGCCGCTATCTGTCGCTCAAGAACGGGGTGCCCACCGGGATGAACCCCCTGCAGCTTGAGCCCACCGCGGGCAACATCGAATTCTTGAAAACGTGGTTGCGCCGGCTGGTGGAGCGGCGCGATCGGGCGTTCACAGTGCGCGAGGAAAGCGACTTGGACTTAGCGCTCCACGGCACGTTGAAATTGCCGGCCGGCGCCCGACGCTTATCCCGTCTGCTCGAGTTTTTAGACCCCACCGATCCGGAAGGCATGCATGCGCGACTGCGCAATTGGTGCGTCTCAGAAAAAGGGGACTACGGCTGGGTATTCGACAACCGGGAGGACTCGGTCGCACCGCTCCTGGAGACGAGTGCCCTGATGGGATTCGATGTGACTGACTTCCTTGATAACCCCGTCACTGGCGGCCCCGTGACCATGTACTTGTTTCAGATCGTCAAGCGTCTGCTAGACGGCCGACGCCTGGTCGTGTGGATGGACGAATTCTCGAAATTGCTGTCGGACCCGTCCTTCGAGAGCTTCGCCAAAGACGGTCTTAAGACCTGGCGGAAACTCGAAGGGGTCGCCGCCTTCGCGACCCAGAGTCCGAGCGACGTGCTCGCAAGTCCAATCGCTCGCACGCTGGTCGAGCAGACGCCCACCAAAATCTTCTTCCCCAACGATAAAGCCACGGAAGAGGACTACGTGCGCGGCTTCGGCCTGAGCGTCCAGGAATATTTGCTCCTCAAAGAGGGTCTGGAACCCGGCTCGCGCATGTTCTTGATCAAGCAGGGTCACCACAGTGTCGTGTGCGAACTCAATCTGCGCGGTTTCGAGTACGAGTTGAACGTCATCTCGGGCCGCATCGCCAACATCGAGGTGATGAATCGCATCATCGCCGAGGTCGGTCAGGAGCCCGCGCTGTGGTTACCCCGGTTTCGCGAGGCGACTGCGAAAGGTGCCGCGCGCACGCCGAACGTGAAGGTCAGTGAGCAACGAGTCGCGGTGGTTTAAGCAACCTAAAGGAGCGTGAGCCTATGTTCAGTCAATTGCGAAAATCGGTCTGCGTCTGGGTGTTGGGACTCGCGAGTATCGGAGCGGCAGTGCCGGCCAGCGCGGGGATGCCGGTCATCGATGTCGCGAATCTCGCCCAAGCCATTCAGCAGGTGCTCTCCTGGGGGCAGCAGTTGGAGGGGATGACTCAGCAGTACACAGAGCTCGTGCAGAGCTACCAGCAGTTGCAACGCACCTACAATTCGTTGACCGGACCCCGCGGCATGCAGAACTTGCTGTCCGTCCCGCTCGCTAATCGCAACTATCTGCCAGCCACCTATTCCCAAATGACGGGCGTGATCAACGGCAGCAGCACCGCTTATCCCGCGTTATCAAGTCAGGTGCAGACGACCATTCAAACCAACGCGATCTTGAGCACTCAGGGGGTGAGTGGCCTCTCGCCCCAGGCGCAGCAGTACGTGCGGCAATCGCGTCAGGCGGCGGCCACGTTGAGCATGCTCTCGCAACAAAACCAGGCAAACGCCAGTAGCAATTTCAGCAATGTCCAGACCCTGATCAGCGCCCTAGGGAGCACGGCAGATACCAAGGCCAGCGCGGATTTGAACGGTCGGATTCAGTCTGAACAGGTGATGACGCAGACCAATCAGATCAAAACCGATGCGCTCTACCAAAGCGTTCACGCGCAACAGTTGCAGAATGCGCAACTCGCGCGCGAGGCCGCCGTGAAACAGCAGGGCGCCCAATCCACCTTGACCCCGATCGCCTGGTAGCGCCGGATGACCACGCGAACGCTCGTGACGGTGGTGTGGCTGATTGCGGTCGCCGGCTGCGGCAAGAACGAGGACACAGCCCACCCGGTGTCTTGGTACCAGCAACACGACACCGAGATGCAGGCGAAGGTCGCGTGGTGCGTGGATGGCGCGGAGCGGCAGCGCACGCCCGATTGCATGAATGCCGCGGAGGCGAAGCGCCGCTCGCTGCTGGGGTCGCAAAAGAGCTTAGCGCCTATCGATTGGGGCGCGTCGAAGGCTAAGCCCTAAAGGACGAAGACCAGTATGTGGACCAGTTTCTTCACATGGTTGACGGGGCAGGTGAATAACTTCATCGCAAGCCAAGTCGGCACGGTGTCAACGCTGCTGGAGCCGGCGGTGATCACGCTCGCCTCGGTGTACGTGATGATGTGGGGATACCTGCAGCTGACGGGGAAAATCGAGGAGCCGGTCCTAGAGGGAGGCCGTCGGATTCTGATTCTTGGCGTCATCCTGGTGTTGACCTTCAAGATCTCTCAGAACATCGCCCCGCTGCTCAATATCTTTGTGCAAAGCCCGCAAGCCGTAGCCGCCGGCATGCTCGGCGCCACGCCAATGGCGACCGTGGATACGATTTGGACTCAAGGATCCGCGGTGGGCGATTCGCTGCTTTCCCAAGGCAGTCTGTTCAGTGAGAGCGGCCTATCGTTGATCGCATGCGGGCTGATCTGCTATCTCTCGATCGGGCTCACCACGTTGTATGTGGCATTTCTGATGGCCTTGGCGCTGGTCGCACTCGCCATATTGCTCGCGCTCGCGCCGCTATTCATTGCGATGCTGCTATTCGACAGCACCAAGCGCTTCT
>Ga0209166_10000080_pt1 | contig 132850 bp, 116 predicted proteins | sample Coa_R1_3_FD_187151 | JGI IMG/M metagenome (GOLD analysis project Ga0209166, IMG submission 187151) | Surface soil microbial communities from Centralia Pennsylvania, which are recovering from an underground coalmine fire - Coalmine... | ecosystem: Environmental > Terrestrial > Soil >... | reverse complement strand
GGCCCACGCTATACGCCCACCTCCTCGCGGATAGCGGATGCGTAGCTCAGCGGGAGAGCACCTCGTTCACACCGAGGGGGTCACAGGTTCAATCCCTGTCGCATCCACCATCGCCTCTCCGAAACTTCGAATCTCAGGCTCCCGCGCCCAACAGCCGCACGCAGGCGTCGGGCAGCTGGTCGAAGTGGTCGATCAGGATGTCGGGCGCCAGATCGCGGGCCGGGACCTCGGTGTAGCCGAAGCTGACCAGGATCAGGCGCGCGCCCGCCGCCCGCGCGGCGCCGGCGTCGGTGGCGGCGTCGCCGACCATGATCGCGCGGTCCATGGCCCCGCCCGCCGCGGCGATGGCGGTCTCAAGATGGCGCGGGTCGGGCTTGATGGCCGGCGTGGCGTCGGAGCCGATCACCGCCTCGAACAGCCGGCTCATGTTGAGCGCGTCGAGCAGGGCGTTCGACAGGCCCGTCAGCTTGTTGGTGCAGACCGCCAGCTTCGCGCCCTGCGCCTTCAGGGCCTCGAGCGCGGCGACGCAGCCCGGGAACGGCCGGCTCTCGTCGGCGATGTGGCCGGTGTAGCGGTCGATGAAGCGCTCGAAGAGCGGCTGGACGGCGGCCGGGGGCAGGGGCGCGTTGGCGGCCTGGAAACCGCGCTCGATCATCCAGCGCGCGCCGCGGCCGATGAACGGCCGGGCCTCCGCCAGCGGCAGGGGCGGATGCCCCTCCTCGGCGAGCAGCCAGTTCAGCGTGCCGATCAGGTCGTGGGCGGTGTCGACCAGGGTGCCGTCCAGGTCGAAGGCGATGGCGGCGCCCGAAAGCCCCGCCATCTCAGGCCCGTTAGGCGCCATTTACGACCGCGGTCGCCTTGTCGAGTTCGGCGGCATAGGCGTCGAGCGCCTGGGCCGTGATCCCGATGTACTTCTCCGCATCGGCGAAGCGGCGCTCCTCGATGGCCTCGCGCACGCCGGGCAGGGTCTTGGCGCCATAGCCGGTGAAGCGGCCGGGGGCGTAGACCATATTCATGTACCAGGGCCGCCCGGGCAGGCCTTCGGGGCGCAGCATGGCCTGGTCGAGCGGGCGCACGACATTGTCCAGCTTGACCTTCTGGGCCTTGGAGAGCCCGGCGCCCTTGGACGCCAGCGCGCTGTCGAAGGCCGCCGAGCTGGTCTTCAGCTTGGCGACCGCGGCTTCCAGCGGCTTGAAGTCGTAGGTCGGGGACTGGGCCAGGGCCGCCGGGTTGACCGTGGTCTTGGTCGGGTCGCCCGCCAGCTTGAAGGCGTTGCTGCTCAACAGCCGCGCCTGGGTCTTGGCCTCGTCGCGCTTGGTGTCGGCGAGCTTCTTCACCTCGTCGAGGTAGGTGGACACCGTGTCGGCGAAGTCGGCGTAGCGCTGCACCGGCAGGTCGGCGTCGGCCAGCCGCATCACCGCGCGGCCCACGGTCTTGGCCAGTGTCGCGTCATAGACGAAGCCCGGGTCCACGAAGGTCGAGTGGTGCTGATAGTCGTCGTAGAGCGAGTGGTAGACGCCGCCGCTGTCGCCCTCGCCGCCATAGGCGAAGTCGATGGAGGGCAGGCCAAGGTGCTGCAGGAAGGTCGAGTAGTCCGAGCCGGAGCCGAGCGCGCCGATCGGCAGGTCCTTGGAGGGATCGTTGGCCGCGGCCTTGGTCTGCGGGTTGTTCTCGCCGCCGCGGCCGGCGCCGCCGCCGTCGGCCAGGCCCACGGCCAGGCGGGCGCGGGCGCGGTCGCGCACCGAAACCCCGGTCTCAGGATCCTTCACATCGGCGCTGACTTCGTTGACGAAATGCTGGAAGGCGTGGCTGCCCTCGGCGCGGAAGTAGCCGCGGCCGTTGCCGTCGGAGTTGATGTAGACGACGCCCTTGGCCTTCAGCTCCTCGGCGTGGGTCTCGGCCCATTCGGTCGAGCCCAGCAGGCTCGGCTCCTCGCCGTCCCAGCTGGCGTAGACGATGGTGCGCTTGGGTTTCCAGCCGGCCTTGACCATGGCGCCCATGGACTTGGCTTCGGCGAGTTCAGCGATCATCCCCGACAGCGGGTCGGACGCGCCCATCACCCAGCCGTCGTGGTGGTTGCCGCGCACGATCCAGTCGTTGGGGGCTTCCGAGCCCTTCAGGGTGGCGATCACGTCGTAGAGGGTCTTCATCGACCAGTCCGACTTGACCATCAGATGCACCTTGGCCCCGTCGCCGCCGCCCACGCGGTAGGTGATCGGCAGCGAGCCGCGGAAGCCCGCCGGCGCGATCGGGCCCTCAAGCGCCGAGAGCAGCACCTGGGCGTCGCCGTAGCCGATCGGCAGGCAGGGGATCTTCAGGATGGTGACGGCGTCCTTGCGGTCCAGCCGCTTGGCGTCCTTGGTCGCGCCGACGCCCGGCGTCAGGACGTCGCCCGGATAGATCGGCATGTCGGCCACCGAGCCGCGCTGGAAGCCCTGCGGCGGCCGCGCCGGCCCCTTCGGATAGACCTCGTCGGTGGAATAGCCGTCGTCCTTCGGGTCGGAATAGATGATCGCGCCCGCCGCCCCGTGCATCTGCGCCAGCAGGGGCTTCAGGCCGCGCCAGCCGCCGCCATAGCGGGCGATGACGATCTTGCCCTTCACCGAGACGCCCATCTTCTCCAGCGCCAGGTAGTCCTCCGGCATGCCGTAGTTGGCGTAGACCAGCGGCGCGGTCACATCGCCGTCGCCTTGGAACGCCACGTAGGCCGGCAAGGCGTCCTTGGTGTAGGTGGGCTCGTCGCCCGGGATCGGCTTTTCGGTCAGCGTCGCCTTGAACGGCGCGCCCGCGCCGCCCACCAGCTCCAGCGCCTCGCTGATCGGGGTCGGATAGAGCACGTCGTAGGTCTCGATCTTGGTATCCCAGCCCCAGGACTTGAACTGGGCGGCCATCCATTCGGCGTTGGCCTTGTCGTGGGGGGACCCCACATGGTTCGGCTGCGAGGCCAGGTCCTTCAGCCAGCGGCCCATCTCGGCCGGGTCGATGGCGGAATCGAACTTGGCCTCCATCGCCGCGCGGTCCATCGCCGGCGGCGGCGCGGCCCGGGCTGAGGTGACGGCGGCGACCGCACAGGCGGACAGGAGGGCGACAACGGTGGTACGCGATTTCATGAAGGATTCCCCAGACAAGGCGCGCGGACGCTACCCCTGTCTCGCCCCGGGCGCCAAGGCTTGGTAAGCACGCCGCATGCGATTGATGACTCGGGCCGGAGGCCTGCACCCATGACTGCCCGCGCCGCCGTCATTCTTGCCGCCGGGCAAGGCACGCGGATGAAGTCCGCCATCCCCAAGGTGCTGCACAAGGTCGGCGGCCGCGCCCTGCTGGACCGGGTCATCGACACGGTCGAGGCAACCGGCTGCCAGAAGATCGTCGTGGTGGTGGGCGCAGGCCCGTCCGCGGTGCGCGATCTGGTGGTGCGGCGGCTCGGCGAGGGCGCCGTCGCCGTCCAGGACCCGCCGCAGGGCACGGGCCATGCGGTGATGGCCGCGCGGGACGCGCTGGCCGGCTTCGCGGGCGACGTTCTGGTGACCAACGGCGACTGCCCGCTGCTCACGCCGCCCGACCTTGAGCCGCTGTTCGCTATGCGCGCCGACGGCGTCGACCTGGCGCTGCTGGGCTTCGAGCCGGTCGATGGCCTGCTCTACGGGCGCATGGTCGGCGGGCCGGACGGCCGCGTCAGCCGCATCGTCGAGCCGAAGGACGCGAGCCCAGCCGAATTGGCCATCAAGGCCTGCTACGCGGGCATGCTCTGCGCCGACCGCGCGCGCCTGTTCGGCTGGCTGGACCGGACCGACAACAAGAACGCCAAGGGCGAGTATTACCTCACCCAGGTGGTCGCGTTGGCCGATGCCGACAAGGCGGTCGTCAAGGCCGCCATCGTGCCGGAAAGCTCGGTCATGGGCTGCGACACGCCCATGCAGCTCGCCCAGGCCGAACGCATCTTTCAGGATCGCCGCCGCGCGCAGGCGCTGGCCGATGGCGTGGCCATGCTGGCGCCGGAGACTGTGCACTTCTCCTACGACACCGAGATCGAGGCCGGCGCCACGGTGGAGCAGTTCGTGGTCTTCGCGCCAGGCGTTCGCGTCGAGACCCGCGCAGTGATCCGCGCCTTCAGCCATCTGGAAGGCGCGGTGGTGAAGGAGGGCGCGCTGATCGGCCCCTACGCCCGCCTGCGCCCCGGCGCCGACATCGGCGAGGACGCCCACATCGGCAACTTCGTCGAGGTGAAGAAGGTCGCGGTCGGCAAGGGCGCCAAGGCCAATCACCTCAGCTACCTGGGCGACGGCAGCGTCGGCGCGGGCGCGAACATCGGCGCCGGCACGATCTTCTGCAACTACGACGGCTTCGACAAATGGGAGACCCACGTGGGCGAGGGGGCCTTCATCGGCTCCAACACCGCGCTCGTGGCGCCGGTCAGGGTCGGGGCCGGCGGCTTCACCGGCTCGGGCTCGGTGATCACCAAGGACGTGGCCCCCGACGCCCTGGCGCTGGAGCGCAGCAAGCAGCTTGAGAGCCCCGGCTGGGCGGCGCGGTTCCGCGAGCGCAAGCTCGCCGAACGGGCGGCCAAGAAGGCCAAATGAGTTCGGCGGATGATCAGAAGCGCGCGGCGGGCGAGGCGGCGGCCGCGCTCGTCGAGGACGGCATGGTCGTGGGCCTCGGCACCGGCTCGACGGCGGCTTGGTTCGTGCGCGCGCTGGCGGCGCAGGGCCTATCCCTGACCTGCGTTGCGACCTCGCAGGCGACCGCCGACCTGGCGACCGGCCTCGGATTGAACGTGGCCGAGCTGGGGGAGACGCGGACCATCGACCTCACCGTCGACGGCGCCGACGAGATCGGGCCGGGCCTGTCGCTGATCAAGGGCGGCGGCGCGGCCCTGCTGCGCGAGAAGCTGGTCTGGGAGGCCTCGCGCCGCTCCATCGTCATCGCCGACGCCGCCAAGCTGGTGCCGATCTTGGGGAAATTCGCGTTGCCGATCGAGGTGGTGGCTTTCGGGCACAAGACGACGCAGGCGCGGATCTGCGACGTCCTCAGCGAATTCGAGATCGGCATCGCGCCGCGATTGCGGATGAAGGATGGAGCCCCGGTGCGAACCGACAACGGAAACCTCATCTATGACGCAGCTTGCGGGCGGATCGAGGAGCCGGCGGCGCTGGCGGCCGCGCTGAAGAGCGTCACCGGCGTCGTGGAGCACGGCCTGTTCCTCGACCTGGCCGACCAGGCGCTGATTGGCGGCGAAACGGGCGTAACCGTCCTCGAGCCGTAGAGGATTATGGGCTGACGCCCACGAGATGAAGGAGGCCCCTAGGTGGCCAAATACGACTACGACCTGTTTGTGATCGGGGCCGGCTCGGGCGGGGTGCGCGCTGCGCGCCTGGCCGCCATGTCCGGCGCCAAGGTGGCCATCGCCGAGGAAGACCGCGTCGGCGGCACCTGCGTGATCCGCGGCTGCGTGCCCAAGAAGTTCATGGTCTACGCTTCGGAATTTGCTCACCATTTCAAGACGGCCAAGGGCTACGGGTGGACCATCGACGGCGCGACGTTCGACTGGCCGACCTTCCTGGCCGAGAAGGACAAGGAGATCGCCCGGCTCAGCGGCATCTATGTGCGCAACCTGCAGAACGCCGGCGCAGAGCTCGCGCACGGCAAGGCCCGCCTCACCGACGCCCACACCATCGAGATCGACAAGGTTGGGACAAAGACAGCCGGCAAGATCCTGATCTCCACCGGCGGCCAGGCCTGGCGGCCGACCGAAATCCCCGGCGCCGAGCTGGGCATCACCTCCAAGGAGGCCTTCCACCTCACCGAACTGCCCAAGCGGATCGTAATCGCCGGCGGCGGCTATATCGCCGTTGAGTTCGCCGGCATCTTCAACGGTCTGGGGGTCGATACGACGCTGGTCTACCGCGGCCCCAACATCCTGCGCGGCTTCGACGACGACGTGCGCAGCCATGTGACCGAGGAGATCGAGAAACGCGGCGTGACGGTGGTGCTGGGGACCCAGCACGCCTCGATCGAAAAGACCGCCACCGGCCTCCTGCACAAGTTCACCAACGGCCACGAGGTCGAGAGCGACGTGCTGATGTGGGCCGTGGGCCGCCGGCCCTATGTCGAGGGCCTCGGCCTGGAGACGGCGGGCGTCGAACTGAACGAGGCCGGGGCCATCAAGGTCGACGACTACTCGCGCACCACGGCCACGAACATCTGGGCTGTGGGCGATGTCACCGACCGGATCAATCTGACGCCCGTGGCGATCCGTGAAGGGGCGGCCTTCGCCGAGACCGAGTTCTACGATCGGCCGACCCGCTTCGATCACGAGATGGTGGCCTCGGCGGTGTTTTCGCAGCCGCCGATCGGCTCGGTTGGCCTGTCGGAAGCCGACGCCCGCCACCAATTCGGCAAGGTCGACATCTACCTGTCCCGCCAGCGGCCGATGAAATACACCTTCAGCGGTTCGGAGGAGCGGGCGCTGTTGAAGCTGGTGGTCGATTGCGCCACCGAGCGGGTGCTGGGCTGCCACGTGGTCGGGCCGGACTCGCCGGAGATCATCCAGATGGCCGCCATCGCGATCAAGATGGGCGTCACCAAGACCCAATGGGACGCCACCTGCGCGGTCCACCCGACGCTGGCCGAAGAGTTGGTCACCATGCGCGAGAAATACGTGCCCATGGGCCTGGGCCAGGTCGCTTGATCCTCCTTCGCCCAAGGCTTCGGAGGACAGGTCCTTGAGTCAGGACGTGGAACGCCCAGTGCTGCGAAGCTCTGAGAGGAGCGTGGCAGTATGGTGCGGCTGGGTGCTGACGGGCGCGGCCGTGCTGATTCCGGTGACCGGCTGGCTGGCGCCGCGCGAGTTCTCCGTGCTGATGGCCGCCATCGGCCTCTTCTGCCTGCCGGCGGTGCGGATCACCGACGAGGACCGGCCGGCGGCGCTGATCCTCACCGCGGCCCTGATCTGGGCGGCGGTCTCGACCACCTGGAGCCCCTATCATCCCGACAAGGCGGCCCATTCGACGATCCTGAAGCTCGCCTTCGAGCTGCCGCTCTACTGGAGCGCCGTGTCCGCCGCCCGCCGCGCCGACCCGGTGCTCCGAACCCGCGCGCTCAAGATCCTCGCCTGGGGCTGCGCCCTCTATGGCCTTGCGCTCATGACCGAGGCCCTCGACGGCGGCGTGCTCTACAAGACCGTGCACGCCCACTACGACCCGATGCGCGACGACATCGCCGAGGCCAAGATCGGCCATTCGACCTTCGTGCTGGGCCTGTTGTGGCCGCTCGCCGCCTATGGCGCGGGCGCGAGGTTCCGCTGGTGGCTGGCGCTGGTCATGGCGCTGGGCACGGGGGCCTCGGCCATCGCCTTCGGTTCCGACGCGCCGGTGCTGGGCCTGGTGCTGGCGCCCCTGGTCGGCGTCATCGTCCTGCGCTGGCCGAAGGGCGCGCCCAGGGTGATGGCGCTCGGCGCCGCGGCCATCTTCCTGACCGCGCCGGCGATCGTCTGGGCAGTCCGGCATTTCGGCGACTACGCCGCGATCCAGGCCGCCATGCCCAAGTCCTATGCCCTGCGCATGGGCTACTGGAGCCACGCCATCGACTGGATCCAGCTGCACCCCCTGCGCGGCTGTGGGCTGGAGGCCAGCCGCGAATTCGGGCCCGGCATCAAGCTGCACCCGCACAACGACGCCCTGCAGATCTGGATGGAGCTGGGCGCCATCGGCGCGGTGGCCGTGGCCAGCTTCTGGGGCGTGGCGCTGAGCCGGCTCTCCCGCACCTGGTCCAACCTGCTGACCGCCACGACGGCGGCGAGCGCCTCGGTCTATCTGCTGTTCGCCATGTTCAACTTCGGCGTCTGGCAGGAGTGGTGGCTGGCGCTGGGCGCCATGATCCCGATGCTGGCGGCGATGAACGCGCCCGTGCCCGTCAAGCCACGCTCCGGCGCTTAAGGCCGCCCCGCCGGCGCAAACATCGACCTTTCACCCTATCTTGGAGTAGAAAGCCCGGCTTCGTCGGCTGGGCCCCGTTTCGGCTCCGCCGCACGGGGCGTGGAGTTGCGAGCTATGACGGACCATTGGACGCCGGCCTCCTGGAGGGGCAAGACCGCCAAGCACATGCCGGAGGACTATCCGGACCTGGCCGCCCTGACCAAGGTGGAGCAGACGCTGCGCGCCATGCCGCCGCTGGTGTTCGCCGGTGAGGCGCGACGCCTGAAGTCCCTGCTCGCCGACGTCTCCGAGGGCCGCGCGTTCCTGCTGCAGGGCGGCGACTGCGCCGAGAGCTTCAAGGAATTCGCCGCCGACAACATCCGCGACACCTTCCGCCTGATCCTGCAGATGGCCGTCGTCCTGACTTTCGCCGGCGGCAAGCCGGTGGTGAAGGTCGGCCGTATGGCCGGCCAGTTCGCCAAGCCGCGCTCGGCGCCCACCGAGACCGTCGGCGGGGTGACCCTGCCGTCCTACCGGGGCGACATCATCAACGGCATGGAGTTCACGCCAGAGGCGCGGACGCCGGACCCGCAGCGGCTGATCCAGGCCTACAGCCAGTCGGCCGCGACGCTGAACCTGCTGCGCGCCTTCGCCGGCGGCGGCTACGCCGACCTGCACAACGTCCACCGCTGGACGCTCGGCTTCGTGGCCGACAGCCCGCAGGGCGCCCGCTATCGCGAAATGGCCGAGAAGATCAGCGAGACCCTGCAGTTCATGGAGGCCATCGGCGTCACGCCGGAGAGCCAGCCGGCGCTGCATCAGGTGGAGTTCTTCACCAGCCACGAGGCGCTGCTGCTCAACCTCGAAGAGGCGATGACCCGGATCGATAGCACCTCGGGCCAATGGTACGACACCTCCGCCCACCTGGTGTGGATCGGCGAGCGCACCCGCGACCTCGATGGCGCCCATGTCGAATTCTTCAAGGGCATCAAGAACCCGATCGGCGTGAAGTGCGGCCCGACCATGGAGGCCGACGAGTTGATGCGGCTGGCCGACGCGCTGTCGCCCGCCAACGAGCCTGGCCGCCTGACGCTCTACGGCCGCTTCGGCTACGACAAGATCGAAAAGCGCCTGCCGGCCCTGCTGCGCGCCACCAAGGCGGCCGGCAAGTCGGTGGTCTGGGCCATCGATCCCATGCACGGGAACACCTTGACCGCAAACAATGGCTACAAGACCCGACCCTTCGACCGGATCCTGTCCGAGGTGAAGTCCTTCGTGGAGATCTGCAAGGCCGAGGGCGTCCACCCCGGCGGCGTCCACCTGGAAATGACCGGCCAGAACGTCACCGAATGCACCGGCGGCGCGCGGCAGGTCAGCGAAGGCGACCTCGCCGACCGCTACCACACCCACTGCGACCCCAGGCTCAACAGCGAGCAGGCCCTGGAACTGGCCTTCCTGGTGGCCGAGAAGCTCAAGGACCAGCGGGTGGACAGCGTCAAGCGGGCGGCCGGCGGGGCCTGAACATCCGCCGGTCCTAGTGCGGTCGCTCGCCGGCGTGCAGGTCGTCGAGATAGGTCGACAGCTCGCCCAGCCACCGGCGCGAGATCACCGGGTCTGAGATGTCCGCGGCCTGCTCAAGCCCCGCGCCGATGTCGGTGATCGTCTGGAAGCCGTAGCTGCCCCCGGACCCTCGCAGATTGTGCGCCAGGATGGTCACCGCCTCGAAGTCTCCGTTGTCGAGCGCGGACAGCATGGCGAGGACGTTCAGGCGGCAGTTCGCCAGATAGGCCGGCGTGCGCGCGGCAAGCTTCGCGGCGGCCCCGGAGAGACTCGGCGGGACAATTGGAGAAACGTCCGCGGAGACCCTCGGGGAGGCGCCCGCCGAGGCCGCGCGGCCGCGCCGGGCCGGCGCCTTGACGGCGGAATGGTCCTTGATCGCCTGCAGCAGGACGTCCTGTTTGATCGGCTTGGTGAGATAGGCGGTGCAGCCGGCGGCCAGGCAGCTTTCCCGGTCGCCCTTCAGCGCCGAGGCGGTCAGCGCGATGATCGGCGTGGGTGGGCGGTCGTGCGCCTTCTCCCAGGCCCGGATGGTCCGTGTCGCGGTCAGTCCGTCCATCGCGGGCATCTGCCGGTCCATCAGCACCAGATCGTAGCGCCCGGCCTTGAACATCTCGCAGGCCAGCAGGCCGGTCTCCGCCACGTCGACCACGTAGGGGGTGTCCTCGAGGTAGGCGAGGGCGATGATGCAGTTGTCGGGGGAGTCCTCAGCCATGAGGATGCGCAGGGGCGGGAGCGGCGCTTCCGGGCCGGCGCCAACGGGGGCCGCGACCGGGCGCATGGCGGCGGTCGAGACCTCGAACGGCACGGCGAAGGCGAACAGGCTGCCCTGGTCGACCGCGCTCTCGACCCAGATGCGGCCGCCCATGAGCTCGACCAGGCGCCGCGAGATGGTCAGCCCCAGGCCCGAGCCGCCGAACCGGCGGGTGGTGGAGCTGTCGGCCTGGGTGAAGCGCTCAAACACCCGGTCGAGCTTGTCGCTGGGAATGCCGATGCCGGTGTCGGTGACCGTGAATCGCAGAGCGGTCGGGACCGCGTCATTGCCGTCAGGCTCCACCTGCAGGGTGACGCTGCCGGTCTCGGTGAACTTGATGGCGTTGCCCAGCAGGTTGAGCAGCACCTGGCGCAGGCGGGTCGGGTCGCCTACCAGCTCGTTGTGGACGCCGGGCGCGATCTCGCAGACCAGCGTCAGCGACTTTTCCTGCGCCCTGGGCGAGACCATCTCCATCACCTTTTCCAGGTGATCGGCCAGCGAGAAGCCGGTGCGCTCCAGGTCGAGCTGCGAGGCCTCGACCTTGGAGAGGTCGAGGATGTCGTTGATGAGGTTGAGCAGGTTGTCGCCGGAGCGGCGGAAGATCTGCACATACTTGTCCTGCTCGCCGGTCAGCGCGGTCTTCGCCAGCAGGTCGGCAATGCCCATGATCGCGTTCATCGGCGTGCGGATTTCGTGGCTCATGCTGGCCAGGAAGTCGGACTTGGTGCGGCTGGCGCTCTCGGCGGCGGCCTTGGCGAGCTGGAGCTCCAGTTCCACGCGCTTGCGTTCGGTGACGTCGCGGGCGGCGGCGAAGACGCCCTGCAGCTTGCGCCCGCGGTCGTAGAAGGTGGTGGCGTTGTAGGAGACCACGGTCTGCTTGCCGTCGCGGGCGCGGGCCGTCAGCTCGTAGTCGGTGACCGATTTTTCGGCGAGCACCCGCTTGATCCCGGCCTCGGCGCGGGCCGGGTCGGTGAAGCAATCCTTGAACGGCGCGCCGATCAATTCGTCGCGGGTGCAGCCGGTGAGCGCCTCGGTCTGCTTGTTCACGTCGGTGATGATGCCGGCCGGATCGATGGTCATCAGGGCGTCGATGTTCGATTCGATCAGCGAGCGGGTGTAGAATTGTTGGTCGCGCAGCCGCTGGTCGGACTTCTTCTGCTCTTCCTCGACCAGCTTGCGCGCGGTGTTGTCGGTGCCGATCAGCAGGTAGCCGATGATCGCGCCGACCGGATCGCGCAACGCCGTGACCGACACCACCGCGGGGAACCGCGTGCCGTCCTTGCGGACCTTGGTCAGCTCATAGATGTCCTCGATGCCGCGCGCGGCCTTGAACACCAGAGCTTCGAAGCCGGGCGTGATCGGCGTCCCGAATTCGGCGCTGAGCGCCTCGGCGCGGACGATCAGTTCGGCGGGGTCGGAGAAGTCCGCCGGGGTGATCTTGTTCATCACCTCGGACGCCGCGTAGCCCAGCATCCGCTCGGCGCCGACGTTGAAGATCTGGATCACGCCTTTGGCGTCGGTGGCGATCGAGGAGAAATTGGCGCTGTTGAAGATCGCCGTCTGCAGGGCGCCGGCCTGTAGCAGGGCCTCTTCCGCCTGCTTGCGCGCGGTGTTGTCGGTGCCGATCAGCAGATAGCCGATGATCGCGTCCTGAGCGTCGCGCAGCGCGGTGACCGACACCACGGCGGGAAAACGGGTGCCGTCCTTGCGGATATAGGTCAGCTCATAGATGTCCTCGATGCCGCGCGAGGCCTTGAACACCAGCGCCTCGAAGCCCGGCGTGATCGGCGTCGAAAGCTCGGCGCTTAGCGACTCCGCCCGGTCGATCAGTTCCTGCGGGTCGGAAATGTCGGCCGGCGTGATGGTGTTCATCACCTCCGCGGCCGTGTAGCCCAGCATCCGCTCGGCGCCGACGTTGAAGATCTGGATCACGCCGTTGGCGTCGGTAGCGATGGAGGAGAAGTTGGCGCTGTTGAAGATCGCGCTCTGCAGGGCCCCGATCTTGACGAGCGATTCCTCGGACTGGAATGCGCCCTCGCCATCCGGAAGTTTGGCGGTCGGGAGCGCCAGGCCCATCTCGGCGTCGGAACTTTTGATCGGATGTCCTGACTCTGGCCCGAACGGCCAAGCTGCGAAGACCTAGCTCGTCAGTTGAGAAGTTGTTCCATGGAAATCCCCAATTGTTCCGGGGAGTAGGGCTTGGCGAGGAACTGGCCGCCCAGGACGAACTGGTCCGACATCTCCGCCGTGAGCGGTGTTCCGGAGGTGTAGAGGACGCGCAGGTCGGGCCGCAGGGCGATGGCCTGGTTCGCCACGTCATAGCCGCCGAATTTCAGCTCGTTCAGGCGCATGTCCACGAAGAGGGCGGCGATGGTCGGCGCCGTCGACAGATGCAACAGGGCCTCTTCAAGGTTGGCGGCCAGCAGGCTGGTGTGGCCCAGATCCTCCATCATCCATTCGGCGTTTTCCCGCAGGAAAAGCTCGTCTTCCACGATAAGAATCAAGGCCATCAGCCCGCGCGCCGATTTTCGAGGGACGTTACCGAGCAGAACTGTAGATTTCGCGCGACGTCTTGGAAGTTTATGACATGACGCGAAATATTCGCATCTAGGTTGCAACTGGCCGATCTATCGACGGCGGACCGCGACGCTGAGTATTTGGCCAATATAGACATCGCCCGGGTGTGCGCTCTTTTCAGGCTGGAAGCCAGCAACTGTTCCCGGCGCGGCGCCCCGGCCTGATCGGGATCGGGCGCGAAGCCGCCGCCTCACGCCCCCGCGCTCTCCTTCACCCGCTGCCGCGCCGCCCGGCGGCCGCCGATGGCGTCGACGACGGTCGCGCACGCGCCCAGGCCCCAGGGCGGCATGTTGTTGTAGATGTTCTCGTACTTGCCGGGCTCGATGACATAGGTCTCGTGCCAGATGCCCACGTCGCCGTTCGAGCCCACGGCCTTGTTGAAGGCTTGCCAGACCGGCAGGTGGGCCAGGTCCCGCGCCTTGGCGTAGGCCTCCAGCTTCTCGAAGCTTTCCCAGTATTGGGTCACCACCACGTTCGGAAAACCGAACTGGGTGCGGGCGTGCAGCAGGCCAAGCTCGGGGCGCCTGGAGAGCTCGACGATCATCCTGGGCATGGCGGTCGCCACCGGCAGCCACTTCCAGATCTTCCAGGGTTTGTTCACCCGCATCCCGATCAGGAAGACGACGAATCCGCCCTCACGTTCCGCGCATACCCGCCGCGCCACGATCTTCGCCATCGGCCCCTCCCAGCTTTCACCGGGACCTTACCGCCGAACGGCGATTTCCGGATGTGCCTTCGAGGTCACGCCGCCGAACCGCCGCCCGGCGACGGCTTGCCATTTTCGGCGCGGGCGCCAATGTCCGCCCCTCTTTGAAAATCAGGCAGCACCGCCATGGACCGTCCCGCGGCCCAGGCGTCCTCCGTCGCGGGAGGGCGCGTCCTTCCCGTCCGCACTGAGCTGGCCGAGCTTCTGAAGCTCTCCGGGCCGGTGGTGATCTCGCGCCTGGGCATCATGGCCATGGGCCTGTCGGACGCCATCGTCGTCGGCCGCTATTCGGCGACCCAGCTCGGCTACCACGCGCTGGGCTGGGCGCCGACCAGCGTGATCATCACCATGGCCATCGGCCTGTTGTCCGGCGTGCAGGTGATGACGGCGAGGGCGATCGGCGAGGGCCGGCTGCACGAGACCGGCGCGGTCCTGCGCCGGGGCCTGAGCTACAGCCTGTGGATCGGCCTCATCTCCATGGCCGCCCTGGTGCTGGCCGGGCCTCTGTTCCTGCACGCCATCGGGCTGGAGAAGAGCCTGGCGGACGGGGCCAGCAAGGTGCTGCTGGTCTTCTGCCTGTCGCTGCCGGGTTATGTGATCAGCGTCAGCGCCAGCTTCTGGATGGAGGGGCTGTCGCGGCCCGGGCCCGGCGCCTGGGCTATGTGGATCGCCAACGCCATCAACCTGGCCCTCGACCTGATCCTGGTGCCAGGCCACTTCGGCCTGCCGGCGCTGGGCGCGATCGGCGGCGCCTGCGCCACGACCGGGGCCAGGACCTTCCTGGCGGTCTTCATGCTGGGCTACATCGCCCTGATGCCGGAGGCCCGCGCGCTCGGCGTCTTCGATAAGCCCGAGCGCAACCGCGCCGCCGAGGCCGAGCAGCGGCGGATCGGCTTCGGGGCCGGGGCGTCGAACTTCTTCGAGGTGGCGGCTTTCGCCTCGATGAATGTCATCGCCGGCTGGATGGGCGGCCTGGCGGTGGCCGCCTGGGCCATCGTGCTCAATGTCGCGGCGATCGTCTTCATGGTGCCGCTCGGCCTGGCGACCGGAGCCGCGGTGCGGGTGGGCCGCGCCTATGGCGCGCGCGAGCCGCGGGGCGTGGTGCGCGCGGGCCTGGTGGCGTTCGCGGTGACGGGCGCGTTCGGAGGGCTGATCTCGCTGGCGGTCTGGCCGAACGCCGCCTGGATTTCCAAGGCCTATACGGACAACCCGATGACGCTGGCCATGGCCGTCCCGGCGCTGGTGATCTCCTGCCTGATGTACCTGCCGGATTCGCTGCAGGTGGTGACGGCCCAGGCCCTGCGGGCGCGGGGCGACGTGTGGCTGCCGACCGGCACGCACCTGACCAGCTACATCGCGATCATGATGCCGCTCGCGTGGTGGCTGGCGATCCCCAGGCACATGGGCATCCTGGGCATCTCCTGGGCGGTGGTGATCGCCAGCGTCGTCTCCGCCGGGCTGCTGCTGGTCCGCTTCTGGCGGCTCAGCCGGCGGGACTGATCCCGGCCTTAGGCGCCCGCGCCCAGGATCCAGCCCTCTTCGCGCTCGGCGTCCAGCACCACGTCGGCGGCCGTGCCCTTCGCCGGTCCGAACACCGCGCCCAGCTTGTTCGCCTCGTCGAGCCGGGCGAAGTGCTCGGCGGTGAGGCGTACCTGGGTCTGGTCCTTGACCTCGCCCGGCAGGGCCGCGCCCTTGATCAGCGAGGGGTAGACCTCGGCCATCACCACGTCGACGCCGGCGAGGTCCGCCTCGGTCAGCGCCTTGAAGCCGGTCTCGAAGGGCCAGACCTTGGCCGCCTCAGCGCGGGCGTCCTTCAGGCGCCGCGCGACCGGAATGCCCATGATCGCCTGACCGCCGACCGAGCCGTTGTAATAGGTCTTCCAGATCGAGGCCGCGCCCTTGGCGGCGAGGTCGGCGTGGCGGAACTCCGGCAGGTCGCCGGGGCCGTGCGCGCGCGGCTTGGTGGCCATCAGCGTGGTCTGCACGTCCTTCGGCGGCGCGCCCCAGAACGGGAACGGTCCGTCGGTCAGCAGCCGGTTCAGCTGGGCGGCGACGTTGAAGCGGTTGTTGACGTTAGTGGGCTTGTCCACCACCCGTTTGCCAAGCTCGTCCCAGGCCGCGCGCCAGGGGTCGCCCTTCAGCTTCATGGTCGCCGCGAACCCGCGCGGGAAGCCCATGGGGAAATCGAATCCCACCAGAGCCCGCTCCGAGCGCTTCTTCAGGTCGGCCAGGATGGTGTTGAGCCGCGCCTCGGCCGCCGTCCGGGTCGCCTCGTTGTAGCTCTCGAACGCCAGCCGGAAGCGCACGTCACGCTTCAGCACGCCGATCCAGATGGAGTCGGCCCCCGTGGTCGGCTTGGAGGCGGCGCTCCAGTCGACGATCACATAGGCGCTGAACAGGCGCGGCACGGCAGACTCCGGAACACGAACAAAGGGGCGGGCGACGCAGGGGTTCTAGCCCCTGCGTTGTGACAGGCCAACGACGGTTATCAGCCGAGCTTCACCAGCATCTTGCCCAGGTTCTCGCCCTTGAAGAGGCCGATGAAGGCGTCGGGCGCGTTCTCCAGGCCGTCGAACACCGTTTCCTTCCAGCTGACCTTGCCCTCAGCCACCCAGGCCGAGAGGTCGGCGATGTATTGCGGCATCATCCCGAAGTGGTGGCTGACGATGAAGCCTTCCATGCGGATGTTGCGGCCGATCAGCTGGGCGAGGTTCGACGGGCCGGGCTCGGGCGAGGTTGCGTTGTAGATCGAGATCATCCCGCAGATGGCGAAGCGGGCGAACATCTTGGCGTTGTTGAGCGCCGCCTCCAGGTGCGCGCCGCCGACGTTGTCGAAATAGACGTCGATGCCGCCGGGCGCGGCGGCCGCCAGCGCCGCGTTCAGGTCCTTCTGCGCCTTGTAGTCGATGACGTGGTCGACCCCGATGGACTTGAGATAGGCCACCTTGTCGGCGCCGCCGGCGGAGCCGATGACGGTGTGGCCCTTGGCCTTGGCGATCTGACAGACCATGGCGCCGACCGCGCCCGCCGCGCCGGAGACGAAGACCACGTCGCCCTCCTTCAGGCCCGCGACCTTCAGCAGGCCCGCATAGGCGGTGAGGCCCGGCATGCCGGCCGCGCCCAGGAACGCCTGGATGGGCAGGTTCCCCGGATTGAGCTTCTGCATGGCGCCGGCCGGCGCGTTGAAGCCCTCGCGCCAGCCAAAGCCCGACTGCACCAGATCGCCGACCTTCAGGGCGGAATCGTTGGAAATCGTCACCTCGCCGATGGCGCCGCCGTCCATCGCCTTGCCCAGCTGGAACGGCGGGGCGTAGCTCTTCACGTCGTTCATGCGCCCGCGCATGTAGGGGTCGACCGTCATCCAGAGATTCTTCACCTGCACCTCGCCGGCGGCGGGCGCCGGCAGCTCCACGCTGGCCAGCTCGAAGTTGTCGTGGGTCGGCAGGCCGGACGGGCGGCTCTTCAGGCGGATCTCGCGGACGGTGGTCATGGCGTTCAGGCTCCCTCGGACCTCACCGGCCCGTTCAAACGCTTGTTTAGCTCCTGAGGCCGGGTGGCGTCGAGGGCCGTGACCTGATAGGCGGCGAGGCTCATTTCGGAGCGTTCGATGGGTGAGTCCTCCAACTCTTCGCCTCTCAGGGGCGGCGTGATCGGGGCGGGCGTGTTTGGCGGCTATCACGCCAAGCAGTACGTCCGTCTGCCCGGCGTCGTGCTGTCGGCGGTGCTGGACACCCATCCGGACCGCGCGGCGAACGTGGCCATGCCGTTGGGCGGCCGCGGCTTCAACGACATGGCGGCCTTCCTGGACGCGGCGGACGTGGTGACGGTGGCCTCGCCCGCGACCTTCCACGCCGAGCATGCGCTGGCGGCGCTGGCGGCCGGCAAGCCGGTCTATATCGAAAAACCCATCGCCACCTCGGTCGCGGACGGCGAGAGGGTCCGCGCGCTGGCCGCCTCGAAAGGCCTCGTCGTCGCCTGCGGGCATCAGGAGCGGGTGGTGTTCCAGGCCATGGGCCTGCTGGACATCCCCGAACAGCCGCTGCTGCTGGAGGCCCTGCGCCACGGCCCGCCGTCGGACCGCAGCCGCGACGTCTCCGCCGTGCTCGACCTGATGGTGCACGACATCGACCTGGCGCTGGCGATCAGCGCCTCCGATCCGGTGACCGCGGAAGGCGAGGGCAAGCTCAGCGACGACGGCGTCTGGGACATCGCGCGCAGCGAAGTGAGCTTCGAGGACGGTTTTACGGCGATCTTCGACGTCTCGCGCCAGGCGCCGGCCCGCAAGCGCACCATGCGGGTGGTCTATCCCTCCGGCGAGGTGGAGATCGACTTCGTGGCGCGGACCTTCCGCAACACCACCCCGTTTGCGCTCAACGCCGACTTCGCCGACACGCCGGCCGGGACCGACCCGCTAGGCGCCAGCGTCGAGGGCTTCCTGGCCGCGGTCCGGGGCGAGGCGCCAAGGCCGGTGGTCGACGCCGCCGAGGCGATCGCCGCGCTCGACCTGGCGCTGGCCGTCGAACAGGGTCTCGCGGGCTAGGCGTGGAACGCAGGTCTCGCAGCACCAGGAAATAATGGCGGACCCGGGCGCACCGGGCCCGCCCAGTCGCTCCCTAGAATTTGTAACGCAGGTCGACGCCGAAGGTGCGCGGCGGCGTCGTGTAGAAGGTCTTCTGGATACCCTGGACGCAGTTCACGGTGCCGAGCTGTCCGGCCGCCAGGTTGCCTGAACCCGTGACGATCGGGCTGCAGGTCAGGCCGGCCGGATTGGGACCGTAGACGTTGGAGAACGCGCCGTTGATGCGGCTGGCGATGGCGCCCTGGTCGTAGCCGATCTTGTCGAAGATGTTCTTGATGTAGCCGATGAGCTCGTAGTGGTTGTCCTTCGAGGTCCAGATGGCCCGGGCATCCCACTGATCCCATGAGGGCGCTTCGGTGTACCAGCGGGTGAACACCGTGCCGTAGGCCTTGTCCCGCCACGAGTAGGACAGGTTGCCGGTCAGCGAACCCGCCGCGAAGCGCCAGGTGTAGTTGCCGGCGAAGGCGAGCTTGTTGCGCGGGGCGTTGGGCAGGTCGTTTCCGGCCAGGCTTTGCTGGCGCTGGAAGCCGCCGCCCGGCAGGCCGTTGGTCGGGTCGTCGGTCGCGCAGTCGCCGGCCACCGCCGCGCCGCCGGCCTGACACTGGGCGAGGGTGTGGATCGGCTTGGCGCCCTGCTGCACCGCTGTCGGATCGACGATGTCGACGGCCTGACCCGTGATGACCTTCGCGTCGATCAGCGAGTAGTTGAAGATCAGCTGCAGGTCCTGGATCGGCTGCCAGATCGTTTCGAGCTCGATGCCTTGCGAGCGCGACTTGGGCACGTTGTAGAACGCGGTGGTGGACGTCGACACGAGCGCGCCGCTTCCGCCCTGAATCTCGGTGATCGGGATCTGCAGGTTGTTGTATTCGTAGTGATAGAGCGCGACGTTGGTCTGCAGGTTGTTGGGCCAGTTCTTCTTGAAGCCCACTTCGAAGGCGTCGACGGTCTCCTTGTCGGAGAACGGTTTGAAGCTCAGCACCGTGAAGATGCCGATGTTGAAGCCGCCGGAGCGGTAGCCGCGGCTGTAGCTGCCGTAGAGCAGGGTGTTGTCGTCCGGCTGCCAGTCGACCTTGGCGGTGCCGGTCACCGCCTCCCAGCTGGCGTCGTAGTGGCGGGTGGCGAAGCCCGTGGCCGGATTGTAGCTGGTGCCACCGGTGACGCCCTGCGGGATCTGATCGATGCCGACCCCGGTGCCGCCGGCCACGACAGTCGTGACGCCGGTCAGGTCGAGCGGGGCTGCGAAGATTTCCGGCGGCAGACCGCTCAGGCAGGCGGGCAGGCCGAAGCAGAGCAGCCGCACGGATTCGGTGCCGCGCTTTTCATCGTGCGAATAGCGCAGGCCGCCCGTCAGGGTCAGCGTCGGATCGAACTTGTAGGTGAGCTGGCCGTAGGTCGCGTAGGAGATGTCCTCGACCGCCGGACGGTTGTCGAACCGACGGCCGATGCCGGTCGGACAGGCCACTGAAGTGGCGTTGGGGATGGTGCCGCTCAGGCAGACGCCGAAGGGCGGGACGGAGAACCACTGCTTCTGGGCCGGCTCTTCTTCGGTGGAGACAGGCTGGGTGTAGTTCTGGTCGAAGTAGTAGGCCCCGACGATCCACTGCAGCGGCTTGTCGGTGGTGGAGACAAGGTTGAGCTCGTGGCTGATGAAGCCGTTGCGCTCCTGATAGTCGAAGCTCTCCTGTGGGTAGAAGGTGGTGGCGCCGGCCGTGAACTGGGTGATCGGCGAGTCGGCCGAGCCGTTCGGGACCGAGCCGTTCAGGTGGTACCAGTAGCGCACGCCGCCGACGATGTATTTCACGTCGAAATCGGGCGTGTGATAGGTCCAGTGGCTGGCCACAGTGTAGGCGTTGGGCAGACGGACCTGATAGGAGATCGGCGAGTTCTTCAGCCAAGGGCTCGAGTGTGAGGCGTTCACGCAACCGGCGATGCCGGGCCCGTTCGCCGAGATCACGTTGGTCGCCAGGCCGCTGCAGCCGAAGCCGGCGTTGATGTTGGTGGAGGCCTGCGGAAACTCGATGATGTTGAAGCCGTTGCCGCCGTTGGGGTTGCCCGCGCTGATGTTCGGCAGGACCTGATTCGGGTGCGCCGGATCGGCGGAATAGATGTTCGGGGTCCAACCGCCGGATTGCGACCCTGGGCCGCCCGCGCCGTTCTTCCAGTTCGTGTAGCCGAACTTCGACCACATCTCGAGATTGTCGCCGAATTTCCCCTCGATCTGACCCTCGATGTACAGGGTGTTGAGGACGTTGCCCTCGCTGGCCCGGTTCGGGACCGTGTTCTTGATCCAGCCCTGTTCCTGATCTTCCCACTGGGCGGCGAGGCGGAACTTCCACCCCGGGATCGCGGTCGGGCCGGACACGGCGAACTCGACGTCGCTGTGCTCGTAGTTCGCATAGCCCACGCGGGCCTCGGCGTACCAATCCTCGGTCGGCCGCTTGGAGATGATGTTGAGGGCGCCGGCGATCGAGTTGCGCCCATAGAGGGTGCCCTGCGGTCCCCGCAGGACTTCCACGCGATCGGTGAACAGGGTCGATGCGCCCGCCCGGACGGCGAAGGTTTCGTAGACGCCGTCGGCGTAGTTGGCGACGGAAGCATCCGCCGACAGCACGTTGGTGAGGCGGCCCAGGCCCCGCAGGGACACCCGGTCGGTCGAGGTCGAATATTGCAGGCCCGGCGTAAAGTTGGTCATGTCCTGAATGGACTGGATGCCGACGATGTCACGCTGCTTGTCGGTAAAGGCGGAGATGGCGATCGGAACGTCCTGCAGGTTCTGTTCGCGCTTCTCGGCCGTGACCACCAGTTCTTCGATGGTGTTCGTCGTCGCGGCGACGGCGTTTGTGGGGCGCGTCTGAGCGGCCGCGCTGCTGGAAATCGCCCCTACAATCAGTGCGCTGCCCAGCATCAATTGATGTTTGAATTTCATCGCACGGCCCTCCCACGGCCCTCCCATGTGCCGCCTCTAGCTGTGTAGGCGACCTCTCTTTTTTTCGAGGCTGGGTACGTGCGGAGGGGGCGTCAATCAAAAAAAACGAGGTTATCAGCGATAAGATATCGCCGGTCTGTCAAAAGCTTGGTTTTTCATATATTTCGGTCGAGAAATCATTTTCGGCCGAATTCTCGGGTTGCCTGCGGGAAGCCGGAAAGGCGCGGTCTGGAGTGCGTCGCGGATCGGCGCTAGCGTCGCCCGAAGCTCCGGAGACGTCCTATGACTGCCAGCGCCTACGACTATGAGTTCAAGACCATCGACGGCGCGCCGCTGCCGCTGACGACCTTCAAGGACAAGGTCGTGCTGGTGGTGAACACCGCGTCCGCCTGCGGCCTCACCCCGCAGTACGACGGGCTTGAGAAGCTCTATTCGGACTACCGGGACAAGGGGTTGGTCGTGCTGGGCGTGCCCTGCAACCAGTTCGCCGGCCAGGAGCCGGGGAGCGAGGCCGAGATCAAGAGCTTCTGCGAGACCCGCTTCAACGTCGACTTCCCGCTGACCTCGAAGGTCGAGGTGAAGGACGCCGGCCGCCACCCGTTCTACGCCTGGGCGGAGAAGGAACTGGGCGAGGGCGCGGTGCCCGTCTGGAACTTCCACAAGATCCTGATCGGCAAGCACGGCGAGGCGCTCGAGGCCTTCGGCCCGCGCACCGAGCCGGAAGGCCCGGAGATCGTGGCGGCGATCGAAAAGGCCCTCTAGGCGGGCTGCCGGGTCCCGCGCTTGCCGCGGACGGCGAGGTCGACGGCCAGCAGGCGGTTCTCGCCCTCCATGCGCAGGTTGACGCCGGGCTGGTTCATCATCGCCACGTAGTCGCTGAGGCAGGCTTCGACCGCATTGGTGAACCCCTGGGCGTCCTGGGCGCGGTTGATCTGGAGCTTGGTGTTGCGCAGCACCTCGGGGCTGTTCTGCGCCACCCGCGCCGCATAGGCGAAGGTCTCACGTTCCAGCTCGCCCTTGGGCAGCACGCGGTTGACCAGCCCGTACTGGGCCGCCTCGGCGGCGGTGATGAAGCGGCTCTCGAACACCAGCTCCTTGGCCCGGCGGACGCCGATGTCCCAGGGGATCGACATATATTCCACCATCCCGGCCAGGAACTCGGCGTCATCGGCGGCGAAGACCACGTCCATGGCCGCGGCCAGCATCCAGCCGGCGTAGATGCAGTAGCCCTCGACCATGGCGACCGTCGGCTTGGGGAAGTTCCGCCACTTCAGCAGCAGGTCGAGATTGTACGTCTTGAACTGGTCGTAGGTCTGGATGCCGGGCTTGGCGCCCAGCGCCGCCCGGTAGGCCATGCCCTCCTTGGTGCCCAGGTCGTGGCCGGTGGAAAACACCCCGCCGGACCCCCGGACCACCACCACCCGGACCGCCTCGTCGGCGCGGGCAAGGTCGAAGGCGGCGTCGATCTCGTCCAGCATCCGGTAGCTCTGGGCGTTGCGGTAGTCGGGCCGGTTGAGGGTGATGACGCCGACGCCGTCCTTCGCGGCGTAGACGATGTCGTGGAAGGTCATCTGAAGCGTCTCCCTCTTCGGCTTTGACCCGACTATAGGCCGGGTCCGCAAACGACAAAGGCGCCCCGCCGCAAAGCGGAGCGCCCTCGTTCGTCAGGCGGTTGGTTGAATAGGGCCTAGAACTTGTAGTGCACCTCGACGCCATAGGTTCTGGGCGGGGTGAGGTCGTAAGCCGGCCCTTGGGTGAAGCCGCCGCCGCCCACCGGCGCTGCGATCGGATAGCCGCCGGCGGCCGCGTCGTAGCCGAGCGTGTTGAACAGGTTCCGCACGTAGGCCACGAGCTCGTACTTGTCGTGGTTGCCCTGCCAGGTGGCCCGCAGGTCGACCTGATCCCAGCTTGGCGCCTCGTCGTAGCTGCGCAGGAACACCGAGGCGTAGGACTTGTCCTTCCAGATGTAGCTGCCAGAAAGGATCAGGTTCCCGGGGTCGAAGACGAAGGTGTAGTTGGCGTTGAAGGCCACCTTGTTCTTCGGCGCCTGGGGCAGGGGGTCGCCGCTCACCGCCTGGGCGCCGGTGCCGCCGATGGGCCGTGCGCCCAGCGCGGTGGCGTGGGGGTCGGCGACGTCGACGAGACAGGTGCCGGTCGCCACGCCGCCCACCAGAGAGCAGCCCGACTGGATGCGCGTGTCGTCGAAGCCGTAGACCAGGCTCAGGTTCAGGTGCTCGACCGGGTTCCAGATGGCGGTGAACTCGACGCCCTTGGAGATCGCCTTGGGGATGTTGACGAACTCGGTGACGTTGACCGCGCCCACCGGCACGCCGATCGGGATCTGGGCGTCCTGGTAGTTGTAGTAGAAGGCGTCGGCGTCGAGCACGAAGTTGCCCATGGTCTTCTTGAAGCCGACCTCGAAGTCGTCGACGTGCTCCGGCAGCGCCTCGACGTTGGCCCCGATGAAGCCGGCGTTGAAGCCGAAGGCCTTGTAGCCGCGGTTGTAGCGGCCGTAGACCAGCGTCTTGTCGTCCGGCGTCCACGACAGGCCCAGCGTGCCGGTGAAGGCGTCGGAGTGATCCTTCAGGCAGCGCACGTCGTCGCCGGCGAACTTGCCGGTGGTCTGCAGGGTCGGCGCCGAGCAGACCCCCTTGCTGATCGCATTGCTGACCTGCACCGGGGTGATGTCCACAGCCGGCAGCAGCGAGCCCAGGTTCTCGGCGCTGACCGCCGCGGAGAGGTCCTGGAAGACAATGTAGCGGGCCTCTTCCTGCCCGTGCTTTTCGTCATAGGTGTAGCGCAGACCGGCCGTCAGCTTGAGCTGATCGGTGAACTTCCAGTCGATCTGGCCGAAGGCGGCGGTCGACGAGATGTGGTCCTGATAGTCCAGCAGCAGGTAGTTTAGGCTGGGGTTCGGCGGCGCCTGCAGGCCGGCGGCGGCCGGCGAGGGGTGGGCGATTTGCGGCTGGTCCGGCTCCTGGAAGGTCTCCGGATTGTTGTCGAACTCGTCGTAGCGGTAGAAGCCGCCTATCCACTGCACCGGCCCGTCGTTGGTCGACGCGAAGTCGAGCTCGTGGCTCGACCAGTTCGGGTGCGCCTCATACTGGAAGATCTGTTTCGGATGCACGGTCAGGGGCGTGCAGATCGGCGCCCCCAGGCTGGCGCAGGTCCCGCCCGGCGCCAGCGGAATCTGGAACGAGGTGACCGGAGAGTTGTCGTTGTTGAAGTAGGCGGTGTGCAGATTGTAGTGATACTGGCTGTAGCCGCCGATGTACTTCATGTCGAACCCATCGAAGTGATGGGTGAAGTGCAGGGTGATCGTGTAGGTCGCGTTCAGCACGATGTCGGTCGGCTGGGCGTGGGCGAAGGTGCGGATGTTCTTCAGCGCCGGGTTGTCGGTCAGGCCGGCCGGGATGCCGACCACGGAGCCGGGCACCGCGCCGCCGCCGAACGGGAAGTTGGGGTTGAACACCAGCTGCCCGGGCTGGGTCTCCGAGGTGTCGTAGTGGCCGGACGTCGGGATGCCGAGCAGGCCGCCCGGACCGCCGCGGTCGTTGTTGAACCACAGCGTGTAGGCGTCCAGCCAGATGTCGTTCTTGTCGTTCTTGTACTCCAGCATGGCGTCGAAATAGGGGTCGTGGCGCACGTCGCCCTCGGTCGGCCCGGTCAGGTTCTTGAAGTAGCCCTTGGTCTGGTTGAGGTCGTAGGCGCTCAGCCGGTAGGTGAGCCCATTGACCCCGGGGACGGGCCCGGTGACCGTGCCCTCGATCTTGGTGTAGCCGTAGTTGCCGGCGATCAGGCGGACCTCGCCGCCGAAGTCTTCCTGCGGGCGCTTGGAGAGGGTGTTGATCAGGCCGCCCACGGCGTTGCGGCCATAGAGCGTGCCCTGCGGCCCCAGCAGCACTTCCACCTGGTCGATCAGCATGTCGTCGCGGCCGACGAGGAAGGTCGAGTTGGAGAAGAAGTCGTCGTAGTAGACCGCGACCGCCGAGTCCGAGAGATAGATGTTGTTGTTGCGCGCGAGGCCCCGCATGACCGGGCGGTCCAGCTGGCTGGAATAGGTCAGGCCAGGCGTGAAGTTGGTCATGTCCTGGACCGTGGAGATGCCCTCGATCGCGCGTTCGCGGGCGCTGAACGCGGTCACGGCCACCGGCACGTCCTGCAGGTTGGCCGAGCGCCGCTCGGCGGTGACGACCAGCTCTTCGATGGTGTTGCTGGCTGCGGCGCCGGCGACCGGCTTGGTCTGAGCGTAGGCCGACGTGCCCAGCGCGGCGACAAGCATGGCGCTGGACGCCAGAAGGGCGTGTTTCCACTGCATATGCGTCTTCTCCCAGGGTTTTCACGAGCGCTATTGGCTGCGCTTGAGGAGGGACGCTGTAGCTGTGGAATTGTGACGTCAACGTCACGGAACTAAGTTATCAGCGATAACTGACTAAGTCTCACCTATGTGGATTTTAGGAGACACAGGTTTTCGAACGCTGGTGCGTCGCCCGGAAGCTTTACCTAGCGGCATCTTGTCATCTGGGAATTGTAGTCAGGGTAGTCTAAAAGCTTATCTGGATACGTTGTATACTGTGTCTGAAGTATGGCGACCTTGGATTCCGCGAGATACCATTCATTCGAAAATCTCGAAATTTGTCACGGAATCAGACGCATCCACCATACGATCCATCCCACCTGAAGTTGCAAGTTGAAATAGTGGTTACCATCGTAACGAGCGGGCCGCCCGCCTTTTGCTGCCCCGGAGAGCGCCAGGCTCTTCCCCGCGCGGCGGCGCGCGCTTAAGGAAGCCCCCTCGACGTGGGAGGCCCATTCCGATGCACCGCAAGCCCGATGGAAGCTGGGACAAGACCCGACTGCCCAGCCGCCATGTGACTGAGGGGCCCAGCCGCGCGCCGCACCGGTCCTACTACTACGCCATGGGCCTGGGCAGCCGCGAAATCGCCCAGCCCTTCGTCGGCGTGGCCTCCTGCTGGAACGAGGCGGCCCCCTGCAACACCGCCCTGATGCGCCAGGCCAAGGCCGTGTCCGAAGGCGTCAAGGCGGCCGGCGCGACGCCGCGTGAGTTCTGCACCATCACCGTCACCGACGGCATCGCCATGGGCCACGAGGGCATGCGCTCCTCCCTGGTCAGCCGCGACCTGATCGCCGACTCGGTGGAGCTGACCATGCGCGGCCACGGCTATGACGCGCTGGTCGGCATCGCCGGCTGCGACAAGTCGTTGCCGGGCATGATGATGGCCATGCTGCGGCTGAACGTGCCCAGCGTCTTCCTCTACGGCGGCTCGATCCTGCCGGGCTCCTGGCAGGGCAGGGACGTGACCGTCGTCGACGTCTTCGAGGGCGTCGGCATGCACTCGGCCGGGCGGCTCAGCCTGGACGACCTCTGCAGCCTGGAACAGGCGGCCTGCCCGTCCGACGGCGCGTGCGGCGGGATGTTCACCGCCAACACCATGGCCTGCGTCTCCGAAGCCATCGGCCTGGCGCTGCCGCTCTCGGCCTCGCTGCCCGCGCCCTATCTCAGCCGCGACGCCTATGCGGTGGCCTCGGGCGAGGCGGTGGTCCGGCTGATCGCCACGGGCCTCAGGCCCCGCGACATCGTCACCCGCAAGTCCTTCGAGAACGCCGCGGCGGTGGTGGCGGCCACCGGCGGGTCGACCAACGGCGGCCTGCACCTGCCGGCCATGGCGCATGAGTGCGGCATCAGCTTCACCCTGCGCGACTTCGCCGAGATCGCGGCCCGCACGCCGCATATCGCCGACATGAAGCCCGGCGGCCGCTTCGTCGCCAAGGACATGGGCGAGGCCGGCGGCATGCCGATGCTGCTGAAGACCATGCTGGAGGGCGGCTACATCCACGGCGACTGCATGACGGTCACCGGCAAGACCATCGCCGAGAACCTGAAGGACGTGGTCTGGCGCGACGACCAGGAGGTGATCCGCCCGATCACCAATCCCCTGTCGCCGACCGGCGGCGTGGTGGGCCTGTGGGGCTCGCTCGCCCCCGACGGCGCCATCGTCAAGGTCGCCGGGATGACCAGCCACCGCAGCCATCGCGGCCCGGCCCGCTGCTTCGACGGCGAGCAGGCCTGTTTCGACGCGGTCGAGGCGGGGAACTACCAGGACGGCGACGTCCTGGTGATCCGCTACGAAGGCGCGCGCGGCGGGCCCGGCATGCGCGAGATGCTGTCGACCACAGCGGCGCTCTCCGGCCAGGGCCGCGGCGACAAGGTGGCCCTGATCACCGACGGGCGCTTCTCCGGCGGCACGCGCGGCCTCTGCGTCGGCCACATCGGGCCCGAGGCCCAGCTCGGCGGTCCCATCGCCCTGGTCAAGGACGGCGACATCATCGCCATCGACGCTGACAAGGGCACGATCGAGCTGGAGGTCGATCCCATCGAGCTGGAGAACCGCCAGCGGCACTGGGAGCCGAAGAAGACCAACTACGGCTCCGGCGCGATCTGGAAGTTCGCCCAGCTCGTCGGCCCCGCGCATCTGGGGGCGGTGACCCATCCGGGGATGGACGGCGAGACCCACGTCTACGCCGACCTCTAGGTGATGACCCCATGAAGACCATCGGCCTGATCGGCGGGATGAGCGCCGAGAGCACCACCGTCTACTACCAGCTGATCAACCGGCTGGTGCGCGAGCGGCTGGGCGGGCTGCACTCGGCGCAGATCGCCCTGTGGTCGCTGGACTTCGCCCCCGTCGCCGAACTGCAGGCCAAGGACGACTGGGACGCCACCGGCGCGATCCTGGCCGACACGGCGGTGAGGCTGGAGGGCGCGGGCGCCGACTGCCTGCTGATCTGCGCCAACACCATGCATCTGAACTACGATGAGGTGGCCGGCGCGACCGCCGTCCCGGTGATCCATATCGCCGACGCCACCGGCGCGGCGCTGAAGGCCGCGGGCGTCAAAAAAGCCCTGCTGCTCGCCACCCGCTTCACCATGGAAAAGCCGTTCTACGCCGAGCGGCTGAGCGCCCAGGGGATCGAGACCCTGACGCCCGACAAGGCCGACCGCGACGCGCTGCACGCCATCATCTACGACGAACTGGTGGTCGGCGTGATCACCGAAGCCTCCAAGGCCGCCGTGCTGGCTATGATCGACAAGGGCAGGGCCGCCGGCTGCGACGGGATCGTCTTCGCCTGCACCGAGATCGGTCTCCTGCTGGACGTCAACGCAATGCCGCTGCCCACCGTCGACAGCGCCGTCGCTCATTGCGAGGCGGCGGTCAGCTTCGCGCTGGCCTAGGTCCTAGAGCCCCATCCGCAGGGGGCGGTCCAGATCGTCCTCGTCGTCCTCGTCCGCCGCGACATGTTCCGCCTGGGCGGGATCGTCCTCCCACGGCGCCGCGTCGCGCGCCGCGTCGGCGGCGAAGGCGAACAGCGGGGGTGGCGGAGGCTCCGGGTCAGGCGCCGGCGCCGCTGGCGGAGCGGGCGCGGCCTGGGCCGGCGCCGGTGCGACTGCGACGCTCGCCGCCCGCCGCGTGGTGACCGGGCGCCGCAGCAGGGCCTCGATGCGGGCGAGCCAGCGGTTGGCCTCGGCGATCGCCTCGGCGGGCGGCAGCTCGTCGGCGCGGCCCTCGTCCTCGGCCAGCCACAGGTCGAGCACGAAATCGGGGTGCGCCAGGTCGTCGAACACCAGGCGCAGCGCCACCCGCTCGGCGGCGTCGAAGGCGTCCAGCGCGCGGCGCGTCTCGCCCCGGTGCGCGCGGCCGACCACCAGGCCGTCGACGATCACCTCGGCGCCCATCAGCTCGTCCAGCGCATAGACCAGGCCCCAGGCGCCGGCGTCCCAGACCACGGCCACTTGGTTGCTGGTGAAGTTGAAGCCCATGCCCCGCCCGCGGCCCAGCGCCGCCAGGAAGCCGTGCGGCGGGCCCTTCAGGACCACCTTCAGGCCGCGGCGGATCCTGCGGCCCTCGTTGTTGGTCCAGCGTGCGATCCCGGCCGCCAGAGTGACCGCGATGCCGGCGACGCCGAGCAGAGCCAGAAGCCGGGTGACCTCGTCCATGGGGGGCGAAGCTAAGCCGGTTCGCTGAGTCTCCCCAAATGGGGCGCCTTTAGAGGTCGAGTTCGATCACGAAAGGGACGTGGTCGGAGGGCTTGTCCCAGCTCCGCACGTCGCGGTGGATGCTAACCCCCGCCAGCAGGTCCGCCGCCTGCGGCGAGAGCAGAGCGTGGTCGATGCGGATGCCGTTGTTCCGCTGCCACGCGCCGGCCTGGTAGTCCCAGAAGGTGTAGGCGCCGGGCGCACCGTCGGCGGCCAGGTAGGCGTCGGTCAGCCCCAGGTATTTCAGCGCCCGGAACGCCTCGCGGGTCTGCGGGCGGAAGAGGGCGTCGCCCTCCCAGTTGGCCGGGAACTCGGCGTCGCGGGCTTCGGGGATGACGTTGTAGTCGCCGGTCAGCACCAGCGGCTCTTCCAGCTTCAGCAAATCCTGCGCATGGCGGTTCAGCCGGTCCATCCAGGCGAGCTTGTAGGGGTATTTCTCGGTATCGACCGGATTGCCGTTGGGCAGGTAGATCGAGGCCACGCGGACCGGCGTCGGGCCGGAGATCACCGCCTCCAGGTAGCGCGACTGCTCCTCCTCGCCAGGGTCGGGCAGACCGCGGCGCACATCCTCCATCGGCGACTTCGAGAGCAGCGCCACGCCATTGTAGGATTTCTGGCCGTGGACGGCGACGTTGTAGCCAAGCCGTTCAAAGGCTTCGGCGGGGAATTTCTCGTCGACGCACTTGATCTCCTGCAAGCAGGCGACGTCCGGCTGCGCGGCTTCGAACCACTTCAGCACCGTCTCCAGCCGCGCGTTGACCGAGTTCACGTTCCAGGTGGCGATGCGCATCGGCGATAAGGTTTCCGGCCGCTATTTCTTGGTCATGGTCAGCGGAACCGAGCCGCCCTGGGTGAAGCTGCCGGCCAGGCTCTTGCCGTCCGCCGACAGCTTGGCGGTGTACTCGGCGCCGACCGACAGGAACAGCAGCGAAAGCTGGCCGCCGTCGGTCTTCACCGCGGACGCCGGGATGGTGGCGCCCTGGTCGAGGCTGTTCATCTCGGCGGTCGTTTCGCCATTGGCGGTCTTGACCGTGAGTTCGAGATGCAGGGTCTGGCCGCCGGCCGAGATCGCGCCGGCCCAGACGCCATCGTAAGCCTGGGGCGCCTGCGCGGACGCTGAACCGCAAAGGAGCGCCGCCGCGGCCACCCCCAGCGCCATGCGGCGCGTGATCGAAGCGATGCTCATTCTGACGCCCTCCCGAAGGTTGTGCTGAAGACTTGGGGAGTCTGCCGTTGAGCGCAAGGCGAACCTCGTTGGCCCTTGCCGGGTGTCAGGGCTTGCTGAACTGTGGCAGCATCCGCGCAATTGGGGAGGCGGCATGGATTGGGAGCTTAAGCGCTCGGCGACGCGCCTGGTGGGCGAACCGCGCGGGCGGGTCGACGAGACCACCTGGGAAGCCTTTTCCCAGGCGCTGACCGGCGCCGTGCGCGAAGCCGCCGCGGCCGGCGGCCTGCCGCTGATCGTCGACCTCTCCGGACTCGACTACATGTCGTCGCGGGGCCTGCGGGCGCTGACCATGGCCAAGCGCGAGGCGGGCGAGACGGTGCCTATCACGCTCGCCGCCCCCAACGACCGGATGCGCGAGATCCTGGCGATCAGCCGCTACGACAAGCTGTTCAACGTGACCGACGCCGTCGAACCGGAAACGTGATCAAAGGAGGCATGATGCAGGTCGCTTTCCGATGCGCGTAAGGTTCTGGGGCACGCGCGGGTCGCTGCCGGTCGCGCAGAAGGCCGGCGCCATCCAGGCCAAGATCGCCCGGGCCCTGGTGGCGGCAAGCGGCCAGGCGTTCGCCGATGAGGCGCAGGCCGCGGCCTTCGCCCAGGCCAACCTGGATTTCGCCACCTACGGCGCCTACGGCGGGGCCACCTCCTGCGTGGAGATCGAGGGCGCCGACGACGCCTACTTCGTCTGCGACATGGGCTCGGGCCTGCGCGAGTTCGGGATCGACGCGTTCCGGCGGTGCGCCGCGGGCCACCCGCGGGTCTTCCATATCTTCCTGTCCCATCTGCACTGGGACCACATCATGGGCTTCCCGTTCTTCGGGCCGGCCTTCGACCCCGGCGCGACCATCGTCTTTCACACCGGCCACCCCGACGCCGAGGAGGCGCTGCGCCGCCAGCAGGAGGAGATCTCCTTCCCGGTGCCGTTCGACTGGCTGAAGGCCAGGATGTCGTTCAAGGTGCATCGGGTCGCGGCGCCCTTCGAGGTCGCCGGCGTGACCGTGACCCTGATCCAGCAGCACCACAGCCACGAGTCCTTCGGCTATCAGTTCGTCCGCGACGGTCGCTCGGTGATCTATTCCACCGACAGCGAGCACAAGCTGGACAACATGGAGTCGGAGGCCGCCTTCGAGGCCTTCTTCGCCGACGCCGATCTGGTGATCTGCGACACCATGTATTCGCTGGGCGACACCGTCAGCCTGAAGCAGGACTGGGGCCATTCCTCGAACATCGTGGCGGTCGACCTGTGCCACGCGGCCGGCGCCAAGCGCCTGGCGCTGTTCCACCACGAGCCGACCTATGCCGACGAGGACATCCAGCGGATGCACGCCGAGACGGTCCGCTACGAGGAGCTGGTCCGCGCCGACCGGCCGGAGCTCGAGGTGATCTGCGCCTACGACGGCCTTGAGGTCGAGGTCTGAACGAGCTCGATCCCGGCGCCCGCCTGCGGGTCCTATTGGGCGGGATCGCCGCGGCGATCCTGGCGGCGCTGACGCTGCTGACCGCGGGCGACGCGATCCGCCAGCCGCTGTTCGACACCTGGCAGCGGCTGGCCGCGCCCGTTCCGCCGCCGCCGTCCGCCGCGGCGGTGGTGCTGATCGATGGGCCGAGCCTCAAGGCCGTCGGCGGCTGGCCCTGGTCGCGCTATGTCATGGCCCGGTTGACCGAGGCCATCGCGTCGCGCGGCGCCAAGGCGATCGGCTTCGACATCCTGTTCCCGGAGGCGGACCGCACGACGCCGGGGCTGTTCGCCGACCTCTATCCGGAACTCCCTAAGCCGACGGCGGACGAGATCCGCAAGCTGCCGTCCATGGATGCGATCTTCGCCCGGGTGATCGGCCGCAGCCCCGTGGTCCTGGGCCGGGCGGGCATCGACAAGGACTCGCTGGATCTGGTGGGCGGGGCGGCGCCGGCGCCGCCCGAGGCGCAGTTCACTGGCGCGGCGCCAAGCGGGATTTTCGCCTATCCCGAGGTGGGTGCGAGCCTGACCATCCTCGACGGCGCCGCGCTCGGCCACGCCCTCTACAACGGGCCCAAGGACCCGGACGGCGTCACCCGGCGGGTGCCCCTGGTGGCGCGGGCCGCCGGAACGCTCACGCCCGGCTTCGCCCTCGAACTGGTGCGGGTGGCCGAGGGCGAGGACGGCGCGAAGCTGATCTCCAACGGCGGGCGGCTGCGGGCCGTGCAGCTGGGCCGCCACACCCTTCCGGTCGACGCGCAGGGGCGGATGGCGCTGCGGTTCCGCGGCCTGAAGGGCGCCGACACCATCTCGGCGGTGGAGCTGCTGCGGACCGGGGTGCGGCCCGACATCTTCAAGAACAAGATCGTCCTGGTCGGCCTGGCGGCGGCCGGAACCTCCGACATCGTCACCACGCCCACCGGCGTCCAGACCTACGGCGTGCTGGTGCAGGCCGAGGCGGTGAACAACATCGTCGGCTCCAGCGCCAAAGGGAGCGGCGGCCTCTATCGCCCTGACTGGGCGATGATCGCCGAATGGAGCCTGGGCCTGCTGGCGGCGGCGGCGGCCTGGTGGTTCACGCCGCGGCTGGGGCTCCTGGCCCTGGTGACGGCGGCCGTGGCGCTGACCGGCCTGGCGGTGGGGACGAGCTATGGCGGATTCCTGCAGCAGGGCTGGCTCCTCGACCCGGCGCCGGTGCTGGCGCCGGGCGTGGCGACCGCGGCGGCGATGATCGCGCTCTTGTTCGTCGAAGGCCGCCGCGTGCAGGCGCGCCTGCGAGGCGCGCTGGACGAGGAGCGGGTGTCGGCCGCCAAGATCGCCGGCGAGCTGTCGGCGGCGGCCGAGATCCAGTCGGGCATGCTGCTGCCGCGCGAAGCGCTGCGCCGCGTCTCAAGCGCCGTCGAGATCGACGCGGTGCTGCAGCCGGCCAAGAGCGTCGGCGGCGACCTCTACGACGCCTTCATGATCGACAAGACCCGGCTCTGCTTCCTGGTTGGCGACGTGACCGGCAAGGGCGTTCCGGCCTCGCTGTTCATGGCGCTGTCCAAGGCGCTCTCGCGCAGCTTCCTGATGCGGCCGGAGATCGGGCTGGATATGGCGCTCGACGGCATCAACGCCGAGCTGTCGCGCGACAACGGCCAGGCGATGGCGGTCTCCCTGCTGGTCGGCGTGCTGGACCTCGCCGACGGGACCCTGGACCTCTGCAACGCCGGCCACGAGAATCCGCTGGTGGTCGATTCCGCGGGCGCGGTGCGCGAGCTGCGCCTGGAGGGCGGCCCGGCGCTCTGCGTGGCCGAGGACTTCCCCTATCCGGTGGAGCGCCACCGCCTGGAGCCCAGCGAGACCCTGATCGTCTACACCGACGGCGTCACCGAGGCGCAGAACCCGACCGGCGACCTCTTCGACCGCGAGGGCGCGATGGCTGTGCTGAGCGCAAAGGCGGCCCAGCCGCTGGCCGAGATGATCGACGCGCTGATCAGCGCCGTCCGCGCCTTCGAGGCCGGCGAGGACCCCAGCGACGACCTGACCGTCCTGGCGGTGCGCCGGCCCGCCTAGCTAGCGGACCGTGATCTCCACCCGCCGGTTGCGCGGCTCAGCCGTGTTGAGCGGCGTCGGCACCAGCAGTTCGCGCTCGCCCCGGCCGACGGCGCGGCTGATCGTCGGGTTGAGCCCCTGGGCGATCAGCGCCTCGCGGATATCGCGGGCGCGTTTGAGCGACAGCATGTCGTTGTCGCCCTCCTTGCCGACCGTGTCGGTGTGGCCGGTGATCTGCACCTCGGCGCCCGGCCGCTTGGCGATCTCGGCGAACACCTTCTTCAGCTCGGGCTCTGAGTCCGGCGTCAGCTTGGTGGTGCCCTCCAGGAAGTAGAGGGTGAACCTGGCCGGCGGCGGCGGCAGAGTGTCCGTGAGCGCGGCGTAGAGCTTGGGATCGGCCGGTTTGGCGGCGAACTTGCCGCCCAGCGCGGCTTGGGTGTTTTCCGCGGTCAGCGAGCCGGTCTCGGCGCCGGTCTTGCCGTCGAACAGCGCAACCGCGCCGACGTTGGCGCCGGGCTCGCCGGGCAAGAGGGTGACCGAGCCGGCGGGCGTCGTCGCGCAGGCCGCCAGCAGCAGGAGCAGCGGCAGGACCAGAAGCGCCCTCACGGCCAAACCTTTCATGGCACGTCGACCACGAAGCGGGTGCCGCGCGCCGCCAAAAGTGAGGTCGGCGTCTTCACCTTCATCTGGTCCTTGTTTTCCTTGGCGATCTGGCCCGAGACGATGGCCAGGGAGCCGCGGTCGACCTGGGTCAGCGAACTCCCCTTGTGGGTCGTGTCATCGAACTCGAACTCGGCCAGCGAGACGTGCGCGTTGGGCCCGACGGCGAAGCGGCTGTTGTCGATGAAGGTGACGCCGATCCGCCCGTCCTTGCCGGTGGTCAGCACGTCCTTGACGCTCAGCGTCGCGCCCGGTGTGGCGGGCAGCGTCTGGGCGCCGCGCACGATGTTCGCCTGTCCGACGACCGTCTTGATGCGTCCGATGTCCGCCGCCAGCGCCTGCGTCGACACAGCCGCCGCGATCAGCAATCCTGCTGCGAAGAGTTTCACGATGCATAGCCCCCAAACCCCTAAGGCTTAACCATAGCTCAGCGGCCGACCCATTCCGACTCCCATCCCGTCGCAGGCGAAAAGGCCGCGGCCGCGCGCCTGGCGGTGGGCGACCGGGCCGTGGCGCGGACGATCGCGTTTGCGCGGCGGTTCGCCGAGACCGCGCGCCTGTCGCAGGACGCCGCGGACCAACTGGTGGTGATCGTCGAGGAGTGGGCGGCCAATATCGTCGAGCACGGCGGCGCCGCGCCGACCAGCCTGATCGTCCTGCGCCTGCAAAGGGAAGGGGCCGCCACGCGCATCACCTTCACCGACGCCGGCGTCGCCTTCGATCCGCGGACCGCACAGGACCAGGGGCCGAACCTGGAGCGCGGCGGCGGGGCCGGGATCGCGCTGATCCGCTCCTGGTGCGACATCGAGGCCTATGAGCGCCGCGCCGGGCGCAACCGCCTCGTGCTCAGATCGAGAAGCTGACGCCGCAGCCGCAGCTGGACCTGGCGTTGGGATTGCGGACGCGGAACTCGGCGCCGGCCAGTTCGTCCACGAAGTCGATCTCCGAACCCTTCAGGAGCACGAACGACATCTCGTCGACCAGGGCCGCGGCCCCGTCGCGCTCGACCCGGAAGTCGTCGGGGTTTTCGTCTTCCACCAGATCGAACTGGTATTGGAAGCCCGAGCAGCCGCCGCCCTCCACCGCCACCCGCAGCATCAGCGCCCTGCCTTCAGCCTTGCCGATGGCGTGGATGCGCTGGGCGGCCGATGGGGAAAGGGTGAGTTCTGCTGAAGTCATGTGAGTTAGGAGAATGAAACGCCTGGACTATATGAGGACGCCAACGGCTTCGACCAAGAGGCTGCCTTATAGATGGATTTGATGGCCGCCACGATCCCTCCCCATTCTTCCCTCGTAGAACGGGCCGCCTATGCCGAGGACCCGTCGAAGTCCCGGGGGCGCAAGGTCGCCGAGCCCGAGAGCCTGACGCGCACGCCCTTCGCCCGCGACCGCGACCGGATCATCCACGCCACGGCTTTCCGAAGGCTGAAGGAGAAGACCCAGGTCTTCGTGGCCCACGAGGGCGACCACTTCCGCACCCGCCTGACCCACAGCCTGGAGGTGGCGCAGATCGCGCGGTCGCTCGCCACCGCGCTCGGCCTCGACGCCGACCTCGCCGAGACCATCGCGCTGGCCCACGATCTCGGCCATCCGCCGTTCGGCCACGCCGGCGAGGACGAGCTGCAGGTGCAGATGGCGAACCACGGCGGCTTCGACCACAATGTGCAGACCTTCCGGGTGGTCACCAAGCTGGAGCGCCGCTATCCGCGCTTCGAAGGCCTGAACCTGACCTGGGAGACCCTGGAAGGGATCATCAAGCACAACGGCCCAGTGACCGATAAGCTCGAGAAGCCGTCCTGGAGCGCCATCGCCGAGTTCGACGCCGACTACGGCCTGCGGCTCGACGGCTGGGCCTCGGCCGAGGCGCAGGTGGCCGCGCTCGCCGACGACATCGCCTACAACAACCACGACGTGGACGACGGGGTGCAGGCCGGGCTCTTCAACCTGGACGAACTGCGCGCGATCCCGCTGATCGGGCCGCATGTGAAGAGCGCCGTGGCCGACTATCCGGACGTGGATGTCGGCATCCTGCGCCTGGAGGCCGTGCGCCGGATGATCGGGGCCATGGTCGCCGACGTGCTGGCCGAAACCCGCCGCCGCGCCGCCGCCGACAAGGTGGGCTCAGCCGAGGACGTGCGCGTCCTGGGCCATGCGCTGGTTGCCTTTTCCCGCGACATGGCTGAGGACCTCTCGGTCCTGCGCGGCTTCCTGATGGACCGCATGTACCGCCACTGGAAGGTCAACCGCACCCGCAGCCAGGCGCGCCGCATGCTGGGCGAGATGTTCCAGCTGTTCCTGGCGCAGCCCGACGTGCTCCCCGCCGAATGGTACGCCCGCACCCAGGGCCGCGGCGAGGCCGGCAAGGCCCGCGTGGTCTGCGACTACATCGCCGGCATGACCGACCGCTACGCCATCCAGGAACACCGCAACCTGTTCAACCTGGACGCCCTGCACTAGCGATCGCTGCGGCCATATCCTCGGCCGGCCCTCGTGCGGGCGCCTCAATTCCAGCCATCGGAGTCCGTGGCGGTGAAAGACGATCTTGGGTCTTTCCAGGCCGCGTGTCGGGTGGCATGAGTCGTAGTCACGGTTGGGTAGAGTAGAGTGTTGGGGGGTAGAGTATGTTTTCGAGGACCTTCGCCGGCGTTGCGGCGAGTTGCTTGTTTCTGGCCTGCGTGGCCTTGGCTCAACCCGCGGCGGCGCAAGCGCATGGCGGGATCCGCATCGATAACCTTGATCCCGCGACGGGCGGAACGGCGACGGCGCGGGACGCTGTGGTCTGCACCTTTGGCCAAGCCTGCGACACGCCCGAGACCCTGAGCTATTCCTATACCCTGCCGGACGGCACGAGCAGCAACCAGCTCTATGTCTACGCCCAGGGCGTGATCGGGCTGGGATCGGCGGTTCACGTGGTGGATGGCCAGATCGTCAGCCCGGGCTACTATCTGGCGCCCGGTCTCGACCTGTCCCTGAACGCCTTCGTCCAGGAACAGACGATGCACACGCCGGAATCCATCGGGTTCAACTTCTACGTCGGCGATCCGGGCACGGGCGGCGTCTTCCAGGTTCTGTTCACCGACGGCCGCGATCCGCTCATCGGCGAACAGGAGATGTTGATCCACTTCGGGGCCGGCGACGACACCTCGGGCCAGGATCCCCGGGGCTCGTTCCCGGGCCTGGGCATCTCGCCGACAGCCTTCATCGGCTCGACCGGCATTGTGGACCTCAGCACCGGCCTTGGCGCGCTGGCGATCTGCGGGGACGGCGTTGGCGCGGACTGCGGCGATGCGCCGGCCTTCGACGACGGCGCCGGCCCCTATTCGTCAGGCGGCGGCGTGCCGGAGCCGGCGACCTGGGCGATGTTGCTGAGCGGTTTCGCACTGCTGGGCGGCGCGCTGCGCCGACGTCGCGGCGCCCTGGCCTGACGCGGCCGGCTCGGCGTACCTGGCGTGCGCTACTCGGCCTTCATCAGCTACAATCATCGGGATCGGAAAGCAGCCTCCTGGCTTCATCGGGCGTTGGAAACCTACCGCATTCCCAAGCGTCTGCAGGGACGCGAGGGCGCGCTCGGGGTGATCGGCTCGCGCCTGCCGCCGATCTTCCAGGACCGCGAGGAACTGGCCGCGTCGAGCGACCTGGCCGCCTCGGTGCGCGAGGCGCTCGAAAACGCCGCGACGCTCATTGTGATCTGCTCGCCCAATGCGGTGGCGTCGCGGTGGGTCAACGAGGAGATCCGCGCCTTCACGGCGCTGGGCCGGCGCGACCGCATTCAGTGCCTGATCGTCGGCGGCGAACCGCACGCGGCCAGCCGTCCCGGCGTCGATCCGGCGCTGGAATGCCTGCCGCCGGTCTTGTTCGAGGGCGGCGCGGGCGAGCCGCTTGCGTGCGACATCCGCCCCGGCCAGGACGACCGCTCATCGGCCAGGCTCAAGCTGCTGGCCGGCATATTGGGGGTCGGCTACGACGAATTGCGCCAGCGCGAACAGGCCCGCCGGCAGCGCCAGATGTTCGCCGCGGCCTCGGTGTCTTCCGTGGGCTTCCTGGTGATGTCGGGCCTGACGGCGTTCGCCCTGGTTTCGCGCAACGAGGCGATCCACCAGCGCGACATCGCCCGGCAGAAGACCTTGACCGCGGAGCGGACGGTCGGGTTCGTGAAGTCGCTCTTCGAGGTGGCCGACCCGTCGGAAGCGCGGGGCGACACCATCACCGCGCGAGAGATTCTCGATCGCGGGGCCCATGACCTCGACCAGGGGCTGGAGGGCGAGCCGACGGTGAAAGCCGAGCTCACGACCACGCTTGGGGAAGTCTACAACAAGCTGGGCCTGTTCCATGAGGGGGAGGCCACGGTGCGCAAGGCGCTGGCGCTCAAGGGCGTCGATCCGAGCACGGCGGCGCGCCAGTACACGATCCTGGGGGAGATCGAGGCCCGGCTCGGGGACTATCCGGCCGCGGCGAAGACCCAGGAACGGGCCCTGGCCCTGCTGAAAGGCCGCGGTCCCGAAGCCGCGGCGCTGATGCCGCGCGCCTGGAATGGCCTGGGCGCCGCCCAGGGGCGTCTGGGCGACTACGCCTCGGCCGAGAAGAACCTGCGGCGCGCTCTGCAGGCCGATATCCAACGGCTCGGCGACAGCCACGACGACGTCGCCCTGGATCTCGAAGGCCTGGGAGAAATCGAATTCTACAAGGGTGATCTGGCGGGCGCGCGCCGCGACGTCGAGCGGGCCATCGCCATCCGGTCGAAGACGCACGGCCCCCGCTACTGGGTTATTTCGGACGACCTGAACACCCTCGCCTCGATCGCCTACATGGCGCAGGACCGCGCCACGGCGGAGCTGGACTTCAGCCGCGCCTTGGCCGGCTATGAAGCGGTGCTGGGTCCCGACCATCCGCAGGTGGCCGGCGCGCTCAACAATCTCGCGCGCGTCGAGCTGGAGCAGCAATCCTTCGCCAAGGCCGAACCGCTGCTTCGGCGCGCCGTTGGCATCGATCTGGCAAAACGCGCCGACAGCGACGACCTGGCCTTCGAATATGCCAACCTGGCCATCGCCGAGCGTGGACTGGGAAGGCTGCAGGACGCCGACGACCTGTTCGCCAAGGCCGAGCGGGTGGCGCGGATCCACAAGCACCGCAATCTCGCGCCGATCCTGGTGGAGCGCGCGGAGATAGCTTGCGAGCGCGGCGCCTCGGCCCAGGGGTTCAGATTCCTCGGCGAGGCCGGGCCGATCATGAAGGCTGTGTACCCTGACGACGCCTGGCGGACGGCGTGGGTCGAGGCCGTGCGGGGAGACTGCCTGACGCGGGCCGGGCGTGTCCGCGAGGGCGCGCCGCTGCTCCGCGCCAACGCGGCGGTCATCAGCGCCCGCTGGGGCAAGACCACCCTATACGGCGGCCGCCTGCTGGCGATGCAGAAGAGAGCCGGCATGACCGACGGCTCCGGCGTCTCGCGGCCCTGACCGACCCGTCGCGGCGGTCCGTCACAGATACGACGGCAGCTCCCCGTAGAACTGCTCGACCCCGGTGGTGAGCGCGCTGACCATCTCGCGCTCGGCCTCGGTGGTGTAGGGGTTCCAGATGTCGAAGATCAGCACGGCGCGGGTGTCGTCGCTGTTGTTCCAGGCTTCGTGCTCGATGGTGTCGTCGAAGACGAAGGCCTTGCCGGGCTCCCACTCGCGGGTCTCCGCGCCGACCCTAAAGCCGCAGCCGGGCGGCACGATCAGCGGCAGGTGGCAGATCAGGCGGGCGTTGTTGACGCCGGTGTGCGGCGGGATGCGGGTCTTGGGCTCCAGGATCGAGAACACCGCCGTCGGCGCCGAGCCCGGCAGTTCGCACTTCGGCCAGGCCGAGAGCGCCGCCACGGTCTTGGGACAGCGGGCCATGTTGGCCTCGATCGCCTCGCCGGCCTTCCACAGGTAGAAGACGCCCCAGTCGCGGGAATTGTTCAGCGCCCGCCAGCGCGCGTCCGGCGTCTCCTGCCGCGCGATATAGGGCTCCAGCTGTTCGCGGCCCTGCGCCAGCACGCCGATCAGCTCTTCGCGGATGTCGCCGGTGGCCGCTTCGATGCTGTCCAGCCAGGGGAAGTCGCCGCGCTCGTAGAACTCGATGGCCGGCAGTTCAGGCAGGTAGAGGAAGGTCGGCTGCGGGCGATAGACGCGGCGCTTCTGCAGCAGCGTCGCCAGCGACTTGTCGAACCGGCTCAGCGACTGGTCGGCGTGGCGCGCGCGCAGGGCCTCCAGATGGCCGGCGAGGAAGGCTTCCAGTTCGCGGTTGTTGGCGTCCACCGCGGCCTTGGCCTGGGCCAGGATCGGGCGCATGTCCATGGGGATCTGCAGGTTCCGCGGGATCAGCTGCAGCGCCTTGCGGTAGGTCGCCGCCGCGGTGCGCGAGTCGCCGCGGCGCTCCTGCAAGGCGGCGGACTGCAGGAGCGCGCGCATGTTGGTCGGCTCCAGCAGCAGGGCCTTGGTGAGCGCCGCGTCCTCGTCCTCCGGGCGGCCGAGGTCGCGCAGCGCGGTCGCGTAGTTGAGCCACAGCGCACCCTCGTTGGGGCGCTCCTTCAGCGCCTGCTCCAGCACCGCGAGCGCGCCGGCCTTGTCGCCGGACATCAGCTTGCGCTTGCCGACCTCGTTAAGGACCATCGGGTGGTTGGGGTATTTCGTCTCCGCCTCGCGGGTCAGCCGCTCGGCGTCGTAGTGGCGGCCGGCCGACATCGCTTGCGACGCCGCATCGATAAGCTTGCGGACGTCCTTGTCTTCACTGGAAAGCATACTGCGGACGCCTCGCTTCTTCGGACGTTTGGCCGGCGGGGCCGACTGAGGATTGCGTGGCATGGGGTCCTAGTGAATTTTTATGGAATTCTTATGTCGCCGCTGACATGAACAGTTTCCGCAGCTTGGGCGTAGGCCAGGCCGGGACGGGAGGCAACGCCGGCGGCGGGACCCAGGCGCCGGCAGCGAGGTCCGCGGCCCCAATTCCGGCCCATCTCCCCCGAAGAGAAGCGACGGCCGCCCACAGAAATCGCCGCCCATGGGGTTGGTGGGCGGTTTTGGGGGCGCGCGCTCGGCTAGACTGTCGCCTCTAGCGCGCGATTCGGTCCGCCGACGCGCCTGTCTGCGGAGCCTTCGATGTCCGATCATGAGCGCGGCGCCTACACGCCTCCCACCGATGCGCCGTTGAGCTTCGACGCCCGCCAGCCGGTGCGCGGCGCGCGGCCGATGCCCTTCACCCTGATCATTTCGGTGCTGGTGCTGCTGGGCGTGGCGGCGGCGATCTTCGTCTTCTACCGCTCCGGCGTGCGCCAGGCGGGCCAGCCGCCGCAGGCCGTCGGCGCGCCGGTCAGCGCCATGAAGGCCCCGCCGCCCGCCGAGGCCCAGCCGCAGGATCCCGCCGCCGGCCTGCAGATCTACAAGACCGAGGGCGGCAAGGCCGCGTCCGGTCCCGCCGCCCCGACCTTCACGCCCGGCCCGGAACAGCCGCAGGCCCGCCCCGAGCCGGCCCAGCCCAAGGTCGTCGCCGCGCCGATCACGCCGGCCGCCCCGCCGCCCGCCGCCCCTTCCGCGGCCGGGACGCCGGCTCAGCCCGCGCCGACCCTCCGCCCGTCGATCCCGGCCCAGCCGCCGGCCGCCGCGACGCCGGCGCCTGCCGCCAAGGTCGAGCCGCCCGCGCCCAAGCCGGCGCCGAAGGCCGACAAAGCCCCCGCGCCGGCGCCTGCGAAACCCGCGCCGGCCAAGGCCGAACCCGCGAAGCCCGCCAAGGCCGAGGCCAAGCCCGAGCCCAAGGCCGTGACGCCCGCGCCCGCGAAGGCCGGCGCCGCCTTCGTCCAGATCGGTGCGGTGTCCTCAACGGCCCTGGCCGACAAGGCCTGGACGGACGCGGCGGCCATCGCGCCCGGCCTCGCGGCCGGCAAGGGCAAGAACGTCGAGAAGGTCGATGTGAACGGCAAGACCCTGTACCGCGTCCAGGTCACCGGCTTTGGCGACCGGGCCTCGGCCACCGCCTTCTGCGACAAGCTGAAGGCCGCCGGGAAAGCCTGCTTCGTCAAGTGAGCCCGCTTTTCAAATGAGTATTGGTGCGGCCATCCTGGGCTGTTCGGGCCCCGTCCTGACGCCGGAAGAGCGCACCTTCTTCCGGCGGGTGAAGCCCTGGGGCTTCGTCCTGTTCAAGCGCAATGTGGAAACGCCGGATCAGGTGCGGGCGCTGGTGGATGCGCTGCGCGACACGGTGGGCCGCGCCGACGCCCCGGTGCTGATCGACCAGGAGGGCGGCCGCGTACAGCGGTTAGGGCCCCCGCACTGGGGCCTCTATCCGCCCGGCCGCGCGTTTGGGACGCTCGGCGGCAACGACCCGCTGGTGCGCCGCGAGGTGACCAGGCTTGGCGCGCGGCTGATGGCACACGACCTGGCGGCGCTGGGCATCAACGTCGACTGCGTGCCGGTGCTCGACGTGCCCGACCCCAGCGGCCATGAGATCATCGGCGACCGGGCCTATGGCCTGACGCCGGACGAGGTGGCGACGCTCGGCCGCGCCGCCGCCGAGGGGCTGATCGCCGGCGGCGTCCTGCCGGTCATCAAGCACATCCCCGGCCACGGCCGCGCCATGGCTGACAGCCATCTGGAGCTGCCGGTGGTCGACGCAGGCTTCGACGACCTCGACGCCCGAGACTTCGCCCCGTTCCGCGTGCTCTCCGACATGCCCATGGCGATGACCGCCCATGTGATCTACACCGCCGTCGACCGCAAACGCCCGGCGACCACCTCCAAAAAGGTCATGCGCCGCGTCGTGCGCGGCGTGATCGGCTTCGACGGCCTGGTGATGAGCGACGACCTCTCCATGAAGGCGCTCTCCGGCGACTTCACCGAACGGGCCGAGATGAGCCGCGCGGCGGGCTGTGACGTCGTCCTGCACTGCAACGGATCGATGGCCGAGATGAAGGCGGTTGTGAAGGGCGCGGGCGAGCTGAAGGGGAAGGCCGCGGCGCGCGCCAAGGCGGCGCTCGCCAGGCTGGCGCGGGCGCCGGAACCGTTCGACGCGGGTGAGGCCCGGGCGCGGTTCGACGCCGCCTTCGACGGGAAGTTCGCCGCATGACCCTGCTTCGCCAAGGCTACGCAGGACTTGTCCTTCGAAGCTCCGTCAGGAGCGAAGTAGGATGAGCGAAGGCTTCCAGCCCAACCTTGACTTCAACGCCGTCGCCAATGCGGTCGAGGACGGCGAGGCGCTGATCGTCGACATCGATGGCTACGAAGGCCCGCTGCATGTGCTGCTGGCGCTGGCCCGCAGCCAGAAGGTCGACCTCCTGCAGCTGTCGATCCTGAAGCTGGCGGAGCAATACCTGGCCTTTGTGCAGCAGGCGCGGCGCGCGCAGTTCTCGCTGGCCGCCGACTATCTGGTGATGGCCTCCTGGCTCGCCTACCTGAAATCCCGCCTGCTGCTCCCCAAGCCCGAGCAGCCCCAGGCCGACGAGGCGCCGGCCGAGGAGATCGCCGCGCGGCTGGCCTTCCGGCTCGCCAAGCTCGACGCCATGCGCAACGCCGCCGAGGCGCTGCGCACCCGCCCGCAGTTCAAGCGCGACGTCTTCGGACGCGGCGATCCGGAAGCGATCAGGGTGATCCCGTCCGGCCGCATCGAGGGCGATCTCTACGGCCTGATGAGCGCCTACATCGCGCAACGCACCAAGGAAGCCAGCCGCACCTACACCCCGGCGCTCCCCAAGGCCTATCCGCTGGAGGAGGCGCGCGACCGCCTCCGCCGCCTGCTGCCCGAGCTCGACCGCTGGACGCCGCTCACCGGCGTCGCGCCGTTTGGACCCGAAGGGCAGGGACCGAGCCGCGCCTCCTATGTCGCTTCGACCCTTTCGGCGGGCCTGGAGCTGGTCAAGGAAGGCGCGCTGGAGGCCCGCCAGCTGGAGGCCTTCGCCGACATCTATCTGCGGACCAGGAAGGTGAAAGCGGCATGATGGGTCCGCGCTTGCAGATCGTCCGGGCAGAGTGTCCCTCCTCCCCTTGTGGGAGGAGGTGGCCTGCGGAGCAGGTCGGAGGTGGGGTTTCTCAGACTCGCCGAGCTAGCCGCGGCTCCCTCTCGCGCGGAGGGCGGAGCAAAACCCCACCTCCGTCAGCCCTCCGGCTGACACCTCCTCCCACAAGGGGAGGAGGGCCCCTGAAGGGAAGCATCCAACCATGAGCGACGCGGCCTACACCGAGCGCGAGGTCGAGGCCCTGCTGTTCGCCGCCGCCGGCCCCCTGAGCGACGCCGACCTCGCCAAGCGGCTGCCGGAGGGCGCGGACGTGGCGGGCGCCATCGCGGCCCTGCAGGCGCGCTATGCCGGCCGCGGCGTCGAGTTGGTGGCGGTGGCCGGGCGCTGGCGCTTCCAGACCGCCGCCGACCTTGCCTGGCTCATGACCGACGAACGGGAGGAACCGCGCAGGCTTTCCCGCGCAGCGCAGGAGACGCTGGCTATCATCGCCTACCACCAGCCGGTCACCCGCGCGGAGATCGAAGCGGTGCGCGGCGTGCAGGCCAGCAAGGGCACGCTGGACGTCCTGCTGGAGTTGGGCCTGGTGCGCATGCGCGGCCGCCGGCGCACGCCCGGCCGGCCGATCACCTACGGCACCACCGACGCCTTCCTGGAGCACTACGGCCTGGCCAGCGTCGGCGACCTGCCGGGCGCGGCCGAGATGCGCGCCGCGGGCCTCCTGTCGCTGGACCTCCCCGCCGACTTCGCGGTGCCGGACCCCAATGCGCTCGCCGCCGACGAGGACCCGCTGGACGACGGCGACGCCCCGCAGTTCCACACCGATTTCCTGGGCGAAGAGACCGCCTGATTGTCGCGTGGCGTGTTGCGCCGAGACCGATTATATAGCCGGTTGAACATCGCGGAGTCGGGGTCGGATCGGGCCGCGCGCGCTTCCAGGAGTTAGACTTTGGGCTCTTTCAGTATCTGGCATTGGCTGATCCTGCTGGCGATCGTCGCGCTGCTGTTCGGCGGCCGCGGCAAGCTCTCGGGCATCATGGGCGACGCCGCCAAGGGCATCCGGGCGTTCCGCGAGGGCCTGAAGGGCGAAGAGGAACAGGCTAAGGAGAAGGAAGAAGAACCTTCCAAGCCGCTGCCGAAGCCGGCCGCCAAGCCCGCGGCCCGCGCCAGCGCGCCCCGAACCGCAAAAGCGGGGACGACGAAGGCCAAGACGGCGGCGAAGCCGGCCGCCAAGCCCCGCGCCAAGACCAAGGCCTGAGCCGATCCGTCGGCCCGCTCGCGGTCTCCGTTTCCAACGCGCCTGAAACCGCGCTAAGCCCACGGCCATGTTTCCCGAAGGACGCCTGTTCGAGTTCCTGATCGCCGCCACCGTGGCGCTCATCGTTGTGGGTCCCAAGGACCTGCCGATCCTGCTGCGCAAGTTCGGGCAGTTCATGGCCAAGGTGCGCGCCATGGCCGCCGAGTTCCGCGCCAGCTTCGACGAGATGGCCCGCCAGTCGGAGCTCGACGAGTTGCGCAAGGAGGTCGAGGCCATGCGCAAGGGCCAGCTGGACGACATCGCCACCCATGCGCCCGAGATGAACCAGGCCTTCGACGAGATCAGCCAGGGCCTGTCGGACGTGGGCGTGTCGTTCAATTCGCCGGTCTACACGCCGGCGCAGACGGCCCACATCGAAGAGGCTCCCGCGCGCACGCCCCGGGTCCGCAAGACCGCGGCCAAGAAGGCGCCCGCCCAAAAGGCGCCGGCCAAGGCTGCCGCGGCGAAGAAGGCTGCGGCCCCAAAGGCCGTCGCCAAGGCCGCCGCCCCGAAAGCGCCCGCCAAGCCTGAGGCCGCGGCGCTCAAGCCGGCCGCCAAGCCCAAGGCGCCCGCCGCGAAGGCCGCGCCGGCCAAGCCCCGCGCCCGCAAGGCGGCCGTCTCGTGAGCGGCGCCCCGGACGAGGACGAAATCGAGGCGTCGCGCGCGCCGCTCCTGACCCATCTGGTGGAGCTGCGATCGCGGCTGATCGTCTGCGTGATCGCGCTCTTCGTGGCCTTCATCTTCTGCTTCGCCTTCTCGCAGCAGATTCTGATCATCATCGTGCACCCCTACACGGTGGCTCAGGGCCTGGCGGCGGTCCGCGCCAAGGCGCCGGCCGGCGGTTCGCACGGCTTCTTCGGCCCGATCGTCAGCGCCTGGACCGGCACCCGGGACATGTTCCTGGTGCTGGCCGGACAGATGGCGGAGCCGACGGCCAAGGCCGCGACCACCCTGATCTCGACCGCGCCCCTCGAGCTGTTCTTCACCAAGGTGAAGCTGGCGGCGGTCGGCGCGGTCGCGCTGAGCTTCCCGGTGCTGGGCGGCCAGATCTACGCCTTCGTGGCGCCGGGCCTCTACAAGCGCGAGCGCCGCGCCTTCCTGCCGTTCCTGATCGCCTCGCCGGTGCTGTTCGTGATCGGCGGGGCCATGGTCTACTACATGGTGCTGCCGTTCCTGATGTGGTTCGCGCTCAACCAGCAGATCAGCGCCGGGCCGATCTCCGTGCAGCTGATGTCGAAGATCTCCGAGTATTTCGACATGGTGACGACGCTGCTGCTGGCGTTCGGGCTCTGCTTCCAGCTGCCGGTGATCCTGACCCTGCTCGGCATGGCCGGCATCGTCAGCTCCAAGATGCTGATGGCCGGCTGGCGCTATGCGGTGGTCGGCGTCTTCCTGGTGGCCGCGATCATCACCCCGCCGGACCCGATCAGCCAGACCCTGCTGTCGATCCCGATCATCGGCCTCTATTTCATCTCCATGGGCTGCGTCTGGCTGATCGAGCGCCGCCGCAAGAAGGACGACGAGGCGGCGGCTTAATCCCCTGGGGGTTGGCCCGTCTGGCGGCGCGCTCTAGAGAAGGCCGCTTCCACTAGGTTTTTGCGGCCGCCATGCACGATATCCGAGCCATTCGCGAAACGCCCGAGCCCTACATCAAAGGCTGGGACGCGAAAGGCCTGCCCGGGGCCGAGCTGGTCATCGAGATCACCGGCTACGACACCCTGGTGCGCAAGGCCAAGAGCGTGGGCGAGGTCGCACAGGCGCGGCGCAACGAGCTCTCCAAGCTGATCGGCCAGGCCAAGGCGAAGAAGGATGAGGCCGAGGCGACGCGTCTGATGGCCGAGGTCGAGAGCCTGAAGGCCACCGTCGCCACCGAGGCGGCGAGCGAGCGCGACGCCGCGGCCAGCCTGCAGAACCTCCTGGCCGGCCTGCCTAACATCCCCGCGCCCGATGTCCCCGCCGGGGCGGACGAGCATGAGAACGTCGAGGTCCGCCGCTGGGGGACGCCGTTCGCCATCGCCAACCCGAAGGACCACACCGACCTGGGCGAGCAGTCGGGCCTGCTGGACTTCGAGGCCGCCGCGCGGATGAGCGGCTCGCGGTTCGTCGTGCTGAAGGGTCAGCTGGCGCGGCTGGAGCGCGCGCTTGGCCAGTTCATGATCGACATCCAGACGCAGGAGCACGGCTATACCGAGGTTTCGCCGCCGCTGCTGGTCAATGATGCTGCGGCCTATGGCACCGACAAGCTGCCCAAGTTCGCCGACGACCTGTTCCGCACCACCGACGGCCGCTGGCTGATCCCCACCGCGGAGGTTCCACTCACCAGCCTGGTCATGGACCAGATCGTCGCCGCCGAGGATCTGCCGCTCCGCTACACCGCGCTAACCCCTTGTTTTCGCTCGGAAGCCGGCGCATCCGGCCGCGACACCCGCGGCATGATTCGACAGCACCAGTTCTACAAGTGCGAACTGGTTTCCATAGTCGAGCCGGACAAGTCCGACGAAGAGCACGAGCGCATGGTCGGCTGCGCCGAGGCGATCCTGAAACGGCTGGAACTGCCGTTCCGCACCATGCTGCTCTGCACCGGCGACATGGGCTTCGGCGCCCGCAAGACCTACGACCTGGAGGTCTGGCTGCCGAGCGAGGATCGCTACCGCGAGATCAGCTCCTGCTCCAACACCGGCGACTTCCAGGCCCGCCGCATGAATGCGCGCGCCAAGGCCGCCGGCGAGAAGGGCACGCGGTTCGTGCACACTCTGAACGGCTCGGGCCTGGCTGTCGGCCGCACCCTGGTGGCGCTGATGGAGAACTATCAGGACACCGACGGCCGGATCGCCATTCCGCAGGCCCTGCATAGCTACCTGCCGGGCCTCACCCACATCGGGGGCAAGCCCGCTTGAGGATCCTGCTCACCAACGACGACGGGATCCACGCCGAGGGCCTGGCCGCGCTGGAGCGGATCGCGGCCAAGCTCAGCGACGACGTCTGGGTCTGCGCGCCGGAGGCCGAACGCTCCGGGGCCAGCCGGGCGCTGACGCTCACCGACCCGATCCGGGTGAAGCAATATGGTCCCCAGCGGTTCTCGACGACCGGCACGCCCACCGACTGCGTGATGCTGGGGATCAGCGAAGTCGTGAAGGGCGCCAGGCCCGACCTGGTGCTCTCCGGCGTCAACCGCGGCGTGAACCTGGCAGAGGACGTGACCATGTCCGGCACCGTAGCCGGCGCCATCGAGGCCATGGCCATGGGCGTGCCGGGGATCGCGCTCTCGCAAGGCGGCTTCTACGACGGCCAGACCGGCTATGCCTGCGCCGAGGTCTATGCGCCCGGGATCGTCAGACGTCTGCTGGAGGTGGGCTGGCCCGACGGGGTGATCATGAACCTGAACTTCCCGGCCGGCGGCCCGGACAAGGTCAAAGAGGTCGAGGTGACCCGCCAGGGCTTCCGCGACGCCCACGTGCGGATGGCCGAGAAGCGCACCGACCTGCGTGGCCGCGAGTATTTCTGGGTCGGCTACCGGCAGGAGCGCTCGAAGCCGGACGAAGGCACTGACCTGCGGGCCTTCTATGACGGGAAAATCTCCGTCACGCCGCTGCATATCGACCTCACGCACGCCGAGTCAGTGCACAAGCTTCGTGGCGTGCTGGGTGGCGCGCCACCGAAAGCCTGAAGATGATGGTGGCGAAGAAAGACGACGACACGGCTGAGACGCGGCTCGCCCGCCTGATCCTGGCCCTGCGCTCGCAGGGTGTCAGCGAGCCCGCTGTGCTGAGCGCCATCGAGACGACGCCGCGCGAGGCCTTCACGCCGGACCTGTTCAAGGAACGCGCCTTCGAGGACTCGGCGCTGCCGATCGCCTGCGGCCAGACGATCAGCCAGCCGTTCATCGTCGGCCTGATGACCCAGGCGCTAAAAGTCGACAAGCGCGACCGGGTGCTCGAGATCGGCACCGGCAGCGGCTATCAGACCACCATCCTCTCCAAGCTCTCGCGGCTGGTCTACACGGTGGAGCGCTACCGCACCCTGATGCGGGAGGCCGAGGCGCGCTTCAAGACGCTGGGCCTGACCAATGTGATCACCCGCTTCGGCGATGGGGGCGAGGGCTGGCCCGAACAGGCGCCGTTCGACCGCATTATGGTCACAGCCGCAGCGTCTGATGAACCCAAGGCTTTGCTTTCCCAGCTCAAACCGAACGGCATCCTGGTGGCGCCGATCGGCAAGGGGCCGGTGCAGAGCCTGCGGCGCTATGCCGGCGACGGCAAGGGAGGCTTCGAGGTGGAGGCGCTGACCGACGTGCGGTTCGTGCCACTGCTCGACGGGGTGGCGAAAGAATTGTGACGAAGACTTGTGGGGCCTGCGGTCGTTTGCAGGTTGGCGGGATGGGTCCGGTTAACCCATCATCAACCCTGACGCCCCGACTGATTCCAAATTCCAAACCGGAGCGCAGATGACGCACTTCTTCCAGCGATCGGCCCTGATCCTCCTGGCCACGACGGCGCTTGCCACGGGTCCGGCGCTCGCGGCGACCCATCACGCGCGCAAGGCCGAAGCCCCGCCGACCGCGGCCAACGGCAAGATCGTCACCGAGAAGGGCGAACGCGCCTCCTATGTGGTGAAGAAGGGCGACACCCTCGAGAAGATCGCGGATCAGCTCGACACCACGGTCGACGAGCTGATGAAGACCAACAAGCTGAAGAAGACCAGCGTGCTGCAGCCGGGCGACGTGCTGAAGGGCCCGGTGGTGACCAAGAAGGCCTATGTGGTCACCAAGGGCGACACCGTCTTCTCGATCGCCAAGCGCTTCCACGTGACGGTCGAACAGCTGCGTGAAGAGAACGACCTCTCGCCCAAGACCCCGATCCGGCCCGGCCAGCAGATTCGCCTTCCGTCCGACTATCGCGCGCCGGCCGTCGAGGCGGCGGTCGACGAGGCCGATAAGGGCGACAAGGCGGACGCCGAGGCGGCCAAGCCGGCGAAGGGCCACAAGGGCAAGGCGCCGCCCGCCACGGCCTCCGACGAAAGCCCGCCGACTGGCGGCGGCACCGTCATGACCCGCGAGGCCAAGGGCGAGAGCTACAAGGCCCGGAAGGGTGACACGCTCGCCAAGATCGCCGACCACCTGGACACCGACATCGGCCAGCTGAAGCGCCTCAACCACATCAAGGGCTCCGCCGTCCACGTGGGGCAGGTCTACCGCGGCCCGAGCTTCGCCGAGCATATCTACACCGCCCAGCCGGGCGACACGCTGGCCAGCATCGCCGGGCGGTTCGGCGTCAGCGTCGCGAGCCTCAGGGCCGAGAACGAGCTTTCCAAGCGCGTGCTGAGCGTCCGCTCCGGCCAGAAGATCTTCCTGCCGGACGGCTACCACGACCGCGAGGCGCCGGCGCCGGAGCGGTCGGACCGCGGCGACCGCTCGGAACACTACCCGACCGTCTACCCGCCGGGCCGCGGCGCGCCCGCCCTGCCGGCGCACCCGATCCCCTATGCGGTGACGCCGGGAGCGGAAGCCGCGCCGTCGACGCCGGGGCTCACCGACGCTCAGATCCAGCAGCTGTCCAAGGGCCGCTTCCAGTGGCCGCTGACGGGCATGATCCTCTCCGAGTTCGGGCCCAAGCCCGGCGGCCAGAGCAACGACGGCATCAACATCCAGGCCGACGCCGGCGCCGCGGTGCGCGCGGCGGCCGATGGCGAGGTGATCTACGCCGGCGACATCGTTCCGGGCTTCGGCAACCTGGTGCTGCTGCGCCACGCCGACGGCTGGGCCACGGTCTACGGCAACCTCGGCCGCATCGACGTGAAGATGCAGCAGAAGGTCACCCAGGGGCAGCAGATCGGCCAGGCCGGCATGTCCGGCGGCGTGTCGGAGCCGCAGCTGCACTTCGAGGCCCGCTATCAGCCCAACGCCTCCGAACGGGCGCGGTCGGTGAACCCGAGGCTGGTGCTGCCGGCGCGCTAGGCGCTAGAGCGGCAGGCTCTTCCCCAGCTCACCCGCCAGATCGCGGATGAACTGCCAGGCGACGCGGCCGGAGCGGGCGCCGCGCAGCTGCGCCCACTGCAGCGCGCGGCGGTCGAGGGCATCCGCCTTCAGGCCGTAGCGCTTGGCGTAGGCCTTCACCGCGGCCAGGTAGGTCGGCTGGTCCATGGGCGGGAAGCCGATCCACAGGCCGAAGCGGTCGGACACGCTGACCTCCTCCTCGGCGTCCTCGGCGCTGGCGATCAGGCCGCGGTCCTCTTGATGGCCGCGCGGCATCAGGTGGCGGCGGTTCGAGGTGGCGGTGAACAGCACATTGGCCGGCGGGCCCGAGACGCCGCCCTCCAGGGCCGACTTCAGCGCCTTGGCGGCGGCCGCGCCTTCCTCGAACGACAGGTCGTCGCAGAGCACCAGGAAGCGCTCGCCTCGGCTGCGCAGGATGTCGAAGAGGTCGGGGAGGGCGGTGACGTGGTCGCGGTCGACTTCCACGAGCCTGAGGTTCTTGGCCGAGTTGGCGACATCCATGAAGGCCGCCTTGGCGAGCGAGCTCTTGCCGGCGCCGCGCACGCCCCAGAGCAGGGCGTGGTTGCTGGGCAGGCCCTTGGCGAACCGTTGCAGATTCTCGACGAAGCGTTCCTTCTGGCGGTCGACGCCGACCAGGGCGGCCAGCGGCAGGGGATAGTCCGGCGCCGGATGGAAGGCGCCGCTCGCCGGATCGTGGCGGAACAGCCGCGCGGCCTCGAACGCCGGCTGCGGCGCGCGGGCCGGCGCCAGCCGCTCCAGGGCGTCGGCGATCCGCGAAAGCACAGGTTCCAGGTCATGCGTCATCGCGCGACACCTAACCCGGCCCGCTTCCATTGCAAAACAGGGTCGCAGCGCATAGCTTCCGCCGACTTCGAGCGGGGCCTCCCAAAAGGCCGCCGCCGCACTGCTTTCCGGAGAGGCCATGCCCGCCGCCAATGACATGCAGACCATGCTAGTCCAGTTCCTGCCGCTGATCGGCCTGGTCGTGCTGTTCTACTTCCTGATGATCCGCCCGCAGCAGAACCGGATGAAGGCGCACCAGGCGATGCTGGCCAGCATCAAGCGCGGCGACAACGTCGTCCTGTCCTCGGGCGTGCACGGCAAGATCGTCCGCGTGGAGGACGCCGACGTAGGCGTCGAGATCGCCACCGGCGTCACCGTCAAGGTGCGCAAGGGGATGATTTCCGAGGTCCAGGCCCGCGGCGCGCCGGCGCCGGCCAACGACGCCAAGACTTAAAAAGCGCTTCTCCCGCCATGATGAATCTTGCCCGCTGGAAGGTCATCCTCGTCGTTCTGGCGACGGTGCTCGGCCTGCTCTTCACCCTGCCCAACCTGTTGCCGGCCAAGGTCCGCGACGGGCTGCCGGGCTTCATGCCCAGCTCGACCCTGCACCTGGGCCTCGACCTGCAGGGCGGCTCGCGCCTGCTCTATTCGGTGGACACCGCGGCCTTGCGCACCGAGCGGCTCACCAACATGGCCGAGGACATCCGCACCGGCTTGCACGGCAAGAACATCGCCTTCACCGATCTGGCCGTGACCAACGGCGCGATCGGCCTGCGGATCACCGACCCCGCGCAGTTGAACGATGCGGTGACGCTGCTGCGCCGCACGCTGGGCTCGTCGCTCCCCGGCGCCGCCAACGCCCGCGACGTCACCGTCTCCGAGGCCGCCAACCAGCGCATCGTCGTGGCCTTCGTGGCCGAAGCCTTCGACGCCGAAGCCTCCAGCGCGGTCGAGCAGAACATCGAGGTCATCCGCCGGCGGATCGACCAGATGGGCACCAAGGAACCGGAGATCAATCGCCAGGGCAAGGACCGCATCGTCATCGAGGCGGCCGGCGAAAGCGACCCTGAGCGCCTGAAAGCGGTCATCGGCCAGACCGCCAAACTGACCTTCCAGATGGTCGACGAGCAGGCCAGTCCCGAGGATATCGCCGCCGGCCGTATCCCGCCGGGCGACGAGATGCTCGTCTCCACCGACGGCATCGCGCCGCAGTATCTGGTCAAGAAGCGCGCGCCGATCAGCGGCGAGATGCTGACCGACGCCCGGCCGGGCTTCGATCAGCAGGGCGGCGGCGGCGCGCTGGTGCAGTTCCGCATGAACAGCCTGGGCGCCACCCGCTTCGCCGACATCACCCGCCAGAACGTCGGCAAGCGCTTCGCCATCGTGCTCGACAAGAAGGTGATCTCGGCGCCCAACATCCTGAACCCGATCACCGGCGGCTCCGGCCAGATCACCGGCCACTTCACGACCGAGAGCGCCACCGATCTCGCCGTGCTGCTCCGCGCCGGCGCCCTGCCCGCGCCAATGAAGGTCGAGGAGCAGCGGACCGTGGGCGCCGAACTGGGCGCCGACGCGGTGAAGGCCGGCACGACGTCGGCTATCGTCGGCCTGATCGCCACCATGGTCTTCATGCTGCTGATCTACGGCGGGCTGTTCGGCGGCATCTCGCTGATCGCGCTGGCGGTCAACGCGGTGATGATCATCGGGGTGATGAGCTTCACCCAGGCGACGCTCACGCTCCCGGGCATCGCCGGCCTGATCCTGACGCTCGCTGTCGCCGTCGACGCCAACGTGCTGATCTATGAGCGGATGCGCGACGAACTGCGCTCCGGCAAGAACCTGATCTCCTCGATGGAGGCCGGGTTCGCGCGCGCCTGGGGCACCATCTTCGACGCCAACATGACCCACATCTTCTCGGCGCTGATCATGTTCAACCTGGGCTCCGGTCCGGTGAAGGGCTTCGCCTGGACGCTGGCGATCGGCGTCTTCACCACCGTGTTCTCGGCGGTTCTCGTCACCCAAGTGCTTCTGGCCTGGTGGTTCAAAGCCGCCCGCCCGAAGACCCTGCCGATCGCGTAAGGACCAGCCGAATGAAATTCTGGCCCCTCATCAAGGTCCTGCCGGTCCGCACCCACTTCCGGTTCGTGCGGCTCTCGCGGCTGTTCGCCTCGCTTTCGGTCATCGCCATCATCGGCTCGCTGTTCCTGACCCTCTATCCGTTCAAGCCGCCCTGCGGGGGCCTGGCCTGCGGCATCGATTTCCAGGGCGGCACGGTCATGGACATCTCGACCGCGCCGCAGGCGGCCGATCCGGTGAAGATTCACGCGGCGCTGCGCGGCCTGAACCTCAACGAGACGGTGCAGACCGCCGGCGCGCCGGGCGCGGCGATCCTGCGCTTCGAGGCGCCCAAGGGCGCCGACATCAGCGCCACGGTCAGCCACGTCGAGGCCGCGCTCAACCAAGCCTTCGGCAAGGTGAAGTTCGCCAGCACCGACGTGGTCGGCCCAACGGTCTCCGGCGAGCTGCTCGGCAAGGGCCTGTTGGGCCTCGGCCTCGCGATCCTGGCCATGCTGCTCTACATCTGGTTCCGCTTCGAGCTGCAGTTCGGCCTGGGCGCGGTCGCCGCCCTGTTCCACGACGTCTTCCTGACCTTCGGCCTGATCGCCATCATGGGCCGCTTCGGCAAGATGGAATTCGACCTGAAGTCGGTGGCCGCGATCCTGACGATCATCGGCTATTCGATGAACGACACGGTGGTGGTGTTCGATCGGTTCCGCGAGAACCTGCGCAAATACAAGCGCATGCCGCTCGGCGAAGTGATCGACATGTCGATCAACGAGATGCTGACGCGGACCATCATCACCTCGATGACCGCGGTGCTGGCGCTGCTGGCGCTCGCCTTCTTCGGCGGGCCGACGCTCTACAGCCTCTCGGTGATCATGCTGTTCGGCATCGCCATCGGCACCTATTCCTCGATCTATATCGCGGCCCCGGTGATCCTGCTCTGGGGCGTCAAGCGTGGCGGCGAGGACGAGGTCGCCGAGCCGCTGACGCCGATCAACGTCCGCTAGGCGGAAGGGCAGGGCCTTGGCCCGCGACGCGCCGTCCATCGACGCCTATGGCGACGGCGGTTTCCGCCTGTCGGGGGAATGGCATGCCGGCTCGCTGCTGATCGTCGCCGACCAGGCGCAGGCGTGGCCGGTGGCGGCCTTCGCCGATCTGACGCTTGAGAGCCTTGGTCCCGTGTTCGCGGCCGGCCGCGCCGAGGTGGAGTTCCTGCTGCTGGGCGTGGGCGCCCGCAACGCCCAGCCGCCCAGAGCCATCCGCGAGGCCCTGCTGGGCGCCGGCCTGGGCCTGGAGTTCATGGACACGCCCTCGGCGGCCAAGCTCTACAACGTCCTGACATCGGAGGGCCGCCGGCTGGCCTGCGCCCTGATCGCCGTCTGACCAAGTCGCGTTAGGGCCGTTTCCGCCTGCGTCAAAACGCCCTATACCTGAGCCCCAGGGTAGGAATCACGAGGGCGCTCAGATGGCCGGACTTCTTTCAAATCTCCGCAACACGTTGATCGTCAGCTTCATCCTGGCGTTGATCGTTGTCGGTGGGTACGACGTACACAATCAGAGCGGGATGGACATCTTCCTGCAGGCGCTGTTCCGCTGGATGCACGTGCTGTTCGGCATCATGTGGATCGGTTTGCTCTGGTATTTCAACTTCGTGCAGATCCGGAAGATGCCGGAGATCCCTGCCGAGCTGAAGCCGGCGGTCTCCAAATTCATCGCACCTGAGGCGCTGTTCTGGTTCCGCTGGGCGGCGTTGTTCACGGTGCTGATGGGCCTGATCCTGGCCTGGAACCGCGGCTATCTGGTGCAGGCGCTGACGTTCGGCTTCACCGAAACGCCTGTCGGCATCGGCCACGCCTTCATTGGCCTGGGCATGTGGCTGGGCATGATCATGATGGTCAACGTCTGGGCCTTCATCTGGCCGGCGCAGAAGATCGCGCTCGGCATCGTCGACGGTGACGCCGACGCCAAGGCCGCCGCCGGGCGCAAGGCGATGATCTTCTCGCGCATCAACACCCTGCTGTCGGTGCCGATGCTGGCCTGCATGACCATGAACCAGACCATCTTCGGCTGATCGCGGACCTGGATCTTGATATCGGGAAGGCCCGCCTTAACCGGCGGGCCTTTTCATAGGCGACGATGAGCGAGCCTGACGCCCCAAGCGCCGACCAGGGCGACCTGGACGGCCTGATCCGCCGGATCGACCCGGACCGCTGGCTCTCCAGCCGGTTCATCGGGGCGGGCGAGGCGCGCGCCGACGTGGTGGCGATCTACGCCTTCGACAACGAACTCGCCCGCGCCCCCCGCGTGGCCTCCAATTCGCTGCTCGGCGAGGTGCGCCTGACCTGGTGGCGCGAGGCGCTGGACGAGATGTTCGAGGGCCGCCCGGTGCGCCAGCATCCGACCGCCCAGGCCTTGCTGCGCGTGGTCGAGCGGCGCGGTCTGAAGCGCGAGCCCTTGGAGGGGATGATCGACGCCCGCTACCGCGAGCTCGACCCCGCGCCGATGGGCGAGGGCGAGGTCCTGGATTGGGCGCGGGACACCGGCGGGCTTTCGGCGCAGCTGGCGGCCGAGGTCCTGGACCCCGCGACCGACGCCAAGATGGCCCTGGCCGGCGGCTCGGCCTGGGCGCTGGGCAAACGGCTCGCCGAGACACCGGACCTGCGACCCACCTTCCTGAAGGTGATCCATGCGGCGCGTAGCGCCTCGCGCAACCTCAGCGTCGCGGCCTTTCCGGCGGTGGCGCACGCGGCGCTGGCGGGGCGCCCGGCCAGCAACGACTTCGCGCGGCGGCTGCGCCTGACCATCGCGGTGGCGCGCGGCAGGATCTGAGCGCCTGCTATCTGGGGCGCGCGAGATGCCGCTTGCCAATCGGCCGGCGTGCGCCAAGCTCCGCCGATGAGGCGGCTGAGCCAGCGGTCGCCCAATGGGATGGGGGCGTCCGGTGTTCAAACAGCTTCTGACGCCGGTCGCCGACAGCCTGCCGCTGTCGTTCTTGGTGGCGGCGCTCCCGATCGCAACCGTGCTCCTGCTGCTGGGCGTGCTGCGGCGGCCGGCCTGGCAGGCGTCGCTGGGCGGCCTCGCCGTGGCCCTGGCGACGGCGGTCATGGTCTGGAAACTGCCAATGACCCTGGCGCTGAGCGCGGTCGCCAACGGGGCGGTGTTCGCGCTCTGGCCGGTGATGTGGATCGTTCTGGCCGCCTTGCTGGTCTACAATATCGCCGTGGTCTCGGGCCGCTTTGAGGCCTTCCGGTCCTGGGTGCTGGCCAATGTGCCCAACGACCGGCGGGTCGTGCTGATCGTCATCGGCTTCTGCTTCGGCGCGCTGCTGGAGGGCGTGGCGGGCTTCGGGACGCCTGTGGCGATTACCGGCTCGCTGCTGATCATGGTCGGATTTCCGCCCATGGAGGCCCTGGTCCTGGTGCTGATCTTCGACACCGCGCCGGTGGCGTTCGGAGCGCTCGGCGCGCCGGTGACTGTGCTGGGCTCGGTGACCGGCCTGCCGGCCCATGTGCTGGCGGCGATGATCGGGCGGCAACTGCCGGTGATGGCGGCGATCCTGCCATTCTACGTCATGGCGCTCTACGGCGGCTGGCGCTCGGTGCGGGCCCTGTGGCCGGTGCTGGTGGTGGCGGGCCTGAGCTTCGCGGCCGGCCAGTTCGCGGCCTCCAACTACATCGATTACACGCTCACTGACGTCTTGGCCGCGCTGGTTTCACTGCTGGTGACGCTCGCCTTCCTGAAGGTCTGGCGCCCGGCGCCGGACCCGGCCTTCGCGATCCGGGACGAGGCGGCGCTGGAAGCCCCGCCGGCCGGCGCGCCGGCGGCCTGGCAGGGCTGGCTACCGTGGGCGATCCTCTCGGCGACGGTGGTGCTGTGGACCGCTTTCAAGGTCGCCAACATCGGCCAGCAGGCCATCCATTGGCCGCTGCTCGACAAGGCGATCTCGATCACCCTCTACCACGACAAGCCCTATGCCGCGGTCTGGGCCTTTCAGCCGCTGGCCACCGGCACCGCGATCCTGCTGGCCGCGGTGATCACCGCCGTAGCTGTCAGGATTTCCCCGGCCGCCTTCGTCGGCTGCGCCGTGCAGACGGTGCGCCAGGCCTGGAAGGCGGTCGTGACGGTCATGCTGATCGTCGGCCTGGCCTATCTGATGAACTATTCCGGCCTGGCCTACACGCTGGGTCTCGGCGCGGCGTCGACCGGCCACGCCTTCGTGCTGATCTCGCCGTTCCTGGGCTGGATGGCGGTGATGCTCTCGGGCAGCGACACCTCCGGCAACGCGCTCTTCGGCAACCTGCAGGTGGTGGCGGCCAACCAGCTGAATCTCAGCCCGGTGCTGTTCGCCGCGACCAATTCCTCCGGCGGGGTGATGGGCAAGATGATCTCGCCGCAGAACATCGCCACCGGCGTCTCGGTGACCGGCATGACCGGCCGGGAGGGCGAGATCTTCGCCCGCACCTTCCCGCACAGTATCGTGCTGACCGTGATCCTGGGGGCGCTGGTCGCCGCTCAGCAGTTCCTGATCCCCTGGATCATCCCGGCGAACTAGCCGTCCAGGCGTCGAGGTCGGCGAGCGCGCGCTCGCCCATCAGCCGCTTCTTGGCGCGGCCGCGTTCCTTGTGCGGCAGCCGCTTGCCGTCCTCGCCGTGGCGCGGGCCCTCGATCGGTGGCAACAGGCCGTAGTTGATGTTCATCGGCTGGAACGAGCCCTTGCCGCCGTCCAGGTGCCCGCCGGTGATGTGGCCGATCAGAGCCCCCAGCGCCGTCGTGGCCGGCGGCGGCGTGGCGGGGCGCCCCAGGCGCTCGGTGGCGGCGAACCGGCCGGCCAGCAGGCCGATGGCGGCGCTCTCCACATAGCCCTCGACGCCGGTCACCTGGCCCGCGAACCGCATCCGGGGATCGGCCTTCAGCCGCAGCGACCCGTCCAGCAGGGCGGGCGAGTTCAGGAAGGTGTTGCGGTGCAGGCCGCCGAGCCTGGCGAACACCGCCTTTTCCAGCCCCGGGATCATCCGGAAGATGTCGGTCTGGGCGCCGTGCTTCAGCTTGGTCTGGAAGCCCACCATGTTCCACAGCGTGCCCAGCGCATTGTCCTGGCGCAGCTGGACGACGGCCCAGGCCTTGGTCTGCGGGTCGTGTTCGTTGGTCAGGCCGACCGGCTTCATCGGCCCGTGGCGCAGGGTTTCGCGGCCGCGCTCGGCCATCACCTCGATGGGCAGGCAGCCGTCGAAATAGGGCACATGCTCCCAGTCCTTGAACTCCGATTTGGGCCCGGCCAGCAGGGCGTCGATGAAGGCCTCGTACTGCTCGCGATCCATCGGGCAGTTGATGTAGGCGGCCGCGTCCCCGCCCGGGCCTTCCTTGTCGTAGCGCGACTGGCGCCAAGCCTTGCCCATGTCGACGCTTTCCAGATGCACGATCGGCGCGATGGCGTCGAAGAACGACAGCTCGCCCTCGCCGGTCAGCTCCAGGATCGCCTGCGACAGGGCCGGCGAGGTGAGGGGCCCGGTGGCGACCACCACGCTGTCCCACTCGGCGGGCGGCAGGCCGGCCACCTCCTCGCGGGCGATGGTGACCAGCGGATGCGCCTCCAGCCGCTCGGTGACCGCCTGGGCAAAGCCGTCGCGGTCGACCGCCAGCGCGCCGCCGGCCGGGACCTGATGGGCGTCGCCGCAGGAAAGGATGATCGAGCCCAGCTTGCGCATCTCGGCATGCAGCAGACCCACGGCGTTGCCGGTCCAGTCGTCGGCGCGGAAGGAGTTGGAGCAGACCAACTCGGCCAGCTTGTCGGTCTGGTGGGCGTCGGTGCCGCGCACGGGCCGCATCTCGTGCAGCACCACCGGAACCCCGGCCTGGGCGATCTGCCAGGCCGCCTCGGAGCCGGCCAGGCCGCCGCCCACCACATGTACAGGACCAGAGAGTTTTCCGCTCGTCATGCGTGGCTAACTAGCAACGATCGTGTCAGATCGCGAGCAGGGCCTTGCACGCGGCACGGCCGAGCCCCACCCTTGCATCCAAAGGGGAGGCCGACTCGTTTCCCATGGCGTAGACCTACGTCGCGGGTCGGGCCTTGAAGGACGAGGATGGCGGGGTTTTCACCCTCTGATGCGGCGCTTGAGGGCTTTCGGCTTACCCGTGAGAATCCCAAGGCTTTTGGCATCTGGGCGGCGGCGTCGCTGCTGGTCAATGTGCTGAGCGGGGTGATCGACGCCTTCATGCCCGCCAGCGTCAAGCACGGGCTCGAGACCATCAGCGCCAGCGATGTGATGACCGGGCCACAGCTGCTGGACGCGCTCATCCTGACCGCGCCGGTGATCCTGTTGGGCCTGGCGGTGCTGAACGTGATGGCCGCGGCGGTCTATCGGCTGATCTTCCGGCACGACGACACCCGCTTCGGCTATCTGCGGCTGGGCGCGGACGAGTTGCGCCTCATGGGCCTGACGCTGATCTACATCGTGCTGTTCATCGCGCTCGTGGTCGGCGTCGGCATGGTCTCGGGCATCGTTGTCGCGCTCGCGGGCCTGGCGGGCCCTACGGTCCAGAACTTCCTGGGCTGGTTGTCGATCCCGGTGTCCTTCGGGGTGATCGTTTACGTCCTGGTGCGGCTGTCGTTGGCGCCGGTGGCGACCTTCGCCGAGCGGCGCCTGGCGATCTTCGAGTCCTGGGGGCTGACGCGGGGCCAGTTCTGGCGGCTGTTCGGAGCCTATGTCCTGGCGCTGGCCTGCGTGGTGGTGGTGGGTTTCCTGGCGCTCGTGGTGTTCACCGGCGCGGCTGGCGTGGTGGTGCTGCTGACCGGCGGCAAGCTGGCCGACCTGGGGTCGATCCTGAACCCCAAGGACGTGACGCTGAGCAGCTATCTCAGCATCGGGCTGATCGCTTCGATGATCCTTTCCAGCGTGTTCAGCGCGCTCTGGAACGCCGTGATGGCCGCGCCCGGCGCGGTGGCCTATCAGCAGCTGCATGGCGACCCGCCGCCACGGCCGCTGAGCGTCCAGCCCGAGGCGGGCTGAGTAGCGCCCCCGGAGATTTTGGCGAGAATGGCCGCCTTTTCCGCCAGCGACGCGGCCCTGGAAGGCTTCCAGGTCATCCGCCGACATTGGCGCGTGATCGTCGGCTGGGCCGGCTTCAACCTGGTGGCCCCGGTCGCCGCGGTCGCGGTCATCGTCATCACCGGGGTGTTCTATGCCGCCACCGCCGGCGGTGACGCCTCGCAGTTCGGCGCGGTGGTTGTCGGTCCGCTGCTCTCACTGGCGACTCTGGCCATCCAGCTGGTGATCGGCATGGCGCTCTACCGGCTGATGTTTCAGCCGCAAGAGCGCGGTTGGCTCTACCTGCGGTTCGGGCCGGACGAGCTGCGCGGGATCGGCGTCAGCCTGGTCCTGGCCGCGGGTGTCGGCGCCTTGGCCTTGCTGGCGGTCGGCGTGGCCCGGGCGGCGCCGCCCGTCGCCAGCGGCGCTGTGGCTTTGGGCGCCATCGTCGTCGGCTTCTGGCTGCTCATGCGCTTGAGTTTCGCAGCGCCGATCTGTGTCGCCGAGCGGCGGATCGACTTTGGCCGCTCCTGGCGCCTCAGCCGCGGCCACACCTGGTCGCTGGTCGGGATGACGTTGCTGGCCGGCTGCCTGGGCCTGTTGATGAGCGTTCTGGTCTGGGGCGCGTTCTTCCTGCTGACCCTGTCGGTGGTCGGCTTTCAGGAACTCGGCAACCTCGCAGGCCCCGAAGGCTTCCGCGACCACCCGGGCCTCTTCCTGCTGCAGGCCATCGCGCCCTTCCTGTTCGGGCCTTTCGTCATCGTGGTCTTCTGCGCCCCCTGGGCGGCGGCCTATCAGGCCCTGACCGCGCCGGATGAGGCCCCCGAAGACGCTCCTGACGGGGGCTAGGCGCTGGCGCTGGGCCGCGCCGTGGCGCGGTCGTGCCAGGCCTTCAGCTGCTCATACTCGGGCTCCAGCGGCAGGCCGATCCAGTCGGCGAAATCGACGGTGGTCAGCAGGCAGATGTCGGCCATGGAATAGCGGTCGCCGGCCAGCCAGGTCTTTCCCTCCAGCTCGCGGTCCAGATAGCGCTGGGCCCCCTGGTAGGTTTGCTTGTTGCTCTCTCCGAAGTCCTTGAACTGGGTGAGCAGGGCGGCGGTGCGCGGGTGCGCGTGGCGCCAGAACATGCCCACGGGTGTCATCACCGTGAACTCGGTGCGCCGCACCCACATGTCGACCAGCGCCTTTTCCACCGGCGTCACGCCGAACATCGGCGGGTCGGGTTGGGTCTCGTCGAAGTAGCGGCAGATGGCGACCGTCTCGGCGATGCAGGTCCCATCGTCGAGCTCGAGCGCCGGCAACTGGCCCATGGAGTTCTTGGCGCGGAACTCCGGAGACTTGTGTTCGCGCTTCATCATATCGACGCGGGTCTCGGGCAGGTCGATGCCCTTCTCGGCCAGGAAGATGCGCACCCGGCGCGGATTGGGAGCGGGGTTCGGCGCGCCATAGAGGATCATGCGTTCATTCCTGGGGTTCGTTCTGACGACGATTGCTCCCAGGCTTACGGACCCGTCGGCGCCCCGACTAGTCCCAATCCGTCAGGCGCTGACCTTGGCCTTCTTGGGAGCGGCCTTGGCCGCCTGGGCGCGCTGGCGGCCGGCCTGGCGCTCGAGGAGCTCGGCGAGGTAGCGGCCGGTCCAGCTGTTGGCGCTGCGGGCGACCTGTTCCGGCGTGCCGACGGCGACGATCTCGCCGCCGCCGTCGCCGCCCTCGGGGCCGAAATCGACGATCCAGTCGGCGGTCTTCACGACGTCGAGGTTGTGCTCGATGACCACCACGGTGTTGCCCTGGTCGACCAGCTCGTGGAGCACCTCCAGCAGCTTCTTGGTGTCCTCGAAGTGCAGGCCGGTGGTCGGTTCGTCGAGGATGTAGAGGGTCTTGCCGGTAGCGCGGCGGCTGAGCTCTTTCGACAGCTTGACCCGCTGGGCCTCGCCGCCGGACAGCGTGGTCGAGGACTGGCCGACCTTGACGTAGCCCAGGCCCACGCGATTGAGCGTCTGCATCTTCTCGCGCAGCACCGGCACGGCCTTGAAGAAGTCGGCGGCCTCGTCGACCGTCATGTCAAGAACGTCGGATATGCTCTTGCCTTTGAAAAGGATTTCCAGCGTCTCGCGATTGTAGCGCTTCCCGTGGCAGACGTCGCAGGTGACATAGACGTCGGGCAGGAAGTGCATCTCGATCTTGATCAGCCCGTCGCCCTGGCAGGCCTCGCAGCGGCCGCCCTTGACGTTGAAGCTGAACCGACCCGGCCCATAGCCGCGCGCCTTCGCCTCCGGCAGGCCGGCGAACCAGTCGCGGATCGGCTGGAAGGCGCCGGTGTAGGTCGCCGGGTTGGAGCGCGGCGTTCGCCCGATCGGCGACTGGTCGATGTCGATGACCTTGTCGAACAGCTCCAGCCCTTCGATCCGCTCGTAGGGCGCCGGCGCGTCGGACGCATTGTGTAGCCGCCGTGCGGCGGCCTTGTAGAGGGTCTCGATCGTGAAGGTCGACTTGCCGCCGCCGGAGACGCCGGTGATGCAGGTGAAGGTCCCCTGCGGGATCTCGGCGGTGACGTTCTTCAGGTTGTTGCCGGTGGCGCCGATCACGCGCAGCACGTTCTTCTTCGAGATCGGCCGCCGCTTGGCCGGGACCTCGATCTCGCGGGCGCCGGAGAGGTATTGGCCGGTGAGGCTCCTGGGCTCGGCCATGATGTCGTCGGCCGTGCCGGTGGCGATGATCTCGCCCCCGTGGACGCCGGCGCGGGGGCCCATGTCGATGACGTAGTCGGCGGTGAGGATCGCTTCTTCGTCATGCTCGACCACCAGCACCGAGTTGCCGAGGTCCCGCAGGCCTTTCAGGCTGACCAGCAGGCGGGCGTTGTCACGCTGGTGCAGGCCGATGGAGGGTTCGTCCAGGACGTAAAGCACGCCGGTGAGGCCCGAGCCGATCTGGCTGGCCAGCCGGATGCGCTGGCTCTCGCCGCCGCTCAGCGTGCCGGAGGAGCGCGACAGGTCGAGGTAGTCCAGGCCGACGTTGACCAGGAACCGCAACCGGTCGGTGATCTCCTTCAGGATGCGGCGCGCGATCTCCATCTGCTTGGCGGTGAGCTGGCTCTCCAGCCCCTCGAACCAGGCGGCGGCGTGCTTGATCGACAGGTGGCTGATCTGGCCCACGTGCTGGCCGGCGATCTTCACCGCCAGCGCCTCGGGCTTCAGGCGATAGCCTTCACAGGCCTCGCAGGGGGTTTCCGACTGGTAGCGCGCCAGCTCCTCGCGGACCCAGGAGGAGTCCGTCTCGCGCCAGCGGCGCTCCAGGTTCGGCAGCACGCCTTCGAAGGTCTTGTTGACCTCATATTTGCGGGCGTTGTCGTCATAGACGAAGCGGATCTTCTCGCCGTCCGAGCCGTGCAGGATCACCTGCTTGGCCTGGTCCGGCAGCTTCCAGAACGGCGTGTCCATCGAGAAGTCGTAGTGCCGCGCCAGCGCCTGCAGGGTCTGGGTGTAGAGCGGCGAGGGTCCCTTGGCCCAGGGCGACACCGCGCCCTTGTGCAGGGTCTTGTCCTTGTCCGGAACGATCAGGTCGGCGTCGAAGGCGAGCTTCATGCCCAGGCCGTCGCAGACCGGGCAGGCGCCGTAGGGATTGTTGAATGAGAACAGCCGGGGCTCGATCTCGCTGATCGTGAAGCCGGAAACCGGGCAGGCGAACTTCTCGGAGAACAGGATGCGCTTCGGCTCGTTCTCGGTCGGGTCCTTGTCGGCCCATTCGGCGACGGCGATGCCGTCGGCCAGGCGCAGGGCCTGTTCGATCGAGTCGGCGTAGCGGGTCTCCAACCCCGCCTTGGTGACCAGCCGGTCCACCACCACGTCGATGTCGTGCTTGAACTTCTTGTCCAGCGTCGGCGCGTCCTCGATGGGGAAGTACTCGCCGTTGACCTTCAGGCGCTGGAAGCCCGCCTTCTGCCACTCGGCGATCTCCTTGCGGAACTCGCCCTTTCGCCCGCGCACCACGGGCGCGAGCAGGTAGATGCGCTCGCCGTCCGGCAGGGCGGTCAGCTTGTCGACCATCTGGCTGACGGTCTGGCTCTCGATGGGCAGGCCGGTGGCCGGCGAATAGGGCACGCCGACCCGCGCCCAGAGCAGGCGCATGTAGTCGTGGATCTCTGTCACCGTGCCGACGGTGGAGCGCGGATTGCGGCTGGTGGTCTTCTGCTCGATGGAGATGGCGGGCGAGAGGCCCTCGATCAGGTCCACGTCCGGCTTGCTCATCAGCTCCAGGAACTGGCGCGCATAGGACGACAGGCTCTCGACATAGCGGCGCTGGCCCTCGGCGTAGATGGTGTCGAAGGCGAGCGAGCTCTTGCCCGAGCCCGAGAGCCCGGTCAGCACCACCAGCTCGCCGCGCGGGATGTCGACGCTGACGTTCTTCAGATTGTGCTCACGTGCGCCGCGCACGCGGATGAAGTTGAGTTGTTCGGCCATCTTGTCCCGGAAACACAAAAGCGCAGTGGCAGGGTTTGTTGATAAGGGTCCTGTCGGGCGATCGCTCAATGTAATGCGCCGACTCGCAGATTACATAGGAACATAACCTGAACAGCGCCCCTGCGGCGACAGCGCGCGGCCGTTCTGCTGACATGACGGTGGCAGCAGGACGCGCGGCCTGCGCTATGCTCCGCGCCATGACCGACGCCTCGATCCGCTGGCCCGACCGTTTCTCACCCGACCGGGCGCCGGTGCACGTGGTCAATGCGATCACCGTGGCCGCCTCGCCGGAGGCGGTGTGGCGGGTGCTGATCCGGGCGGCGGAATGGCCGGACTACTACGCCAACGCCTCGAAGGTGGTTGTCGAAGGCGGCGGCCCCGACCTTTCGGCCGGCGCACGCTTCACCTGGAAGACCTTCGGCGTCGACCTGCAGACGCAGGTCACCGAGTTCGAGCCCTTCGAGCGCATCGCCTGGCTCGCCACCGCGCCGCTGATCGAGGCCTACCACGCCTGGCTGATCCTGCCCGCGGCGGGTGGCTGCCATGTGGTCACCGAGGAGACCCAGCACGGCCTCGCCGCCCGCGCCGGCCGCCTGATCTTCCCCGGCCGCATGGAGCGCTGGCACCAGCGGTGGCTGGAGGGGTTGGCCGCGCGGGCTTCGACATAGCCGCCGACGACGCATCGGCGCTTTCGCCTGGTGGAACCCGTGCCCTAAGGTGGCGCCTCAATCAGGAGGAGCGTTCATGGTCGGCGACGACGCGGCGGTGCGCGGAGCCCGGATCTGGGGTGGGATCGTGGGGATGATCGCGCTCGCCGTAGTGGGTCTGACGTGGCCCGGCGTCGCGGCGCATGCCCAGGCGCCTGAGTTTCCCGCGACCAAGTACCCGATCTTCGCCTCGCTCGAGCGCAAGCCGGACAGTCAGGCGACGCCGCCGGGCGCCCGCTACGTGGGCTCCAAGGCCTGCGCCAGCTGCCACGCAGACCAGTTCGCCCGCTGGTCCAAGACCCGCATGGCCAACGTCGTGACCGATCCGAAGAGCCATCCTGAGGTCGTGGTCGGCGATTTCAAGACGCCGAACCCGCTGGTGACTTTCCAGGTCAAGGACGTGGACTTCGTCTACGGCACGGTCTGGAAGCAACGCTACTTCCACAAGGTCGGCCGGACCTACGTGCCCTATCCCGCGCAGTGGGACATCACGAACAAGAAGTGGCTGCCCTACCATGTCGCCGACACCGCCGATTGGTGGGCGGCGCACTATCCGGACCCCAAGGGCGACAACTCGGGCCGCCCGACCGGGCCGACCTGCGACGGCTGTCATTCGGTCGCCTACGACCCCAAGACCGAGACGCCGGCCGAATGGAACGTCGGCTGCGAGATGTGCCATGGGGCTGGCTCGGCGCATGCGGCGCATCCGGCGAAGGACAACATCCTCAACCCGGCGCGAATGGACTATGTGCGGGCCAACGACACCTGCATCCAATGCCATTCGCAGGGCCAGCCGATCGCCGGCAAGCCGGCGGCGGACGGCAAGTACTACGACTGGCCGGTCGGCTTCCACGTCGGGCTGAACCTGCGCGACTACTGGGAGCTGGAGCCGCACAAGCTGGGCGAACTGACCTTCACCCACTTCCCCGACGGGACCGCGCACAAGAACCGCATGCAGGGCAACGATTTCACCCAGAGCCTGATGTACGCCCGCGGCGTCACCTGCTTCTCCTGCCACGATGCGCACGGCACGCCGAACCAGGCCATGCTGCGCGCGCCGCCGGCCACGATCTGCCTGACCTGCCACAGCCCCAACGGCCGGAACGGCCCGCACGCCGCGACCATCGAGACCCACACCCACCACGCGGCCGGCAGCCCCGGCGGGCAGTGCGTCGCCTGCCACATGCCGCTGATCGCGCAGACCGTGGCCAACGTGAACGTCGCCAGCCACACCTTCCATTTCGTGACGCCGACCCAGACCGATGCGCTGAAGATCCCCAACGCCTGCAACCAGTGCCACAAGGACAAGACGACCGCCTGGGCGACGGACGCGCTGAAGCACTGGGACGACCGCTCGCCCTGGCGGATGACACAGTAGCCGCGTCGTCCGGATCGGCTAGGCGCGGTCGATGCGCGCCAGGTAGCAGCCCCAGCCGACGGTGTGGGCGTGCAGGTAGGCGACCTGCGGCTGGCCGAAGAAGCGGCCGATGGCGCGCTCCACCTCGCCCTTTGGCGCGAAGCCGGCGTCGATCATCATGCCGTCCTCGCGGAACGCGCGCAGCGAGACCGCGTCGCGGACCGCCAGGGCGCCGGGAAGCTCGTTGACGGCGCGGCGGGTCGCGCGCGCCTTCTCGTTGACGAAGATGGCGTGGCGGGCGCGGAAGGGCGTATCGGCGGGCTGATGCTCGTAGTTGAGCAGCAGGACCGTATCGCCGACCTGGGCGTCCTCCAGCTCGACGCGGCTGGGAAAGCCCGTGGGGCTGTCGACGACGCGGCGGATCACGCCGCGGTCGGCCAGATCCGCGTCGGAAAGGCCGAATAGCGGGGCGAACGGCTCCAGGGGAAGGCCGGAAACGACGTAGGATTGGGTGGCGGACATGCGGGTCTCCTTTGCGGCCGGAACATCGGGGCGGGAGGCCTTGGAGCCAATCTGGCGAAATCAACACATGTCCGAAAGCCGCCACTCGGCGGGTGGGCTTGGCGCCTGGCGCCGGGTCTGAGAGGCTAGCGCCGAGCCCCCAATGCGAAGCCAGAGGAGCCTCGTCATGTACGTCTGCGGTCTGGTGATCCCAGTGCCTGAGGACAGAATCGAGGCCTATCGCCAATGGGCGCAGAACGGCGCGCAGGTCTTCAAGGACTACGGCTGCCTGGAGATCGTCGAGAGCTGGGAGGACTTCGTCCCCGACGGCAAGCAGACCGACTTCCGCAAGGCCGTGGCCGCCAAGCCTGGCGAAAAAATCGTCTTCACCTGGCAGGTTTGGCCCGACAAGGCGAGCTTCGAGGCCGCCGAGGCGAAGATGCACGAGGAGGGGCGCCTGGACACCGGCGGCGAGCCGCCGTTCGACCCCGGCCGTCTGATCCTGGGCTGTTTCCAGCCGGTCTTCGCCATGGGGCGGACCGAGGCCTAAGGGCTAGGCGTCGGCGGCAGCCAGCATCGGCGGGGCCGGTGCGGTGGCGGCTTCCTCGATCAGCCACTCGCGGAAGGCCTTCAGGCCGCGCTTAGGCGGCTGGCCCGGCAGGATCAGGTGGAACCTGGCCGGCGTGCGGGTGAAGCCAAAGGGCGCGACGAGGCGGCCCGCGGCGATGTCGTTGGCGACGTAGATCCAGGGCGAGATGCCGACGCCCAGGCCGGCGACGGCGGCCTCCTGCAGATAGAACAGGTGCTCGTATTCGCGGCTCTCCGGCTCCGGCGGGACCGGGATGCCCGAATGGGCCGACCACTCGTCCCAGGCCTGGCGGTGCGAGCGGGTGTAGAGCCTGGGCGTATGCGCCAGGTCCAGGCCGCCGCGCGCCAGCTCCGGGGCGACGATGGGGCCGTGGAAGTTGTCCAGGAAGGCCGTCGACGTCAGGCCGTCGCCGACCACGCTCTCAGTCAGGCGGATGGCGGCGTCGAAGGGTTCGCGGGTGAAGTCGACCGGGCCATAGGCCTCGGTGACCCGGATCGAGAGCTCGGGATGGCGCGCGTGGAAGCCCGACAGGCGCGGGATCAGCCACTTCATCGCGAGCGTGCCGACGCAGGAGACGTGCAGCTCGCGGTCGGCCGCGGCGCGCACCTCGCGGAACGACTGCTCCAGCTCGTCGAAGATGTGCCCGAGCGACCGGGACATGCGCTCGCCGGCGTCGGTGAGCTTCAGGGCGTTGCGGGGGCCCTGCGTGAGCTTGGCGCCGCAGAGCGCCTCGAGGCTTCGGACCTGGCGGCTGACCGCGCCGTGGGTGACGCAGAGCTCGTCGGCCGCGAGGCTCATCTTGCCGAGCCGCGCGAACGCCTCGAAGGCGCGAAGGGCTGTCAGGGGGAGTTGGCTGCGCTTGGCCATGTGACCTCAGCTCACGAACGTCAGCCTGGATATAACCGCAGTCGCCGAACCGCCCAAACGACATCTGGGCGCCCCGTCCGTGATCTCAGCTCACAGATCGGCCAGCCAGTTCACCAGGGGCGCCAGGGTGGTGAAGGCGGCTATGGTTTCGGCGAACAGCGCCTCGCTCTCGACCGTCTTGCGGTCGGTGATATCGCGCCAGGCGTTGAGGCCCTTGCGGCGCAGGAGGGCGGCGCGCGGATGGTCCCGGGCGTAGGGCTGCGGTACCCGTTTCAGCTCGGCGCCTTCGATGCGCAGCCCGGCCTTTTCCAGCCCGGCCAGGATCGCTTCCAGGGCGGGGCCCTTCTTCGCGTCGGCCGCCGCCGCGCGGTAGGCGTCAAGCACGGGCCCCGAAAAGTCGAAGCCGCCGGCGCCAACCAGGACACGCTCCGGCTCCAGGCCGAAGAAATAGCCGCAGGCGGTCATCTCGCCGCTTCGGGCCGGGAAGGCGATGTGCAGGTGGGCGTTGTAGGGCCGCTTGTCCTTGGAGAAGCGGACGTCGCGGTGAATGCGGAAGATCTTGCCGGTGACGGGGCGGCCGGTGAGATCGGCGAGCGCCGGTTCGAGGGCCGCCAGCAGGTGCTCGGCCGGGCCTTTGATCGCCTGGTCGTAGGTCTTGCGGTGGGCGGCGAACCATTCGCGGTCGTTGTTGTCGCGCAGGTTCGCGAGGAAGCCCATCGCCTCGGGTGGAAAGCCGGGAAAGCTGGCGTCGGTCATGGGCGGCCGATCATCGCGGGGCCGGTCACGCGCGCGTCAGAACGGCGTCTTGACCTGCACGCCTTCGCCGCCTGGGCCGAGCTTGTCGTCCGCCAGCCACTCCGCCTTGGGCTGGGCCGGCGGCACCTTGGCGGCGGCGGGCGGGGCTGCCTTGTCGGCGGCCCGCTGGCCGGCGGACGGGGCGGCGAAGATGGCGGTGGCGAGTTTGCGGGCCTCGCGCTGCTCGGCCTCGGTCGGCTCGGTGGCCGACGTGCTCGAGGTGGCGTTCCGGGGCTTGCCGGGAGGCGGCTCGGGCCCGCGCCAGGGCTCGACCCGCTCATCGGTGCGCGGGTCGGTCACCTGGGCCAGCGCTGGTCCCGCCGCGGCAGCCATGACCGCCACGGCCAAGGCCAACGCGAGCGGGCGAAGCGGAACGCGGGGAACTTGGGTCATGCTAGCAAAACCCCGGGTGCGAGGGTTGGTTTCTCAGGCTTCAACCTAGTGTGGCGCCCCACGATCCGCCAGGGCCAAGCTCGCGGACCTGCGCGAATTCAGCCGGTCCGCCGCATCTCGCCTCCGACCACCTTGAAAACCGCGTTGGCCCGCGCGCAGGGCTGGCCGTCGGCGGTGACGAAGGCCTGGGCGAAGCAGAGGGTGCGGCCCGGCTTCACGAACACCGTGTCGAACTCCAGCCACTGGCCCTCCAGCGCGCTCGCTAGGAAGTCGACGTTGAGGTTGACGGTGACCAGGCCGCCCGTGTGCCCCAGCATGGCGCCGCAGGAGAGGCCCATGGCGTTATCGGCCAGCGCCCCGATCAGGCCGCCGTGCACGAAGCCGCGGCTGTTGGCGTGGGCCGGACTGGCGCGCAGGCCCAGCACCACCGCGCGATCGGTCTTGCGGCTGTAGAGCGGCTCCCAGGGCTCGGTGAGCGCGCTCTTGCGGTCGTGGGGTTCGAACCCGGCCGGCGGGCCGTCGGTGACGATGTTCATGGCCGCCCCCTCACGCCGCCGCCAGCTGGGCGAGGCTCGTCAGCGTCCCGACACAGGCGCGCGCGGCCTCCTGGCCCTTCACCCGGAAGTGGTCGTGGAAGAACCGCTGGTGGACCTCGTGCTCGTGGAAATGATGCGGCGTGAGCACGACGGAGAAGATCGGCGTCTCGGTGGCGAGCTGCACCTGCATCAGCGCCGTCACGACGGTCTGCGCGACGAACTCATGGCGGTAGATGCCGCCGTCGACCACAAAGGCCGCGCCGACGATGGCGGCGTAGCGGCCGCTGCGGGCCAGCGTCTGGGCGTGCAGCGGGATCTCGAAGGCGCCGGGGGTTTCGAAGCGCTCGACGGTCTCGGGCCCGAGGCCAAGGGCGGCCATCTCCTCGAGGAAGCCGGCGTAGGACTGCTCGACGATCTCGCGGTGCCACTGGGCGTGGACAAAGGCGATCCGCGCGGCGCGGAAGGCGCCGTTGGCGGTTGGGAATTCCAGGGTCTGGGCCTTGGTGGTTGGGGTGGTTTGGGTAGCTTGGGTCATGGTCATCTCCCGGATGGGTTCGAGGAACCACGACTCAGGGAGACGCCGCCCACGCGCGATCGGCCGAGGCCAGGCGCACGCGTTCAGCGGTTCTCATAACCGGACTCTAACCGTCGGCCCCGGGATCGCACCGGTGTCTGCTTGTCCCTGAAGTCCCGAAAGACCCCAGGCGCCCGCGGGCTCGTCCCTCCATCGCTGGAAGACATTACCGCCGGTGGGGACTTCCACCCCGCCCTGAGAACGTAGATCGCCGGAAACGCTCCGACGACGCGAGCAGGTTAGGACCGGGCAAGCCAGAAAGTCAAACGGGCGTTTGAATTCTGGTCCCCGCGCGAGGAAATGGAGGCGTCTAGGCGCGCTTGTTGAGCGTGATGGCGGTGGCGGCGGTCGCCTGGTTCTGCGTGCCCGAGGCGCCGTAGCTGACGCCTTTCTGCCGCTGGCCGGCGATCTCCTCGGCGATGGCCCGGACCAGGCCCTCAGTGACTTCCTTCACCGCTCCGACCGCGCGGGCTTGGCGGGCGAGGACGGCGTCGAAGGCCTCAGTGGCGCGGCGCAGGCGCAGGCGCAGCGGCGCAGGCGAAGCCGAGATCAGGCCGGGATTGGCGCGCACCCGGGCCGATTCATGGCGGTAGAGGTTGGCGAGCCGGCTGGTTTCCTCGACATGCACCGCGGCGTCCTGCGGACGGCGGTTTTCGAAGGCCTTGGCCTGCTCGGCGACCAGCGCGGTCAGCCGGTCGGTGAGCATGATGAGCTGTTCGACGCGCTCGGCGGCTTCTTCCGGGGTCATGACCATCAGTGCAGCCCCTGCATCTTGAGCATCTCGCGCTGGACCGAGGCGGCGAGACCGATGCCGCCGGTCTTGACCATCTTATCGGCCATGGATTCAGCGAGCATCGACTGGAACATCTTGGCGCCCGATCCGCCGGTGAAGGCCTTGTCGACGTTGTCGTCGTCCTTGCTGAACATCTCGTTGAGCATCACCGACAGGAACGAGGCCTCGAACTTCTGGGCGGTCTGATGGATCTGGGCGCGCTTGGCAGTCTCGGCGGCGCTCATCGGCGGATTGGCGCCGCCGCCGGCCGCGGGCGTCGGGGTCAAGAGGTTCGCGGGCGCGCTGGCGGCGGTCAGGTCGCTCATCACTGCACCTCGATCTCGGCCTGCAGCGCGCCGGCGCTCTTGATGGTCTGCAGGATGGAGATCATGTCGCGGGGCGTGACGCCCAGCGCGTTCAGGCCGGCGACCAGGGACCCCAGAGACGCTCCGTTCTTCAGCGTCAGGAACTGCTTGCCCTTCTCCTCGTCCACCGAGACGTCGCTCTGCGGCACGATGGCGGTGGTCCCGCCCTTGGAGAAGGCGGTGGGCTGGCTGACCTGCGAGCTCTCCTTGACCGTGATGGTCAGGTTGCCCTGCTGGATCGCCACGGTGGAGATGCGCACCGCGTCGGTCATGGTCACGACGCCGGCGATCTCGTCGATGATCACCTTGGCCGGGGTGTCGGTCTCGACGGAGAGGTTCTCCACCTGACCGACGAAGCTCACCATGTCCTGGCCGGGCGGCGGGCGGATGGCCACGATCGTGGGGTTCTGCAACTGGGCGCAGCCGGGGAAGCGGGCGTTGATCGCGTCGGCGACCCGCTGCGCGGTGCTGAAATCAGGATTGTGCAGGGTGAGGCGCATGACCGTCATGCTGGCCAGCTGGAAGCCGGTGCCCTCGCCCTCGACGGTGGCGCCGCCGGCGATGCGGCCGGCGGTGGGGACGCCCTTGGAGACCGTCGAGCCCGAAGCGCCCGAGGCGCTGATCGCGCCGGTCTGCACCGTGCCCTGCGCCTCGGCGTGGCCGTTGCCGTCGATGCCCATCAAGGGCGTCATCACCAGGGTGCCGCCCTGCAGGCTCTTGGCGTCGCCGATCGCCGACACCGTCACGTCGAACCGCGAGCCCGGCGCGGCGAAGGCCGGCAGGTTGGCGGTGACCATCACCGCGGCCACGTCCTTGGTGTTGGGCGAGGCGGCGCGGGTGTTGATGCCCAGGCGCTCGAGCGCGGACTGGATGCTCTGCTGGGTGAAGGGCGCGTTGCGCAGCGCGTCCCCCGTGCCGTTCAGGCCCACGACGATGCCGTAACCGATCAGCTGGTTGTCGCGGACGCCCTCGAAGGAGACGATATCCTTGATGCGCGATTTGGCGGCGGCGGGCGCGGCGCAGGCGCCGAACATCAGGCCGGTGGCCAGCAGGAGGACGGAAAAGGCGCGGAAGGTCGGACGCATGGAAACCCGATGAAGCTGCTTCGCGGTTTCCTATGCGAGCGGCGTGCCAGTCGGGCAGCCCCGGAAAATGCAGGAAAATCAGTGGGACGCGGCGGGCTGACGCGGGCAACGCGGCGCCTCGCGGCAGTTTTTGCCCGGCATTAACCATGCTGCAAGCTTGCGGGCCGACAAGAGGGATCAGAGTACGAGCCATAGGGATTGAGCGCGCAGCATGAAGGTCACCGGCCCAGGCGGGATCGGATCGTCCTCAGGCGCACGCCCAGCGCGCGGCGCCGACGGCGAAGGCTTCCGCATCATCACCCCCGAAAGCGCCGGCGGCGCCGGTCAGGTCTCCAACGTCTCGGCAACGCGCGGCGTCATGGGCGTCGAGGCGCTGATCGCCCTGCAGGACGTCGGCGGGCCGCTGGAGCGCAAGCGCCGGGCCGTGCGCCGCGCCGGCCGCATCCTCGATGTCCTGGGCGAGATCAAGGTCGGCCTCCTGGAAGGCGAGCTTTCCAGCGCCGAGTTGGACCGCCTGCGCCGGGCCATTCGCGACGAACGTGACGCTACGGAAGACCCCGGTCTCGAGGCGGTTCTGGACGAGATCGAACTGCGCGCCGCCGTCGAGATGGCCAAGCTCGAGCGATCGGCGCGTGCGGCGTAAAGGCACGCGATTGCAAGCATGGATTGAAACCACTGTTTTGTTTGCTATAAGCCCCCCGCGTGTCTCGGGGTGTTTTGGGGGCTCGGAGTGTCCATGAAGGCATCAGCCGTATTGGCCGATCGACCTGGTTACCGTCCTTCTGAGGACGAAGAGTTCATGAATGAGCGTCAGCTTGAGTATTTCAGGCAGAAGCTCATCGACTGGAAAGAGGATATTCTCCGCGAATCTGGAGAGACCCTCAAACATCTACAGAGCGAAACCGAGAATCATCCCGACCTTGCCGACCGCGCATCGTCGGAGACCGACCGGTCTCTTGAGCTGCGGACGCGAGACCGGCAACGCAAGCTGATCTCCAAGATCGACGAGGCGCTGCGGCGAATCGAAGACGGCTCTTATGGGTATTGCGAGGAGACCGGCGAGCCGATCGGCGTGGCCCGTCTCGACGCCCGCCCGATCGCCACGCTCAGCCTGGAAGCCCAGGAGCGCCACGAGCGCCGCGAGCGGGTCCACCGCGACGACTAGGCAAATCATCCCTCCTCTTTAGGGGAGGGACAGGCCGCGTAAGCGGGCAGGGTGGGGGATTCGCGTTCAAGCGCCGGCCCTGCACGCTGCCCCACTCTTCCCCACCCGTCTCCCCCGGATCAAGTCCGGGGTCGCCACCCTCCCCGGAACGGGGAGGGATGATTTTTGATTTCTCAACGCTCCGCCTATATATGCTCAAAGTGAGCATTTCTCCCCGGCGGCAAATCAGTCGCTAGTGGCGGGAGGATGAGGGGCGGACCGCCTGTGACGAAATCCCCGAAGAACCCGTTCTACGCCATGCGCCGTCACGGCTTTGTGCGCGTGGCCGCCTGCACGCCGGCGGTGGCGGTGGGCGACCCCGGGTTCAACGCGGCGGAAACCCTGGCGCTTGCCAAGGAAGGGCATGCGCGCGGCTGCGACCTGATGCTGTTTCCGGAACTGGGGCTCTCGGCCTACGCCATCGACGATCTCTTCCTGCAGGACGCCCTGCTGGCCCGCGTGGAGGCCGAGATCGCCGGCCTGGTCGAGGCCAGCAAGACGCTCAGCCCCGTGCTGATCGTCGGCGCGCCGGTGGCCCATTGCGGCGCGCTCTACAACTGCGCGGTGGTGATTTCGCGGGGCAAGATCCTTGGAGTCACGCCCAAAAGTTTCCTGCCCAACTATCGGGAATTCTACGAGAATCGCTGGTTCGCGCCGGGCGCCGGCGTCACCGGCCTGACGATGCGGCTGGCCGGGCAGGACGCGCCCTTCGGGACCGACCTGGTGTTCGCCGCCGGCGACCTGGCCGACTTCAGCTTCGCCGCCGAGATCTGCGAGGACTTCTGGTCGCCAACCCCGCCCTCGACCCAGGCGGCGCTGGCCGGCGCCCTGATCCTCTGCAACCTCTCGGCCTCGAACATCGTGGTCGGCAAGGCCGATGAGCGGGAGCTGCTCTGCGCCTCGCAGTCCATGCGCTGCATGGCCGCCTACCTCTATTCGGCCGCGGGGCCGGGCGAGAGCACCACCGACCTGGCCTGGGACGGGCAGGCGACCATTCATGAGCTCGGCAAGCTGATGGCCAAGACGGACCGCTTCCCGGTCCGGGCGCAGATGGCGGTGGCCGACATCGACGTGGAGCGGCTGCGCCTGGAGCGGATGCGGACGCCCACCTTCAACAACGCGGCCGTGGCCGCCGGCCGGCCCGAGCGGTCGTTCCGCAGGATCGCCTTCGAACACAAACCGGTCTTCGAGGACATCGGCCTGCTGCGGCCGCTGGACCGCTTCCCCTTTGTGCCGGACGACCCGGCGCGCCTCGACCAGGACTGCTACGAGGCCTTCAATATCCAGGTGCAGGGCCTGACCCAGCGGCTCCGCGCGACGAAATCGAAGCATCTGGTGATCGGCATCTCCGGCGGGCTGGATTCCACCCACGCCCTGCTGGTGGCCTGCAAGGCCTTGGACGCCCTGGGAAAGCCCCGCGCCGACATCCTGGGCTTCACCATGCCGGGCTTCGCCACCAGCGAGGGCACCAAGTCCAACGCCTGGGCGCTGATGAAGGCGCTCGGCGTCACCGGCCAGGAGATCGACATCAAGCCCGCGGCGCGCCAGTTGCTCGCCGACCTTGGCCATCCCTTCGCCAAGGGCGAGCCGGTCTACGACATCACCTTCGAGAACGTGCAGGCGGGCCTGCGCACCGACTACCTGTTCCGGCTGGCCAACCAGCATTCCGGCTTCGTGCTGGGCACCGGCGACCTCTCGGAATTGGCGCTCGGCTGGTGCACCTACGGCGTCGGCGACCAGATGAGCCACTACAACGTCAACGGCTCGCTGGCGAAGACCCTGATCCAGCACCTGATCCGCTGGACCATGAAGACCGGGCAGTGCCCCGGCGCCGCCGAGGTCCTGAACGCCATCCTGGAGACCGAAATCTCGCCGGAGCTGGTGCCGGCCGACGCCAAGGGCGCCATCCAGTCGACCCAGGCCAAGGTCGGGCCCTACGAGCTGCAGGACTTCAGCCTGTTCCACATCACCCGCTATGGCTTGCGGCCGTCGAAGGTGGCGTTCCTGGCCTGGCACGCCTGGCGCGACGCCAAGCTTGGCGCCTGGCCGCCGAACTTCCCGGAAGAAACCCGCAACGCCTACGATCTGGCGGCCATCAAGAAGTGGCTGGGCGTCTTCCTGTTCCGCTTCTTCGAGATCAGCCAGTTCAAGCGCTCGGCCATGCCCAACGGCCCCAAGGTGATCTCCGGCGGCGCGCTATCGCCCCGCGGCGACTGGCGCGCGCCGTCGGACGGCACGGCCAAGGTCTGGCTGGACGAGCTGGAAGCCAACGTTCCCTAGGCGGCCATTTCCCTCCCGCCCTCGATGCACCTAAGCTCACGGCCGAGGGGGACCCATGGACATCCACACTCCGAAGCCGTGGCGCGGCTTGCGGGAATTCCTGAAGGAATACGCGATCATCGTCGTGGGCGTACTCACCGCGCTCGCCGCGGAGCAGTCCGTGGAATGGCTGCACTGGCGGCATCTCGTCGACGAAGGGCGGCGTGATCTGGCGGTGAGCTACGCCAAGATTGAGTGGATCGCGTCGGAGCGTGAGCTCCGGTCACCTTGCTTCGGCGCGCGGCTGAACGAGATCGCCGGCGCGCTGGATCAGGCCACGAAAACCGGTCACTTGCCGCCCGTCGGCGACATCGGGGCTCCGCCCCTGCGGCTTTGGTCGGAGACGGAATGGCCTGCCCTGGTCGCCGCCCAAACGGCCGTGCATTTCCCACGCGAGGAAGCCCGACGATACTCGGCGATAGCTGACTATCTCCGGGAGATCGACTCCGAGAACAATCAGGAGATGGCCGATTGGGTGACCCTCTACACGATCGTGGGTCCGGGCCGGGCGACGGGCGAGGGGGAGCTGTCGAAACTGCGATCCTCCTTCGCCTCGGCGCTGTTCCACGCGCGAGACCTTCGCCTGGAGGCGTCTGAGATCACCGACAGAATCAGCGAGACCCACCTGCGGGCTGATGAGGCGACGATGAAGGCGACGGCCGCACGTATCGCGAAAACCAGGGACACAGTCCGGACCTGTCCGCCGATGGGGCCCGCGCCAGCCGCGTACAATCACGCCCCGCTTGAGCGCCTCGGGCTCGACGGGCCTCTGCACAAGTGAGGCCGCGCTTCGCGGATAGCCCTAGGTCACGCTCGTGAGCATCGACGACGCGCCCGCCTTCGGGCCGGCGAACAGCGACGGCACAATGTCCTCGACCCTGTCGACCACCGTCCAGGCGTCCATGAAGGACGGCGGGGTCAGCTTGGCGTCGACGGTGTGCTGGAAGAGGGCGAAGAGCGGCTCCCAGAAGCCGTCCGGATTGTAGAACACCACCGGCATGGTGTGCAGATCGAGGCGGCGCCAGGACAAGAGCTCGACGATCTCCTCCAGGGTGCCGATGCCGCCCGGCAGGATCACGAAGCCGTCGGATTCCTCGAAGAAGCGCTGCTTGCGCTCGTGCATCGAACCCACGACCTCATGCTGGACGCTCTCGAGCGCGCGTTCCTTGCCGACCAGGAAGTTGGGGATGACGCCCAGCACCTCGCCGCCGGCCGCGTGGGCGGCGCGCGCGCAGGCGCCCATCAGGCCGACGCCGCCGCCGCCGTAGACCAGCCGCAGCTTCGCCGCCGCCAGCGCCCGGCCCAGATCGCCCGCCGCGCGCAGATAGGCGGGGTCGGCCGCGTCGGACGAACCGCAGAACACGCAGACGGACTTCAGGCTATTGGGCGAGCGGCCCATAGGACAGTACTCCAGGGGAAGGCCGTGCTTGTGGCGGCGCGGCGAAAGCCCGATTAGCTAGGCTCTGGGTTAAGGAGTTTCAACCAAGCCGTGATTTCCGCGAAGCGCCACATCGCCGCGTTGGCGGCCGCAATGCTCGGCGTGCTGGCGCTGGCGGCGTGTAGCGCCAAGCCGCCTTCGGCGGCGGCCGACGGCGCGGAGGCGGCGGCGCAGGACTATCTGAGTCCGCCGAAGGTCGACACCGTCCGCGCGGGTGAAGGCGGCGTGACCCTGGCCGGAACCGCGCCCGTCGGCGGCAAGGTGCGCCTGGCGACACCGACCGGCCAGGCGATGTTCTCCACCGTCGACGCCCAGGGGCGCTGGGCGATCGCGCTTCCGCCCGCCGCGGAGCCGCGGATTTTCGGCGTCTCGGCCAGCGCCGGCGGGCGCCAGACCCAGGCCGAGGGCTATCTGCTGGTGACCCCGGCCGGCCAGGCGGCGCTGCTGCGGGCCGGCGCCAGCGCGATGCGCCTCGACCCCGTCGCGCGGCCGGGCCTGCGAAGCGTCGACTTCGACCGCGGCGGCGGTGTGGAGGTCGCCGCCCAGGTGTCGCCGGGCGCGACGGTCATCCTGCATCTCGACGGCCGCCAGGCCGACGAACGCCGCGCCGACGCCAACGGGCGCTATGAGGTGAGCCTGGGCTCGCCGACCCCGATCCGGCCCGGGCCCCACCAGATCGAGGTGCGGGGCGACGGCTTCGCCGACCAGGTCTCGGTCAAGGTCGCGCCGGCCCAGCCCCTTGCGCAGGGGCCATTGCGTAGCCAGTTGACCCCTGCCGGCCCCAGGGTCGACTGGATGACGCCGGGCGGCGGCGTGCAATCCACGCTTCTGATTCATTAGGGACGAACGGTTGGCCTTCGCGCACCCCGGAATGATGCGCCGCTCGGGCGGGGACAGCCCGCTGGTGGAGACGAGGTTCAGCTTCTGGGGCTCGCTCGCCGATCTGTGGCGGCTGGTCATGCGCTCCGGCGCGCCGCAACTGCGCCTGCGAATCGCTGCGGCCCTGATCCTGGTGTTTGTCGGCAAGGGCGCGGGCGTGATCGCACCGGTGGCCATGGGCGCGGCGATCGATACCCTGCGCCCTGTCGTGGGCGGAGGCCAGGCGCTCGGCGTGACCTTCTTCGCGCTCGTCACCGGCTTTGCGGCGTTGCGGCTGCTAGCCGCCTGCGCGCCCTATGCCCGCGACGCGATCTTCACCAGGGTCTCCCAGTCGACTATGGCCAAGGCGGCGGTGGAGACCTTCGCCCACGCGCTCGGCCTTTCGATGGATTTCCATCAGAGCAAGCAGACCGGGACGCTGACGCGGATCATCGACCGCGGTTCGCGCTCCACCGACTTCCTGATCCGCAGCCTGATCTTCAATCTCGGCCCGACGATGGTCGAGCTGGTCATGGCCATGGTGGTGATGGTGGTGCGCCTGAACTGGGCGTTCGCGGCCACGGCGCTGGCGACCATGGTGCTCTACGTCGTGGTGACGTTCCGGATCACCAACTGGCGGCTTTCGCACCGGCGGGAGCTCAACGACACCGACAACCGGGTGGCCGGCCTCTCGGGCGACGCGCTCATCAACTACGAGACGCTCAAGACCTTCGGCGCCGAGGCGCGCATCGTCGAGACCTATGAGGCGGCGATGGAGGACTACGTCAACGCCAGCGCGCGCGCGAACGCCTCGCTCAATCTGCTGAACGCCTCGCAGTCGGTGATCCTGAACGTCGGCCTGGGCGCCATGACCGCCATGGCCGGCTATCTGGTGGCCAACGGGACGCTGAAGATCGGCGACATCACCATGGCGATCCTGCTGCTGAGCGGCCTCTACGCGCCGCTGGGCATGCTGGGCTTCCAGTACCGCGAGATCCGCCAGGCCTTCATCGACATGGAGCAGATGACCTCGCTCAGGGACGTCGAGCCCAACATTGTCGATGCGCCCGACGCGCGCGAACTGCCGCCGGCCAGCGGGCAGGGGGCCTCGATCGCCTTCGACCACGTGACCTTCAAGCACGACGCCCGCTCGGTCGGCCTCAACGACGTGAGCTTCGTCGCCCCGCCGGGAACAACGACGGCCCTGGTTGGCCCGTCCGGCGCTGGCAAGACCACCGCCGTGCGCCTGGCCATGCGGCTGCTCGATCCGAACCAGGGCAGCGTGCTGATCGACGGCCTGGACATGACCCGGGTGAAGCAGGCGGCGCTGCGCCAGGCCGTCGCCCTGGTGCCGCAGGACGTGGCGCTGTTCAACGAGAGCCTCTACGCCAACATCGCCTTCGCCAGGCCCGGCGCCGCCACCGGCGAGGTCCGCGCCGCCGCCGAGGCCGCCGAGCTCGGCCCATTCATCGACAGCCTGCCCAACGGCATGTCGACCATGGTCGGCGAGCGCGGCCTGAAGCTCTCCGGCGGCGAGCGCCAGCGGGTGGGGATCGCCCGCGCCCTGCTGGCCAATCCCCGGGTGCTAATCCTCGACGAGGCGACCAGCGCGCTCGACGGCCCCACCGAGGCGGCGATCCAGGAGACCCTGCGGCGCGTGAAGGAAGGGCGCACCACGCTGGTCGTGGCCCATCGCCTGTCGACCATCGTCGACGCCGACCAGATCCTGGTCCTGCGGCGTGGCAAGATCGTCGAACGCGGCACGCACAACGAACTGCTCGAAAAGCGCGGCGAGTACGCGGCGCTCTGGAAGCGGCAGACGCGGGAAATCTAGCGCCCGCTGCGCGCCTTTCGAGGCGACGGCCTGTCAAACGGATTCTGCAAAATCATGCCTGCATTTTTGTGCACAGGTGACTCTTTGCGCAAACCCTCTCCCATTTCGCCGCAATCCGCCCATATATCGTGCGCCGCCGAGGTCTCGCGCCCCTGCGGCGTCACCTGGCTCACGCGAAGCCGGGGTCACGGAAAGTTTCGGAGGAAGATCATGAACAGCAGAATTATCGCCGCGTTCGGATGCGCCCTCGCGCTGACCGGCGCGATGTCGGCCCAGGCGGCGCCGCACCCGGCGTCCAGCGAGGCCGAGGCCGCCCGCGAGGTCGAGAACATGCCGGCGCAGGTGGCGATCAAGTTCGGCGACCTGGATCTGGCCAGCCAGCAGGGTTCGGCGACCATGCTGCATCGGATCAGCGACGCGGCCCTGGAGGCCTGTGGCGCGTTCGGCGCCAGCCTTCCCGACTATCGCTGGGCGGTCCGGAAATCGACCTGCTACCGCGGCAGCATGGATCGCGCGGTCGCCAGCCTGGCCGCGCCGGCCGTGACGCGGCTCTACGAGCAACGCCGCGACTACGCGTTCAACGGGGACTGACGATCAGCCGGCGATCGTCTTGCCCATGCGGGTGAGCGGCACGGGCTCGCCGCCGCGGGCGTCGACGATCTCCTCGATCGCCTGGAAGCCGTAGCTCTCGTAGAGGGGACGGCCGGACATGGTGCCCATCAGCTCCAGGCGCTTGAAGCCTTCGGCGCGGGCGGCGTCCTCGCAGAGCTGCAGGATCAGGCGCCCGACGCCGCGGCGGGCGAAGTCCGGGTGGGTGTACATCGCCCGCACGCGGGCGGCGTCCCTGGCCGGGTCGAGCAGTTCGGGATCGCGGCCCGGCGTGTGGTCGCCGCCGTAGAGAGTAGCGCGCCGGCTCCAGCCGCCGCAGCCGGCGACGCGGTCGCCATCCTCGACGACGAAATAGGTGCGGTCGGCGACCAGCTGGCGGTCGAGGCCCATGATCGTCCGGCTGGCGGCGATCTGGGCGGGGCTCAGGAAGCCCTTCTGCAGCTCGGCGATGGACGCGGCCATCACCGCCTCCAGGGCGGGCAGGTCGTCCTCTGTCGCGACGCGGGACGTGAGACCGGCCACGGGCCTATTCGGCCGCGCGGGGGATATCGTAGGGTTCCACCGGCGCCGGCTTTGGCGTCACCCCGACCAGACGCTGGCCGAAGCGCCAGTAGCTGGCGAACCGCGCCGAGGCGACCTTGGGCGCGGCCAGCAGCACCGGCGTCAGCACTAGCGTCAGCAGGGTCGCGAACGATAGGCCCCAGACCACGGTCCCGGAGAGCTCCACCCACCATTCCGACCCCGGCGCCTTCAGCTCGATGTGGCCCGTGTGGAAGTTGGGGTGGATCTGGAACATCATCGGCAGCAGGCCGACGATGGTCACGATGGTGGTCAGCATCACCGGCCGGAAGCGCTGGGCGGCGGCGCGGACGGCGGCCTCGTCGGCGGGGAAGCCCTGGCGCCGCAGCTGATAGAAGGTGTCCACCAGCACGATGTTGTGGCCGACCACCACGCCCGCCAGCGACACCACGCCGGTGCCCACCAGGATCACCGAGATATAGTCGAAGGTGTGCAAGAGGTTGATCTGGATGCCGAGCAGCACCCCGATGGTCGACAGCGCCACCGCCGAGAGCGTCACCAGCACCCCATAGAAGCTGTTGAACTGCCACAGCAGGATCACGCTCATCAGGAACAGCGAAACGCTCATGGCCACTATGAAGAAGGTGGTCGCGTTGGCGCCCTCTTCGTCGGCCCCGACGAACTTGACGTGCACCTCGGGATCGATGGCGGCCTTGGCGAGCCAGGGCTTCAGCTGCGCGATCTTCTGGTTGGCTGCGATGCCCTTGATCGTATTGGCCTGGATCAGCACCAGGCGCTGGCCTTCACGGCGCTGAATCAGGCTGACCTGCTGGGTCGGCAGGCGCTTGACGAAATAGCTGGCCGGCACCGGTCCGGAGGGCGTGGTGATCTTCAGCTGGTCGAAGGCCGCGATGGTCCGCGCATCGCTGGGGAAACGCATGCGGATGTCGAGCTCTTCTTGCACGTCGTCGGGGCGGAAGCGGCCGACCAGCACGCCATCGGTGAGGAACTGGATCGCCTGGCCTACCGCCAGCACGTCGACGCCGTAGCGGCCGGCGGCCACCCGGTCGACGGTCATGTTGTACTGGATGCCGGGCGAGGTTCGGCTGTCCTCCAGGTCGATCAGCTGCGGATCGGCCGACAGCTTGGCCTTCACCAGGTCCGCGGCCTTGTCGAGCACCAGCGGGTCGTGGCTGTTCAGCTGCACCTGCACCGACTTGCCGATCGGTGGGCCGCTCTCCGGCTCGCGCACTTCCACCGACATGCCGGGCAGGTCGGCGACGCGCTCGCGGATCTCATTGGCGACGTCTTCGCCGCGGATGCCCAGCGCCTTGCGCTGCTCGTACTTCACGAACTGCACCTGGATGCGGCCGACGGTGTCGTTGGGCGGCGAGTTGGGGCCGCCGAAGGAGACCACGCTGCCGGAGCGGACATACATGGACTCGACGCCCTTGATGTTCCCCATCCGCGTCTCGACCTGGCGGGTCAGCGCGTCCTGCGCCTCGGGCGACAGATTGCCCCGCGCCTTCAGATAGACGGTCACCGACTCCGGGTCCTGGTTGAGGAAGAACTCGGTGCGGTGCGGGGTGGCGGCGAACCAGAAGACGATCAGGAAGACGATTCCCATGGTCCCGGCGACGGTGCGTCCCGGATGCTCGCCCAGGTAGGAGAGCGTGTGCGCGTACCAGCCCATGAACCCGGTCATCTCGCGCGGATCGCCGTGCTCGGACTTCTCGATCTCGGCCAGGTGGGCGGCGTCGACGGCGGTCGCGCGGCCGAAGATCGAGCCGATGGCCGGTGTGAAGATCAGGGCCACGAAGATCGAGGCGCCTAGGACGAAGAACAGGGTGAGCGGCAGGAAGCTCATGAACTTGCCGCTGATCGAGTTCCAGAACATGAACGGCAGGAAGGCGCAGAGCGTGGTCAGGGTGCCGTTGACCACCGGCCAGAACATGCGCTTCGCCGCCGCCGCGAAGGCCTGCTCCCTGGGCATGCCCTCGGCCATCTTCCGGTCGGCGTACTCCACCACCACGATGCCGCCGTCGACCAAAATGCCGACCGCCAGCAGCATGCCGAACATGACCATCTGGTTGAGCGTCACGCCCATGCCGTGGATCATCATGAAGGCGATCAGGAAGCACACGGGGATCGCCAGGCCCACGATGATGCCCTGGCGGATTCCGAGGCTCGCCACCACGATCATCATGACGAGCAGGCTGGCCATGAGGATGCCGCTTTCCAGCACCGTCAGCGTGCGGCCGATAAACTCGGAGTTGTCGTAGGTGTAGTCGACCTGCACGGTCGCGGGCCAATGCTTGGACTCCTCGGCGACCACCTTGCGGATGGTCTTGACGGTGTCGAGCACGTTGGCGCCGCTGCGCCGCGAGACGTCGAGCGCCACGGCCGGCTGGCCGTTGAAGCGGGTGACGAAGGAAGCTTCCTTGAAGGTGCGCCGCACGCTGCCGATGTCGGCGACGGTGACCACCCGGTCGCCGTTCTTCTTGACCGGCAGCGCCAGGATGTCGGCGGGGTTCTGCACCACGCCCGGGATCTTCATGGCGAAGAGGCCGGCGCCGGAGCGCAGGTTGCCGGCGGGCACCAGCTGGTTGTTGCGTGCGATCACCGCCGAGAGGTCGGACGCGGTGACGTTGTAGGCCTCCATCCGCAGGGGATCGATGTCGACCTCCAGCACCTGGTCGCGGGCGCCGCTCTCGAAGGCCTGCTGCACGCCCGGCGCGGCCTCGAGGCGTTCCTTCAGGTCGCGGGAGATGCGCGCCAGCTCCCGTTCCGGCGCCTGGCCGTGCAGGATGACGCCGATGATCGGCTGGTCGGCGAAGTTCTGCTCCTCGATGTCCGGCGGCTCGGCGTCGGGCGGGAAGCGGCCGCGCGCCAGGTCGACCTTGGAGCGCACGTCGTCCAGCGCCTTCTGCTTGGAGAAGTCCGGCTCGAACTCAAGGGTGACCACCGCGGCGCTTTCCTCGGCCACAGCGTTCATGTGCTTGATGCCCTGGATGGTCTGCAGCTGGACCTCCAGCGGCTTGACCAGCAGGCGCTCGGCGTCCTCTGGGCTGACGCCCGGGAACGGCACCACGATGGTGATGTAGGGCAGGTCGATGTCGGGGTTCGATTCCCGCGGCATCGAGCTATAGGCGAGGATGCCGAACAGGCAGGCCACCAGGGTGACGCCCAGCACCACCTTCTTCCGCTTGATGGCTCCGTCGATCAGCGCACCGATCATCGCTCTTCTCCCGTGGCCCTGGCGCTGCTAGCGCACCAGGGCGACACGAACCTTCTGGCCGTCGGCGACATAGGACTGGCCGACGGTGATCAATTGCACGGGGCCGGTGAGCCCGGTCACCCAGACGCCCTCCTTCGTTTCTTCCAGCACGGTCACCGGCGCGAAGGCCACGCGGCCGTCGCCCACGACATAGCGGACGCCCTGGCGGCCCGCGGCGTCCAGCACCAGCGACGAGACCGGCACAAGATGCGCCGGACCGGAGCCCGCGCCCACGTGCATCTCCGCCGACAGGCCCGAACGCACGTCCAGCTTCGGGTTCGGCAGGGTCATTTCCAGGTGGTAGGTCCGCGTCTGCGGATCGGCGTCATGACTGACGTAGCGGATGTGGCCGCGGAGCGTCTGGCCCGAGACCAGCCGCGCGGTGGCCGGCGCGCCGACCTTCATGCTGGCGGCCTGGGTCTCCGGCACGTCGCCGACGACCAGCAGGGGATTAATCTCGATCATGGTGCCGCACGGCTGGCCTGGGCCCAGATAGGTCCCGACCTCGGCGTCGCGGTGGTCGAAGACGCCGGCGAAGGGGGCCTTGATGTTGACCTGGGCGAGCGCGATCTCGGCGGCGCGCACCGCGGCGCTGGCGGCGTCCAGATTGGCCTGGCCCTGCAGCACCTGGGTCGGCGAGCGGAAGCCCTTCTTGGCCAGTTCCTCGTTCTGCTGCTGGGTCAGCTGGTTCGATTTCAGCGCGGCGCGGGCCTGGTCGAGCGCGGCCTGGCGGGCGTCCACCGAGACGCGGCAGAGCACCTGGCCGGCCTTCACATAGGTGCCCTGCAGCACCGGGGCCGCGGCCACCACGCCGGCGGTCTCGGAGCGGATGATCACGGTGCGGGTGGCCTGGGTGCGGCCGCGAACTACCACGTCGTAGGGCCGCACGATCTCGGGGATCATCGTCGCCTGGACGCTGGGCGGGCCGGAGGTCGGCGCGGCGGTCTTGGCCTGCGCCGGATGCGGGGCCACCGCGCCGAACAGGCTGCGCACGATGAAGTAGAGCGCGACCACGACGGCGATGGCGATGACGAAGACGTACTGGGATTTCATCCGGATCAAGCTGTTCCTGAGCCCCCTACAGCTCTGCGCGAATCACCTGCGCCGTAGCACGCGTCCCTCATTTAGAGGTTTTCCGCGCTTGTGATGCCACCGTTACGCGACCGCAAATGAAATCGCGGACATGATGGCCCCACAGCGTTTATGACTGGTTCCTGCCACTCCACTGCAACACAAGGTTGCGACCTTGGCCGCGTGACCCGGTGTCGCACAAACTTACGATGTAAGGAATAACTACAGGTGAAATATCTGCACACCATGGTCCGGGTCACCGACCTCGACGCCAGCCTCGAATTCTATTGCGACAAGCTGGGCCTGGTGGAGGCCTCTCGGGTCGAGAACGAACGCGGGCGGTTCACGCTCGTCTTCCTCTGCGCCCCCGGCGACGAGGCCCAGGCCAAGGCGGCCAAGGCCCCGATGGTCGAGCTCACCTTCAACTGGGATCCGGAGGCCTATGAGGGCGGCCGCAACTTCGGCCACCTGGCCTATGCGGTGGACGACATCTACGCCACCTGCCAGCGGCTGAAGGACAAGGGCGTGACCATCAACCGCCCGCCGCGCGACGGCCACATGGCCTTCGTGCGCTCGCCCGACAACATCTCGATCGAGCTGCTGCAGGCCGGGCCCGCGCTGGCGCCGGCCGAGCCTTGGGCTTCGATGCCCAACGTCGGGGTGTGGTAGGCCTGCGACCGCAAGCGTTCGAGTCGTCGGAGCGAGGCATGGCCCAAATTCCGCAGGGCAAGATTCCGCAGGTGGGCGAGCCCGCGCCGTTCTTCGCCGCCGCCACCGACGGCGTCGAGCGCTACAGCCTGGATGTGGTGGCCGGCCGCTGGATCGTCTTGATGTTCTTCGGCACGGCGGGGCGGCAGGAGAGCGCCGAGGGCCTGGCCCGCGCGCTCGAGCGCCGCGAGCTGTTCGATGGCCCGAACGCCGCTTTCTTCGGCGTCAGCATCGACCCGGCGGATAGGGCTGAGCGGGGCCTCGCCAACTCCGACCCCGGCGTGCGCTTCTTCTGGGACTTCGACCTGGCCGTGACCCGGCTCTGGGGCGTCGCCGACGAGGCCAATCTGCACCCCTCGCTGTTCCTCATCGACCCGGCCTTCCGCATCGCCATGAGCGCGCCGATCGAGGCGGTGGACGCGGTGCTGGACCGCTTGGCGCAGGAGTTGGCCGACGCGCCCGCCACGACCGCGGACCAGTATGCCCCGGTCCTGACGCTGCCGCGCATCTTCGAGCCGGAGCTCTGCGAGGCGCTGATCGCCTTCTACCGGGCCGGCGGCGCGACCCAGTCGGGCTTCACCCGCGATGTGGGCGGCGAGACCGTGCAACAGCTCGACACCTTCATCAAACGCCGCCACGACGTCTTTATCGAAGACGAGGCGATGATCGAGGCTCTGGCCACGCGGCTGCGCGCCCGGCTGTTCCCGATGGTGAAGCGGGCGCTGGGATGGCAGGCGCAGCACATCGAACGCTACCTGGTCAGCCGCTACGGCGCCGAGGACCAGGGCTTCTTTTCGCGCCACCGCGACGACGTCACCGCCGGCACCGCGCACCGCAAGTTCGCCGTCAGCCTGAACCTCAACGACGGCTACGAAGGCGGCGACCTGATCTTCCCCGAATTCGGCCCGCGGACCTATCGGCCGCCGCTCGGCGGGGCGACGGTGTTCTGCTGCAGCCTGCTGCACGAGGCGACGCCGGTGACCCGCGGCGAGCGTTTCGTCTTCGTGCCGTTCCTCTATGACGAGGAGGGCGCCGCCATCCGGGCCCAGAACCTCGGCAAGCTCTCCGCCGACCTGCGCGGCGAGGGCTAAGCGCGGCGGCTCAGGCGGCCTTGCGCCAGGCGCCGGGCGCGGCGCCGAAGGTCCGCCGGAAGGTCGCGTTGAAGTGGCTGATGTCGTTGAAGCCGACATCCAGCGCGATGGCGGTGATCGGCTCGGCTGTGTCCAGCAGGCGGTTGGCGGCGGCGCGCAGGCGGGCGCCGATCAGATACTGGTGCGGGCTGTCGCCGACGACGGCGCGGAACACGCGGACGAAGTGATAGCGGGAAAGGCCCGCCGCGGCGGCCAGTTCGTCCAGCGACAGGGGCTCGTCGAAGGCGCTGTCCAGCAGGCGGGCGACCGCGAGGACCCGGGCGCGTTCCGGCGGCGTCACCGGCAGAGGCGCGGCGCCGCGGGCGACGCGCAGCGCCATGCCGACCAGCTCCAGCACCTCGTCTTCGCGGAGCGCGCCGGCGGCGGCGCGGCGCAGCGCGCCATAGAGCGGAGCCGCCCGCCGTGACGGCGGCAGGACCGCGAGCCCAAAGGTCGGGGCGTCATAGCCGCAGTCGCTGGCCACCTCGGCCATCAGCGCGGCGCTCAGCGCCACGACCGCGCGCCGGTTGCCGGCCCCGTCCAGGTGGCGGCACTGGAAGGCCTCGCCCGCATTGCCGAAGACGATGGCCCCCGGACCGCCGGCCCCGGCGCCGGTCTGCGAGCGGTAGTCGAAGACGCCCGAAATCACCGCCCCGATGGCTGGGCTCGCGTAGCGCATCTCCATCGGCGGCGCATCGGGCTCGGCACGGCAGCAGGCCTCGCCCAGGCCATAGAAGTCGGTGCTGACCGCCAGGGGCGGACCGCAGGTCTGCACCTTGAACTCGGTCTTTGGCGTGGCGGCGACGCGCATCCGCCCTGAGAGATCACGGCCTTCCGGGGCGCGCAAGAAACCCCAGGCCCGACGCGCGACCAACGGAAGGGATGCGGCGACGGTTGGATGCGGCGGCCCTATCCGGCGCGGCTCGCCAGCTCCCGCTTCACTCTGTCGATCGCCGAGCGCCAGTCGCCGGGGGCCGGTTGCCGCGCCAGCCGCACGCTCGGATACCAAGGGCTGTCCGCCCGCCCGCGCAGCCACCGCCAGTCGGGATTGCGGTAGGGCAGCAGGATCCAGGTCGGCTTGCCGAGCGAGCCGGCCAGGTGGGCGACCGCGGTGTCGACGCTGACCACGGCGTCCAGGCCCGCGACGATCTCGGCGGTCGCCTGGAAATCGGCGGCGCCGGTGTCCTGCGGATCCAGGCTGACCGCGCCGGGCAGCGCCATCAGCTCCGCGGCGGCCTCGTCGCTCAGCGAGCGGTTGGCGTCGTTGAAGTGGTTGGGATCGCCCTTGGCGACGACGCCGAGACCCGAGCCTTGGCGCGGCGACGACGTCAGCGCCGAGGGCGGGATCGTCTCCAGCGTGGTCCCAAAGATCAGCGGCAGCGAGCCGATCAGACACCAGGCGTCCTGCGCCGGCAGCGCCATGCCGTTTTGCAGCGCCTCGACCCGGTCGGCCAGCGGGCTGAGCAGCCGCACGAGCGGCGCCTTGCAGACCAGGGTCACGCAAATCCCCCGCGCCCGCAGCAGCGGCAGGTAGCGGGAAAACTGGATCACGTCGCCGAACCCCTGCTCCGGCCAGACCAGCAGCGAGCCGACCGCCTCGCCGCGCCATTCCGGAAACGGCAGGGGCGGGACGGGCACCCGGCCGCGGGTGATCCCGCGCCGCGCCTCGAACAGCGGCCAGCCTTCAGCGAAGTCGCCGTCTGCGAGCCGCGAGCAGCCCAGGCGGAAGCGCCAGTCGTTATCCGTCGGCCGCACCGAGAGCGCGTCGCGCATCACGCCTTCAGCCTCGCCCCAGCGGTGCTGGTCGCGGTAGAGGCCGACCAGATTGTTGCGGGCGTCCATGGCCTCGTCGCCGGCCGCCTCGACGATAGCGCGGTAGCGGGCCTCGGCGGCGGCCAGGTCGCCGCGCATGTGCAGCGTGTAGGCGATGTCGATGGGCCGCGGCGGCGACGTCATGGCGGCTAGGCCAACAGCCGCGCGAGATCGGCGCGCAGTCCGCTGAGGTTGGCGGCGACCTTGGCCTTGTAGCCGATCACCGCGGTGCGATCGACGCGCCACATATGGTCCGACGACCAGGCCATGCCGAAGACGTCCAGCAGCATGGAGCGGAACTTGCCCGAGCTATGACCGCCGGCCCAGGCGTCCTTGGCCCACTGTTCCTCATAGCCCACCGTGTCCGCCGAGGTGAGCGCGCAGAGCAGGGGATGCAGCCTCGCCGACATCACCGAGCGGTGGCGCTGGATTTCGGCGATGGTGCGGTCGAGCGGCCCGCCCAGGTCGAAGTCCGCGTCGACGATCAGCAGTTCGTCGTCGCTCGGCCGGCTCATGGGAAAGGCGTCGATCAGCCAGTCGCCGAGGTGGCGGACGTTGCCGCGCCCCTGGCCGTAGATCAGCGCGTCCTCCTCATAGCGGGCGTACCAGGTGTGCAGGCGCTCGATGACGCCGCCGAGGCGCTCGCGGTCCAGGGTCTCGCGGTACTGGGTCCCGAAGACGCCGATGCTGACCGGGGCGCGTTCGATGAGCGCCGCCAGTTCGTCGGTGAGCAGCGGCGCGTAGAGGCTGTTGCCGAGGCCCAGGATCAGCAGGTCCGGCGCGCCTTCGGTCGGTGCGTCGAACGGCTTGTGCTGCAGGTGGCGCACCACGGCGTGGGCCGGCAGCACCTGGCTCAGCAGATGCACGCCCAGCCGGTCTCCGAAATTGCTGACGTTGCTTTGCGAGACGACCCAGACGGTCTTCTCCGCGGCCTGCGGCGGCGCCGTCGGGTCGAGCCGCATCAGCACCTGGCCGTTCTCGATGCCGCGCGCCGCGGCCCGGTTGAAGCCGGCGGCCTTCAGCAGCGCCCCCAGCTCGGCGCGGGTGTAGTCGTTCATCCAGCCCAGCGCGCGGCGATCGGCGGGGCCTTCGCCGGCCAGGCTGTAGCTGAGGACGACCGGCTTTCCGAGCGCGCGCAGTTTCCGCAGGAAGGCCGGGACGTCGGCCAGGTATTCCAGCACGCCCAGCGCCACGGCGATGTCGCACGGGGCGTCGGGGAATTCGCCGGCGTTGAAATCGCAGATCAGGGTCCGCTCGTCGCGGGCGGCGAGATCGCAGGGCTGGTAGGCGCAGTCCGACGGCAGGAACCGCTCCAGCGCCATCGCCCCGCAGCCAAGGTCGAGCACCCGCGCGCCGCGCGGGATGAAGTCGGCGGCGATCTTCGCGCGCCCGTCCCAGGCCGCCATCAGGGCGTCCGGATTGCCCCATCGCTCAAGGTCTGTCTCGGCTCGCTCCGCCAGCGCCCTGCGCCGTTCGGCGTCTGTCTCATCCGTCATGGGCGTTGCTTATAGGCGCCCCGTCGGCCCGCCAAGCGGGAGCCCCATTGCCAGCTCCGACGGAAATGAGCCATCACTGCTCATAAAGGGGAGGAGCTTCGACATGAAACTCAGGATGTTTGCGGTCGCCGCCATGGCCGCGCTGGCGCTGGGCGCCGCCGCGCCGGGCTACGCCGCGCCGAAGGGCGTCGCCGATCCGAACGTCTCTTCACTCGTCAAGGGTGATCCGGTCGCGCTCGGCTTCGATCCGGCCAAGCTCAAGGTCGCCGAGGATGGGCTGAAGGCGGACGTGGCGGCGGGCAAGCTAGCCGGCGCCTATCTGCTGATCGGCCGCCACGGCAAGGTCGCCTTCCAGGAAGGCTTCGGCGTCCAGGGCCCCGGCCAGACGGCGGTCCCTAACGACAAGACCATCTTCCGCGTCTTCTCCATGACCAAGCCGATCGTCACCGTGACGGCCATGACGCTGGTGGAGGAGGGCAAGCTCGACCTCGACGCGCCGGTCTCGAAATACCTGCCCGAGTACGCCAACCTGGTGGTCTGGCAGAACGACGGCACGACCAAGCCGACCACCCGGCCGATGCTGGTCCGCAACCTGATGAGCCACACGTCCGGCCTGATCTACGGCTTCATCCAGCCGACCAGCCCGCTCGCCAAGGCCTGGGACGCCGGCGGTGAGAACCGTGACGACGTCAAGCTGCGCGACTACGCCAGGATCGTCGCCAAGCTGCCGCTGCGCACGGAGCCCGGCACAGCCTGGTACTACGGCCGCTCCATCGACATCCTGGGCGCGGTGGTCGAGGTCGCCAGCGGCAAGACCCTGGACGTGGCGGTCAAGGAACGCGTCACCGGCCCGCTCGGCATGACCGACACCGGCTTCTGGCAGCCGGCCTCGCAAAAGGCCCGCTTCGCCGAACCCCTGGCCGCGAGCAACCTGCCGGGCATCGGCAACCCCTACTACGACTACGCCAAGAAGCCGGTGCTGTTCTCCGGCGGCGGCGGCATCTCGTCCACCGCCGAGGATTACCTGCGCTTCGCCCTGATGCTGCAGAACAACGGCGAGTACAAAGGCGTGCGCATCCTGAAGCCCGAGAGCGTCGCCAAGATGCGCGAGGACCAGACCACGCCCGCCATCCGGCAGGCCGGCCTGTTCTTTCCCGGCCCCGGCATGGGCTTCGGCCTGGGCGGTTCGGTGGTCATCGACGACAAGGTCGCCCGGCCGGGGAACGGCACCTACAGCTGGTGGGGCATCGCCGGCACCGAGTTCTGGGTCGACCCGAAGAACGACCTCTTCATGGTCTTCATGATCCAAAACCGCGAGCGCGCCATGGAATACCAGCGCAAGAACCGCGCCTGGATCTACGACGCCCTGGTCAAGCCCTAGGCCGATGCGCGGGCGGCTGATCGCGGCGGCGGGCGTGGCGGCGGCGCTGGCGGCGTCCGTCGCCCTGGCCGCCCAATCACCGCCGAGCCAGGCGCCCGCCCAGCCGCAAGCTCCGCCGCCGCTCGACCCGGTGGCGATACTGAAGGACGCCTGCGCCATGTGCCACGGCGTCGACTTCATCGCCGAGCACCGCAAGGACCGCGACGATTGGGACTTCACCGTTCGCCGGATGATCGACAAGGGCGCCGACCTCAATCCCGATGAGGCGGCCGCGCTGATCGACTACCTGGCCAAGACCTACCCCAAGCCGGCGGCCGCGTCGGCTGGCGGCGCGCATGGCGTTCAGTAGGTCACCGCGGCGCGAACGCCGACATAGCGAAAGCTGTCCCGCGCCGGCTTCCAATTGATCGCATCGGTGGGCGGTATGGCGGTCTGGTTGATATTCCACTGGGTGTCGCGGCCGCGGGTGAGCGCGTAGCGCTGGTCGAACAGGTTGTCGACGAAGGCGGTCAGCTTCCAGCGGTCGTTGCGGACGCCGGCCGAGACGTTGGCGACGCCATAGGCGTTCTGGATGGAGTCAGGATCCTGCAGCAGGTTGAAGATCACCTTCGACTGCCAACGGTAGCCGGCTGTCGCAAACCCCACGTACCCGCCGCCCGCCCAGGCCAACGGCGCCTCATATTGGGCGTTGAGGTTGATGTTCCACTTCGGCGCGTTGGACAGCGGCTTGCCGGAAAGGTCCTGCACGGCGTTGATGCAGCCCTGGGCCGCGGTCTGCGCCGGGAAGCAGCCGGCATTGGGGAAACTGTTCATGACCGCGTCTGTGTAGGCGGCCGATCCCGTGACGCTCAGTCGTTCGTTCAGCCGCGCGGCCAGCTCGGTCTCGACCCCCTTGGAGGTCACCTTGCCGATGCTGTTGAGGACGTTCTGATTGGTGATCTGATCCCGGCTCTGCGCCTGGAAGCCATGGAAGATCATGTCGAAGGCGGTGGCGTTCCAGGTCAGCCTGCGGTCGAAGAAGGTGCTCTTGAAGCCCATCTCGAAGCTGTCGACCGTCTCCGGCGGGATCGGCTGCCTGGCGGCGACGGCGTCGGCGGTCGGCACGCCCTTGAGCGGTCCCGCCGCCAAGAGGGCGCGGATCGTGAGCGTGCTGCTGAGGTCGTAGGCCATCCCCTTCTCGCCGCGCGAATAGGTCGCGAACGTCATCAGGGCCGGTGTGACGTAGTACTGGCCGCCCACGCGCCCGGTGACGGAGGTGTTGCTGTTGCAGGTCTGGATCGGCAGCGTCGGGCTGGCCGTGGAGCACCTTGGATCGCCGTAGGTGACCTTGTCTGCGTAGTCGACGAAGCTGTAGCGGATGTCCTCCCGGTTGATCCGAAGGCCGGCCAGGAGGTTGAGCTCATCGGTCAGGCGGTACGAACCCTGGCCGAAGACCGCGTAGTTGGTGGCCTCGGCCCGGGACAGGTAGGCCGAATAGGCGGTGCTGTTGGTCGTCGGCAGTGAGGCCAGGCCGTTGAAGGTCCCGAGATCGTTCGAGCCGCGCACGAAGAACCGCGCCGATCCCGTCCGGCTGTAGAACAGGCCGCCGACGTAGCGCAGCGGGCCGGAGTCCGCGGAGGTGAGGCGGAGCTCCTGGGTCACGGAATTGATCTTGAAGTCGCCGCCGTTCGCGGACCCGCCCTTGGGCGCCGTCGGCGCGAACTGCGAGAAGTCGATGTCGGTCGAGTCGGTGTCCTGCCGGTCGTACAGGTAGTAGTGATCGTAGGACGAGATCGACGTCAGGGTGAGGCCGCCGAGCTCACGCACGATCCGCAGGCCTGAGCCATAGTCCAGCGCGTTGCCCCGCGCGTCCACGTCGTAGCGGGCGTTCTGATTGTCCGGTCCGGGGGTGATCCCGGCCAGGACCACCGGCTGGGGGACGTTGTTCCTGCCGACCGTGACGCCCGGACTGACGAACAACTCCGCGCCGGTGCAGCAGGAGGCGACCGTGCGGGTGATGTAGGGCGAGAGCGTCACCGTCCAGTCGGCGTCAGGCGTCCATACCAGCTTTCCGCGCAGCGTGGTGTCCGACTGGCCGTTCAGCCAATGGCCGTCCGTCAGGTTGAAGACGTTGCCCCGGTAGTCGCTGTAGTTGGCGGCGAGGCGAAATTTCAGGACCTCGTTGAGGGGCCCCGAGATGGTCGCCTGATAGCGCTGCTCGTGGTCGTCGGTGAACATCGCTTCGCCGTGGGCGGTGAAGTGGTCGGTGGCCGGCTGGGTGGTGATGCTGATCACCCCGGCCGAGGCGGCCTTGCCGAACAGGGTGTTCTGCGGCCCGCGCAGGACCTCGACCTGCTGGACGTCCACCAAGGCTGAGAAGGCCGCCGCCTGGAAGGCCTGGGGCACATCGTCGACCACCACCGCCACGCTGGACTCGGTGGCGATCGAGAAGGCGTAGGTGCCGATGCCGCGGATGTTGATCGAGTTGTTCCCAGGCTGGCTGGTCTTGGTGATGGTCACCGACGGCGCGATCTTCACCAGGTCGTCGAAGTCGCGGACGTTGCTCCGCTCCATGGCTGCGGGGGTGGCCACCAGCACCGAGCCCGGCACGTCCTGCACGTTCTCTGTCCGCTTCTCCCCAGTGACCAGGACCTCGTCGATCACCGCATGTGGGTCGGCGGCCGGCTCGGGGGCGGCTGTGGGGTGCGACCGCTGGGTGATCTTCTCCGCCACCGGCGAGGGGCCGGCGTCGGTCGCCTCGGTCACCAGGATCACGTTGGCGGAGGTGCGGCGGAAGGTCAGGTTGGAGTGGGACAGCAGGATCTTGAGCGCGTCGTCCTGCGACATCCGCCCCCGGAGGGCGGGGCTGCGGCGGCCGCTGACCAGGGCCTGGGAGAAGAGGATCTGGGTGTTCGACCGCTCGCCGAAGGCGCGCAGGGCGCCGCCGAGATCCCGCGCGGGAATGTCGAACTGGTAGGCCACCGGTTGCGCCTCGGCGGGCGTCGCCGTGAGGGCGCAGGGGGCGATGACGGCCAGGGCGGCCACGGCAAGCAGCACGCCGCCGCCCGGCCCACTCGCGGACCTCATCACTTCCTCCCCCGGCGTTCGCCGTGTCGTTACGCCCGTCTCGCCCAAGAGCGGCGGGCTGTTGGTTTCGACGCGAGCCGCGGCGGCTTCCTCAAGTCGAACTCTACAGTCGTCGGACGTTTTCACGCAGGCGAATAGTGATCACGCTGTCGCTGCGCTGCACGGTCACGGGGAAATAGGATTGAACGGCGTCCACGAAGGCGTCGGTGTCGCCGGCCCGGAAGACGCCCGAGACGCGCAAGGCGCCGGCGGGGCCCTCGACCACCAGCTCGGGCGCGCCGTAGTTGTTCATCCGCGCCGCCGCGCCGGCCAAGGGTTCGTCGTCGAAGACCAGCTTGCCTTCGCGCCAGGCCAAGGCGTCCTCCGCGTCGATCTCGCGCAGCCTGGCGTCACCCGTGTCGGGCACGGTCAGTTGCTGGTGCGACGACATCTCGACGGGAATGGCGCCGCGCCCTGTCACGGCCACCCGGCCCTCGAGCAGGGTTACCACCACGGCATGCGGCTGCTGTTCGACTGAGAACACCGTGCCGAGCGCCGTCACCGTGCGGGCTCCGGCGCGCACCTTCATCGGCCGGGCGAGGTCCTTGGCGACCTCGAAATTCGCCCGGCCGGCCAGGAGTTCGACGCTGCGGAGGTCGCGGGTGAAGGTGACCTTGACCGTCGTCCGCGCGTCCAACGACAGGCGCGAGCCGTCCGACAGGACGATCGTGCGCTGCTCGCCGTGACCGGTCCGGAAGAAGGTCGGCGCCGGCGAACGCACGCGCAGCCACCCGACGGCGGCGATCGGCGCGGCGATCAGGCCGACGAGCCCGGCGGCCAGGGCGCGCCGGTTCGGCGAACCCGCCCAGCGCCGCCGGCCCGTGCGCCGCGCGCGGTCCAGGGCGTCGCGCCGGCGCGTCAGCAATTCCGGAGCGGCGGCATGTTGACCCAGCAGGTCCCAGCTCGCCTGGGCGTCGCTGAACGCCTGGGCGTGCGCCGGGTCCTCATCGCGCCACGCCTCGAATGCCGCGCGCAGGCCGGGATCCGCCTCGCCTTCGGCCAGCCGCAGCACCCAGGCTGCGGCCTCCTCATAGACGTCGTTGAACGGTTCTGGTCTGACCACGGTCCCGCGCTCTTAAGGAGGCCCCGCACGCATCGCGACGTGCGCAAGGGCCTTCATGATGTACTTTTCGATGGAGCTGACCGACACCCCGTACAGGGCTGCGAGTTCAGCGTGTTTCATGCCTTCCAGCCGATGGAGGATGAAAACGTCCCGGGTTCGCTCGTCGAGCTCATCCAGGGCGCGCAGCACCGTTTCCAGGGACTGCCTGCTATCCAAGACGCGCTCGGGCGAGATGTCCTCAAGGGCCGGCTGGTGCTGCGTGAGCTCGGCGAGATGGCTCGTGGAGGTCTTGCCGCGGCGCGAGCGGTCGCGCAGCAGGTTGATGGCCGTGCGGAAGACGAAGGCTTCGGGGTTGTCGATGGTCTCGACATCGAGCCGGCGCACCAGGCGTAGGAACACCTCCTGGGTGAGGTCTTCGGCCTCGTCGCGCGATCCGACCCGCCGCTGGAAGTAGGCGATCAGCGGCTGGCGATAGTGCGCCGACAAGCGCTCCAGGAACGCTTCCCGGTCCGCCGTCGCCGTTGCCCGCCCACTCATTCGCCGTTCCCGCCCCTGGCCAGCATGGTCCCCGCGGACCGGTGCGACAAGCGGCCCGCTCCTGATGTTCCGACGCGCCAGCCGCGGTTTTCCTCACAAGGCCGGCGCCGGTCCGCAGGAGGCGCGGACGATGAGACGCGGAGTTTCGGCGTCCGGCGGAGGCGACCAGGCCGGGGTTCGCCCGGCTGCGGAGCTCAGCTTCCAACCCGGCAGCCGGCCGAGCTGACGCGTCGGCATCCGCACACTGGTCAGCGGCGGCCAGAGGCTGCGCGCGATATCCAGATCGTCGAAGCCCACCACGTTCCCACACCCTGCAGGACGCCGCCCGTTGAGGAATTCTGTCCGTCGCGCGTCGAAAGGTTAGGCGGCAGACCGAAGATCAGAATGACACCGGTGTCATCGGGTCGGGCGTCGAGCCAGCAAAACGGTCCTGAGTGACCGAAAAAAGGGGGAAGTGTCCATGAGCCTTAAAACACAACTGTGGTTGTCCGTCGCCGTAGGGACCATTTCGATGGGCCTTGGCGGGGCGGCGATGGCCCAGTCCGCCGCGCCGTCGGGATCCTCGAGCGCCACGGTCGAAGAGGTGATCGTCACCTCCGACAAGCGGCCAGAGAACGTCCAGACGGTGCCGCAATCGGTCTTCGTCGCCACCAAGTTGGTGCTTGACCGGGCCAACGTCCGGGACTTCGACGACATCACCTCGGTGGCCCCGGACCTGACGATCACCAAGACCACCCAGCCGTTCAACAACAGCATCAATATCCGCGGGGTCGGCACCTACGCCTTCTCGATCGCCACCGAGGCCAGCACCGCCGTCGTGGTCGACGACGTGCCGCAGGCCTTCCAGGCCCAGGCGTTCAATGCGCTGACCGACGCCAGCCAGGTGGAAGTGCTGCGGGGGCCGCAGAACACCCTGTTCGGACGGTCGGCCTCGGCCGGGGTGATCAGCATCACCACCCAGGCGCCGACCACTACGCTGCAGGAGGGCCTGCGGCTGATGGGGACCGACGACCACGAGCGGCGCGTCAACGCCTTCATCTCGGGCCCGCTCACCGACACCTTCAAGTTCCGCCTGGCGCTGGGCGCGGACGACTATAAGGGGAGCCTCTACAACGTATTCACCCAGCGGCAGATCGACGGCCACAACGACGTCAACGCCAGGGCCAAGTTCGTCTGGGACGTCGCCCCGACCTGGACCGTGTCGCTGCTGCCCTACTGGTCCAACACCCACGCGAACTGCTGCACCATGACCCCGTACTTCCTGAGCCCGGTCGACGGGGGCCTGACCTACGGCAAGTTCAACGCCGCCAAGTTCGCCGCGCCCCAGGCGCTGATCCTCAACGGCATCGTTCCGGGGCCGGACAACCGGCAGGTTTCTGAGGACGTCAATCCGGAGGGCAACGCGGTCGACTACGGCTCGGGGTTCAAGATCGAGCACAGCCTAGGCGGCTTCGACCTGCTGTCGGTGACTTCCTACGATCGCTACGACCTGCATGACGACCAGGACACCGACCTGACCGCCTACAACTGGGGTCCCGGCGGTCCTAATCCGGTGCCCGGTGCAGTCGTCGGCGGCTCGGCCAATGGCGGGGTCTTCAAGATCAGCTCGGTCACCCAGGAGCTGCGGGTGACGTCGCCGAGCATGGGGCGGTTCCGTTATGTGGGCGGCTTCTTCTTCAGCCAGACGAAGGGCGAGGCGACCTTCGTCCGCGGATCCAACACCCTGACCCAGGACGGAAACCTTCTCACCGTGCCGCCCACGACGTCGGCCTACGCCGCCTACATCTCCCACTCAACGGACACCAACTACGCGCTCTACGGGCAGTCGACTTTCGACGTGACCGACCAGCTCAGCCTGGTGACCGGGCTGCGGCTCAACCGGGACAAGCTGCACTACAATTTCACCGACGAGTTCAACAACGTCACCTTCGGCGCCCCGCAGTGCTCGACCAAGACGCCCAGCGGCCTCGTGGCCCCGACCTGCAGCACCTATGACTCTGTGACCGGCAAGGTCGCGCTGCAGTATCGGGTCACGCCGACGATCATGGTGTTCGGCGGCTACGACCGCGGCAACAAGGGGCCGGCGTTCGACCTGACCAGCACGCTGACCACCCGCACCCCGCTCGCCGCGGGCGTGCCCCTGGCCGGCTTCCCGACCGCCGACGCGATCGCCTCGCGGCAACCCGTGCCGCCGGAGACCGTCGACGCCTACCAGCTCGGGTTCAAGAGCTCGTTCTTCGACCGCCGGGTGATCGTGAACGTCACCGCCTTCGACGCGATCTATCACAACTTCCAGGCCCAGAGCCGCGACGACATCACCCAGCAGAACGAGCTGAACAGCATCGGCCAGGTGACCACCAAGGGGGTGGAGTTCGAAATCTTCACCCAACTGACCCACGACCTCACCTTCAATCTGGCCGGGGCCTACGACAAGGCGACCATCGACAGCTTCCCCGCCGCGGCCTGTTTCTCCGGCCAGACGGCGGCCCTGGGCTGCGTGAACAGCCAGCAGGACCTGTCCGGCACGACCCTGTTCAACGCGCCCAAGTTCAGCATCAGCGGCAACGCCGAGTACGACCATCCGGTGGCGGACAACCTGACGGGGTTCATCACCCTGACATTCAAGGCGCAGTCGTCCGTCTACTACAGCCTGCTGCACGACCCGGACTCCAAGCAAAGCGCCTACGGCCTGGTGAACCTCGGCGCCGGGGTGAAGTCGGGGCCCTGGAAGGCGCGGATCTTCGTCAACAACCTGCTCGACCAGAGCTATGCGACCTTCCTGGGCCGCGCCGGCAACTGGAACATCAATCCCTATGGCGCGACCAAGGGCGCCCCGATCAGCGACGCGATCAACTGGACCCCGGGGCGCGACAGCAAGCGCTATTTCGGCGTCGAGCTGAACTACAACTACTGACCGGACCGGCGGACCGAGCCGAGAGCGTGACAGCATGAACTCAGGCCAGGCTCACGGTTGCGGGACGGCGGTCATCGCATTCCTGATGGGTCTGGCGGCCGCGGGCCACGCCGCGGCCGCCGACTGTCCGGCCGCCCCGCCGGCGGTCCGCGATATCAAGGCGATGGGTTACTATTCCGACGCCGCGAAGTCGGTGATCGATCCCGCGAAGTTCAAGGCGAACCGGGCGCTGACCGCGCCGCTCGACGACTACGCCAAGCGCCTTGCCGCCCTGTCCGACGCCTACCTGGCCCCGGGCGACGCCGCGGCCGGCGCCTGCGCGCTGGCCTGGTTGGACGGCTGGGCGCAGGGCGCAGCCCTGCTCGGCCGGATGGAGCGGGTGAACAACGACCAGCCCGACTACCTGCGCCAGTGGACCCACGCCGGCGCGGCGATCGCCTATCTGAAAGTCCGGCCCGCCGCGTCCGCCGCCCAGCGCGCGCGGATCGAAGCTTGGCTCAAGGCCGTGGCCGCCAGCAGCCTCGCCTACTGGGACGATCCCCGGAAGTCCCGCAACAACCACTACAGCTGGACCGGCGTCGGGGTGATGGCGACCGCGTTGGCCAGCGGAGACGCCGCACTCCTCGATCGGGCGCGGGCGATCTATCGGCATGGCGTCGACGAGATCCAGGACGACGGCGCCTTGCCCCTGGAGATGGCCCGCGGCGCGCGGGCGTTCCACTATCACAACTACGCCCTCGACCCCCTGGTGCTGATGGCCGAGATGGCGCGCCGGCGCGGGGAGGACTGGTACGGCTACCGTGAGGGGCAGATCGACCGGCTCGCCGCCCGCGTGGCGGACGGCTATGCCGATCCAAGCTGGTTCGCGGCCCACGCCCGGACGCCCCAGGCGCCCGAGGACTCCAAGCCCACCGGCGAGACCGGCTGGGTGGAGTTCTACCGCCTGCGCGCACCTCATCCCGAACGGTTCGCGGCCCTGCACGCCGCGGGCCCCTTCGACGATCCGCGCGCCGGCGGCGACCTGACCCTGATGGCGGACCGTGGCCTGTTCGATGCGAAATAGGTCCGCCCGGCTCTTGGCTGTGGCGCTCGCCGCAGCCGTCGCCGCCCGTGCCACAGCCGCCGAGGCGCCGGCCGGACGCCCGCCCGCCTACGCGGCGGTCGCGCCCATGGACGAGACGGTCACCCGGGTCATCCTGCCGCGGCTCGAAGCCCAGCTGCAGGCCCTGGCCGCCCGGAAGGGCAATATGACGCTCGACGGGGTGCGGGTGTTCGACGGTGGGGACAAGTTCCTTCCTGGGAAGATCGCCGTGGGCATGGCCTATGTGCTGCTGGCCACGCCGCGCTCCGACCCTCGGTTCGCCGCCGACCTTGCGGACTTCCGGACCCTGGCCGATCTGACCGTCGACCAGCCCAACGAGACCTGGGGCGTCTACTACTACGTCGAGGCCCTCTGGCTGCTGAAGAAGGCCGGTCTGCTGGACCAGGCGGTCTCGCCAGAGACCCTCGCCAAGCTCAGGATCAAGCTCGACTGGCGGACCTTCGTGCGCCCCGACCTGACCCTGATCGACCTGCCCAACAATTACTATGGGGTCGCCTTCAGCGTGGCGCGGTTGCGCAACCTGCTCGGCTGGGAGGACGGGCGCGGCGGCGACCAGCTGCTGGCCAGGATGCTCGACCACTATCGGAAATACTCGGGGCGCTTCGGCTTTGCCGACGAGACGGACGGGGAGGGCCGGTTCGACCGCTATAGCGTCCTGTTGATCGGCGAGATCGCCCAGCGCTTCATCGAGACCGACACCCCGCCGCCGCCAGAGTTGAAACTCTGGCTGCGCAAGTCCGTCGACCTGATGCTGCCGCGGTTCAACCTGCGCGGCGAAGGCTTCGAATACGGCCGCAGCCTCGGGCCCTATGGCGAGACCTGCTTCCTGGAGGTGATGACCGCAGCCGCCAAATACGGGGTGCTGACCCCTCGCGAGCAGACGATGGCCTACGCCTTCTCGTCGCGCATCGCCGCCCGCTACGCCGACTTCTGGTGGGATCCGCAGATGGGGTCGGTCAACCTCTGGCGGCATGGCCGGCGGGCGGACGGCTACCGCGGCCTCAACCGGAACCTCGGCGAGAACCTCAGCCTTGGCCGCCAGTTCATCTACACCGACGCCCTGTGGAATAGCCTGGGCTTCAAGGCCAAGGCGCCGGACCCAGGCTACGCCGCCTGGCTTCGCACCCTGCCCAAGCGGACCGTCACCTGGTTCGCGAGAGGTCGCTACGACCGGGCCCTGGTCACCCTGCGCGACGGCGACCGGGTGATCGGCCTGCCGCTGATCAACGGCGGCGCCGGCGAGCACATGACCAACCCTTACTTCCCGGCGCCCTTCTCGCCGGGCCTGCTGTCCGGCGTCGCCGACAGCCCCGCGCCAAACCTCGTTCCGCGCCTGACCCTGGCCGACGGTTCATCCGTCGCGCCGCTCGCCTTCTTCCGGCGCGTCGAGGTCAAGGGGCGGGGCGGCGCCACCCGGGTGACCTGGCGCCAGACGGAGCTCGACCGGCTCGGTCAGTCAGGGCCGGTCGCCGACGGCCGCCTCACGGTCAGGACGACCTACGCCTTTGCGCCAGGCCGCATCGTCCGGACCGATGTCTTCAGTCCCGCCTCGGGTGCGGTCGATCTGCAGGCCATCGATCTGGAGTTCGGGTCCTATTCCAGCGGCGCGGCCGTCACGGGCGGCTTGGCCAGTTTCGCCCGGGGCGATGTCACCAGCTTCAAGGTCGAGGGCCTGGACGGCTGCGTCAGCGCTCCGTTCGCCGCCCCGCAGGACGGCGACACCCCCGTCGGCCCGTTCGCCAGCCGCATCGTCTGCGCCTCCGGACCCAGGCGCCTGACCGGCCCCTTCCTGATCCGCTGGACCCTGACCTACCGCTGACCGGCGCCGGTCGCGCGCGCACGGAAGACAAAGGCTTAATTGGTCAGTCCAGTGTGGACAAACCAATTATTAGGCCGTAGCAGAGAAGACGACGCGGGTCAGGGGTGGCAACCTGGGTTTGGAGGGGTTGTCCGGCCTCCATAGGCGGACGAGCTTCAGGGCCGAACGGAAGAGATCTTACGCGACATGCAGATCGCAGACGTCAGGGTCATCACCTCCTGCCCGGGCAGGAATTTCGTCACGCTGAAGATCGTCACGGATGAAGGCGTCTATGGGATCGGCGACGCCACCCTCAACGGGCGGGAACGGGCGGTCGCGGCCTACCTGGAAGAACATGTCGCCCCTCTGCTGATCGGCCGCGATGCGCGGCGGATCGAGGATGCGTGGCAACTGCTCTATCGCGGCGCCTACTGGCGGCGAGGGCCCGTCACCATGCGGGCCATCGCCGCCGTGGACGTGGCGCTCTGGGACATCAAGGCCAAGGCGGCGGGGATGCCGCTCTACGATCTGCTGGGCGGCAAGAGCCGCGAAGGCGTGCTGGTCTACGGTCACGCCAACGGCGCCGACATCGAAGAAACCTGCGATGAGGTCGAGCGCTACATCGGGCTGGGCTACAAGGCCGTGCGCGCCCAAAGCGGCGTGCCGGGCCTCGACAAGCCCTACGGCGTCGGCCGCGGCCAGATGTTCTATGAGCCGGCCGATGCGGCGCTTCCCACAGAGACCATCTGGTCGACGTCGAAATACCTGGATCACACGCCAAAGCTCTTCGAGGCGCTGCGGGACCGGGTCGGCTTCGGCGTGGAACTCCTGCACGACGCCCACCACCGGCTCACGCCGTTGGAGGCCGCGCGCCTCGGCAAGTCGCTGGAACCCTACCGGCTGTTCTGGCTGGAGGACGTGACGCCGGCGGAGAACCAGGAGGCCTTCCGCCTGGTGCGCCAGCACACGGTGACGCCGTTGGCGGTCGGCGAGATTTTCAACACCCTGTGGGACTGCAAGGACCTGATCCAGGAGCAGCTGATCGACTTCATCCGCACCACCGTGGTGGGGGCAGGCGGGATCACCCACCTGCGCCGGATCGCCGACTTCGCCGCCGTCTGGCAAGTGCGCACCGGCTGCCATGGCGCCACCGACCTGTCGCCCGTGACCATGGGCGCGGCCCTGCATTTCGACACCTGGGTCCCGAACTTCGGCATCCAGGAATACATGCGCCACACGGCGGAGACAGACGCCGTCTTCCCGCACGCCTATCGCTTCGAAGCGGGTCTGCTGTTCCCCGGCGATACGCCCGGGCACGGCGTCGACATCGACGAGACGCTGGCCGCCAAATATCCCTACGACCCCAAACAGCTGCCGATCGCCCGTCTCGAGGATGGCACCATGTGGAACTGGTGATCATCCGCCCGACGGCGACCCTCAAGCGGCTGCGCTGGTGGATCGTCGTCCTCGTCTGCGCGGGGACCGTTCTCAACTATCTGGCCCGCAACTCGCTGGGCGTGCTGGCGCCGCAGCTGACCAGGGACCTGGGCTTCACGACGCAGCAGTATTCGTGGGTCGTGGCCGCCTTCCAGGTGACCTACACCGCCATGCAGCCGGTGTGCGGCGCGATCATCGATTCCCTCGGCCTGAAGCTCGCCTTCGCCCTCTTCGCGGTCGCCTGGTCGCTCGCCAACATGGCGCATGGCTTCGCCGGCGGCTGGATGTCGCTGGCCTTCTTCCGCGGGCTCCTGGGCCTGAGCGAATCCGCGGCGATCCCGGCCGGCGTGAAGGCGGTCAGCGAGTGGTTTCCGGCGCGCGATCGCTCGGTGGCCATCGGCTTCTTCAACGCCGGGACCTCGCTCGGCGCCGCGATCGCCCCGCCGATCGTGATCTTCCTGTCGCTGGCCTACGGCTGGCGCTCGGCCTTCGTGGTGACGGGGGCGGTCGGCCTGGTCTGGGCGGCCGCCTGGTATCTGTTCTATGACGACCCCGCGCGGCACCCGGCGCTGAGCCCCGCGGAGCGCGTGCTGGCGCCTTCGATTGTCGAGCCCTCCACCCAGCCGCTGCTCACCTTCCGCACCCTGGTCATCCAGCGCAACTTCTGGGGTCTGGCGATCCCGCGGTTCCTCATCGAGCCGGCCTGGCAGACCTTCAGCTTCTGGATTCCGCTCTATCTGGCGCGTGAGCGAGGCATGGATCTGAAATCCATCGCGCTCTTCGCCTGGCTGCCGTTCCTGGCCTCCGACGCCGGCGGTATCCTCGGCGGCTATCTCTCGCCGTTCCTCATGAAGCATCTGCGGCTGGGCCTGCTCACCTCGCGCGCCACCGCCTTCGCCTTTGGCGCGGTGATGATGATCGCGCCGGCCAGCGTCGGCCTGGCGCTCAGCCCCTACACGGCGATCGCGCTGTTCTGCGTCGGCGGCTTCGCCCACCAGATGCTTTTCGTCTCGCTGAACGCCCTAACCACCGACGTCTTCCCGCGCGAGAGCGTGGCGCGGGCCAACGGCTTCGTCGGCATGTGCGGCTGGATCGGCGGTCTCATCTTTTCCCTGACCGTGGGCGCGCTCGCCGACACCGTCGGCTATGCGCCGCTCTTCCGGCTGCTGGCGGTGTTCGACATCGCCGGCGCGATCGTCCTGTTCGCGGTGCTGCGGCCTGTCCGGCTCGACGCGCGGCGGCCATCCACGGCTGGCCGCTAGGGTCTGAGGGCCCCCGACCGCCGGACCGCCCGGGGGAGCGGACGATCCGGCGGGGGCGCACGACGTCCGGCGTCAGAGACCCTCGGATGTCATCGGGCCTTGCCCGAAAGCCAAGCCAGGCTAGCCGCCCTTGAACGCCAGGCGGAAGCCGTAGAACCGATTGTAATCGCGGGCGATTTCGTGGGTGTAGGCCTCGACCTGGGTCCCGGCGGGCTGGCCCGGCCAGGTGAAGTTGCCGGCGACGTTCCCGATGTTCGCGTCGTAGTGGGTGTCGAACAGATTGTTGACGAAGAGGGACAGGCTGAGCCCCGGGCGGTCCCTCAAGCCGAAGGTGAAGCTCAGGTTGGTGATGTCATAGGCCTTCTGGACCGTTCCCGGATCCTCGTTGAGGCCAAAGTTCACCGCGCTTTGCCAGACCGTGGTCGCGTTCACCTTCATACTTACGGGGCCGTCCAGCGGCACGTCCCAATTCAGGCTGGCGGTGATCTTGTTCTTCGGCGCGTTGGGCAGCGTCTGGCCCGTCAGGCTCTGGAACTTCGCCGGATTGACCGGCGCGGGGGCCGCAACGGAGCAGCTTGCCGGCGCCGAGGCGAGCATCGTCTCGTTCGGGTAGCACTGGCCATACGGGAAGTCGGTCGCGGTGGCCTCGGTGTAGATGTAGTTGAAGTTGAGGCTCAGGCCGTAGGCAAGGGCCGCGGTGCTGGAGAGTTCCACCCCGCGCGTGCGCACCGCCGGAATGTTCGTCAGGATGAAGGTGTTCGGCGGGTTCGGCGGCGAGGCGGCGAGCGACGAAACCTGGAAGTTCTTGTAATCCATCCAGAACGCCGTCGCGTTCAGCACCAGGTGACGGTCGAACCACATGCTCCGCGCGCCAACCTCGTAGTCCACCGACGTCTCGCGCTTGACCGGGAAGGTTCCGGCTTCGGTCGGGCTGAGATTGGACGTCAGGTCGTAGCCGACGCCCTTGTAGCCGCGCGCCACCGTGGCGAAGGTCATGAGGTCGTCGGTGACCTGCTGCTGCAGGCCGATCTTGCCAGTCCACACGTCGTCGGTGTGATCGGCCGGGAACGGCGCGTTGAGCGGCGGGCTGGTGATCGCGGGATTGGTGTTGATGGTCGGGAACGTCACCACACGATAGTAGTCGACGTAGCTGTATGAGCTGTCTTCCCGGTTCAGGCGCAGTCCGGTGATCAGCGTCGTATCCGGCGCGAACTTCCATTCGGACTGACCGAAGAGCGCATAGTTCCGATACTGCGCCTCACCACGCCACGACGTGTCGGCCTTGGAGTTGGGCACCAGCACGAGGGGCATCGAGTAGTTCTGGAATCCGCGGCCGAAGGTGCGGATGTCGTCTTCGCTGTCCACGTAGAGCCCGGCGACCCAATTGAACCTGGCGTTGCCCTGGCTGGACAGGCGGAGCTCCTGCGCGAAGGTGGTGACGTCGAACTGGCCGCCCTGCAGGATGTCGCCGTGGACCACGTTCGGGTTCACCGCGATGGCGGTGTTGTTCACGTTGGCGTTGTTGCAGTTGGTTCCCGGACTGCCGAAGGCGGTGCACGGCGTGAAGAACTGCATCATGTCGACGTCGGTGCCGTCGTAGTCCGTCAGATCGTGCAGCCTGTATTTGTCGAACGACGTGATGGAGAGCAGGCTCATATGGTCGCCGACGTCGTACCTCACGTGGGATGAGAAGCCGTACTCCTTGCTGTCGGCGATCGGCGAGACCGTGAGCGCGATATCCCGATTGTGGGGGCCGACGGGGACGCCGGCGAACACCGTGGCCTCAGGCACCTTGCCGAAGAAGGTCGGCGGCGCGCCGGCGCCCAGGTCGATCCGCGTATAGGGCTGGCCGCAGCACACGGAATCGTCGTGCGCATAGTGCGCCGCGAAAACGGCGTCCAAGCGGTCGTTCGGCTTCCACTCCACCTTGGCCGTGCCGGTATAGCTTTCGTCGCTGTTGATCTTCTGGTGGGTGAAGATGTTGTTCACGTTCCCATCGTAGTTCCGATAGGAGCCGCTCAGGCGGAAGTTGACGGTGTCAGAGAGCGGCCCGGACACGCTGAGCGTGGTGCGCTGCTCGTGGTCGTTGGTGACCTTCACATCGCCGAAATAGGTGAAGGTGTCGGTCGGGGCCTTGGTCTTGATGACGATCAAGCCGGCCGCGGCCGACTTGCCGTAGAGCGTGCTCTGCGGCCCTTCCAGCACTTCCACACTGTCGAGATCGACGATGTCGGCGAAGGCCTGCGCCTGGTAGCCGGCGGCCACATCGTCGACCACCACCAGGACGCTGGGGTTGACGGCGACGGAGAAGGCGAAGGTGCCGATGCCGCGAATGACCGCGGCGCTGTTGCCCGGCTGATCGCCCTTGGTCATCGTCAGCGCCGGCGCGAACTTCGCCAGGTCGGAGAAGTCGGAGACGTTCGCGGCGGCCATGGCGTTGGCGCTCACCACCGTCACGGCGAGGGGCGCTGTCTGAAGGGTCTCGGTCTGCTTCTGGCCGGTGACAATCACCTCGCTCACCTGCGCAAGAGCGTCAGCGGCATGGGCCGCGCCCGCGCCGCCCGCGGTCACCAGACCGGTGAGCAGCCAGCCGGACAGCGACGTGCTGGAAAACAAGCGCCTCATAGTTTCCTCCCCTGGTCCCGATGAGCGTTATGGCCGCCCCTTCAAACTGGTCCTACCATATTGGTAAGGCCGCCTGCAATGACTGGTATAACAGAATTATGAAGAGCGGTGGCCGCCTCAGGGGGAGGGGCTCCGAGCCGCATTCGCCGGCTTGTCGGAATTGGCCTGACCAGATATGGGTTGCGAATGAGCGCAAAGCCCGAAACCGGCCGGCTGTATGAGCGGGTCGCCGAGGATCTCTCCGGCCGGATCGCCGCGGGCGAGTACGAGGTCGGCCGGCGCCTCCCGTCCGAGCGCGACTTGGCCCAGGCCTATTCGGTTTCCCGTCCGACGATCCGCGAGGCGATCATCGCCCTGGAACTGGACGGACTGGTGGAGGTGCGGCTCGGCTCGGGGGTCTATGTCACCGCGCGCGTGCCGCGCGGCGGCGAGGCCAGCGCGATGGATGTCGGCCCCTTCGAACTGCTGGAGGCCCGCCGCGCGATCGAGGGCGAGAGCGCCGCGCTCGCCGCCGCCTTGATCTCCGACGAACAACTGCAGGAACTGCAGGAGCTTGTCGCCGAGATGCAGGCGGAGAACGCGCGCGACGTGGTGATGTCGGAGGACGCGGACCGCCGCTTTCACATGCTGATCGCCACCTCAACCCAGAACAGCGCCATGGCCGCGGCGGTCCAGATGCTGTGGGACGCGCGCGCCCGCTCGCCGCAGACCCAGCTGCTCAGCGCCAAGGCCCACGCCGCCGGGGTGACGCCGCGGATCGACGAGCACGCCGCCATCCTCGACGCCCTGCGCCGGCGTTCGCCGGAGGCCGCCCGCCAGGCCATGCGCGAACACCTGACCCGGGTCCTGGACTCGCTTCTGGCCGCCACCGAGGTCCACGAGCTTGAACAGGCCCGCGCGCGGATCGCGGCCGAGCGCAAACGCTACGGCGCGCTCCGCTAAGGCGAACCGTCAAAAAGACCGCCCGTTCACGACGGCGGATTGTTCCTGGGGAGGCCCGCATGGCTGACGAACGGACGCCCGGACCGGGGCCTCGCGCGGTGACGCGCCGTCAGGCGGTCGGCGCACTGGGCCTCGCCGCCGCCGCCGCGGGGGCGGCGACCGACGCCGCCGCCCAGGCCCGTCCGCGCGTTCAACGCGGCGAGGCGAGTCTGCTCTATCCGCATGAGAGCCCGACCCGCGCGATCCGCGACCTGTCCGGCCTCTGGCGCTTCCAACTCGATCCGGGCGATCGAGGCGAAGCCGACCGCTGGTTCGAGACCAGCCTGCCAAAGCCGCGCCACATCCCGGTGCCTTGCAGCTGGAACGATCTGTTCGACGACGCCCGCGACTACTTCGGGACGGCCTGGTACGAGACCGACTTCCACCTCGACCCCGCCTGGCGAGGCCGCCGGGTCTGCCTGCGCTTTGGCTCGGCGGTCTACCGCGCCCGCGTCTGGCTCAACGGCGAATACCTCGGCGAGCACGCCGGCGGCCACCTGCCGTTCGCCTTCGATGTCACCGGCCTTGCGCGGGATGGGGCGGCGAACCGGCTCACCGTCAGCGTCGAGAACCGCCTTGCGCTCGACCGGGTGCCGGCGACGCCCGACCCGAAGACCTCGCACTTCTACCTGCAGGACTATCCTCAGACGGCCTACGACTTCTTCCCCTACTGCGGCCTGCACCGGCCGGTGGTGCTGGTCGCCACGCCCGACATCGCGGTCCAGGACCTGACGGTGACGACCGGCTTCGCCGGGGCTGCGGGCGTTGTCGATGTGACCTTCGCCGTGAACGGCGGCTGGTCGGGGCCCGCGAGCCTGGTCCTGAGCGGCGGCCCGACGCCGATCAGCGCGCCGGTCGAGGTGAAGGCCGGCCGTGGCGTGGGTCAGATCCGCGTGCCCGCCGTGCGGGCCTGGTCGCCGGAGGATCCCCACCTCTATCGGCTGAGCGTCCGGCTGGGCGGCGGCGAGGCGCCGATCGACGAGTACGGCCTGAAAATCGGCGTGCGCACGGTGGAGGTGCGCGGCAGCGAGATCCGGCTGAACGGCAAGCCGGTGTTCCTGACCGGCTTCGGCAAGCACGAGGACTTCCCGATGCACGGCAAGGGCCTCGACCTGCCCGTGCTGGTGCGGGATTTCGAGCTGCTGAAATGGATCGGCGCCAACAGCTTCCGGACCTCGCACTATCCCTATTCGGAAGAGGCGATGATGCTCGCCGACGAGTACGGTTTCCTGGTGATCGCCGAGACGCCTGGCGTCAGCCTGGTGTTCTCCGATCCGCCAGACGTCATCGAGGCGCGCTACCGGCAGCTTGAGCGGGCGTTGGGGGAGCTCGTGCGGCGGGACCGGAACCACCCGTGCGTGATCTTCTGGTCGCTGGCCAACGAGCCGATCCCCAAACCCTTCCACACCACCGATGAGGCGCCGGTGGGCGCGGTGGAGGCGGGGACCCAGTTCTTCAAGCGCCTGTTCGCCCGGGCTCGCGACCTGGACCACACGCGCCCGGTTGCGCTGGTGAGCGTCCAGAACGGCCCGCCCGAATGGGTCGGACAGGGCGACGTGATCTGCACCAACTCCTACAACGGCTGGTACGCGGTCTCGGGCCAGATCGACGAGGGCGTCGCCACCCTGGAGCGGGAGATCGCCGCCCTGCGCGCGCATCACGGCGACAAGCCGGTGGTGTTCACAGAGTTCGGCGCCGACGCCGTCGCCGGCGTCCACGCCCACCCCTCCGAGATGTGGAGCGAGGAATACCAGGCCGACCTGATCGAGGCCTATTGGAAGACGCTGCGCCGGCATGCGTTCATCGTCGGCGCCCATCCGTGGGCGTTCGCGGACTTCAAAACCGCGCAGAGCATCATGCGGGTCGGATCGCTGAACCAGAAAGGCGTCTTCACGCGAGACCGCCGTCCGAAGCTCGCGGCCACGAGATTGCGTGCGCTCTGGGGCTCATCTGGACGCTAGGTCCAGGCCGATCCGGTCGTCGCGCGCCGCGGCGTCTTTAGCGCGGGGCCGCAGCGAAGTCCGTAGACGCGCTCAGCGTGCGCGACCTGCGATCGGCCGCGGCCTTCCGGGCGTCGGCCGCCTGGACGACCTTGAGGATCAGCCCAGGATCGCCTTGACCTCCAGGTGGGCTTCCAGCCCGTAGCGGCCGTATTCGCGGCCGATACCGGACTGCTTGAACCCGCCGAACGGCGCCAGGGGCGCGTGCGGCGCGCCATTGATCGTCACGCGGCCGCAGTCCAGCCGCTCGGCCACCCGACGCGCGTGCGCCACGTCAACGCTCTCGACATAGGCTTGCAGGCCGTAGGGGCTGTCGTTGGCGATCGCGATCGCCTCCTCCTCGTCGTCGTAAGGAATGACGCACAGCACCGGGCCGAAGATTTCCTCGCGGGCGATACGCATGTCGTTGTTGACGCCGGCGAAGACGGTGGGCTGCACGAACCAACCCCGCTCGAGGCCAGCCGGCCGGCCTTCGCCGCCGATCTGGAGTTCGCCGCCTTCTTCGAGGCCCAGACGAATGTAGCTTTGCACCCGATCCCACTGCTTTTGGCTGACCATTGGCCCGATCTTGACGGCGGGATCGGCGGACTCGCCGACCGCGAGCGCCGCGACCGCCGTCTTGAGGCGCTCGAGGAACTCGGGCAGGCGCGATCTCGGCGCCAAGACCCGGGTGCCGGCGATGCAGGCCTGACCGCTGTTGAGGAACCCGACCGCGACCACGGTCGAGACCGCGGCCTCCATATCCGCGTCGGGCAGGATGATGTTCGGACCCTTGCCGCCCAGCTCCAGCGTGACGCGCTTCATCGTCTCGGCCCCGGCGCGCATGATGGAACGCCCCACCGCCGTCGAACCGGTGAAGGTCACCTTGGCGACGTCCGGGTGCGACGACAGTTCGGCGCCTACCACGTCGCCCCGGCCGTTGACGATGTTGAACACGCCGGGCGGCACGCCGGCCTCGTGAAGGGCCTCGGTGAGGACCTGGGTTTGAGTGGCGCTCATCTCGCTGGGCTTGATGACGACGGTGCAGCCGGCGGCCAGCGCGGTCGCAAGCTTGCTGCAGATCGAGCCGATATTGCTGTTCCACGGGCTGATGGCCGCCACGACGCCGACCGGCTGCAGGGTGACCTGCGCGCCGCCGACAGTTTGGGTAAATGCGAACGCTTCCAGCGTCTGGGCCATGTCGAGGAAGAGATTGGCCGCGTGCGCGACGGAGAAGCCTACGAAGGCCTGGGGCGCGCCGTACTCTTCGATCATCGCCGCGGCGAGGGCATCGGCCCGCGCGGCGACGGCGTCATGCAGCCGGCGGAGCAGCGCGATCCGCTCGGTCTTCGTCGTTTGGGAATAGGTCGGGAAAGCCCGCTTGGCGGCCGCGACGGCGGCCTGGGTGTCCACCGCATCGCCCAGGCGCACCGCGCCGATCTTCTCTTCCGTGGCGGGGTTGAACAGGTCGAACAGCTCCTCCCCGTGCGGGGTGACGAATTGGCCGTCGATGTAGACCGTGTCGATGGTGCGCATGGCGCTCCTCCTCTGGGTTGCTGGAGGCAGATGTGACACCCGGCGACTGATCTGATAAGTCGATCAGAATGGCACAGGTTGATGCAAAAAATCGCGCAATGCGGGCAAGTCAGCTGGAGCTCGAAGCCGTGGTGGCGGTGGCGCGTCACGGTGGCTTCCGGGTTGCGGCGCGCGAACTGGACATGTCGTCCTCGGCGCTCAGCCACGCGGTGGCGGCGCTGGAGGCGCGTCTGGGCGTTCGCCTGTTCAACCGGACCACACGCAGCGTCGCGCTGTCCGCTGAGGGCGAGCAGTTCGTCGGCGAGATCGCCCCCGCCCTGGCCGCGATCCGCACCGCCATGGAACGCATCGATGAGCATCGCGCCGAACCTGTCGGCGCCTTGCGCTTGAATTTGCCGCTGGGCGCGGGCCGGATGATCCTGTCGCCGCTGATCTACGAATACATGCGCCGCTATCCGCGCGTGACGGTCGACATGGTCAGCGAAGGGGCGATGGTCGACATCGTCAGCCAAGGCTTCGACGCCGGCGTCCGGCTGGAGGAGTTTGTGCCGCCGGACATGATCGCCGTGCCGATCACGCGCCCGATACGCTCGATCGTGGTGGGCTCGCCCGCCTACTTCGCGGGGCGGAAGCCGCCGAGAACGCCGGCCGACCTGGCGGAGCATCGCTGCATTCGCCGGCGCCTGGGGAGCGGCGCGATCTACCGCTGGGAATTCGAGAAGCGCGGCGAGGAGATCGCAATCGATGTCCCGGGCCAGCTGATCCTCGACGATATCGACCTGATGCTGGAGGCCGCCCTGGCCGGCGAGGGCCTGGCCTTTGTCTCCGACATCGCCGCCGCCCAGTCGATCGAGGCTGGCCTGTTGCTGCCGGTGCTGGAGGACTGGTCGCCGGAATTTCCGGGCCTTTGTCTCTACTATCCGAGCCGCCGCAATATTCCGGCCAGGCTGCGCGCGTTCATCGATTTGATCCGCCAGCAGGCGAGGTGAACTTCCCGCTCGACGCCGAAAGCGCCCGCCTGGACCGATCCGGACTCTTCGGTGAGGTTTTGGAGCTTCCGTTCGCCGCGGCCCGGTCGGCTCTTCAGGCCTGCCTCGAGCGTCGCCAGTCCGATCGGCGAGTCCGCAGATAGCTTATCATTTGGTTTTTCGATGGCTCCCGTGGTCGGCGAACTCCCGAACTATGTCCATGTCGCAGCCCTGTTTCGCGATGACCGGCGACGGCGATCCGGGAAGACGGCCCGAAGCGGCGCGCCGGGCCGCCACCTATCAAACCGCCATCGATCCGAGAGCGCGCCGTTCAGTTTGTGCGGGGAAAGGGAACTGTGACCACCGCCGAGTTTCAGGCGATCGGCGTGCACAGGTGTTACCTGACGCCAATGTGTGAGGAGGGACTACTGAGGCGCGTGGCCTACGGCCGCTACCGATTGGCCGCTGGCGAGCGGGACGCAGCCTAAGGGCGGCCTGTCTGCTTAGCGTCCTTCAGCGCGCGCGTAGCTTTCCCGATTTCCGCCAAGAGCGATGTAGAGCGTTACGCTGTTCTGCAGCGCCGCAGATTTCAATTGGATCAGAGACTGTTGCGCCGAAAACAAGTTTCGACGCGCATCGAGCACCTCAAGGTATGTGGATACGCCATTCTGATACCTGATCTCGGTCGTTTCAGATAGATTTGTATCGCTCTTGACGGTCTCTTCGTTGGCGAGAATCTCGTCTTCATAGCGGCGGCGGGCCACGAGGGCGTCCGAGACCTCGCGGAACGCCGTCTGAACCGTCTTCTGGTAGTTGGCGATCAGCTCCCGCTGTCGCGCCTTGGAGAGGTCCAGCCTGGCCTGGCGGCGACCCCAGTCGAATATGGGGAGGTCGACAGACCCGCCGAAGAGCCAAGCCTGGGACGCGCTCTTGAACAGGTTGGCGAGCGCCGGCGACTCGTACCCGTAGCTCCCGGTCAGACTGATCGTCGGGAAGAACGCCGCACGCGCCGCGCCAATATCGGCGTTGGCGCCCCGCAGGTTCTGCTCCGCCTGCCGGATATCCGGCCGGTTGGCCAGCAGATCGGACGGCAGGCCCGGGTCGATCGGACCCAATAGGTTCTGGTCGGCGATTGAACGACCCGCCGGCAACGCTGCGTCGGTCGGGCCACCGACCAGCACCATCAGCGCGTTACGCGCCTGTTCCGTCGTGCGCTGGAGATCCGCCAGCTGGGCTCGCGCTTGCGAGACGAGGAGCGCCGATTGGTCATAGTCGACGCTCGAGGTCACGCCGGCGTCGAGCCGAACCTTGGCGATGTTGTAGCCTTCCAGGCGGGCGTCGAGCGTCCGCTGGGCTAAGGCGATGCCCTCTTCGCCGGCGACAATGGACAGATAGGTCGAGGCGACGTCGCTGATCAGGGCCGACCGGAACGCGTCGGCGCCCTCGACGCTGGCCAGGTACTGCCGGCGCTGAGCTTCGCTCAGGTTGCGGACGCGACCCCAGAAGTCGAGCTCGAACGCGGTGACGGCCACCTGTGCGCCATAGAGGTTGGAGGTGATGCTGGTCTTGGGGCCTGGCGCGCCCGCCGCGCCCGCCTGGGATTCAAGCACGCTGATGGGGGTCTGGGTGCGTGTTCCGGATCCGCCCAGGTCCAGCTCCGGCAACCGCTGGGCGTTCTGTATACGGAAGTTCGCATGCGCCTCCTCGATGCGCGCCACCGCCGCAGCGAGGTCCCGGTTGCTGGCGAGGGCGGCGGCGATATAGGCCCGCAACCGCGGATCGCCGAAATAGTCCCGCCATTCGATGGAGCTTGCCACTCGCGCCCCCCGGGCCTCGTCGGCCGCGAAGGTCGTGGGGATCGGGACGGGAGGCTGGCGATAGGGGGGCGCCAGCGCGCACGCCGACGTCAACCCGGCGACCAGCGCCAGCGGGGCCAACGCCTTACGCACGGGATGTCTCCGGCGCATTCGGGGGCGCTGAGGCGCGTTCCTCCAGCGCGTCTTCGGCGGCGAAGTCGTTGTCGCGGCTCAGCCAGCGGCGGGCCGAATAGTAGAAGACGGGCGTGAAGAAGATGCCGAGACCGGTGACGAAGATCATGCCGCCCATCACCCCGGTGCCCATGACCTGGCGGCTCGCCGCGCCGGCGCCCGAGGCGATCACCAACGGCGCCATCCCGAAGATGAACGCGAGGCTGGTCATCAGGATCGGCCGCAAGCGCTGCCGGGCGGCGGCCTTGACGCCCTCCAGGGCGGATCGGCCGGCCCGTTCCTCGTCGAGCGCGAACTCCACGATAAGGATCGCGTTCTTCGCGGACAGCCCGATCACGGTGATCAGACCGATGTTGAAATAGATGTCGGCCGACAGTCCGCGCGCCATGGCGAAGACCGCCGCGCCCAGGACCCCGAACGGGATGGCCATCAGGGCGGCGAGCGGCACCGGCCAACTGCCGTAGAGCGCCGCCAGAAGCAGATAGACGACCAGCAGCGAAAGGCCGAGGAGTGCCCCGACCTGGCCGCTCGACTGCTTCTCCTCATAGGCGGTTCCCGTCCATTCGTAGCCGAGCCCGTTTTGCAGGACCGGCGCGGAAATCCGCTCCATCTCGGCCAGGGCCTCGCCGCTCGCATGGCCGGGCGCGGCGACGCCGGAGATGGTTTGTGAGGGATAGCCGTTGTAGCGCTCGACCTGCTGCGGCCCGGACGCCCATTTCACGGTGGTGAAGCTGGCGAAGGGCACCATCTCATTGCGCGAATTCGGGACCTTCAGGGCCAGGAGATCCGCCGGCGTCATGCGCTGGCTGGCGTCGGCTTGGAGGTAGACCCGAAGCACGTCTCCCAGGTAGGTGAAGTCGTTGGCGTAGAAGGAGCCGAACGTGATCGCGAGCGTCTGGTTGACGTCGGCGATCTGCACCCCGAGCGCCCGCGCCTTCGTCCGGTCGATGTCGACGTAAAGCTCGGGCGTCGGCGGCAGGCCTTCGGGCCGCACCCCCACAAGCAGCTTGCTCTTGCTCGCCTGTGCGAGGATCGCATCCCGCGCTTCGAGCAGTTTCGCGGCGCCCGCGCCGCCGCGGTCCTCGATCTTGAACGTGAAACCGGTGGCGTTGCCGAGGGCCTGGATCGGCGGCGGATCGAGCGCGAAGATCTGCGCCTGGGGGATGCCCGCCAGCGCCGCGTTGGCCTTGGCGACCAGGGCAGATGCGCCATTGGCCTTACCCGGCCGCGCCTCCCATGGCTTGAGCGTGACAAAGCTCATGGCCGTCGACTGGCCTTGACCGAAGAAACTGAAGCCGACGACCGAGACGACCGAGCGAACCTGAGGTTGCTTCCTGAAGAAGGCCTCGGCCTGTTGCACCGACACGGAGGTCCGACCCATCGTCGCGCCCGGGGCGGCCGTATAGACCACGAAGATGTAGCCTTGATCCTCCGTCGGGAGGAAACCGCCCGGCAATCGGGTGAACAGGAACCCGGTGAGCGCCACCGCGGCGGCGAAGACACCCAGCCAGCGGATCGGCTTGGCCAGGATGGCGTCGACGCCTCGGCCATAGCGGTCACGCGTGTCCGCGAAGCCTCGATTGAACGCGCTGAAGAAGCGATCCAGCCAACCTGCGAGCCCTCGCCGCGGCCGCGGCGCTTGCGTCGCCGTCGCCCCATCCTTTGCCGGTTCCTTGAGGATCATCGCGCACAGCGCCGGCGTGAGGGTCAGCGCGAGCGTCGCGGAGATGAAGACCGAGACGGCCAGCGTCACCGAGAACTGGCGATAGATGCCGCCCGTCGACCCCGGAAAGAACGCCATGGGCAGGAAGACGGCGACCAGGACCAGGGTGATGCCCACGATCGCGCCGGTGATCTGCCCCATGGCCTTGACGGTGGCGCGCCGGCGGTTGAGGCCTTCCTCCTTCATGATCCGGTCGACGTTCTCGACCACGACGATCGCATCGTCGACGAGGATGCCGATCGCCACCACCATGGCCAAGAGCGACAGGATGTTGATCGACATGCCGAAGAGGGCGAGCCCGACACAGGCCCCGCCCAGCGAGATCGGCACGACGATCGCAGCGATGAGGGTCGGCCGCCAGTCCTGGAGAAAGACGAACATGACGAGGAAGACAAGGGCCATCGCGATCACCAGCGTGGTCTCGACGTCGCGCACCGACGCCGAAATGAACGGCGTGGTGTCATAGGGGATCGACCACTTGATATCGGGAGGGAAGGTCGGTTCCAGCTCTTTCAGCCGCGCTTCGATGGCCTTCTCGGTGGCCAGGGCGTTGGCGCCGCTGGCCAGCTGGATGCCCAGGCCGGCGATGCGATTGCCGTCGACGGTTGCGGCCAGGTTGAAGCTTTCCGCGCCCAGTTCCACCCGCGCGACGTCGCCCAGCCGGATGACCGATCCGTCCGGGTTTTCGCGCACGATGATCTGGCGAAACTGCTCTGGTGTTGAAAACCGGTTCTGGGTGACGATCTTGGCGTTGAAGTCCGACTGAGGGGTGACGGGCTGCTCACCCAGCCCGCCGCCGGCCGTCTGGCTGTTCTGCTCCTGGACCGCTCTCAGGGTTTCGGCGGCGGAGAGGCCGTAGCCGGCGAGTTTCTCCGGATCCAGCCAGATACGCATGGCGTATTGCGACCCGAACTGGATGACGTCGCCGACGCCGGGGATGCGCTTGATCTCATCGCTGAGCCGGTTGGATGCGAAGTTGCCAAGCGCGGTGGGGGTGGTTCGGCCCGAGCGGGATTCCAGCGCGACCACGCCCAGGAACCCCTGCGCCGCCTTGGTGACCGTGACGCCGACCTGGCGCACCTCCTCGGGCAGACGCGGCGTGACCCGGCTGAGCCGATCCTGCACCTGGGTGCGGGCGATATCGAGGTTCGTGCCGGGCTTGAAGGTGACGGTGATTGTGGCGGTGCCGTTCGCCCGGCTGGTCGCGGACATGTAGAGGAAATTGTCGACCCCGTTCATCTCCTTGGCGATGATCGAGGTGACGTTCCGATCCAGGGTGTCGGCGTCAGCGCCGTTGTAGGCCACGGCCAGGTTGAGCGCGGGCGGCGCCACCGCCGGGTACTGCTCCACCGGCAGAGACCGCAGGGCGAGCAGCCCGAACAAGGCGATGAACAGGGCGACGACCCAGGCGAAGACCGGATGATAGACGAAAAAGCGGTTCATCGGCCCGCCTGCCCCGGCGTCTTGGGAGAGGGTCGGGCGGACGCGTCGAGCGCTCTGATCCGGACCTTCTGGCCTGGCTGAACCTTCTGCCAGCCGTCGACGACGACCATGTCGCCGGGGCCAAGCCCCGAGTTGATCACCCAAGCCGCCGCTTCGAGGTCGCCGAGTTCAACCTCGCGGCTTGAGACCGTCCCATCGCGATTGACCACGGTGACACGCGCTTGCCCGTTGCTCAGCTGGACGGCCCGCTGGGGGATGCGAACCCCGTTGCGCACGACGCCGGCGTATATGCGGCCGCGCACGAACTGCCCCGGCAGGAGAACCTGGTCGGGGTTGGGAAATAGAGCCCGGATGGTCTGGCCGCCCGTGGCGGGATCGACGGTCCTGTCGGCAAAATCAAGATGACCGGTCGGCCCGTAAGCGGCGCCGTTCTCAAGGATGAGATGAACCTCGACGTCGTTGAGTTGCGGAATCTTGAGATTGCCGGCGCGCACGCGGGCGTTGATGTCGAGGATCGACGAGCTTGAGGGCGCGAAGGTCACATAGATGGGCGCGAGCTGCTCTACGGTCGTCATCAGCGTCGCGCCGGCGGCGCTGACCAGTGCGCCCTCGGTCACCTGCGCGCGGCCCGCCTGTCCGGCTATCGGAGCATCGACCGCGGTATAGCTCAGCTGCAGTTGCGCGCGATCCACGGACGCGCGGGCCTGAGCGGCCTGCGCCTCCGCCTGACGGAGCGCTGATACGGCGGCGTCATATTCCTGGGCGCTGATCGCCTTGCGGGTGACGAGCGGCTCGTAGCGACCCACCACCTGCGCCGCATTGACCCGCGCTGCCTCGACCCGGCGGAAGTCCGCCTGCGCCGCTTCCAGCGCGGCGCGCAGGTCGCGCGGATCGATCTGAAACAGCGGCCCGCCGGCGCGAACGTCGCTGCCTTCCTGGTACAGCCGTCGTTGCACGATGCCATCGACGCGCGCGCGCACCTCGGCCGTGCGCACCGCCACGACCCGCCCCGGCAGCTCGATCACATTCGGAACGTCGCTCGCCTGGACGGTTATGGCGGTGACTTCCGGAGCGGGTGGCGGGCTAGGTGGCGATTTGGCGCTGCAAGCCGCAAGGACGCCCGCGACTCCAAGAGCGAGGGCGATGCGCAACGGCCGGGAGGGCCCGCGGGCGCGCCCGGTCCCCGCCAGAGCGCAATTCGCCGGATCGACCGTTCTGGATATCCGGGCGGTCCTCACAAGGTCCGCTCCTCGATCCAGTCGACGTAGAGTTTGCGTTCGGAGAACAGCCAGGCGCCGTCGGTCTTGGCGAAGCTGTCGCCATAGCGGAGCGTCGCGATCATCAGCTTCCGCTGGCCGTCCTTGACCGTCAGGTGGTGGGCCAGCGTGTAGGCGACGCCTTCGGCCCGGTCGGCGGAGAGCGCGGTGATCGTGCTCTGGCCGACGAAGTGCATGGTCGCGTCGTACTGATTCAGCGCGTCGAAGACCGGCGCCAGGGCCGCGCGGGAGTGCAACTCCTGGGAGGGCGTCGGGTCCTTGGCGTCCATGAAGACGACGAAGTGGGTGTCGGCGGTGAACAGGGCCATCTGGCCGGCGGCGTCCCGACGATCGGCGCAGTAGGCATAGGCCTCGACGAGTTCGCGGATGGCGAGCCGGTCGGCGGCTTCGGTGGGCGTGATTTCGGTGTGGCGGGTCATGGGGATTCTCCTGGGCGGCGGGATCAGCCCGCCACTTCCAGGATGGCGCGCGGTTCGAGGAAGGCTTCAATCCCGAAAGCGCCGTATTCGCGCCCGACGCCCGAGTGCTTGAAGCCGCCCCAGGGCGCCTGGGGATCGTCGGCCATGCCGTTGATCACCACCCGTCCGGCTTCGATCTGCTCGGCCAGCCGGCGCGCGCGGGCGCGGTCGGTCCCGTTCACATAGGCGTGGAGCCCGTAGTCGGAGTCGTTGGCGAGGCGGATGGCGTCCGCATCGTCGTCATAGGGGATCACGGTCAGCACCGGCCCGAAGATCTCCTCCCGGGCGATGGCCATGTCGTTGGTCCCGAGGAACACGGTCGGCTTGACGAAGAAGCCGTCCGGAAAGCCGTCCGGGCGGCCCGGGCCCCCGGCCAGGACCTCGGCGCCTTCCTCGATGCCCTTGCGGATGTAGGACTGCACGCGGTCCCACTGCTTTTGCGAGACCATCGGGCCCACGGCAGTGGAAGGATCCGCCGGATCGCCCACCACAAACTCGCCCATGGCCTGGCGGATGGCGGCCTTCACCGCCTCGAGGTTCTTCCGTGGAACCAGCAGCCGCGTGCCGGCCGCGCAGGCCTGGCCGCTATTCAGGAAGGCGATCCAGAGCGAGGTCGGGATCGCCACGGCCAGGTTGGCGTCGTCCATCAGGATGTTGGGCGACTTGCCGCCCAGTTCGAGGGTCACCCGCTTCATGGTCGCCGCGCCATCGCGCATGATGCTCTGGCCAACCGGCCCTGAGCCGGTGAAGGAGATCTTCGCCACGTCGGGGTTGCGGACCATCTCGGCTCCGACCGTGGCGCCCAACCCGTTCACCACATTGATGACCCCGGGCGGCACGCCGGCGGCATCGAAGGCCTCGATCATCACGCGGGTCTGCAAGGCGCTCATTTCGCTCGGCTTGAGCACCACCGTGCAGCCGGCGGCGAGCGCCGAGGCGGTCTTCAGGCAGATGAACAGGGAATTGGCGTTCCAGGCGGTGATCAGGCCCGTCACCCCGATCGGTCCCCAGGTGACGTTGGTCTGGCCCCAGCTCTTCTCGAGCGGGACATCATCCTCCAGCGCCTTCGCGGCCGCCGCGTAGAACACCGCGCCGGACTCCACGATCAGGGCGGCGAAACGGGTCACCCCGCCATATTCCTGGGTCCAGATCGACGTCAGCTTGTCCGTGCGCGCCAGCACCGCCTCGTGCAGGCGGTTCAGCAGCGCGATGCGTTCGGTTTTTGAGGTCTTGCCGTAGCTGGCGAAGGCGCGCTTGGCGGCGGCGATAGCGGCGCGGGCGTCCTCTTCGTCGCCCAAGGTCACCTTCGCCAGCACCTCGCCCGTGGTCGGGTTGATGCTGTCCATGACCTCACGGCCGTGGGACTCAGCGAAGCGCCCGTCGATGTAGTGGGTGGTGAGGTTGATCATGGGCTGCTCCCGGATCGCGTTGGCCGAGCCCACGCAGGGCGCAGGACACGCGCCATCTTCGGCATTCGCCCGGGTGCGCGGCTGGTAGGATTCCAACGGCGGCGGTCATTTCTTGTTTTGAAATAGTCGCCCGCGCCGAACGCCGGAACATCGATTGGCGTGAAAAACTCTGCCGAGTTGCGGGGCGAATAGAGTTCAATTCGCCAAAATCCCTGCGTCCAATCCAAGAAGCCGCGGACCGACCGAATAGATTTGGACGGTCGATGGACCGAACCCCAGGTCTGAAGCTCGAAAGCTCCCCACCGCGCTTCTTCTGTCGACGCCGGCGCGACGCCAAGCCCGACCACATCGCGCCCTCCGGGGCTGGCGGCCGTCCCCCCAGGTCGCCAGCCCCGACTTTTACGGCCGGGGGGTGAGATCGAGCAGAAGGAAGCTCAGGAATGAGTTCGTCGTCCATCCGCCGGGTAACGGCTGCTGACGCGGGCGTCCTTGGCGCCCAGATCGCGTTCCAAGCCGCCGTCCAAATCCCCACGCGCTCTTGACACTTTCGAATCGAGGAAGGCCGCGAGATGCAAGCAATTACAACGCACTACATTGACGGCGAGGCCGTCGATTCGCACGGACGCGAGGTGATGGACATCGTCAATCCGGCCAACGAGAGGATCATCGGCCAGGTGACGCTCGGCGACGACGAAGATGCGCGCCGCGCCATCGCCGCCGCCAAGCGGGCGTTCGCGACCTTCAGTCAGACGACGCGGGAAGAGCGCATCGAGCTCCTGCGGCGGCTGCACAAGGCGGTCTTGGCGCGGGCCGATGACCTGACGAACATCATGGTCGAGGAGTACGGCGGTGTCGTCCAGTTCGTCGCGCCCATCGTGCAGGCGGCCGCCGACGTGTTCCTCGCCGCGGAGCAGGCCCTCCAGGGCCTGCCTCTTGTGCGAACCTGGGGCAGTACGACCGTTACGCTGGAGCCGGTGGGCGTCGCCGGCCTGATCACGCCGTGGAACGCGAACGCGATGTTCCTCTGCATGAAGCTGTCGTCGGCCATCGCCGCCGGCTGCACGGCCGTCGTCAAGCCGAGCGAGCTGAGTTCGTTGCAGACGCAGGTGTGGCTGGAGTGCCTACGCGCGGCGAACCTGCCCAAGGGCGTCTGCAACGTGGTCATAGGGCGAGGTGAGGTGGTCGGGGCCGAGATGGTGCGGAGCCCGGACGTCGCGAAGATCTCGTTCACCGGGTCCGCGGCGGTCGGCAGGACGATCATGCGCGACGGCGCGGCGACCATGAAGCGCGTCACGCTCGAACTGGGTGGAAAGTCGCCCAACATCATTCTGGACGACGCTGACCTGGCCCGGGCGATCCCGCTCGCGCTCTCGATCGGGTTCATGAACAGCGGTCAGGCGTGCCTCGCCGGCACGAGGCTGCTGGCGCCGAAGAGCCGCCTGGATGACGTCAGGCGGGCGCTCGCGGACTTCATGCCGGCGTTTGCGGCTGGAAATCCGGCCGACCCGAAGACGGGCGTGGGGCCCATGGTCAACCTGAAACAGTGGGACCGCGTGCAGGCCTATATCCGCAAGGGCATCGAGGAAGGCGCCGAGGTCCTGGCCGGCGGCGAAGGGCATCCGCCTGGCCTTGAGACGGGCTTCTTCGTGAAGCCGACCGTGTTCCTCGGGACCAACGACATGGCCATCGCCCGGGAGGAGATCTTCGGACCGGTGCTGACCGTGATCCCCTATGAGGACGACGAGGATGCGATCCGGATCGCCAACGATACGGAATACGGCCTCCACGGCTATGTCAGTGGGGCGGATATCGAGCGGGCGCGCCGTGTCGCCTCGCGAATCCGGGCCGGACGGGTGGCGATCAACGGCCTGCTCGACGATCCGCTGGCGCCCTTTGGAGGCTTCAAATCCTCGGGTATTGGCCGCGAGTTCGGCGCCTACGGCATCGAGGCGTTTCTCGAGCCCCGCGCCATTCTCGAGTAATGGCGCAAAGGGGGCGTCGCCTGTGGGATATTCCGGTGGGCGCGTGACTGATAGCGATCTCCGAGATTTTCACCTAGACTACGTCATGATTGTCGCGGCCGGCCTCGTCCGCTTCGCCCAAGCGTCTGAGGTCGGTCCGCGGCAGACTCGGATGACGGACCAGGGGCGTCTTGAATGTGCAGACGGCGGAGGTCTGCTCCGGCGCCAGGTCGTCAGCATCGGGAGCGTGTAAGCGGGGTCAAACACGCATGACGGACAGCGCTGGTCTTTCGGCGGAAGCGCAGCGGCGAGCCTACGGCAAGGAGTTGGCCTCGAACTTCGGCGCCGACGAAGCGCCGCACATGGTCACGCGCGTCTTGCAGCGCGCTGAACTTGCGGTCACCGAACTCGTGGTCGACAGCCCGCCAAGGCGGGTCAGCGACCTCATTCCGCGCCAGGACGCCTACATGGTGTGCCACCATTTCCGGGGCAGGCCGGGCTTCGAATACTGGGAGGAGGGAAAGGCGTTCCCGGTTCCGTACCTTCGAGCCGGCGACACCTGTATTCACCATTTGCAGCTTGATCCGGCGGCGATGATCGACTGCCCGCTTCACTCGATGATGTGGCTCGTGCCCCAACAGGCGCTGAACGCGCTGGCCGAGGAGGCCAATGTCGCCCACATCGACGAACTCCGATTTGACCCGTGTGTCGGCGTCGATGACGACATCATCCGGCAGCTCAGCGCGGCGATGTTGCCGGCGCTGAGGTCGCCCGAACAGATCAGCAGGTTGTTTGCGGACCATGTCGCGCTCGCCCTCACCGCCCATATGGCCCACGCCTACGGCGGCATGCCGGACGGGCCGCAGCTGGTGCAGGGCGGCTTGGCGCCCTGGCAGGAGCGGCGCGCGACGGAGATGCTGGCCGCCAATCTCGCCGGCGATATCCCGCTGGCGGAGGTCGCCCGGGCCTGCGGTCTGTCGGTCGGCCATTTCTCGCGGGCCTTCCGCAAGTCCACAGGCCTGGCGCCCCACACGTGGCTGCTGCAGGCGCGGGTGGAACACGCCATGACCCTGCTTCGCCAGCCCAATGAAGCGCTCTCAGAGATCGCCCTGGCCTGCGGATTCGTCGATCAGAGCCATTTCACGCGCGTATTCGTGCAGCGCGTGGGATTGACCCCAGGGGCGTGGCGAAGGGTCACCATGAGCTGACACCGCTAAGGACGGCCGCCGACGGTGAGCGGCCGCGGGGGATTTGGTCAAACATCGATCGGCCTCAGCGGGGCCCGAGACCGCGGATTGGCGCCGCCAATCGCCAAGGACTGTGCGCAACCTACAAGCCGGGCGGTTTGGAGGCCTGTAGCCTTCCTTGATGCCGCGCGCCGATCCCGCTCTCATCACCGGCGTCACGGCCGTTGTCGGCACGCTCATGGGCGGCATGACGTCCTTCGCCACCAGCTACCTCACGCAAGGCCGGCAGACCCGGACGGATCGCGTTCTCCGGGAGCTCGACCGGCGAGAGGACATCTACGCCCGTTTCATCGAACTCTCGTCCGAATTGGCGCTCGACGCCCTGGAGCACCCGCTCGACAATCCCAACAAGCTGATCGGCCTGTCGGCGCTGGTCGGCCGTATCCGACTGGCGAGTTCGCTGCGGGTCCTGGAAGCCGCCGAAGCCGTCGTCGACTTTCTCCTCGAAACCTACCAACAGCCGGCGCAGGATGCCCGCGAGCTGATCCGGCGCGCGCCCCGCGAGTTCATGGCGCCTCTGACGGCGTTCACGGCGGCGTGCCGGGGTGAGCGCGACATGATGCTGCGACGGCTCTAGCCGACGGAGGGTTGCCCAAAGACCGTCGGATTGTTCGCCGCCATGGGACGATTGCAACCTGCTTTGTACATTTCGGCGCAAATGCGCCGGGCGGTTTGAGGACAGGCTTGAGACCGGCCGGCCTTCGCCCGAGGCTTCGGTCATGGCGCAGAATGCTTCCCTCAAGAGACGCTGGGGCTGCCCGGTCGGCGCGCTTATGGCTCATCGCGGCTAGCGCCATGAGCGCCAATCCACGATCGCATGTCGAACCGAGCGCCTACGGCCGCGAACTCGCCAAGAACTTCGGCGCGGCTGACGCGCGCTCGATCGTCACCCGCTCGCTCCAGCACACCGCGTTCGCGGCGACCGAAATCCGGGTCGATCGGCCGACCGGCCAGCTGTCGGAGCCCATCCCGCCGCAGGACGCCTACATCATCTGCCTGGTCCTTCGCGACCTTCCCGACAATTCCTACTGGGAGGAGGGGCGTGAGTACGGGCGGTACTTCTTCCGCGCCGGCGAGACGACGATCGCCGATCTGAGGCGGCAGCCGTTGGGCGGGATCGACAAGCCGATCCATTCCCTGCTCATGTACCTGCCCCGCACGACGATGAACGCCCTGGCCGAGGAGGACAGACATCCTCGCGTGGAGAACCTCCGGTTCGCGCCGGGCGCCGGTTTCCGCGACGAGACCGTCAGGAATCTCGGCCTGTCCCTGCTGCCGGCGCTGCGGGCCCCGGAGCGCGCCAACCGGCTGTTTACCGACCACGTCGCGCTCGCCTTGGCCGCCCACGCCATGCACGCCTACGGTGGCCAGCCTTGCGCGCGGCGGATCCGGGGCGGGCTCGCGCCCTGGCAGGAGAAGCGGGCCAAGGACATGATCCTCGGCGATCTCGCCGGCGGGACGTCGCTGGAGGCGATCGCCGCGGCCTGCGGATTGTCGGTCAGCCACTTCGCCCGGTCGTTCCGGCAAGTGACCGGCCTTGCGCCCCATGCCTGGCTGCTCAAGGCCCGCGTCCAGCGGGCGATGGCTCTGCTCCGCCGCCCAGACGAAACGCTGACCGAGGTCGCGCTCGCCAGCGGTTTCGCGGACCACAGCCACTTCACCAAGGTCTTCACCCGCCACACCGGCGTGAGCCCCAGCGTCTGGCGGCGATTGTCGATCCGCTAGAGACCGCCGGTCCGCTGTCGCCCGGCAAACCTGACCCGCCCAAGGCCTTTCGACCGCCTTGCGCCGGAAACGCCCAGCCTCGACGGTTGCCTACAAGGCGAACGCGCGCGGCTACCCCAGACTTGCCGTTTGCGAGCCAAGTCGGCTCGCCGATGCATTGGGGGACAACCATGCCCACAGCCCACGTCTGGACAGGCCAGGAGGTTCTCCGCCTGGCCCGATTTCGGAACATCCTGCGCGCCGCGAGCCGGTTGGTTGGCCGTGACGACTTCCTGGCCAACTTGCTGCTGGAGGACGCCCTCGAGGAACTGCACGGCGTTATCGGCGAACACGCCAGGCCGATCGCCGAGGGGCGTGTCGCAGCGCGCGGCGGCTCCCCTCGATTTGGAATGGACTAAGCCCAAGCGATACCGGAATCATTCCTGAACCCCGTGACACTCCCCTGCGGAGAGGTGGATGGACCGGCTCGAAGGCATCAAGATATTCGTGCGCGTCGTCGAGAGCGGGAGCTTTTCGGCGGTCGCCCGCGAGCTTGGCACGGGGCAGCCGGCGATCAGCAAGCAGGTCGCCGCGCTGGAGGAACGCCTCGGCGCGCAGCTGCTCATGCGCACCTCCCGCAGCCTGAGCCTGACCGAGGCCGGGCGGGATTTCTACGAGTCCGCCGTACCGCTGATCAGCGATCTCGAGGCCGCAGAATCCCGCGTCGGCTCAGGCCAGGCCTCGCCGTCCGGCGTGTTGCGCGTCACCGCCGCGCCCGGCTTCTCCCGCCGCTATGTGGTGCCGAAACTGCCTGCGTTCCGCGCGCGCTATCCCAGGGTCGTCGTCGAGATGCTGGTCTCCGAGCGGACGCGCAATCTCGTCGAAGACGGCATCGACCTGGCCATCCGCAACGGCGCCCTTTCGGACTCCAGCCTTGTGGCGCGCAAGATCGGCGAGTCGGCCGTCGTCGCCGTCGCATCGGCCGAGTATCTGGACCGCAGGGGAGAGCCCATGCGCCCCGGCGACTTCGACCACCACGACGGCGTGATTTTCGTCTCGCAGGATGGGCCGCGACCCTGGACCTTCGCCAGCCGCGCCGGGGTGATTTCCTATCAGCCGGCGGCGGCGTTTCGCAGCAACGATGGCGAAGAGCTCCGCGCCGCGGTGCTTGCCGGCTTGGGTATCACCCAGGCGCCTTACTGGCTTTTCGCGGCCGACATCCGCGCCGGAACGGTGCGGCGAATCCTGCGCGATCGCGAACCGCCCGGAATTCCGATCAGCGTCGTGCGGCCCGCGTCCCGCCGCCAGCCCGGCAAGGTCGCCGTGTTCGTCGATTTCCTGGCTGAGCTGCTTGCCGAAACGGACGACTGATCCATTCCCCAAAGGGATCGATGCTATCCGAACTGAACGCCTAATCCCCGTTTGGCCGAATTCATAGGTCTGCATCACCGACGACAAGGGATCAGATCATGAAACGCCTGGACGAGAAGGTTGCGATAGTGACCGGCGCCTCAAAGGGAATCGGCGCGGCCATCGCCAAAGCTTTCGGCGCAGAAGGCGCGGCGGTGGTGGTGAACTACGCGCGCGACCATGAAGCCGCGGAACGGGTGGTGCGCGAGATCACCGGCAAAGGCGGACGCGCCATGGCCCTGCAAGGCGACGTGGCGCAGAGGGCCGACGCGCAACGCCTGGTCGCGGAGGCGAAAGAAGCCTTCGGCCGCCTGGACGTGCTGGTGAACAACGCGGGCGTCTTCTCGTTTGCGCCCTTCGAGCAGTTCAGCGAGCAGGAATTTCACCGTCAGTTCGACACGAACGTGCTGGGCGCGTGCCTCATGATCGAAGCCGCCTTGCCGGCCTTCGGGGCGGAAGGCGGCAGCATCATCAACATCGGATCGACGGAGAGTGTCGCCGCCGACCCGACCCTTTCGATCTACGTCGCGTCAAAGAGCGCCGTCGATGGCTTGACGCGCGTGCTCGCAAAAGAGTTCGGGCCCAGAAAAATCCGCGTCAACGCCCTCAATCCCGGTGGAACCGAAACGGAGGGCGCCCACGCGGCGGGCGTCATGGGAACGGAGTTCAAGAAGCAGATCATCGCGAGCACGCCGCTGGGCCGCGTCGGCCAGCCCGAGGACATCGCGCGCGTGGCCGTATTTCTGGCCTCGGATGATGCGGGCTGGCTCACGGGTGAAGCCATCTTCGCGAACGGCGGCAACAAGTAAGGAGAACTTTCATGTCCGCTTACGTTGTCTTCACGAGAATGAAAACCACCGATCAAGAAGAGCTCGAAAAATATCGGACTGGAATCAAAGCAACAATGAAAGATCGTCCGATCGAAGTGCTCGTAGCCGATGGAAAGCATGAAATCCTTGAAGGTGATCCGATCGAGGGAATGGTCATTGTGAAGTTCCCGAGCGTAAAAGCCGCAAAGGATTGGATTGACAGCGAGGCCTACCAAGACATCGCCAGGCGCCGCAAACACGGGGCGATCTATCACGGGCTCATTGCTGAGGGTGTCAGCTAGCGGAGAAGAAGTCCGCGACGGCTTCGCCAAGGTGCGTTGAGCATGGACGCGCCGGGCGCGGATCCGAACAACCTATTCGCCTGAAGGTCCGGTTGGGCCGCCTGCCGACGGCGTGCATCGCCGCGATGACGGTCCTGCCGCCAAACGAAAGCAGAAAGCCATGATCGATCATATCTATCTCCCCGTCTCCGACCTGGAACGGTCGAGCGACTTTTACAGGAAGCTGCTTGAGCCGCTTGGCATCGACATGCCCTACAAGTTCGATCAACCGCCCATTCGCGGTTTCGCCACCCATGGCGAGCCGGGTTTCTGGCTGAAGCCTGGCGACGTCGCCAAAGACCTCTACGTCGCCTTCACCGCCCAGAGCGCGGACGCTGTCAGGGCTTGCTACAAGGCGGCGATCGACGCCGGAGCCGCCTCAAAGAAGGAACCGAGCCTTAGGCCCGAATGGCGCGCCGACTACTTCGCGGCAAACGTCGGCGACCCGGACGGATACAACATCGAGATCGCCTATAAGCCTTGGCTCTACGAATAGAAGGTGAGGGCCATCTATTCCCCAATGGGATCGATACTATCCGATCTGTCCGTCTGACACCTCCTCCGTGGAACCGATAGTTTTCGCGCTGGCGCAAACAACCATCGGGAGCCAGCCGTGCCCAAGGACATAACCAACGATCTACCGCATGTGGTCGCTCGCCACCTCGCGGCCTGCAACGGCCACGACATCGATGCCTGGATGGCGACGTTCGACCCGGATGCTTTGGTCAATGATGTCGGACGAGAATTCGCCGGAGCCGAGGCGATCCGCGCCTTCGCGGCGAAGGAGATCTTCGGGGACCGCGTCACCTTCACCCCCGTGCAGGCCGTGGATCGCCACGGCGACATCACCATCCACGCACGCACCGACGGGACCTACGACAAGACCGGCCTGCCCGACCCGCTGATCCTGAGCCTCTACTTCAGCGTCCGGGACGGGCGGATCACTCAGCTGATCATCATCCACAACAAGGCGAGGGCCTGAGCATGACCGCGCCCTATCCCTTCGCCACCTTTGCGGACGAGTTCGCGGGCCGGCGCGTGCTGGTGACGGGCGGCACGCGCGGCATCGGCGCGGCGGTCGTCCGCCGCTTCCAGCTCGCCGGCGCCCGTGTCGCCGCGACCGCGCGGTCGGCGCCGTCCCAGGCGATGGACGGCGTCCTGTTCATCCCGGCCGATGTCGGAACCGCCGCGGGCGTCGAGACCGTCGCCGCTCGGCTGGCGGCCGACTGGGGCGGGCTCGACATCCTGATCAGCAACGCCGGGGGCGTGGAAACCAAGCCCGGTGGATTCGAGTCGCTGTCCGACGCCGACTGGCAGGCGATCCTTGACCTCAATCTGATGGGTCCGGCGCGGCTGGACCGCGGCTTCGTCCCCGGCATGATCGAACGGGGATCGGGCGTGGTGATCCACATCGGTTCGGTCGCGGCCCGCCTGCCGCTGGCCGCCAACAGCACGCTCGTCTATGCCGCGGCCAAGGCGGGGCTCGCCACCTACAGCAAAGGCCTGGCCAAGGCCGTCGCGCCCCACGGCGTGCGCGTGACCATGATC